>ERZ1673699.29-NODE-29-length-204715-cov-9.535371_pt1 | contig 204715 bp, 190 predicted proteins | sample MGYA00580229_ERZ1673699 | MGnify/ENA primary metagenome ERZ1673699 (study PRJEB41218, sample SAMN15661785) | gut metagenome | host: Homo sapiens | place: Canada: London | collected 2015-08-20/2019-03-30 | study: EMG produced TPA metagenomics assembly of... | reverse complement strand
GAATCAAGAACGGGAAGTATATCAAGCAAAAATCAGAATGACAATTTAGGAGGTTGTTGTATGCCACAAGAGGCCGCGAATGTTATGACCCCATATGAAATAATTGCGACAGTTATTGCTATATTGGCGTTGCTGCAACCATGGATTATAAAGCTTTGGGATCGCTTTGGTCGAAAAATCCGTGTAAACTTTATCCCTTCGGCAAAAATAAAACTTTACTATAACCGTAGCGGTGCTTATGTTTATTTGGGTGGTGTTATTGAAGCCAAAAACAAAGCAGCCATTGTTAAAGATATTGCAGTCAAAGTTGTTCGTAAAAAGGACAAGGCTGAATTGCTGCTGGATTGGTCTTCTTTTATGATTCCTGTGTTTCAATCTGTTGGCGGCAACGCAGTAACAACCAGTGAAATCGCCAGACCATTTAAGGTGGAAGCAGGTAGCCTCTATCCGGTATTCGTAGAATTTGCTTCAACAAACATTCAAGAGAGCAATCATCTGACTGAAATCTATAACACGATAGCTCTTGAACTTGCTCATATTATGCAACCAAGCATTACAATCGATCAAGCCAAATATGCACTTGCCAATTCAAGCAGCTACCAGGCTTTTAGAGATGAGCTTTTGCAGAACTTCTATTGGAAAGCGGATGACTACGTAATTGAGCTTACAGTTACGTACAACGATACGAAAACTCAGCAGTATAAATTCAAGTTCAGTATAGATGCCAGCGAAGCTGCTGCTTTCAAAGGAAATATCGAAAAATCTCTGCAATGTACAGTGGATGAATTCTACAGAGTTCCCACTAATTTATTCTACCCACAGAAAGATTTTGTCCTTGATGACGGTCAATAAGCAGTTAAACGACTCTAACCCGAAATCGGAATCGCTTCGTGGAACGCTCCACCCGAAAAAGTCTTGATTTATGCAGGTTTTCGAGGGTTCGAAGACGAAAAAATCTTTGAGTTCTCCCCATCAGTTCTCCCCATTTTCCAAAGCGGATTGGGTGAACATACAACTTGGAGGGTTGTCCGAGTGGTCGAAGGTGCGACTCTCGAAAAGTCGTGTGCCGCAAGGCACCTAGGGTTCGAATCCCTAACCCTCCGCCAACCTGAGAAGCCGGTTTTGCCGGCTTCTCTTTTTTATTCCCGGTTTCCTATCCCTAAGCCAGCAAGCATTGCATCTGCGGAGATAACTTTTGAACTGTACTCAAGGTGTGCGTAAATGTTTGCCGTAGTTGAGAAGTCGCTGTGCCCGAGCCATTCTTGAATCTGCTTCATCGGAACGCCGTTGGCGAGAAGCAGCGAGGCGCAGCTATGTCTCAAATCGTGATAGCGCACCCTGCGCAGTCCGTGTTCCTCCAGAAGCTTCGGGAATCCGCAGGAAACATAATTAGGCTTGATGATATCTCCGATTTCATTGATACACACATAGCCCGTGTAATCTTTCACATAGGATCGCCCGCATAAACGTCGGTTTTCCTCCTGTTCTGCTTTAAGCTCCAGAAGCCGTTCCTTTACGAAAGGAACCAGTGGCAGCGTTCTCATGCTGGACTTATTTTTCGTCCGATCTTCTGCGACCGTAGCTCTTTACATATTCAACGTTTCTCATTGACATAGAGGTTACAACTCATGCCCATGGTTGACAACAACCACGGTCACATTTTTGGGAATGGCTCCTTAAACGCAGAATCAGATAAAAAATACAGATCTTGCGTTTTTATATGGTGCAGGCGCTGACTAAACATTGGCTGAATAAGCCCCACCGCTTGAGGCGGCTTTGCTTTTCTATTTACGCGCAACATTGCCCATCATCCGCAATGCCCACTTATAAGGAAAATATATTTGCATATAATGCATATTTATACACTTGCGGTGTTGACAGATATTGCCACAATTGTGCACAATAATGGCATGAGAAGGATAGCATATTCGCTGAACATAGGTATTATTTGACTATGCAGAACGGTTCTTCGCATACTGTTTTCCAAATTAGGGGAGCGCATAAATATACATTATGCAGTTATACGCTGAGCCGTAAGGACGGACTGCCTGCACGGAGCATATCAATGAGGGAAAGTACAATGAGAGAACAAGAACTGGAAGTCGTCAAGACAGCATACTTTTTGGAGGACCAAATCGTTCACCAGACACAGGAGTTGCAGCGTGTGAATGGAGATAAGCCTGCCCGTCCCGCTCAACCGAGAGAACCGCATTTGTAAAAGCACTCCGCACAGAAGATTCCCTGCCCGGAAATCAAGCCGATGGTCGATTTGCCGAAGCCTGTGCGGTGGAAGCTATCCACGTTGCCGTCCGCTGCTTTCTGAATAACTGCGTAGGGCAGCAGACGCGCATTTTCAACATTAGCTGTCATCGGTCTTTCCTCCCATCAATTCTTTCAGAAGTTTCAGCGTTGCGGTTCTGCGATAAGCGACGGAGCTTCGTACCATGTTCAGCAGTTCCGCGATCTCCATATCCGTCATTTCAAGGAAATATGAAAGCAGGATAATGTTGCGCTTCTCTGCTGGCAAGGATGTAATCGCTTCTGCCAGCTCGTCGCTGGCGATCTGGACGATATAGCCGAGAACGTCAAACGTCCGATCCTCGGCAAAGTAATCATCACAAACCGAAAGCTGCTCCATGACCTCAACCGGAAGTTCCGAAAAGCTGATCTCCCGGCTTCTTCTCCGTGCCAACTCGTCAAGGTAGTCCCTTGCTTCATTCCGCAGTACCTTTTTGCAAAACACATCAAAGGTGTGCCGTATGTGTTCTTCGTGCGAACGAGGTTCCATTTTCTCACCTCCCTTCGCAACCGCAAAGGCGGGTGATAATTCTTTTCCCCTTTCGCCACTACTACGGTGACAGGTGGCCGTATTTCCAAATATGGCGAAAAAAGATGAAAAGATTTATGAAAACGCCGTGCTCTGAACTATTGAGCCAATCACACTTAACCTTTTCTTGTTCGTAGAACAGGAAATAATAGAGAGCGGAGAACTGCTTGAAATAACAAAAGGCATCCAAGCGAAAAATACGCTTGGATGCCTTGCAGTCAAAGATTTGTTTGGTGATTTCTTGAAAACGCTTATATCTAACAGCGTTCTAAGGTGAAACTACTTCACTTTCTCCAGATAGATTTTCCCATAACCCGACAAGATCACCTGATGTGAAATAATCAAACCCAGCGTTTTCAGACTGCAACCTTCCGCTTTTTGTTGCGAAAGACAGGTAGTTAATCTCATAAGATGTTCCATCTGCTAAATAAAAAGTAAATACAACACTTCCAAGAGTATCAGCAGATGCACAATCTTTTTCTTGAACGGAAAGCTCTGAAAAAGATTTATATAAAGAATCGATCTCCGTTTCTTTGTTGACCGTCTTTTTCTGCGCGTCGGATTCCCCGTCTTTATAGATCACTTCGATTTTTGTAACATCCGATGCAGCAAAAGGGAAAACAATATGCGCTTTCTTTCCGCACCCCACTAACCCTATCAACAACGATATAAGCAGGCAAAACGCTAATATCTTTTTCATGTATCACGCCTCCGTTAATTGCTGGGTACAAAACAGGTTCTTGATCCAATCAAGTCGTCATCCAATGTAACATAGCTATATCAAGACCCTCAGTAATTATGCGTACCCGCGCCTTGGAATGAACTTTGTAATCTGAAATCCATGTATCCATAAAAATACAAATATAAAAACAAGCACAGCCGCCAGTATAATTATCAAAACTTTAACTCTTTTCTTTTTCATGAGCTTTTCTCCTTCTGTTTCTCCACCGTTTTAGGCAATGACCTCGTTGTCGGCATCTCATTGTTCGTTTTGTTCTTCCCTTTTATGTTCCTTATAGCAAGACCAATGAAGAAACCTGCTGCAATGCCGATGAAATTGCAGATCAAATCATCAACATCAAGGCTTCTGCCGAAAATCATTTGTAAGAGTTCCGCTATAAACGGAACAACAGCAGCCACTGCAAAAATATTCTTTCTATTAACCTTTCCCGTAACGAAGGGAAGAAAGAATCCCAATGGTAAAAACATGGCAACGTTGCCAATCAACATTGTTTTTATCCAGCTTCCGATAACAATCTCGCCGGATAAGGTTTTTATTATTGTTGGTACTAAATTGAAACCTCCAAAGCTGAAAATTGGCGGCATCTCATTCCACCATCCGAGAAAAATACCGTCATAAATATGCAACCAAAAGTTTGCCGGCAGTACAACAAGGCTTATCAAACCCGTTAAATAACAGACAAAAAGAAGCTTTATGGTTTCGTCCAACAATCGTATCGGACAATCCTTGCGTTTTCTTTTCACGAATCTTACTACAGCATAAATGATTCCCGCAATCAAACTAATTGGCAATGTTTGCAAAAAGTATGCCCAAACGGAAGCATCGTTCATTTGAAATCTTAACCAACCAATCATAATATACACTCCTATAAGCCAACTGTCAGATTCCACTGGCGGCAACGAATGCTGCCGCCAGTGCTGTTTGGTATTAGTGGTACGAATCGTCAACGAGTATTGTACCGCTTATATCCATACTGCTCGCGGGATTGGTCGCGGAATTATTGTAAAAGCGTATGTAGTAAAACTTGTTACAATCAAGTCCAGTAAACGAGCGTCTTTCAGTGTACTCAGCACTCGTAAAATTTACCGTTCTTGTTCCAACTAACGTTCCGGAAGCAGTTGCAGTAGCCTTCTCTTAGAGATATATAAACCGTTCCAATTCTGAAACAGTTTCGATATAATCATATCCATTAAAGACTCTCCATGCGCAACTTAACATATATTGGCACATCTCTTTCCGGTTATTTAATTGGATAATTTAAGGATAGAAGCTGGGAATCCGCACCGCACCCTTGCAGCAGAGAACACCTCAACCTAAGCAATCCCCGCCGCAAGGGGCAACAGGAGTTCGAGAAAAGTATAGAACCATCTCGCAGGATAAACGGTAAAAAGGATGTAGGTGATTCCCATTTACCGTCAAAATATAGGATTTGATCAGAGCATTATTGCCGCAAATGAGTTTACGAAACAATCAATGCTTTGCAGATTAAAATGGAGCCATTATTTCAGAGTCAACACTACCATTCCCACTTCAACGGGGGAATGGGAGATGATGCATTTGGGTTATGAGCGGTGTTCTCTCTAACCCATGAGCGGATCGAGTGCTCGACCTCATACTTATTTACCGCTTCACGCTGTTCCGGTATATAAAAATACGAGTTATCGTATGCATTGTAGCAGTAATACCGATAAACTCCGCTGTATAAATCATCGTAGGAGTAAATATACGGTCTCACCACATGCTTTTTCCAAGCTCCAACATTCAGCGTGTACCCTCTTGTGATCTTGCTTGTTACCGTTTGAGCAGCACTCACGGCCAAACCAAAGCTTAGCGCTTCCGAAGCTTTTAAGCCGCCAGAGGCATTGAATCCAACATTTACAGAAACCGAAACCTCTTCTGTAAAAGAATACGTTCCACTATCACTTGACTGATATAAATCAAGCCCTTCCCATCTTTGGATATAGTCACACCAAAGCTGATGCTTTTCCAGATGGGGAGTTACATACCAACCTTCGCTGATGATCGATGTGTATTGATCAAGCACCGGAGTCTTAGGTTCATCCATCACCAGTTTGCCATCAACTATTTTGCCAAGATTGATTATCGTTGGCACACCGCTCTTTTCATTTCCAAGCAACATAGCTTCCTGCGCCTTTTCAATGTTGTCGGTTAGCTGTATGGCAATACTTCTTGCTGCATCCGATGACAATTCCGGATGGACGCTCACAAGATGTTCATACATCTCTTGCTCTGTTCCTGCTCTGTCGAACTCTACAATATATTCGTCGCGGGAATAAGTGGTTTCTTCCAGCATTTCAGAAGAACACTCATTAGAGCCATAGGAAACGACTCGTCCGCCTTTAGGTAAAACAGCGGTATAGTCTTCAGTTTCGACTATGGAATAACCCGAACCAGGATCGACAGTCACTTTCTTGTACGAATCGGAGTTGTTACCGGATTGGCTCATCACCTCAGCGGCTTCTGCGGATATGTTTGAAAGCCCAATCGGAAACGCAAGCAGGACAGCCAATCCCGCTGCGATCAATCGTCTGTTTCTCATACTCTTAATCTCTCCTTTCAGATTTCTATATTTTGAGTTTTTTAGAAGATAGAACAATTACCACTATAAAATCATAGGCATCACCTTCAAATGTTCATAGTCCTATAAACGCAGCCTGCACATGGTGTAGGTCGCAGAATGATTCCGCAAAAGAACCACCAAAGTTCTCTATACTTTAACAACGCATATCGTTGACAAACAGGTTACAGACTCAGAAAAAATCGGCGTGTATCATTACTAACCGATTCCCCCCCTGCGGCCTCGGCTACCGGTTTACAGGCAGCCGAGGTCACAAACGAGGTACGGGAGGATGCGATAGGGTGCCTCGCTTTCGATATCTGAACATGAACTCTCAAAGTGTTCAGGTATCACCGAATGAGAGAACTGCATAAAGCAGCATTTTAAATCAATCCCATGGTGTGGTCACTCCGTGCCGTTCTAATGCCCGCCAATATGTGCCCTTGAACGGAAGTCCGGGTGAATCTTTTACAGTATAAACTACTCCGCCTATAACCATCCTGCGCTCATTTGAATCATCATAATACGCGCTGAATGAGAGCTTTTTGCCATCGTCGTTGATTGCCGTTACAAACACGGTGGTTCCGTCCCCGTTGATCGAATGCGAGTTATTATCCATCGCCTTGCCTTCCTGTTTGACCTCGGCATTATCAAAAAAGAAGTTCCAATCAGAGATAAGATCGACATCGTCAAATACAACCCATTCGGGTGACGTAACGCCTTCTCGCAGTATCATCTTGTTGATGGACGCATCAAAGAAATCTGTAATTGCCGCGATTTCCTTCAGCTTGAGCCATTCGTTATCATTGCCTTGGTGAATACGGCGGCTACTATCCGCAAGAGCTATTATGATTACGGTAATTACAACTGCGGCTACAACAAGTAATGTAATAATAGTTTTTTTCATGCAACGCCTCCAACGCATCGGCTTTGACGATTTAGTTCTCGTTATATTTACGCGGAGCAAGAATTCGCGTATCTATATAAACATCCTTGTATTTAGATACAACATCTTGCAGCGCAAGGTGTTACGCCATGGATAGCTGCCAATCCTGCATAGCCATCGTTCTATTTGAACGGCATCCGTTTCTATTTATTTTTGTTCTGAGTAACCGCACTGCTTTCGAGACACTCAATCATAGCGGCATCACCTCCCTATAAACCGTAGTCCTTTTACTTATAAAACGATGTAGCCCGATGGTTACACCAGTTCCTTAAGGCGTTTTTGTGTTTAGACAAAGCACTTTAAACCCTTTCTATATTTATAAACATACAAGTGAGGCAAACAGGTTACAACTTCAATCAAAATATATTATCACGGTTGAAATTTGAAGCGTTTTATAGTATAATTACTACTGTCATCAATCTACTGTAAAAGCAAAGGAGCTTGCTATGAAAGGACGATTTGATTTCCTGATTCTTCATCTTTTGAGCAAGGAAGAAATGTACGGTTTTCAGATTATAAAGAAATTTGCCGAAAACTGTACCGATGGTGAATTTGAATTAAAAACCGGCACTCTATACCCATTGTTGGCGACTATGGAAAATAGAGGGTATTTGTCGTCGAGAACCGCTTGTCTATCCGGCAGAGAGCACAAATTCTATAAGGCAACTGCAATGGGTAAAGAGTACCTGTTGCAGCAAAAGGAAAGGTGGTATAAGTGGGAATCATTTGCCAACAAAATACTTGAACTCTAATTTGTAACCTGTTTTGAGTTTTCAAATGTTTATAAGTTGAAAGCTTATAGCGGGCCGAAAGGAGAGCCTATGCTCGCGCTTTATATGAGCTTCATAGATGACGAATCACATCGCCGTCTATTTGAGAAAATATACATAGAGTATCGTGAGCAGATGTTTTTTATGGCACGATCTGTTCTTGGAAACGACTCATACGCCGAAGATATTGTTCATGATGTTTTCATGAAAATTGCCAGGAAGCACATGACCAAGATCGGCTCGATTGAAAACGAGAATGATTTAAGAAACTATCTGCTGACAGCAACCAAATATTCGGCTTTGAATCATTTGCACAAGCATCGACGAGAGCTAATCAGTATGGATGCTGAAATCGAAGCCAATATTCGTGGCACTGTTGTTTTGTCGGACGATGCCTTTGTTGAAAAGATCTGCAACAGCATTGAATATGAGCGGATCCTATCGGCAATCGTATCTATGAAAGATATTTACAAAGAAGCTATGTATTATCATTTCGTGATGGATTTATCCGTACCGGAGGTGGCGAATATGTTGGGTTGCAAGGTTTCTACTGTAAAGCAAAGACTTGTGAGAGGAAAGAAGCTGCTTTATGTGCAGCTATTTGGGGAAGAAAGCAATGAAAGCAGAAAATAATTTTAACAGGGCGCTACGAGAAGCCGTTTCAGGCGAGCTTTCTGATGCCATTTTGCACGAGGCAAAGATTCCACATACATTTTCGGATGGTTTCCTTCGCAAGATGGATAAGCTCACAAAAGCTGAGAAAAGCAGATTTTGGAGAATGACAAGCACAGTGCCGAAAAGATTCGCTGTAATCATGGCTTCGCTTTTGATAATCACTCTGACAGCTTGCAGCATACCTTCGGTGCGTGCGGCAGTTGTAGGATTCATCAAAGAAACCTATGATAATTGTGTTCGGCTTTTTACCGGTGACGTTGGGAGCAATAAAATCTCGGATCAATACGGTATTACCGAATTGCCCGATGGGTTTGCTGAAATAGGCAGAAAAGAAAGTGATGCAAGGTGTATAGTGTGTTATCAAAATGAGAAAGGCGATCAGATTGTTTTGACGCAGAGCATAACCGAGGATCACTCCATTTTCCTTGATAACGAAAATGGGGAACTCTCCGAGATCACTCTGTCAGACATGAATATTTCGGTTTATAAATCTGATGATTGTACGGTTGGTATATGGCTGCAAGATGAATATGCTTTCCATCTTACCGTTTATGGGGACTATGACATGGACTTTATAATGAAACTGGTTGGTGCCGTTAAAAGACAGTAAAACCGAGGAGTAATAATAAACGGAGTGATGCTGCAAGTTGTCAACTTGCAGCATCACTCCGTTTCCAAGACATCGCTATTCTTGCTATAAAAAAGCCGATGACAGCTCCCGCGAGGTTTAATATGATGTCATCCACGTCAAAACAGCCTCTTATTGTTAGAACTTGAATTGTCTCAATGGATAGCAGAACCACAAAAGTAAACAAGATAAACTTGATGAACACCCTGTATTTCTCAAACAGTCTCGGAATGAAATAACCAAACGGCATGAATAAAGCGAAGTTCCCCAAAAGACTGATAATCTCATGAGGTATCAGATACGGATTTGTTCTATGAACAATTATATAGACGCTGCCGTAAATTGTTCTGAAAGGAACGAGATTTATGCTCATTTTCACCTGTTCCCAGTATGGCTCATCACCAATATTAAATCTTTTTCTCACGAAGAGTACAAGAAATAACGCTATACAGTATGCTCCAAATAGCAACCGAAGGATTATACCACTGTTAATGCTTTTATACTTTTTATTATGGCACATATCTTTTCCTAGGGGCAACGACTTCCCCGTATGTATTATATAAGGTTACATTTCCTGCGTTTGATGGGAAGACAAGTATAAACGGATCATCCTCATTCAGCGATATAGTATTCACATGATCGCCATCGTCTATCTCTGCCTTGCAGATTTTCTGTTTGTTCATGGAGGCGTAAATTTGGCTATTATTATCTTCAAAAACGAATTGCACACATTCGCTGCTTATTTCGCTTATCGTACCGCCAATCCTGAAAAAAAACCCTTTTGATAATCCTTTGTGCTTGCAGTAAATCGAATAGAAATGACTGCTTCTGTCGGCAGGAAAAAACAGCATGGCCGAGACATCATCATTCGTGGCTTGAATGCTTTGCCAGCTTTCATCAATATTATGAAACGCACGCGCCTCTGCTTCGGTCTTTTCTTTTGAAACACCCATAAGATGCTTCATCAAGCAAAAAGACAACGATACTATTATCCCAGCAAACACTGATAGAGTAATTATAATAGCTCTTATAATGCTCCGGTTCTTCTTATTCATATTCTCACTTACCTGTAAAGCTTCTTTCTTGTGGAGCTATGAAAATTGATTCCATAGCCCCACAAACATTTGTGGTTAATAATAGATCCCTGGTACATCAATCTCAATTTGCCATTGTTTGTTACAGCTTGAAAGACTAACTCCCGCAGCTACACCGCTGGAACCACCTTGGAAGGAAATACTGCCTACTGTTGATTGATAAGTGTGGATATAAGTCAATCGAATGTTTGTTTCTTTTCCCTTATAGGTACTGTATGTCTTTTGAAGCTTTGCATAACAGTCAATATAGTCGGCAAAATATGCCCCTTTAGTTTCGTTGAATTGCCAACAATATCCGCAATAAGTATCCGACTGTGCCCTACTAAACGAGATATTCCCTTGATTATATTGATATGCTCCGGATATGCTTCTGTCGGTGTTTTTGAGTTCACCACCGCCGCCCCATGTAATAGCAAGAAAATCATATCCAGCAGCAGGACCGTTTATGCCTCCAGAGTATACACCGTTTTCCCAATCTGCGGTTCCATAGGCGTAATAGTTTCGACTTGAATCTTTATAAACTACAAGGAAAATGGACAGCTTTCCGCCCTGATGAGTTTCTCCATCCTCACCAACCCATGTGTTTCCTTTCAGTTTAAGATCAGATTTATACTGTAAAGTTTCGGTTACTATCATTAGCCTACTATTATAGATTTCGCCTCTGTCATTCAGAGTGTCGATAACATATACTGTCTGCTTGGTTGCGGATACAACTTCATATCCGTTTTTTTCTTGAACGTCAGCATAGTGTTTTGCAACTCTCTCAATGTCAATTACAGAAAGTGCTTCCTTGCCAGCTTTGGTTTCCTGCTCTGAATAATAATCAGCTGATGTCTCGCGATTACTTTCCTCGGCAAACGCAACAATACCAAATTGCATAACGAGAACGAGCGCAAGGAGTAAAGAAAGTATACGTTTTTTCATGGTGTGATCTCCTTTCTTTTTTACGGTTAATGTTTGATTACAGCACTTCCATTTAGTGAAGATGGATGAGCGCGAAAACGGACAGCATAGTTGTGCGATTGAACGAGGTTGTAAAAGTTCATACTCCCAGTCTTTCCGCTTGTTCTAACGTCATTAACTGTGAATTCTACAACCAATTTGTCTTGGGTCAAGTCATATAAACCAATGTAAAATGTTGTAGTGCTTGTGTCGGCTCTAACACTGTAATCAACGTATATTTTGCCGTCACCATTGGGATGATAATAATAGTTCGTATACAACCAGTGCTTTCCAACGACTTGTAGATCTGCCGTATAGCTTTTCCGTGCCAGACTCCAATAACTTGTCGGCAAGGATGTTGACCGCATTTCTTCGGAAGAACCGATACATACAGCGTCGGTGTTACCAAAGAATACTTCTGTGGTTTCTACCGATTCGGCTGCAGGCAATGCCTTGTTCGCTTCGGAGGCAAATGCCGTTGTGTTTACAGCAAAAATCAATGCCAGTGTTAGTATTGTTGAGATTAGTTTTTTCATGATGTTTCTCCTTTCAGATAGCAAACAGTTTCTGTCGTGAAGCAGGCATTCTCATTTGTCTGCATTATTCAATTAAAGAATCCAAATAAGCACCATCCCCTTCCTGCGCGGATGTTTGGTGATGTCTTTAATATGTCTTTGTCATGGTCTGCGTGATGGTATCAGCAGCGCCTCCCGAACCAGAAATCACATAAACAACCGTGATGCGATATGTCCCGTGATTGCTTAACTGGAATGTATGGGTTCCGTCGTATAAATAATCATATACAACATCGACCCATTGATTATTGGGCTGTCCAATATCAACGCGCGTCCAAAACAGCCCCAGCGTTTTCTTCTCAACATAAGTTGTGATCTCGCCTTTAGTCGTTTTTCCTCTAATTCCTTGAAATTGATTATCCACGGTCAACAGTCCGCTTTCAGAAATGGACGCAACGCTGCTTGCCATTACGGTATTGTTATACCGTGTTTCATACGGTGAGGCAGCCATCGCCGCCGTTGATGCCGATGCCATCATCAAGACAGCGATCAGTAGGCATAATATGCTTTTCCTTCTTTTGAACATAGTTCTTTTCTCCTTTCAGTTGATTGTTTCCTAAAGACAGCAACAGGTCAAGTTACTGTTCTATTTAGTAAACGATTATCGCAGGGAAACAGGTTACAACTTAATAAACTTTTTTCTTTTTTCTTTCCGTTTGGAAAAATGGAGGGTCTTTACCGTGCTTCTATTATACCAGAACCGGGTTCGAACCCACGGACCTCTGCCGAACATTTTTTGTAAACAAATTGAGTCCAAGCATTACGCCGTGACTGCTTCTCCGCAACCGATGCAGAGAAACGTGAAAAGATGAGCCTTCGGAATACGATAGGCTCTGCCGACTTTGAGACAACAGATTTTGCCTTCCCGCAGGATGCGGTAGCCGGTCTTTGTGCTGATGCTGAGTATTTCGCACATCTGCTCAATGAAGAACACCACAGATGCACATTTTCGTAAACGGATGATTTTGTATACAAAACAGCACGGTGTTCCGGCGTTTTCTCACAGCTTTTGTTCAACCATGCCATTCTTCGGCACCGCCCGCTTTAATCCGCCGCAGCTTTGTGTGCAACCGTCCTTTTACTTGAGTTTTAGATAAACCAAAATCGAAATTTTACATCTACGTCGGCGTAACCTTATTGTGATTATCGCAATTTCTTCCTCAGCGTGTGTTTCAATGCGGACCAAGTCGCCGCCTTCACGGGCGGCGTGGATAGAAATACCGCTGTCGGCGATTATAAGCGCAATGTACCGGTCGCTGCATTCACAAGTGGTATGGATTGAAGCGTTTCCCCCTGTGCGATTTGCCTTCGCTCGGAATCTTCATTAATCAAAAACAGGGTTACTGCATTTTAGATGCGGCGACCCTGTTTTCGGAAAAAACTGTTATCGGTGAGCAGCGATACTCGGCTGATAACGTATATAGACTATCACATATCGCGATGTTTGTCAAGAGTTTTCCGCTGAAAACTGCCGGGAGTGTTTTGCCGAACCGCTGCCCGGAGAATTGCAGACAATCCAAATATGACAGACTCGGCTCCCGGGCACAATTGCTTTCGCGCAAAAAGAGTGAATTCGACAATGGTTTTTGCGGAAGCTGCCTTAAGTTCGCATATAATAAAATAATGATGCTGTGCGCACAGTATTACAAATACTGACGGAACCGGAGCACTGCAGCGCAGATCAAGGCTGCCGCTGTGCCGGCGAACAAATATAATGCTTAACATGGGGAAAAACCAAGCAAAGATTAACCATCGCAAGCAGGCGAACAAGCATGGCGGAAACGGGCATATAACTGAATTTGCCTTTTTAAAGCCGCCTGACAGCAGCTTCCGTTTTATCATCCGCAGCTTAAGAATCCTTTCATGCTTTTTTTCAGTAGATGTATATAAATATCGACAGAATTTTCGGCTCAGCACATAAGCCCGAGAACTCCGTCCGCGCGTCGGGCTTGAACCGATTCATTTTCCTGCACTTGTTTTGCCATTTATAAAGGGTGGATACAATGTTTTTTCGGTTGATTCCGGATCGGAGCATTAAATCGGCTCTGAATTTTTGTGAAAAAACTGTTGACAAAAGCCGTCTACAGTGGTAGACTAAAAAACAGTCTACAACAGTAGACAAAAATCGCGGAGGAGTCATTATGAAAGAAATTCCGAAAATACATGAAGGTGAATACCGTTTCTGCCTTATTCTATGGGAAAACGAACCGATATCCGCAGCGCAGCTTGCAAAGCTCTGCTTCGCGGAACTTGGATGGAAGCGAACAACGAGTTATACAGTGTTGAAGCGTCTTTGCGAGCGCGGTGTGCTGAAGAACGAGGACGGCGTTATAACTTCCATTATTTCGAAGGATGAAGCTCAGGCGTGTGAAATCGATGAGCTTGTTGAGAAGCGTTTTTCGGGTTCGCTGCCGGCATTTGTTGCAGCTTTCGCAAAACGCCGGGATATGTCGGAAAGGGAGTTGGACGAGGTTCAACGTATGATTGACAGCATTCGGAACGGAGGCGGAAAATGAGCGTGGGTGAAGTCTGCATTTCGGTTATCGATATGAGTATATTGGCAAGCATGATAATTGTTATCGTGCTTGTGCTCAGGTTGTTGTTCAAAAGAGCACCGGGATGGATTCGGGTGCTGCTTTGGGGTATTGTTGCATTGCGGTTAATTATTCCGACGACGATAGAAAGTCCGCTGAGCCTTGTTCCGGACACCTATCCTATAGAGAATTTCAGAGAAAAACTCTATGCTGACACTATTGACAACACGGACGGGGGAGAGCCTCTCGTGATCCGCGGATCGGGTGGGGCGGAATCCGAACGGGAAGATGCTTCAAACGTGCCCTCCGATGCAGGAAAAACTGCCGAAAGCAGCGACACCGGTGAAGAAGCAAAAACGCCCGGTGCAGCGGGAACACAATCAAAGGAGAACGATTGCGACACATCGCTGACAATTCCGCTCCTGAGAATTACTCTGCCCGATGATTACGAGATTGCATGTATTTGGGTTGCAGGTCTGATTGTCATGCTTGCATACATGGCAATAAGCCGCATCGGTTTGGGCAGGAAACTGCGTGAAGCCGTGCTGCTGCGCGATAATATTTATCAGAGCGACCGAGTTAATTCGGCGTTTGTGCTTGGATTTTTCAAGCCGCGTATATATGTTCCGTTCGGCATTGAAGAGCGTGAACTTGAAACCGTAATTGAACATGAGCGGGCGCATATACGCCGCCGTGATAATAAGTGGAAGCCGCTTGGCTTTGCTATCCTCGCGGTGCATTGGTTCAATCCTCTCGTTTGGCTGTCCTACGTGCTGTTTTGCCGCGATATTGAATTTGCCTGCGATGAAAAGGTTATAAAAAAGCTTGACAACGAACAGAGGGCGGACTATATGCAGGCATTGCTTTCGTGCAGCGTCAGTCGCAGTCGTTTCAATGCCTGTCCGCTTGCCTTCGGTGAAGTTGGTATTAAAGAACGCGTTAAGACCGTGATGAATTATCGCAAACCGTCGGTTTGGGTGATTCTTATTGCCGTGCTCGCCTGCGCAGCGCTTGCGGTGTGCTTTTTGACCTGCAAAAAGACAGGTGCGGAATTTGAAATGAAGGGCGATAATATTGCGGATATTGATCCCGAATATATTGTTTCCGAAATTCGAAAAGCGGAAAAGCTGAATCCCGATGCGGAGATCTATACCCGCCCCGGAGGATTTTCATTGGACATGGATTCCGATTTTGAACTTTGGGACAATCAAACAATCGTTTTTTACTTCAAACGGCAGGATGGAATGTATCGCGAACAATTGCGGTTTTTCGGCGATTCGGATATGTTCTTTCTTCCGGGAGAAAGCCGTGTTGCCGCACCCGAAACGGTATATCTTCTTGAGGATTATCTCAACGCACTGAAATACATGCCGAAGGACGAGATTCGCCGCATGTGTCCGAATGCGGATTTATATCTGATTGATTTTGTGGGCTTCAGTGAGGCTGAAGAGCTGAATCGAGTTATAACCTACAGCAAGGACGGAGTCACCAATCTCGGCGAAAAGCTTATTCATATCGTTATAGGACCAATGCATGGTTCGGATGAGGACGGTTATTCCGGCACCGGGGACGAAATGATTCATCTTTTTTACGGCACGGAAAGCGCGGCGGATCAGCACGGAGCAGCGGCAGAGCTATGGTTTGATGCATCCGGCGGCAGTACCCGTGTTGAGAAAAGCTTTTTGCAATTCCCCAATGCCGTTTTCAGCTGCACGGATTCGGCAGTTGAAGTTAATAACGGCAAAACGACCGTGCTGTACGGCGGACTGCCGGTCAGGGATGCTTATATCTGCGATATAAACGGTGACGGAAGCCCGGATTTTTGCTCAACGATCAACATCGGCTCCGGAATTGTTGACAGCCGCGTTATTATCTGTGATTATGCAAACGGTAAGATTTATGTAATTGAGGATAGGGGTAAGACCGATTACATGCTCCGAACGGATAATGCGGGTTTGCTGTGTTTGGACAGGTTCGATTATAACAGCGTAAACTTGATTTCATCTGAATACCTGACAATAAAGCCCGAATACCCCTGTCTGCCGCTCGGAGCGTTTAAAAACGGCTCATTCACTTGAGGCAACTGTTTAATCGTCCGAAGCTGCTTTTTCTGCCGCGTCGATGCATGTCGGTGCGGGGGGAGCATGACGGCGATGAGCACGGCAACGAAAGAAAAGATTATATATATTCACTTCTGCCGTTTCTGCTGTTGACAAGCGGCAGAAGTTCTGTTATAATCGTATCGTTACGAACGAGGAGAGATGTCCGAGTGGTTTATGGAGCTGGTCTTGAAAACCAGTGATGCCGCAAGGCACCGGGGGTTCGAATCCCTCTCTCTCCGCCAGTTTTTTAACAGTATATTAAGTTGGAGAAGTACCCAAGTGGCTGTAAGGGGCTCCCCTGCTAAGGGAGTAGGCTCTGCGAAGGGGCGCGAGGGTTCAAATCCCTCCTTCTCCGCCATAAAAGAAACGTCTTTTGTCTACCAAGGCAAAAGGCGTTTTTTCCTGCTTTCAGGGCAAAAATCGAGCAAAATACAGTAAAATCGGGCTTCGGAGCAGTCGATCGGCTGCTTCGGAGCCCGATTTTTTCATTTTCATGGTTAAAACACCGGTGTACAAATCGCTTTTCTTTGCGCCTGTAAAGAAAAGCAAAAAGGGTCACGGAGGGTGGATTTGAACCATAAAATCAGTTGAATAACGCCGCGGTTATGAAAAACCAAAAAATATTTTCCGAAAACCTATTGACAATCTTTCTGGCGTGGTTTATAATAACCACGTAATCGGTTCTCGACAACACTACTGAAAGCGAGGTAACTTAAATTGACACAGCAAGAATATTTTGAGCTGCAGGCGATGTACGACAAAGAGGGACAATCTGTTTCGTGGAGCATTGCAAACGTCCTGCGTGGTACTAACTATATTGATAGGAGCACACTGATCGCTGCTGCTTATGTTTTGCTTATGGCCAATGATGATACGATTGATACCAGCAGCATTGATGCGTTTTGCAAATCGATAAACGCAGATGAAAACCGCTTTGCTTTCCTTGAAAGCTGTCTCGGTGACGCATGGCAGATGGTTGTTGGTCAGCGCTTCCGTTACAACGGGAATGCACTCAAGTCAATCATCCTATTTTTTGAAGACCGTGATATGCGCTTCGGTGACGAAGGAAGGACTCCGGTTTCCATCTCTCGCCTTGCCTGCAAACTGTTTGGTTTCACAGATAATGACGAAATCGCTGACTTTGGTCTAGGCAGCGCAGCATTCACAATTGAGGCATATCTGAGCAATCCGACGCTTCGTTTCTTTGGAATTGAGATCAACGCATCTACCAAAGAAATAGCCGCGATTCGCTTAGAAGTGTTGGGATGCGAGATTGAGCTGGAACATGGGAACATTCTCGACATGGATGCAGATTCGCATCAATACCAGCACATTTTCTCGAACTATCCCTTCGGACTACGTCTCAGAGAAATCGGATTTGACAGGAACCGGCTGCTTCAGAAGATTTCGCAGAAGGCGGCAGAGTTTACAAAAAGTGTTTCGTCTGACTGGTTCTTCAACGCCTCTATTGTGGAGTGCCTGACAGAAACCGGAAGAGGCATCGCCGTAATGACAAACGGAAGCACATGGAACACGCTGGATAAATCTGCGCGAAAATACTTCATTGAAAACGGATATCTGGAAGCTGTTATCGCACTACCAGAAAGGTTATTCGAGAGCACCACCATCCCCACAACTATGATTATCATTAGTAGGAACAACGAGCGCACGATGCTTGTTGACGCAACAGGATTGTGTGAAAAGGGGCGTAGATTCAATACCTTTTCGGATGCGCAGATCGAGCAGATCGCATATGCGGTTACGCACGAAACACCAAACAGCCGATTCGTATCGCAGGATGAACTCATCGATAACGACTTTGTGATCAATCCCACCCGTTATTTGACCGAGGATATTGTAGTAGAGAATGGTGTACCGTTCGCATCGATTATCAAGTCGATTACTCGTGGTGCGCCATTGAAAGCAAGCGAATTGGATGAGATGGTCTCGGAAGAGCCGACTGATTATCAGTATCTGATGCTTGCAAACATTCAGCGCGGACAGATTGATGCCGAGCTCCCCTATATCAAGGGAATTCAGGACAGCCAGAGGAAGTACTGTCTGAAGAACCATGCACTCATTTTGTCGAAAAACGGAGCTCCTTTCAAAGTCGCTGTGGCCGAGGTGCCTAAGGGAAAAACAATTCTGGCAAACGGAAATCTCTATATCATCGAGATTGATGAGGACAAAGCGGATCCGTATTTCGTGAAGGCGTTTCTTGAGAGCGAAAAAGGAATCGCGCTTCTCAAGTCCATTACCGTCGGAGCAACAATTCCAAACATTGGCGTAGAGGCATTAAAGAAAATCCCTATCCCCCAGATCCCGCTTGAAGAACAGCACGCCTTGGCTGCACGCTATTTGGCAAAGACAGATGAAATCGCTCTGCTTCAGCGGAAGTTGCAAAAAGCATACGAAGAGCTGAGTCACATCTACGACAATAAGGAGTAAGCGATGGCTGTTCTTGGCATTGATGAAGTTGAGGAACTGTTGGATGAGATTCGAGTTCGTGTGTTGAGGGCAAATAGAGAGGATACACTGGATCAGTTACTTGATTCGATGGGAATGCACGATCTCATAGAAGTTCAGTCGCAGCCCGGAAACAAGGATGGCAAAATCGTGGTTCTCGGAGCGTCCGACGTCGATGGAGCACATCTTCTCATAACAGCCGGAAAGCTTGGTATCGACAAGAGCCGTTTTGATTTTTGTCTTGATTACGATGCCATTCAGAAATATAACTTCAGAAAGCTTCAGTACTCAGATAAATACCGTCTTATTCTGGTAGGGCCTATGCCTCACAGTACAACCGGAAAGGCTGAAAGCGGCAGCGCAATCGCAGAGATGGAGAAGCACCCGGAGATGTACCCTCGAATTATACGGATGTCAGCAGGCACAGCATTGAAGATCACAAAATCGGGATTCAAGGACGTGCTTGAGAGTATGTTAAGGGAGGATTATATCTAAATTAATGAGCTGAATTCCTCGACAAGTAATGATTTAGTTACGTGAAATCATTGAAAAACAGCCAGAATTATGGTATAATAAATAAGTCTAAGTGTACCCATTTCAAGAAGGAGGCGTGGCATGGCTGCTAACATGCAAAAAATCAAGCTGCTGAAGCTTTACGAGCTTCTGCGCAAAGAAACGGATGAATCACATCCTATCTCCCGCGTAGAGCTTTGCAGACGGCTGAATGAGATGGGCATTTCCAGTAACGTCCGGACACTGAGCTTGGACATCGAAGTTATGCAAGAAAATGGCTTCGAGATTATGAGCTTCCTGAAGGACAAGGAAAAGTTCTACTACGTCCCGGAACATGAGCTCACAGTACCGGAGATTAAGATACTGATCGACGCAGTACAAGCGGCCAGCTTCGTCACGGAAAAGAAAACAGCGGAGCTGATTGAAAAGGTCGCTGCTCTCGGCGGATCTCATCAAGCCGAGCTGATGAAGGAAAACATGGTTTGCTTCAATACGCGGAAGCACACCAACGAAGCCATCCTCTACACCGTGGACAGCATCGAAGATGCCATCATCCGCAGGAAGAAGATCGCGTTCAACTACTTCCACCTGAACGAAAAGGCCGAGCGCGTGTATGTGACCACCAGCGTCGGCGACAAGAAGCGTTACTACGTGGAGCCTGTAGCACTTATATTCAATGAAGACAACTACTATCTGATGGCATTCAGTAGCAGGCATCCGGAGAGCACGGCCAGCTACCGTATCGATCGTATGGATCACGTTGAAGTCGTCGAAGAATCGGTACTGTCAGATGAGGCCATTGCAAAGATCGACGGGGTTGCAGAGTTTACGGAGCAGGCATTCAAGATGTTCAGTGGCGAGCAGGAAGACGTGGTAATCCAGTTCAGCAAAGAGCTCATCGGCCCCGTCTTTGACAAATTCGGAGAGGGTACGCCGATGATGGCCGTGAATGATACCACCTGTGCAGCAACGGTGCATGTGCAGATCAGCCCCACCTTCTTCGGCTGGCTGGCGCAGTTCGGGAGTAAGATGCACATTATCATTCAGAAGTTTATCAGCCTGCAGGGTGATAAGCTCATCTTCCCGCGCTTCCACCAGCTCGATGTTGTTCGTAAGCTGATCGCAAATGTGAAGGAGAACGGCGCAGGCCACAACTACTTGATCCAGCATAGTGCGGGATCCGGCAAATCCAATTCCATTGCGTGGACGGCTTACCGTCTCGCGTCCCTGCACGATGATGATAACAGAGCCATATTCAGCAGCGTCATCGTTGTTACCGACCGCACGGTGCTGGATGCGCAGCTGCAGGCGACGATCTCCGGCTTCGATCATACGCTCGGCACCGTCGAGACTATTGGCGAAGGAAAGAACTCGCAGGATCTGAAGCAGGCGATCAACGACGGCGTTCGGATCATCGTAACTACGCTGCAGAAGTTCCCTGTTATTTATGAAGAGGTCGACGCTGCCAACGGCAGAAACTATGCTATCATCTGCGATGAAGCACACTCCTCCCAGACCGGAAGCAGCGCACAAAAACTGAAGACAGCTCTCGCCGATCTACGTGAAGCGCTCAAGGAATACGCCGAGATCGAAGGCATCGCCGAGGACAAGGTGGATCCGCAGGACAAGCTCGTCAAAGAGTTGATCGCGCACGGCAAGCATAAGAATCTGTCGTTCTTTGCATTCACCGCTACGCCAAAGGACACCACGCTGGAGATGTTCGGCGAGCAGGATGACAAGGGCGAATTCCACCCGTTCCATATCTACAGCATGCATCAGGCGATCGAGGAAGGATTCATTCTCGATGTGCTGCAGAACTACATGACATATAAGACTTGCTTCAAGATTGCCAATTCCACACCGGAGAACCCGGAGGTACCGGCGTCCAGAGCCAGCAAGGTCATCAAGAAATACCAGCAGCTGCATCCGGAAAACATCCGCCAGAAATCCGAGATCATCGTGGAAACGTTCATGACCACGACCCGAACGAAGATCAACGGCAGAGGCAAAATGATGGTCGTTACAGCGTCCCGTCCGGCAGCAGTGCTGTACTTCATGGAAATCAAGCGCTACGCCGAAGAACAGGGCTACACCGAAGTGAAGCCCATGGTAGCCTTCTCCGGTGAAGTCATTCTCAATGAAGAGAGCTACACTGAATCCGGATTGAACGTGCGCCCGGATGGCAGCCACATCCAAGAGACACAGACGAAGCAGGAATTCCATGATAACTTCAATATACTAATTGTCGCTGAAAAGTACCAGACCGGCTTCGACGAACCGCTCCTCCACACGATGATCGTGGACAAGAAGCTGCGGAACGTGAAGACGGTGCAGACGCTCTCCCGCCTCAATCGTACATGCCCCGGCAAGAATGATACCTTTGTTCTGGACTTCGCTAACGAAAAGGAAGACGTGCAGGCAGATTTCCAAGTATTCTATCACGAAACCTTCCTGCAGGAAGAGGTCAATACCGACCTGCTGTATAAGGTACAGCGGGAGCTCCGTAATTTCCGCATTTACGACGATACAGACATCGCCAAGTTCTGCGAGGTTTACTTTGCCAAGGGCGCACAGGGATCTGACACACAGGGCATGCTGGCCAGCAAACTACTACCTGCCGTGGAACGGTACCAGCAGAAATCCAGTGACGACCGGTACCAGATCAGACGCACGATGCGGAATTTCTGCAAATGGTACCGCTACGTGTCACAGGTTGTTCGGATGTTCGATAAAGACCTGCACCGTGAATACGTATATTGCTCCTTCCTTGTTGGCATGCTGCCGGAGGTACCGGTACCGATGGAAAACATCGAGAAAATGCTCAAGCTGGAGATGTATAAGCTGGAAAAGACATTCGAGGGCGATATCAGCCTTGGAGATGAATCCGGTGTTTATGCTCCTGCAGAACCGAAAGGAGCAGCGAAGCCCGAAGACAAAGACCCGCTGGATGAGATCATCGAGCGGATCAACGAAAAGTACAAGGGTAATTTCACCGAGGCAGATCGCGTCATGATTAACGCTTTGGCGGAAAAGCTGCGCGGCAACCAGAAACTGGCGAATATGGCCGTGTCCTCTGACCCGCAGATCTTCGCAGAGAGCATTTTCCCGCAGGCGTTCAGCGATGCAGCACAGGACAGCTACATGGAATCGCAGGAAACTTACAGTTCGCTGTTTGAGGATCAGAGCAAATACAATGCGATCATGAGCACACTGGCAGATATTCTGTATCGTGAAATGCGCCGTCCCGGCGGCCAGCAGTAAGAAGAGGTGCCTGTATGGAATTCGAGGTTATCCGCAGTAATCGGAAAACGATGGGTGCGGAGATTAAAGGGAATAAACTGATCATTCGAGCTCCGTTGCAGGCGACGAATGAAGACATCAACCGCTTCATGCTTCAGAACAAAAAGTGGTTCGAAACGCATTTGGCGAAGGCGCAGGCGCGGGAGAAAGCCAAGGAAGGTATTCACAAACTGACGCAGGAAGAGATCCTTGCGCTGGCGAACAGAGCACTCGAAGTGATCCCGGAGCGGGTAGCGCACTACGCGCCACTCGTCGGGGTGACATACGGAAGGATTACCATCCGCAGACAGAAATCCCGCTGGGGCAGCTGCAGCAGCAAAGGAAACCTCAATTTCAACTGTCTGCTTATGCTGACACCGCCGGAGGTCATCGACAGTGTCGTGGTGCATGAGCTTTGCCACCGCAAGGAAATGAACCATTCGGACAGATTCTATGCAGAGGTGTTGCGGGTGTTCCCGTCCTACTGGGAGCAGGATAAGTGGCTGAAAGAGAACGGCGACATACTCATGACAATGCTGGGCGAATAATAAAGAGGTGATTTTTATAGCACTGGGCTCTGATTTTAAGTCTTTTTGTAAATCGATACTGCTCGACAACCGGGACGATATGGAATCAACCGCCGGTGAGATCGCAAAAAAGCTTAACAAGCATTATTACGATATTGATAGCGACTCATCGTCTCATATGTATATTGTAGGGTCTGTTGGCAGAGAAACAGCTATTAAAGGCAGCAGTGATTTAGATATCCTGTTTGACTTGCCAGAGGACGTGTACTCAAAGTACGATGGTTATTCCAGCAACGGTCAATCCGCCTTGCTTCAGGATGTTAAAGCCGTAGTGCAAGAAAGATATCCTAAAACTGATATTAGCGGCGATGGACAGGTTGTTGTTATAGCTTTCGATAAATATACAGTTGAGCTGGTACCCGGATTCAAAAACGATGACGGAAGCTTTAAATACCCTGACACACACGACGGAGGATCTTGGAAGAAAACGGATCCGCTCCCGGAGCAAGAAGAATGTCAAGCATGTAACGATTCTTCTGGTGGGGTGTTCTTTGATTTTTGCCACATTATTAGAAGCTGGAAAAACAATATTGGATTATCCATGGGTGGTCTTCTTATTGATACACTCGTTTATGACCACTTCAATAATAACTCGAATTTCAAAGGAAAAGGCTACGCCGACTACTTATCCATTCTTACCAGCATCTTTGAATTCTTTAAGAGCCAAGATAAAGATCGCAGTTTTTGGTACGCCGTCGGAAGCAACCAAAAAGTCTACAACTCGGATAATGGTGCATTTGTTAGAAAAGCTAAAGCTGCATACGATCGTCTTAACGGCACCACTAATGCTACGCAAGGAATAAACGATATATTAATTGATTTGCTTGGAATAGACTTCCCAGCAACGGAAAGCAAGACGGAAACCGCTTCTTATGATCGGTATGCGTTTAAACGAGGCACAGCAAAAGAGCAGTTTATTGAGGAACTGTTCCCTGTCGACATTCGATACACACTGCGTATAGATTGTAATGTCACACAGGATGGTTTTCGCTCTCGTTTTCTAAGTGAAATACTTCGAGAGCATAAATGGCTCAGCAGGAAAAAACAGCTGGACTTCCAAATAATGCGAACAGACTGTCCGATGCCCTATTCAATATATTGGAAGGTAAGAAATGTTGGGGCTGTTGCAAAGTCGCGGAATATGATCAGAGGTGAAATTCGTTGTACGAACAACCCACATCAAAAGGAGCACACGGACTTTTATGGGCCACACTATGTGGAATGCTTTTTGGTAAAAAACGGTGTCTGCGTTGCACGTGCGCGTATAGATGTCCCTATTGAGTAACGGAGGTATCAAACGAATGGATGATAAATATAGAGGCCTTGAGGACATAGCTCGTAACCATTATGCCAATGTGGTCTGGACACACAAGATACAGGAGAAACAGGCAGAAATATATGAACTACGATACAAGGTGCTTGCAGCAATTAATATTGTTTTTGCAGCGCTGACTTCTGCAGGCTTGATTTCGATTATTTTTGCAGACCCGACGTGGCTTAAAGTGGCATCTGCGGTCGTTTCTTTTATAACCACAGCAATTAGTGCTTTTCTTGCCTCATTTGATTATAAGAGCATGGCCAAAGACAATAAGACTGCAGCAACAAAACTAGTATGTGCCAGAGATGAGTTGCTATCCTTGCTCGCAAAGATTAAGCTTAGGGAAACACCCGTTAGCGAGTTGATGGTTGTGTTCGATGCTATTCAAAAACGAGTACATGAGGTTTACAAGGATGCCCCAAATACAACAAACAAAGCCGTGAAAAAAGCAGGCGTTGCGCTAAAGGAGCATAAAGAAGGTACGTATACAGATGAAGAGATTGATGCGCTCCTACCTGACGAACTAAAAAGGGGAAGCGAAAAATGAGTTATCATGTATTAAAACATGGTGAAATTATACCGATGGATACCAGAACCATCATATCCACCCGGTATAAAACAATTACAAAGGCTGTCAATCGCGAATTCTGGAACTCGATCAGTGAAACAGCCCACAGCTTGTATGTTGGATCATACGGACGAGGGACAGCTATAGATACTAGCGATATTGACATCCTTCTTGAACTTCCAAGATCAGAATATGACCGCTATGATATATACAAAGGAAACGGGCAGTCTCGTCTTTTGCAGGCAGTGAAAACTGCGATTCAAACATCTTATCCCCGATCAGATGTACGTGCTGACGGGCAGGTTGTCAAGGTCTCATTTACCGATGGGATGAAGTTCGAGGTGCTACCGGCATTTGCGAGCTTGGATTGGTTCGGGAATACGACGTATCAGTATCCGGATTCTAACATGGGAGGAAACTGGCGCTCAACCAATCCAAAGGCGGAGCAGGAGGCTATGCGAAACAAAAACGATTCCGATTTTGGACTCCTGTTTGATACATGCAAACACATGCGATATATTCGGGATAATTATTTCAGCAGTTACCATCTTTCAGGTATCGTAATTGATAGTTTCGTCTATGCCGCAATCGGCGGATGGTCATGGTCACAGCCTTCCAGTACTTCATCTGCACCTGCAGGTGATTATGAAAAGCATCTATACAACGTTTATATTAATAACTACAGGTACATGACTTCAATAACTGCCCCCGGCAGTAATCAGTCTGTGGATTTGAGCAGCAGCAAAGACTGCCTCGAAAAAGTGCTTTATAAGATGACGCAGTAATATGCTATTAATCGTAAAAAACTATCCATATTAGGAGAAAAAATCCATGAGCACAACTAACCAATTTGACTGGGTAGATTTCTATAAGGAGTTTGCCGGAATACTGCGGTCATATAAAAGAAAGAGACCCGAACTGATTGATAAAGTCCTTCAGATCTACGAAATGACAGGTATCAATCTGCCCACGCTTGAAAAGGACAACCAGATCGTGGACATTGATCCGTTCACGGTGTTCGGGCTTTTTAACAAAAAACTGACAGATGCAAACCGTCTCTCTATCCTGAAGGCCATCTCCAGTTTATTTGCTGTCAAGACGGCTGTCCCGACAGCATTTGACAGCATTCCCGTATTGAATCCCCAGAACGCCACCTTCTACTACTTCGTAGGCGACCGTGCCGACGGGGATATTGATGAGCTCTGGGAGTTGTTCGAGTCGGCGCTCGACTATGCAGCCAATCCGACTGCAGAACACCGTGTGCCTTTGTCGAAGTACTTCGATCTTGCTATTCGCAAAAAAGGCAATGGCAACAGCAAGATTACCATGGGTCTTTACTGGATCGCACCCGATTCATTCTTGAATTTGGATCAGCGAAACACTTGGTTTATTTATGAGTCGGGTAAAATTCCGGCAGAACTGGTGCAGACGCTCCCGGCTATCCAAGCGAAGATACCGTCGTCCAAGTACTTCGATATCGTTGAAAAACTCCGTGCTTTCCTGCAGAGCGATGCGAGTACGTTAAAGGACTTCAAGGAATTGAGCTTTGAAGCATGGCGTTATTCTGAGCAGGTAAATCAGGAAAAGAAGCAGGAAAAAGCGCAAGAAGATCGCACGTCGAAAGGCGCTGCTGTTGCAGATGAGGATGTAGAAACCACTCACTATTGGATTTATTCCCCCGGAGACAGTGCGGCCATTTGGGATGAATGCTATAGCGGCGGCATCATGGCAATTGGCTGGGATCCTATTGGTGATCTCAGCGTGTTCTCAACTAAGGATGACATGAAACAAGCAATGAAGGACAAGATCGATCCTTCAAAACCATATAAAAATGCCGCACATGCGACTTGGCAGTTTGTTCATGAAATGAAGCCCGGTGATATCGTGTTTGCGAAGAAAGGTATGCACCTTGTCATCGGTCGTGGCGTAGTAGAGTCCGGTTACGAATTCGACCCCAACAGGAATCATTACAAAAACGTCCGAAAAGTTAGATGGACACACAAAGGAGAATGGCAGCATCCCGGACAGGCCGTCATGAAGACACTAACAGACATTACCGCATACACTGATTACGTGGAAAAGTTGAACGCGATGTTTGTGAGCGATAGCGTTGATGACGAAGAACCGCCGGTAATGGAGTATCCGACATACGATGCGGAAGAATTCCTTGAAGAAGTCTTCATGGATGTAGACAGCTACGAAACGCTGGTAGCTCTCGTCCGTAACAAGAAAAACGTGATTCTGCAGGGTGCACCCGGTGTTGGCAAAACCTTCGCGGCAAAACGACTGGCGTACTCTATGATGGGCGTAAAGGATCCGAACCGCGTTATGATGGTGCAATTCCACCAGAGCTATTCCTATGAAGATTTCATCATGGGATTCCGCCCATCGGAGAACGGCTTTGAGCTGAAGCGCGGAGCGTTCTATAACTTCTGTAAGGAAGCAGAAATTGATAGTGACAACGAGTATTTCTTCATAATCGATGAAATAAACCGTGGAAACCTGAGTAAGATTTTCGGCGAGCTATTCATGCTGATAGAGAGTGACAAGCGCGGCGTCGAGCTGCAGCTGCTGTACTCGGACGAAAAGTTTTCCGTCCCAAGCAATGTCTATATCATCGGCATGATGAACACGGCAGACCGCAGTCTAGCGATGCTGGACTACGCGCTCCGCAGACGCTTCGCCTTCTTTGAGATGAAGCCCGGGTTTGATACAGATGGCTTCAGAGAATACCGGATGGGTCTTGTAAGTGAGAAGTTCGATCGGCTTATTAACTGCGTTGACAATCTGAATGCTGCGATCACAGCAGATGAGTCTCTCGGAGAGGGATTCTGCATTGGTCACAGCTACTTCTGCAACCTGAAGAAAGCAACCGATCAGGCCTTGTCCGGCATTGTGGAATATGAGCTAATCCCTCTGCTGAAGGAATACTGGTTTGATGAACCCGTTAAGGTCAAAGACTGGATCAGCAATTTAAGGAGTGCCATAAAGTGATACCGATCCGGAATATCTACTATATGCTCTCGTATACCTTTCAGGTATTAAATGAACAGGGCTACAAGAACATTGAGACGGAACGATTTGATAATGTGGCAGAACTGTGCGCAGCCATCCTGTCTAATGGCGTCTCATTACAGTTAAAGCGTGGCCTTGGACGGGAGTACATAGAGAACACGGAATCGTTGTCTTCGCAGCGAGGGCGGATCGAGATCTCAGAGTCGATCAAAACCCACAGCATGTTAAAGCGGCAGCTCGTCTGCTCGTATGATGATTTCTCTGAAAACTCCTACATGAATCGGATCATCAAAACGACAATGAAGCTTTTACTGCACGCGGATATCGCCAAGGCACGGAAAAAGGAGCTACGGAAGCTGCTGGTTTTCTTCGGCAATGTGGATTTGCTGGACGTGCATACCATCAACTGGAAGGTACAATACAACCGGAACAACCAAACATACCGGATGCTGATATCCATTTGCTATTTGGTCGTCAAGGGACTGTTGCAAACGAATACTGACGGTACTACGCGACTCATGGATTTCTTGGACGAACAGCGCATGTGCCGTCTCTATGAGAAATTCATCCTCGAATACTACCGAAAAGAGTTCCCACAGCTCTCCGCGAGCGCATCGCAGATACCGTGGTCACTGGATGATGGCATCGGAGAAATGCTGCCAGTCATGCAGACCGATATCATGCTTACGAGCGGCAGTAAGGTGTTGATCATCGATGCAAAGTATTATTCACACACTACGCAAGCGCAGTACGATGTTCGAACCCTACACTCAGGCAACCTCTATCAGATTTTCACCTACGTGAAAAACAAGGAGGCGGAGATGGGCGGCACCCCGCATGAGGTTTCTGGAATGCTTCTTTATGCTCGGACAGATGAAGCCGTTCAGCCCAGCAACACTTACAAAATGAGCGGAAATAAGATCAGCGTTCGCACGCTCGATTTGAACTGTGAGTTTGCAGAGATTGCCGAGCAGCTGAATTCCATTGCAAAGGAGCATTTTGAACAGGCGTCATGATTGTTACATTCTGCGGACACAAGGACATAGCTGATACATCCATGGTGCGAGCCGCCGTGGATGAGGTCTTGCGCGGTCTTGTGGCAGAAGGCGCAGATTGTTTCCTGCTCGGCGGTTACGGCGGGTTCGATTCGCTCGCAGCTCACGCAGTCCACGATCTGAAGCAGCAGTACCCGCAGATACATTCAACGCTGGTGATTCCGTACCTCAACCGCGAATACAGCACCGAGCTCTATGATGACACCACATACCCCCCGCTGGAAGACGTGCCGATGAAGTTCGCAATCAGCAAGCGGAACGAATGGATGGTAGATCAGGCTGACGTTGTCGTCGCTTACGTTACGCACAGCTGGGGCGGCGCAGCGGCCACGCTCCAATATGCAGAGCGGAAAAACAAAAGGATTATCAGGGTAAAATATGATTCTTGAGTAGTCGCCTCGTGATCGAGCATCGGTTACGGGGCGTTTTCTTTTGCGCTGTCATGTAATGAAATCGTTACCTCACACCGCCGTTCTGGACTTTCTGTTTCAAACCCCTTGACGTGACCCTGTGCGGTGAGTATAATTAAGACGTAAATGAGACACGTGTTTCATTTAGGAGGAATTTCGCATGAGAAGCAAAGACAAGACCCTTATGGCAGCTATCGAGAAGTTCGTGTGTGATTACACGGACAAGACCGGTATCTCGCCAACCATGCAGGAAGTCGCGGACAGCGTCGGATCCTCGAAGGCCACGGTACAAAGGTACATCGCCCAGATGTGCGACGATGGTATCATCGAGTATTCCGGCTATCGCACGATGACCTCTACGAAGACGAAGATGCAGGCCGTCCGAGTTCCCGTTCTCGGCACCATCGCTTGCGGCATTCCGAAATTCGCAGAGGAAAACATCGAGGAATACGTCCGCCTCCCTGTTGCGCTGTTCGGTCAAGGCAATTTCTTCATCCTCCGTGCCTACGGTGACTCTATGGTTGAAGCAGGCATAGACGATGGCGATCTCGTTTTGATCCGGCAGCAAAACTACGCTGACGAAGGTCAGATCGTCGTCGCGCTCATCGAAGACGATGCCACGCTCAAGAGATTCTATCCAGAGCCGGAGAATCGCCGTATCCGCCTCCACCCGGAGAATTCGCACATGGAGGATATCTACGTCCCAATGTGTGAAATTCAGGGAGTCGCGGTAAAGGTGCTCAAGGATCTGGAATGATCGGAGGTCATGAACATGAGATCGAACCCACCGCACCGCCAGAGAGATGGCGCGGTCGTCGAGACGCCTGATTACTATGTGGCGCAGGCATACAACGGCCACATTCAGGTGTATAACACCAAAAACTATGTCGAGCAGGGTGGCGATTGTCTTGTCATCGGCGGCAGCATGGAGTTCAAGGAGGGAGCCGGTATCTCCGGCTTTCCCTCCGACGCTGCTTTTTTCGTGCTCGACCTGCAAGGTGTAGATGTTTCAGGGATCTTGGAAGACGCACTCGATGTAACAGCACTTTTTCCGCTCGAAACCTTCCAGCAGGCGGTCATGGGCGAAAAGCCCGTGCTGTTTCGGAACGCTGTGCTGAATGGTTGCCACTATACCATTCTCTCTACGGCAGCAGATGGCATCGATACCATCGTAGGCATGGGCGGTATGATACGGCGTGCGGATGCACGACTGTTCACAATTGTCAGCATTGAATTGTATCGAGACGAAGACAGGATTCTGCTTCGTGGCAGCACCAACAGCGATGACGGAGAAGATCTGGTGGAAGCAGCAGCGGAAAGAGACCCCACTGCCTATTCAGAGGTAGAAAGCAAAAAGTAAAGGAGGGCTGCAGTGATGGATACGCTTTTGCAGAAGCTCAAGGCAAACCTCATTTTAGATCATTCGGCTGACGATGCGCTGCTGGAGCAATTCCTCACTGCAGCCATTTCCTACGCCGAAAGCTATCAGCATATCCCGGAAGGCACATATGCCGAACACACCATGCCAGCCACAACGGAGCAGGCCGTGATCATGCTGGCCAGCCATTTCTATGAATCAAGGGACGGCAGCACCGGTGGCTTCTTTGCGGACAACCCGCAGGCAGCACAGCAGGTGTGGAACACGGTAAATCTCCTGCTCCGTCTCGACCGGAGGTGGCAAGTATGAGTTTCGGTAAGATGAACTGCATGGCGGAAATTGTCGAAAAACGTCGAATAAAGGATTCCGAGGGTTTCACCTCCGATCAGGAAGTGACCCTCGCATCCATTCGTGCCTACCGCGAAGGCAGGCACGGATCCCTGCGGTGGGCAAACCTCGCGGCCTTCTCAGATGCGACTGACCTCTTCCGCTTCCGCAGAATCCCGGATCTGACGGTTGGGACGCAGCACAGTATCCTGTGCAACGGTGTACGTTTCAGCATCATTTCTGTAGAGGATGTCAAAGGACGCGGTATGTACGTCGAGGTGCTGGCGAAAAAGGTGGTGGCGACCAGTGGCAAAAGTTGATTTCAAGATGCCGGACGAATTCCTCGAAAAGCTGCAGCGTCTGGGCAGAGACGAAGAAGGCATTGCAACTCGCGTGCTGGAAGCTGGCGCAGAGGTTGTCGAGGCAAAGGTGCGCTCAAACCTCGCAGCGGTCATCGGCAGAGGCACAAAAACTCCGTCCCGCTCCACCGGTCAGCTGTTGTCGGCGCTGGGTGTTTCCGGCGTGAGGTTAGATCGCAACGGAAACTACAATATAAAGATTGGCTTCGACGAAGGACGATCAGACGGCGAAAGCAATGCCAAGCTTGCCAACATCATCGAATACGGGAAGCACGGCCAGCCAGCAAAACCCTTCCTGCAACCGGCGAAAGCGTCAACGAAAACTGCGGCGATCGAGGCGATGAAGCAGCAGATGGAAAAGGAGGTCAAAGGCAGATGAGTATTCTGGAGGATCTGACAGGGGTGCTCTCGACTAAGGGAATCCCCATCGAGACGGGTGTCTTCTCGGATGAAGCGCCAGACACTTACATCGTGCTGATCCCACTGGCTGACACATTTGACCTTCACGCGGACAACGCACCCGGCATTGACATTCAGGAAGTACGGCTGTCCCTGTTTTGTAAGGGCAACTATACGAACATCAAGAACCGGATCGTCCGCATGCTCCTGCGGGAGGATTTCACAATCACCGGCAGGACGTACAACGGATATGAAACGGACACTGGCTACCACCACTACACAGTGGACGTAGCCAAAAGTTATGAATACGAAACGGAGGAATGATCCATGGCAACTATTGGTCTGGATAAACTTTTCTACGCTCCGATCACCGAGGACGAACACGGTGAAGAGACGTATGGCACCCCGAAGGTGCTGGCAAAGGCAATGACCGCCGATCTGTCGGTCGAACTCAACGAAGCGACCCTGTACGCTGACGATGGTGCAGCGGAGGTCGTAAAGGAATTCAAATCGGGCACACTTTCCCTCGGTGTGGACGATATCGGTGCAGAGGTCGCAGGCGACCTAACCGGTACCACCATCGACGTAAACGGTGTGGTGATCTCCTCGTCTGAGGACGGCGGCGACCCTGTGGCCGTGGGCTTCCGCGCAAAGAAGTCCAACGGCAAGTATCGCTACTACTGGCTGTATCGTGTGAAGTTCGGCATCCCGGCGACAAATCTCGCCACCAAGGGTGACAGCATTACGTTCTCCACCCCTACGATCGAAGGCACGATCATGCGCCGCAACCGCGAAGACGCGTTCGGAAAGCACCCGTGGAAAACAGAGGTCACCGAAGGCACCGAGGGTGTTTCTCAGGAAGTCATCGACAACTGGTACACAGAAGTGTACGAACCTGAAGGCGATTTGAATCTTTCGCCAATTCCCATTGATCTGCCCGGTGGCGGGCTGACAAGCTAAGGAGGATGCATCATGGATAACGATCGCAGCGCCGTAATCAACATCGGCGGAACCGAATACGAGTTGGTACTCACTACCAAGGCGACGAAAGAAATCGCCGGTCGCTATGGCGGTCTGGAGAACCTCGGCGACAAGCTCTTAAAAAATGAGAACTTCGAGATGGCCATCGAGGAAATCGTGTGGCTGATCACGCTGCTGGCAAACCAGAGCATCCTTATTCACAATCTGAAGCACAAGGACAGCCCCAAAGATCCGCTCACGCCGGATGAAGTAGAGATTTTGACCGTGCCTTCGGATCTGGCTGAATACAAGAGCGCGATCACTGAAGCGCTGTATAAGGGTACGAAGCGCAACATCGAAAGCGAGGCAGACCCAAAAAACGCGGAAGTCGGGTAACAGACGAAGAACTGTTCACCCGGCTTTTATATTACGGCATCGCCCACCTTCACCTGACGCAGGACGAAGTGTGGACGATGCCGTTTGGTTTGCTCCTCGATCTGTGGGAATGCCATAAACAGTACAACGGACAGGCAACCCCGAAGCGGGAGCATTTTATCGACGATATCATCCCAGACGGAATCTAATGGAAGGAGGCGGTACCCGTGGCTGACAATTTCGGTCTGAAGATTGGTCTTGAGGGCGAAAAAGAATTCAAAAAGGCGCTGGCGGATATCAACTCTTCCTTCAAGGTCTTAGGCTCGGAGATGAAGCTCGTCTCCTCACAGTTCGATAAGAACGATAAAATATACTGAAGTGCGCTCATGGCTCGAAGCATTCGATGAGAGTATCGCCAACGGGAAAATTCTGACCGCAAAGAACAGTGCGATCATGCGCACGATCGTCGAAAAAATCGTAGTCAAAGACGATGGGATCGAAATCCAGCTCAAATGCGGAGTGACCATCGGGCAGGAATTCGTCAAGTAAGATTGCAAGGCTGCAACAATTCGGGGTAACGCTCCGGAGTGCAGCCTTCAAATATAAAAAGAAGGAGGATCGACGCAAAATGTCCATTATACGGGGTATTCCGGGCTTCCGGCAGGCTGAACAACCGTGCAACAGGCCATACAAGTGCAAACTTACAAGATTGCAAGTTTGGGTATCGGATACCGGAGTTTACCAAACGGAAACCCGATACAGGTATAATACATAGCGTCACAGACATCACTATGAGACCAACAACCGGAATGCGGCTGAAAGAACTCAGGCTCGCAAAGCAGCTCTACCAAGAGCAGGTCGCACAGATTATTGGCGTAAATAAGAGCACCGTTTCCTCTTACGAGAACGATATGCGGCAGCCACCTTATGACACGCTGATCAAGCTGGCAAGGCTTTACCACGTAAGCACGGATTACCTCTTGGGAGTTACAGACACCCGATCTCTCGACGTTAGAGGACTAACGGAAGCGGAGATAGATGTCATTTCCGAATTGGTCTCCATAATTGCGAAGAAAAACGACATGCTGAAGAAAAGATAACGGAGACGGTTATGGAAAAGCAGGGCGATTTTCAATATGAATACTTTTCATCGGTCACACAGCACAAGGTGGAATGGCTATGGTATCCATACATCCCATACGGGAAGCTCACAATTCTGCAGGGCGACCCCGGCGAAGGAAAATCGACCTTTATTCTCAACGTCGCTGCGCTTCTGACGCGCGGAAAAGACATGCCGGACGGCTTTCGTGTTCCAGAAGCGCAGCGCGTCGTTTATCAAACAGCGGAGGATAATATCGCAGACACAGTGAAACCTCGGCTTGTCGCAGCTGGGGCTGACTGTGATAAAGTCGCGTATATACCAGCAGCTGGTCGGGAATCATCCCAACTGGGATTTGCGGCATATCTATGCAGATGAAGGCATTTCAGGCACGTCGCTAAAGAATCGCGATGACTTCAATCGGATGATCGCGGCATGCGAGCGGGCCAATACGATCTCATCATAACAAAAAGCGTTTCGCGTTTTGCGAGAAACCTCGTAGATTGCATCACGCTCGTGCGTAAGCTGAAACGGCAGGTGCCGCCCGTCGGCGTGTTCTTTGAGACGGACAACCTGAACACGCTGACAGAGGAATCGGAGCTCATGCTTTCCTTCCTTGCAACGTTCGCACAAGAGGAATCTGTACGACGTCAAAGGATAAGGATGCGATCAGGTGGATCAAGAAAACAAACCCGCTCGAAGCAAGGAAATTCAGCTGTCCCAAGCTGACGGACAAGCTCTATGAAACGTGGGGCTGGGACAAGAGCATGATCTACCGTTCCACAGGGCGACTGGTAACCGTATCGAACAAGGTAATGCTGTACTTCGATTTTTCTGCCCCGGAGAAATGGAAGAGACCGGAGGCGAAACATGCCGAATGACACGTATCTCTCGTTCTACCTGAGTACATCCCGGCTACACATTTTCAGCAAAACCATAATCGAGATTGGCAATCCGAAGTTTATACGGTTTCTTGTGAAAGAAGACGGCCAGTCCATGATCATGGAGGCATACCACAAAAAAGACTTCCAATCACACAGGGTGCCAAAGCGAGCAGAAGGAAAATGGGAAATGGAGGTGCGCAGCCTCCCACTTTGTAGTCTTCTCAAAAACCGTTTGAACTGGGAGGACGGAAAATCATACCGCATTCCCGGAAAGACATATCCAAGGCAGCGGCTGGCCGTCTTTGATCTTTCTGCGGCAGAACAGATTCAACAGGTTGGATCGTGAGAATTGGTGGAGAAAAGGATATGAAAAAGAAAACGCAGGGTTATGCCGTCATTGAGTTCAATCACGGCGGGATACCGGATAATGAGTTGAAGCCGGAAGAATTCAACCAGCTTCAAGTGTCTGTTCTGAATGCTCTCCCAGCAGATAGAAAGCAGCCCATCCTCCGTGGCTGTCCTGCAGCAGTGGTCAATCTTGCCACGGGTGAAAAGATCGCTTCGTTCAACATGATGAACGTGGCGCCTACGGAATATCAGAAAAAGGCACTCGGGAGAGCATTATATGAGGCAACACAGCGTTTCATGCAGGATCCGGAGAATGCAAAAAAGTTCGCAGAGTGGAAAAAGCAACATGAAAAGGATGGCTCCGGATCAAATACATGAAAGTACGTATCATTAAAAATGCCGCCAAGTGTAACTACTGCGGCGATGTAATTGAGAGCACATACCGGCATGATTACAAAACATGCCGGTGTGGCCGCGTGTCCGTCGATGGAGGCCATGACTATTTGCGCCGGTGCTATGCCAGCAGGGATGCTTTTACAGAAATGTCAGTCACAGAGCCAGTGGAGGAAACAGACCCAAAATGAGAAATGAAAAGTGTCTTTTCGCTTTTCTTTCTATCGTTTTGTACCTTATTGCACGTCTTTCACAGATGTCCACCGTGATTTTAGTCGAATTACGGTGGACTTTTTAAGCAATGTAAATAATTGAATCCACATACAGGAGTGCGATTTCATGCGTGAGGTGCGATTCCATATTCATCGGAAATCCGCATTTGCGGGAGCTCTTTTGCCGTATCGAATGTACATTAACGGTCAGTACATCGGAACAATACGCAACGGAAAATCACTGGATGCAAACGTTCCCAAAGCAGGCGTTTATTATATTGAGGATGATATTCTGTCTTCGCGAAACGCTGTGATATATGATAATGGGCTATCCGAATATAGCGTTGTAATAAAGCGAGCCGGAGGGTGGCGCACGGAATCATACAACGAGTTTTACATGGAGAAAGGTAACGTCTTGGAGCAACTGCCGTCTTTCCACTGGGAAAAGCTCTTTGAACTGCAGCAATCTATGTCTCAGAGTGAAAGGCTGCTCGCCCTTAGCGTGGAGTTTTGGATGTCCGCCATGGACGATTTGCAGGAGGTCCTTGCTTCAGAACATCTTTTTGAAATCATAGCCGCCTTACAAACAATCGGTGCACATAAGTATCACGATTTGCTTCTCAAAATTATGAATGACGATTTTGGTGATGTCCGTTTTCCGTTGGACGATAACCAGATCGAGCAGATGCAGCCGAAAATCGAGGACGCAAACCGGGCATTTTGGAAAAATAAGGGCGCAGAAGCGGAGTTTCGTGGAGCAGTCACGAATTTTCTGATAACAAACCTGGATGCTTCTGGCCACGTTTTTGAAGGAATAGATCAGTCATGAGAAATTTTTCCACAGAGGGGGTGCATTTCCGAAAACTACTGCACCCCCTTTTGCGCCGAAAATGCACCCCCTTGAAATTCTATTAAAGTTAGGGTTATTTGCCAGATGTCCACCGTGATTTTAATCGAATTACGGTGGATTTTTCTATGTTCGAAAATCGCTTGAACAGTTTGAAACAAGTCTTTTAAGCTGTTTTAGCACAGGCGTGATCCGCTGCGGAGAATTTCTGCACGCTTCCCGTGACAACGGCGCAGTTCAGGAATTTGGATGGCAAGTGCAATCAATTATAGGGTATTAAAAGGGAACCCATGCAATACAGCCATAATGTCAAAACCGGAAATGTCAATATCCGTCCGGTAGGAAAACACCCAAAATGACAGGCGAATGTTTTCAGATTTCCGGAGTCGGATGTTGACGTAACAGGAGGCTTGCCTTGACGGCTTAAGGAAAAATGATACAACCGCCGGAACGACGGCAAACGGAGCGCAGCGCATATTTTTGAGTTCTGCTCTTGCCATCAGCTGCAAAGCCGGATCATTTTTCCAAATGGCGGTCAAAGGTGCGGCCGGTTTTTCTGCTCTTTTCTCTGATTCTATCTTTTTTGTGAGTTTGTCGAACGGACTTTAATGATAGAAGTTCAATATGACTTGTTTTTACAACAGTCGCTTGTTATTTTTTAGAAAGGTACAGAGTGCAACCAATCAGTGGCGTCGAAATGAATATATTAAGTTATAAATGTGTACCTGTCTTGACAAACAGCAACACAAGTAGTATAATTGTACTGCATATAGAGTATCGTATATGCACTCTTATAAAAACAACATTTCGTTGAGAAAGGAGAGCAATATGGGCGTTGCTTCATTAGTACTTGGTATTGCAAGTTTGGTATGCGGCTGTTTTCTTCCGGGTTTACAATGGATTGGCTCGATCACAGGTCTGATTGGCATCATTCTCGGTGCGCTTGGCCGCAAGAACAGTGAGAAAAAAGGCATTGCAACCGCCGGATTGGTTTGTTCAATCATCGGTTTTGTGCTGTCTACAATTTTCTACGTAGCCTGCGTAGCCTGCGCATCGATCGGGTCAAGTCTTCTCAATGGTCTCAATTGATTCCGACAGCGAAATATTGGTGATATGTGCGGTCGGAGACTGTAATGTTGTCCGACCGCTTTGAATTTGAAATGTTTCCTTCAGTCAGCCTTTTCGGAAAAATAATCCCTATGTACGGTTTATGCATGGTGCTTGGAATTATTCTTTCCTGCTCTGCAGCTTTTGCAAGAGCAAAAAAGTTTAAGCTTGATATCAACAATCTGATTGTGATCGCGGCAGCGGCTGTCGGGGGCGGATTGATTTGTGCGAAAATTCTATATATCGCAGTCACTTTTCGACTTTCTGACATACTGAGCATGATTGCGAACGGTTCTTTTGACTTTATTCTCCAAAGTGGATTGGTATACTACGGAGGTTTGATTGGCGGCATATTGACGGCGTTCCTCACCGTAAAACTGCTGAAGGAAGATGTTGACAAGGTCGTTCTGTCAATTGTTCCGTGCATACCGCTTGGCCACTCTTTCGGAAGATTGGGCTGTTTGTTTGCCGGTTGCTGCTACGGCAGCGAATACAATGGTTTTTTAGCTGTGTTATTGAATATTAACGGCACGGTTGTTTCGACTTTCCCGATCCAAGCCGTTGAAGCCGTATTGAATCTGTTCTTGTTTTTCGGATTAGTTTGCATTGCGTCAAGAATAAAAAAAGGTGTTTTGCTGTTGCCGATTTATCTTTATGCATATTCAGCAATCAGGTTCTGCTTGGAATTCTTCCGCGGCGATTCGGTGAGAGGGATGCTTTTCGGTTTATCAACATCTCAGTGGATATGTATTGTAATTGCGCTTGTCTGCACAATCTATCTTATAACCCAAAAAACAATAAAAAGGAAAAGAATTCAACATATCTGAACCCGCAATGTATTGTATATACTTACGGCTGTTTACCTTTTCCTGCCCTCTGTGTTTCTTGTTGCAGATTTAGCGCTGAAAGCTTTTTCCGCTTGTCCGTTCCGTCGAACCCTTGATTTTCTTATTTAATCGTGATACAATTAGATATTAAAAGCATTAATTGGCACAATTCGTCACTGAAAGAGATACAGCGTGCTTGATTTGACGAAGCGGATACTACGGAACGCATACACGCAAGCGCAGCGTCTGTGATGTTCAGGGTAAAACAGAGCAAAACAGATGCAGACATGTGCTTGCTCCGCAAAAAACTGCGAATAAGAGTTTCTTGCGCAACGCACGGTCATGCAGTGTATCCCTGAAAGAGTCGATTCAGTGGGTTTCACTGCGGGACAGGCTGTAAGGCGTGCCTTGAATAATATACCGATTTCAAACGACCGCCGGGCATATTTTGGGCAAAGAAGCGGAGACATATCTCGACGCGCCATTGCACGCGAGATGAACGTTTTCGATGACATAGAAAATTACACAACTGCAGTCTTGAGGCTGTGGGTGCCGGAGGCATGCCCGAAAACCGATATGGAGGCAGCACTTGAAAAACAGGGCATGAAACGGGGGAGCACTTAAATGAACATCTGTTTGGGATATTTCTGAGGGTGTTCAGCACTTGTCTTGAAAAGTGAGGATAATCCATTACGTTTCAGATGATTAAAAACGGACAGAAAATAAATGAATCATAAAGAGAAGAGAGCGACCGAACTGAAAGAAAAAAGACCGCAGTCGGGATATTGCGGGTTTTACAACAGAATCATTAAGCGCATCATTGATTTTATTCTTTCTCTTGTTGCTGCAGTCGCTGTTACACCGATCGTTTTTATTATAGGTATTTTCATTGCAATTGAGGACGGTTTTCCGGTTTTCTACACCCCGCTGCGCGGCGGGTACCAAGGCAAGGCGTTCCGAATTTTTAAATTACGCACAATGTACAAGGGTGCGGACAAAATGGGCGGCACAACGGCGTTGAACGATCCGCGCATAACAAGAACCGGGAAAGCTCTCCGCAAGCTGAAGCTTGATGAGCTGCCACAGGTGTATAATGTCCTTTTGGGGTCGATGAGCTTCATCGGTCCGCGGCCGGAACTTTTGCGCTATACGGAGGCCTATAAGGGCGAGGAAAAAATTATTCTTGAAGTGCGGCCGGGTATTACGGACTTCAGCTCCATTGAGTTCATCAGCCTTGATGAAATTGTCGGTGCGGAAAATGCGGATGAAATGTACGAAAAATATGTACTTGAGAAGAAAAACAAATTAAGAATACGATATGCAAAGGAAGTATCGTTCGGCACGGATGTGAGTCTTTTCTTTAAGACCGTGACTGCTGTTTTAAAAAAAGCTATGCGTGTCGTCGGAAAGAGCAACAGAGAGAAATAGACATGGACTATTTAGTTCTTGAAAATACGACATTGAAAGTATCGCGCTTATGCATGGGCGGTTGTCCGATGGGCGGATACGGCTGGGGTAGTGTGCGGGAGGATGAGCTCCTTGCTGCAATACATGCCGCGTTGGATGTCGGCGTGAATTTTTTTGATACTGCGGATACATATGGCTTGGGACAGTCAGAGCGTACTCTTGCCCAAGGGCTTGGCACGCACCGCAAGGATGCTGTTATTGAAACGAAGTTTGGCGTTCGTGCAGGGAACGGACAAACTTTCTACGATAATTCGCCTGAATACATCCGCAAAGCATTGGAAGGCAGTCTTCGCCGACTGAATACGGACTATGTCGATGTTTACACAATTCATTATCGGGACGGGAAGACACCGATTGAAGATGTATTGGGCGAGTTGGATAAGCTGAAAGAAGCAGGAAAAATCCGCTTTTTTGGGTTGTCCAATATTCATGCAAACGGAATGAACGAGCTGCGGCCTTATGCAGGCAGATTTGCCTGTTGTCAGGACGAACTTTCTCTCGCCTGTCGAAAGAATGAACAGGATTTGCTGGCGGCGCGGGATGTCCTTAAAACAACGCCGATGACATGGGGCAGTCTCGGTCAGGGAATTCTTACGGGTAAATATACAAAAGGAAACATAGATTTCGGCGCGGATGACCGTCGGAGTCGTGATATTTATATAAATTTTCACGGCGAAAAATTGGATCGAAACATGCAAACAGTAGAGGTTTTGAGAAAGATTGCCACAGAACGCGGAAAATCGATTTCAGCCTGCGCCATACGCTGGATTCTTGATTCAATGCCCGGATCTGTCGTGATTGCAGGCATAAAAAGACCGGCTCAGATTATTTCAAATGCGGAAGCTGTAGGCTGGACGCTGAATTCGGATGAGCTGCGGGAATTGAACGAGGTGTCAAAATGAGTAAAAAGAGCGAGTGTCTTGCCTGGCTGATTCGTCGCCACGGCATTGAAATGACTCATTTATCCGGAGGGAGTCACATTGGTTCGGTGCTGTCCGCAGCGGATATAATTGCAGTGTTGTATGCGGATATTATGCGGTACAAGTCCGAGGATCCCGAATGGGACGGACGCGACCGCTTTATTATGAGCAAAGGTCATGCAGGGGCAGCTGTATATGCAGCACTTGCGGAATGCGGTTTTTTTGACACGGCAGAACTAAAAACACATTATGCAGACGGAAGCAGGCTGTCCGGGCATGTGTCCCACCATTTGCCGGGAGTGGAGTTTTCAACCGGTTCACTTGGGCATGGGTTGTCCGTTGCGGCGGGTATGGCATTGGCTGCAAAACAGGATGGCAAACTTCACCGAGTTTTTGCAGTATTGGGAGACGGGGAATGCGATGAAGGCTCCGTATGGGAGGCTGCATTGTTTGCCAACCATTACAGACTCGAGAACCTGACCGCAATCGTTGATCATAATCACATGCAGAGCCTTGATACTTGCGAAAAAACATTGGAACTTGAGGATCTCGGAGCAAAGTGGCGCGCATTTGGGTGGAATGTTATCGAACTCGACGGACATGATCATGATGCACTTCAAACTGCACTCAGAGATACGCATAATTCGGCGCACAAACCTACGGCGGTGATTGCAAATACCGTAAAAGGAAAGGGTGTTTCTTTCATGGAAAACGATGTTCTTTGGCATTACCGCTTTCCGCATGACGGTTGGGAGTATGATTGTGCCGTTTCCGAACTGTATGCGGTTAAGCCCGGCGGCGTGAAAGATCCGTACACGCCGAACGGCATTGCAAAACCCGCTCGTCCGAAACCGGGCGCGGATATAGGAATCGATCACACAACTTCTGCCGGATGGCATCCGACATATATTGCGAGGGAGGGTTGGATATGAGAGATACCTTTGTTCGCACATTAATTACACTTGCAAAAAATAATCCGAATATTGAGCTTTTCACCGGGGATTTGGGGTTCGGCGTGCTGAAGCCCTTCTGGGAGCAGCTGCCGGATCAATTCGTCAACGCCGGAATTGCGGAACAGAACATGACCGCTGCCGCGGCAGGAGCAGCCGGGGAGGGAAAAATTGTATTCACATATTCAATAGGAAATTTTCCGACATTGCGCTGCCTTGAGCAGATACGGAATGATTGTGCTTACCATGATGCAAATGTAAAAATCGTTTGTGTCGGCGGAGGATTTGTTTACGGCTCATTGGGCATGAGTCATCAGGCAACCGAGGACATTGCCGTGATGCGTGCGCTGCCGAATGTTGCGGTACTTTGTCCGGGAGATCCTGCGGAGGCGGAAGCGGCAACGAAGGCAATTGCGGAATACCCGGGAACATGTTACCTGCGGCTTGGGCGCGGCGGGGAAAAACGTATCCACAAGGATATTGAAAATTTCAAAATCGGACAAGCCATTCGAATACACAAAGGTGAACGCATCGCCGTCTTTTCAACCGGCGCAATTCTGGATGAGGTTGTCGGTGCGGCGGATATTCTTGCAAAGAAGGGAATTAACCCGGAGCTTTGTTCGTTTCCGACGGTTAAACCTATCGACCGTGAAACCATACTGCGCTGTGCAAAGGATTTTGAAATTATCGCAGTCGTTGAAGAACACAATATTTTAGGCGGATTCGGCAGTGCGGTTGCGGAAGTTCTTTCTGAGCTGCCTGCGCATGCAAGATTGCTGCGTATCGGCCTGAATGATACTTACTGTTCGGTTGTGGGAAGTCAAAAATATCTGCGGATGCAATTCGGATTGGATGCAAACGGTATTGCAAAGCGTATTTCGGAGGCAATCGGATGAAGCGGCTGCTGTTGACCTGCACGGATCTGATGGCGATTCAGTTTCTCGTGCCGCATGTGAAATACCTTTCCGAGCATGGGTTTTCCGTTGAACTCGCATGTTCCGAAGTCGGCGGGCGTTTACAGGAACTCCGCACTGTGCTTTCGGGCATTGCTCCTGTCCATACTGTGCGCTTGGTTCGGAATCCGTTTTCGCTCCGCAATCGAAAAGGCTTAAGCGACCTGAAGAAGATCATTAACGGCCGCAGTTGGGACGTGATCTGGACAAACGAGCCCGTTATGGGCGTTATGACTCGCGTTGCAGCAAAAACTGTGCGCAAAAAAGGCACAAAAGTCGTTTATATGGTGCACGGATTCCATTTTTATAAAGGTGCGCCGCTCACAAATTGGCTGCTCTATTATCCTGTTGAAAAGTATTGCTCCCGCCTGTGCGACATGATCATTACTATCAATGAAGAGGATTATCAGCGCGCGAAAGGTTTTCATGCGAAAAGAACGGAGAAGATTGATGGGATCGGGCTCGACACAGTGAAATTTGCAACATGTTCGGTTGACAGAGCAGAAAAGCGAAGGGAATTGGGGGTTCCGAAAGATGCCTTTTTTGTTGTGTCGGTAGGCGAGTTGAAGAAACACAAAAATCACGAAATTATGATACGCGCATTAGCAAAAACAGCGAATCCACATATCTTTTACGGAATCTGCGGTAAGGGTGAACTTTTGAACAGGTTAATTCGACTTTCAAATGATTTGGATGTTTCGAAGCAAATTTGTTTTTTGGGTTATCGTAACGATATTCCGGAGATCCTTAATACGGCCGATTTGTTTGCTTTTCCATCCATGCGTGACGGACTTGGACTTGCAGCGTTGGAGGCAATGGCATGCGGACTGCCTTTGTTGACATCGAACATTCGCGGAGTATCGGATTATGTTGTAGACGGTGTGACTGGGTTCAGCTGTGCCACCAATGATGTCAGCGGCTTCGCGGAACGAATGGATCAATATGCTGCTGATGATGTGCTGTGCCGTAAAATCGGTGCAATCAACATGAAAGCCGTATTAAAATATGATATAAGCATAATAACGGAAACCGTTTGCAGACTGCTTAATTTTGATGACTGATTTGATTTTTTCGATAATTATACCGGTTTATAACGCAGAAACGACCATACGCCGCTGCTTGGACAGCTTTACAAATCAGCGCTTCTCTGATTATGAGATTCTTCTCATCAATGACGGCTCAACGGACAACAGCGATGCAATTTGCCGCGAATATGCTGATGTGAATTCAAAAATTTGCTATTTATCGAAAGAAAACGGCGGGGTATCTTCAGCGCGAAATTTGGGGCTCGAACAAGCGAAAGGTGAATATGTTTTGTTCGTGGACAGCGATGATTATGTGTCGGAAGATTACTTTGATGTGATTAATCAAGCACTGACTCAGCGCAATCCCGATTTGCTGATGTTTGGATATCGCAACTTTGGCAGAATATCCGCAGAACGGGGTACGGGCGAGTTTTATGAAGATGACGAAGTTGGTGCTGCAAAACGAATTTCTTTTTCTATGCGGCAGTACCTATTCAGTTCTCTCTGGAGCAAGGTGTTCAAAAGGAAGATAATTGAAAATAGAGGGTTGCGTTTCAGCACGGATCTTTCCATAGGAGAGGATCAGCTGTTTATTTTTTCCTATGCCATGCACATACAGTCGATTTCATCGATAGATGCTTTACTGTATAATGTTGATGTAAGCAATGAGAATTCCCTTTCCCGCAAGGGTCGCCACTATCTGACGGGGCAACTGATGGAGGTCAACCGCCGGATGTATGCAGCTTATCAGGCAACGGAGCATTCGCCGGAGTCGGCGCATTATTATGAGGTGGCACTTGCATGGATGACCTACCGAAGCGCCTATTCCTGCTGCAAGGAGTTACTGAAGTTTAACTGCTCGGCCAAACAGCGGCGGCGAGAGATACGGAAGATCTGCAAGTTGTACCGCGCGGAAAAAATCAAGCCTGTCGGTTGGAAGTGTTGGTGTATTGCCTTGCCGGTGCGGATGAGATGGAGTCGAATGATAGATTTGTTGATATGCTGTAAGTCGAAGCAGAGGAATGCGCGCTTATGAGTCAAACCAAAATATTGATTATAGCCGGCACTATGGATGTCGGCGGGATAGAGAACCAGTTGATGCATCTTATACGCAATGCGGACAGAGGTAAGTTCCAAATCGATTTTACCACAACTATGAGCCACCCATTCTATCAAGATGAGATTGAGGCATTGGGCGGAAAATGTATCCGCATTCCGGCAACGGAGGGTCGGCATTTCATTCGCCAATGCAAAGCACTCTATAAAATCATGAAAGAAGGCCAATATGATATTGTTCATTCACATGAATTATTTCACAGCGGCATGGTGTTGTTCGCAGCGAAAATGGCAGGCGTTAAGCACCGTTTCGTTCATGCGCATAACTGGTCAGATGATGACGGCAGTGGAAAACGGAGCGTAGTTCGCATATTGTATAATGCTGTTATGCGCAGGTGGATATTGCGTTACGGAACTGAGTTCTGTGCTTGTTCTACTCCGGCGGGGCGATTTCTTTACGGTGACAAAAAAACACATGAAGCGAACTATCATCTGATATTTAATTCAGTTGACACAAAAAAGTTTATTGATTATTACGACAAAAAAGAATCAGGAGAATTTTGTGAGGACGATTGGATAAACATAATTCAGATTGGCCGTTTTTCCCCGATTAAAAATCAACTGTTTACGGCAGAAATAGCTCAAGAACTGAAAAAGCGTGGGGAAAAAATACGCATTCTCTGTGTGGGCAACAACGGAAATGCATATGAACAGCGTGTTAAAAACGAAATAAAAAAACGTAATGTAGACAAATACATGCTCCTGCTTGGTGTACGCAGCGATATCGATGTACTTATTCGTAAGTCGTCAACGTTTCTTTTGCCGTCGCTTTATGAGGGAATGCCGTTGGTAATGATCGAGGCGCAGGCAGCAGGATTGCCATGCGTGACAGCGGATACATATTCCAATGAAGTCGATTTCGGAATAGGATATGTTCAATGGCTTAAATTAGACCAGAGTGCGGCGGAATGGGTTGATGCAATTAAGAAAGCGGTAAGCATGAATCGCGCAGACAAGTCTGCAGTTGTGAATGCTGTTGAGAAGTTCGGCTTTGATTCTCGGGTATTTGCGAAACGACTGTGCGACTTATATACTGAATCAATAAACAAATAACAGATTGCTATATGAAAAAACAACAAAGAAAAGGTTTTGTCACAATTGCTACGGGTCAGGAGCGCTACTACAAATTAGCAAGAAATCTTCTGCATTCATATCGATTGTTTGCTAAGAACCCGTTTCCGTTTGCAATAATAAGCGATCGAGAGAACGAGTATACTTCGGAGTTTGATAAAGTAATCGTGATTAGCGATGCATCCAACAGCTATAACGATAAATTAAAACTTTTCCGAGAGCTGCCTTTTGAAGAGACGATTTTTATTGATGCAGACAGTCTGGCTTATGGCGATTTAAATACATGGTGGGATATTTTTTGTGACGCAGGTGATTTTTCACTGTTTGGATATGCATGGCGTGATTTGAATTGCGGAAGAGGATGGTTTATTCCATCTGGAATGAAACAGTATGGAACTGATATTTCTTTTATTCCTGATTTTAATGGTGGCGTCTATTATATGCGTAATACAGATGCTTGTAGGCATGTTTTTGAAATTGCAATCAATTGTGAAAAAAACTATCATGACTACAGCTTTAACGGATTTGCTGATCCGGCAGATGAACCGTTGCTTGCTCTTGGTATGGCAGTATGCAAGTTTGAACCGGTTGATATGCCTGGCGAATTAGTTTTCGCACCATCAAGAAAAAGATTAGAAGCAGACATCTCTGTTCCGCGTGCGGTGTTTCATTCACCTACGGGATATGACTATTCAGTTAAATTAATTCATTTCAGTAACTATCGTACTCAACTTTCTTTTTACCGCAATGAAGTAGTCAAATCGGATAGATTGATTGGACGGGGTGATAAGACATTACACAAAATGCCCAATTGGATGCGGATCACCCTGTTGAGAATAAGTGATGTTGCACCATTGTGTAAGCGAGTAATTAATAAAGTTAAGAGGGTCTTGAACTCGTGATTAACATCCTCTTCTTCATCGAATCCCTTTCCGGCGGCGGGGCCGAAAAAGTTCTTTGCAACCTTGTAAACGCAATGGACAAGGAGCGGTTTTCGATAACCGTTCAGACGCTCTATCCCGAGGTCGTGAAGGAAAAACTCGCACCGGGCATTAAATATAAATACTGCTATCCGGCAAAGAATCGCATGACGGATTTGCTGATGCGGACAGAAGCGGCACTCGGTTTGACTTACCCGCTGCATATCAAGGGCGATTATGATATTGAGGCTGCTTATCTTGAATGCGGTTCAACAAAAATCATGGCGGGCTCAACAAATAAAAAAGCATTGAAATTGGCATGGGTTCATTGTGATTTGAAAAAGAAGGCGGGCAATGTTGACAAGTTCATAAAAAGTACGGCAGTTCATTATCGAAAATATGATTCTGTCGTATGTGTGTCAGAAGATGTTAAGAAGAGCTTTATAGAAATGTATGACATGGCCGAAAAGGTTGGCACTGTTTATAATTGCTATAATGATACTGAAGTGGTGCTGAAAGCTGATATGCCTGCATTCGATCCGATATTTAGCGAAGAAATGACTAAAAAAGAGCCTATGGTTGTTGCTGTGGGAAGACTGACAGCGCAGAAGGGCTTTGATAGGTTGTTGCGCGCACATAAGCGACTGACAGATGAAGGCATACATCATCGCCTGAGAATACTCGGAGAGGGTGAAGAGCGAAAAAGCCTTGAGACTTTTATCAAGCAAAACGAGCTTGGCGATTCTGCTGCTTTATGCGGCTTCCAAAACAATCCGTATCCTATGTTGAAGTGTGCGGATCTGTATGTTTGTTCTTCTTTGTATGAAGGATTCAGCACGACTGTTGTCGAAAGCCTTATTCTCGGCACGCCGGTCGTAACCACGGATTGCACGGGCATGCGTGAGATCCTCGGCGACAGCGAATACGGTTTAATTACCGCAAACGATGACGAAGCATTTTATGAAGGCGTCAAACGAATGTTGACCGAACCCGGCTTGCTTTCGCACTATGCAGAGCAGGCTAAGCTGCGCGGGAAAGACTTTAAGTGCGAGAGACTGGCAGGGGAGACGGAAGCTTTTTTTGAAGCGGAACTGCGAAAGAAACGGGGAGAGTAAATGGGCGTAAAAGTCTATTACTATGTTGTTGCGGCGGTACTGGGTTTCGGCTTTTTGATTCCGCAGCACGGCAATAAGAAAAAAATATATATCGCACTTATGGCGATTCTGCATACATTCATCTGCGGCTGGCGGTATATGTACCTTACAGGCGATTTGCGCAAATATGCATGGGGGTATTATAACATAATTGAACCGGGTTGGTTCAGTGCCGAAGTTTTCAACGGAGGCAGGAATTTCGGATTTTTCTGGCTCCAAAAACTGTTTTCGACAGTATCCGACGGCGATTTTCAGGTATTTCTTATCTTTATCGCAATTGTGACGGAGGCCGCGGTTGCAGTCATTGTATTTCGTTATTCGCCTGCACCTTGGCTCAGCTATCTGCTTTGGAATTGTTTTGGCTTTTATGTGTTCGGGTTCAGTGCAATTAAACAAGCATTGGCAATGGGCTTATTAATGTTTGCCTTTATCGGCATTATGGAGGAGAATCCGAAGAAATTCCTTCTTTGGACCGCATTGGCCGGATGTGTCCATGTTCCGGCGTTGATATTTCTTCCGGCGTACTGGATTGCCAAAAGCCGACTGAATACAAAAAAACTCATACTTTATGCGATTTGTGCGGCTTTGATATTCGTATTCAGAAATCAAATCGTCGCGTTTATCAGTAGTTTCTATTACGATGAAACGGACTTTATGGTTAATACCCGCGTGGGCGGCCGCTTTTTGATAATTACGGCACTCGTTATTGCCGGAATCGTGCTGCGCGGTTTCTCCGGAAAGAATTTTACAAAGCTGCTAAATCTCATGATAGTTGCGGCCGTTTTGCAGATGTTTTCCGGGTTCGATAATGTCTTTACGCGCCTTACGGATTATTATTTTCAGCTTCTGATCCTGTATCTGCCGATGATGTTCTATCCGGAAAAGGATACGGAATTGGGCAAAATCCGACGGCTGACCCTCTCGGGGCAGCAGCGGGCTGCCGCACTTTTTTGTGTTGTGCTTTTGGCATGTGCATATTACTTCGTTACGAACCTGAATGCAACAATTCAAAATGAGGTTGATAATTATCTGAACTACCGTTTTTGCTGGGAGGTAAAACGATGATATTCAGCGTTATTATCCCTTGCTATAACTGCGTTAAAACGCTGGAAGCCACGGTGAACAGCATTCGGGTCTGCGGATTATCGGATTATGAGATCCTGCTCATTGATGACGGCTCGAACGACGGCACGGCGGAACTGTGCGACAGGCTCTGCGGAAAATATGAGCGAATCAGATGCGTTCATCAGTCGAACAAGGGTGTGTCTGCGGCACGAAACCGCGGGATTGACGAAGCACGCGGGGAGTATATTTGGTTTGTGGATTCTGATGACACGGTGGACGAAGATTCGCTTCGCGGTGTTTTGAAAACAGCTTTGCTTAAAAAGCCGGATATGTTATTGTTCGGCATGAGTTTTGATTATTATAACAACGGGAAGATGTATCTGCGGGAAACCCTTAATCCTCCGTCGGAAGGTATGTTGAGCTTGCAGAATCTGAAGGATGATTTCGATGAGTTTTACAACTGCAATGCATTAACCCCGGTTTGGAACAAATTGTTTCGCAGCGATTTACTGAAAAAGTGCGGAACACGTTTTCGCGAGGACATGTTCCTTATGGAAGATTATCTTTTCGTGCTTGAGCTGCTGCCGTTCTGTAAAGAAATTTATTCCTTAAGAAAGCCGATCTACAGATACAGACAGGCGGAGGACGAGAGAAGTGCATACAGGCGACTGAAAAGGATTGAGAATCTTGCGGAGTACATGCAGCCGTTTGAGCAAGGGCTTAAGACTCTCGGAATTCCCTGTGAACACGTGGAAAACTTGTACAGCATGCTTTTGAAACAGAGGATGTACTATGCTTCGGTTTCCGAAATCTGCGGACTGGTTGCGCAGCATAACAGGGGAAAATACTGCCGCTTAAAACAGCCGCATCCGTTAAAAATTTATCTGTGCAGCAGATTGGTTCAAATTCGGCACAAACTTGCAGTGGCGGTGAAAAGCAGCAGCTTTTTTCGAAAAGACAGGGCGGACAGAAAACATGACTAAAAGAATTTCCTATATTGACAACACTCGTGCGATTTTAATTGCTTTGGTTGTTTTGGGGCATATTCTGAATTACGCAAACCCGAAATACGATATTGTACCGTATGTTTTGGTGCAGCAGTTTTTGGATTCGTTTCATATGCCGGCATTCTTCATTCTGTCGGGAATGCTTACGGACGGCGAAAAATGGCGGGGGAGATCCATCGGAAGTTATTTTTTTCATAAGGCGAAAACCTTGCTTGTTCCGTATCTGTTTTTTGAGTGCGTTGCGATTCTGTATAAGCATTTTGTGCTTCGTTCCGTATCAATTGCGGAAGGGCTGCGGTTGATGCTGACTTTCCGCTGCAATATCGGCGCGGACTGGTTTCTGCCGGCAATGTTTGCGGCGTGTGCGCTGTATTGCTTATATATACGTTTCCCCAAAAAACTTGCGTGGGGAATCGGCGGCGGTTTGCTCTGCATTGCACTTCGGTTCATGCCGGCAGGACATGTTCCGACATTGATCTTCCGCGGTGCACTCGGCTTTGTGTTTATGCTGGCGGGCAATCTGCTGAATAAACCGCTGACCGAATTTAAAACATGGAGAATCTGCGTTGCTTTTGCACTCACTGCCGCAGCGGCGGCAATGTATTTAAAACTGTCAATAAACAACAGCTTTTTCAGCGGCAAACTGGATAATCCCGTGCTTTATCTTGCAAGCGGAATTTGCGGAACGTACTTTGTTATGGGGATTGCTCGGTTGATTCCGTGGAAATGGGTCGGCTGTATCGGGCAAAATGCTTTAACAATAATGGGCACGCACCAACTTGTACTTTATACCGTGAAAATCGGAAGCAGTCCGCTTTGGGTTGTCGGAAGTTTTCTTTTGATTGCCGCCGTTGAAGCCGTTCTGATTTTTGCGATTAACCGATTTTGCCCAATGCTTGTAGGGAAGAAAAGAAAGGAAAAATCAAATGGCTGAAATTAAGCGTCAAACTGAATTGGATATCCTGCGGTTGCTGGCAACGTTGGCGGTGATAATGATCCACGGCGGTTTGAATCCACTGACAGATAATTTAATGATAAAATATATGTACAGGGGAATGCATGCCGCCATTGTATGGTGTGTTCCTGTTTTTTTCATGATTTCCGGAAGGTTTTTCCTTGATCCCGAAAGGGATGTAAGCGCAAAAAAAATACTCACTGTGTACCTTCCGCATATTATTGTTCCCTTCCTTGTTTGGTCAGGCGTATATACGGCATACGGGGTGATCTCCGGGAGCTACAGCCATTTGAGCACTTTCGGTATTATTGCAGAGTTTATCCACGGTCCGTATCATCTCTGGTTTCTCTATTCGTTGGCAGGCTTATACTTATTGACCCCGATTCTGAGAAAGGCAGCAGCGGATGGAAAAACACTTGCGTACTTTCTGATTATGTTTGCTGCCGTGAACGTTGTGACGCAGTATCTTATCTATGTTCCGAAAATCGGCGGGATGATTTCGGATTTTATTGAGAGAACAGGATTAAGAGCTGTAACCGGGTATATGGGATACTTTATGCTGGGGTACTTTTTATACAGCAAAAAGGCCAATATGAGCAAAAAAACAGAGACTGCAATATATGTTATCGGCATACTGATGCTGATTGCAACAATTGCAGCGGAGTGCTTTATAAGCGAAGAACTGCGAAAAACAGACTTCGTAAAACAATACATGAAGCCGAATGTTATACTGTATTCAGCGGCGATTTATGCATTTTTTGTTATGAAAATATCAAAGATACATTACAGCGACAGAACGCGCAAGGTTTTTGCCGTGTTTACTGAATGCGGATTCGGTGTGTACTGCATTCATGCAATATTGAATGAATTTGTTCCGACTCCGGTTATAAAGTCACTTCCGTTCATAACATCATTGTTGAGGGTGGCCTGCCTTTATGCACTCAGCCTTGCATTGATTTGGCTTATCCGAAAAATCCCGTTTGTGGGAAAAAAGATCACATGAGGTGTGAACATGGACATTGATTTTGTTGTTCTCTGGGTGGACGGGAACGACCCGGAGTGGCGGGCGGAAAAGGCTAAATATCAGGGAGCGGTGACGGACGACAGCAACTCCGTCAATCGTTTTCGGGATTGGGGGCTTATGCCCTATTGGTTTCGCGCCATTGAGAAATTTACGCCGTGGGTGCACAAAATTCATTTTGTTACCTGCGGGCATGTTCCCGAATTCCTGAATTTGGATCATCCGAAATTGAGTCATGTCTCGCATTCGGATTTCCTCCCGAAGGCTGCTTTGCCGACATTCAGCTCCCATGCAATTGAAATGAATATTCATCGTATTCCGGGGCTTGCGGAGCATTTTGTTTATTTTAATGACGATATGTTTCCTATTCGTCCGATGCCCGAAACGGCTTTTTTTCGCGACGGACAACCTTGCACCTGCGGGGAAGAGCATCCGATAGGGCTTATCGGTGAAATCGGAATCTGGCAGCATGCGGCGGTTAACGATCTCGGTGTTGTAAATGCGCATTTCAACAAGCGTAAGCAGGTGAAAAAATTCGGGAAAAAGTACGTGAACCGCGTTTATCGTTGGCAGGACAACATTCGTACCAAAGCTGTTGAAAAACTGTTCCCGGATTATTTTACAGGGTTTAAAAACCTTCACGCTCCCGCCGCATACACCAAAAGTACTTTTGAGGCCGTTTGGAATGCCGAACCGGAATTGCTGAAACGCACGACTCTTCACCGTTTTCGCTGCGCCGATGATGTGAACCAATGGGTCTGCCTGTGGTGGCAGATAGCAAGCGGGAATTTCGCGCCGTTCAACACGGATAATTTTGTTTCCTGCACCGATGAAAGCACCATTGACAACCTGTGCAGAATAATTTGCGAACAAAGTCATGATATGCTTTGCGTAAACGATCCCGAAAAGGCCGTGGATTTCGACAGCTTGGCTTTGCGGCTGCGCAAGGCATTCGAGAGCATTTTGCCGAACAAGAGCGGGTTTGAAAAGTGAAAAAGAAGCTGATTTTTATAACCGAAGCCCTGTGGATCGGCGGGATTGAAACGGCATTGGTGAATTTGCTTAATCGCCTTGATTACAACAGATTTGACGTGACCTGTCTTGTTTTGAGGGACAGCTTGGACGTTGCGGACAGAATAACGCCGCAGTGCCGCCTGATAGTTTCCGACAGACAACACAAAGTGACGTTCCCAAAGGGGTACGGCTGCAAGCGTTTGTACAATATCATGGAGGAACCGCAGAATGCAGCGAAATTCCGCCGTTTCATATGGTCCGCGCTTCGCGTCGTTTTTCGCGCCGCGGAGGCAAAATGCTATGCCTCGTACGTGAAAAAGCAGCTCAAGGGCGAACATTTTGATACGGCGGTCATATACAGCGATCGCGCTGCCGAAACGGCTGTCCGTGCCGTCTCGGCGGATAGGTTTCTGATGTTTTATCATCACGGCGCAATGCGGCGGGAGTATCACGATGCATACGGATACAGAAAGGCAGACAAGGTAATTGCGGTTTCGCCTGCATTGGCGGAAAAACTGCGCACATACCGTTCGAAATATGCTGATAAGATTATTTCGGTCAACAACATAATCGATATCGACGGCGTGCGGGAGAAGGGACTTGACATCCCGACAGTGAAATTTTCTGCGGATTGCTTCAATATCGTTTCCTGCGGGAGGCTGTCGCATGCTAAGGGCATGGATATTGCTGTTGATGCCTGCGCAAAACTTGTTGCTGACGGGTTCACGGGATTTCACTGGTACATAGTCGGCGGAGGGCCGGAGGAGTCCGCCCTCAGGGAGCAGATAATGCGGCTCGGATTGGAAGACTGTGTTTCCCTGCTCGGAATGCAGTCAAATCCCTACCCGTATATCCGCTGCGCGGATCTTTATGTACAACCCAGCCGGTTTGAAGGACATTGCGTCACGGTATTGGAAACGCGGCTTTTGGCTGTGCCGATAATTGCGACGCGAAACGCTGCGGCGGAGCAGATTGACAATGAAAAAACCGGTTTGCTTTGCGAATCAGATGCGGATTCAATTGCAGCAGCGGTAATACGGCTTTACAACGCGCCGAAATTGAGAGAGAGCATACAAGCGGAATTGCAGAACCACGATTTCGAACGCGATAATTCCGCAATTTTGAAGCAGCTTTATTCATTGTTATAAGTCAAAGGAGTACTAATGAACGAACAACATTTCACCACGGTCATAAAGCCAAAAAGCGGCTGGTTTGACCTGCACTTAAAAGAGGTGTTCGCGTATCGCGACTTGATTTTCCTCTTTGTCAAGCGCAATTTTGTATCCAAATACAAGCAGACCGTTCTCGGGCCTGCATGGGCGATAATTCAGCCGCTTTTGACAACGGTTGTTTTCACGCTTGTGTTCGGAAATATTGCGGGGTTGGCACCCGACGGTGTGCCGTCGTTCGTATTCTATCTGTCGGGAACGGTACTGTGGACGTATTTTTCAAACTGCCTCACACAAACGGCGAATACCTTTGTTGCCAACAGCGCAACAATGGGAAAGGTGTATTTTCCCCGGCTTGTAATGCCGATTTCAACGGTTTTTTCGGAGCTTATCAGCCTTGCGATTCAATATGTGTTTTTGATTATCTTTCTTGTTTATTATGCAGCAGCAAAACAAGGGGTGCAGCCTAACCTGTGGATGCTGATGACTCCGCTTATCGTGCTGCAATTGGCAATGCTCAGCCTCGGCTGCGGTATCATTATTTCCGCGCTCACAACAAAGTACCGCGACCTTGCGATGCTTGTCGGGTTCGGCACGCAGCTTTGGATGTACGCTTCCCCGATTGCATACGACATGTTCCGTTTTACCGCTTTTGCCCCCGGCGGGAAGTGGCATGCGTTGTATATGTGCAACCCAATCTCGCCGATTGTAAATCTGTTCCGCTATGCATATCTCGGAACGGGCGCAATCGAATGGAAGTACTATTTCATCGGCTGGGGGATAACTCTTGCCCTGCTCTTCATCGGCATTGTGCTGTTCAGCAGGGTGGAAAAGACTTTTATGGATACCGTCTGAGGAAAGAAAAATGGACGAAATTGCAATCAGAATAGAACATGTTTCAAAGGAATACCGCCTCGGTGCAATCGGCGGCGGCACATTGCGCGGTGATCTGCAAAGCTTAATGGCGCGTATAAAAGGCCGGGAGGACCCGAACAGCAAGATCGGCTCCGACTCGTCAAAACGCACGGGAGAAAGATTCCTCGCGCTGGATGATGTGTCTTTTGAGGTGAAAAAGGGTGAAGCCCTCGGCATAATCGGGCATAACGGCGCAGGCAAGTCCACGCTGCTGAAGCTGCTTTCGCGTGTAACCGCGCCGACAAAGGGTACAATAAGTTATAACGGCAGGATCGCTTCCATGCTGGAAGTCGGCACGGGTTTTCATCCCGAGCTGACAGGGCGGGAAAATGTCTATATGAACGGTGCAATTCTCGGCATGACGAAAGCGGAGATAGACAGAAAATTCGATCAGATAGTCGAATTTGCCGAGATGGAAAAGTTCATAGATACTCCCGTGAAACGCTATTCAAGCGGCATGTATGTTAAACTTGCGTTTGCCGTTGCTGCGCATCTGGACAGCGAAATCATGGTTATGGACGAGGTTCTCGCCGTCGGCGATATGAAGTTCCAGCAAAAATGCCTCGGCAAAATGGGCGATGCAGCAAATACGGAAGGCCGTACCGTGCTCTATGTCAGCCATAATATGAACACGATTCGCCAGCTTTGTACAAGATGCATCGTGCTTGAACACGGAAAGCTGATTTTTGACGGGGACGTGGAAAAGGCGATTGAAATTTATATGGAACGAAATATTAGAATGTCTACCGTATGTAGATGTATGGGCGAAAGAGCAAGCAAGGACATTGATTGCAAAGCACATATAAATGAAATTGTATTCGATAAAAAGAACGGTTTGCCAATATACGAGGATGGCGAACCGATTGTATTGAGGGTGAAGTATTCAGCGCGAGAGACGATTAAAAATGCGGCATTTAGAATTGCTCTGCACACTCCGGATGGAATGGTGGCGGGTATGGCTACGACAAAAAGGAACTTAGATATCTATAAAGGTGAGCATGAATTTACGTTGATAATCCGGACGGATGGCCTTAGTCCAGGAAAGTATAATTGCTTTGCTGTCATATATTCTGTGAATGATTTCGGTAGTAACCGAGTGCATGATAGGGTAGAAAATGCCTGTGGTTTTGAAAAAGTTTTGAAAAATCATGAAACAAATAATATGCTTTGGAATCATACAACATGGGGATATGCAATGCTGCCAGAAATAAGCATAGCAATGAGTGAAAGAGGGCAATGAGTCTATGGCAGAAATATCAGTCATTGTACCAATCTATAAGGTTGAGAAATATATAGATCAATGTATTCAGAGCATTTTGGAACAAACATTTTCGGATTATGAAGTTATACTTGTTGATGATGGTTCGCCAGACAACTGCGGTATAATATGTGATGAATACGCAAAAAGAGATAAACGCGTGCATGTAATACATCAAAAAAATGGTGGTATTTCTGCAGCAAGGAACGCTGGGCTTAACCGTTTTTTTTGTAATGTAGATAACAAATATGTGACATTTATAGACAGCGACGACTGGATATCGGCATATTATCTTGAGCAGCTTTACACAACTGCAATAATGACAGATGCAGATATTGTTTCCTGCGATTATTCTTCTAAGCAATTGGTTGAGAACAATGGGAAAACAAACTCTGATAATATCAGAATATTCAGCGGAAAAAATGCACTCATTGAAAGGTATAAGGGCGATGCGCAGATAAGAGTTTCCTCTTGGGGAAAATTATATCGAAGAAATCTTCTCGAAGGTTTGAACTTTCCGGAAGGAAAAATTCATGAAGACCAATGGTTCAGCACGATGGCATATTATTTTGCAAATAGAACAGTATTTTTGAATGATAAACTTTATTTTTATCGTTTGCGGAATGACAGCATTACAGGTTCTGAGTTTTCCATGAAGAGATTTGATAATATTGAGCTTATGGATTGGGTCATAAGGGTTTTTAAAGATAATAATGATATACAGTTAACCGAACTTGCAAGTTTGCATAGGGAAAAAACCTGTGCCCAATATGTTTTAATGTCCAAGGTTAAAAGTGCCGGGCGCATACCATCGCAATTTAGGATGAGCAAAAACAAGGCCCTATTAATAGTGCATAGATATTTGCCGAGGGAAAAATTTATTCAGCATTTTCAAATGATCTATCCGCGAATTTATCGAGTGTATAAGCTCCTGCACGATATCAAACAAAAAGTAATTTTCGAGAGGTAACTATGAAACTTGCTGTTATGACATGGTATCATTACCATAACTATGGAACAGCTTTACAAGCAGCGGCAATGCAAGCTGTGCTGAGGGACATGGGGCATGAGCCGCAGCTTATACAGTATCGCCCATGCGGATATTTCAGGACTCTGCCGGACTACAGCATACCGGAGTTCGGTCGGAGAATCCGCATCAAGCTGATGCGAACATCAAAACCGGAGCCGTGCGGGCTCAAATCAGAGCTTCGGGATAGAGCTTTTGATTCATTTCTCGAAAGAAATATCAAATTCACTGAGCCGTGCCGTACACTCTCTGACCTCGAACTGCTGAACGACAAATTCGATGCCTTTATTTGCGGAAGCGATCAGGTATGGTCTCCGCTCGCATATGACCCGCACTATTATTTGAATTTTGTTCATGATAATGCGAAAAAAATCGCATATGCACCAAGCATGGGTGCTAAAGAAATCAGAGACAGGTATATCAAGGCGGATATATCCCACCTGCTTGACGGATTTGGTGCGTTGTCGGCTCGCGAGGACTCCGGTGCGAGACTCATATGCGGGTTGACCGGACGTCACGTAGAGGTAGTGGCCGACCCTACGTTGCTGCTTGATGCGGAAAGATGGGAAAAAATCTGCTGCGCTGACGAAGATAGAACAGCACGGTACCTTCTGGTATATATGCTTGGCAACAGCGACGAGCAATGGGCGGCAATAGAAAAAACGGCTTCAAGTAGGGGACTTGCGCTGCGCATTATACCAGTATTCGAGCAGGATACCAAACGCAGCGGATGCGTAACTGAACCTGTAGGACCGGAGGAATTTGTAAAACTGTTTCGGAATGCAGAGTACGTCTGTACCGATTCATTCCATGGAATGGCCTTTTCACTGATATTTCACCGAAATTTCACAGCGTTTGCACGGTTCGGAAAAAATGATCCGAAAAGTCAGAATTCCCGCATGGAGCATTTGCTTAGACTGACGGGAATGGAAGGGCGCCTTTTTTCCGGGAGAAATGCAGTAGAAATAGCGAGTGCGGAGACCGATTTTGAACGTGCTGAAGCTGCATTGAATATCCTGCGCGGGACATCTCTGGAGTACATTAGATCTTCGCTTTCGCATGTTATTCCGCCGGAAAAGCAATCCGCAAACATTAAGGCACGAAGCAGCCTGTGCTGCGGTTGTGGGGCGTGTGCCGCCGTGTGTCCGACCTCGGCAATAAAAATGGAGATGAGTGACAATGGCTTTCTTACAGCAAAACTCGATAGCGAGATTTGCGTGGAGTGCGGCAGATGTACAAGAGTATGTCCGTTTGGAACAGAGAACATGAACTGTGCGGCAGAGGATGCACAACTATATTCTTTCAAGAATCCGGATGGCAATGTACTGCTCAATTCAACGAGCGGCGGTGCGGCGTACAGCATAGCAAGGTTGCTGGTTCGCAGAGGCTATAAGATTGTCGGATGCATGTTCAATGCGGAGAAGCAACGAGCTGAGCATATTCTGATATCTGACGAAGGCGAACTGTATAAGGTTCAGGGGTCGAAATACATTCAGAGTGATTTTTCGGATGTAATAAAAAAACTCCGTGCCGAGGATAAGAGTATAGCACTCGTTGTATTCGGTACACCTTGTCAGATAGCGGCAGCCCGTCGTGTACTGAAAGAAAGGAGCAACGTCATTTTTGTTGATTTGGTTTGTCATGGTGTTCCAAGTTATCATCTCTACGAAAAGTATGGGGACTTCATACACCGTACCTCCGGAGTTGATAATAAACGGATGCAGATGGTATTCAGATACAAGCCAAAGTCATGGCGAGATATATATTTATATGCTTCAGACGGGGAGAAAAGCTATTGCTGTTCAAAAATGAGCGATCCATTTTTCCGCATGTTTGAAGTAGGCAACTGCTATATGGAGAGTTGCTATGAGTGCAGATGGCGTTCAGATTCTGAGGCGGATATCCGACTCGGCGATTATTGGGGACCAAGATTCGAAGAAGACAAAACCGGTGTGAGCATGATAGTGTGCTTTACGGAAAAAGGGCGCAGGGCTGCTATGGATGCGGCTTCGGCCTGCGGCGCTATAGCGGAGAGTCAGCCAATAGAGGACTATCTTAAGTACCAACAGAGAAATAATATACCAAAGCCGGTTTTTTATGATACGCTGATGCGTGAGCTAAAGAGTAAAGACAAAAAGCTCGAATCATTTGTGGACAGATATACGGTACCACTGGAAAGCAGGAGCCTATCATTCGGTGAGTATTTTAAATATATACTTAAGATGGTAACATATAAGGAGCCGAAAAATGATACCTAAGATTATTCATTATTGCTGGTTTGGCAGAAACCCTTTACCGAAAACTGCTGAAAAGTGCATTCGAAGCTGGAAAAAGTGCTGTCCGGATTATGAAATCATCCGCTGGGATGAGAGCAACTTTGATGTAAACTGCAATGAGTATTGCAGGGAGATGTATGAGCAAGAAAAATGGGCATTTCTTACTGATTATGTGAGATTAAGGGTTGTGTATGAGAATGGCGGTATATATTTGGATACGGATGTTGAAGTGATAAAGCCGCTGGATGATTTGCTTCATAATTCTGCATATATGGGATTGGAAACGACCGATAAAGTTAACACGGGTTTGGGCTTTGGGGCGGAAAGGAATCATTGGTTTATCGGCGAAAACATGAATTATTATGAAAAATGGAAGAGCTCAGATCCGGTTGAAACATGTCCGATAATCACAACAAGATTGCTTGAGTCAAAAGGATTAATTTACAACCATTTGGATGTTAACCATTTGAATGGTGTGACAGTTTATCCGACTGAGTATTTTTGTGCAAAGAATTCACATACAGGAGAAGTTTGCATCACAAAAAAAACATATACAATTCATCATTTTGATGCGTCGTGGCAGACAAAGAGTGAGCGTACGAAAACACTGAATCGGTGGCACGATTACAAGATTGAACGACAAAGGAAAATCCCAAAACGTATAATTAGAAAACTATTAGGAAACGATAAGACTGAATTACTCAAGCGCATTTTCCGCATCAAATGAAAGTAAAAAAGCAAGTTTTCAGGATAATAACCGCCGCGGCTGTACTTTTCATCCTCGCTCTAACCCTTTCCGTTTTGCTATCGGCCGTTTGTCTTCATGTGCAGCACTACGAAATTGAGCTGCGCGGACTTCAATCAAAGGTGCGGTTGGTTCTGCTTTCCGACCTGCATTGCAAGTCATTCGGGAAGGACAACGCGCGTCTGCTTGCAAAGGTTGAAGCGCAGTCGCCGGATGCAATTTGTCTTGCGGGTGATATGATCGACAGGAATGCGGATGCCGAAGATGTGCAAAAGTTTCTTGATTTTGTTAAAGCATTGCGTAAAATCGCGCCGGTATTCTTTTCACCGGGCAATCACGAACTCGGATATATGGCGTCAGATGAGCTGCTTCTTGATCGCATTGAGAAATCCGGTGCGGCGGTGTTCAATGACAGTTATGCGGATGTTATTCTTGCGGGTCAGCCGCTGCGCATCGGCGGCACAATGGGGCATGGGTTTGCGTTCGGGCGCACGGAAGAGGAGTTTGCCGCATCGCCGGAATACAAATTCTTGAAAGAATTTGAAAATACCGACTTGCCGAAAGTCTGCCTTGCACATATGCCGGACACTTTTATTTTCAACGGTGCGTACAGCATGTGGAATATCGACCTTGTTCTGAGCGGACACACTCACGGCGGTCTTATTCGAATGCCGTTTGTCGGCGGGCTGTATGCGCCGATGCAGGGATGGTTCCCGAAATACGACAGCGGAAGCTTCCGATTGGGCGACAATATGCAGATGATCATCACCGCCGGAATGGCGGGACACGGCATAATACCGCGGGTGAACAACCTGCCGGAAATTGCAGTGATTGATCTTGTTCCCGGGGAAGAAAACGCACAGTAAAAAACAAGACGATGACAGAACAAACGGGACTGCCGCAGACGGAATTTAATGTTTGCGGCAGTCCTGTTTTTTTGTCGATATGCCGAGACTATCAGTTGAAATTCAGCACGACGGGCTTGCTGTCGTCAATCGTGTTCCGGTCAGCCGTTTTGAAAATATGAAACGAGAACCCGACCGTTTCAAAGTTTTCAATGTCGTTTTCATCAAGTTCGGTCGGACTGAAAACTATGCAGTCAACGGCACTTTTCCCCGCACAAACTTCGCAGGAAAAATAAGTGCCGACCATAAATCCGTTCACGGATTCGTCCCGTGTTTGAACGGTCATGTCTTTTATGCACAACTTTGGTGGAACAATCAAAAAACCGCACGAATGAAATGCTTCAAATGCATTTCGGGGTTCGGTCGGAACACGCATACCCAAATCTGATATACTCTCCCTTAACTCTTGACTATTTTCGCCTGCAACTATATAATTATTGTTGGGTTGGTATGCGTGTGAGAAAGCGAGAGCTTTTGAACGACTTTCTGCCGCCCGCAAAATGCTTTGCAATAATTTGCCGCGCTGCGGCTTCTAAAAGGAGATTTATCAAATGATAATTATCAACGGCACGAGTTTGACGGTTGAACAGGTTGCTGCTGTTGCCAGAACGGGCGAACAGGTTGCGATTTCGAACGAGGCGAAGGCCGCAGTTAACAAGGCGCGCGCCTATGTTGAAAAGAAACTTGATGAAAAGGCTGTTGTATATGGCTTAACAACCGGTTTCGGCAAGTTTTCGGACAAATACATTCCCCTTGAGGACACTGCCGCCTTGCAGCGCAACCTCATCATTTCCCATTCCTGCGGCATGGGCAATCCTCTGCCGACGGAAGTTGTTCGCGCCGCAATGCTGCTGCGCTGCAACGCACTTTGCCGCGGCAATTCGGGAATTCGTCTTTCCACAATCGAAACCCTGCTTTCAATGCTGAACGCTGGTGTTCACCCCATAGTTCCCGAAAAGGGCTCCCTCGGCGCAAGCGGAGACCTTGCGCCCCTTTCCCACATGGTTCTTGTTATGCTCGGTGAAGGCCGCGCGGAATACAAGGGCGAAATCATGAGCGGCAGGGAAGCAATGGCGGCTGCCGGTATTCCCACTGTCGAACTTGCGGCCAAGGAAGGCCTTGCACTCATTAACGGAACTCAGATAATGACTGCCGTCGGCTGTCTTGCGGTATATGACGCCGTTCAGCTCACAAAGACTGCGGATATCGCCTGCGCAATGACTGCGGAAGCACTTTTCGGCATCAAGAAGGCCTATGATCCCAAGGTTCATGCTGTTCGCGGCCACAAGGGACAGATCAACAGCGCAAAGAACCTGCTCACTCTGCTTGAAGGCAGCAAGCTTGCGTTTGATACCATTCCCGGAAAGGTTCAGGATGCATATGCACTGCGCTGCACTCCGCAGGTTCACGGAGCAAGCCGCGATGCGATCGAATACGTTTACAATGCCGTCAGCCGCGAGATTAACGCCGTGACGGACAATCCCATTATTTTCCCCGATGACGACGAAGCAATTTCCGGCGGCAATTTCCACGGCCAGCCGATGGCTCTTGCATTCGACTTCCTCGGCATTGCGCTTGCGGAATATGCAAACATTTCCGAGCGCCGCATTGAACGCCTTGTCAATCCGCAGCTCAGCGCCGGTCTGCCCGCATTCCTCAGTGAGAACGGCGGCCTTAACTCCGGCTTTATGATTACCCAGTATTCAGCCGCAAGCATGGTTTCCGAAAACAAGGTTTGGGCGCACCCTGCAAGCGTTGACTCCATTCCTTCCTCTGCAAATCAGGAGGATCATGTAAGCATGGGCACCATTGCCGCACGCAAGGCGCGCATGATCCTTGACAATGCACAGAAGGTTATCGGCATTGAGCTGTTTGCCGCAAGCCAGGCTCTTTACCTGCGCGGCGATGATAAGCTCGCTCCCGCAACAAAGGCTGTTTACAACAAGATCCGCGAAAGCGTTGCACCTATTCACGACGATATCGTGATGTACGAACAGATGAACAAGTTCGATGCAATGGTAAAGGCGGAAGAGATCGTCCGCGCGGCCGAGAGCGTTTGCGGAACCCTTGAATGATTTGCGCCGGTTATCAAAAACCGACAACCGACAGCACTGACGACAGCTAAATTAAAAATACCGAAAAACCGGTAAAAAATTCAATCCTAACGAAGGAGGGAATATCAGTATGAAAAACGAACTTGTTGCAAAAGCAATGACAATCAAACTTGACAACACTCTTCCGGAGTATCCGAAAATGGAAGAGGGCTATCGCCGCGCACCGGACAGAGGTTTCCGCCTCACTCCCGCACAGGCTGAGCTTGCGCTGCGCAACGCACTGCGCTATGTTCCCGAGGAACTCCATGAAACGCTTGCTCCCGAATTCATGGAAGAACTCAAAACCCGCGGCAGAATCTATGCCTATCGCTATCGTCCCGAGGGAAGGATTTACGGCAAACCCATCGATGAATACAAGGGCAAATGCATTGAAGGCAAGGCTTTTCAGGTCATGATTGACAACAACCTTGATTTCGAGATTGCGCTTTACCCCTATGAACTTGTTACCTACGGCGAAACAGGTCAGCCCTGCCAAAACTGGCTGCAATACCGCCTTATCAAAAAATATCTTGAAGAGCTTACCGAAAACCAGACTCTCGTTGTTGAGTCCGGTCATCCTCTCGGCCTGTTTCCTTCAAAGCCCACCGCGCCCCGCGTTATCATCACAAACGCACTGATGGTCGGCATGTTCGACAACCTTAAGGATTGGGAAATTGCGGAAGAACTCGGCGTTGCCAACTACGGACAGATGACGGCGGGCGGTTGGATGTATATCGGACCGCAGGGCATCGTTCACGGAACGTTCAACACAATTCTCGGCGCAGGCAGAAAATATCTCGGCGTTGCGGAACACGGCGATCTTGCGGGCAAGCTGTTTGTATCCTCCGGTCTCGGCGGCATGAGCGGTGCACAGCCCAAGGCGGCGAACATCGCAAACGCAGTCGGTGTTTTTGCGGAAGTTGACCTTTCAAGAATCAAAACGCGTTATGACCAAGGCTGGGTAAACACGATTTCCGATAACCTTGACGAGGTGTTTGCGGAAGCAAAACAGTACCTTGCGGAGAAAAAATCGATTTCGATCGCATATCACGGAAATATTGTCGATTTGCTTGAATATGCCGTTGCGCATAACATCCATATCGATCTGCTTTCCGACCAGACTTCCTGCCACAACGTCTATAACGGCGGTTATTGCCCCGTCGGTCTGACCTTTGATGAGCGCACGCATATGCTGCATTCCGATCGTGACGAGTTCGAACGCCGAGTCAATGCTTCGCTGCGCCGTCATTTCGATGCAATCGTTGCCCTCACAAAGCGCGGCACGTATTTCTTCGACTACGGCAACTCCTTCATGAAAGCGGTTTACGACAGCGGCGTTCAGGAAATCTCCAAGAACGGCGTTGATGAAAAGGATGGCTTCATCTTCCCGAGTTATGTTGAGGATATTATGGGTCCGGTTCTGTTTGACTACGGCTACGGTCCGTTCCGCTGGGTCTGCCTGTCCGGCAAGCCCGAGGATCTCGACAAGACCGATGCAGCGGCAATGAGCTGCATCGATCCGACCCGCTGCTCTCAGGATCGCGATAACTATATTTGGATTCGTGATGCAAAGGCAAACAAGCTTGTTGTCGGCACACAGGCGCGCATACTCTATCAGGATGCCGAAGGCAGAACGAATATCGCGCTTAAATTCAACGAAATGGTTCGCAGCGGCGAAATCGGTCCGGTTATGATCGGACGCGACCACCACGACGTCAGCGGTACGGATTCTCCCTTCCGCGAGACTGCAAACATCAAGGACGGCAGCAATGTAATGGCGGATATGGCGGTTCAGTGCTTCGCGGGCAATGCCGCAAGGGGCATGAGCCTCTGTGCACTGCACAACGGCGGCGGTGTCGGAATCGGCAAATCCATCAACGGCGGTTTCGGCCTTGTTCTGGACGGCAGCGAGCGCGTGGATAATATCATTCGCTCCGCAATGATGTGGGACGTTATGGGCGGCGTTGCAAGGCGCAATTGGGCGCGCAACGAGCACTCCGTTGAAACATCCGTTAAATACAATGAAAAATGGGCGGGCAAGGCTCATATCACCATCCCCTATTTTGCGGATGACGAACTTGTGAAAAAAACTGTTGCCGATGCTCTGAAATAAGCTTCGGAAACGTGCAGGACAAATGTTAAACCGGCATTTGCCGGAACGGTATGATACGTTCTGCATACATTCTTCAAATTAACATTGCCTGCGCCCGCAGACGGCGGGAGCTCACGACTTTTGCCCTGCGGACGCGGCAAAAATAAAGAAACAACAAACAACAAACGCAAAAAACAACCGCTCCGCATACTTCTGCGGGGCAAAAACACGAAAGGAAGTTTTCTTAAAATGGCAAAGATCATTGAATGCGTCCCGAATATCAGCGAGGGCAGGAACCATGAGGTCATCGAGGCATGTGTTGACACCGTTCGCAACACTGCGGGCGTAACACTGCTTGATTACAGCAGCGACGCAAGCCACAACCGCAGCGTTATCACCTTCATGGGCAGCCCCGAAGGCGTTATGAATGCCGCAACCGCTCTTGCCAAGAAAGCGGCAGAGCTTATTGACCTGAATCATCATCAGGGCGAACATCCCCGCATGGGTGCGGTCGACGTTATCCCCCTTATTCCCATGAAGGACGTTACAAAGGAAGAAACCGTTGAGTATTCCAAACAGCTCGCAGAGCGCATTTGGAATGAAGCGGGCATACCCATTTTCCTTTATGAAGATTCCGCTTCCGCACCGCATCGCGTAAACCTTGCGGCAATTCGCAAGGGTCAGTTTGAAGGCATGGCGGAAAAGGTCAAGGATCCGCAGTGGACCCCCGATTTCGGCGGCGCAGCGATTCACCCCACCGCAGGCGTAACAGCCGTCGGCTGCCGTATGCCCTTGGTTGCATTCAATATCAACCTCTCAACTTCCGATGTTTCCATTGCAAGCAAAATTGCAAAGATTATCCGTCGTTCAAGCGGCGGTTTCGATTGCGTAAAGGCTCTCGGCGTTATGCTTGAGGACAGGAACATTGCGCAGGTTTCAATCAACATGACCGACTTCAACCGCACTCCGCTTTACAGGGTTGTTGAAGTCACAAAGGCTGAAGCCGCACGCTGGGGCGTTCACGTTATCGGCACGGAGATCATCGGCCTGACTCCGATGCGTGCGCTCATCGATTCCGCAGAATATTACCTGCAAATCGAGGACTTCAATGCGGACAAGCAGATTATTGAAAACTATTTGCTGTAATTCAGAACACAATTAAAGACTGAACGGAATGCAGAGCATTTGCCGCTCTGCATTCCGTGAAAAGGTCAAATGCCTATGCTTCTTATTAAAAACATCGGAACACTTGCAACCCCGCTCGGCACAAGCAGCCGCTGCGGTTCGGATCAGGGCAAAATCGAAGTGCTGCACAATGCGGCAGTTCTCATTGACGGTGAAAAAATCGCTGCGGTGACTGCAAACGGAGAGCTTCCGGAATATTCGGCATATGCCGATATCGTCGATGCTCACGGTGCGCTTGCAACACCCGGACTTGTTGACGCACACACCCATCTTGTTTTCGGTGGCTGGCGCGCGCATGAAGTGCCGCTGAAAATTGCAGGCGCAAGCTACCTTGATATTCTCAATGCAGGCGGCGGCATTTTGAACACGCTGACCAACACGCGCAAAGCAACCGAGGATGAGCTTTTTGAACGCGGACGAGGCTTTCTTGCGGAAATGCTCGATTTCGGCGTTACAACGGTTGAAATTAAAAGCGGTTACGGACTGGATTCGGAAAATGAGCTGAAGCAGCTCCGCGTCATTCGCCGTCTCGGCGGAGCCTGCGCACAGGATATTGCTGCCACATTCCTCGGTGCACATGCAATTCCGGACGAATATGCAGGCAATGCCGACGGGTACATTGATTTTATAATTGAACGTGTGCTGCCGGTCGTTACGGAACAGGGGCTTGCGGATTTTTGCGATGTCTTCCTCGAAAGTTCCGTATTCAACGTTCCGCAGTCGCGGAAACTTCTGCTTGCGGCACAAAAACTCGGGCTTCCGTCAAAAGTGCATGCGGATGAGATAGATCCGCTTGGCGGTTCGGAGCTTGCGGGCGAGATCGGCGCAATTTCCGCAGAACACCTTATTGCAACACGGGACAGCGGCATTGAAGCAATGGCAAAGGCGAAAACGACTGCCTGCCTGCTGCCGCAAACCTCACTTTACCTCAACAAACCCTTTGCGCGTGCGCGTGACATGATTTCGGCGGGCGTCCCTGTTGCAATTGCAACGGATTTCAACCCCGGGTCATGCCCGTCGCTGAATTTGCAGCTTTCAATGAATCTCGGCTATCTGCGTTACCGCCTCTTCCCCGAGGAGGTTTTGACGGCAGTCACGCTGAATGCCGCATGTGCAATCGGCAAGGGCGACAGCGTCGGTTCGATTGAACCGGGCAAACTTGCGGATATCGTGCTTTGGAATGCGGATGAGCTGCCCATGCTCTGCTACAGAATGGGCTCAAATCAGGTTAAAAAGGTTATCAAGCGCGGCCGTGTCGCTGTGAAGTAATCTCAGGTTCGATTCGGAACGAATTGCCGACAGCACGGCAGAATAGTCCGAATCGGCATAATCATAACAACGAAAGGTAATTTTAAACACATGAAACTTATCGACATGGTCGTTACTGACTATCTCAACATTGTTGCTTCCGATGCTCCCGCTCCCGGCGGCGGCAGCGCGGCTGCATTCTGCGGCGCACAGGGCACAGGCCTTGTCACGATGGTCGCGGGTCAGACTGCGGTCAAAAAGAGCTATGAAGCCGATTGGCCCCTCTGTCACGAAATCATTGAGCAGGGAAAGAAAATTTACGACGAGTTGACCGCTCAGGTTGACAGGGATACGGACGCATACAACCTTGTTGCAGCTGCGTTCAAAATGCCGAAAGCAACCGACGAGGAGAAGGCCGTTCGCAGGAAAGCGATTGCCGATGCAACTCTTGTTGCAACGGAAGTTCCCTTTGAAACGCTGCGCCTCTCCGTTGCTGCGCTTGAACTTGCGGACAAAATGCTCGGTCATTACAACACCAACTGCGCAAGCGATCTCGGCGTCGGCGGGCTGAACCTTCACACCTGCGTTCACGGTGCATGGCTGAACGTTCTTATCAACCTCGGCGGCGTAAAGGATGAAGCAAAGGCTGCATTCTTCAGCGAAGAGGGCAAGAAGCTTGTTGCCCGTGCGGATGAAATTGCACAACGCATTCAGGATACGGTAAACCACGATATCATGGGCTGAATTTAATTTGAACTCAAACGGTCGGCAGCATTCCGCAAAAGGGATGCTGCCGATTTTACAGCAGAGAACAACACAAACATCAGCGGAGGTTTATGCCTAAAATGACGCAGAATGCTGTTATTTTCAATAGAAAAATAATTATCAGCTGCATAACGGTGATTGCAGCGGTGCTTTTGTGTGCATTCTGCGCATGCATAGGCGGACGCGGAACCGGACAGGAGTCAACGACAGCACCGGCACTGCTCACGCCTTCCGTCGAACCGACTGCGGAGATGACGATAAAACCTTCGGCAGCCGCAACAAACGATCCGGAGGAGGATATCGTGGCTGAAATGATGACTGAAATGACACTTGAAGAAAAAGTCGGACAGCTTTTCATTGTTCGTCCGGAATCGTTGGATGAAAGCTTCACACCGAATCAGGCGCACGGCTCGGCACAGTACAGCGACACGGACTGTTCGGCGGGCATGGCGGATTTTCTCGCAGCGCATCCTGCCGGGGGGATAGCTTTTTTCGGAAAAAATATCGAAAACCCGGAGCAAACAGTTGCATTCATCCAAAATCTACAGAAAGCAAGCCGAATTCCTCTTTTCATTGCAGTGGATGAAGAGGGGGGCACGGTTGCAAGAATTGCAAACTCGCCCGCCTTCACAGTGCCGAAATATGACGGTGCTCAGGCTGTCGGAAGCACCGGCGATCCGGAGCAGGTGCGTGCAATGTATTCTGCAATCGGCGGGTACCTTGCGGAGCTTGGGTTTAATCTTGACTTTGCGCCCGTTGCGGATGTGAATTCAAATCCGAATAATACTGTTATCGGAAACAGAGCGTTCGGAAGCGACCCAAAACTTGTTGCAAAAATGGTGAATGCAGCAATATCCGGTCTGCATAAAGAAAACATTATTGCCTGCATAAAACATTTTCCGGGGCATGGGGACACGGCGGGAGATACGCATGACGGCTATGTTGCACTCGAAAAGGATTGGCAGCAGCTTTCGGAATGCGAATTGATTCCGTTTTATAATGCAATTAATGAAACGGATATGATAATGGCGGCACATATAACGTTGACACGCGGAAACACCGACAATCTGCCCTGTTCATTATCATATGATGCGCTGACGCTGCACCTTCGCGGCGAAATGGGCTATGACGGCGTAATAATTACCGATGCGCTTGCAATGGGTGCGATTGCCGAGAACTATTCATCGAAAGAGAGCGCGGTGCTTGCGTTTAATGCAGGCGCGGATATACTCCTGATGCCTTATGACTATGCAGCCGCATTCAACGGGATTCTTTCGGCCGTGCAAACAGGCGAGATTTCGTTGGACAGATTAAATGAAAGTGTTGAAAGAATTCTGCGCCTGAAGGCAGAGTTCGGCATGATATGATTCGCAATCGAGCCTGAGGATAAACAGAAAAATAAAAAGAAAAAATAAAAAGAAAAAACAAAGAGCTTTGCAGCCGAACGGCGGCAAAGCTCTTAACATCAAAAGGGTGTCAATCAGGTGCGCAGGCCTGAGCTCTGTGCGGGCTTATAGCTGTCCTTCAGGCCGACAGTGCGATTGAAAACGCGCTTTTCGGCAGTTGAATCAGGGTCAACACAGAAATAACCGATTCGCATGAGCTGGCAGCGATAGCCGGCGGGTTTATCGGCAAGGAATGGTTCGATAAAGCCGTTCTGAATGCGAACGGAATCGGGATTCAGCTTATCGATAAAATCATCGGCCGAAACGTTTTCATCCTTCATGAGCTGTTCGTAAAGGCGGAATTCAGCGGGAATCGCATCCTGAACGGGAACCCAGTGAATTGTGCCCTTGACTTTGCGGGTGCATTCACCGCTGAAGCTTTCGGGGTCGTATGTGCAGTGGATTTCAGTAACTTTTCCGCTTTCGTCCTGTTTAAAACCGACGCATTTTACAATGTATGCACCTTTAAGACGAACCTCTCCGTCGGGTTTGAGACGGAAAAACTTTTTTGGAGGTTCAACCATGAAATCATCGCGCTCGATATAGACTTCCCGACTGAAACGAACGGTGTGCTTTTCGCCGAACTTGGCATCGCCTTCCTCGGCAATGGGCAGGTTTTCAATTTCAACATCGATGAATTCGCCCTCGGGCATGTTGTCAATGACAACTTTAACGGGGTCAATAACGGCCATTGCACGGTCGCAATGTGCGTTCAGATCCTCGCGGACGCAGTGTTCAAGCATTGCGGAATCAACCACCGAATCAGCTTTTGCAACGCCGGCACGGGTCAGAAAATCCTTGATGGCTTCCGGAGTGTATCCGCGGCGGCGCATTGCGCAAAGCGTCGGCATACGCGGGTCATCCCAACCGGAGACATAGCCGCCCTCAACAAGCGCACGAAGGAAGCGTTTGCTCATAATAGTGTTGGTGATGTTCAGCCTTGCAAACTCAATCTGGCGGGGCTTATGCTCGAATCCGCAAGCCTCGATTACCCAATTGTAGAGCGGGCGGTGCGCTTCGTATTCAAGGGAACAGAGGGAATGGGTAATGCCCTCGATAGCATCCTGAATCGGGTGCGCAAAGTCATACATGGGATAGATGCACCATTTGTCGCCCTGGTGGTGATGGGTGCGGTGCAGAATCCTGTAAAGTGCGGGGTCGCGCATATTGATGTTCGGAGAAGCCATATCGATTTTCGCACGGAGGGTGCGGCTTCCGTCCGGAAACTCGCCTTCTTTCATGCGGCGGAACAGGTCAAGGTTCTCCTCAACGCTGCGGCTGCGGTAGGGACTGTTAACGCCGGGTTCGGTCAGCGTGCCGCGGTATTCGCGGATTTCATCCTTGTCAAGATCACAGACATATGCCTTGCCGTCTTTGATGAGTTTTACCGCAAGTTCATAACATTTGTCAAAATAATCGCTGCCGTAGCAGAGCTTATCCCAATTGAAGCCCAGCCAACGGATGTCCTGTTCGATTGCATCAACAAATTCGACATCCTCCTTGGCAGGATTGGTATCGTCATAACGAAGATTGCATTTGCCGCCGAAGCGTTCGGCTGTTGTAAAATTTATCCAAAGAGCCTTTGCGTGGCCGATATGAAGATAACCGTTCGGCTCGGGCGGGAAGCGCGTTTTAACAACGGGGCTGCGCTGCATATCCTCAAGAATGAGCTCCTCGATGAAATTGCGGGGTTCAAAGTTTTCTTTTGCCGTTTCCATTTTGCGGTTCCTTTCCTTTTGCAGCCTTTTCTTCGGGCGGAGAAAAACGTTTGTTCGCCCTGAGCTGCCGCAAACTTTTTAAGTGCATATTATGCGCCCAAAAACCGACTTTGTCAAGAAAAAATATCGAAAAGCTGACTCCATGCCGCTTATCCTGTGCTTGAGACGGTCGGCGCAGTGCCCGCAAACAGTATCTGCGGGCTGTTTATAATAGCTGACTCTGCGGGGTGCCGTTGCAGCTGTGTTCGCTCGCGAACACCCGCTTTTCAGTCCGATATACTCGGAATTATTTAAAATAAAGCGATGCAGCCTCATAAAATTCCCTGTCAACTTCCTTTCGGACGGTGACGGCAGTTTCAAGATCCGCTCCGACGATCGAATTGCCGTTCAATGCAACCATTTTTCCGTAATCACGCCTGACAACAAGCTCTCCGGCCTTTATGCCGAGTCTTGTTCCGAGAACACGGTCAAATGCACACGGCGCACCGCCGCGCTGAACATGACCCAAAACGACCGGGCGGCATTCAAAATACTGTGCGTCGGAGCCGAGAAGCGGATCATTGCGCATCGTATCTTCAATCATGTCGGAAAGGTTCTTTGCAAGGTTTTTGTGAATAAGCAGCTTGTTGCCGAATGCGTCGGTTCCGAGGTCTATTTCATCGCCGCCGAGCAGTTCAAAACCTTCCGCAACAACAATGATAGTATATCTGTCTCCGCGAAGATATCTGCGGCGAACAACGGAAATTATCTCATCATAGGATTTCGGGAATTCGGGAATAAGCACAAGATGGGCATTTGCGGCAAGTCCTGCCTGCAATGCGATCCAGCCCGTGTGCCGACCCATGCATTCGACAACGATGCAGCGGGAATGAGCCTTAGCGGTCGTTTGCAGGCGATCAATGGCCTCCATTGCAATGTTGGAGGCGGTTTCAAAGCCGAAAGTGTAATCGGTACAGCTCAAATCATTGTCTATGGTTTTCGGAACGCCGATAACGTTCACGCCGAGTTTGCGCAGCGCATTCGCAACGCCGAGAGTGTCGTCCCCGCCGATGGCGACAAGACCTTCAAGCCCGAGTGCATCAAGCACGTTGATGATTGTTGAAGTGCCGTCAGGCTGAGCAAGAACATTTGTTCGGGAGCTGCCGATAATGGTTCCGCCGAGGGTCTGTATGCCTTCCACTTCGGAAAGCGTGAGCCAATGCCCCTTTGCGTTCAGCGCACCGCGCCAGCCGTCGCGAAAACCGAAAACTTCCATTCCTGCTTCGGCGCATTTTTCAACAACGCCGCGAATAACTGCGTTAAGTCCCGGACAGTCGCCGCCGCCGGTCAAAATGCCTATCTTTCTCATGTTGTTTTCTCCTTTTTATGTTTATACAATGTTTTGCCCGATGGGGAATCAAAAAAGCATGGGTGTGTCAGATGAGCCCGCGTTCGCGCAGCAGCTCGAAAACCGCGTTTGATATCGTTTCCGGAGGAAGCATCGCACCGTTTTCGGTGCACGGAATGATGACCGTGTCGGAAAAACGTTCGGACATTTCGCGGTATTTGGCTCTTGCGCGGGCCTGAATGCCCGCACTCTTCTCGTAAACATCGCGGCCGCTGCCGATATAGTCACGGAAACCCTTTTTATCAACGTTTTTGCCTGCGCATTCGGTGTCAACGTCGAAAAACAGGTTTAATGTCGGGCGCGGAAGCCCCAGAACATCGTATTCAAGACGGAAAACCCAATCGGCAAAAGCGGAATTATCCGAACCGGGTTCGCTGATATCACGTTCGCGTATGCTCTGATAGACTGCATTGCTGAGAACATAGCGGTTGATAAGCAGAAAATCCGCTTCCCCGTCGCGATAATTCCGAAAATCCATGAATCTGTCCATTGCGAACCAAAGCGCCATGCTCTTTTGGTCAACGGTGCTTGCGCTTACGCCCTCCGAACAGGAAAGGAACCTTCCGACCTGTTCGCCGAAAAAAGCATCATAAACAGGGTAAGCACGTTTTTGAACCGTGAACCCCATGTCCTGAAGCCCCTTCGTGAGCAGTTCAAACTGAACTGTTTTGCCGCTGCCGTCAATGCCTTCGATTGTTATTATCTTTGTTTTACTCATATCCGATTCAATGCCCGCAGTCGTTAAAAATCGAGAATTTTGCGCAGCTGACCGATGCTTTCCGCGTCAAGCAGGGCGCGAATGTGCGTGCCTGCTTCGGTATGCTCCTCACTCAGCAGCATTCCGCGATCGCGAATCATTGAGACAGCTTCGTATTTGCTGTACGGAACAAGAACATCCACCTCTGTGCGGGCGGAATTGAGTTTCAGCTCAACTGCACTGAGAAGCTTTTCAATGCCCGTGCCGCACAGCGCACTGACGTTAAGCCTGTTTTCACTTTCGGCCGGAAGATCGCAGGATGGGATGGCATCGGCTTTGTTGAAAACGATTATGCGCGGAATATCCGCTGCATGGAGGGATTCGAGAACGCCGTCAACAACGCGCATCTGCTTTTCGTGATAAGGACAGGAAATATCAACAACCTGAAGGATCAGATCGGAGTTTGAAACTTCTTCCAATGTTGATTTAAACGCCTCAACAAGGTCGTGCGGAAGTTTGTTGATGAACCCGACCGTGTCGGAAAGCAAAGCTTCCGTGCCGCCGGAAAGTGTGATTTTGCGCACAACGGGATCCAGGGTTGCAAAGAGTTTATCTTCCGCAAGCACGTTTGAATCGGTGAGAGCGTTGAGCATTGTGGATTTGCCGGCATTTGTGTACCCGACAAGCGCAACAAGCGGAACACGGTTCGCCTTTCGGATTTCGCGCCGCAGTCCGCGCTGTTTTTCAATTTCGGACAGTTCGGTTTCAAGCTCGAAAACACGCCGCCTTATTCTCCGCCTGTCGATTTCAAGTTTCTTTTCGCCGGGGCCGCGCGTTCCGATGCCGCCGCCCAAACGCGAGAGAACCTGCCCCTGCCCGATAAGGCGGGGAAGACGGTAGCGCATTTGCGCAAGCTCCACCTGTAATTTGCCCTCACGGCTTGTTGCACGGGCAGCAAAAATATCGAGTATAAGCGTTGTTCTGTCAATAACGCGCGCTCCGAGGATCTCCTCAAGCGTGCGGAGCTGAATTGCGGAAAGTTCATCATCAAAAATGAACAGATCCGCTTCAAGCTCGCTGCCCATAAGGCTGAGCTCGTTGGCTTTGCCGCTTCCGACATAGGTTGCATTGTCGATTGTGCGCCGACGGACACGAACTTTGCCGACCACAAGTGCGCCGGCGGTTTTTGCAAGCTCATTGAGCTCCTCAAGAGTGTCATACCCTTCGTCATTATCCATGCCCACAAGGACGGCGCGTTCCTGCTCAACGGCTTCAACTTCTTTTGTCGTGCTGCGGAAACGGTCATCCGAATTGAAAATTTCCGCAATCAGTGCTTTTTGCGGGAGCTTGTAGGGCCGCATGGGTCCGTACACAAGCGCGGCGCGGCTGCCTGTGTCTTCGTCGAAATCGCCGAGATAGGCCGCGTAAAGCTGAGTGGGTTTGCCGTCCGAAACTCCGACAGCCGCCATGCAGTCGAGCTTCATCGAGCGCAGCGTTCCGAGATCAACTCCGGAAAGCCTGCCGTCCCCGCTTGGGTGCGTGTGGATGCAGCGAACGCCGCAGAGTCTGTCTTCATTGCGCACGAGGCGCATCGAAGGCATGCTGACCTTTGCGCTGTCGCCTACAGAAACATCAACAATGCTGCCGTCACGGGAAATATAGACGGAAATCTCGCGGTTGATTTCGCCGGAGCAGGCGCAAAGCTCGCTTAAAAGTTCAAATGATGCAAATTCATCAAGCCCCTGCTTAAAGTCATAAAGGCTCTTCAGTCTGTCCAACATTGCGGACTTGATGCCGGTCAGGTTGCCGTTTGGTTTGTTTGCCATTTATTCTCCGATGAAACCGCAGCGCACGCATTGCGGTACGCAGCGGTTTTTTTGCTTTATCATGCTTATTATACCCGATTGCCGCGGTTGTTTCAAGATTATTGTGTGCAGAGAAACGGGGGAATAAAAAGAAAACAAAAACAAAAACCTTTGCCGGAAAATCCGAACAAAGGTTTTTGTGGCTGCCGAACTTGGATTCGAACCAAGGATGAACGAGTCAGAGTCGTTAGTGTTACCGTTACACCATTCGGCAATAGAATCCATCCCATTGTGCCGTCCGCCCCTCTTATAATACCCGTCTAAGAAGACAGGCGCGGGTGCGACGCTAATGCTTTCGGTACCCCAAGGCAATGCAAAGCATAATGCGGGGGTGCCTTTCGCGGTTCGACTATCGCCCCTAAAGTTGGAACGAGGGTTTATAATCAGGACGTAACGAACACCGCAGGACAGACATTGGTGGGATTAGTTGGGATCGAACCAACGACCTCTACGATGTCAACGTAGCGCTCTGACCAGCTGAGCTATAACCCCTTGCCTTTCAGCAGACTCTATTATACACATAATTTTGAATTTTGCAACCCCTTTTTTGAAATTTATTTTTCGGGGAAACTGTGGTATAATGAGTATAATGTTTAAAAACGGAGCAGAAATGCTTTTAAAACAAGGATTTTTTGAATTTGAACGGAGGAAAAAATTTATGGCTTTTTTTTCGAACGGCGAGGACAAGCTCAAGTTGATGATACTTTTTACCCTTGAGTGCGCCGAAATGCCTCTTTCCCGTGAACAGATTGCAACTGTAATGAGCGAAAACGGGGTTGAAAACTATTTTGACGTGTGCGAGCACATAATCGATTTGGAAGCAAACGGCTGCATTGCATCCGTGCCGACATTCAAAATGCAGATGATAGTTATGACTCCGCGCGGAGAGGAGATTATGAATCTTTTCGGCAAAAACCTTCCGAAATCCCTGCGTGAGTCGATTGAGGGATTTGTCGGCAGCAACAAAGATGAGTTCCGTCGGGAGAATACCTCGCGCATTATCACAACCCCGCTGCCGGACGGCGGTTTCGATGCAACTTTTGCACTCGTTGAAAACGGGGATGCGATATTTGAAATCCGCATCAAGCTCCCGAATGCAGAGTATACGCGTCTTGCGGAGAAAAATTGGGAGGCTCAGAATCAAAAAATATATATAGATACGCTGCTTGCGCTTGTGAAGACGTATCAGAATGCGCAAAACTCGGATGCAGCAGAAACTTGCGCACAGGACAATATATAGTGCTTGGCGGCAGTTTCGTTTTTTCGCGGAATGGTTTATAATAAGCATACTCCGATCACGGTTCGCATTCGTTTTGCTGTGCAGAGGGAATGCTGCCGGATTAAATCTGAAAGGTGGAAAACTCAATGTCAAAAACAAGAAAATATATCAGAATCATGTGTGTTATTCTGTCCGTCGCCGCACTGCTGACCTCCGCTGCGGGCTGTTCACGCAAATCAAACAAAAATGAAAAGGTATTGAAACAGATAATCAATAATCCGGATAGTTATCCGCAGCTCTCTTTTGCGGAATTCAACACGCTGATAAACGGCAAAACGGGACTTTCGGCTGCTGAACTCCCGCGGGACAAGGCTTGCGACACGGGCGATAACGGCTATGATTTCACAAGGTACATAGTCGGCGGGGAATTCATCTTCTCGTGCTATATCAATTCGAAAAAGCCGGATCAGAGCATGTACTCACTCAGCTATTTTGAAAACGGCAGCATCGTTGATGAAGTTTACGGACTTCAAAAATTTCCGGATTTCCTGAAAAAATACGGAAAATAAAGCGGAGACGGCATGTGCCGGATTTTACTTTCGGCAACATGTATTTGACGATTAACAGCCAAAACTTAATATGAGGAATTAACATTTTATGCGTAACTCCGTAATTACAGACGCCGAGAACCATATGCGGCCGGTGTTGAAATGGGCCGGCGGAAAAACTCAGCTTCTGGATGCAATTTCTGCACGCATGCCGACCGTTTACAATGATTATTATGAACCTTTCATAGGCGGAGGTTCTGTTTTGCTTTTTCTCAGACCCGAAAAAGCGTATATAAATGACACTAACGAACAGCTGATAAACCTTTATATTCAGATTAGGGACAATGCCGAGAGGGTGATCGAGGTTGTGACAGAATTGGACAGCAGCCCGTGCGATAAAGAAATGTACTATAGGATCAGGGAGCGGTACAATACAAAGATAACTTCGAATGAACTTGACTTTGAATGTGCCGCGTTAATGATATGGATAAACAAGCATTGCTTTAACGGATTGTACAGGGTAAACGGAAAAGGGACATTTAACGTTCCGTATAACAACAGGATTTCAGGGAATTCAATTGATGATGTGAATTTGATGCGGATATCCGAATATCTCAGGGGAGCGGAAGTGCAAATATCCTGTTCTGATTTTGAGGATACCTGTAAAAAAGTAAAAGAAAATGATTTTGTGTATTTCGACAGTCCATATGTTCCGCAGAGCGAAACAGCGGACTTTACTGATTATACGAAAGATGGTTTTTCACTTAGAGATCATGAACGTCTTGCCGATTTATTCAGGCGGTTAGACAGAATCGGAGCAAAGGTTATGCTTTCAAACAATGATGTGCAGCTTGTACATGAGCTCTACAGCGGATATGAAATTCAACATCTTGATGTCAGGAGAATGATTAACAGCAATGCTTCCCGCAGAAAAGGGAGGGAAGTTTTGATTACCAATTATTGATATGACAATATCGGTGTACGGCATAAAACCATACTATGTAGACAATGTATCAGCTCTTTATCGGAATGATACTTTTGAAGTTTTGAGCAAAATGACTCCGGAGAGTATAGATTTGATTTTTGCAGATCCCCCGTATTTCCTGTCCAATGGGGGAATTTCCTGCAGCGGAGGAAAAGCGGTTAAAGTTGATAAAGGGGAGTGGGACAAGGTCAGCACTCTGCAGGAGAAACATCAGTTTAATCGAAAATGGATTTCATTATGCAAGCGTGTTTTAAAACCGGACGGAACGATTTGGATAAGCGGAACCATGCATAATATATACTCGGTCGGAATGGCACTGGAAGAAGAAGGGTTTAAAATAATCAATAATATTATTTGGCAGAAAACAAATCCACCGCCCAATTTGGCGTGCAGATGCTTTACCCACAGTACAGAGACGTTGCTATGGGCAAAGAAAAATAAAACTGCACATCATTTGTTTAACTATGAATTGATGAAAAATATTAATGAAGGAAAGCAAATGAAGGATGTGTGGACAGGCCCGTTGACGAGTTCCGCAGAAAAAAAGTTTGGAAAGCATCCGACCCAAAAACCATTGTATTTACTCGAACGCATTATTCTTGCTTCTACGAAAGAAGGAGACATTGTTCTTGACCCGTTTTGCGGTTCTTCAACGACAGGCGTTGCTTGCCGAAAATCAGGACGGTTTTATATTGGAATTGACAATTGCATTGAATACATTGAAATATCTAAAGAAAGGATTACGCATGTATGAAAAAAAGGATTTTTCCGAGTGGCTCAGCACATTTCGCAGGTCAATCAATGGATATGAATACTACACAGACTTTAAAAAAGTGTATGAAAATGCGGAGAGGCTGAAAGTTGAGATTTGCATACTGAATTCTCTTGTAGGCTCTTCCGATATAGAAACGGAATTCGAGTCACTGCTTAACAGATATCCGGAGTGCTTAAAAGCTGTCCCTATTTTGCTTGCAGTTCGTGAGAATGAAATATTCTGTCAGGATTCAAACGGCGCTGTCAATTACAGGTTCAACAAAATGCTGCAGACCGTTGAACAATACAAGTACTTTATGCGGAAAACTGGACTTTTCGATATGCTAAGCAATCACATTGTCAGCAGTTTGTATGATTATGTAACGGGTGTCGAAGTGGGGATAGGTTCAAACGGCAGAAAAAACCGAGGCGGCCATCAAATGGAGGACTTGGTCGAGGAGCATTTGAAAAATGCGTGCGTAGAGTATTATAAAGAAATGTATTTGACGGAGATTGAAAACAAGTGGAACATAGATCTTTCTGCTGTTTCTGCAAAAGGCACTTCCACCAAACGTTGGGACTTTGTTGTGAAGACCAAGAGTAAGATTTTTGTTATCGAAACGAATTTCTACGCATCGTCCGGTTCGAAGCTGAACGAAACTGCACGAAGCTATAAAATGATTGCCGAAGAGGCAAAAGAAATCCCGAATTTTGAGTTTGTTTGGATAACGGACGGTGCAGGATGGAAGGATGCAAAACGGAATTTGGAGGAGACATTCATTGTTCTTGAAAATCTTTATAATATAACTGACGTGGAGAACGGGATCCTTAACAGGATTTTTAAATAAAAAGCAGTAGATTTGAGAGAAATACACAATGCCTAACGGCGAAGCGGATTGCAGCTCTCGATTTGATTGCCCATGCAAAGACGATTAGCATAACGACAAATTGACTGATACGACAGCTTTATGTGTAAGAGAAGCTTGCATTTGAATTTGAAGAAGTGCAGGCTTTTTGACTATGTTGAACGCAAAACAAACGATAACATACCGATAAATTCACGAAATCGTCAATAATCGGATTGAACCGGGGTGCAAAATGTGGTACAATATTATAAGTATATTTTGCGGAGGTTTTATGCACAACCCGGGTGAAATGAACAGTGAGCGGCATTATTTTGCGCTGATCGGAGATATTATCGACTCGCGGCACGAACAAGATCGTTACGATGTGCAGAAAAAGCTGCAATCGATACTTTCTTCCGTCAATGCCGAACATGCGGCGCATATTGCGGCAGATTTTTTGATAACACTCGGTGATGAGTTCCAAGGGCTTCTGTTTGCGGAAAAAGGTGCGGATCCGATTTTTGTTGCCGACAGGATAATCGACGAAATGTTTCCGGTTCGCATAAGAATTGCAATCGGTTTCGGCGGAATGGCAACACAGATCCGAAGGGAAGCGGCGATTGGGGCGGACGGAGAAGCGTTTTACCGTGCGCGGCACGGAATGAATTTGCTCAGGAAAGCCGAAAACCGCGGCAGAGCATATTCAAGAATACTGCTTGACGCCGGAGGCACGGAATGTTCGGACTGCGATCGGAATGCGCGGCGGAAGGAGCTTGAAACCGGCGTGAATACCGTTTTGCTGCTCCTGTCCGCATTGCGGCGGGAGAGAACAAAACGGCAGAACGAGGCGGCAGCGATGTATGTTCGAAATGCGGTCACAAACGCTGCACAAACCCAAACCGAGCTTGCAAAGCGGCTCGGAATAACACAGAGCACATTTAATATAAGCCTTTCCGTTTCAAACGCAAGGGAGTATGCCGAAGGTCTGATCGCTGCGGAAGCTTTGCTTTCGGAACTGAAAACCGACGGTGAGCATGCGGAGAACGGTGATAAGGAATGTGCCGATAAAACCGTTTTAACCTGAAATTTTAACACGACAGCAGAGGATGAATCGATGAAGGAATACACACTTTTGATGCTTGCGCATATGCTCGGAGATTATTATTTTCAACCGCAGTGCCTTGCAAAACTGAAGAGCAGGAACACACTGTATGTTTTGATTCATGCAGGGATTTATGCGGCAGTGATGTTTTCAACGCTGCTGCTGTGTTATTCGAATGCATACTTATATGCGGTTGCTGCCTGTGCCGTGACACATGCGGTGATTGACATTGTGAAGCAGCTGATTTTAAACGGTGCCGCAAAGCGCGGCAGTTTGACCGTGAAACAGGACAGAGCCGCATATCTTATCGATCAGGCACTGCACCTTTCGATAATCATTGCGGTATCTTTCACGTCGGCATTTTACGGTGAGGGGCGCGGAATAGAATTTTTGCAAAACGATATAAAAGCCCTCGTTGGCATTGACGGCTTTGCAATGCTCAGCATACTGACGATGCTGCTTGCCGTGCTGAAGCCCGCAAATGTTTTTGTTCAAAAGGTGCTTGTAACCGAAAAGCCTGATGAAACGGTGAAAACACGCCTGAAGCACGGCGGATGCATCGGTTCATTAGAACGGTTTATAATAATTTGCATGCTCCTGCTCGGGCAGTATTCCGCTGTTGCGCTTGTTTTCACCGCGAAATCGATAGTCAGATTCAAAGACTTTGAAGATCGCTCCTTTGCGGAATACTATCTTTACGGAACGCTTCTGAGCGTCGCGGTCAGCATCGCACTCTTTGCCTTGCTGAAAATTTTCGGCGCATAAACCTGTGCCGGAAGGAATGACCGAACAATGGATAACAACGGAGATAACACAAAATGAAACTTATTGCAATTGACGGCAACTCACTGATGCACAGAGCGTATTACGCGCTTCCTAACATGACCAACAAAGCGGGTACGCCGACGGGCGCACTGCACGGCTTCCTTTCGATGCTGCTTAAGCTTGTTGATATGCGGCCGGATTACCTGCTTGTTGCGTTTGATATGCCGATAAAAACCTTTCGACATGAAAAATATGCCGATTATAAAGCCGGCAGAAGGGAAACTCCGGACGATCTCCGCACGCAGTTTCCACTCTTGCAGGAATTGCTGAAAAAAATGGGCATTGCCGTTATTGAATGCGAACGCTTTGAGGCGGATGATATTCTCGGCACATTTTCCCGTCGGGCGCAGAAGGAGGGCGTTGATTCTCTGCTTGTGACCGGGGATAGGGATGCTTTGCAGCTTATCACCGATAATGTGCACGTTCTGATGACGAAAAAGGGCATCACCGAAACCGTTGAATACGATAAAGAAACCCTTTTTGCCGAATACGGACTTGAACCTGCACGCATGGTTGATCTCAAAGGCTTAATGGGCGACAATTCGGACAATCTGCCCGGCATTAAGGGCGTCGGCGAAAAGACCGCGCTGAAGCTGCTTTCAAAATACGGTACGATGGAATCCGTGCTTGAAAATGCGGAAAATGAAAAAGGCGCATTGCGGCAGAAGCTGCTTGACGGTGCGGAGTCCGCAAGGATGAGCTATGAACTCGGAACAATAAACACCGATGCTCCCGTGAGCGAGAGTGTGGAGGATTGCAGGTTCAATCCCGCTCTGCTTGCAAACGGTGCGGCGGAGCTGACAAAGCTTGAACTTCGCGCCGTCCTTAAACGCGTGCGTGAACTTGCAGGCACGCAGAATCAAAATGCGGCAAACATGCCTGAAACAAACGGGAAAAATGCTGCCGAGGTTCGAACTGCCGAATTTGATCTCCGCAATGTCAAAAGTGATGAAGAGCTGCGGGCCTGCGTTGATACGCTTCTGCAATGCACTGAAACAGCATTCGATATTTGTGAACAGAGTGTCACGGTCGCTGCAATAACGGGAGAAGGCACAGTACTTTTCAATGCCTCGGTCGGAGGAGATCTGTTCAGTGCGGCATTGCTGCCCGAACAGGTTCTCTGCGCACTTAAGCCCGTCTTTGAGTCGGAAAAAATCAAAAAAACCGTATTTGATGCCAAATCAAAACGGCATATCCTTGCGCCGTTCGGTGTTGCGCTCAACGGTGAAATTTTCGATGCCATGCTTGCGGATTACCTGCTTAACGCACTGCATCCCGCAAAAACACTTGATGTGCTTGCCGAGGAGAGCGGTATCGGTGAGCGCGGAGCGGCTGCGCTTATCGTTTTGAAACCGAAACTGGAACAAATGCTTGAACGCAGCGGCATGACGGAGCTGTATCGGAATGTTGAAATGCCGCTTGAACATGTGCTGTTTGATATGGAGAGCGCGGGGTTCATGCTCGACAGGGAGGTTTTATGTTCTCTCGGCGAAACCATGGCGGCGCGTTCCGAAGAGCTTGCGAAAGAAATTCACGCGCTTGCGGGGGAAAGTTTCAACATCCTTTCGCCGAAACAGCTTTCCGTGGTATTGTTTGAAAAACTCAGCCTTCCGCCGCGAAAGAAAACAAAAACGGGATATTCAACCGACAGTGAGGTGCTTGAAGGGCTGAAGACCATGCATCCTATCGTGGGCAAGGTGCTTGAGTACAGATTCCTGACAAAACTCAAATCAACGTTCATCGATGCAATGCTCCAAAAAATCGGTTCGGACGGACGAATCCGCACAACCCTGAACCAGAATGTTACCGCAACGGGACGTATTTCAAGTCAGGAGCCGAATTTGCAGAACATTCCTGTCCGCACGGAGCTTGGACGCGAAATCCGCCGCGCTTTTGTTGCAAGCCCGGGCTGTGTTCTTGTCGGGGCGGACTATTCGCAGATAGAATTGCGCGTGCTTGCGCACATAAGCGGGGATGAGGCTTTGATTGCCGCATTCAACGACGGGGATGATATCCACACACGCACCGCGGCGGAGGTTTTCGGCGTCCCTAAGGACGAGGTGACGCGTGAAATGCGTTCTGCGGCAAAAGCTGTCAATTTCGGCATTGTGTACGGCATAAGCGCATACGGCCTTTCCGAACAATTGGATATTTCGCCGAAGAAAGCTTCGGAATACATTGAAAAGTACCTTGACCGCTGCACGGGAGTGCGGAGCTATATGAAAGCTGCGGTTGAAAACGGCAGGGAAAAAGGCTATGCCGTGACCATTATGGGCAGAAGGCGTGAGCTTCCCGAAATCGTATCTTCAAACTACAATACGCGAAGTTTCGGTGAGCGCGTAGCGATGAATATGCCGATTCAGGGTTCGGCGGCAGATATAATTAAAGCCGCAATGGTGAAGGTTGCAAACAGTCTTAGGGAACAGGGACTCCGCGCACGGCTGATACTCCAGATTCACGATGAGCTGATTATAGACACACCGGAGGAGGAGACGGAGCGCGTGAAAGCTTTGCTTTCAGACTGCATGAGCAATGTTGTAAAGCTTCGCGTGCCGCTCAAAGCGGATGTTGAATGCGGACACAGCTGGTTTGATACAAAGTAAAGCATTATCATAAAGAAACGGAGGAAGGAACCGACTCTATGTACAGCGAAAGAACAAATGGTTTTGACGCAAAAATCATTGCCGAAAACAAGCGCATTCCGCTGCTTGGGCTTACGGGAAGCATGGCGGCGGGCAAATCCACCGTTTCGGCAATGCTGGCTGAGCGCGGTTTTTTTATCGTTGATGCGGATAAAACGGCGCATGATGTGATTCAAACGGAAAAAGTCTTAAGGAAGCTTACTGATGCGTTCGGCGAGGGCATACTGGATGAATCGGGCAATATAGACCGAAAAAAGCTTTCTGTATGTGTGTTCGGGGAAAAGAAAAACGAAGTGCAGGATAAAACCTGCCCGGGCAATGCGGCAAATGCTTCAGCGGAACGAATTGCAGCCGAGAAAAAGAGTCGTGTGGAGCTTCTGAATGATATTGTTCATCCTGCCGTGATTGAAAGCCTGCTCGAACAGGCGGAGACGGCGAAACAGCGCCCGGATTGTCCGGGAGTGGTGCTTGATGTGCCGCTGCTTATCGAAAGCGGGCTGCATAAAAGATGCGACAGCGTGATTCTTGTGACGGCGAATATTGAAACACGTTATGCCCGTATAATGAAGCGTGACGGGCTGTCGAGGCGCGAGGCGCGTGCAAGAATTGCGGCGCAGATGCCGCAATGGAAGAAAAAACGCTATGCGGATTACATAATCGAAAACGATACGACCGAGGCTGAGCTGCATTTGCGGGTTGATGAGCTTATCGGAATATTGCAAAAAAAATGCGGCGGAAAATAATGCACAGCCGTCCTGCGAGGCATAAAACGCTCCCGCAGAAATAAAGATGCATATGGGAGCGGAGAATATGGCGAAAAAAGCTGCAAAAAGAAAAAATACACGCAAAAATACCGGCAACCGGAAGAACGGCGGCAGGAACGGGCTTTGGATCATTTTTGCGGGCTGCTGCATTGCGCTTGCGCTTGCGTTCGCGGCTATGCTCCAAAAACCTTTGCGGAGACATTTTTCTTATCCGATGGAATATGAAGCAGAGGTTCTAAGTGCGTGCGAAAAATACGATCTCGATCCATGCCTTGTATTTGCAGTCATAAGAACGGAAAGTTTTTTTACTCCGGATGCCGTATCGGGTGCGGGCGCACAGGGATTGATGCAGATCATGCCCGAAACGGGCGAATGGATCGCATGGCGGCAGGGGAAAGAGTATGACGAAAGCAGAATATTCGAACCGGATTACAATATTGATTTGGGCTGCTGGCTGCTCTCGTTTCTTTTGGAAAAATACAACGGGGATGTTGAGCTCGCCGCCGCTGCATACAATGCAGGTCACGGTGCCGTGAACCGCTGGCTGGACGATCCGAAATACTATGACGGGAAAAATCTCACCATTCCGTACGAGGAAACAGAAAATTATGTTAAAAAGGTTAAAGATGCATATGAAAAATACCAATTTCTGCGCGAAAGCGAACATGAAGCGGGACGTGAATAGGGTTGAACCTGCAAGGCGGGTTTTGTTAAAAGCAGGAGCCGTTCTGCTTGCCGTCTTGGTGCTTTTCTGTACTGCATGCGGAAAGCGCGGCAGCGGCGACGCGATTCAGACAAATCTGCCGCAATCTGCGGCGCCGCAAACATCTGAACCCGTTCCGCAGCAGGGCGGAGCGTTGAAACTCCCCATGCCGCGCAACCTGAATAAAGATAATCTGAATTACAATCCGCTGATAGCAACAACGGAGGAAGCACTCGGGCTTTATTCGCTTGTTTTCGAGAGCCTTATCGGCATTGACGAAAGCAACAGACTCATTCCGTCGCTTGCCATTAACTGGAGCGCGGATGAAGAAAATGCAAATTCGTGGATTATTAACCTGCGTGAAAACGTTAAATGGCATTCGGGGGACATATTGACCGCGGGTGATGTTGTGTATACATTTAATCAGCTTTACACTCTCGGTTCCGAATCATACTATGCTTCTGCGCTTTCAAGCATCAATCGAATTGAAATGATAGACGCGACAACACTGCGCGTAACGATGAATTCTGCGGGTATCGGTGGGCTTTATTCGCTCAGCTTCCCGATAATACATGAGAATGCCGAACCGTTCACCGGGACGGGCGCATATCGTGCAAGCTACGTTTCAAACACAAAGATAACGTTAAAATCCAACGAGGAATGGTGGGACAGGCCGCCGTATATCGATACTGTCGAATTCCACGCAAGAGAATCAAATGCAACCGCGCTCGCCTCCTACGGTGCGGGGCAGCTTAATTTTGTGCCCACTGCGCTTCTGACCGTCGGACAATACAGCGAGGCGGGAAAAACCGTTGTTACGGATATGATGACTCAAAACATGGAAGTCATGCTTGTGAATCATAATCGCGCATTCGTGTCACGCGTTGAGTTCCGCCGTGCAATTGCACATGCACTGAACAGAACCAAGCTGATAACAAACGCTTACATGAACAGGGCTCGTGCTGCCGACGTTCCCGTGCCGCCGGATTCATGGCTGTATAACAGCAACGCCGTTCAATATGACTTTAACCTGAACAGCGCAAATGCAATTCTCGATGAACTCGGCAGCCGCGTCGGTGCGGACGGGCGGAGAACGCTGAACGGAAGCCCGATTGAGCTTACGCTTTTAACAAGCGGCACAACCGAAAACACCGTTCGAAGCGAGGCGGCGGGCATGATTGCCGAACAGCTTGCGGCCGTCGGCATAACGGTGAAGGTTGTGACCGCTGCACATTCATACGGCAGCGCGGACAGTGAATACATGACCGCGCTTGCGGCGGGCGATTGGGATCTTGCATTGTGCGGCTTTAACCTTGCGCAAAGCAATGACCTTGAGCCCTATCTCGGTGTAAACGGGAAGAACAATTTCGGGCATTACAATGCAGGCTTATATTCCGGGGTTTCGGCCGCACTTGACAAAATGAACGCTGCTGCGGATGAGGAATCCCTTCGCAATGCCGCATATGAGCTGCAAACCGCTTTTGCCGATGAGCTTCCGTTCATTGTGCTTTATTTTCGCCTGAACAGCGTTGTGTACTCCGCAAAGCTTCGGGAAATCGGAACGATGCGCGAACCGGCTTTGCTGCGGAACATAAAAAACTGGTATTTTATAAAATAAAATCATGTCAGTCACGGAGCCGCTTCAGCAGTTCGCCGCCGTGTTCTTTGAGCCATTTTTCCTGCGTGCGATAGGTTGGAAAAACACGAAGGACTTCGGCATAGAATTTTTGCGAGTGGTTCATTTCCCTGCGGTGACAAAGTTCATGAACAACAACGCTGTCCAAAACCTCCGGCGGGGCAAGCATTAAAAGGCAGTTGAAATTCAGATTGCCTTTGCTGCTGCAGCTTCCCCAGCGGGAGGTTTGGTTTCGAATCGTTATTCGCCCGTATGTAACGCCGATGAGCGGAGCATAGTACGCAGCGCGCGCGGGAATCACTTTCAGAGCTTGTTGAGCAAGGTTATGAAGCTCTTCGGGCGTCAGTTTCGGGATGCTTTCCGCAGCTGCTTCACGGGAACGTGATTTTGCAAGATGGGCCTCAATCCATTGCCTGTTTTTTTTGATGAATCGCCTGATATCATCATCTGCTGCCTGATGCGGGGCGCGAATGATAAGCCGACCCTGCTTGATTTCGGCAGCAAGTGTTTTTCGGCTGCTTTTAATCAGTTCATATTCCGGTTCGTTTTGCATTGATTTCTCCGAGTTGATATGATGTTTCAATTTTAGCACAGGAGCGGACCGTTAGCAAGTTTAACTTAATTATTGCCGTTCGTAACAAACTAAGTTTTTTCTTTAAATGCCTTGACTTTTCTTAAAAAATGTATTAAACTTGAAAGGTATATACCAAGGCGGAAAGCGCAGCCATATTTATTTTTCATCCGGGTGCGCGGACTGCCGCATTTATTGGAGATTTATATGGATTTATTTGACAAATGCAGGGTTGAGATAGTCGAGAAGGCAACAGCCGAAAACGTTTATCCCTATTTCCACCAAATCGAATCGAAACAGGCTCCGGAAGTCATCATGGAGGGTTCACGGCGCATAATGCTCGGTTCAAACAACTACCTTGGGCTGACTTCCAATCCCGACGTTATTGCGGCGGGCGTGCGTGCACTCGAAAAATACGGCTCGGGCTGTTCAGGTTCGCGTTTTTTGAACGGCACGCTTGATTTGCATGTTCAGCTTGAGTCGGAGCTTGCTGATTTTTTGAACAAAGAAGATGTTATGACATTCTCAACGGGTTTCCAAAGCAATTTGGGCATCATCAGCGCGATTGCGGGTCGAGGCGATTACATTTTCTGCGATAAAGAGAATCATGCAAGCATTTATGACGGCTGCAAACTGAGCTACGCAAAGACGATTCGCTTCAACCACAGCGATATGGCACACCTTGAGACTGCGCTTCAGAGTGTTCCGCTTGAATCGGGCAAGCTTATTGTGACAGACGGCGTGTTCAGCATGGGCGGCGATATATGCAAGCTGCCCGAAATTGTTGAGCTTGCGCAAAAATACAAAGCGCGCGTTATGGTTGACGATGCTCACGGTCTCGGCGTTATCGGAAACGGCGGCAGAGGTACGGCAGATTATTTCGGGTTGACCGATAAGGTTGATATAATAATGGGTACCTTCAGCAAGTCCCTCGCTTCTCTCGGCGGCTATATGGCAGGCGATAAGCGCGTTGTGAACTATGTTCGTCATGCCTCGCGTCCGTTCATCTTCTGCGCAAGCATTCCGCCCGCAAACTGTGCAACGGCGATTGAGGCACTGCATATTCTCCGCAGTCATCCCGAAATGCCCAAGAGGCTTGTTGAACTTGCGGCTTATATGCGCAAAGGGCTGCTGGAACGCGGCATTGCCATACGCGACAGCATAACGCCGATTATCCCCATCTATACCTATGATGAAATGCGCACACTTCGCAAGGCAAAGGAATTGTTTGACGCGGGTGTTTATGTGAACCCGGTTCTGCCGCCCGCAACGCCTCCGGGAGAGAGTCTGCTCCGCACGAGCTATATGGCAAACCATACCGAAACGATACTTGACGAGGCTCTCGATATTATTGAGAGAATTGTGAAAAATGACTGATAACCCGAAAAGAATCGTACTTATCACCGGTGCTTCGGGCGGAATCGGGCTTGCTGCCGCAAAACTGTTCTTCGCCAAGGGAGACAGAGTGTACGGGTTGAGCCGCCGTCCGTGCCCGGAAGAAGGAATTGAGAGCATTTGCGCCGATGTTACGGACGAGGCTGCCGTCCGCAATGCGATTAAAACCGTTGTCAGCCGTGAGGGAAGGCTTGATGTGCTTGTCTGCAATGCCGGGTTCGGAATTTCCGGTGCGGTTGAGTTCACAGCCTATGCGGATGCAAAACGCCAATTTGACGTTAACTTTTTCGGCACTTCCAACTGCATACGTGCGGCCTTGCCCGAAATGCGCAGGCAGGGAAGCGGTATGATAATCGTAACAAGCTCGGTTGCGGGAATGCTGTCCATACCTTTTCAGGCATATTACTCGGCATCAAAAGCTGCACTGAATTCGCTTGTGCTTGCAACGGCCAACGAAGTGCGTCCGTACGGGGTTCGCGTTGCGGCAATCATGCCCGGCGATATAAAAACAGGTTTTACTGCTGCAAGAACAAAATCGAATGCGGGCAGCTCCGATTATGCTGCACTTTCGAAATCCGTTGCAACAATGGAACGCGATGAGCAGAACGGCATGTCCCCCGATGTTATCGCGCGGTGCATGTATTCGGTGTCCCGCAAACGCAACCCGAAGCCGCTTCGCTCCGTCGGGCTGCAATACAAAGCCTGCTGCCTGCTCGGAAAGTTTCTGCCCTGTCGGCTGTCAAATTGGATAGTCGGCAAAATGTATGCATCAAAATAACAAACGGACATTAACGGTATTCAGCGTTGTTTGATACCTCAGCTGCGGCTGCAAAAAACAAAACCCGCCGACGGATGGTTGCCGTCAGCGGGTTTTTAATAAACATAATTGCATGTGCCATGCAAGGGCATTTTCGCTCCCGACAGCGGCTTCCGTCAGAATCGGAAATAGATGAACGGATTATAGCCGCTTGAAACGAGCGATGCAGTGCAGATAACAAGCGCAATCAGCACAAGTGCCGCATCGGCATAGCCGCACCACGCTCTGTTTTCGATTTTTTTATGAAGGTTGCTGACCAACGGGGTGGAGGCAATGATTGAAATGATCAGCACGGGAAGATAAGCAAGCACATAAACCAGTGCATCATGCGAAATCAAGCCGACACTGCCGCCGTTGAAAAGCGAAACAATGAAATCACGCATCTGCCCCATGTCCGTGAAGTCGAACAGAACCCACCCGAAGGTGAAAAGGAATATCGCATACAGGTGGGAAAGGAATGCGGGGGCCTTTTCAAGATATTTCCCGAGGAACAGTTTTTCGATAATGATGATAATCCCGAAATACACTCCCCAAAGCACGAAATTCCAGCTTGCACCGTGCCAAAGTCCGGTGAGCATCCAAACGATTGCGGTGTTAAGCAGGGTGCGCGCAAGTCCGTGGCGGTTGCCGCCGAGGGGGATGTAGACATATTCCTTGAACCATGTGGAAAGGGAGATATGCCATCTCCGCCAGAATTCGCTGATACTGCGGGAAATATAGGGGTAATCAAAGTTTTTGAGAAACTCAAACCCGAACATTCGGCCGAGACCTATTGCCATATCTGAATAGCCGCCGAAATCGAAATAGATATGCAGTGTATATGCAATGATTCCGACCCATGAACCGAGAACACCGTTGGCTGCGGAGCTTTCGCGGAGAACGTTCCAAAGAGCGATAAGCTGATTTGCAAGCAAAACTTTTTTTGCAAGTCCGACAGTGAAAAGCTTTATTCCGGAAGCAAACTGAGCAACGCTTTCGTGCCTGTTTTCAAGCTGATCCGCAATGTCGCGATAGCGCACGATCGGGCCCGCGATAAGCTGCGGGAAGAGTGCGACATATGTACCGAAATACACGGGGTTCTTTTGAACAGATGTGTCGTTGCGGTAAACATCGATAACATAGCTCATTGCCTGGAAGGTATAGAACGAAATGCCTATGGGCAGAGGTATTATCGGCGTTGCATAGCTGCGCATGAACGGAAAAACGGCTTTCAGCGTGTCAACAACAAAGCCCGTGTATTTGAATACGCCCAGCAGCGCAAGGTTCAGCACAACGGAAGCAACGAGTACAGCCTTGCAGCGTTTTTTGTTGTTTCGATATTTTCCGACAAGCAAACCGGCAAGCCAGTTGAACGCTATGGAGAATATCATCAAAAGCACAAAACTCGGTTCGCCCCAGCCGTAGAAAATAAGGCTGAGAACACAGAGAATTACGTTTCGATAAACGCGATTAGGCACTGCATAATACAGTGCCAAAGTTACAACAAGATAGATGAAGATGAACAGCAGACTTGAAAAAACCATCAGCCGATGTTCTCCTGCATGATTTTCATGAGAGCATTGTAGTCGCTGCCCGCAACCATGTAAACATAATTGCCGACGCGATGTACTTCTACGGGATCGAGTTTTGCGGTCTCGGCGGGTGCATATTCCTTTGCAACCTTGCGGAGCCTGTCAAGTCGATTCTGAAGAATACTTTGCAGTTCCTCGGCATATGCCGCATCGGAAACCTCAAAAATCGAAACTTCGCCGACTGTGACCGCATAGTTTTCTGACAGGTACATTGTCCACTGCGCAAGCTTTGTTTTATCGATTCCGTAAACCTCTTCAAGATCCCTCTCGGGCACTTTTGTCATTGACGGAAGCTGACCGGATTCAACAAGCTTTGTGTAAACCGCTTCAACATCCGCCTGCTTAGGCTGAGTTTCATTGCCTTTGCAGCCGATGAAAAGGAGCATAGCAAGAGCAAGAACGACGGAGAGTGCAAAGGATACAGTGCGTTTCATTGTTTTTCCTCCATGATATCTTTTCGGATAATAAAACCCGAGGAGCATCTTTCTGTGTGTCGACCGAAATTATATTGCACAAAGTCGGTCTGAATAATTCATAAACGGCAGTTCAAACGCTCGGATTATTCGAAAACAAGCCTTCCTTGACCGGTTATATGCCTTGCGGCAAGACTGCGAAGGACATCCGCCCAAACCGCATATGCGGAGTAGGTTTGATGAACGTAGTTGTCGGAGCAGTACTCCTTGGGAAGGAAGCCGCCCTCGTCAATAAGATTGCTTGCAATATTAACAAATTCATAGCCGTTTTCGCGGCACATTTCGGCAAGCAGTTTGTTAAGTGCATAGATATTCTTGTTGTTCAGCTTTTCGCGCTCGCTGCCTTTGAACATATACATTGCACTGATAACGTAAATCTCCGTTTCGGGGCTTTCGCGGCGAATATTCGAAATGACTTCGGCATAGTTGTCCGCAGTGCCCTGAACACCCCAAATGGAAATGTCGTTCAATCCGAACAGAATGAAGACCTTTTTTGCGCCCATTTTCTTAACGGCATCCCAAATGTAGCATTGTTCTCCGCCGTAAACGGGATGCAGGCTGGAATCCGAAATCGGCTCAAGTGCATGTCCGACACCGTAGCTGCCTTCACAGAGGAAGCGCGTATTTCCGAAAAATTCGGGATTTTTTTCGAGCATGCGATTGTTATAGTTTTTCCAACCGATGGTGATTGAATCCCCGATAAACACGGCATCGGAAAACCAGCTTTCACACTCAGTATTACTTAAACCGTAAGTTTCCGTGGGCATTGTGTTGCGTGCGGGTGCGGTTTCACTGCCGAGGGACACGATACTTTCGTTATCCGGAGCTTCAGTCGGCGTGGGATTAATATCCGATGTTCCTTCCGAAGTGGGTACACTTGTGGATAAACCGCTGTTTGGGGTTGCACTGTCTGCGACCGAACCCTGTTGGGTTGCGGGAGCATCGGTTTGGTTGGGGGATGCGCTGCCGCCGATGTCGATAACGGGATCATCCGTTTTTTTGCATGCAAGTAACCCCAATGCAAAAATACAGGCAAGCAGAACAGCAACAATTTTACCTAATTTCATAAAACTAAGCCTCATAATATTGTATTTCGCGGCATTCTGAAAGTGCGGTATGCATACCCGCAACTGCCGCTTCTGTTGAAGAATTCTACCATATTGGTGCGGGCTTGTCAATTGCAAGTGCGTTTCGGCCGAGAAAATCCGAATCCGGTTGCTTTTTTGCCGCAAAATCAAATATCCCGAAACACCGAAATCCGATAAAAAAGATATCAGCCCTGCGCAATGATGCCTGCAATACCGGAGTCAAGCATTTCGGTCAGTTCCGCGCCCGATTCGCTCACAACATAATAAACATAGCAGCCGTTACGTTTAATCTGAGTGCTTTTAATCTTGTCATACTGCTCAATGCTGTAGCTTTGAGCGAGCTGAGCCTGTGCCTGAATTCGTGCCTTGAAGATTCGTTCAAGCGTTTTGGCATAGGTTTCATCAACGGCTTTGAATATTGCGGCTTCATCCGCCGATGACGAGGGGTTTTCTGCGATATAAAACACGGAGTCCTCAACCTTGTCCGTTTCGATTCCGAAAACGGGAAAGTAATCTTCGGTTGGAACGGCAGTCAGAGCCGCCATTTTGCCTGTGCTGCTGATTTCATCAAAAAGCTGCTGCAAGGTCTTCGCACTGCTGTTTCCGGTGCATCCGAAACAGATGCAGAATGCGAGCAGAAGTGATGCTGCGCCGATAAAAAGTATAATGCGTTCGGCTGTTTCGGAATGCTTTTTTGTTTTTTGATTCATTGTATTGCTGCCTATGTCCTTTCCTTGCTCAATCCAAAGTATTGAGCGATGATAATAACGGTTAAGCCGACATTATTTAATGACGCAGCGTCACGCACCGCTGTTTGATACAGTGATGCGCGCAGGCTTATCTTCCGTGCAGGTTTTCTGTGCGGTATCGGAAGTGCTGCCGAAATGCTCCGTGCTCCTTGAGTATCCGCGAACTATCGCATAACATGCACTGCTGCAAACTATGATATGTTCCTGCATGTCGATTCCGACTTCGTTGAGCAGAAGCCTGAGGCGCCGCGTATTTTCAATATCAAGTGCGGAGGGCTTCGGATCGCCGGACGGATGATTGTGCGCAATGATTATTGCATTCGATTTTTGTGCGAGTGCGATCTCAACAATTCGCCTTAACGAAAACGGCGTTTCGGAGCTGTTTCCCCGTCCCACAATTTCGCTGTAAGTTACGGCGGATTTTGCGTTGAGACAAACCGCAAGGCAAACCTCCTCGCGTTCTTCCGCAATCAATGCACTGCAAAAATCCATTGCATCATCGGTATTTTTCAATTGTTTCCCGGCTGCGTCGGCAATTTTTGCGCGAAAATTGATATCACCGACCAATTTAATCAAAATGGCCGTGCTTTGCGAAACCCCTTCTTCCGCAAGTTCGGAAAAGCTTGCTTCAAGCACTCCGCGGAGTGAACCGAAGCGGTTGACCAGACGATGTGCAAGCGGATTTACATCCCGCCGGGGAATGGCATAAAACAGCAGAAGTTCAAGCAGCTGATGATCCCTGAGAGCATCGCTTCCGTTGCTTTTGATATAGCTTTCACGCAGTCGCTTTCGGTGTCCCTCGTGAATATTGCTGCATGTTTTATCGCTCAAAACTGTTTCTCCGTATGCACTGTCAAATTGTTTACTTTATGCTGCCGAAAGCGCGGCGGTTAATCCTGCTGCGCAGCAAGTCGAACGTATTCGCGCGCCAGAAGGCGCACACGTTCGTAATCTTCACTTTTTATTGCAGCTGCATTAAAAATCCCCGTGCTGATGCCGTATGCGCACGCACCCGCCTTTTTAAAGAGCAAAAGGTTTTCGGGTGTAACTCCGCCGACGGCCGCAACAGGAATATGCCTGAGAGGTGCTTTGATCGCTTTGAAGTATTCCACTCCGAGTGCACCGGCGGGGAACAGCTTCACAATATCAGCACCTGCCGCATGAGCTGCCGTGATTTCCGTCGGCGTCATTGCGCCCGGAATCGAAATCAGCCCGCGCCGCTTTGTTTCCTTGATTATATAGCAGTCACTGTTCGGCGAAACAATATATTTCGCTCCCGCCTGTGCTGCAATGCTGAGCTGTTCAAGCGTCAGCACCGTGCCCGCGCCGACAGCCAGTACAGTGCCGAATCTGCGAACAAGTTTATCCAATGCTTCGCCCGCAATTTCGGGTGCAAGATTTTGCTCAAACGTAATTTCAACGGCTTTGATTCCGCCGCGTGCAGCCGCATCAACGGCGCGAAGCAGAGTGTCGCCGTAATTGCCGCGGGATATTGCAATGATGCCGTTTTCAAGTATTTTTTCAAGCGTGTTGTTCGAATCGATTTTTGCCATTGCTGCAACCTCTTTTATCATATGGGCAGATACGCCCGAATTTAACAAAAAGTTATTTATAACGGAACGGGATTGAAACGGCGTCACACAAGCCCGGCATATCCGTTTTGGCGCAAGCCTTCGTAAACGACGATTGCCACGGAGTTTGAAAGGTTGAGTGAACGCAGACCTTTTCGCATGGGAATACGAATTGCATCCGAGCTGCGCCTTGAGAGCAGTTCCTGCCCGAGTCCCGCCGTTTCCTTTCCGAAAACAAGAAAATCGCCGGGCAGGAATTGCGCTTCGGCAAAGCTTGCTTCCGCATGGGTGGAAAGCAGATGGAACCGTGCATCGGGATGAGCCGCTTCAAGTTCTTCAAAGCTGTCATAATAGTAAATCTCAAGCTCGTTCCAGTAGTCCAAACCGGCGCGCTTCAAATACCTGTCATCAACGGAAAAACCGAGGGGACGAACAAGGTGCAGCCTGCATCCGGTAACGGCACAGGTTCGGGATATATTGCCGGTGTTTTGCGGTATTTCCGGCTGAACCAAAACAATGTTAAACATACTCGTTAATCAGGCGATTTGTGTAAATCCCTGCAAAACATAGCGAAACTTTTTGAAAAGGAGCCGAGAAAAAAACGAGCAAGCATTTTTGGCGGAAACCTCCTTTAGGCGGTGTTTCGTTGATTTAATTAAAACTTTCTCGGTCGGTGCGGTCGCTCCCGCGCGGCACCGAAGATGCGGAACGGGAGCGGCGGCCGATGCGGGAAACGGTCCGAATAAGCAAATACGGAACGCTTCCCGAAAACAGTCCGAAATAAGCGGAATCGGCTTAAAAACCGCAGAAACGGAAAACAGTTATGACCTCAGAACCGCATCAAGACGGAATTTGAGAGCCTTCAAAATGGTATTCACTGCACGGTTGATGTCTTCATCAGTAAGCGTGCGTTCATCGGAACGGAGTTCGAAGCTGAATGCCATGCTCTTCTTGCCTTCGGGGATGCCCTTGTCGCCCGCTTCTTTGGGATAGTAGACATCGAATACCTTTGCGTTTTCAACAATAACCTGTGTCTTGGCTGTGTTGATGATGTCAATGACAGTCTGTGCTTCAATGTTCCTGTCAACAACAACCGCAATATCACGCGGCACGATCGGGAATTTGGGCAAAGGTCTGTATTTGCGTGAATTGTTTGTGTGCGCCGCAAGCTTGTTGAAATCGATTTCGGCAAGGTATGCGTTGCAGCTCAGGCCGAAATTCTTTTCAACGCGGGGGTGAGTGCAGCCCATTTCACCGATGACTTCGCCGTCAATTGAAACAACGGCTTTCTGGCCGGGGTGCAGATACGCTCCGCCTCCGCGCTCAAACCTTGCGTTCTCAATGCCGAGTATTTCGAACAGCTTTTCAATTATACCTTTAAGCGTGAAAAAGTTTTCGGCATTGCGGACATTTCCTGCACCGCCGTATGCGATAATGCCGAGCATCTTGCGTTCCTCGGGCAGATCGGGGTTGTTGAAGTGAACATTGCCGATTTCGAAGAACCTGCCGTGGCCGCTCTTTTTGTTGCAGTTTGTGCGCATCGTGCGGAGCAGGCCGCCGATGAGCGTTGTGCGCATAAGGCTTTGATCCTCTCCGAAGGGGTTTTGCAGGCGAACGGTGTTGCGCTTTTCGTCATTCTCCGGAATAAGCAGCAGATCATATTCCTGCGGAGATGTGAAATTGTAATTATAAAGCTCCATGAAGCCCATTGCAGCCATTGTATCCTTCACCCTGTCTTCAATTATGACGGAGCGGGAAAGCCTGCCTTGGAAGGAATCGCCGTGCATGAGCGTAGGCTCAATGTTATCGTAGCCGTAAAGCCGCCCGACTTCTTCCGCAATATCCCAGTCGGTTTCGATTCCGTCTTCAATATCCGTGCGGAAGTGAGGAACCTTGATACGCAGCTTGTTTTCACAAACCTCAGCGGGAATGCTGATGGTCGAAAGCAGCTCCGCCATGGATTCTCCGCTGAGTTTCGTGTTAAGAATACGGTTGATATGACAAACATCCGCATTCACGACTTTTTCGGAAATATCCGCATTGCAAACGTCGATCATGCTGCCGATGACCCTGCCGGCTCCGAGAATGTCAACAAGCTCAATCGCGCGGTTGACCGCAAGCTCCGCATTCACGGCTTCAACGCCCTTTGTGAACCTTGCGGAGGAGTCGGTTGAATGATGCAGCTTCTGCGTTGTGCGGCGAATGTTTGCTGCGTTGAACACCGCACTTTCGAACAGCGTGACCTTTGTATTTTCGGTGATTTCGGAATTCAGCCCGCCCATGACGCCTGCGATGCCGACGCCCTTATGCGGGTCGGCAATGAGCAGCATATCCGGTGTTACGGCGCGTTGTTTGCCGTCAAGCGTTGTTACGACCTCGCCCTCAACGGCGTTGCGAACAACAATATGCGCATCTTCAATGCAGGCAAGGTCGAATGCATGCATCGGATGACCGTATTCGAGCAGAACATAATTTGTGATATCAACAATATTGTTTATCGGACGGATTCCCGAAAGCTTCAGACGCAGCTGCATCCATTTCGGTGAGGGCTCGATTTTCAAATCGGTCACAACCCTTGCGCAATAGCGCGGGCAAAGGTTGGGATTGAGCACGGTGACCTTTGCATAATCCGCCGCACTGCCGCTGCCGGCAACGGGTTTGATGACAGGTTCGTGGAATTTCTGACCGAGAGCACTCGCAGCCTCGCGGCAGAGGCCGATAATGCTTTGACAATCGGGGCGGTTGGGCGTGAGTTCAATATCGAAAATGACATCGTCAAGCCCGAGCGCTTCCTGAATGCGCATACCGTTTGTGTATTTTGTGCCGTCGTTCAGAATCAGAACGCTGTCCGCACCCGCGCCCTCGTATTCAACATCGTTGATGCCGAGTTCCGCACCGCCGCAGAACATTCCGCTGCTCAGCACACCGCGCATCTTTGTGGGCTTTATTTCCGTGCCGTCCGCAAGGATCGCGCCGTCCAGCGCAACGGGAACCTGACAGCCTTCGTACACATTAGCCGCATTGGTAACGATAACAAGTTCGTTTTCCGCGCCGATATCGATATTGCAAACGCGCAGCCTTTCCGCATTCGGGTGCTGCTCAATATGCATTATTGTGCAGACAACAACATTGCTGACCTTCATTTCGGGAATGATATCCGCAACCTCGAATCCGCGCAGGAGCATTTTTGAAGCAAACTCTTTGTGTGTTACGTTATAGTCAACATAATCTTTCAGCCATTTAAGCGGTAGTTTCATTATTTTGCCCTCCTTAATTACAGCTGCCTGAGGAAACGCGCATCGCCTTCGTAAAGCAGGCGAATGTCGCTGATGCCGTATTTCAGGCACGCAACGCGGTCAACTCCGACGCCGAATGCAAGCGCGGACCATTCGTTGGGATCGAGTCCGCAGTTTTGAAGTTCATGCGGGTTTGTGATGCCGCAGCCCATAATCTCCATCCAGCCCGTGCCCTTGCAGGAGCTGCATCCTTTTCCGCCGCAGATCGTGCAGGAAATATCAACCTCGGCAGAAGGCTCCGTGAACGGGAAATAACTCGGGCGGAGGCGTGAGCGGACGTTCTCGCCGAAAACGGCCTTAACAAAAGTGTCGATAGTGCCTTTCAAATCGGCAAATGTCAGGTTTTTGTCAACAACAAGCCCTTCAATCTGCATGAAAACAGGGCTGTGGCTTGCATCGGGCTCGTCAACGCGGAAAACTCTTCCCGGAATAACAAGGCGGAACGGGGGCTCAAGCGTCATAAGCGCGCGCGCTTCGCAGGGGGATGTGTGCGTGCGCAGCAGAACCCTGTCGTTGATGTAGAAGGTATCCTGCATATCCCTTGCGGGGTGATCCGGCGGAAGGTTCAGCTTTGTGAAGTTAAAATCGTCATATTCGATTTCGGGCCCTTCAAAGGTTGTGAAGCCCAATCCAACAAGCGCATCGCGGATTTCGCGATATACCTTGGTAAGCGGGTTGAGCTTGCCGGACGGCAGCTCGATAACGCCCGGAAGGGTAACGTCAACGGTTTCGTCTTCAATGCGCTTTTGCTCTGCAAATGCATCAAGCATTGCTTTTCGTGCTTCAAGTGCTTCGGCAATGGACTGTTTAACCTCATTGGCCGCTTTGCCGAGCTGCGCGCGCCTTTCGGCAGAGAGTTTGCCCATTGTGCGCAGAATAGCCGTCAATGCGCCGTTTCTGCCCAAAACGGAGGTGTTCAGTTCGGACAGCTCTTCTTCGCTTTTGATGTTCTCAAGCCGCTTAAGCGCGTCCTCACGGATTTTTGCAAGTTCGTCAAGCATTTTGTTTTTCTCCTTTATTTTTCAAATCAAAGAAATTTGTTCCGCAAAATAAATCAAGCGCATCCGTCCCTGAGGGACGAGTGCGCTTTTCTCGTGGTACCACCCTGTTTCACAGCCCGAAACGTGCCGAATGCATCCGCGAAATTGCGTTCACAAACAGCAACAGTCCAAGGTTGCCTCAAGAAGACTTTATCGGGTCTGACGCGGCAGCGACTACACATATGCCCCGATCCAAACCCGATTTTGTCCGTGAATGAACCCGAAAAGTACCGACAGACATAGCACAAATCTCAGATTTGGAAGGCAAAACTTCACCGCTGCGGCTCCGGAGCGAACTTTATGAGCTTTAATTGCGGCTCGCTCCCAGCAAATGCGAACCTCTCTTGGGCAACCGCCGCTCTTTTCTCCATCAAAGCCAAATTTAATTTGATGAGGATTTTAACACTTATTTTTGGCAATGTCAACCCAAATTAACAATATAAAATGCAAGCACAAACAAATAAAGAAAATATATATAACTTTTTTAAAAATAATGCTTGACAACCGCTTCCGTGCGTGGTATCATAGCTCTTGCATTGTGGAGCGAGAGTTCCAAAGGCAATGACCATCGCGGGGTGGAGCAGTCGGTAGCTCGTCGGGCTCATAATCCGAAGGTCGGGGGTTCAAGTCCCTCCCCCGCAACCATTTCAATTGCGGTCGTGCATCAGCCCCTCCGCACGAATACGGCGGCATAGCTCAGCTGGCTAGAGCATTCGGTTCATACCCGGAGTGTCATCTGTTCGAATCAGATTGCCGCTACCAAACAAAGGAAGCATTCGTTCGATTGCTTCCTTTTGTTTTGCAAAATGGATTCCGTTGCTCTTTCAGCAAAAAAATGCAAAGGGTGAAAAATGAACGAAAGAAAAAGCAGCAGCGCAAAGAGAATGAATAAGGTATGCATTCTGTCAGCGATTGAACAGTTTGTAAAGAAAAATACCGTAATGGTTATTGCGCTTTCGGCTGCGGTCATAACCATGTTTTTTGTGCCTCCGGATAAGCTTTATTCGGGGTATTTCGATTTCAAAACTCTGACATGCCTGTTCTGCGTGCTTGCGGTTGTGTGTGCGCTGAAGAACATTAACTTTTTTTACATGCTGGCACGCAAAATAGTTCGGCTTTTTAAAAACGCCCGCATGAGCGTGCTTGCCCTTGTGTACATAACTTTTATCGGTTCCATGCTGATAGCAAACGACATGGCTCTGCTGACGTTTTTGCCGCTGGGATTTTTTGTGCTCACAACAACGCACAAAGAAAAATACATGGCATTCACTTTCATAATGCAGAATATAGCCGCAAATCTCGGCGGAATGCTGACTCCGTTCGGAAATCCGCAGAACCTGTATCTTTACACAAAGTTTGAAATCCCGAACCTTGAGTTTATGCGTATCATGGCACCGCCTTTCGTTTTTTCGGTCGCTCTTATCACGTTTTGCTGTCTGGTATTTGTAAAGCCGGAACCGCTGGAGCTGAGCGATGAAAAGTTTCGGCTTCCGCCGGTGCGTCTTGCGGTTTACCTTGCGCTTTTTGCGTTGGCAATTGCGATAGTTTTCAGAGGAATTCCGTATTGGATAGGCTTGGTTATAATACCGGCTGTTTTGCTTGCGGCGGACCGAAAGGCATTGCTCGCAGTTGATTGGCCGCTGCTGCTGACATTTGTATTCTTCTTTATTTTTGCGGGAAATATGAGCAGAATAGGCATCGTTCGGCAGTTTCTGTCGGGGCTTTTGGAGCGGAACACGCTTGTGTTCAGTGTTCTTTCGTGCCAGTTCATAAGCAATGTTCCGTCCGCAATTCTGCTTTCACAGTTCACGGAAAACTATGCGGATCTGCTTGTCGGAGTAAATATCGGCGGCGTCGGCACACTCATCGCATCGCTTGCAAGCCTCATCACTTTCCGTGAATATGTAAAGCATAATCCCGGAAAATCAGGAGCATATGTAAAAGAGTTTTCCCTGTTTAATTTTTCCTTTCTCATATTGCTGACGGGGTTCATGCTTCTGCTTAAAACCGCCGCGCAGCACGGCTCTTAAAAAAGTCGCTTAAATGTCACAAAAACAAACAGCCCTTTCCGATGTCGATGCATTCGGAAGGGCTGTTTATGCATACTTTGCGTACTGTACAGTTGATTGGAACAATACGGTGAATGTCTGTATACTCACCCCGCACCGTTTCGCCGCAAACTCACGGCCGCGGGCGGATTCCGTCGCCTATTTGCGACGAAACGATCGCATGAAGGTCTATGATGAACCAATCTCCGATAATTATTTTGCTCTTTTCAACAAAGCCGGAACGGTGTCCGATTCGAACATAGTACCAGTCCCCGATTTCAAACCAAACGCGGATCTGTGCACCTTCACTGAGTGACACGATTTCGGCTGCATATTGAGAAGGGGAGGTACGAAGGGCGGTCGCTTCGGTTGTTTTTGCCTCGCAGACTCTTTGCTGCGCAGCAATGGGCGACGGGAAAAGCTTAACATCGATATAATCGCCGCGAACATAGCCGAGTTTACCGTCCGCAATGCAGCAAATCCAACCGTTAACGGCATTGATAACGTCAACATGCGTGCCCGTGTTGAACTTGCCCAAACTTGTGAATGATGCGGAGGGACCGGAACGAAGGTTGACATTGGTCGTGTTGAACTCGCCGTATGCTTTGATATTAAGGCTGTATGCAAAAGGACGCTCGGGATTCAGCTCGCAAACATCGGTAAGCTTCATTTTCCCATAGTAAAATTTAAGCACCTGCTGATACGTCTGCCCCTCACGCGCCCGCGCCTGAGCACCGTATTGCGACATTCCGAGGCCATGCCCGTAGCGGCAGAAATAGATGTTGTAACCGGTGCTCGTCGGTTCTCCCCAGTACATCTTATAATTTTTTGTAAAAACACCTTCAGCTTTCAACCTGTCGGCTGAAAACCCGAAGGAAACTTCCTGCTCGCCGCTGCCGGTGCCAACAAGAATACGCACATCAACATTCGCCATGTTGCGTTCGCAGTTTTCGAATTTCGGTGTGTTCACATCCGTTTCAAGAATTGAAATGAGCCGAACGGAAGAACCGACAATTTTTTTCGCCTCTTTGCGAAGGAGAGCGTTAAATGCTTCGTTGTCGGATATTTCTCCGTATGTAATTTCAAGATTCTGCCTGCAGGCAGGATTGGCTTCATAAAAGTCAATGTCATCAAGACGGATTTCATACAGCGGGTCAAGCGAATCATATCCGAAAAGGTGTGACGGCAAAGCGGTCTCTCCGCCGTTTGTTGCGCCGTAAAACGCAAGCGGGATTTCGTTATCGACGGACAGAATGACGCCCGTTGTTTCAACGCAGGCACGCATACATTTTTCGTAGCCGGGTTTATAGCCGCGATAACCCTGATAGTTAAACGAATCGGTTATATCATAATCATCACCGGGCATGGTAAAGCCGAATGCATAGGTTCTTGAGGCGACCGCCTGGCATTTGAGTGATTCGATGGGGCAGGACTCGCTCATTTCGTAAGGCACGATGCCATAGAGATAATGCGCCGTCGGAATATTGTTGATGACTCGGAGCGTTCCGTCATCATTGATGCGGAAAACAAGGTTGCCCAAGTATTTCCTTTCGTTTGCGTTTCCGCTGCAAAAGAGCTGGAGCCAACCGGCGGATTCGTTGTAATTCACGCGCATGAGCGTTATTTCGGAACCCCGATAAACGGTCGAACCGCCCGAGCTGAGCGTAATTTTACCGTCTTCAACGGTGACGGCAGCTGTGCGGGGGGAGCTTTCGCTGCCGACAACAGCACGCATATTTTCCGCAACATAATATGCGCCGCAAAGCTCAAGGCGAACACTTGCCGTTTCTCCGACGGACAGCTTGACATTTATAAACGAAAAATCAGAATTTACACTTCTTCGCACATCGCGCTTCAGTTTCGGAACACCGTCGGCAGTCATAGGAATGCCGTTGGCATCCATAGGAATGCCGCTCGAGAATGCTTGTTCATCGTTCGAACGGAGATTATCGGCTGCTCTGCCGGTTTGGGTTTTGGCAAAGTCCGCCGTAAAGCTCGCGGCTGTCGATGCTGCCGCAGGCAGTGCCGCGCCGAGTGCGATCGCGGCAAAAAGAAGCACGGCGATCGACGATGAAATAAACCTTTGCAGTCGTATTTTGTTGTTATTCATTAAAACTTATCCTCCTTTTTCGTTCAAGAATTGTGCGAACGGCCTCCGAAGCAAGAGCAAGCCCGAACGCTCCGGGAACAAAGGGTACGCTTGCGGGTGCGTTCAGCTTCATATCCGGATCCGGAACGGGAATGACGGGTGTTTTCGGCTCTTCAACGGAATAAACAACTTTGAGTTTTTTTATACCGCGCTTGCGCAATTCTCTGCGCATAACGCGGGAAAGCGGGTCGATGCTTGTTTCAAAGATATCCGCAATGCGAATTTTGTCCGGCTCAAGTCTGTTGCCCGCACCCATGCTGGAAAGAATCGGAATGCCGCATCGTGACGCTGCCTCAATGAGTGCGATCTTTGCCGTGACATTATCCACGGCGTCGATGATTATATCGGCGTCTGCGGGAATCAGCTCTTCTGCATTTTCACGCGTCACAAAACAGTCAAATGCTTCGGTGATGCAGTCCGAAACATCCGCAATATGAAGACTCATCGCTTCAACTTTTTTCATGCCTACGGTGGATTTTTTTGCACAAATCTGCCTGTTCAGATTGCTCGGCTTGACCTTGGCCGAGTCAAAAATTGCAATTCGGCCGAGGCCGCAGCGAACCAATGCATCAACGCAGTGCCCGCCGACTCCGCCGACTCCGAAAACCGCCGCCTTGGATTCGAGCAGGATGTTTTCTGCATCCTCACCAAGCAGCATTGCCGTTCTGTAAAAAGTTTCTCTCATTCCGAACCCGTATCTCCGAATACCTTTGCATCTCGACTGTTCAGCCGCTTTGGGTTTTTTAGGGCAAATGCACGAGCATTGCCCGCCTGTTAAGCAACATTATATCAAATCGGCACGAATACTGCAAGCTTTTGTCAATGCAGGCGTGTTTTGAAAAAAAGCAGCTTTACCTGTCGCCTCGTTTTATGGTATCATTCTTTCAAAGGATTAAAATTTTGAACAGAAGGAAGGGAAAACATGGCGGCAAGAATAGTGCATCACGCGGCAGCGGAACGGTTATTGAAATGCGTTGAATTTAAAAACCCCGACAGATTTCGCTTCGGCATAATAATGCCCGACTCGGCAGGATGGTCTTCGGAAGAGAGCAAAAAGGCACATTTTTTGAAGTTAATTTGCAGCGGCACAAAAAAGACTTACGATTTAACAGCATTCCGCAGCAGATTCGGACGGAAGGTGATGACAGATGACCTTTATTTGGGCTATTACCTGCATCTTGTTCAGGACCTGCTTTTTCGCGGCTTTATTTACGGGAAATATAATTGGGATCCGCACACCGACGGAAACATAGACAGGCTTCACGATGATTATCGAAAAGCAAATACATACCTGTCAAAAAGACATGGTTTGACTTTCAATATTGTTTTGCCGGAGAATTTGAACGCAGAAGAGCTGAGTCATATTGCGGAATTTAAACCGCAGGAGTTCCTTGCGGAAATGTATTCGGATTATAAACAGAACTCCGGAGATTTAACGAAGGAGTCCCCCGCATTCTTTTTTACGGGCGAAATGGCGGATGAATTCATTGAAATTGCAGTTGACGGCTGCTTAAATGAGCTGAATGCTCTTCAAAAAGGCGTTTCCGCGATTAATGAAACTTTGCTTGCATTTGCATGGTAACATATCGAAAAATGATTATTTTAAAAATGTTGAATACATGCAGCGGCAAAGGCAGATGCTGAACAAAAAAGAACGGAGAAAAAACTGTGGAAGATACGGTGTTTGAAAAAATTTATAAAGTAGTTCGCAAAATTCCGCGAGGCAAAGTTGCAACCTACGGGCAGATCGCTGCTCTTGCGGGCAATCCGCGCTGGGCACGTGTTGTAGGCTATGCCCTGCATGTAAATCCGGACCCCTCCGAAATTCCATGCTATCGCGTTGTGAACAGGCAGGGCAAAGCTTCTGCCGCATTTGCTTTCGGCGGTGAAAACATGCAGATTCAGCTGCTTTCCGCAGACGGGGTTGAGTTTGTTGACGGGCATGTGAACATGGAAAAATATCTCTGGCGGCCGGACGGGGACGAAAAATAAACCGAAACCGAAGTCTGCGTGCCCGTGAACCGAACGCAGCAGGTGTTCACGGCACACCTTATATTCATACCGTGCCTCCCTTCTGCATAAACCGTTAACGGGAAATCCAAAAACGGGCGCAAAACGCGAAAGGAAGGCAAACATGGAATACAGACGCAGACGAAAGAACACAAGGCGCAGGCGCGGGGGATATCAGGCATATTCCGCAGCCGGCGGACGCGGAGAGAGCGGGGGAGGCTTCGGGTTGCTGATACTCCTGCTGCTGATGGGCGGTATTATTTATGTTTTATTTGCAACTTCGGTCGGCTCATGGCTTACGGAAAACGTTTTCGGCAGAAAACACGGCGGGAATACGCTCGCAACCACCGAACCCGCGGGGGCAACACCGAGCCTGAGTTTTTCAAACCCGCAAACGCAAAAAATGCATTTTTCGGGGCTGGACATGTATGCACTGCGGCTCGGCAGTTTTGAATCCGATGCCGAAGCAAGTGCGCTCAGTGCCTCCGTGCGTGCACTCGGAGCGGCAGGCTGCATTATCGACAACGGGGACGGAAGCGTTTCGGTTTTTGCCTCGGCATACACAACGGAAGCGGGTGCCGAAAGCGTTCGAAAACGCCTTGTTGAACAGGGGTACAAGGCGGAAATCGTGCCCTTCACATGCGAACCCGTCGAAATTGAGGTCACGGCAGAAGCGGAGCGCTTGGACGGAATTGCGGAAGCGGTCGGGTTTTCGTTCGGAATAATTAATGATTTAAACAACGAAGTGATAAATTACGACACAGCCGAACGCGGCATTGAATACGGAAAGGCCATCGGGAGCGAATTGCTTGAAAACATCCGAAGCCTTCGTTCCGCATTGAACGGTGTGCACGACGGCAGAGGTGTCATGGATGCGCTGGATGAGTACTATATGCAGCTCACCGCACTTGTAACAGCCTTCAATTCGGCAGAAACGCAAAATCGCGTTGAACTGAGCGGATTGCTGAAAAACTTGCAGATAGGCGCAATTGAAGCCTATACGAATATGCTCAATGCAGTTGCAGACATGTAAAAAAAACATAAAACACTCCCCCCGCGGTACGCTGCGGGGGGAGATTTAAATCGTTGATGTATACCTGCAATCGTGTATAATATAACTGAAGTTTTCCCTTGCGAAACCTGTGGATTTATAGTAAAATTCAAATATTTATTAGGGAAATGCGGTGCGGATCTGCTGCAAGCCCAAAAAGGCTTTGATTTGCAAGCTTTTTTTGAAAAATCGGCACTTTTGCTGCGCACGACCCGAAAACACGGAGGGCGTTCGGCATGAAACTTTTGGAGGAGCGCATTGCGCGCGAGGGAAAGGTTCTTCCCGGCAATGTTGTAAAGGTTGACGGATTTTTGAACCACCGCGTTGACGCTGCTTTTTTGGGCAAGCTGGCGGATGAATTCATTGCTCATTTTGACATAAACGGACTGACGGCGGTTATGACTGTCGAAGCGTCCGGCATTCCGCTTGCAACGGTTTGCGCCGAAAAGATGGGTGTGCCGATGATATTTGCAAAAAAAGCAAAGAGCGATAATATTGAAGGCGGACTTTTTAAAAGCGAAATCATGAGTTATACTTACAAAAAGAAAGTTACACTCATTGTTTCCGCAGAGTGGCTGCATCCGGGAGACAGAATCCTGATCATCGATGATTTTATGGCGCGCGGCGAAGCAATGCGCGGGCTTGTTGCGATCATTGAACAGGCCGGTGCGGAACTTGTCGGCATCGGCATTGCGGTTGAAAAAGGCTTCCAGGGCGGCGGCGATGCGCTGCGCGCAAGAGGTATTGATTTATATTCGCTTGCAATAATCGAAGAGGCAACGCCCGACGGAATCCGTTTCCGTGAACAGTAAATTTGCGGAAACAACATCTTGTTTACAACAAAATGGTTTATATAAGGAATACTATATGGAGAGAATTGTAATCATCAATTTCGGAGCGCAGTATAACCAGCTCATTGCACGCAGAGTGCGTGAAGCAGGGGTTTACAGCGAGCTCCTGCCGCCGGATTCCCCGATCGAAAAAATCAAAGGGGACGGTCTGTGCGGTATTATTCTGTCCGGCGGGCCGGACAGTGCATATCTTGAAGGCTCACGAACCTGCTCCGACGAGCTGTTCAATCTCGGCGTGCCCGTGCTTGGCATCTGCTACGGAATGCAGCTTATGTGCCAAAAACTCGGCGGCAAAGTCGGCCCCGCTCCGACGCGTGAATACGGCAAAACACCTATGCATTTCAAACGCAGCCCACTGTTTAAGGACATGCCCGATTCAATAACATGGATGAGCCATAACGACTCCTGCCTTGTTTGCCCTCCCGGTTTTGAAATTATTGCAAGCAGCGATAATTGTGAAATCTGCGCGTTCGCAAACGAAGAGCGCAGGCTGTACGGCGTTCAGTTCCACCCCGAGGTTAACCACACCGAATACTGCAAGCAGTTTTTCCATAATTTCGTGTATGAGATCTGCGGCTGCAAGGGCGGCTGGTCAATGGCAAACCTTGCAAATCAGCTCATTGAAGAAGTGCGCGCAAAGGTCGGAAACGGCAGAGTGGTTGCGGGCCTTTCGGGCGGCGTTGATTCTTCCGTTGCCGCAACCCTTGTGCATAAGGCGATCGGCGACAGGCTGACCTGCATATTCGTTGATCACGGCCTTCTTCGCTTGAACGAGGCGGAGGAAGTAATGGGCTTCTATCGCAACGAAATCGGCCTGAATGTTATCGAAGTCAATGCAAAAGATCGCTTCCTTTCAAAACTTGCAGGCGTTACGGAACCCGAGCGCAAGCGCAAGATAATCGGCGAAGAATTCATTCGTGTTTTCGAAGATGAAGCAAAGAAAATCGGCGCGGACTACCTGCTTCAGGGCACGATTTATCCCGATGTTATCGAAAGCGGCGCAGGCGGAGCATCCGTGATTAAAAGCCATCATAATGTCGGCGGCCTGCCCGAAGATATCGCATTCAAAGGCCTTATAGAACCGCTCCGCATCCTCTTCAAGGATGAGGTTCGCCTCCTCGGCGAAAGTTTGAACATGCCCGCTCCCCTTGTATGGAGGCAGCCCTTCCCGGGTCCCGGGCTTGCGATCCGCATCCTCGGCGACATTACCGACGAAAAGCTCGACATCCTGAGAAGGTCCGACTTTATCCTCCGCGATGAAATTGCGAAAGCAGGTCTTGACCGTTCGATTTGGCAATATTTCACGGTATTTACGGGAATACGCTCAGTCGGTGTTATGGGCGATCAGCGCACCTATGACTACGCAATCGGCGTTCGCGCGGTAACTTCGACCGATGCAATGACGGTCGAGTTTGCAGAGCTCCCCTATGACCTGCTCCGCACAATCAGCAACAGAATTATTGCCGAAACGCCCCACGTTAACCGCGTAATGTTCGATATTACGGATAAACCCCCGGGAACGATTGAGTGGGAATAACCCCATGATTCCTGCGGGCTCTGTTGAAACGGGTTCACTTATTAAAAGAATACACCGCCGCATCGGACAGTTTTGATGCGGCGGTTTTTGCTGTACAAGTGCTGAAACGTTTCAAAAGCTGTGCTATCATATAGAAAGTCACAACAAGCATCACTGACAGAGAAACTAAAAAAGAAGAACGTAATTCATGTTCTCGGGGTTTCTGGTTCGGGCACAACAATGGCGCGTCTTTGCCTCAGCGCATTCGCGCGGGTTGCGACGGGATTTTTACGCGTCTACCGACAACGCAGACCGCTTTGCCACAGCGCATTCGCGCGGGTTGCGACCATGCGCAGGGCGCGTACCATACCGCTGTCGGCCTTTGCCACAGCGCATTCGTGCGGGTTGCGACGATGCTTTTGCCGCAGGTTACATTAACGCCAATACTTTGCCACAGCGCATTCGCGCGGGTTGCGACTAGCACGTTCAACCTGCGCCGTCAAGAGAGTATCCTTTGCCACAGCGCATTCGCGCGGGTTGCGACTCGCACTTTGTCGGCTCGGTTCGGGGTTGCCGTCTTTGCCACAGCGCATTCGTGCGGGTTGCGACGTTTCAACCCGCCGCAAAGGTGCTTACAGTGATCTTTGCCACAGCGCATTCGTGCGGGTTGCGACCCATCATAAACAGCTCGCCTTGCGGCCTTGACCCTTTGCCACAGCGCATTCGTGCGGGTTGCGACTTATCGCAACGGGCTAATTGACCACGTTAGAGGCTTTGCCACAGCGCATTCGCGCGGGTTGCGACTTCTTTTCACTTCAAAATCGTATATCTCTGTCGACTTTGCCACAGCGCATTCGTGCGGGTTGCGACGGCAGAGACGCAAGCAGACGGCTTTACATGCAAGCTTTGCCTCAGCGCATTCGCAAAGGGTTGCGACCGTGACCAGCAAGCAGCTCCCTTTTGCGAAGGAGCTTTGCCACAGCGCATTCGTGCGGGTTGCGACTGCGGAAAAGCAATGCAGCGCACTGCGAATTTGCTGCGAGAAGGTAGATAGCTTTTCAAGCGTGGGCGAATCAGGGCTTGCGCTGACTATTTTCCCTTTCTCTTTTGCTGCCAAAGCAACCTATGTTGCCATTAACGACAGCTTCGGACGGGCAATCGACCGATTTTTTGGTGCGAACCGCACCGGAATTAGTATTAGCTATGACTTCGCCGAACACCCATGCTTGTGACCGTTTTCGGAAGGGATTCCAAGCGATGAATCTCGGCATCATGCATGGTGACAAAATTCGGATAGTCTATCCGCAGTGCTTCTTTATCAAAAGAACAAGGCTGCGGTATCGTGTGTTGGAGCAGGAAAGCAGAGTACAAATCGCGCTGAATCCGCTTTGTTTTGCTGCTGTCGGAGCCATCTGAAATCGGCATGTAATTCCACCGTTCGGAAAGACTCTTCTTTTCATAAGTGTCACTAAGGTGATTATATTGGCTTGCCTTAAGGCTGTACGTATCGACTTCAACGACTCCGGGCAGCCCAAGAGTTTCACATTTTCGTTTGAGTATGCTGATGAACATAGCAGGCGCTTTGTTTGCAAGAGACTTGCCGAAACGCTTTTTCCGCTTGTATCTTCCGGTTTTTTCTGAAATTGAAGTTTCCTTTGCGCGGTGCGCCAAACCGGGCCAGTTCATTTTTTCAACAAAAAAACGATCACCGAGCGTCAACATATGGTTTGCAAGGCAAGTGTGCTGAAGCTTTCTGATTTCTGCCTGCCGATGCTGAATATAAGCAAGCTTTGACTGCAATTTCAGATACCGTTTGGACTTGTTGCGGGTCAGTTTCACTCCGCGTTTTATTGTGCCGTCCGGTTTGTAGTTGTCCGGATTCGTTGCGCGGCGGCTGCGATCCAGCTTGCGCTGAAGCTTCTTTTTTTGATGCTCGATATTGGTGACTCGGTCAGCAAGTTCAAGCAGAGCAACTTCTTTATCGGAAGCGTATGCAACGGTCTGGGGACCGATATCAATTCCGACATTCCCCTTGCCGACAGAGTGGATCGGCTTTCCTGTTCCCGCAGAATACTTAAGCGCAGGTTTTCCTTCAAGCGTTAACTGAGCATACCATCGCAGACGATTTTTTCCGGGTTTTTTGATGATACGGACATATTTAACCCGCCTTGAAAGCATTTCACGCTCGTATTCGTTATCGGGGTCAATTTTCAGCGGAAGCAAAAGCTTTTTCTTTTTCCTTGTCCATTCAACATATTGTCCGCGAAAAATTATTTCGCATCCGCCGCTCTTGCCTTTTACAGAGTATCCTTTAAGTGAAGAAATATCCCCAAGGCGTTTGAAATGAATCTCCTTTCCGCTCCCGCTCAGGTATTTATCGAATGCAGCCCAAAGCTGAACCGCAATGCAGTGAACGGCAACACTTGACCCGATAAGACCGTCAAAATGTTTATAAAAGAATTTGACATCGCTTTTGAAACCATTTTCGCTAATGCCGTTTGCACTAATAAGCTTCTCTCTGCGTTTAAAAGCATCCTTGCATTCGAGCGAATCCTTTGTGTTGCTGCGGTAAGCGCTGCTGATTACGGATTGAATTTGCCGATATTCAACAGTGCGCTCGAGCTGACGAAGCTTTTTCAGCTCAAAATTAAGCAAAGAATTATAAATCCTGCGCGCCGCTTCAAAGCGCTTCAAGAGGCAATCCTCCTGCCATTTTTCAACCCTAAGCGGCAGAGTCAGAACACAGGTGTCGGTATTATTATTATTATTATTATTATTATTCGCCAACAGGATCACCTCTTTTCGCTTGATATTTGGTATTATACATCATTCTTACAAATAATGCAACCGCAAAAACGCTCGATTCCGGAGATAACTGTACGCTTTTATGTATAAGCTTAGTATACAAAACTACTATTTGAAATCACACAGCTTGATTTTCAGAATTTGACGCTGAACTGCACAGCTGCTTTTTTAGCTCAACCAACCGAGTGCTTCAAAACATCAAACCCGAATCCAATACCTTTGCACGGGAACCCCATCCTCGACAACTTCGTTTTCAAGCACGCCGCCGTTGCGGATGATGGATTTTGCCGAGCCGATATTGTTCCTGTCGCAACACATCAAAACCCTGCTTATGCCGAGCTTTCTGCATTCCTGCAGCGCAAGTGAGATAATTGCCGTTGCATAACCTTTGCGGCGTTCACTCGGGCGGATACCGTCGCCGATATGGCCGCCTGTTTTCAGCAGCGTTTCATTCAGATAATGTCGAATATTGACAGCGCCGACAAAGATATTTCGGTCTTTGTCAAGGCAAAACAGCGTTGTGTCCGGAACGTATCCGTCCGCATTCCCTTCCTTTGTTTCAAGGTTTTGAAGATAATAATCAAAATCGTGAAAATCATTGCGGAATATTGCATAGGGGGAAGGATTTGTGCGGTTGTTTTCAATATCCGCTTTCCATTCGGTCAGCATTTCAAACAATTGTTCGCGGTATTGCGGCGTGAGCCGAACAAGTTCAATATTCACAATTAAAATTCCTCCTCATTCGGTGATAGATCGTTCAAGGGTGAATGTCGATGTTTGCTTTTCGTGTTAACAGTAAAATCACAACCTCCGCCGAATATTATGATGTTCGACGGAGGCCTTTTGTTTGCGTTTGTTGATTTGCGCTGCGAGGATTTTATTCCTCGGTTTTGCAGCAGGTGCCGCATTTTGCGGAAGCGTTGTCGCCCGCGCAGCTGTCATCGCAGGTGCAGTCATCGGTGCACTCGTCACAGCAGCAGTCGTCATCACAGCAGCAGTCGCCTTCTTCAAGCCTTGACTGAACGATCTGGATCAGTGCGTCCATATCCTCTTCGGCGGGGGAGACGAATTCTTCGGTGTCCTCTGCTTCATTCACAACAACCTGCATGATGTAGACGTTGGTTTCGCAGTCGCACTCCTCGTCTTCGCAGCCACATTCATCGTTGGTGTCAACGAGGACAGCGTACTCTTTGTCGTTATAATCGAAATAGTCGATAACGTCAAGCTCGAAATCGTTGCCGTCGTCATCGGTGAATACTACAAAATCTCTCTCTTCGTTCATGGTAATATCTCCTTTGGGCTTAATTTAATTGTACCCCATGCATTGTACCCCATTTCGGCGTTTATTGCAACCGGTTAAACGCATTTTTTTTCGAAAAAAAGGTCGAATCCGCGCACGCCGGATAAAAAAGCGTATTCGAAGCAGAAAACAGCCTGTCTTTTGGCGCCGCAATGACGGGATATTGCTATTGAGTTGATTTGAAACATGTGCTATACTGTTTGCATACGGTTGGAATGCCAAACCTGCATCGTTCGGTTCGGGTTCAATCAGGTCGACAGCCGAAGCGGCGGTTCTTTAATTCAGCCTGCCGACAGAACAGGCGGCTCGGTCAGCGGCAGGGCGGCAGAAAGGTGATACGAATATGAAATTTAAAAAACAGATTCCGAACATGCTCTCGGTTTTTCGGTTGATTTTAATCGGGGTTTTTATCGCGCTGTTTAAAAACGAACGTTATCTTTTGAGCTTTTTTGTTTATATTTTCGCGTTCGGAACGGATATTCTGGACGGTTGGCTTGCGCGGCGCAACAATTGGATCACAAACGTCGGCAAAGTTCTCGATCCACTGGCGGACAAGCTGATGCTGATTGCCGTTCTCGCATGTTTCTGGTTTAAAGGGGTCATTCCGCTTTATATAATGCTGATAATCCTTGCTAAGGATGCGATAATGATAATTGTCGGCGGAATCCTTTATTCAAAACATGTTGTTGTTTATGCCGATTGGTTCGGAAAGATTGCAACGGGGCTGTTTGTCGGCGCAATAACGCTCACATTTCTACAGCTTGAATTCGGCATATGTCCGTTTTATCTTTATGCATATTTTGCAGCCATAGCGGCAGCGTTGATCTCCTTCTTCCATTACGGGATAAATACCTTTATAAGAAACAGAAAGAAAAAATAATCGCCGAAAGGCACCGCATACCCGTTTGCGGCATATCAATGGAGCAAGGCTTTTCTTTGGAGGTATTGAAATGAAGAAATTTCTTGCTCTTTTTCTTGTTCTTTTGCTGCTTGTTCCGATTGCGGCGGCATGCGGCGGTTCGGGCGAACTGCGGCATATCACGCTGAACGAGGTCACTCGCTCCGTGTTCTATGCGCCGCTTTATATCGCGGTCAGCCGCGGTTATTTTGCGGAGGAGGGCATTGATCTTGAAATTGTGACCGGCGGGGGAAGCGACAAAAGCATGACCGCGCTTATATCGGGCGATGCGGATTTTGCATTGATGGGGCCGGAAACGGGTGTTTATGTTGTGAACGAGGGCAGCGCAAACCACCCGATGATTATCGGGCAGCTCACCAAGCGCGACGGTTCGTTCCTTCTTTCAAGGGAAAAAACGGATGATTTCTCGTGGGAGGATTTGCGCGGAAAATCCGTCATTGCGGGGCGTGCGGGCGGAATGCCGTATATGACTTTTATCTATGTTCTGCTGAAAAACGGATTGAAGCCCGGGGAGGATGTTGAGGTTATCAACAATATTCAGTTCAACCTGATGGGCGGAGCATTCGAAGGCGGCACGGGCGACTATGTTACGCTTTTTGAACCGACAGCAACGCTTTTTGAACGCAGCGGAAGCGGGCACATCGTTGCAAATGTCGGACTCGAATCGGGCGAGGTGCCGTACACAACTTTCATGACCATGCCGGATACAATCAAAAAGGAACCGAAACTCGTTGAATCCTTCATTCGCGCTGTTTATAAGGCTCAGCTTTGGCTTAAAGATGCGACCGATGCCGAAGCGGCGGAAGCGATGCTGGAATTTTTCCCCGATGCGGATGTTGAAACGCTGAAAATCGTTGCAAACAGTTATCGAAAGACGGATTCATGGATGGCTGACCCGATCATGACGGAGGAGGCATTCACACGTTTGCAGGATATTATTGACATCAACGGTGAATTGAAGGCGAGAGTTGAGTTCGGTGAACTCGTTGACAACTCGTTTGCCGAGGCCGTTGTGAAAGGAAAATAGGGGCAAACAAAGGCAAATGAAGGAAGCTGAGGCGAACGGCACAGCAGTCAACTGAGTAATAATTATGCGTAAACCCTGCCTGTATGCGTTAACGGCGGGGTTTGCGCATTGAACGCAGCACGGTGCCGAGACCGAATGCGCAAAAACATACAGCTTTGAGCAATAACGAAACCGGGAGATAAACGAATGAGAGTGCTTGACATTGATCTTGATTTTTTCCTTGCGGACTGCTGCGAACCGGCACCGGCCGGCGCGCGGCCCGATGCTGCCGGGCATGAACCGTGGCAGGCGGAGAAAGTAAGGGAGTTTTTGGAAAAAAACTGCGGACTGAATACGGAAAGAAAGATTCCGGGAAGGGTTTTTGAAACGCATGACGGTGCGCTGCAATTCTGGCAGGAATTGATTGCGGCCGGGCAGCTTTCCGTGCCGTTTGAGGTTACGCATATCGATGCACACAGCGACCTCGGCATAGGCAGACCCGGACCCGGCTTTGTGCTGAATTCCGTGCTGTCCCTCAGCCCTGCGGAAAGAGCGGACATCAAACGCTACTATGAAATGAAGCAGCTCGACGAAGCAAATTATCTTTTGTTTGCACTTGCATTTCGGTGGATTTCACGCCTTGAAAATGTTCGAAACCCGAAGTCTCGTCCGGACATTCCGCAATTTGCATTCCGTTGTGAACAGGAAAATCAGCGCGGCTGCGGAGAATATGAATTCATTCGGCTTTCAAGCTTTGTTTCGAAACTTTTTGAAGCAAAAAACGGCATTGAACCGAGAGTGGACTTCAAAGTTTTTGATGACTATACCGAGTTTTCGGCATCGGCCGAATATGATTTTGCTTCGCTTGCCGTTTCGCCGCGCTATTCCCCTGCGGAAGCCGATGTGCTTGTGAACGTTATCAAAGAATATTTTGATTTGATTTAACGGATATAATATGTTTCAAACGGAGCGGACGGCATTCGGATATGCACGGATTTCCGCAATTTCGTTCCGAAAAAAACATGAGCAAACGGCGTGAACATGTGGTATAATATGATTGGCTGAATATACCGCTGTCAGTGAATTGAACACGACTTTGCGGCGGCGGAATTCGGCCGAACAAATCCCTCTGCGGGACAGAAAGGAACGGAAAAATAAATGAGCGTGTTTTCAAAAGAATACTGTGAAAAAATGCGTGTTCGCATCGATTGCGGCAATATGCTCGCCGAGGCTGTCGGCAAACACGGCATCACGGCGGAGGAAATATCGGAAATGATGCCGCGTGCAGAGGGTGCATTTGCGGGTGTTGAAAAAAAGCGCGGTGAAATGCGCTGGCGGCTTCTGCCCGAAACTCAGCTTGAAATCCTTCCCGCCGTTGAAGAGGCAGCGGAATTCGTCAGGTCAAAAGCGGATAATTTCGTGATTCTGGGCATCGGCGGAAGCGCACTGGGTCCGATTGCGGTGCATCGTGCGCTGAATCATCTCTATCATAACGATCTTCCTTCCGAAAAACGAAAATCTCCGCGCCTTTTTGTGGAAGACAATGTTGATCCCGAGCGCATGACTGCATTGCTCGATGTGATTGATACTGACCGAACCGTGTTCAACGTTATCACAAAATCGGGCAGCACAAGCGAAACCATGGCGCAGCTGCTTATTATAACGCGAATGCTTATTGACCGTTACGGCGAAGAAGGGCTGCGCGATCACTTGATTGCAACAACCGACAAACAAAAGGGTAACCTGATAGGCATTGCAAAAAAATACAGCCTGCGCACTTTTATTATTCCGGACGGAGTCGGGGGAAGATTTTCCGAACTCTGTCCTGTCGGGCTTGTTGCGGCTGCCGTCGGCGGAGCGGATGTTCACGCGCTGCTTGCGGGCGCGGGATACATGGATGAGCTTTGCTCAAACGCCGATGTGAAAAAAAACCCCGGATTGATGCTTGCCCTGCTTGAAATCATTGCGGCGGAAAAGCACGGCGCAAACATCGGCGTGCTGATGCCCTATGCGGATTCGCTGAAATTCATGGCGGATTGGTATGCGCAGCTTTGGGCGGAATCGCTGGGCAAAAAGCTCGTGAAGGACGGAAAGGTTTTGCGATTTGGACAGACTCCGGTAAAATCTCTCGGCGTTACGGATCAGCATTCGCAGGTTCAGCTTTACACCGACGGACCTTTTGACAAAACAATAACTTTCATCTCTGTTGAAAAATACCGCAGTGATGTTGCTGTTCCGCATGTTTTTGACGACATTCCGGGAATTGCGTTTCTGTCCGGACACAGCTTGGGTGAGCTGATTTCCGCCGAATTCCGTGCAACCGAACACGCCGTAACCGTCAGCGGACATATGAACAAGAACATCATCATGCCCGAAGTCAACGAATTCACTCTCGGGCAGCTTATAATGCTGTTTGAAATGCAGACGGCATTCGCAGGGGAGCTGCTGGGCATCGATGCATTCGATCAGCCCGGAGTCGAGGAGGGAAAGAATGCAACTTATGCCCTGCTCGGAAAACCCGGATACGAAGCCAAACTCGACGAATTGAAAAATGCCGAAAAGGCAAAGAAAAAACTCATCGTTTGATGCGGCGGACAAAAAGTGCGGTGCGGGGAAACGGCTTTTCGTATCGCACCGCAGATCTTGTAAACACATAAACACGAAAGGATTGCCGAAGCCACTTGCGGGCGCGGCGCGGCTTTTGAATGAGCCTTTTTGATAAGAAATACCTGAAAAGAATAGACTGGGTAACGGTCGGAATCGTGCTTGCGCTCGTTGTGTTCGGCACGATCGCACTTGCCTCTGTTCAGGCAAAGCCTTTTGACGGCACGGAACACGGCATTGCGGATTATATGGACAAGCTCAACATGGAATACCTGCAGAAGCATATAACAAACTTCCTTGTAGGACTTGCTGCAATGATAATATTTCTTGTTTTTGATTACAGCATATTCAAAACTTTTGCAATGTGGGCATACATCGGCATAATAGGCTTGCTGATGCTGCTTTTCATTTTCGGCAAGGTGCGCGGCGGTGCGCAGGGCTGGTTTGTTTTCGACACGCTTGAAAGGGCAATACAGCCGGGCGAGCTGAGCAAGATCGCATTGATCGTGATGCTTTCAAAATACGTCTCTGCCGCAATGGACAGGGACGGGCGATTGCTGAAATTCAAGGACGTTATGATTGCTCTCGGCATAACATTCGTTCCGTTCATGCTGATAGTTCTCCAACCTGATTACGGAACGGCGATTGTATTGCTTGTTATCATGGTTGTGACATTCTTCGTTGCGCAGATAAAGTGGATTTATATAATCTTTGCCGCTGTCGGAGCCGGGGTGGGGCTTCCGCTGATGTACTTTTTTGTTTTGACCCCGAAGCAGCGCGACAGAATCGATGTTTTTCTGAATCCGTCCGCCGCAAGCGACGATGCAAAGTACCATGTCGGACAGTCGCAGATGGCAATAGGTTCCGGACGGCTCACGGGCAAGGGCTTTTTCGGTGAGCAGACGCTGGCACAGCTTCGCTATGTTCCGGCAAGGCACACGGATTTCATATTCAGCGGCATAACGGAGGCGGTCGGATTCATCGGCAGTACGATACTGATTATTGTTTTCTTTGCACTGCTTTTCCGCTGGATGTATATTGCAATAAAAGCGCGGGATAATTTCGGCACCTGCCTTGTTACGGGTGTCAGCGCAATGCTTGCGGCACATATTTTCGAAAATATCGGCATGACGATGGGAATAATGCCCGTTACGGGAATTCCGCTGCCGTTTATAAGCTACGGCGGGTCGAATATGCTCACAAACATGATAGGTGTGGGCATTGTTCTGAACGTCTATATGCGTCGTCCGATGAAACGAAAACGGAAGCATGACAAAATACGCGAAAACGGCAAGACGGTCGTTGTTTAAAAAACAGAAAAGCATGTTTTGCAGGGCGGTATTCGAAGTGTCCGCTCAATCGCTCGATTTGATTGAGAGATTAATCGGATTTGAATCCATACGAATTAACGGCCATACGAATTAACGGTGAAAAAATGAATTGGGAAGGTTACAGCGAAAATGCATCCGCAGCTCTTGATGCGGCACAGGCTGCGGCGGAGGAGCTGCATCACGGCTTCATCGGCACGGAGCACATTTTGATAGGTCTGCTCCGTGCGCCGGGCACGGCGGGGGAGTGCCTTCGCAAATGCGGTGCGGATGAAAGCATGGTGTTTCCGTATGCGGACACCCTTGTCGGCGGCGGAAGACATATTTTCACGGACAGCAGGGGGTTCGCACCGCCTGCAAAACGCGTATTGGAGCTTGCGCTGTATGAAGCAAAAGCATATGCAAGCCGCACAATCTGCACGAAACATATCCTTCTTGCCGTTTTGCGCGAGACGGACTGTTTTGCATCACGCATTCTCGATTCCATCGGGCTGGACAGGCAGATGCTGAAAAAGCTTTTGAACGATGAATCGCGGGAACTCGGTTCGAACGGGCGCGAAAGCCGAAAGTCGGAGCTGCTCCGTGATGAAAGCGCAGCCGAAAAAACAAAAGGCAATGCGAATGATTCTTTAAAAAGTGATTCGGCCGAAAGACAGCCGCATGATGAAAACGTATCCCGCGGGAAAAATAAACCTCGGGGCGGACAGAGTTCGCCGATGTTGGAAAGCTATACCGATGACCTTACGGCAAGGGCGGCGCGGGGGGAGCTTGATCCGTTGACAGGCTGTGAAGCGCAGCTGAACAGGTTGATTCAGACACTGCTTAGGCGGAGCAAGAATAACCCTGTGCTTACGGGAAGTCCCGGCGTCGGAAAATCGGCTGTCGTTGAGGGATTTGCTCAAAGGATAGTTTCGGGTGATGTTCCTGTCGAGCTGCGTTCGTCGCGGGTGCTGCGGCTTGACTTGGGTGCACTCGTTGCGGGAACGAAATACAGGGGCGAATTTGAGGAGAGACTGAAAGCACTTCTTGACGAAACAACTCCCGAAACAATTCTTTTTATTGACGAAATACATACGATAATCGGCGCAGGTGCGGGCGAGGGCAGTCTCGATGCTGCCAATATCCTGAAACCCGCGCTTGCTCGCGGCGGGTTGAAGCTGATCGGCGCAACAACGTTTGATGAATACAGGCTCTATATCGAAAAAGATGCCGCGCTGGAACGGCGTTTTTCACCGATAGTCGTAAAAGAACCTACGCGGGAGGAAGCGATCGCAATCCTTCGCGGTTTGCGTCCGAAATACGAGGCGCATCACGGCGTTTCGATTACGGACGAGGCAGCGGAAGCCTGTGTTGATATGTCCGTTCGCTGCATTCCGGAGCGATTTCTTCCGGATAAGGCGATAGATATAATGGATGAAACAGCTTCCCGCCGGCGGCTTGCTCCGCAGAATACAGCGGAACTGCGGCAGGAAAGGGCCAGCCTCCGAATGCGTATTGAGGACGCATTGAATGAGCGGGATTTTACACTTGCGGCTGAATTAAGAAAACAGGAAAAGCAGCTCGGCGAGCCGAGAACAGCGGATGCACTTCATGCGGGAGCGGAGAATTCGGCATTCACTGCGGCTTCTTTAAAAAAGAGCTGTCGTCCGATCGTCACTGCCGGCGATGTTGCACAGACTGTTCACGAATTGACGGGGATTCCCGTAAGCAGTCTTGACGGCACCGTCCGTTCACGGCTCTCAAAACTGGATTCGTTGATCAATGCGCACATAATCGGGCAGGAGACCGCGGTTGCTTCCGTGTGCAAAGCCCTTCGTTCCGCTTTCACATGGCGGAACGATCCCGACCGTCCGCGTGCCGCAATTGCCGTAACCGGAGCGGCAGGTTCGGGAAAAACCAAGCTTGCAGCAGTGCTTGCAGAGACATTGTATCCGGGCGAAAATGCACTTTTGCGGTTTGATATGCGCGAGTATTCCGACTATTCGGCGGTCAGCACGTTGACGGGTTCACCTGCGGGTTCTGTCTCCGGCGGAAGACTGACCGAAGCCGTGCGGCGGAAGCCTTTTGCAGTGGTGCTGTTTGACGACATTCAATACGCAAACGCTGCCGTGCGTTCGCTCGTTCAAAGCATTATGCGGTGCGGCGTTTTGACCGATGCAAAAGGTAAAAACGTAAGCTTCCGCAATGCGATTGTATTCGTAACCTGCGGTGAAGGCGACAGCTTTAAACAGCGCAGGGCGGGCTTTTCGGATGAGGCAAATGCGCTGAACGGCAGCCGCGATGAACGGGACGCAAGGCAGATACTTCCGCCGGAAATCGCTTCCGATGCGGATTGCGTTGCTGCGCTTTTGCCTGCGGCTCAAGCCGCTGTTCCCGAGATTGCAAAACTGATGCTGGATGATCTGTCCGATAAACTCCAAAAAACGGGCAGAACGGTTCGTTTCGGCGCTTCCGCCGCAAATTACATTGCAAGCAAAATCGATGAAGTCGAACTTGAAAAAAACGGTGCATGGGCTGTTGCACGCTGCGTTTCGAACGAATGCGAGGATTTTATCAGCGAAAAGCTGCTTGAGGATGCATACTGCTGCAACGACTGCACGGTAGATGTTGAAGACGGCGGGACGGGGCTTTGCATTGTTCCGCACAATACAAAAGAAAGTTGAGGTCACAGAACTATGAATATTTCACGCTTCGGTATCGGATTCAGATTCGATTCTGTTGAAAACGGAGATGAACGCGAACATGCGTTCAACCTTATTTTTTCGGCAATTGAAAGGGCGGACGTTCGTGGACTTCAATTGTTTGCGGGTCATTTTCCGGTTGATGAAAGCGACGATAAAAACATATTCACGGTTGCATTTGCAGGCGGCGGCATAAAACAAACACGCAGTCTGTTTGAAAAGCTGAACGACAATCCGCTCGTTTCGGGTGCGCTTGCGGAATACAGGCCCGTCGTTCAGACGAATGCGCTCAGACGGGCGGAGAAGCTGGCTTTTTACGGCAGATTTGACGAAAACGGAACCCTTGTCTTTAATGAAAAAGACTTGGCGGAGTGCGGCTGCAAAAAAACGGAAAAACCTGCCGTGAACCCTTTTGAAGAATACGGCGGAAGGCGTATTGACCCTGTCGGCGCAGGTATTCGGATGCTTATTTCTCCGGACAAGTTCAAGGGCAGCATGGATGCACAGAGAGTTTGCACGATTATCAAAAATGCAGCGCGGCAATACCTTCCCGGATGCAGTGTGAGAACGCTTCCGATTGCGGACGGGGGGGACGGCACGGCCGAAACGCTTACTCGTGCCTTTAACGGGAATATGCGTTCGGTGAATGTTACTGCGCCGGACGGCAGGAAAATTGCTGCCGAATACGGTGTTCTGACCTCATTCGGTGAAAAAACGGCGGGCGCCACAGCGGTTATTGAAATGGCAAAGGCATCGGGGCTTGCATTGATGGATGAAAATGCATTGGATCCGCTTGCTGCAACGAGCAGGGGGACGGGCGAACTTATCGCTTCAGCATTGAACGAGGGGATAAGGAATATTTTGATCGGTATAGGCGGTTCCGCAACCAACGACGGCGGAATGGGCGCGGCAGCGGCTCTCGGCGTTAAGTTTCTGGATGCGGACGGCAATGAGCTTTCGGGCTGCGGCCGAGAGCTTGCCTTGGTGCGTAAAATTGATTTGTCGGGCTTGCGCAGAGATGTTTTCGAGGCAAAGATAACCGTTATGTGTGATGTTGATAATCCTCTTACAGGCAAAAACGGTGCGACGTACACCTACGGGCCGCAAAAAGGCGCGGACGCCGAAGCATTAAACACTCTTGAAGACGGGATGAAAAACATTGCGACCTTGTATGACGCTGCGGCAGGGAGAAAAGTGTCCGCCGAATGCGGTGCGGGCGCGGCGGGAGGCATGGGTGCAATGCTGTCGGCTCTTTTGGGCGCGGAATTGACTCACGGCTCGGCGGCGGTGCTCAATGCGGTCGGCTTTGATGCATTGCTTGGGGACACCGATCTTGTCATAACCGGAGAAGGGCAGCTTGATGCATCAAGTGCGGACAACGGGAAGGCCGTCGGCGAGGTTGTGAAACGCTGTGCCGCAAATTCCGGCGGCGCCGTGCCCGTATTTATTGTTGCGGGAAGGCTCGGAATGGGCTATGAACATATTTACGAGCTTGCGAATGCGGGAGTTTTTTCAACAATTGTTACGGATGAACAGCCGAATGCGGACGGAGACTGTGATGCTGAGACGCGTCTGCGCCTTGCTTCGGAACGAATGTTCCGCTGCATCGCAAGTTCTTTTTCCGTGAATTCGCAGCGCAGCGGGCGCGGAATGCGGCGATAAAACAGCTTCTTGCGCAAACAACAAAGAGAGTTTCGCAATGATATGCGATTCAACCTTTGGTTGATTTGCTGATAAACGCAGATATATCTGTTAAAAATAAATTTCAATAAGAAATAATTTTAAAGAAACACGCAAAACAAACCGAAAGGAATAAATAATTTGCGGCGGCACGGGATTCAACCAACGGTTGAGCAGATTTTTTGGGGTTTTCAACCACCGCTTTATTGTCATGAAAAGCTTGCGTTGCTAAAATGAGCGCGAAATTAAGAGTTGGCGCAACACAAAAACGTTTTCCAAACGTAACAGATATGCGGTGCGGCGACTCACGAAAATCAGAAAGAGGGAAAATACCATGAAAGAAAACTTTGCAATCAAACTGCGCGAGCTGCGTAAGGCAAGCGGAATGACACAGGAACAGCTTGCTGCCGAATTCGGAGTGTCCGTTCAGGCCGTCAGCAAATGGGAAACGGCGGCTTCCTATCCCGATATTGAATTGATGCCGCGAATTGCGGATCTTTTCGGCGTTTCGCTGGATGAGCTGCTGCGCGATGTTAAGAACGAGAAAAACATTGATGCGGGTGAAGAAATTCATACCGATGCCGAACAGCAATGCGATGCTGCCTGCAACCCGGAATCGGTTGAAGTCGAATACGAGGACGAAAACGACGATGAAAATGCCGAGGACGATGAAGAAGATGATGACGATGAAAATGACGATGACGATGAAAATGACGATGATGATGATGACGGCAGCTGCATCTTTGTGAAAAAGGGCAGAAACGGCATTGTAAGCGTCAGCACGGATGCCATAGAGGAATTCGGCAGAAAAATCGAGAGAATGGCAAAGAAAAAAGCTGAAAAAGCGGGCTGCGCATTTGAAAAAAACGCAAAAAAACATTCGCGTTCTTCGACCCGTAATTACGGAAATCGTTTCGAATGGAGCAATATCATGATTGACGAAATGCCGGATGACAACACCCTGCGCGTTGTGCTGATGCGCGGAAAACAGATCGTGTCAAGTCAGGAATACGATCCTGCGGTTTGCATTCCCGTTGAACTGAAATATGAAAAAGAGAACGGAATTGCGGGTATGTTCGGCAGGAAAGGCGGACGTACCGATTGCTCGATAAATGTTGAAATTTGGGGCAATGCCGACATCAACGGCAGTGTTAACGGTGATGTATATGCGGGCGGAAATGTGAACTGCGGTGAAATCGGCGGAGATGTCGGCGCGGGCGGCAATGTCAACTGCGGTGATATCGGCGGAGACATTTCAGCGGGCGGAAGCATTGAATGCGGCAGTATCGGCGGCGATGTCAATGCGGGCGGAAATGTCGGCTGTGCGGATGTCGGCGGCGATGTTGAAACCGGCGGAAGTGTTGAATGCGGCAAAGTCAGCGGCGATGTCAATGCGGGCAAAGATGTGAACTGCGGTGATATACTCGGACATGCGAAGACAAGCGGGAGCATGAATTGCGGAAATGTTGACGGAAACGTTGACTGTGGAGGCAATATAAGCTGCGGCGATATCGCGGGACATGCGGAGGCTCGCGGCAGTATTGAATGCAAAACAATTAAGGGCAGTGCCGAAGCAGGCAGCCGAATAATTTACAAAGGCTGAGGATTGGTTCCGGTCTTTGAAAACAAGCGGCAAAGCAGCACTCGGAATGGCATAAAAAGCAATTAAACAACACTCAGTTTCGTATATTCAGCAAAAGGCAGACGGGAAAAAATCCTGTCTGCCGCTTCCGTTTTAAAACCAAAACATTGAAACTTTAGCAAATCGAATGCGATAAAACTAATCGGCGATTTCAACGGAAAGATTCGGGCTTTCGGCTGCCGCGTCCGAAAACACGCGCAGCATCATGCTCCCGTAGCTGCCGAGGACGGCAGTCAGTGCGCTCGTTCCGAAGAGAGTCACTGCAACGGGTTTGCATATTTCCGCAAGGCAGTCAAAGAGTGCATCAAGGTTTTTTCCGTAATGATCCGGAAACTGCAATGCCTCGGCAATACGCAGATGCGCATCGGTAATTCCCGCAATCGCCGTAAAGTCAATGCGGATATTCTTAATGCCCCCGCTTTGTTCGGAACCGGAGTTGTGTGTGAAATTGTTATCCGATATGGTCATGGTCAATTATCCTCAATTATCCCTAAAAATTCTCAAAAACCCGCGGTTTGATTGTCCGCGTCGTAAAGCTTAATAAAGCTTTGATAATGGTCATCGGTATAAAAAATTAATCCGTCATTCGAAAAAACTATGCGTTTTGCCCCGCGTGAGGGTGCTCCGCAGGTGTCGATATCGCATTCGGTATAAAACCTTCCTTCCGCTTGCGGCAAAAGCCCCTCGTAGTTGCCGAACCTGTCCCCTCCGATGGAGCAGCCGGGCGCAAAATCCTGAAGCCCGCCGCCCTGCCAGCCGAGTTCCCGCGCCTGTTTCTTTGTTATGAAATTTGCGGGGAGATGTCCGAAAAGGTGGATGTACAGAGCAACTTCATCACGGGAACTGTATTCGCCGCTTTCTTTCACCGGCGATGAAGTCGGTTCCTGCGGAGGTGCAGTCGGCTTTGCGGAGAGCTCAATTTCGGCGGCTGTTCCGATTTCCGTGGGTTCGGTTGTGTGCAATACATCCGATATTGAAGCTGTCGGGGTATCGGGCGGGAAAACCTCTTCGGGTACGGTGCAGGCTGCAATGCCCGCAATGCTCAAAACCACAAGCAAAAACGCCGCAATGCGCCTTAAGATTCTTAAATCAGCATGTTTCAATATGATTTGCCTCCTTGTTCGGAAAAAGGTAAAGCCAAAAGGCATTTACGCAAAAAACTTCGCTCGCAGGCAGCCTTCATCCGGTGCGGTATCGGACCCACTCCGAATATGCTTTGAACGGAGCGAATACGGATATATGATAATGCCGAACGGAAAATTTTTCAACACCGTACGCGTAATAATCGGATGAAACCGTTCGAATTTGCATGTATATGCTGAAAAAACAGAGTGTTATATATAATTAAGAATAATTTAAAAAAGGGGTTGACAAATGAGACCCAATTGAGTATAATATGGAAGTCGCTTGAAGAGCGGCACAATGGATGGGAGCATAGCTCAGCTGGGAGAGCATCTGCCTTACAAGCAGAGGGTCACAGGTTCGAGCCCTGTTGTTCCCACCACGCGGTCCGGTAGTTCAGTTGGTTAGAATGCCAGCCTGTCACGCTGGAGGTCAGGGGTTCGAGCCCCCTTCGGATCGCCATTTTGCCTCGGTAGCTCAGCTGGTAGAGCAAGGGACTGAAAATCCCTGTGTCGGTGGTTCGACTCCACTCTGAGGCACCATGCTGCGGGAATAGCTCATTTGGTAGAGCGCCGCCTTGCCAAGGCGGAGGTGGCGGGTTCGAGCCCCGTTTCCCGCTCCATTTTTTTAACGGCTGCGTTTCCTCCTTTTACGCGGCCAAACGGCACCATAGCCAAGCGGTAAGGCAGCGGTCTGCAAAATCGCCATCTCCGGTTCGATTCCGGATGGTGCCTCCAAATCAGCTCCATCGAATTTACGATGGAGTTTTCTTTTTGTAATTTGATATATATACTGTGCGGCTTCATTGCCAATGCCTAACATATTCGGCACAAATTGCGGCTTCGGTTTTTTGCCGCAGGTTTATTCGGGAGGATATGATGAGAACATTGTTCGAAATGGATAAAAAGAACTACGACTCGAGCGGAAAAGTTTTTTACCGTCCGTCCGTTCGGAGCATTATCATTCGCGGCGGCAGGGTTGCAATGGTTCACAGCCTGATGTATGATTACTATAAGTTCCCCGGGGGCGGCATCGAGAGCGGTGAAACTCGGCATCAGGCACTGATTCGCGAAACTGCCGAAGAATCCGGCTTGTGCGTTGTCCCCGATTCGATTCAGGAATACGGCTGCGTTCGCAGAATCGAAAAGAGCGACAAACCGGGGATTTCGGTTTTTGTTCAGAATAATTTCTACTATTTTTGCGAAGCGGAACCGGAGCCGGGAGCGCAGAAACTCGATGATTATGAGGCGCGGGAACGATTTACTTTGGAATTTGTTGAGGCAGAACATGCAATTGATGTTAACAGAAACAGAGCTCACGGGCCCAAAAATCAAACAATGCTTGAACGCGAAGCGCGCGTTCTTGAAATGCTGCGTGAAGAGGGGTACTTGGATTAATTATGTCTGAATATATACTTGATTTGAGAAAAACTGTCGGGCATCGTCCGCTGCTTCAGGTCGGTGCGAGCGTTATTGTTGTCGATTCCGAGGGCCGCATACTCTTGCAGAAGCGGCGCGATAACGGACTTTGGGGCTATGCGGGCGGTTCCGTGGAGCTTGATGAGGAAGTTGAAAAAGCGGCAATGCGCGAACTTTTTGAAGAGACGGGACTTTTTGCGAACGAGCTTGAACTTTTCGGTGTTTTTTCGGGAAAAATCCTGCATTATACCTATCCGAACGGCGACGAGGTCTCAAATATTGATATTGTTTACATTTGCCGCAGTTATTCCGGAGATCTTACACCGCAGGCAAGTGAAGTGTCGGAGCTGCGTTTCTTTTCCGCCTCCGAAATGCCGCCCGAAAACGAGCTGACGCCGCCCAATCGCCCCGTGCTGAAAAGATACATTGAAAGCCTGGCTGAGTGTTGAGTTTTGCTGCTGCGGACAATTATTGAACGAAGTATATTTAGAAAGACACTGTAAAGGGGATTGACTTTCCACCTTGGCGGCGTTATAATCATGCTTGTAAAGCTTTGCGCCTTTACAACAGTGCCGCATAGAACATTAAGGAGGCATATATGCAGAACAAACTCGAATTAAGCCTTCTCATTGATTACTACGGCGCGTTTTTAACCGATAACCAGTGCGAGATGCTTAAGCTCAACTGCGAGGAGGATTTTTCCCTTGCCGAAATTGCAGAGCAGAAGGGCATTTCGCGGCAGGGTGTGCGCGATGCATTGCAGCGCGGTGAAAAAATCCTTCTCGAAATGGAAGAAAAACTCGGTCTTGCCGCAAGGGACAGGCGGCTGAAAGTTTTAATTGCGGAGCTTTCGGCAGAGGTTCGCAGGTGCACCTTCAATGAAACCGCTCGGGAAAGAATCAACACTCTGTTATCACAACTGACTGAAATCACGGAGGGCAAAGATGGCATTTGAAGGACTTTCTTCAAAACTTCAGAACATATTCAGAAAACTGGGCGGAAAGGGCAAGTTGACCGAAAAAGAAGTCAAAGAGGCAATGCGCGAGATAAAGCTTGCGCTGCTCGAGGCGGATGTTAACTTTTCGGTTGTGAAATCCTTTATAAACACTGTTTCGGCGCGGGCAGTGGGTTCGGATGTTCTCCAAAGCCTCACTCCGTCCCAGCAAATAATCAAAATTGTCAATGAGGAGCTGACTCAGCTCATCGGCGGCAGCGTTGTGAAGGTTGAGTTCGGGCCGCGCAAACCCTCTGTTTTCCTGCTTGCGGGTCTTCAAGGTGCGGGCAAAACCACAATGGCGGGCAAACTTGCTGCCTACCTTGCAAAGACTCAGGGCAAAAAACCGCTGCTTGTTGCATGCGACATATATCGCCCTGCCGCGATCACCCAGCTTCAGGTCGTGGGTGAAAAGGTCAATGTTCCCGTTTTCGAACGCGGGACGCAGGATCCCGTTAAAACCGCAAAGGAAGCGATTGAATATGCTTCCCGCAACTTCTACGATCTTGTTATAATCGATACGGCAGGCCGCCTGCACATTGACGAGAACATGATGGACGAGATCGCCGCCGTCAAACAAGCCGTTAACCCGGCGGAAACGCTGCTTGTTGTTGATGCAATGACAGGTCAGGACGCTGTCAACGTTGCAAGCTCCTTTAACGAAAAACTCGGCATAACCGGCGTTATACTCACAAAGCTTGACGGTGACACAAGAGGCGGTGCGGCACTGAGCGTTCGCAGTGTTACGGGCAAACCAATCAAATTCTCCGGCATAGGCGAAAAGCTTACCGATATCGAACCGTTCTATCCCGACAGAATGGCTTCAAGAATTCTTGGCATGGGCGATGTTCTCACTTTGATTGAAAAGGCGGAACAGGCTTTCGACGAAAAACAGGCGGAAGAGCTCACCAAAAAGATTAAAAATGACAAGTTTACTCTTGAGGACTTCCTCGAGCAGTTCCAACAGGTCAAAAAACTCGGCTCAATGGAAGAGATTCTCGGCATGATGCCCGGGGTCGATGCAAGCAAGCTCAAGGATGCAAAAATTGACCAAAAGGCAACCGCAAGAGTCGAGGCGATCATTCGTTCGATGACTCCGCGTGAACGACGCAATCCGGAACTTTTGAACGCAAGCCGCAAAAAACGCATTGCGGCGGGCAGCGGAACGACCGTTCAGGAAGTTAACCGACTGCTCAAACAATTTGAACAGTCACGCCAGTTGATGAAGAGGTTTGCGGGAATGGGCCGCAAAAAAGCGGGCAGGCGCAAAGGCTTCTTCGGCTTCTGATGCAGCAAAAGGTTTTCCAATCTGCATCAAACAACAAAATCACCAACAGCGGGCTTATGCCCGATTGGATATTCAACAAAGACTTTCTATTTAATTTGGAGGAACTATCATGCTTAAAATCAGGCTTCGCAGAATGGGCGCAAAGAAGGCTCCTTTCTATCGTATCGTTGTTGCGGATTCCCGCGCACCCCGTGACGGTGCTTTCGTAGAGGAAATCGGCTATTACAACCCCCTCACCGATCCCGAACAGGTCGTTGTTGACGGCGACAAGGCAAAGCAGTGGATCAAGAACGGTGCGCAGCCCACGGAAACCGTTCGCGGTCTGTTCAAAAAGCACGGCGTTATCGACTGATGAGCGAAGAAATCATTACCGAAACTCAGGTTCCCGATATTGCGGCTCTTGTTGAATTCATTGCAAAGAGTCTTGTTGACGAACCGAGCGAGGTAAAGGTTGCCGTCAAGGCTGACGAAGCAGGCGAGGAAACCACAATTGAGCTTTCCGTTGCCAAGGACGATATGGGCAAAGTTATTGGCAAACAGGGGCGTATCGCAAAAGCAATCCGCACCGTTGTTCGCGCCGCTTCGGTAAAAAGCGAAAAGAAATACAGAGTTGACATTCTGTAACCGTACCGGAACTCACAAGTTTTGTCTATGGATTATTTTCGTATCGGGCTGTTTCTGCGCCCGCACGGCATCAAGGGTGAGCTGAAATTGCTCCCCTTGACCGATGATTTAAAACGATTTGCACGCCTTTCGGATGCCTTTATCGAGGCGCCCGAGGGCGTTTATCAAACAGTCACTGCGGAAAGCGCAAGGGTTGCCGCCGAGAATTCCGTGATAATTAAACTCAAGGGAATTGACACCGTTGAAGCCGCCGAAAAACTTCGCGACAAATACCTTTGCGTGGACAGAGAACACGCCGTAAAGCTTCCCGCAGGTGCATATTTTGTGAAGGACATCATAGGCTGTGAGGTTTTTTCGACATTGGGTGATGCGCTCGGCAGAGTGGTCGATGTGTACGAAACACCGTCAACGGACGTTTATGTTATTAAAGGCGCAAAAAGGCTTTCCGTTCCTGCACTGAAAAAATTGCTTTCAAGCGTTGATATCGAAAACAAGCGAATTGTTTTTGATTCCGAAATTCTTGCGGAGGTTGGACTGTTTGAGGATTGATATTCTTACAATTTTTCCCGAAATGTTCAGCAATATCCTGTCATCAAGCATTCTCGGCAGGGCGGCATCAAAGGGCATTTTGAAATTCAAAACGCATAATATACGTGATTTTTCGCAGAACAAGCACCGTAATACCGATGATTATCCGTTCGGAGGCGGGGCGGGCATGGTCATGCTTGCGCAGCCGATTTTTGACTGCATCGAAAGCGTCGCAGCCGAAGCTCCTGAAAAGCCGCGCTGCATTGTGATGAGTCCGCGCGGCAGAGTGCTGACACCGGCACTTGCAAAAGAACTCGCTTCGGAGAAGCGTCTTCTTTTCCTTGCGGGGCATTATGAAGGCATTGACGAACGCGTATCGGAACTTATCGATGATGAAATTTCAATCGGCGACTATGTTCTGACGGGCGGCGAATTGCCCGCAATGGTCGTTATCGACTGCGTTTCAAGGTTCATTCCCGGTGTGCTCGGAAGCTCCGAATCAACCGAGGAGGAAAGCTTTTCCGACTGGGGACTGCTGGAATACCCTCAGTACACGCGTCCCGCGAATTTCAGGGGCAGAGAGGTTCCGCCCGTGCTGCTGAACGGCAACCATGCCGAAATTCTGCGTTGGCGGAGGCAGGAAGCTCTCAAAAAAACAAAACAGATGCGTCCGGACCTTCTTGAAAGGGCAAATCTGACTGCGGCGGATAAAAAATACCTGCAATCGTTAGAAAATGAGTAATATATATTGCGTCTCTGCTCATTTTTTGAAAAATTGCTCTTGCATTCTGTGCAGAAAAATGCTATAATTCTATGGTTAATTGGATGGTCCGCTGGTCGCAGGTCGGCTAAGAACATCTGTAAATAAGGAGATTACTATGTCAGACATCATCAGAGAACTCGAAAAAGAGCAGCTTCGTTCCGATCTTCCCAAGCTCGAAATCGGTGACACCGTTCGCGTATACGTTAAGGTCGTTGAAGGAAACCGCGAAAGGCTCCAGAATTTTGAAGGCATCGTCATCAAAATGCAGGGCGGCGGCATCCGCAAGACTTTCACCGTTCGCCGTATCAGCTACGGTGTAGGTGTTGAGAGGACTTTCCCCTATCACAGCCCGCGCATCGGCAGGATTGAAGTTGTTCGCCACGGCGTTGTCCGCAGGGCGAAGCTCTATTACCTCCGTGAGAGGACCGGTAAGGCTGCAAAGATCAAAGAACGCATCGTTACCAAGTAATCAAGATTTTCCTTTTTCTGAAAAGGCCTCCCGACCCAAACGGGGAAGGAGGCTGATTTTATATCGATTTTGCGCAGGCATTGCGGGGCTTTGCCGCCGCTGCAAAAAGCTGCCGAATTCCGTTTCGCGCCGATGTCTGCTGCAAAAAAGAATTATCAACCCGTTTCGGAGGTAAAACCCATGCACACGATAAATTGGTATCCCGGGCACATGGCAAAAGCCAGACGTATGCTGGAGGACAACTTAAAGCTTGTTGACATGATAATCGAAATTGTCGATGCACGCGCACCGATGGCTTGCCGCAATCCCGATTTCGAAGCTCTTTTCAAAAACAAGCTGCGTGTTGTTGTTCTTAATAAAAGTGACCTTTCATCAAAAACTCAGAATCGCGCATGGATAAGTTATTTTGCAAAGCAGGGAATCACGGCTGCGGAGTTTATCTCAACTCAGCCCTCAACACGCAAACGTGCAATTGAGCTTATTGAAAAAACGGGGGAGGAGACCGTTCGGCGGTATCGCGAAAAAGGCATTAAAAAAACTTTGCGCGCAATGGTCGTCGGCGTTCCGAATGTCGGAAAATCCACTTTCATCAATCGTATTGCGGGCGCGGCAAGAGCGCAGGTCGGCGATCGTCCGGGCGTTACGCGGTCAAAGCAATGGGTCAAAGTTTCGGATTACCTCGAACTTCTTGACACTCCGGGTTTGCTTTGGGGCAAGTTGGATAACGATATACTTGCAAAGCATCTTGCATATATTGGTTCAATTCGGGATGATGTGCTTGATATCGAGGAAATTTCGGCCCTGCTGCTTTTTGACCTTATGCGCATATGTCCGGAGGCTTTGACGGCAAGATACAAAAAGCTTGATCCGGAACAGAATATTCCCGAGCTTCTGCTGGAAGGCGTGTGCCGCAGCCGCGGGTTTATTCTTTCGGGCGGAGTTTTTGATACGGAACGCGGCGCAAGAATAGTTCTTGATGAGTATCGTGCGGGCAAAATTGCCGCCGTTGCTCTTGAAAACCCCACGGATAATTTCGAACCCCAGCAAGCGGAGCAAACCGATATAAACAATGAAAAAGATTAACGAGGCCGAACGGCTTGAACAAATGACTCAATACGAACGCCCGTTCTGGGAACGCGGTATCGCCGTTGCGGGAATGGATGAAGTCGGGCGCGGACCGCTCGCGGGCCCCGTTGTTGCCGCATGCGTGATTCTTCCTCCGGGATTTGTGACAGAGGGCGTAAACGATTCCAAAAAGCTTACAAAGAAGCGCATGGAAAAGCTTTACCCGCTTATTACGGGCGGAGCGACAGCTTTCGGCACAGGATGGGTGTTTCAAAAGGAAATTGATGAGATAAATATTCTTCAGGCAACAAAAAAGGCGTTTGCCGAAGCTTACAGGAATGCTTTGGCGCATTGCCCGGGCGATTACGTGTGCAGCGACGTTTTTGTTGATGCCGTTAAAGAACTTGATATTCCCGCCGTGCAGCACAGCCTGATTCACGGCGATGCATTGTGTTATTCCATTGCGGCGGCAAGCATAGTTGCAAAAGTGGAAAGAGACAGATACATGATCGCCGCAGCGGAGAAATTTCCGCAGTACGGTTTCGAAAAAAACGTCGGTTACGGAACAAAGCAGCATATGGATGCGCTTCGTGAATTCGGTCCGTGCGAACTTCACAGGCGCAGCTTCATCAAAAAAATTCTTGCGGAACGCGGTGAATGCTGACCGCGTTGCTGTATACACCCGAACGGAGGTGCAATTGGAACGGCTGAATATTGAAAACGGAAGCAAACAGCAGCGCATCGGTGCAAGAGGGGAGCGTTTGGCAAGGCTTTACCTTCGTTTGCACGGGTACCGAATCCTTCAGCGCAATTACCGTGTTGCACACAAGGAGATTGATATAATCGCAAAAAAAGGAAGCACCGTTGCCTTTGTCGAGGTCAAGACCGCTCTCGATTCAAAGGAGCTGCCGCCGATGCTGCGTGTCGGTTCTGCAAAAAGAGCAAACATGGTTTACGCTGCAAAGTATTTTGCGGCAAATTACAGGCAAAAGGCGGTTTACTATCGCTTCGATATAATTGAAGTGATACTTTCGGAACACAAAATCAGACATATAGAAAATGCATTTACGATTTAAACAAAATAAAAAATCCGTTATCGACTTTTCCCGCAGCTTTCAATTTTGTTGTTTGCTGCTTTTTTTTGCGTTCGGCACTTCAAATTTTGAACATAATATGGTAAAATAAATAAAATCGGTGTATGATGCGCGAACGTGAGCGGTGTGACAGAGGTCAGCCGGACGCATTCGGCATCTTACAGCAGGCTTTCATAAGGAGGATGGCATTCAATATGACGCCGACCAAATTTCCGACCGAGCAAATACTGATCGCTTCCATTTTGGCAACGATTGCCTTTTTGCTGATCTACATGGTCTATGTAAGCATCAAAAAAAGCAGAGCCGTTCTTGTGAACGGTGTACGCGACAAATCAGACAATTTTCTTGTTGTGTGGACGCTGCTTGCTTCGCTGCTGCTGCATATTCTTTTTTCCTACTATATTGTCGGACACAAAACCGATATAGGCTGTTTCACATCGTGGGGAAACAAAATATTCAGAAACGGCTTTCAAAACTTCTATAATCCTCAAACCAATTTTCCGGATTATCCGCCGGGATACATGTATGTTTTGGGGTTGATGGCGCGCATAGCGGATCTTTTCGGTCACGGCGTTTATGCGGCGGACGGCTCGTACGACATATTCTATGTCACGATGATAAAACTCCCGTCGATTATTGCCGATATAGGCTCGGCGTATCTTGTTTACAGGCTTGCGCGCAAAAAACTTCGCTTTGAGGCTGCGTACCTTCTTATGTGCCTTGCAGCATTCTGCCCCGTTTTCATCTATGTTTCCGGAGGATGGGGACAGATCGATCAGATTCTTTCGATCCTGCTTGTAATAAGCATTATTCTGCTCAATTCGAACAAACCGATTCTTGCGGGATTTGTTTACGGATTATCAATCCTGCTTAAACCGCAGGCTTTGATGGCGGGTCCGCTTCTTGCGATTGCATATTTCTGCTATATTTTCGATCCGGATTTCTTCAGTCCGACAGACAGAAAATGTGCGGACGGAGTCGGAACGCGAATCATGAAAACCGTTGCTGCGGTCGCCTGCGCCTGCGCGCTTCTCATTGTATCCGTAATTCCGTTTGCCGATGATACCATGCCGTGGTATTCCATTATCCTTCAAAAATATATGGGAACCGCTACTTCTTATAAATACGCAAGCGTAAATGCATACAATATTTACACATTGTTCGGAAAGAATTGGACCCCGATAACCGAGAAGGCAATTCTCGGGCTGACTTACGGCCAGCTCGGCACCGTTCTGATGGTTCTCTCAGTCGGTTTCGGCGGTGTTCTGTATTTCTTCGGCAGGAAAAAGCATTCCGGCGCGTTGAGTCTTGCAACCGCATTCACATTCGCCTCGCTTTTCACTCTCGGCCACTACATGCACGAACGCTACCTGTTCCCCGTGCTGCTTCTGCTGCTTGTTGCTTACATCAGCTACGGCGACAGGCGACTTATCAGCATGTTCATGTGCTGGAGCGCAACAACGCTTGTGAACTGCATTGCAGCATTTTATTACAGCAAACTGCATGAGTACCACCTCTATTGGGATGAACGCCTTGTGTTCTGGTGCTCACTTGCAAACGTCATATTGTTTATAATATTCTGCGGCATTTGCACGGATATTATGCTCCGCGGAAGAGTAAAAGCCGATGTTTTCGCGGATGATGATGTTTCGGCGAAAGCACAAAAAACTGTCCCTGCACGAAAAGCAGAGAAATGAGAGGAAACGAAATGAAAAAGATAAACAAAAAGACACTCACTGTCAGCCTTGCAATTATTGCGGCAGTATGTGTTATTTTCGGCATCGTTCTGCTGCTTGCTTCCCCGAAAAGCGGAGGAAGCGCAAACATTGCGAACGGCAGCTTCGAAAGCCTCGACTCAAGCGGCCTTATGCCGAAGGGGTGGGAATACACATCCTATTTAAACGATACTTCCGTGTCAAACGCGGTTGTCGTGAAGGATGCTGCGCGCGGCAATGTCGTGAAGCTCACGAATGCAGAACTTGATGATGCACACTTCACGCAGACAGTTTCCGTTCAGGCAAACACGATTTACAAACTCAGCTGCTACATCAAAACCGAAAATGTAAGCGGCGGAGCGGGTGCAAATATTGCTCTTGAGGACCGAACCTGTTATTCAACGCCTGTTCTCGGCACAACTGATTGGACAATGGTTGAGCTTGTCGGCAAAACCGGAAGCGGACAGTCCAAACTTAAAATCGGATGCAGACTCGGCAATTTCAGCAGCACGAGCATGGGCATTGCCTACTTTGACGATTTTAAAATCGAAAAGCTCACAAGCTACAACGGCGAAATTCAAAGCTTTGAAACAAAGACTCCATCATCACAATCCTCGGATAACACAACGGGTATGAGTGATGCGGAATACGCCGCAAGAACAAAGATGATCGTTATCATGCTCTGCATTTACATCCTTTTGCCCATTGCGATCTATTTCCTGCTCAAGCTTGAAAAATCAATGGACAAGGCGCGCAAAGGCGATCCCATCAAAACCCCTGCGCAGCTTGCTCCGAGCATTTTTGATACGAAGCCTGTTATCCCCCAAAAAACGGATACAAAGCTTCACTATACCAAAAAAGACTGGATATTCGTTATTGCATTGACTCTTGTTTACGGCATTCTTGCCGTCACGAATCTCGGCTCCACAAAAGCACCGGACAGCGAATGGAAGGGAACGCCGGGCACAACCGTAACGCTGACATTTGATGATACGGTTACCATCGGCAGTGTTTGGCATGACGGCGGAATTACCGGCGGCAGCGGCTCAAAAGGAACGACTGTATTCAAGCTCACCGGAGACGACGGCAAATCAGTCGAAATCGACCAGCGTTTCGGAACAATGTACAGGTGGGTTCGCAACAGCAGCCTGCACAGCACAACAAAAAACATCACGCTGACAGTTGTGAGCGGCGAAGCATGGATAAACGAGCTTGCGTTCTTTGACACGGCAGGCAACCTGCTTCATGTAACGGTGAACGATGCATCCGCAGCGGCTCTTGTCGATGAACAGGACTGCGTGCCGGAATACCCAAGTTACATGACCGGCATGTATTTCGATGAGCTCTACCATGCACGAACCGCATATGAACATCTGCATAATCTTAGTGTCTACGAGGTTTCGCATCCTCCGCTCGGAAAAATAATCATTTCCGTCGGCGTTGCGATATTCGGCATGAATCCCTTCGGCTGGCGAATAATGGGTGCGCTGTTCGGCGTTGCAATGATTCCCCTGATGTATGCGTTCGGAAAGCGCATGTTCAAGCGTCCCGAGCTTGCGCTGCTTGCGGCGGGGTTGTTTGCATTCGATTTCATGCATTTTTCGCAGACTCGAATTTCGACCATTGACGTATACGGCGTGTTCTTCAATATGTGCATGACGTACTACATGTACAAATTCATAAAGATGGATCTCGGCGACAGCCTTAAGGACACTCTGATACCGCTCGGGCTTTCGGGTTTGTTCTTCGGTTTGGGCTGCGCAAGCAAATGGATCTGCATATATACCGGTGCTGCGCTTGCGGTTATGTTCTTTGTTAAGATGATAACCCTTTGGGTAAAGGCAAACAAGATTAAAAATGCCAAGCTCACAAAAGCGGAAGAGGCCGATCCTGCGGTTGCGAACGCGAGAAAGTTCCCGGCACGGTTCATAAAAACCTGCCTGTTCTGTCTCCTGTTCTTCATCATCATTCCTGTTGCGATTTATTCGGCGGCATACAGACCGTATTACACAGCGCAATGGAAGCCTAATGCGGAGCAAACAAAGATTGCACGCCTTCGTGCCGCCGGACAGCTCGAGTACAATGAGGAACCCGAGGGCGAAGTTTTGACCTTCTCCGAAAAGGTCAAGACTTATGTGGACGGCGTTATTGACAATCAAAAATATATGTTCAGCTACCACAGCGGGCTCAATTCAACGCATCCGTATCAGTCCGCATGGTATGAATGGCCTCTCGGAAACCGCCCGGTGTGGTTCTATTCCGGAGGACAGAATCCGGACACAACAAAGTTCGGAACCATTTCAACTTTCGGCAACCCCGCGGTATGGTGGATCTGCTTTGCAGGCACGTTGACGCTGTTCATCATGTTCCTGCGCAACAGGTTCAGGCTCAATGCGGAGATATTCTTCATCTTTGCCTGCATGGCATCGTCCATGCTGCCCTGGATGCTGATTTCCCGCTGCGTGTTCGTATATCATTACTTTGCGACCGTGCCGATGATAATACTTGCCTCTGTATATGTGCTCAAGCACTATGAGGATAAGTTCTACTACATACCGCTCGAACGCGGCGACATGATTTCCGGCGGAGCAAAATTCGTTCCGAAGATTAAGTTCATTTGGCTTGCTGCTGCGATCGTGCTGTTTGCGGTTTTCTATCCCGTAATCAGCGGCATTCAGGTCAGCAGGGAATATATACGTGCACTTGAATGGCTGCCCACATGGACATTCTTCGGTACTTGGTAAAAAATACCGAACACAAACCCGCTGCCCGTGCTTTCGGTGCGGACGGGGTGAAGAAGAAAATGCGTGCGGCGGACAATTCGACAGAAAACCTGTCGCAGCCGGCTTTTGGGCGGGCATATTGTTCGCTGCCGCGTAAAGGAGTAAGTTTCAATAATGAGTTCAAACGAAAAAAACGGCGGCACAGCCGCAAAAAAAAGCTTTTTCCAGCTGATTAAATTCGGCTTGGTGGGAATCGGCAACACGCTTATAGACATGGTCATCAGCACGGTGCTGAGCATCGTGCTTGCAATACCGTTTACGGGCGGTTGGACGGTTTATGTTTCAAAAGTTGTCGGCTATTGTGCCGGCATTCTGAACAGCTATATTCTGAACAGCCGTTGGACCTTTAAAGAAGAGCGCAGACAGGATGCGCGCGAAATCATAAGCTTTATTGCAGTTAATCTGGGTGTATTGCTTGTTTCGCTCGGTCTTATCTGGCTGTTTACCAATGCTTTGCATATTGATGATTGGTGGATGAGTCTTGGGCTTCCGCAGTGGCTCACAAAGATAATTAACGGCGAAAGAGCGTGCATGCTGCTTTCGACCTGCATTTGCATAATCGTAAACTTCATCGGCAACAAGCTTTTTGTGTTCAAACCTGCTGAGGCTCCTTCCGTGAAAAACGACGGAAAAGAGAAAAAAGTCAATCTGAACACAAATGATTAAATGTTAATACTCGTTTAACGGCTTACCGAGTGAAAAAATCACTCGGTATGGCTTTATTCGGACAAAGGGGGAAATATGCTGGCAAGAATCACAAGTTATGGGTTGACGGGGCTGCTCGGCTATCCCGTGACGGTTGAAACGGATATAAGCTTCGGCTTTGCGGGTTACGAAACCGTCGGCCTTCCGGATAATGCCGTCAAGGAATCCAAGGAGCGCGTCCGCTCTGCAATATGCAACTCGGGCTTTCCTTTTCCAAATGTGCGGCTTGTTGTAAATCTTGCGCCGGCGGATGTCCGCAAGGAGGGTACGGTTTACGATTTGCCGATAGCGATAGGCATACTTGCGGCAAGCGGGGATATCGATCGCACTGCGGCGGAAAAATGGCTTATAATCGGTGAGCTTGCTTTGGACGGCAGCGTTCGCGGTGTTAACGGCGTGCTGCCGATGGTAATCGATGCATGCTCACGCGGATACAACCATATCATTCTCCCAAAGGAAAACGCGGAGGAAGCTGCTTTCATACACGATGCAGTCGTGATTCCTGTAACGAGTCTTACAGAGGCTGTGCTTTTCCTGCGCGGAATGAAGATCATCAATCCGCAGCCGTGCAGTCAAACAAATATAGACGACCATCCGAGTTTTGACAGTGATTTTTCGTTAATAAAGGGTCAGCAGGCGGCGAAACGTGCAGCCGAAGTTGCAGCAGCGGGCAACCACAATATTTTGCTTATCGGAACGCCCGGTTCGGGTAAAACGATGCTTGCAAGAAGCATTCCTTCAATATTGCCGACTTTGTCAAACGAAGAGGCACTTGAAATAACAAAGATTCATTCCGTTGCGGGCATATTACGCGGACGCGGCGGAATTGTGCGGGAGCGTCCGTTTCGTGCGCCGCATCATTCGGCCTCCATTCCCGCGCTTGTCGGCGGCGGAACAAAAGCTCTCCCGGGTGAAATCAGCCTTGCACATTACGGTGTGCTGTTTTTGGATGAATTTCCGGAGTTTCAAAAGTCAGTGTTGGAAGCATTGCGGCAGCCGCTTGAAGACGGCTTTGTGTCCATCACCCGTGCAGCGGCAAAAGCGGAATATCCGGCGGACTTTATGCTCGTTGCGGCGATGAACCCCTGCCCGTGCGGAAATTTCGGTTCAAGAATCAACCCATGCAGATGCAATCCGTCCCAGATTGAGCGTTATCGAAACCGAATCAGCGGCCCCATGCTGGACAGGATAGATATTCATGTTGAGATGACAGAGGTTGCGTATGAGGATCTTGCGTCCAAACAGGCGGGTGAAAGTTCGGCGGCAATTCGTGAAAGGGTTTCGAAAGCGCGATGCATTCAGCGTGAGCGCTTTAAAAACGACGGCATAATGTTCAACGCGCAGATGAGTTCGAAACATATCAAAAAGTATTGCGCACTGGAGCCCGATGCGGAAAAGCTTATAAGGCTTTCGTTCGACAGGCTGCGGCTGTCTGCAAGGGCATACGATAGATTGATTAAGGTTAGCAAAACCATTGCCGACCTTGCGGGCGAGGAAAAAATTACAGGAGCATGCGTTGCGGAAGCTCTTCAATATCGCTCTTTGGACAGCAAGTATTGGAGCAAACTGTGACGTAATCGGCACTGCGGCAGCCGAACGGAGGGCAAATGGAGTATCAAAAGGCGGACAGGGATTATATCCGATTGAGCATCGCTTTTGAAGGCAGAGCGAAGCAGGCAAACGAACTGCTGCGAAATTTTGATTCGATTTCGGAGTTGTTTGAAGCGGTAAAAAACTTTGATTCCGATATTTTAACCATGATAAAACGGGAGCAGGCCGAAAAACTGCGGCTCACGGCATCGGATGCCTATATTGATGATTTCATTTCGGACCTTGAAAAAAACGGTGTTTCAGCATTGACTCCGAACAGTGAAGCTTATCCGACCGAATTGAAATATATTGCGGATCCGCCGTTTGTGCTTTATGCAAGAGGCAAATGCGCACGATTGCAGGCCGAAACGCCGTTTGCAATAATCGGCGCAAGAAGGTGTTCGGATTACGGAAAAAAAGTGTCCGCTCATATGGGCTGTGAGTTGGCAAAAAACGGAGTTACCATAGTTTCCGGGCTTGCCTACGGCTGCGACAGCCTTGCGGCACAGGGGGCGTTGAGTGCCGCCGAACAAAAATATCCAACGGCGGCGATACTCGGACAAGGCGTTTGCACGGCAAAAACCGACGGCACTGCGGAGATTATGGAAGCAATAATCGAGAACGGCTGCGTGATGAGCGAATTCCTGCCTTTCACGCGTGCTGCAACGTATTTTTTCCCAATGAGAAACAGAATAATCAGCGGAATGAGCTGCGGCGTGCTTGTTGTTGAAGCGGGTGAAAAGAGCGGAACGATGATAACTGCAAATTGCGCGTTGGAACAGGGCAGAACCGTGTATGCCGTGCCAGGAAGAATCACGGACAGGATGAGCTTCGGAACGAACGAACTGATACGAAAAGGCATGGCGGAACCTGTATTCAGTGCAGAGGATTTGCTGTTTCATCTCGGAATCAATGCTGAGTGCAGCAAAAAATCAAAGCTGCGCGGCAGGGGCAGCAGCGAGTTGAAATTGACGGGTAATCAAAAGATATTATTTGATTTGATTGAATTGGGCGAAAAAAACTTTGACGAAATCTGCGAGCTTACGCAGCTCCCGGTCGAAGTTTTAAACTTGCACTTGACAGAATTGGAATTTTCGGGTTTAATAAAACAATTGCCGGGCAGAATCTATACATTGAGCTGATCCGTAAGTCGTATCACCGGCAGAATCGCAAACCCGATCAGGAAGAGTTTGAACAATTCGCTTCTTGTGAAAAAAAGCTGTTGCTGAACTGCCGCCGCGGTGCGGCAGAATCGGATTTTACTGTAAATTAACTGTAAACGACCAAACGGTCGAAGGAGGATTATGGCAGAGACATTGGTTATCGTGGAATCGCCGTCCAAAGCGAAGACGATTGAAAAGTATCTCGGCTCAAAATACAGGGTCATTGCATCGAACGGGCATGTTCGCGATTTGCCGAAAAGCCAGCTCGGTGTTGATGTTGAACACGACTTTGAACCCAAATATATTACCCTTCGCGGAAGAGGCGAAGTTATCGAAAAAATACGCAAAGAAGCAAAGCACGCAAAGCATATCGTGCTTGCAACCGACCCTGATCGCGAGGGAGAAGCGATTTCGTGGCATCTTGCAAAAATGCTGAAGCTGGATGAAAACGAGCCCTGTCGTGTTGTGTTTAACGAAATCACAAAGACAGTCATTCAAAAGGCGGTCAAAAATCCGCGCTGCATTGACAGAAACCTTGTTGATGCGCAGCAGGCGCGGCGCGTGCTTGACCGTTTGCTCGGCTACAAAATCAGCCCGCTGCTTTGGGCAAAGGTTCGAAGAGGACTTTCGGCGGGCCGTGTGCAGTCGGTTACGACAAAACTCATCTGCGACAGAGAGCGCGAGATACTTGATTTCGTGCCGAAAGAGTATTGGACGGTCACAGTAAAACTTCATCTTGCCAAGCGTACATTCGAAGCCAAATTCTATGGTTTTGACGGCAAAAAGACGGAGCTTCAGACGGAAGCCGATGCAATGCGCGTTGCGGATTTGTCCACCGGAGCGATTTATTGCGTTGCGGACATCAAAACAGCAAAAAAAACACGTCATGCGCCTGCACCGTACACAACGAGCAGCATGCTTCAGGATGCATCGAACCGTGCTTCAATGCCGCCGAAGCGAACCATGCTTTGCGCTCAGCAGCTCTATGAGGGCGTTGATATCGGCACCAAGGGCAGCGTTGGTTTGATTACGTATATGCGTACGGATTCGGTTCGAATTTCCGCCGAAGCGCAGCAGAGTGCGAGAGAATACATTGCGACAGCGTTCGGCGCAGCTTACGTACCCGAAAAGCCCAATGTTTTTAAGGGCAGAGCGGGTTCCCAGGATGCGCATGAGGCAATTCGTCCGACTGATGTAAAAAACACGCCCGCATCGGTGAAACAGTATCTCGAACCGGGGCAGTATAAACTTTACAAACTGATTTACGAACGTTTCCTTGCAAGCCAGATGAGTGATGCGCTTTACGAAACTTCAACTGTTACGCTTGAAACGCAGACTCAGCCGAAATGCACATATCGAACCAACAGTTCAAAAAAAATCTTTGACGGATTCACGGCGGTTTATTCCGTTTCGAACCCGTCGCAGGATGACGGCATAGGCGAAAAGGACACGACCCTTCCCGCTATGGAAGTCGGCAGTGAACCTAAGTTTGTTTCTCTGAACCCGAAGCAGAACTTTACCGAACCGCCTTCAAGATACACCGAAGCATCCCTTGTGAAAACTCTTGAAGAGCTGGGAATCGGCAGGCCGAGCACGTATTCCCCGACAATTTCGACAATTATCGACAGAGGGTACGTAGAAAAAGAAAAGAAACAGCTTGTGCCCACCGATCTCGGGTTCGTTGTGAACAAAGTTATGGAGGATAATTTCCGCAATATTGTTGACGTCAAGTTCACGGCGGATATGGAGTCACGATTGGACTCAGTGGAAGAAGGCAAAGAACGCTGGCAGAACCTGATTGAAGATTTCTATCCTCCGTTTGAAGAATCTCTTGAAGAGGCATTCAAGACCGTTGAGCGTATTGAAATTCCCGATGAGGTTTCGGATATCCCCTGCGATAAATGCGGCGCAATGATGGTATATAAAACAGGCAGATTCGGAAGGTTCCTTGCCTGCCCGAATTATCCGGAGTGCAAAAACACAAAGCCCATTGTTGAAAAAGTCGGCGTGAAATGCCCCAAATGCGGCGGGGAAATAATTAAGCGCAAGGGCAAAAAAGGCAGAGCGTTTTACGGCTGCGAGAATTATCCGGAGTGTGATTACGTATCGTGGTATCTGCCGACAGGCAAACCGTGCCCGCGCTGCGGAAGGATGACCGTGTGGAAAATGGGCCCGAACGGACGCTATATTGTCTGTTCTGAAAAGGAATGCGGCTTTGTTGTTCCGAGCGGAGAGATTAAAAACACTTATCCCGACCTTGCGGATAAAGCGGAGGCACGGGACTGAAAAGGGAGTTATTTCATTTCCCGGTGATTTCGCAAGAGCAGGAAGGGGAGATGAATTATTCTTAATGCAGCATGATGCCGACAGGCATAAAAACATCAAACGCGAACAAGGAGGAGGAAAGCAATGAAATCGGTTTCTGTTATCGGCGGAGGATTGGCCGGCTGTGAGGCGGCGTATGTGATTGCCGAAAGCGGCATACACGTCAACCTTTTTGAAATGAAGCCGGGCAAGCATTCGCCTGCACACAAAACTGATGACTTATGCGAATTGGTTTGCTCGAACTCGCTTCGCTCAGATAAGCTGGATAATGCCGTCGGCCTCTTAAAAGAAGAACTTCGCCGAATGGATTCTCTTGTAATGAGAATTGCGGACGAAACGCGCGTTCCGGCGGGCGGTGCGCTCGCGGTGGATCGCACTGATTTTTCAAAACGAATCACGGAAGAGCTAAAAAAACATCCGAATATTGAGCTCATTTCCCGGGAAATAACGGAAATCCCGGCTGAACCTGCGGTAATTGCCACAGGGCCGCTTACAGACGGTGCTTTGATGAGAAACATTGAAAACCTACTTGGAGACAGCCTGCATTTCTTTGATGCGGCTGCTCCGATCGTAACGCTCGAATCGCTTGATATGAATCGGATAAGCAGAGCCTCGCGTTACGGACGCGGCAGTGATTATCTGAATTGCCCTATGACAATGCGTGAGTATTATGATTTTGTGCGCGCGCTGGTTTCGGCGGAAACCGCTCCGCTGCACGAGTTTGAAACCGTCAACGTTTTTGAAGGGTGTATGCCGGTTGAGGTCATGGCAAAACGTGGCGACCTGACCCTTGCATACGGACCGCTGAAGCCCGTCGGTCTTGCAGAATGCACCGCAAGCGACGGCAAAAAACCGTTTGCCGTTGTGCAGCTCAGACAGGATAACTCCGAGGGCACGCTTTTTAACATCGTGGGATTTCAAACCAATCTCAGGTTCGGCGAGCAGAAGCGCGTTTTCGGAATGATTCCCGGGCTTGCGAATGCGGAATATGTGCGTTACGGCGTTATGCACAGGAATTCCTTCCTTCAATCCCCGAAACATCTGACTCCTTTTTACTCCCTGCGTGAGCGTGAGGATTTGTTCTTTGCGGGGCAGCTCACCGGTGTAGAGGGCTATGTTGAAAGTGCTTCATCCGGGCTTGCTGCGGGAATCAATCTGGCACGGCTTGTAAACAATCGACCGCAAATCGATTTTACAAGACGAACGGCAATCGGAGCACTTACACATTACGTAAGCGAATATAACGGCAGCAGCTTCCAGCCGATGAATGCGAACTTCGGCATTATGGAAACCTTGCCGAATGCGCCGCGCGACAAACGCCGCCGTTTCGAGGCACTTTCGCAGCGTGCGCTGCAAACGGTTGACAGCATTGCGGCCGAACTGAAACAACAGGAAAAATGATAAAGGCTTGAGTTGATGCGCCAAAAGGCCGGCATCGAACATGAAAAGCTGCAATAATATGTTTTGAATCGGAAAATTAAAGAGGAAACAAAATGGACATAAAAGGAACAACCATTGTTGCCGTGCAAAAAGACGGCAAATGCGCTCTTGCGGGTGACGGACAGGTCACTCTCGGCGAAGCAACAATAATGAAACACACGGCGCGAAAGGTTCGCCGCATATATAACGACAGCGTTGTTGTCGGTTTTGCGGGCGGCGTTGCGGATGCATTCACGCTTTGCGAAAGATTTGAAGCCAAACTGACCATGTACGGCGGAAGTTTGCGCCGTGCGGCTGTTGCGCTTGCTCAGGATTGGCGCAGCGATAAGGTCATGCGCAAGCTTGAAGCATTGCTTATCTGTGCAAATGCTTCCGACCTGCTTATTGTGTCCGGCACGGGCGAGGTTATTGAACCCGATGACGGCATTGCCGCAATCGGCAGCGGCGGCATGTATGCGCTTGCAGCGGCGCGCGCACTGAAGGAAAATACCGAGCTTCCCGCGGTTGAAATTGCGGAAAAGGCTCTCAGAATTGCCTCCGGCATCTGCGTGTACACAAATTCCAACATTGTCACGGAAGAGGTGTAAAGATGAACGTATTGACTCCGAAACAAACAGTTGAACAGCTTGATAAGTACATTATCGGACAGGACGAAGCAAAGCGCACCGTTGCGATCGCGTTGCGCAACAGGTATCGCCGCAGCCGCCTTCCCGAGGAAATGCGCGAGGAAATCATCCCGAAAAATATCATTATGGTCGGCCCGACGGGCGTCGGAAAAACAGAAATTGCCCGCAGGCTTGCGAAGCTTGTGGATGCCCCGTTTGTGAAGGTTGAAGCAACAAAGTTCACCGAAGTCGGCTATGTCGGGCGCGATGTTGATTCCATGATTCGCGACCTTGTGGAGGCTTCCATTCGCCTTGTGAAAGCAAAACGCACAGAGGAAGTCAGGCTTGCAGCCGATGCTGCTGCCGAGAAACGCATTGTGGATATCCTTTGCGGAAAGCCCGCAAAGCAGACTCCGAACCCTGTGGACAGCTTTTCCGACGGGCTTGCAAAGCTGTTCGGTTCGCTGACTCCCGGCGGCGAGACAGGAGTTGCGGTTAAAAAGAATGAGCCGACAGAGGAGCAGACGGCGGAGCATATCTCCAAACGAAACAAAATAATCAGCGATTTGCAGGCCGGTCGGCTTGAGGATGAAATGATCGAAATCGAGGTTGCGGAAACCGCAACAGGCAACGATACCATGCTTGCAATGGGAATAGATCTGAATCTGAATGAAATGTTCGGCGGGGTTCTTCCCAAAAAGACAAAAGCACGCAAAGTAACGGTTCGCGATGCAAGGCGCATTCTTTCAAATGAAGAATCGGAAAAACTTGTTGACATGGATGCGGTCGTGCGCGATGCAATAGACAAAGCGGAGCAGGACGGCATTGTTTTCATCGATGAAATAGACAAGATTGCCGCAAAGGGCGCGGGCAGCGGCCCCGATGTTTCCCGAGAGGGCGTACAAAGGGACATCCTGCCGATAGTCGAGGGCTCTGTCGTTTCAACCAAATACGGCCCCGTGCGCACGAACTATATGCTGTTTATCGCAGCGGGTGCGTTCCATGTTTCGAAGATAAACGACCTGATTCCGGAGCTTCAGGGGCGTTTTCCGATCGTTGTGAAGCTCAATGCGCTCACAACGGATGATTACGAGCGGATACTGACCGCTCCGCAGAACGCAATAACAAAACAGTATGCCGCATTGCTTGAAACGGATAATATCCGAATCGAGTTCAAACAGGAGGCTCTCCGCGCCGTTGCGGAAGCGGCTTTCCACGCAAACGAAACCGGTGAGAATATCGGTGCGCGGCGTTTGCACACAATAATTGAGAATCTTCTTGAGGATATTTCCTTTAATGCAACGGGAGATCACCCGATGATCGATGTTGTGATCGATGAAAAATACGTTTCAGAACGTATTTCCCGAAATAATGCCGATGATATGAATAGGTATATCATCTGAAAGGAACACTATCCCAAAAGGTATAAATTCTACCCGAAGGAGGAAGCAAGTTGTGAAGTTTTTGAAAAAAAACAAACACCTGCTGATTGTCTTGGCTTTGTTCATTGCGCTTGCCGCAATTGCGGCGGGGTGCACGGGAAAGGCATCCGGCGCCGAGAGCAAGGGTAACGACGATTATGTTGTAAACATAAGCGGAGCGGATGAAATGCCGCATGGAACGGATTTCGGCAGCACGGATTCGCCGAGCAGCACGCCGATTCCGACAGACACGCCGGAACCAACCGCAACGCCTGCACCGACGGCAGCGCCGACGCCGACGCCTGCACCGACTCCGGAACCCACACCGACCCCGGAACCTATGCAGGAAGTTAACTATGTTCCGGGTTACGCGAACGAAACATTTGTGAATATGCGGCAGGAGCCGTCAACATCCGCTGCAATTCTCAGAATCTGCACGCTTGGAACGGAGTTCTACATAACAGGAAAAACGAGCGAGTGGTTCCAAGTGGATCTTGACGGGCAGACGGGTTACATTTTCCGTCAGTTTGTTACCGTCGGCACATATGCAACACCGAAACCTGTTGTGACTCAGCCGCCGATGTATGACCCGAATCCGAGTGAGTTTTCGGACAGCGATATTCGCCTTGTTGCCGCACTTATTCACGCAGAAGGCCCGGGCAGTTCCTACATCGGATACAGGGCACTTGCAAGCATAGTTTATAACCGTGTAAAGAACAAATCGGGAAAATTCCCGAACAGTGTTCCCGGGGTCATCTTCCAATCCGGTCAGTTTGGTTATTCGCGTGCGTATCTGAATTCAATAACGCCGAATTCAAAGGCGATGGCTGCCGCAAAATACGTGTTTTTGCAGCACGGCAGCACTCTGCCGAAAAAAGTTCTGTTTTATCGCGCCGCATATCTCGGCACGGAATGGACGGATTACACAAAATATTACGCAACGATTGAAGGTAACTGCTATTTCTACGGCATTAAGTATTTTTAATACTTAAGCGGGTTCGGCTGCGCCTGTTTCATGCAAATTTGCAAATCGAGCGAAGTCGCTGCGCCGCAAGGACAGGAAATAATTACCGCTGATTCAATTTATTAAAGATTCATACAATAATACCGCAATTTCAATCGAAAGGCGGTATTATTTTTATGAAAGCTGTTATAATGGCAGGCGGGGACGGCAGGCGTCTGCGGCCGTTGACCTGCACGAAACCGAAACCCCTCATTCCTTTGCTCAACAGACCCATTCTTGATTACACAATGGATCTTCTTGCAAAGCACAATATCAACGAGGCGGTATTTACGCTGCATTACCTTGGTGATATGATTAAAAAACATATCGGAAGCGGCGGAGCATGGGGAATTTCCGCAAGCTATTCGGAGCCTGGCAGAAAACTCGGCACCGCAGGGAGCGTCCGTGCGGCTTTGGGAGGGATTTCTCATGGGAAGACCTCCGACGGAGAATCTTCCGTCGGTCAAATTGCTCAAAAAGGGGCGGGGGAGAGCGTCCTTGTTCTGAGCGGTGACGGAATTACGGATATTGACCTTTCAGCCGTGATTCGCGCGCATGAGCAAAGCGATGCTGCTGCAACGATAGTTCTGAAACGTGTTGCGGAACCCACGGAATACGGCGTTGCATTGCTGGACGAAAACGGCACGATAAAAGGTTTCTTGGAGAAGCCGGAGCGGAGCGAAGTGTTCAGCGATTATGCGAACACAGGAATATATATCCTGAACGGCGATGCACTGGAACTTATCCCGAAGGATACGGATTTTGATTTTTCAAAGGATTTGTTTCCTGAAATGCTGCGTCGCGGAATGAAAATCCGCGGTCATGTAACTGACGCGTACTGGTGCGACATCGGCGATATTGCCCAATATAGACAAGCACAGCAGGATATGCTGAACGGAAAATGTGCGTTTTCAACCATAGCAAAGGATTGCGGCGGCGTGCTGATTGAACCGAATGCAAACATTTCCGGGCGTGCAAAGCTGATTCCGCCCTGTTATATCGGCAGCGGCGCAAGAATTGCGGACGGAGTTTGCATTGAACCGTATTCGGTTGTCGGGAGCGCATCGTCAATTGAAGAGGGTGCAAGCGTAAAACGGTCGGTTTTGTTTGAGCGTTCACACATAAGATTTGATTCCGAGCTGCGCGGAGCGGTTGTGTGTGAGGATGCAAAAATCGATGAACGTGTTTCGCTTTTTGAGGGGAGCGCGATCGGAGCGGGAACTCATGTCGGTGCGGGCGTGACTGTTCTTCCGAACGTTTGCATTTGGCCGCATAAACAGATTGAAAACGGAAGCAGCTGCAAGGACAATATCGTTTGGGGCAGCACCGCGCGCCGTGTTGAATTTGACGGCTGCATTGTTCACGGGTATGCGGATGAACAGATGACTCCGGAGGCGGCGCTGCGTGTCGGAGCGGCTTTTGCTTCAAGATTTGCTCTGCCCGCAAAGGCGGCTGTCTGTGCATCGGGTGAGCCGATTTCGGTCGTGCTGAAGTATGCGGCGCTTGCAGGCATTGCGTCGCAGGGCGTTGATGCCGAGGCCGTGAATGCCGCAAGCATATCCGCATTCTCGTATACCGTGCGCAAAACAGGCTGCGCGGGGGGAATCTATGTCAATAACAACGGAAGAAACGCCGAACTTGTGTTGTTTGATGAAAACGGCATTGAACTTTCGCCCGATGCAATGCGCTCTGTGCGCGCCGGTTTCCTTTTCGGCGAACAGAAGCCCACTCTTGATGCCGAACTCGGCATAATCGGAAATCTGAACGGGCTTGAAGAAGCTTATGAGCAGCGTCTTCTCTGCGGCATTCGGCGTGAACTGATGCTGAATAACAAGCGCACGCTGCGTATCGGTGCGCCCGAACAGTCCGGCAGGGTGATAAGCAGGGTTTTGCTGCGGCTTGGCTGGAATGTTGAAAGAAGCTGCGCGGAAAACGGACTTTCCCCCGTGTTTGACGAAAACACGATTGCGGTTCAAATTGATAATGACGGCAAAATCAGCTTGTCAATAAGCGGGGATATCATATTGGGCAACAGCGAGGTGCAGACGGTTATCGCGAGGTCGCTTGCCGTAAACTGCGGCGGCGGAGCATTCGGACTGCCGGAAAAGGAAGAGGGTGCCGAACTGTTGGTCGTACCCGTTTCATTGCCGGAGCCCTATCGTGATGAGATAAAGAAGCAGGGTGTTCAGCTTATATACTCAAAGGAAAGCTTGGCCGAGCAGCGACGGCTGTCCTTTGCAAGAAACGCATATTACCCCGCACTGTATGAGCCGGAAGCGGCGGTCGTGAAGCTTTGTGAGATGTTTGTTTCGGGAGAGTTGAAAGATTATGCGGAAGCTCTGCCAAAAGTCTATACTTCGGAAAAGAGCATACGCACCGCATGGAAAGATATCGGCAGAATGCTCCGGATGCTTGCAGAGGGCGAAAAAAACGGAGAACTTGTTGACGGTTTGCGCCTAAAGCGTGACACGGGCTGGGTGTGTGTTCGTCCCGCCGGAACTGCGGATGCTTCCTTCCGCATCGTTGCCGGCAGCAGGGACAGTGAGTACGCAAAAGAACTTTGCGATGTATATGTTGAAAAACTGACGAGGCTTCGCGACAGCGAAAAAGATAAGAACTCGTAAAGCATATAAAACCCTGAAAGCCGGTTTGTGCTTCGGATTAAAACGAAAACAACGGAAAAGCACGGAAGTTCCCGTGCTTTTTCGTTTATCGTGATTTATGTGAGGTTTCGATGTTTATATAACCGCTCAGTTTTTACCGGCGGATTTGTTTGACTTAACTTTGCCGACAATGAGCTTGGTCAAAACACCGATAATGAGTGCGGTTGCAATGTTCGGAATTTCAACCACGCCTCCGAAGTTGAGGGAGAGCCCGCCGATGCCCGTGACGAGAATCGCACTTACAACGAACAGGTTCTCGGATTCGCCGAGATCAACTTCATGAAGCATCTTAAGGCCGCTGACAGCAATGAAGCCGTAGAGTGCAATGCAGATACCGCCGACAACGCAGCTGGGAATCGTGTTGACGAATGCAACAAACGGCGTAAAGAACGAAAGCAGAATCGCCATGATTGCAGTAAGACCGATGGTGGAAACGGAAGCATTGCCGGTGATGGCAACGCAGCCGACGCTTTCGCCGTAGGTTGTATTGGGGCAGCCGCCGAAAATCGCACCGACAATGGAGCCGACGCCGTCGCCGAGAAGGGTGCGGGGCAGACCGGGGTCCTTAATAAGATCGCGGTCAATGATTGAACCGAGGTTCTTGTGATCTGCAATATGCTCGGCAAAAACAACGAACGCAACGGGCGCAAACAGTGCAAAGAGCTTGACAACGGCGGCAACATCGATTTTGCCCGCACCTTCGTTGAGCGCGCCGAGGAAGGTGAACTTGGGCAGGGAAATGAAGCTGCCGAAAGTTACGGTTTCAAAATTGTTTGCCAAGGGGGAATAATCAACGATTTTAAGGTAATCAATGCCGCATTTGCTGCCGATAACGGTGAATACGGATGCAGCGACATACCCTGCGGCAATGCCGATGATAAAGGGAATCAGCTTCATCGTTTTTGTGCCCTTAACGGATGCAAGCACCGTTGCAAAGAATGTGATGATGCCGATAAGAATGCACACAAGGTTATAACCGTCGGGAGAGGCGGCGGTGTTGTTGACATTGTTGATTGCGGAACCGCAAAGGTTGAGACCGATAAGCGCAACTACCGGGCCGATGACAACGGGGGGAAGGAGCTTGTCAACCCAGTTTGTGCCGGCAAAATGAACGATAAGAGCAATGATGACGTAAACAATACCTGCAATGAATGCGCCGATAAGAATGCCGAAATAGCCGAATGAACATGCGCCGATCAACGGGCTGATGAATGCAAAGGAGCTGCCCAGGAAAACAGGGCTCTTTTTCTTTGTGAAAAGAATGTAGACAAGGGTGCCTGCGCCTGCGCCGAACAATGCTGCACCCTGGTCAAGGATTGCTTCACCGAATGCGCTGTTTACAAGGGTCGGAACAAGCAGTGTTGCCGCTATGATAGCAAGCAGCTGCTGGAATGCGAAAACAAGATTCGCACGGAACTTGGGTTTGTCGTTGACGTCATAGATAAGTTTCATCGTCGTTTTCTCCCTGAAAGTATTTCGGACGGAAGGGTAAATTCGAAACGGAAGAGTGCAGAAGGGCAAAATAAAAGCTTTGCCGCACAGCAAAGCATACAGAAAAACAAAAAGCAACAGCCGATTCGGGCATAATGCCCGGGACACAGCTCCAATTTATTCATAAGTCCGTAAATCTTGCCGGCATCTCCGTACCGCTCTTAAAGATCCATCTTAAATATGATAACACTTTTGGCGGTGTATGTCAACAATTTGTGACAATATATTGCTGAAAACTATTAAAATCATGTCAAAAAAACATGAAATACAGCATCTGTCAAAACCTGTAAAAAAGGCTTGTTTTGTGGTATAATTCAATAATGCTCGGCAAACTTCGGGCGATTCAAAGCCGATCTGATATATACATAGGGAGGTGCGGCAATGAGTAAATACGAACCGCTGTGGAATTACGTTATGCAGCATGAACCGGGGCAATTCAGCCTAACCTTCGATGAAATCGAGGATGTGCTTGGTTTTCAAATCGATCATTCTTTTCTGAAATACAAAAAAGAGCTTGCAGAGCGCGGAGCAGAGGTTCTCCGCATTTCGCTGAAAAACAAAACGGTTCATTTCATGCTGCCGAAATGAGGAACTGCGCGTACGGGCGTTGCGGACACCGGCAGCGGAATTCAATCGTTGATAATCTTTTAAAATAACTTTAAACAGACTGCAACAAAAACACATATGTGTTTGCGGCAGTCTGTTTTGTTCCAAACATTCAAGTATTTGTCAGAATTCTGCGATCTGTTTCGGTGCGAAATTTAAAAAGTCGGCCGAACAAAGTGAGTAGCGTATGCCGTCCAGCGTTCCGTTAAAGCCGAGTCTGCATGACTGCGCATGAAGATGCCCATACACAACCTGCTGCACGGGATACTGCGAAATAAGCTCCGTAAAAGCCGTCCGCATGCCGTTTTCGGCAACAGGTGGATAATGCAGCATCGTTATGACAGGCGCACGCCGAGCCGCCTTAAGCGACATTTCAAGCCGTATCAATTCGCGGTTGAAAATCTTTTCGTCGGCTTTTCCGAAGTTGGCAGCCGAAGGAAGCATCCAACCGCGTGAACCGCATACCGAAAACGCACCCATATCAACCGAATCATTCTGAACAATATACATACCGGCGGGCAAAACGGCGCGTATCCTCGTCGGCGATGCCCACCAGTAGTCGTGGTTGCCGCGGATAAGAATCTTTGTGCCGTTAAGCTCCGCAATTGAGTTCAGATCGTCAACGGCATCTTCAAGATACATTGCCCAGCAGATATCGCCCGGAACAAGCACACAGTCGCTTGGGGAGACGAGACTCTGCCATGCATCAAATATCTTTTCTCTGTGCCTATCCCAATTGGAACCGAAAACATCCATTGGTTTATCGGCTTTGCCGTTAAGATGCAGATCTCCGATTGCGAATAGTTTCATCAGAATATTACCGTTCAGTCAGTCTGCTGCCGATAAAGCAGCGGGGCTATGCGGGGATGCAATGCAATGCTGTCAATCGTCGCCGTTTTCGCGGTCTTCGTCAATATAGCCTTCATCGTCATCATCGAAGCTGCTGTCAAGCTCCGGAATTTCCGTTTCGGGAATTTCCGCTTCGTCAAGGGGCACGCCGACGTCCTCCATGTCTGAATTATCCATTTCGTCGAGTGCGGCAATGGTCTTATGCTGCTTGCCGAGCCTTTCCTGACGCAGACTCTCTTTATAACATGCGGCACAAAGCTCCTTGCCCTTCATGGCGGGATTCTCGCCGCATTCAATGCACATCAAAACCTCGTTGTCATCATCGGAGGCTTTGCGCTTTCTTGAACAAACATCGCAAAGCTGTTGGTCATCACGAATATAATTCAACTCACATCTCGGACATTTCTTGTAGCCCATGGTTTAACCCTCGAAAAAATAATTTATTTATTGCCGATTTGATTTTATGAACACGGGTGCGGCAATCGACCCGCATTGCTTTGATAAGCGGTGATTGAGACGGATACGCTCTGCGCTTTTTGCCCGCATCAATCAACGCCTACCATATTATGCTGACATTGCCCCGTCATGTCAATAGGCAATTGCATAAAAATTGAAAATTTGTCCCCAAAAGTTTTCCGAAAACAAATCAGCGCCGCCGTTTAAGCTGCCGCTTGATATGCCGGGTTTCGTTTCGCAAACGCTCGGAATAATCGGGCAGCAGACAAAAAACATGATTCTGCGCCCTTTTTGCCGAAACAAACTTAAACCGGAGTTTTTTCGGACGCCGAAATTGTTTCCGCTGCGGGGGCGGAAGGATTTGAATCAGCTTCCGTTTCGGAATCATGGCCGATTATGTCACCGTAAGCAACCGCTTCGAGCCTTTCCAGCAGCTCCGACCTGCCGTCACCGGTTTCACTCGAATATGCAATTGCATACGGTGGTGCGCCGAGTTCGCGGGCACGGGCAACCGCAGCCTGTTTGCGTCGCGTTTTTGCCAGTTTATCGGCTTTGGTTGCAATGAGCGTGTACGGAATCGCATAATAGAGTATGTACTTAAACATTTGTTTATCATCGCGAGTCGGCTCGTGGCGAATATCCACAAGCATGAAAATATGCTTCACCCTTCCGGAGGCAAGGTAGCTTTCGATAAGTTCGCCCCATTGTGCCTGCTCCTGCTTTGACGCCTGTGCAAAGCCGTATCCGGGAAGATCTACAATGTAGAAATCCCCGTTGATGCGAAAATAGTTTATAAGCCGCGTCTTTCCGGGTTTTTGTGATGTTTTTGCAAGTTTATTCATGTTGCAGAGCGAGTTTATAATTGACGATTTGCCGACATTTGATTTGCCGACGATTGCAATTTCGGCACCGCCCTCGGAGGGATAGCCCCCGTTTTTACCGACGCTCGTTACAAATTCAGATTTTTTAATCCTGAGCATATTCAAAAATCTCCTGAACCGTTGTGCAAGGCATTTTAGCAGGATTTCATGAAAATGTAAACAAGAAAATTTTTATATACAGCACACCGCCGGTGCCTCCTGCGTTTCCTCCGGGTTTTTTGCGGCGGTTTATCGGCATTGAACCCGATGTGCGGTCGGATGCGCACGAACTTCAAAGAATGCTTTTGCACAAAACAAAAAATACGCTTTCCGGATGAGTTTTGTCGAATCAGAAACTATTTCAATTGCTTTTCCGATTTTCGCCGTAAAAGGGCAAAAAAACCTGAATAAATTATTCCGAAAATGTCCATTATTTGAATATAAGAAAAACGTTGAATAACAATTGCTTATCAAAGATTTGTTGTTTGACGTGTTAATCGAAAAACAAACTTGAATCGGAGGTCGGCAATGGCAATCAACAAAGTGGAAATCTGCGGCGTGGACACCGGGAAACTTCCGCGTATCAGCTATAAAAAGAGCACTGAGCTGCTCGAACGGATAAAATCAGGTGATGAATCGGCGCGTGATGAATTTATTCAGGCGAATCTGCGGCTTGTGCTGAGCGTTATTCAAAGGTTCTCAAACCGCGGCGAACAGCCGGATGATTTGTTCCAGGTCGGCTGCATCGGGCTGATTAAAGCGATCGATAATTTCGATTTGAGCCATAATGTCCGCTTCTCCACATATGCCGTGCCGATGATTATCGGTGAAATCAGGCGATTCCTTCGCGACAACAGCAGCATAAGAGTCAGCCGCTCTCTGCGCGACACGGCCTATCACGCGATGCAGGTCAGAAGCAGGCTGGTTGATGAAAAGGGTGTTGAACCAAGTTTAAACGAAATAGCTGCAGAATTGGGCGTTCCCGAGAGCGACGTTGTTTTCGCCTTGGATGCAATTTCCGATCCGATTTCGCTCAATGAACCTATTTTTCGGGATGACGGTGATGCGGTCTATATTGTGGACCAGGTCAAGGATGACACGGCGGACGATAATCGCTGGCTGGACGGCATTGCAATTTCAACAGGCATGAGCAAACTCTCGGAACGGGAAAGAAAAATTTTACAACTTCGCTTCTTTAACGGGAAGACACAAACGGAGGTTGCAAAATCGGTCGGCATAAGTCAGGCGCAGGTGAGCCGCCTTGAAAAAGCAGCTCTTGCAAGGATGCGGAAGTTTGTATAATGCGTTCCGCTCAGCGCAGTAAGCCCGCTTTGCGCACTACGCGTACGGCGAAAAAATTTATTCCATGCCTTTTTAACATACTGTTAACTTTGGTTGCAAACTAATCAGGCTGACAAGAAAATATGGCAATTATATGTACTAAATAGGTCAAAATTAGTACAAATGCTGTTTTGTGGCTTTTTTTGGTGCCAACAGGGCAACTTTTGTTAAAAATTCTTGAATGCGGTATTGCAATTTTTAGCCGGACAGAGTAGAATATAACCAGTGAATACAATATATGTGAGGTAAAGACTATGATTATCAAAGACGTATCCGCTGCAGAACTCGAAGTAATGGAGATTATCTGGGCAGCAGGCAAACCCGTTATCATCACCGACATTTGGCAGGCAATCGAGGGCCATGACTGGACTTATCAGACCGTTCAGACTTTCGTTAACCGCCTCAACATGAAGGGCTTCATCAAAATCGTCGGCAAGAAGGTTCGCAGCTTCGAATATCTGCCCCTTCTTACCCGTGCAGAATATGTTGCACAGACCCGCGGTCATCTGCTCAACGGCAACGAGGGCGCAAGTCTCTCCGATTTCGTTGTTGCAATGCAGAAGCTCGGTCGCTGCAATGCTGCCGATCTTGAAAAGCTTGCCGAAACCGTAAAGCTTCTCAGGGGCTGATTCGATGACACGGCAGGCTCTGCCCGAGCAGTTTCTGCCGGATGAAAACTCCTAAAGTATTTTCAACACTTATCTCCCAAAAACCGCAGGGCTTTCCGCTCTGCGGTTTTTTCGGGTGCGGACTCCGTGAATCGGCTCTTGACTCCGTGCCGAGTGCTGACAACGAGTTGTTTCCGGTTTGATGCAGACAGCCGTATGCATCAGGAAACATAAAACCCGCACGGGGGATATACCGTGCGGGTTGATTATGCATGGGCGGCGGCTGTAAGCCGCTCAAACTCAGAACTCGATTTTTTTCTCGATATAGGGAACAAGTTGGTCAATGGGCAAACGAATCTGCTGCATTGTGTCCCTGTCGCGAACGGTGACGGTGTCCTTCTGCATATCGTTGGCGGGATCGCCTTCAACAGTTTCGAAATCAACTGTTATGCAGAGCGGGGTACCGATTTCGTCCTGGCGGCGATAACGTTTGCCGATTGCACCGGTCTCATCGTAATCGACCATGAAATGCTTGGACAGCATTGCATAAAGCTCTTTGGCTTTGTCGCCGAGCTTCTTCTGAAGCGGAAGAACGGCGGCCTTGTAGGGAGCGAGTGCGGGATGCAGATGCAGAACGTTGCGAACATCGCCGTTTTCGAGAGTCTCCTCATCGTAGCAATCGCAGAGGAATGCGAGAGCCATGCGGCCTGCGCCGACGGAGGGTTCGATACAATAGGGAATGTATCGGGCATTCGTGAACGGATCCATGTATTCCATGCTCTTGCCGCTGTGTTCCGCATGAGCTTTAAGGTCATAATCGGTGCGGCTTGCAACGCCCCAGAGTTCACCCCAACCGAACGGGAAACGATATTCGATATCGGTTGTGCCGTTGGAATAGTGGCAAAGCTCTTCGGGTGAATGTTCACGCCTGCGCAGCCGTTCCTCACTCATGCCGAGGCTGCGGAGGAAGTTGTAGCAATAGCTGCGCCAGTAGTCGTACCATTCAAGTTCCGTGCCGGGTTCGCAGAAGAATTCAAGCTCCATCTGCTCAAATTCCCTTGTGCGGAAAATGAAGTTGCCCGGAGTGATTTCGTTGCGGAAAGATTTGCCGATCTGTGCAATTCCGAACGGGATTTTTTTGCGCATCGTGCGCTGAACATTTTGAAAGTTGACAAAAATGCCCTGCGCGGTTTCGGGACGAAGATAAATCTCGTTTGCCGTGTTTTCGTTGACACCCTGGAAGGTTTTGAACATCATGTTGAATTTGCGGATGCCGGTGAAATCATGCTTTCCGCATTCGGGGCAGACAATGCCCTTTTCGTTGATGTATGCTTCCATCTGTTCGTTTGTCCAGCCGTCGGGGTGAACATCGGCAAGACCGTTTGCTTCGGCATAATCTTCGATAAGCTTATCGGCGCGGAACCTTGCTTTGCAGGCTCTGCAATCCATGAGCGGATCATTAAAATTGACAACGTGCCCGCTTGCAACCCATACTTCGGGGTTCATCAGAATCGCGCAGTCAACGCCGACATTATAGGGGCTTTCCTGAACGAATTTGCGCCACCATGCGCCTTTGATGTTGTTAAGGAAAAGAACGCCGAGCGGACCGTAGTCCCAGCAATTCGCCAACCCGCCGTAAATTTCCGATCCTGAGAAAATGTAGCCCCGGTTTTTACACAGAGCTACAATCTTATCCATAGAAAATTCTGTTCTCATAGCGATACCGTTGAAAGCAGCAATCAGACGTTACGCTGAACCTTGCCGGAACGCAGGCAACGGGTGCATACATTCATCTTCTTAGGAGTACCATTGACGATGACGTTAACACGTTGTACGTTGGGAGCCCAGATACGCCTGGTCTTCCTGTTGGAATGGCTGACGAGATTACCGCTCATTGCGCCCTTACCGCATACTTCACAAAACTTACCCATTTCGTTACACCTCCTTGCCGAATCTGCCGTGTATGAGGTTGAATGCGATTGAAGGAAAAACCGCAGAATGCGGAACATACCCTGCAAAACCGCATACGAATACACGGGACGAAAATCAAACATCGGTATTTTATCACCTTTTTAAGCAATATGCAAGCACTTTTGCGGCAATCGGGCATATATATTAGCAAAATTTCAAATAATGCTGATGGAAGCTGCACCTGAATGAGCAAAAGCGGCGGCAAATCCGAGCCGCCCGGAGTTTTAGGAATGCAGCTGCGAGTACAAATAAACAAGGTTGAAAGGAATCTTTTATGAAATCGAAAAAAATCGGCAAAACATTGGTGTACATCGTTTCTATTGCGGCTGCGCTTGCGGCGGGAGGGATATCTTCCGTCTTTGCAATGTCCGCCATGAAGGAGTACGGCGCGCTCAGACAGCCGCCGCTTGCGCCGCCGCCGTGGCTTTTCCCGGTCGTGTGGACAATTTTGTTCGTTTTGATGGGGATATCGGCAGCAAGAATATATATTATCGGCAAGCAGGACCGCAGCGGAGGAACAGTTCGGTGCGGAGACAATTCGGATATAGGCGGGCAGGCGGCGTGTGCGCTCCGCGTTTACCTCGTTCAGCTCATTTTGAATATGCTCTGGACGCCGCTTTTTTTCACGCTTAATCTTCGCCTTGCGGCGTTCGTTCTGCTTGTGATGCTGCTCATCACCGTGATTGTAATGACATGCAGGTTTTTCAAACTTGATAAAGTTTCGGGTATTTTGATGCTGCCGTATATCGCATGGCTGCTTTTTGCAGGTTACCTGAACCTCGGAACATATATTCTGAACGGCTGAATTCTGCCGAAACAACAGGACGAAGGCGGCAGAAATATTAGAAAATATTAGAAAAAATATATAGGCAAAAAACTCGGTTTCGCGGTTGAATAAGGCATGAATTAGCGTTATAATCAATCTAACGGGATTTTCTCGGGAAAAGGTTGAACAGCATTGAATCAACCGCGGCCCGGCTTCCCAAAAACAAGCGAACTATTTTTTCTAAAGGAGTTTTTGCTATGAAATACGATCGTGTTTATAACTTCTCCGCAGGCCCCTCCATCCTCCCCGTTGAGGTTCTTGAGAGCGTGCGCGACAACCTTCTCAACTATGAAGGCAGCGGCATGTGCGTCATGGAGATGAGCCACAGGTCCAAGGTTTTCCAGCAGATCATCGACGAAGCCGAACAGGATCTGCGCGACCTTATGAACATTCCCGATAACTACAAGGTCATGTTCATTCAGGGCGGTGCAACGCTTCAGTTTGCAATGCTGCCCATGAACCTTATGAAAAACGGCGTTGCTGACTATATCGTAACCGGCAACTGGTCCAAAAAGGCATATAACGAAGCAAAGAAATACGGCAAGATCAACCTTGTTGCAACCAGCGAGGATCGCAATTACAGCTACATCCCCGATTGTTCCGATCTTCCCATCAGTGAGGATGCGGATTATGTTTACATCTGCGAAAACGAGACGATTCACGGAACCACATACCAGACTCTTCCCAACACCAAGGGCAAGATTCTTGTTTCCGACCAGAGCTCAATGTTCCTTTCAAAGCCCTGCAATGTTTCCGATTACGGCGTTATCTACGGCGGCGTACAGAAGAACATCGGCCCGGCAGGCATGGTAATCGTAATCATGCGTGAAGACCTCATCCGCGAGGATCTGCCCCAGTTCGTTCCCACCTACATGAGCTATGCTACCCATGCGAACAACGGCTCAATGTACAACACCCCCAACTGCTGGAGCATTTACGTCTGCGGTCAGGTATTCAAGTACCTCAAGAGGATCGGCGGCCTTGAAGTCATGGCAAAGATGAACGAAGAAAAGGCAAAGATTCTTTACGATTTCCTTGATGAGTCCAAGATGTTCCGCGGCACGGTTGAAAAGGAATTCCGTTCCCTCATGAACGTTCCCTTTGTAACTGCTTCCAAGGAAACGGATGCGGAAGTTGTTGCCGCAACCAAGGCAGCAGGCTTTGACAACCTCAAGGGCCACAAGAGCGTCGGCGGTCTGCGTGCTTCCATCTACAACGCAATGCCCAAGGAAGGCGTTGTTGCTCTTGTTGATTTCCTCCGCAAATACGAGCAGGAAAATTACAAGGGCTGAGCCTGAGTCCGTTTGCTGTCACTAAATAAAAATGCAGCCGACTGCTGCGGGCAGCGTTTCGCACCCTGCCCGCGACAGTTTTCACCCAATTGATAAATTATACATTATTAAGGAGATTATACTATGCGTATTCTTGCATCAGACGGTATGGAAAAGAATGCTGTTGCCGCACTGCGCGCACAGGGTCATGAAGTCGTTGAACAGTTCTATGAGCCGGCAGAGCTTGCAGAACAGGTAAAGAACTTTGATGTTCTCATTGTTCGTTCCGCAACCAAAGTTCGCGTTCCCATCATTGATGCGGCATGCGAAACCGGCAAACTGAAGCTCATCATCCGCGGCGGCGTCGGCATCGACAATATCGACCACAAATATGCCGAAGAAAAGGGCATCAAGGTCATGAACACTCCCCGCGCTTCCAGTGATGCTGTTGCAGAGCTTGCAATGGCTCATATGCTCTCCTGCGCTCGCTTCATCAGCGTTGCGGGTCACACCATGCGCGAAGGCAAATGGGAAAAGAAGGCATACAAGGGCATTGAGATTCACGGCAAAACCCTCGGCATCGTCGGTTTCGGCAGAATCGGACAGGCTCTCGGCAGGATGGCTAAGGGCATGGGCATGAATGTTATCGCATTCGATATTTTCCATATTCCCGGCATCGAAGAGCAGACCGGCATCAACTATGTTGAAATGGACGAGCTGCTTGCAAAATCCGATTTCATCAGCGTTCATGCTCCCGCAGTTGACGGCGGCGCAATCATCAATGCTGCAAATATTGCAAAGATGAAGGACGGCGTTGTTATCATTAATACCAGCCGCGGCACCAATGTTGACGAAGCAGCTCTGCTTGATGCACTCAACAGCGGTAAGGTTTATGCAGCAGGTCTTGATGTTTGGGCAGAAGAACCCAGCAAGAACGAGGCTCTTTACAGCCATCCCCATGTCAGCTGCACTCCCCATATCGGTGCTTCCACCACCGAAGCTCAGAAGCGCATCGGTGCTGAAATCGTTGATATCATCGGCAAGTTCTTTGCATAACACAGAATTGCCGAATAGGCAAGTTCTTTGCGTAACTGCGTAACACAGAATTGCCGAATCGGCAAGTTCTTTGCGTAACTGCATAACACAGAATTGCCGAACATGCAGGCTCTTTGCTCAGCACAGAGCTGACGAATAATGATTTTTTCTTCGCAGTCGAGGGAGAGCTTCGAATTGCGACAGAACCTGAAATTGCCGCAGCAGCTTTGTGATTTCCGTTTCGGAATCGGCACGGCTGCTGCGGTTTTGCTGTACCGTGAACAAACAATAATTGGAGGGAGCTAACCTGAATATGAACGAAAACGATGAACTTAATCTGTTTGTTATCTACACCGCAAAACCCGGAATGCGGGAAGCGTTTCTGAACGATGTCAAATCGAGCGGGATTCTTCAGCTGATACTTGATGAAAAGGGCTGCCGGCGGTACGAATACTTTGCCTCTGTTCAAAATCCCGACACACTGCTGCTTGCCGAAACATGGGAAAATGCGGAACTGCAAAAAATCCATATGACGCAGCCGCATATGACGGAATTGAAGGCGATTAAAGAAAGGTATATAGAGTCAACCGAAATCGGCAGGATGATTAAAAACTGACGGCCGAATCCGTGTTAGTGAACCCATGTTAACATGAAAGAACGGCGGTCAGCCGAAAAAAACAGACAAAAACGAAAGAAGTGCAGAAGAGCAATTTCGCCCGTCTGCACTTCGATTAAACATATTCGCTTTTTAAAATGAACGACAGCAAAGCCGATTCATTTTGAAAAAACGGTAAAGCAGGATGCAATTAATACTTGCGTTTCCTTGCAGCTTCAGCCTTCTTTTTGCGTTTTACGCTGGGCTTTTCGTAATGCTCACGCTTTCTTGCGTCAGCAAGGATACCTGAACGAGCACATTTACGCTTCCAACGTTTAATTGCGCTTTCCAAGGATTCATTTTCACCAACACGGATTTCCATTATCAGTTTCCCCCCTCTCTCTTGCGGGAAATGAATGATTCAACCCGACCGCGGCCGACTCGAATTACTGATACATTATACTCAATGTTCATCGTTTAGTCAACCTGAATAATGCAAATATATTGAAAAAACAGGAATATACTTATTTCGCCTTATGAGAAGCCGCTTTATCGCGCATTTGCAACGTGTCGGACGGCGGTTCGGTGCGGCAATTTTTTGCAGCGAAGTTGTGATATAATAAGTGAATACCGATTAAATTCGGATATGCGGCACGAAACTTACAAAACTGTAAGCACGGCTGAAAGCCTGTTGTAAGCATGGTATGCTATACTTTTGTTTGTTGAAAGGCGGATAACATCGGATGTTGTGCCTGCCTGCTTAAAAAGCATGAGTTAAATCGCAATGCATTACAGAGCCGGCAAAGATTGGTTTAAGCAGACACTGCTGCCGAGCGGAGTCGGCCGTTACACGGTCGGAAACTCAGGCAAAATCGTAAAAACGCGGAAAGGAATGAGCAAAATGAAAAAAGAGCTTTTTAAACTTGCGCTGCATGGGCTGAAAGGGAAAAAGCGCAGCAGCCTGCTTACGGTTATTATTCTGACAATTTCATTTGCCGCTGTGCTTGTTACGCTTTGCATAACGGGCAGCATTATAAAAACGAATGCGGAATACAGGCTGAACACCTACGGCGCATGGTACGGCGCAATACCGTACGGAATTAAAGGCGATGCGGAATTTTTGAGCACGGTGAACGGCATCGGAGAGATCGGAGCGGCGATGGTCTACGGTCAGGCGGTATCAAAAAGCGGCGTCGCGGTCACATCCGTAGGTTCGGCGGACGGGAATTTGCTCAAAATCGGACGAATCGAATTGCAGGACGGAGAGTTCCCGCAGCATGACAGTGAAATAGCGTTGGAGGCTTCCGCTCTTTCAAAACTCGGAAAGAATTATACGATCGGACAGAAGATTGACTTCACCGTTCTTTTTGATGCCGAATCCGAAGAATCCGTTGAAGGGATAAAAATCCCGGTTGAATGCACCTTCACGCTGTGCGGCGTTTTGCGCGAATACTCGAGCCTTTGGCAATTGAGCGAGAACAAGCTTTCAAAGCCTATTTGCGGTGCGCTTGTCACAAATACGGCGGGAGAAAATTTGCGGACCAAAGCAATTGAAACAGCTGCGCAGATGAATGAGCAGTCCACAGCGGGGGCGGCGCATGTTTCGGTTGCGGCAGCAAACCGTCAATTCTTTTTTGAAGTTGATGAAGCGGAACGCGGACAGGCAGCGGAGAGTATCAATGCATACATGCAAAAAACACGTCGCGGAACAAATGCGGACAAAGCTGTTTGCATAAACACCGCCGCATTTTCGGATAAAGGTGAAGCGAATTATCATTCGTTTTATATTTGCCTGATTCTTGCCGTGACCGTTATTGCAGTGGTCTGCATATACGCTGTTCAGCTCCGCAAGCAGGTCAGAGGGATCGCTCTTTTTCGAAGTATAGGCATAACAAAACGGCAGCTGAGACTGCTGCTGACGTTTGAAACGCTTATTCTGTGCCTGCCTGCGCTTGGAGCGGGAACACTGCTCGGAACCATTATAACAAAGCTGATTCTGAAGCTGTTTGTGTATGCAAAATCCGCACCGGTGCAGGTGGACGTTCCGCTGTCGCAGCTTGCAGTCACGGCACTGTGCTGGATTGCAGGGATATTTGCGGCGCGAATGACTGTTTTCCGCATCGCACTTTCAGAGCCGCTGACGGGCAGGATGCATACAGCCCGCCGACGTGCGCATGCGTTTGATGTTTTTCGCCGCACTGCGGTCGTGCTGCTTGCCGCTGTATTCTGCGGTGCGGTTATATTCGGCATTCTGGAATCACTTTATCCGAGAGCCGATATGCATAAATGGCAAAATCAACCTGCATATGTTCTGAATGCGGAATCTTCGGAGGTTGCATTTATCAGGGATGGTCGAAATGCACAGCTTATTACTGCGGATATGCTGAAAACCTATCAGAGCATACCCGGCGTCACAAAGGCAGCTGCATTAAATTCGATGACGGTGGAGCTGATGTTCGACGGCGACAAAAACAGCAGCCTTTTCACCGCTTTGCGTGAATATGACCCTCGGTTTGAGGACGGTGCAGCCGTGTGCCTGTATGCCTTATCGGAGGAAAGCCTCGGCACATTGATTGACCCTTCCGCTGTTGATGCGGCGGCATGGCGGGCGTTTTCAAACGGAGAAGGCGTCATAATGTCCTTTCCTGTCGGAACGGACGGCGGAGTGTTTTTTAATCGCGAACACTTCGGCGCAGCCGATTTATCGGCGGGTGATGAAATTTCAGTCGGCTGCTACGGTTCAAAACTCATTCGGGAGGAAGATGCATGCAGGTTAGGCGCTTACAGCAAGCTGCTCACAAAAAACGTAAGCATCGCTGCCGTGGCAGAATTCGATCACGAAAAAACCAATCTGATTCTCACAGGTGCTTATCAGCCGTACACAGTATTCTGTTCGGACGAATTCCTGAAAAACATCCTGACGGAATGCGAGCCGGGCAGCCTTTGCGGGAGCTTTATTACCGGTGACAAAAACGCTGTTGAAGCCGAATACGGCTATAACACTGCGAATGTATATACCGACCTTAATGCCGGCTATGTTTCAACGGACAGTGTGCTTGCTGAAATAACTGCCAAACAAAGCATTTCAATGAACAACAACCGTGAACAGTATGCAGCGTATATACAGGAGGATCTGCAAAAGCTCATATTGATTTACTCGGGATGCGGCTGCATCGCACTTGTCATGCTGCTGCTTATCGGGAACATTCTGACGCTTGAAGCGGAGGGGGAAGAGCGCGAATTCGGCATTCTGCGTGCGCTCGGAATGTCCAAACGTCAGCTTCGGTGGCAGCTGAATTGCCGTGCTGCGCTGCGCGGTGCAGCAGCAGTATTGTGCGGCTGGCTCGTGTATGCGGCATATATGTTTGCTTCCGCAATTTCGCGTTATAAACATCGGCAGGAAGTGAATGCAGACATGAATGTGCTTGATTTTGTGAAATCCGGTCTTTCGGGACTTGCACAGGGGGGAGCGAACGCGCTGACGGTTGTGCTCATTACGGTTAGCTGCGCAGCGATACTCATCCTGCTCTCCCGTGCAGCAAAGCATCGACTGACGAGAAACGATCTTGCGGCAATGCTTCGCGCACGCTGAACGGCCGTTTTGAACGAAAGATGAATCTTGGACGAAAATTTATTGTGAAATATAAGGAGAAAAATTATGTCAATTATTTTGCAGGCAGAAAAACTGTACAAAGAGTACAAAACATCATCCGGAGCGGTGAACGCATTGAACGGAGTCGATCTTTCGATTGAAAAGGGACTTTTCTATGCGATAATCGGAAGAAGCGGATCGGGAAAATCCACCCTGCTTCATGTTCTGAGTGGACTGGACAGGCCGACATCCGGAAAAGTGCTTATCGACGGCGTGGATATGTTCTCGTTCTCTGACGAAAAAATGGCAATCTTTCGCAGACGCAGCATGGGCTTTGTGTTTCAGCAGTTCAATCTGCTGGATGAGTACTCCGTGCTGAACAACATTTGTATGCCGCTGAGGCTGGACGGCAGGAAGCCGGACGAAACATTTCTTGCAGAGGTTACAAAGATGCTCGGAATCGAAGAAAAGCTGAAAAAGTACCCTTATGAGCTTTCCGGCGGTGAGCAGCAGCGTGTTGCAATAGCGCGCTCGATTCTTGCAAAGCCGCATATCATTTTTGCGGATGAGCCGACGGGCAATTTGGACAAAAAAGCGGGGGAGGACACGCTTAACCTGCTGAGCAGCTGTGCGGCGCGTTTCGGGCAGACTCTGATAATCGTTACCCATGATCTTGAGATCGCAAAAAAAGCGGACAGAATAATTAAAATTGAGGATGGAAAGATTGTCTCAAATCAGCTATAATAAACAATGAATCCCGAACGGGAATGAGGATGTTGAGATGTTGGTTAAATGACTGAAAACAGGCAGGAGGTGCAGTGCCGTGAACAAACATATACTTGTCACTGAAGACGATAAAAACGTTGCCGATGGGTTGCGGGAAATTCTTGAAAGCGACGGCTATACCGTTTCATGCGCGGACTGCGCCTCTGCCGCAATGCAGACAATGCGTGACGGCGGTGCGGATCTTGTTATTCTGGACGTACGCTTAGGGCAGGATGACGGTTATGAGCTTTGCCGCAGGATAAGAGAGTTTTCAAATGTGCCGATACTTTTTTTGACTGCATGCAGCAGTGAAATCGAGCTTGTGCGCGGCTTCCGTGCCGGCGGGGACGATTACGTCGCAAAGCCGTTCAGGATGCATGAACTTCTTGTCCGCATTGAAGCTCTGCTGCGCCGCACATCAAAAAAGAGCAGCGGAGTCCTGAGAACGGGAGAACTCAGCTACGACAGCGCAAGCTGCCGCATCAGGCGAAAAGGGAACGTGCTTGAGCTGACCGCAACCGAAACAAAGCTTGCTGCGGCATTGATAACGCATTCGAAACAGACCGTGTCCCGTGAGGAGCTTCTGTATCTGGTTTGGGATAAGGATTCGGCATTTGTGGACGCAAACACCTTAAGCGTGAATATCAGTCGGCTGCGCGACAAACTCGGAAAGGTTAACGGCAAGCCCTACATTGAAACCGTGCGCGGCATAGGTTACCGCTGGACATTGCCCGTTACGGAGCAATAAGAGTTTTTACGGAAGATAACGAACGGAGAAAACGCAATGCAATGGCTGATTTGGCTTGTCGTCCTGCTTGCAGCGGCGCTCGGCGGTGAATTGTTTCATATTTGCAGGCAAAGACGTGAGCTCGACAGGCTTTCAAAGTCGGTTGAGCATTTTTTGCTGTATCCGGAGGACGATATTGAAGAAACATTGAACGAAGGCGCTGTTGCGAATCTTCAAAACGCATTTTCCGAGCTTACGGCACAGTTTTCACTCATGCGTGCCGCTTCTGCGCATCGTGAAGAAGAAATGACGCATTTTGTTGAAAACATTGCGCATCAAATCAAAAACGCTGCGACCGCATTGCAGATTCGACTGGATATTCTGCAAATGAAATTGAAGCTTCCGGATGAGGTTGAAGCTTTGAAGAAGAGTCAGCTTTGCATGAACCGCCTCACGGACGAGGTGGACAGGGTATTGAAATCAAGCCAGCTTGCATCCGGCAAAATAACGATGGTTCCGGAAAAAATCGATCTTTCAGAAGCAATAAAGGAATGCTGTGATGAACTGAGCCCTCTTGCCGAAGCCCGCAGCGTTGAACTGCTTTTTGAACCAAAGAATTCAATTTGCATTTCCGCGGATGCTTTTTGGCTGCCGCAGGCGATAAGCAACATAATCAAAAACGCCGTTGAGCATACCGCCCGCGGAACTGCCGTTAACGTCATAATCAAAGACTGCATACAGAACATTGAAGTTCGCATTGAGGATCACGGTGCGGGCATTCCGGAGGATGAACTTCCGCTCATGTTTGAACGATTTCATCGCGGAGCCGCCGCAAAAGCAGGCTACGGAATCGGCTTGTCAATGGCCAATGATATTGTAAGAGCGCACCACGGCAGCATCAGAGCCGTGAATATGCAGACAGGCGCGGCATTCACAATCACTTTGCCGGTGCTCGACGGCACAAAGCCGTATCTGGATGCGGAAGGGGATTAAATCCCGTGTTTTTACTGAAACTTTTTGGGCAAAATACAGCCGCAGATACAAATTCGCATTTAAAGCCAACGCACAGGACGCCAAGCTCACGGAGGCAGACAGGCATAACCGTTAATTCTTTGTCGAAAACAACAAATATATTGCAACTTTCGCTCAAATTACTGTATAATTGATAGCATGGAAAAACAAAGAAATAAAAAAGGGTCATTGCCCATCGGTTTGCGCATCATCGGCATTATCATTGCCGTGCTTGCTGCCGCATACGGTTTATATGCCGGAATGGGTAATTCCACAGGAAATTTTGACGGCGAAATGCAGATATTCGCACTTGACGTCGGTCAGGGCGATTCATTCTTCGTTATTTCGCCGAACGGCAAAACGATGCTGATTGATTCCGGCGAATCCTCAAACTCAAAGCAGATTGAGCAGTTTATCCGCGAAAAGGGTGTTCGGCAGCTTGATGTTGTTATCGGCTCGCACACCCATTCGGATCATGTCGGTTCAATGCCGTATCTGCTCGATGCCTTTGATGTCGGAAAATATGTGATGTCCGAAGCGGGACTTGAAACGAGGATTCAAAAACGAATCAACGCCGTGCTTGAAGAAAAAGACATTCCATGCAGTTATGTATGGGCGGGAGATGTTATTGATTGGGACAGCGACTGCAAGGTGACAGTTCTTTCGCCCGTACCGGAATTTGATGAGTATTCAAAGACGGATTGGAATGAATGGAGCCTTATCATGCGCGTGGAATACGCAAATCACTCGATGATTTTCACCGGAGATGCAACCGTGCGTTCCGAACAGGCTGCAATGCTGAACAATGAGAAATATTTGTTCGATGCCGATGTTTTGAAAGTGCCGCATCACGGTTCAACGACAAGCTCCTCTCTCGGTTTTTTGGAGGCTGTCAGCCCGGAATACGCAATAATTTCCGTCGGAAAAGGCAACAGCTACGGACATCCCGACTACGATACAATTCAAAAACTGAAGCAGGTTAATGCTGAGATATACCGTACGGACGAGCTTGGCACAATAAACATTGTTTTCAGTGCGAATGACATAAAAATCACATACTGAAGCCTGAAAAAAATTTCGGGCAAATAAGGATTGGAGGAAAAAATGTATTGTCCTGATTGCAAAATTGAGGTTGAGTCCGGCGAGTACTGCCCGCTTTGCGGAAGAAAACTCGTGAGGGATTCACACAGCACGGGAACCGTTGTTGATGACAGCTTCAGCGGTGAAGCGGCTCAGGTTTCCGGAAAAAAACGCTGCAAATTCAATTTCAGCAAACCGCTTTGCGCCGTGTTTGCATTGCTGTTGATTTTGAGCCTTGCGATGCCGTGGTTTCATCTGAATGTGAAATATGTTTCGGCAAATGTTGTTGACGACAGGCTGACAATTCTTCAGCTTAAACCGCAGTTCTCATATTATTGCGGCATGGTGTCAAGACTTGCCGGAACTTTCGGCACGGATATGAATCAATACGCGGATTTGATCACGGCAGCGGAGGGTATTTTGCTTGCAGCTGCAAGCTATTTTATGCTCTGCGGAATTCATTTCCTGCTGTTCGGGATTATCGGTTTGTTTTCAAGGGGAAAACTGCGCTACTATTTTGCGCGTGTCGGCAGCACGATGTACATTGTCGGATTGCTGGTGTTGATAATTGCGGTGCTTATCGGCAATGCAAAACTCGGCGCTGCCGTTGCAGCGTTCGGCGCGCAGAATGAGCTGCAAATCTCCGCCTCTGTCAAGCTTACTGCGCACCCGTACATTGCGCTTGCGGCTGCACTTGTTTTCAGAATCTTCGGAATTCGCCTGCTTCGTTATTTGAACGGCGTAAGCTGCCTGAATCGCGGAATAACGGATATTGCAAAACGCGAGTTTTCATTGATTCACTGCGTGAATAAAGTACCGAAAACGTACTCAAAGCCCAAACATCGCGGCAGAACGAATTACACGTCCTACGGTGATACGGAAAGCTTCAACGATGGAATCGTAGACTGATATTTGATTTTGAATAACTGCTCAAAAAAGCTTTGCACGCTTGCGTGCAGGGCTTTTTTTTGAATAACCGATGAATATATGCATTGGGAAGAATACCGATATGCTCTGTGGGAAGAATAAACCCGACAGAAGGGATGCGTGGAGGAATTGTCATGACATTGAATGAAAAAGGGTGGAGTATGAAATGCGGCAGAAAACATCGGAGCAGGATAGTGATGCTTCCGATTCCGGCATTCATGCTTTTATGCATGGTTTTTATTGTGCTTGCGGGAACTGCGGCGGCGATAATGCCGTTCCCGTCATCGGAGCTGCTTCCGGTTGATGAACTGCTGTCCGTGTTATATGCGGCAAATTCCTCGCATTCTGATGAAAGCTGCGAACAGCCGAACATCCCGGCTTCCGTGAGCGGAGAGTGCGGTGAAGAAGATTCAGCTCGCGTTGCGGAAGCATTGCAGGATTTTTTGAATACGGGCGAAACGGTCAATTTAGAAAAAATGCTGCACCCTGCTCACCTGTCTGCACTGCGGGAAGGCTGCGGCAAGCTTGTTCCGACGTCGGGCGTATCAAAACTCGGTGAATCAATTCGTTCGCTGCTGCTGCACAGAATTGTCGTTAAGCTTTGCGGTGACGGGGCGGCCGACTTTTATCCCGAGCATGTGGAATGCACCGTGGTTTCGGTTGAAAAAACGGATGCAGAGGAAACGGAACGCATAATCGAAAGTGCACGGAGCAACGGCGCAGCTGATGCCTGCGGAGGAATGAATATACGACTGGCAGTAAGCTTTTTGAAAGATGAAAAATTGCTCTGTTTCGAGGAATGCTCTTTGATTGCATTTGAATCGGACTACGGCTGCTGCCTTCTGCCGGAGAGTCTTATAAACGTGATTGCGTGATTTAAGATAGATACATCAAACCCCCGAGAATTCCGTTGACGGATTTCTCGGGGGTTTTTGTTCGGATATCGCTTAGCTTATTCAGCTCTTTTCGAAATACCTATCAGGCAATGCCGAGGAACTGCTTTGCATAAGTGTCGATATACTTGTCGTTCATGCGAATCTTTGTGTTGTTCTTCCACTCAGTGAAACATTCGGAGTAGTGATCCTGTTCCGTTTTTTCGATGTAGAACTTCTTGGCGTTCCTGTAAGCTGCATCATCGTTCTCAGCTTTGATAACGGTATCGCCTGCATCAAGCCTTTCGTTGATGAAGATGAAGTGTACGCCGCCGCCGGAAGTCTTTGTGGTGACTTCTGCGATCTTCTGTCCGTCGGTGGTGGTGTATATCTTGATGCCGTACTTCTTGACGGGGTCGGTCTCGTCGTCGGCGGGTTTATCGGTGGTGGGAGCGTCGGTTGCGGGTGCATCCGTTGCGGGAGCATCGGTGGTTGCGGGAGCGTCCGTTGAAGGAACGTCGGTGGTTGCGGGAGCATCGGTTGCAGGAACATCCGTTGCGGGAGCATCCGTGGTCTTGGGAGCATCGGTTGCATCGGGTGCGGGGGATGCGGACTCAGCGGGAATCTTCCAATCATCGCCGTAGAAAAGCAGGCAGGCTGCTGCACCGAAACCGTCAAAGTATTTGCTGAGAAGGTTTTCGTTCATGATGTAGCCGTGCTCTTTGTAGCCGCCGGGGGAATCGGGATCGGCAGTGGGCTCGGGAGTTGCATCGGGGTTGGGAGTTGCCGAGGGGTCGGGAGTTGCGGACACGAATACGGTGTCGCTCTGGTAATCGCCGTTGGTGACATACTTGTCAACAAACTCGTCGAGGGAGATGCCGCTCTCAAGCGCTTTGCGGATTTCATCAAGCTTTTTGTTCTGTTCATCGGTGAAAACGCCTTCAACGGTATCGCTGACCTTGTCAGAGTTGTCATACTGAACGAGAAGGTGCTTGACGGTGAACATATCGTTGGGAGTGTAGAGGGGGATCATGCCGGAACCGCTGATGTAGGAGTTGTAAGCGGTCATGAACGCGGAAACGTCCTTGCCGTAGCTATCCCTCTGGGAGAGAGTGTTCTCGCTGATGTATTTTTCAAAAGCGGATGCGTCGAATTGAACTTCGGAATAGATTTTTTCCTGAAGCATTTCCATCATCATTGATTCAAGCTCGGACTGCTTGAGGGACTTCATGTATGCTTTGTAGGAAGTACCCTGCTTTTTAAGCGCCGCCTTGAACTGTTCAAGCTTGTTTTCGCGGATGGCAGCCTCGTCGGTGATGCTTGCATCGACTTTGTAGCTTGCAATTGCCTGATCAAGCTTAGCATCAACGTTCTTCTGAAGCTCGTCCTGACTGATTTCTTTGTCAAGGCCGAGTTCATAGCACTTGTTAAGAGTCACGCCGTAGGTGATGAGCTGGTTTTTAATAAAACCGTTGAAATCATCCATGCTATTTGCGTAATAGCTGTACTGCTGATAAATCTGCTGGTACTGTGAAAGTGTAATTTTCACCTTGCCGATTTTGCCGATGGTGGGGTTGTTGTCGGTTGCGGAGCAGGCGCAGACACCGAGCAGCATTGCAGCCGCCATAAGCAGTGCAATAAGTTTTACAAATACTTTCTTGTTCATCATTAGTCTCCTTCCGGTTAGTTCGTTGGTCGAATCGAAACTTCAATACATTTTAATAGCAATTCAGGTTTTTGTCAATAGCGGTTGGCAATTATTTTCAGCGGTTCGGCACGGGAAGAGTCGAGCTGCCGGTGCCGTAATGCAGCTCACCCTGCACAGGAACGTATTTGTCAGTGTAGAGCTTTTCAACATCGCCTGCCGGCTGACCGTCAGCACCGATAAGCTGCCTGTAAACTTCAACGACGTAGCCGTAACGGGGCGAAATGACCATTTTCGAATATCCTGTCGGCCAAAGCGGTTCGGCAATGCGTTTGGGTTCGGGAGGGTCGAGCTTTTCTATGGTATCCGACCAGATTTTATAATGCGTGCCGTCATCGGGCTGCGTGCCGTAAACAAAGGTGTAAACTGTTTTTGTCCGCATGTCCGCATAGGCAAAAAGGAACATGGGAGATTCCGCTGCATTGCTCCACACAAGGTCGGGTCCGTAATACGAAACGGTTGCGTCAAGTCCCATTGCAACATAGCTTCCGGGGATTGAGTGATGGGAGCGGCTGACGATGCGAATATCGGGGCCGATAAGCAGCAATGAGTTGTACAGTGTTGAGCTTACCTGACAGATTCCGCCGCCGGGAGTGTCGATATATTCTTTGCCGCCGGAAATCCCGTGCGCGGGAAGCCAGCCGAGTTCTTCGGTGCGCGGCCCAAGAAGCTCGTTGTAGCTGAGCTCTTCGCCCGGTTCGAGAATAACACAGTTAAGCAGCCCGGCCGCTTTTTGAACGTTGCGTGAACGGGACTCGTTGCTTGTTGCAAATTCGGTTGAGAAACGGGAGAGTTCACGCATTGAGTCAATGAGCGTGTTCACATCGCCTTCGGGTTCAACTTCCTCGAGAAGGAGCGAAAGAGACGCGTTATAATTCCCGGAATTGAACGCTTCGGAAATCTGCTTCAGCATATCTTCGCGGTTAAGACAGAAGCCGTTGCTGCCGGTATGAAAAAGGATCTCTCCGACAACTGTTCCGTCGGGAGCTTTGACCGTTTGAGTTTTGCAAACGGTTGAAATATCGCCGCCCGTGCCGTAACCCGGTTTGCCGCCGCCGACACGGTTCAAAAGCGTCACATAGGGCTCGACAGGGGGGTGATCCAGCTGAGCAGCTGCTTCGGATACGATTGCAGCAATGCTCTCCTCGTCCATCCGAAGGGTGTAGCTGCCGACTTCAAAACCATTTTCGGCAATTTCAACGCGCTTCAGATAATTCTGATAAGGGTCGGAATCGCTTCTGCCGAGTTTGAACGCGGAGCTGAGCAGCTCGTTGATGTTTGTCGTAATGCGAAAATCCGATGCGGTGAGAACAATGGTAACATTGTCTACCGTTACGGAAATGTTGATTTTCGAAAACTCCGCGCTCAGCGCATCAAGCATTGCATTGCGTGCGTTTTCGTAATCCATTCCGCCGACGGGAACACCGGAAATTGTGACGCCGGGAATAATACGGTTGTCCTCAATATATTGGTATGACGTGCCGCTGCTTTTCCCGGAAACGAGCGTGGTTCCGTCCGCCTGAGCGGTGGTTTTGAGCCAGTTGTTTTCTCTGTAGGTGCGTACGGCGCGTTCATGATCCGCTTTAAGTGAAAAATGAACGATAACAAGGGAAACGAGCGCAAAAACGAACACCGCCAGCGCACAGACGAGAACGCCGAAAGGTGAACGGAAATCTATGCCCAAAACACCCTTCCGATTGCGGGAACGGGTTTGGGACACTGTGGAAAGATTATTGTTGTCCAAGGAGCAGCCTCCGTGAAAATTTAATCCTCAATGTGTTTTTTTGCCGATTGCGCTTGATTGAAGAGCAGCGTATCGGAAAAAAGCACATTATTCAACATCTATCATTATAGCCAAATTTGTGCCGAACTTCAACATTCGGGAATGATATAATTTTGCTGACGCATCGATTGGCAATTGAAACGGAGGCGGAAGACGTTCGGGACGAATACGATGAACAGGGAGCCGGAATATCAAATCGACAGGAAAATTAAAATATATAATAATTTTTTAAAAAAGGGGTTGCAATTGTCCGCGGAGTGAGTTATAATACAACACGTTCCGCAGGGAAGCAACGCTGGTGTAGCTCAGTAGGTAGAGCACGTCATTGGTAATGACGAGGTAGTCAGTTCGAATCTGATCACCAGCTCCATAAACCGCTCAAATTGTTTGAGCGGTTTTTTTTGTGCCATATGTTCGGTGCGGAACCGCAGCGGCAAGTCTTTTGAAAACTCTCAAAAAGTTCACGATTTCAAAGGTTTATTAACCCGTAAAAATGAGGACTGCCGCGAAATTTGCTGCAGTCCTTCTCATCGTTTTTTGTCAGGCACTTATTGACCGTGCTGCTTATTCTGCGCAGGTCGGATCTGCTTCCGATACTTTATTGCCGTAACGGTTGTATGAATCGGCAAGCCGCACAAAATCGGCCGCTGCAAGCTCTTCGGCTCGGACGGTCGGCAAAAGCCCGGCATCGGCAATCACTTCGTCAACATTGTTTTTCGGAATCAATTGCAGCATATTGTTTCGGAGCGTTTTTCGACGCATCGCAAATGCGGCACGAAGCACCTTTATAAAATTCGGCGGAAGCTCGCTGCCGTTTCGTTCGAATTTCAGCACACAGGAATGAACCGACGGCTCGGGGTAATATGCCGCGGGTGAGAGTTTCAGTTCGGTTGAAATGTCGAAAAGATACCGGGAAACAATCGAGAGCGGCCCGTAGTTCACATCACGCGGTGCCGCAAAGAACCTCTCCGCTGCTTCAACCTGCATCATAAGCACCATGCGCTTTACAGGGAGTCCGGATTCAATCAGCCGCATACAAATAGGTGATGTTATATAGTACGGAAGATTTGCAGCAACAGTAAAAGGCTCTCCGCCGAATGCATCGGAGATTTTTGCAGGCGGAAGCTTCAGAAAATCGCTGCAAAGGAGCTGCACGCTGCGTTTATCCGCGAATTCATCCGCAAGAATTCCGACAAGTGTACGGTCTATTTCAACCGCAAGCAGATTTTTCGCTTTTTCCGAAAGAGCGGATGTCAATGCACCGAGCCCGGGACCGATTTCAAGCACGTTTTCGCCTTGGCAGTCTGCAAGCGCTGCAATGCGGCTTATCGCTTCGGTATCGATAAGAAAATTCTGCCCCAGAGCCTTGTTCGGGGTCAAACCCAGTTTTTTTATCATTTCTTTTGAATCTGTCATGATTGAAATTTTAATGCAGATTTGCATATATGTCAACAGAATCCGAAAAATAATGCGCATATTGAGAGTTTTTTTTATCCCAAAAAGCTGATTGCCGACGGAAAACCGCCCTGACGGTTAAAAAAAGACTGCCGCCGCGCGAATAACTGTGTGCAGCGGCAGCTGATGTTAAACGCGCTTTCTTTAAAAAAAACAGAAAACAGCGAATCGAAACACGATATTGCTGCCGACGACATAAAACACGGGCAATGCGGCTTTACATATTCTCCCTTCGGTAGTATAATTATAATGCATGATTATAGCTCGAAAGATTTGAAAACAAAAGAATTAAATCGGGGTATGAGTATCGAGGTATAAATATCGAGGTATAAACAGGAATGAAACTGACTTTCGGAACAAAAACAAAAAGATTTTTTTGCTTTATCCTTTCCTCTCTGACGCTGCTTTCTTTATGCTGCACGGTTTTTTTCGCTGCGGGATGCAGCCGGGAGACGGCGTCCGGGGACGAACAGGCGTTCACATTGTTCATGAATTCAATACGCAACGGGCAGTTTACGGAAGCTTTTTCCTTCATCAGTGCTCATGTTGCGCCGGAGAATGCCGTTGACGACAGCATTGAAGCATATAAAAACACAATAACTCTCGCCCAGTTCGAAAAGCGTTACGAGAGCCTGTTTTCGCTGCTCGGCGTGAACGATATTGAATACAATATTGCTGAAGAGAACGTTTCCGGAAATTCAAAAAAAGTCATTAAATACACGATGACATATAAAACACAATCCGCGGGCGACCTGACAAACGAATACGAGATGACTCTTCTGAAAGAGAATAATCTTTGGCGGGTTGTATGGCAGCCGAGCCACATTTTTCCGGATATGGCCTGGGGCGACACGTTCGACAGGGCAACGCTTGCGGCAGAGCGCGGCGATATTGTTTCTCACGGAGCTGTTGTTGCAACCAATGTCCGCCTTGTGACTGTTTACGCGCTTTTAAGCGAAATTGCGCCGAAAAATGTGCTTACGGATGAAATAATGCAGGAAAATGCGGGCATGAGCGAGCAGGATGCGGAAAAAGAAGCGGACAGGCTTTATTCCGATGCGGAGTATCTGAATACACGCTTCTCGGCGGAATTCGATGCCGCTGCTGCCGAAATTGCCGCTGTGCTTGATTTGGACGCCGCAGAGCTGCGAACAAAATTCGGAAAGAATGCAAACGAGTTCATCACCGTTTATCAGGCGATGCCCGATGAAGTTACCGTTGAACAGCAGGAACGGCTGAATGCCGTAAACGGAGTTCATGTTGACACCGAGCACTACGGTTCAAAGCGGTATTACCCTTACGGGAGCCTGCTTGCGCATACGTTGGGCTATATTTCGTTCGCAACATGGGAGGAGATACAGACATATAACGAGGGACGCGATCCGAATGACGGATTATATACTACTGACAGCAAAGTCGGTAAAAGCGGCATAGAAAAGCTTTACGAAAGGGAGCTCCGCGGCAAGGACGGCTATTATTTCTTCATCCGCGGAACGGACGGAGCCGTTAAAAAGGTCATCTATCGCAAAGATAAAGTTGACGGCAGCGATGTGATGCTGACGATCGATTTCAAATTGCAGCAGCGCACAGAGGAACTGCTGGATCTTGTGCTTTTCGGTACGGACACGGCGGGTGCGGTCGTTGTTATGAACCCGAAAACGGGAGAAGTGAATGCAATTGCTTCCAATCCTTCCTATGATTTAAACAGGTTTATAAAGGGTATGAGCGGCGATGAATACAAAGCCCTTGAAGATCAGGAGAATGAGCCGCTCAGAAACCGCGCAACAAGGGAGCTTTACCCGCCGGGATCAACTTTCAAGGCGTTCACTGCTGCTGCTGCGCTTGATACGGGTACGGTGAATGAGAATTATGTTTTCACCGGCTATATCGATAATGATTACTGGAAGCCGACCGGTTACGGGGAATGGCCTTGGCCGCGCATAAAACGCACGCGCGTCTATCACCGCACGGAACCAATGAACATGACAAACTGTATGCTGCATTCCGACAATATTTACTTTGCGGATGTTGCACTGAAAATCGGTCAGGAGAAATTCATTGCATATTTTAATGAAAAACTCGGCATGGACAAGTCGCTGCCCTATGAATTGGGGGCTGCCAGCTCCCAGCTTTACAGCCGCGGCAGCGTGATGGACAACAAAATGCTTGCGGACTCCGGCTACGGACAGGGCCAGGTGCTCGTGACGCCGCTTCAGCTTGCGGCAATGTTCTCCGCATTTGCAAACAACGGCGATATGCCGACCCCGCGAATCACGGACGGATTATACGTAACGGACGGCGTGGAATACAAATGCATTCGGAAAAGCGAATACTCCGTATGGATGGAGGACGCAATTTCGACAAATGCAATAAACAAAATAGTCCCGATGCTCCAAGGCGTTGTGGATCCGAACAAAAACGGAACGGGCCGTTCGCTGCGTGTCACGAATGTTGATGTTGCGGCAAAAACGGGTTCGGCCGAAATCGGCAAAGACAAAACCCGCATGTATTCATGGTTTGCCGGTTTTCGCCTTAACGTTGCGCAGGAGGATGAGCGTGTTGTGATCGTAATGCTCGATGTTCCCGATTCGGGCGCATACTCATCCCTGAAATTTCAGATAGCGCGCGAGCTTTTGAAGCTGGACGACACCCCCGATCCGAATGCTCCGCCGGCGGAATAAAACAGGCTTTGGATGAAATGCCTGCGGTCAGCGCCGGCTGTCTTCGGGTTTGGAGGATGCGGTTCTTTTGCGGATAAACAGCAGTATTGCGGCGAACATCATTGCCGAGGCTGCAAACCGCATATAGAATCTGTATGCCGAAAAAAACGAAAGAGCATATAACCCCATGCCCGCAAAGAAGTACTTTGAAGCGTGTTTTTCCGTGCGGAGTTTCGATGCGGCGCGCTCAGCGCGGACCCTGACGGATACACGCTCGGCGGGAGGAAATGCAGCTTTGATTTCGGAATCGATTTCGGCATCGTCGGGCAGGAAGCGTTCGCGAATTTGCGGAATTGTTTCAAGCAGCCTAAACTCAACTGCGGCGGCACCGACGGTGCGCACGGCGGATTCCGCTTCCGGTTCGGGTTTCGAAACTGAATATATCACGATGTGCGAAATGCCTTTTTCAAGAGCCTCGCGAATAATCGGAAGAATATCATCAAAAGTGATTGCTTTTTCAGTTCGGAGCAGATAAAACGAGCGAGTTGCACTCTGTTCGGAACACGCTTGATTCGGGTATTCCGAGGATGAACGGTGCAGGCTGCGGATTACTTCGTCCACTTCGGGCGAAACGAGTATCCTGCGCCGCAAAATCGACTCGGATGTTTCTTTGCGGAGTTTTTTGATGTGGGCATTAAATCGCAGGCTGCGCAAAAGGCTTGCAGTGAGCAGTATTGACGCGGAAATGAGCATTGCGGCAAACAAAGACGCGGCGCCGTGATGCAGCTTTCGCGAAACAAGCAAATAAAGTGCGGCGGTCAGCAGCAGTGCCGAAAACACGTTGTCGCATATGCGCGCAAAGCGGGATTTGCCGCCGTTGAAGCTCCGATTATAACTTTTCAACAATGTGTCATTCATAAAATCAGTATGGCACATAGATATGTTTTTCATTCACAAACGGTTCAGGATGTTGTATAATATGCATATGAAGATTGGAATTTACGGCGGAACATTTGACCCCGTTCACATGGGGCACATATTTGTTGCCCGTTCCGTGAAACAGGAGCTTGGGCTTGACAGGGTGGATTTTGTTGTTGCGGCAGATCCGCCGCATAAGCATTCCGCAGAGCGCACTCCGGCTGCATTAAGATTCGATATGGTCTGCGCCGCTTTGAAGCGCGAACGCGGAATGCGCGCTTCCGATATCGAAATTCGCCGCGGCGGAGTCAGCTACACTGTTGACACGCTGCGCGAAATGAAGCGGATAAACAAGAAAGCCGGGCTGTATTTCATTGTCGGAGCGGATATGCTTGAAGATTTCCCAAAATGGAAAAATCCAAAAGAAATACTGGAGCTTGCAACCCTCGTTGCCGTCAACAGACGCGGTCAGGAACGCAATATCGAAGCTATTGCAGACGGGATAAGGGCTGAATTCGGCGGCAGAGTCGAGATTATTTCTGCGGAAGGGCCGGACATATCCTCAACGGAAATCAGAAGGCGTGTTCAAAACGCACAAACCGTTGAAAGGCTTGTGCCGCTTTCCGCCGAAATGCTGCTTTACGAAAAGCGCTTGTATCAGCCCAAAAGCATAGAGCAGCTTGCGGAACGTGTTTCGAACGTTTTGGATGAATACAGAATGCGTCACACAATGCTGACCGTGCGTGAAGCTGTCGGACTTGCTCAGTATCACGGGCTTTCAACAGAAAAAGCGCGGCTTGCGGCTCTTTTGCACGACTGCGCAAAGCTTGGGCGTGAAGAGACCGTTCGATATGCCGAAAAAATGGGTTATGCGCTGACAAATGAAGAACGTGAAAATCCGTTTTTGATTCATTCGCGCATAGGTGCACTGCTTGCAAGGGATCTGTACGGAGTGCAGGATACGGAAATATTGAACGCAGTAGAACGGCACACCGTCGGATGTGCGGAAATGACCCCGTTTGATGAGGTGATTTTTCTTGCGGACAAGCTTGAGCCGTCACGTGATTACAGAAGAATACGGGATTTGCGCGAGCTTGCTTTCAGAGACCTCGACAGGGCGACGATAGCGGTTCTTCGGAACACTATCGAATACACTGAAAATAAAGGAATGCGCATTCATCCGCAAACGGAAATTACCATTGCAGCACTCGAAAAACGGGTGAAAGTCCGCCTGCACGGCGGCGATTGAGAAAACACGTCAAATCGGCAGCGGCGGTGAGTTTTAAGCCGATTTTATCCCGGCTGAATTCGATACGGGCAATGTCGAATAAAAAGACGTACGATTAATAAAAATAATATCAATATAGATATAATCGGAGGAAGAATGGAAACTAATAACGAAAACAAAAACATCCTTTCGGAACCGGAACTCAGGTTTCGCGAGGAGCTTAAAAATTGCGTAAAGCGCATTGTGGATGCCGCCGATGCAAAAAGAGCAAACGATATTGTTGCGGTCCATGTGGGAGACAAAACAATCATTACCGATTGGTTCGTGTTCATGAGCGGCACATCGCCGATTCATGTAAAGGCGCTGAGTGATGAAATTGAAGATTGTGCCGCCGAAATGGGGCTTCCGATGCGCCGCAGGGAAGGCTATTCCGAAGGCCGTTGGATCGTGCTTGACTTTGCCGGAATTCTTGTGCATATTTTCCATCCGGAAGAGCGCGAGTATTACAATGTCGAACGGCTGTGGATGGATGCAACAACCGAAATTATTCGTCCCGAAAAATAAAACTCGGATAAAGTAAAAAATTTGAAAAACATTGCACCCTGCTCCTGCGGGAAACAGCGATTTAATTGTGTATCGGCAAGATGGCCGTGTTTTCAACCTGTTATTTGAAAACGGATAAGCCATTGTGCTGCCGATACATGTAAAACGGGGAGCAGGGTGTTTTGTATTTTGCACCGAAATGCTGCTAAAGCAAATGCGAACATCAGGGACGGAGGAACGTTATGAATAAATCAAACAGAGTGCTTGTTGTTGAGGATGATGCCGCAATCGTTCGTGCGTTGAGCTCGTTTTTGACGGATGAGGGCTTTTTGTGCAAAAGCGCAAACGGGCAGGCCGAAGCGCTGCGGCTTTTTGAGCGGGAGGAGTTTGATATTGTGCTGCTGGATGTTTCGCTTGCGGACGGCAGCGGCTTTGTTGTTTGCTCCGCCATGAAAAGCAAAAAGGATATACCCATTATTTTTCTGACGGCTTCGGGTGATGAACACAGCGTTGTTACGGGACTTGAGCTCGGTGCGGATGACTATATTGCAAAGCCTTTTCGGCCGCGGGAGCTTGTTTCGCGCATCAAAAACGCTCTTCGACGGGCGGGAAAACCGCAGGCCGCGGTCAGTCTCGGCGATGTGCGTGTTGACCTTGAGAGAGGAGCCTGTTTCCGCGGGGATACGGATCTTTGCCTTTCGGCATTGGAATACAGGCTTTTGCTGACGCTCATAAACAACCGCGGGCATGTTTTAACGCGCGCACAGCTGCTTGAACACATTTGGGATGTTGCGGGCGACTTTGTGAATGACAACACCTTGACCGTTTATATTAAACGGCTGCGCGAAAAACTGGAAGCCGATCCGCAGACTCCCTGCATTATTAAAACGGTGCGCGGCGTTGGATACAAAATAGACTGAATATATGCGGTTTGCCGCCGAAGAATAACGCAAAGGGGGCATGGAAAATGAGAGTACTCAGAAATCCGGATGTTTGTGCGCTGACGCTGACAACGGCAGCGGTCGGTATCGCCGCAAGCGGAATATGTTTTTATTTAAATCAGAAAGTGGGGCTTATTGCGGCCGCCGCTTTTGTAATTGTGATTTCGGCTCAGCTTGTGAACGCTGCGCTGCGTCACAGGCATTTCAGAAAGCTTGCGGATGAAATCGACGGCATTCTCCACGGTGCGGAGGACATATGCCTTTCAAAGTATCGTGAAGGCGAAATCAGCATACTTGAAAACGAGCTCACAAAGCTGATTGTTCGTCTTCGCGAGCAGGCAGATGCACTGCGTTCGGACAAAACAAAGCTTGCGGATTCAATTGCGGACATTTCTCATCAGATAAAAACTCCGCTCACGGCGCTTAATCTGATTGCGGAATCTTTGGGCAGGAGCGGCATGAATGCAGAAAAACGCATGGAGCTTCTTCTTGAACTTCGCAGGCAGCTGACAAGGATCGAGTGGCTTGTTTCCGCATTGTTGAAGCTTGCAAGGCTCGATGCGGATTCTGTCACTTTCAGCAGGAAACATGCCGAACTTGCGGCAATTGTTGACGGAGCGGTTGAGCCGCTGGAAATCATGGCGGAGCTGAAAAATGTACATTTCGAAATTGATGCTTCCGGGTTTGCATACTGCGATCCGGATTGGATGACGGAAGCTTTGGGCAATATACTTAAAAACTGTGTCGAACACTGCGAAAACGGAAGCATATATGTCACTGCATCCGAAAACCCGATTTATTCGGAATTTCGAATTCGCGACACGGGACCCGGAATCGCGGAGCAGGATTTGCCGCATATTTTTGAAAGATTTTATACCGGTTCAGCCGGCATGAACTGTACGGAAACGGGGAGTTTAAGGAATAATTCCCATACCGAAAACGAGACGGTTCAATGCGGAGCGCAGATTCCGCAGCTGCAAAGCGTCGGCATTGGGCTTGCGTTGTCAAGAACCATCATTTCAAAACAAAACGGAACAATTAAAGCGGAAAATCATCGTCAGGGCGGTGCAGTGTTCACCATACGCCTGTATAAAAGCGCAGTTTAACAACACTTCGATTGGATAATGTTTGAACCGTTTCCGAAGCTGCGTATTCGGTGTTTGTGACATATCTGTTATTTTCAAGTCACACACAAGTCATATTGCGCGGGTATAATTTCAACCATAAACAAAAGAGTCGAAGACAATACATTCGGATTGCGCGTATAAAAGGTTTGCCTGCCGCATTTCGAACGGATGATGCTCAAAAGGAGAGAAAATGGAGATTTTGAAGGTTGAAAACCTGACAAAGGTTTACGGAAAAGGCGAGAATGAAGTTCGTGCGCTCAACGGCGTAAGCTTTTCGGTTGAAAAGGGTGATTTTGTTGCGATTATCGGGCCTTCGGGCAGCGGCAAATCAACTCTTTTGCACACATTGGGCGGCGTTGACCGCCCCACGGGGGGCAAAGTGCTTGTGAACGGACAGGATGTTTATTCGCGAAGCGATGAACAGATTGCAGTTTTTCGCCGCCGCGAAGTCGGGCTTATCTATCAGTTCTACAACCTGATTCCGGTTTTGAACGTTGAAGAGAACATGTCCCTGCCTGTGCTTTTGGACGGACGAAACGTGAACCGCGACAGGCTGCGTGAACTGATTCGCGAGCTTGATCTTGTCGGACGCGAGAAACATCTTCCGAATCAGCTTTCCGGCGGACAGCAGCAGCGCGTGTCTATCGGCAGGGCATTGATGAATTCGCCTTCGATCGTGCTTGCGGATGAACCGACGGGCAATCTGGATTCAAAAAACAGCCATGAAATAGTTGAGCTTTTGAAGCGAATGAACCGTGAATACAATCAAACTCTCATCATGATCACTCATGACGAAAGCATTGCCCTGCAAGCTCGGCGCATTATTGCAATCGAGGACGGAAAAATCGTCCGTGACGAGGTGATTTCAAAATGAACATCATGAACAAAGTCACTTTGCAGGCGATGAAGAAGAACAGGGTTCGCACGATCGTAACGATAATCGGCATAATTCTTTCCGCCGCAATGTTTACCGCCGTCACAACTTTCTGCTCAAGCATGTACGGCTATATGCGCGAGTACTTTGCATATGACAAAGGCGACTATCATGTTTCGTTCAGCGGCTGTTCAAGTGAAACGATAGATAAAATTAAAGCCGACGAGCGCGTTTCAAAGGCCGCTGTTGCAAAGCCCATAGGTTATGCCGAAGCCGGTTCAAGCAACGCCGACAAGCCCTACTTGTATGTTCTTGAAGCGGATGAAAGCTTCATGAAAAACATGCCTGTTCATCTTACGAGCGGCAGACTGCCCGAAAATGAAAACGAGATAATTCTTCCCGCACATCTTCAGGCGAACGGCGGCGTATCACATAAAATCGGCGACAGATTGAAACTGACTCTCGGCAGACGTGTTGCGGAAGACGGATCGGAGCTTGGACAGAACAACCCGTATTCGTACGATGAGGAAAAGCTGACTGCGGACAGGATTTGGGAATATGTCGTTGTCGGTTTCTATGAACGCCCCGGGTTTGAAGAAATGATTGCTCCGGGTTACACCGCGCTGAGCCTTCTTTCCGAACCCCTGCGGGAAGGTGAAACCTATGATGCCTATATCCTGATGAAAAATCCGAGAAAGAATCTTGATGCGTTTGCGGAAAAGCTTTCGGGAGCTTTCACTGAGGCATCCTATCAAACGAGTTTGCTCACAATGGACGGCTATTCGGTGTTTAACAATTATTCGAATATGCTTGTGAGCCTTGCCGCTGTTTTCTGCGTGCTGATTTTTATCGGCTCGGTTTCGCTGATTTACAGTGCATTTTCAATTTCTGTAAGCGAAAGAACAAAGCAGTTCGGCTTGCTTGCTTCGATCGGCGCAACACGGAGCCAGATAAGGCGGTCTGTTCTTTTCGAAGCATTTGCGCTGTGTGTATGCGGCATACCTATCGGCCTTCTTGTGGGCATCGGAGGTATGGGAATTACACTGTGGCTTTGCGGAGATTTGTTCAAATCCGTACTCGATGCACCGTTCGGCATGAGCTTTTCCGTTTCATGGCAGGCAGTTGCCGTTGCTGTGACGGTCGCGGTGTTGACAGTTTTCGTTTCCGCATGGATACCGTCGCGGCGTGCAATGAAAATTTCACCCATTGAAGCAATCAGACAGGCGCGGGATGTGAATGCGGGCAAGAAGAATGTGCGCTGTTCAAAGCTTTTCATTCGGCTTTTCGGTGCAGAAGGCATGCTTGCAAAAAAATACTATGCACGCAGCCGCAAAAAGTATCGCGCAACGATAGCTTCTCTTGCAATGAGCCTTGTGCTTTTCATCTCTGCAAGCGGTTTCTGCATGTATCTCACAAAGTCGGCAGAGGACGCATTCACGAAAAAAAGCTACGATATATGTTATCGTGATTTGTCGGCGCAGAATTATACGGAGTTTGCCGCAGGCGCCCGAGAATACTTTGATGAGATAACTTTCTGCCTGAACACGCTCGACAACAGCTTTGTGTACCTGCCGGAGGGAGACACAACGGCGGAGTATAAAGCATACACAGAAGCGCAGCGCAGCGCACATGAAGGGCTGCTCAAAGTTGAACAAAACTGTTTTGCGTATTACATTGATGATGCGGCATTCGGACGGATGCTGACCGAAAACGGCATCGATGCCGATGCTTATTTTGCAGCCGAAGAAAAACTGCCCGTCATGCTCAACAGCGGTTACGATGTTGTTTATTCGCAGGATAACGGCGAAAACAACAGAAGAACCTATAATTACAGCTTTGTTTCGGATGGGGTAACGACCCTGATGCGGGCAAAACCCGCACCGCAGCTCGACGGATACATTTTGGACGGCATGTTTTGGTCCGGCAATGAAACAGGAGAGGGCGTTCTGCAATACTACTATTGGCCCGCTCAAGAGGAAGATGCTGACGGCGGAAGCAGCTCCGACGGGGAAAACTCCTCCGATGGGGAAGATTTCGAATCCTCAGGAATTGATTTTTTCGGAAGGCCCATAGACCAGCCCGTGCGCCCGGTTGAATATGAAGAAATACATATTGCAGCAACCGTCAAAACCGCACCCGCAGGGATTGACAGCGGACGTGCAATGAAGCTCATTCTGCCGTTCTCCGCGTTCAAGGATCAAAAGGCATTCAATGAAGGGTTCATGAATGTCTACATCTGCGCCGATGACCCGGACAAGACGGAGAATGATGTTAAGTCCGTATTCGAAACCCGTGGAATCGAATTTGCGCCTCAAAGGCTGTACAACCGTGCGGAGGAGGAACGAACCGTCAGCAACATGATAATCCTTGTGAAGGTATTCTCCTATGGTTTCATCGCGTTGATTTCACTGATTTCGGTTGCGAATGTGTTCAACACCGTGTCAACCAATGTTGCACTGCGCCGCCGTGATTACGCAATGCTCCGTTCGCTCGGAATGACGAACAGGGGAATGAACCGAATGATGAACTATGAATGCCTGCTCTACGGAACGCGTTCGCTGTTGTTCGGTTTCCCGCTTTCGGTCGGCATGACCTACCTTTGCTACCTGTCCGCAGCGGAGGCTGCACAGATGAGCTTCACAATGCCGTGGACGGCGGTTGCGATTGCTGTAGTGAGCGTTTTCATGGTTGTGTTTGTTTCCATGCTGTACTCAACAAGCAGGCTGAAGCGCGAAAACCCGGTTGATGCACTGAAGGATGAAAACATCTGATCGAAACAGTTATGATTGACAGACTGTGAATCAAAAAAATAACCGACTGTACCGCAATGTATGCGGCGCAGTCGGTTTTGTTCAAAATAAAGCTGATTTCGTTGTTTCTATATTGCGGAATGGTTATTTGCAGTGCGTCTCGTTGTATTTCTTAATGCCGAGAGCCAACAGGTCCATGGCGCGCTCAAGATCCTTCTGCTTGAGGACGTAAGCAATGCGAATCTCGTTCAGACCCTTGCCGGGGGTTGCGTAGAAGCCCTCGCCGGGAGCAAACATAACCGTGTCGCCGTTGTCATCAAAGTCGGTGAGCAGCCATTTCTGGAAGGTATCCGCATTGTCAACGGGCAGTGCAGCCATCATGTAGAACGCGCCCTGCGGTTCCTTAACAACGACGCCGGGGATTTCGAGCAGCTTATTGTAGCAGGTGTCGCGGCGGAGTTTGTATTCCTTGCGAACAGCATCGAAATAGTCGGAATCAACGCTGTAAAGCGCGGCGGAAGCGATCTGATCAAGGGTTGCAACGGAAAGCCTTGCCTGACAGAACTTCATGAGGTTCTGCTGAAGCTCCTTGTTGCGGGTGATAATGGTTCCGATACGTGCGCCGCAGGCAGAGAAACGCTTGGATACGGAGTCGATGATAACGGCGTTTTCGTTGATATCTTCGAACTGTCCGATGGTTGCAAGCTGCTCGCCGCCGTAAACGAATTCACGGTAAACTTCGTCGCCGATAACAAACAGGTTGTGTTCTTTTGCGACATCCGCAATGGTGCGCAGCTCTTCATGAGTCAGAACAACGCCGGTGGGGTTGCCGGGGTTGGTGAACATGATTGCGCGGGTGTTTTCGTTGATAAGAGCCTCGAGCTTTTCGCGGAAAGCATAGCGGTAACCGCCTTCGGGGGAGGTGGTCAGGGGGCGAATGGTGCCGCCTGCACTCTTGATGAAGGTGTTGTAGTTGGGGTAGAAGGGTTCGGGGATGATAACCTCGCTGCCGTCGTCAAGAATGCTGAGCATCAGCATCTGCAGCGCTTCGCTGCCGCCGGTGGTGATAAGGATATCGCTCTCTTCATAGTGAATGCCGAGTTTATCATAATAGTCCTGAACGGCTTTGATAAGCACGGGCAAACCGGGGGAAGGAGCGTATTCAAGAACGGGAAGCTCAAAATTGCGAACCGCTTCGAAATATGCGGGCGGGGTTGCGATATCGGGCTGACCGATATTCAAATGATAAATCTTTTTGCCGTTATTGGTTGCTGCAACGGCAAACGGATGGAATTTACGCATGGGGGAAAGGTTGCATGCCAAAGCCTTCTGCGAGATTTTCATGGAAGAAGCCTCCGAAAAAGTTTTTTTGAGGAAGAAAAAGCGGTGAAACAGCAGAAACGCCTTTTGCGCTGCCGCTCAGCCGAGGGAGTATCCTCATACGATGTGATTGTAGCATTTTTTTCGGGTTTGTGCAACAATGTTTGCGCCGAAAAAAGGTATATTTGAAGGAAAAGTGTTGGCAGGGAAGCATGACTGCGTTTGCGGAGAGCAAAAATCAGATGACACAAATGTAAAACAATTGTGAACTTTTTTTATGCAAAGCACCTGCAACACATATATATATTTGCAAAAACGTGTGTTTAAAAGATAAAATAGTATTTCACAACGGCATGTACAGCCGATAGTGTTAAGAGAATATTACAAAAGGGGTATTTAAACCGGCATTCCATTGTGGTATAATAACGCGAAATGTGGATATGCGAAAGGATACTGTTTGCAAATGATCGTTGTCATACCTGCATATGAGCCGGATGAAAAGCTTTTGCGTCTTGTGGACGAACTGAAGCAGCAAACGGACTATAAAATTATTATTGTTGACGACGGCAGCAAAAATGCGGAAAGCAAAGATGTTTTTTCAAAGCTTGAAGCGGATTCCGCTGTTACTCTGCTGCACCATAAAGTCAACCGCGGCAAAGGCCGCGCAATGAAGACTGCGTTTGAATACATAAAGGATGCGGGGTTTTCCGATGACGGTATAATAACCGTTGATGCGGACGGGCAGCACCTTATAAAAGATATCGTGGCAGTCAGTGAAACCTGGGCAAAGAACCCGAATGCGCTTGTTCTCGGCAGCAGACGTTTTTCCGGCAAGGTACCGCTCCGCAGCAGATTCGGCAACGGCGTGACACGCGGCGTGTTTGCGATTTCAACCGGTGTTCGCGTTTACGACACGCAGACGGGGCTTCGTGCGTTTTCAACCGAAAAGCTTGACGACATGCTCAAAATCGGCGGCGAACGCTATGAATACGAGATTAATCAGCTCCTGACATGCACCAAAACGCATGTGCCGATAATCGAGCACACCATAGAGACCGTGTATCTTAATAAGAATGAGACTTCTCATTTCAACACTGTAAAGGACTCGTGGCGGATATACAAAACGATTTTTACGTTCGTTTTTTCAAGCTTTGTCAGCTGGGCTGCGGATTATATCCTTCTGCTTGTGTTCAATGCGATACTCGGCGGCATTACGGGCGGTGCGGCGGTCAGGCTTCTGTCATTTAATCTTCCGCCAAAGTTCTTCGCGCTTGTCGGAGCACGCACGATAAGCTCCTTGCTGAATTACTTCCTTAATCAGCGGCTTGTTTTTCAAACAAAGTCCAAGGGCAGTGTACTGCGCTATTACATCCTTGTTGCGGCGCTTTTTGTGTTGAACTACGGTCTGCTTCAGCTTATGGGAAAAATCGGCATCGCGCTCTGGCTTGCCCAAATAATCGCACAGCTTGTGATTTACCCGCTGAGCTTTGTAATTCAACGAAAATTTGTTTTTTGCGAGAAAAATACCACAGCATAAAACATTGCGGTGTCGGGCGGTTCATGCCGTGTAATTTTAAGGAGATAATATATGAAAGCAAATAAGGCAAAAATTATTCTTGTTGTTGTTTTGGATATAGTATTTTTTGCGGCAATACTGTTGTCGTTTGCATGGTTTCATCATGCAAAGCCGCAGAAGCTTTCACCGACGAGAACATTCGACCCGAGGGTTTCGCCTTCCCCGAGTCCGTCGCCGGATTATTGGATTCCGAAAGACACACCTGCTGCCGGTGAAACACCGGATCCGTCGGCGTCCGCCCAACCCACCCCTGAACCGAACGATCTGCTTCGCGGAAAGTATTCCGAAAAGTTCACTTCCGGTGAGGTAATCCGAGATGAGAACGGCTATCGCAGCGGAAATGTATGTGTTGAGATGAGCAAACACACTATGACCGTTCAGGGGCAGCCCGTATGCTACTATGTTGCCGACATTTACATAAAGGATATTACAAGCCTTCGCTGCGCAATTTCCGATTCGCCGGACAGGGATGAATGGGTGACGGAGCTTGCAGGCAAGAACAATGCAATCGTTGCAGCTTCGGGCGACTTCTTTGTTTTCAAGCGGAGCGGACTTGCGATTCGAAACGGACAGGTTTACCGCGAGGAGCTGAACAGAAGTCAGGATGTTTGCGTTGTCTATTCCGACGGCACAATGGCAACTTATTTTGCCGGTTCGGTGGATTTAGATTCGATTTATGCTAAAAACCCGTATCATGCGTTTTCGTTCGGCCCAAAGCTTTTGAACAACGGCGAACCGATGACGGAATTCAACACGAGTGTTGCAACATGGAATCCGCGCTGCGCGATAGGTTATTATGAACCGGGGCATTACTGTCTTGTTGTTGTTGACGGAAGGCAGAGAGGCTATTCCCTCGGGCTTGAAATGACAGAGCTTTCAAAGCTCATGAAACAGCTTGGCTGCACGGAGGCATACAACCTTGACGGAGGCATGACCGCTATGATGGCATACGGTACTGAGCTTTACTCACAGCCCTGCGGCGGCGGCAGACAGAATTGCGACATTGTTTATGTTGCGGAACCGCTGTCCTGAACGTTCGGATTCGAAACGGAAGCTGAAAACTACTTGAAATTTAAAATTTAACGGGGAAATAATAATGAGAAAATCACTCTTCAATTTCAATAACAAACGCCGCGTGTTCCGCGTGCTGCTCTCTCACCTGACGGCAATGCTCGCATTGCTCGTGCTGATTTGCTTCGTTATCGACAGGTTCAACACGGCAATGGCATTTATGGACAGTGAACTTTCAAAGTGGTATATTGCGGTGCTTGCAGTCCTTGCACTCATATCATCGATACTTAACATCGTTGCGTTGTGGGTAAATCCCGACAAAATGAAGAAAAATCGAACGCCCGACAACCATTGACGGTGCAAAACGGCGTTACCATTTGTGGATATAATTACGACTGTATGAAAAATAAAACAAAGATTTTACTTGTTGTTACGGCGGATATTCTTGTTTTTGCGATTATACTGCTGTCTTTCGCATGGTTTCATCATGTTAAACCGCAAAAATTTGATGCGAACCATGCGTTCCCTCTGCCGGAAAAACGTGAAAACCTTCTGCACGGCAAATATGAAGATAAGTTTACCGCTGACGGAAGCATTCAAAAAACCGAGAATTCCTATCGCAGCGGCAATGTATCCGTTGAGATTTTGAGCCGGGATATTACCGTCGGCGGCTATCCCGTGCACTACTACATGGCGGATATTTACATTAAGGACATTTCAAGCCTTCGCAGTGCGGTGTCGGAAGAGTCCGACAGGAGGGAGCGTGTTGAAAGCCTTGCTGCAAAACATAATGCAATAGTTGCAACTTCCGGCGATTTTTTTGTTTTCAAACAGAGCGGGCTTGAGATTCGCAATGGGTATGTCTATCGCGAAACAATAAATAAAACGCAGGACGTATGCGTTATTTATCAGGACGGCACGATGGAAACCATACTTGCGGGTTCGGTGAACCTTACCGCTGTTTATCGCAAAAAGCCGTATCATACTTTCTCATTCGGTCCGAAGCTGCTGAACGGCGGCCAACCTATGGAGGAATTTAACACGAGTGTTGCAAACTGGAATCCCCGCTGTGCGATCGGCTATTACGAGCCGGGTCACTATTGCCTTGTGGTTGTTGACGGAAGACAGGAAGGGTACTCCATGGGGCTTTCAATGAAGGAACTTTCAAAGCTGATGTTTGATCTCGGCTGCAAGGAAGCATATAATCTTGACGGCGGCGAGACAGCAATGATGGCTTTTGACGGAGAACTGACTTCAAAGCCCAGCAACGGGGGAAGAGAAAACTGTGATATCGTGTATATAGGTGAACCGCTCGAATAAAGCTGCACGCAGAAACCATTCGGAAGATTCAGAATCATACATGGATGCCGCACCGGCGTTTCGGCGCGGCATTTTGAACAATTATATGCTAATATATGCTTATTAAAACACGGAGACCGACCGATGCTGTATATATCAAGATTTGAATTTCCGGATGTCGAAACCGAGACAGATTTCCGATTCGGGTTGAAAATGACATGCTATGATTCAATCTATCCGTTCGGCGTTCTTTCAGAAAAAGGACTGACGCAGCTTGATTTTGAAGATATAACGCTGCTTTGCGGCGGCAACGGCACAGGAAAGACAACCGCACTCAATATCATTGCAGAGAAACTGAAGCTGACAAGGGCATCGTTGTATAATCGCAGCTGCTTTTTCGAGCGTTACCTTGAGGATTGCAGTTTTATATGCGAACTTGAAATCACTCCGCACAGCAGGATTATCACGAGTGACGACGTATTTGATTTTATGCTTGATCTCCGCAGCCTTAACAGCGGGGTTGACAGGCGGCGCGATGAACTGTTTGACGAATATCTTTCGCTAAAACACAAAAAATCAAGTATTCGTTCACTTGAGGATTATGAGGCTCTTAAGCGGCTCAACACGGCGCGCAGCAAGACCGCTTCGGAATTTATTCGCAGGAGCTTGCCGGCAGGCTTGCGCGAACGGTCAAACGGGGAAAGCGCATTCATGTATTTCCAAAACAAAATTGAGGAAAATGCGCTGTATCTGCTGGACGAACCCGAAAACAGTCTTTCTCCGGAAAAACAGATTGAACTGCTTCAGCTTATTGAGGACAGCGCAAGGTATTTCGGATGCCAGTTTATAATTGCGACTCATTCCGCAATTATGCTTTCCGCCCGAAACGCAAAGATTTATGATTTTGATTCATTCCCGGTGGGAGTTTGCGCATGGCAGAATATTCCGAGTGTTCGCTGTCAATATGAGTTTTTCAGAAAGCATGATGCCGAGTTTGAATAATCATCGGACGGAACCATGCAGAAAAATCGGCAAATTTAAATCTCACGAAAATAAGTCATTCGGAGTATTTCAGACATTAATCAGCAAATTCATAGCCGTCACTCGGCGAGGGCTGCCTGCCTGTTTCATCGAACAAAAGCCTTCCGATGAGCGAATCGGACCTTGCGCCCTGCTCGATGAACCATTCTGACGGGATATAAATCGTCGGTTCGATTGTCGGATCGGCGATAAGTTCATATTTTCGATAGCAGAGCAAAATTCCGCAGTCATAGAACATGAACATGCGATCCGAATAAATCGGTTCAGGCAGACAAATGACAGTATCACCAAAATTCGAAACTGCGGTTTCGTATGCTTTTTTACCGAAATCTGCCGCAAAATCATCGCTGAACGCAACACCGAAACAATCGTCAACGGAAAGAATCCGTCCCGATAAGATGTCTATGTTTATCGGTCTTGTTTCAAAAACCGCATATCCGTTAACGGTCGGAACATCATAATCCGCATTGAGTTGTTCGAAGGGAACATAAACGCACATTTTGATTGAAAGCAGGTCGTTATCATTGTACATAACATCGTAAGTTATGTACCTGTCAGCAGGCTGCTCACGCGCATATTCCACGAAGGCTGTTTTCACGGCAGCGTTCACAAGGACGGAGTTTCTGCAAACGAAAACAGGACATACGACATAGCAGCCGGATGTTCTCACATGCTCCTCAAACCCGACATATGGCTTTTTATTTTCCGAAGGCTGATTTTCGGGAACATCGGCCGTCGGCTGAACCGATGCAGCGGAGAAAACGTTCACACCGACAGCGGATGATGCACCGGAGGCGGCGGAAAGCGTGAAATATGAACTCGACTGTTTCCCAACGGTATGCATATGTGACTGTGCCGTTTGCGCGTCGAAACGGATTTGCTGCGATTGAGCATATGTTGAACAGGCGAAACAAGGCAAAACCGCAGCGGCCGCTGTCAGCATTGCAAAGAATCCCGCCGCAATGCGCGGAATGCGGCGGATAGTGTATTGTGTTTTTGTGTTGTGATTCATATCGAATGCCTCGCCGAACATATGCCTGATGCAGCTCAACGACCGAATAAGCCTGCCCTTTTATGTGCAGTTTACTTAATAATCATAAGCTCGCTGTCCGAAATCGCATGCTCAATCATTTCGGAGAAATCAACCTTTGCTTCGCTTGCGCGCAAATCCTCAAGCACAGGTTTTGTCACGGGATGCTTGGGAACAAACACGGTGCAGCAATCCTCATAGGGAAGGATGCTTGTTTCGTATGTTCCGATTTTCCTTGACAGATCCATAATATCATCCTTGTCGAAACCGATGAGCGGACGGAAAACAGGCATGGTCACGGCATCGTTGGTGACGCAAAGGCTTTCAAGCGTTTGACTTGCAACCTGTCCGAGAGCTTCGCCTGTGATGAGTGCACGTGCGCCTTCCTTTTCGGCAATGCGCTGCGCAATCTTCATCATAAGCCGGCGCATGATGACGGTGGCCTCTTTACTCGGACATTGCTCGTAGATGGTCATTTGGATATCCGTGAAAGGAACAAGGTGCAGCCGGATCGGACCTGCATAGCGTGAAAGCAGGCGGGTCAGGTCAACAACTTTGTCACGGGCGCGCTCGCTTGTGTAGGGATAGCTGTAAAAATGAACCGCACTCAGTATAAGTCCGCGTTTTGCCATCATATAACCTGCAACCGGGCTGTCAATGCCGCCGGAAATGAGCAGCGTTGCACGTCCTGCGGTGCCGACAGGCATTCCGTTTGCGCAGGGAATCTCCTCGCAATACAGGTACGCTCTGTCGCGTATTTCAACGGAAAGAGAAACCTCGGGTTTGTGAATGTCAACACGCACGGATGGGTAGCGTTCGAGAATCAGATGCCCGAGTTCGCGGTTGATTCCGTCCGAATTCATAAAATAGTGCTTGTCCGAACGGCGGGCAAAAACCTTGAAGCTGAAATTCGGATTTTTTTCAATCTCTTTGTCCATAAGCATATATGTCGTGCTGCATACACTCTGCCAATCCTTATCAACGGCAAGCGCGGGACTGACGGAGTGAATGCCGAACACGCGGGTGAGCCTTGAGATTGCTTCGTCAAACTGTACATCCGGAATATCCATAACATATATTCTGCCGTGTTCGCGGTCGATTCTTGAGGGAATGCCGCGAAGGGCGGAACGCATGTTGTCAACGAGCTTCTGCTCAAAATAGGGACGATTCAGCCCCTTAAGATGAATTTCGGTGTAGCGAACAAGAATAACTCTTTCCATTTTATAATACCTTTCGTGTTTATCTTCCGAGTGGAACGTTTTTGGGTTAAACTTTCGAGTGCGCTTTATCTCCTGCGGAACCGTCGAAGCAGGGAGAGGCTGTCCTCGATCATCTGAGCGGCCGCATCGGCTTCTTCCTCGGTGTTGCCGGCGCCGAAGCTGAAACGGATTGCGCCGTCCTGCCTGTCGCCGGTGATTCCCATTGCGGTTAAAATGCGGTTTTTGCCGCGGTTCCTTGCCGCACAGGCGGAGCCGGTTGAAACAAGCAGGCCTTTGTCCATTAATGAATGCAGCAGAACCTCACCGCGCACACCGAGAAAGCTGATGTTCAAAATATACGGTACACTGTCGTTTATTTCGGGTCCGTTGAGCTTTATATCCTTGATTCGGGACAAGTTGTTGTAAAGGCGGTGTTTGACACGGGTCATATTTTCGAGCCTTTCGGTGCGGTTGTCCGTCCAAAGTTTTGCGGACACGTCAAGAGCCATGATTGAGGGCACGTTCGTGGTTCCGGAGCGAAGATTGTTTTCCTGCCCTCCGCCCGTTTGTCCGCCTTTGAAGCGCGTTCCGCGGCGCACATAAAGCCCGCCTATGCCTTTAGGAGCGTTAAGCTTATGTCCGCTGAAGGAATACATGTCGCATTGCACGGCGGGCATTTTGATGTATGCCTGCACGCCGTCGCAATGGAAAACCGCTGAGGGGCTTTTTTCGCGCACGAGGTGATATATGCCGTTGATATCATTCACGGCGCCGACCTCGTTGTTGACGTGCATGATGCTCACATAGCCCGTTGATTCGGTAAGGGCGGCGGAGAGTTCATCCATGCGCACACACCCGGTTTTGTCAACGCCGACAACAACAACATCGTATCCCTGCGCTTTAAGCGCGGCAAAAGGCTCAAAAACGGAGGGATGCTCAACTGCGGATGTTATGATGCGGCATTTGTCGCGGCGCATTGCAAGCGTCCCGGAGAGGGCGATATTGTTGCTTTCCGTTCCGCCGCTTGTAAAAATAAGCTCGGATTGCTCCGCATTAAGGTAGGATGCAAGCCTTGCTCTTGCAGCGTTGACATCCCGCTCGACAGAAACGGCGGGGGAGTATGCAGCTGCCGGGTTATAAAACTGCTCGGTCATGTATCGAAGAGCCGTGTTTGCAGCCTCGGGGCAAACCGGCGTTGTTGCACTGTTATCAAAATAAATCATATAAATTACCAACCTGTTGTTTATTGAGCAATCGCCGGATGCAGTGCCTTAAGACACAATGCCTGCAAATGCACGTTCGGCATGTCCGGCGATTACTAAATAAATATGCTGTCAATTCCGCTTTTGTTAAGAATGCCGTTCGAAGGGAGTTTCAAAGCAGCATACGACTCCGATTTATCCGTTGGGGAATGTCGGTTCATCCGTGGGTTCGGCGGGCTGATTCGGAGGCGGATAAAGTGCGCTCAGCACATCGTAATTCCGCTTCAGTTCGCTCATATACTGACTGATGAGCGCAGCATCGGATTGTGCAATTGCATTTTGCAGCTGCGTGATTCCGCCTTCAAGAATGTGGCGCGCCGTTTCTGTCAGTGTCTGAACGGTGTCAAGATAACGGCGCACAGTCGCAATAAGCTCGTTTGAACGCGCAATAAGCTCATCGAGCGGAATATCCGTCCCGCCGCCGGTGTGTACCGTGCAGCATTCAAGATGTTCCGCGTTGCTTATGAATTCGTCTGCGGTAAGATCCGTGCGCACCGCGTTAGGCATGTATTGATAGAGTTTATCGTTGCTCAGTCTTGCATAAAGCGATGTTGAAGGAATCAGCACAATGCATTTTGCATAGCGTGATTCGGCGGGGCAATGCTGCCCTGCCGGCATTTCGGAATCCTTGCAGTACACAACGGTGCAGTGCATATCACAGTATTCAGTGGGCATTTTTTCAACCGCGCACCAGTCGGTAAGCGGAGGGTTGTTCGTGTCGTGCAGACATTCTTCGGTGGCAAGCTTGCCCGAAACCGGGCAGATCGTGGCTTGGGTCAATCCGATGTCGGACGGGGAAACATCGAGGAGCGGACGGTCCGAGAAACCGTCATGCACCTTGCTCATGAAAGCCTGCCAAAGCGGAGCGGCACTGTTGCCGCCGGTCGAGCCGGAGGCAAGCTTTTCGGAATACTTGTCATGGCCGATCCAGAGGGAAGCGGTATAGTAACCGGTGAATCCGGCGAAATAGACGCTTGTGTAATCATCATTTGTGCCGGTTTTGCCCGCAACGGTGATACCGGGTATGATTGCACTTGTGCCCGTGCCGGAAGAAACAACGTCCTTCATCATGTCGGTGAGCATAAATGCACTGGATTCTTCAAAAACGCGCCGCGTCTTCTGATAGTCGCGCGCATCGATAACGATGCTGCCGTCCTCAGCAACAACGGTCGTGAAGGAGATGGGTTCCATATACATGCCGCCGTTGGCAATGCAGGCATATGCGGCCGCCATTTCAAGCGGAGTGATTCCGCTGGTGCCGAGCGCAAGACCCGGGCCGTCAACGTTGATTCGCGAGGGATCAACGCCGAGCCGCTCAAGGTACTTTGCACTGAGTTCGGGGGTCACAATGTCGAACAGAATCCTTGCGGCAACAATGTTGAGCGAGGATGTGATGCCTCGGCGAACGGAAGTCAGTCCTTCCCAACGACGCGAACCGATTTTCGGGTATCCTCTTTCACCGCCGTAACCGTCGATTGCAAGCTCGGAATTCAGCACGCATGTTGCCGGCGTTGCGCCCATGTCGAGCGCGGGACCGTAAACCGCAAGCGGCTTGATGGATGAACCGACAGGCATACTGCTCTGGTAAGCGCGGTTGAGCTGCCGTTTCTGAATCGGCTCTTCACGTCCGCCGACCATGGCAACGATATAGCCCGTGTGCTGATCGATAATGACCGATGCCGCCTGCGGCTGCGCACTTGTGATGCCGGAATTGGGGTCTGTAATTTCAGATGCAGCCGAATTGCGCAGACGGGGATAATTCTGCCATTCGGTAATGGTTTGCTGAACGGTGTTCTGAATGTCCGGCTTAACTGTCAAATAAATGTGGTATCCGCCGGTGCGCAGTTCCCTTTCGATTTCGGCACGGTTTGCAGGCGTGTCCGCAAGGTCACGCGCTTCAAGCATGTGCGTCACAACATCATAAACACCGTATTCAACAAAATATGCCATGTCATAGAGCTGCTTTTGAGCACTTACTTCAAGGATGTTGACATGTTCAACAAGTGCGGCGTCATATTCGGCGCGCGTTATGAAGCCCTCATCATACATTGCTTTAAGAACAACGTTCGTCCTGTCGTTGGTTATATCCATTTTGTTGCGTCCGCTGCTGTAAAACCGTTTATAGGTGTTTGCACGGGGATTGGTAACGTTCGGCTTTTGAACCATGCCCGCAAGCATTGCGCATTCGCGAATGGTCAATTCATCGAGTTCCTTGCCGAAATAGTCTTTTGCGGCTGTTTTAAAGCCGTAGTTGGAGTCGCCGAGGTAAACATCGTTCATATAGGCTTCAAGTATTTTGTCCTTTGAAACGGTGCTTTCAAGCTCATATGCAAGGTATGCTTCCTGAATTTTGCGCTTATAACTCTGAACGTTGGAAAGTACTTTGTTTTTGATAAGCTGCTGGGTGATTGTTGAGCCGCCGTGGGTGTTGGTGTTGCGCAGCGTGTTGATAACAGCCGAAAAAAGCCGCTTGAAATCAAGGCCGCTGTGTTTATAAAAGCGAACATCTTCAACCGCAATAAGCGCATTTTTAAGATTGTCGGGAATTTCGTCGATATTTGCCCAATCGCGGTATTCCATGCTGGCAAAGGTCGTTATCATATTTCCGTTGCCGTCATAGATGTAGCTTGTGCGGTCGCTTTCCGTGAGCGCGGAAATATCAAGCGTCGGCGTGGTGTCGATATATGCTTTTGCAATGCCGAGCACAAGGCCGAGTCCGATGAAACCGCAAAGTATTCCCGCAACAACAACAAGTTTTATGACTGTGAACACGATGGCGAGCAAGGTTGAACGCGGTCGTTTGCGCGGCGCAAAAACTCCCTGCGGTGCATCCGCTTTGTTCGGCGAAGTGCGTTTTGCACGGGAATGATTTTTGTTATTCGGTTTTGAATGCATTGATTCGTTTGCTCCTTTTTTGTCTGAAAACAGTTTGGCAAAAAAACTGCGCACGGAAGCGAAGGTTTTTTTGAAAAAACCCGAATTCCCGCCGTCGGCGGGTTCTCCGTTCGCATTTGTCGCCGCAGCGGGACTCTCAAAAACGAGAGTGTCGCCGTCCGCTGCGCTGTTATGTTCATTTTTGAAATTATCCATCTCAAAATACCTTTCGCATATTTTCCCATTCAAATTATACCACAGTGTGCACCGCTTGGCAAACCGAACATCAAATATTTGCAGTTTTGCCGCAAATATCCGCAATTATCCGCGTTTGCTCCCGCATTGCGGGTAACACTCATGCCGTGTGCGGAATATTTTAAAAAGAAAACGATAAAAAGGAGGGAATGCAATGTCGGACTGCACGGGGGGCGAAAGCAATGCTGTTGTAAGGAAAAGAAACGGAAAACGCCGCTTCCGAAGAGCACACGGCACAAAATCAGCCAATATCCGCAGGATACAAAAACCGAATCTGCATTTTGGCCTGCGGGGTATAATCTGTGCTGCGGCTGCGCTGTTTATTGCGTTCGCAATCCTGTTTGACTCGGCGTTTTCCGTGCCGCTGCGCGCTCTTGCAGAGGAAAAGGCAGCCCGGCTTGCAGCGGAACTGCTGAACTCTGCGGTATTGGAAGTCATGGGAGCCTATTCGGAGAAACATGATCCTTCCGAACTTGCAAAAGTGCAGCGAAACGAGAGCGGTGCGGACATTCTTTTTATTGACGCCGTGAAAATTAATCTGCTTGCGGCGCAAATAACCGATTGCGCCCAAATTCGGCTTCGGGAGCTTTCGAATGCTTCTGTCGGCGTATCACTCGGGACGGCAAGCGGAATTGCATTGTTTACCGAAAAAGGCCCTCGTATAAGCGTCGGGATTTCTCCTGCGGGAAGAATCGATTCCGGACTTTCCGCTGCATTTTCTCCTGCCGGAATCAACCAAACAAGATATTCGGCATATCTTAAACTGACTGCAAACATTCGGATAATACTTGCCTCTTTTGAAAAACATATCGCCGTGTCCCATACCGCCGCACTTTGCGAAACCGTTATTGTGGGCGATGTCCCTCAGGCATACACAAACGTTGAATCGGTTGATGACGCATTGAACCTTTTGCCGTCAACGGGCGATACAGAGTAAGTATTGACGGGAATTTTTGTGATAAAACATCAGACATATACCAATGCTGCGTGAAAAAATCCGTCAATTAAAAATATTAATTGATGTTTTTTTCGCAACGGCTGCAAATCCGTAACATGCCGCGTAAACAGCTTGAATTTCGGGAGAAAATTATTAATGTTAAAATTTTTAGAAAAAAATAAAAAAAACACTTGCACTATCCGGCAATATATGGTATGCTTGACTCGAAGAGCGGAAGAGAGCCGAAACGAGGGCGATCGATCCGATTTTCAAAAGCTCCAAGCCGCAGTTCCTCGGGTCTTTGTGCATTCCGGCTGTGCTGACAACAAAGACTTCCCCGTTTCCGATCTCCGCCCGATAAATGTTTTGGCTTGCAAAACGCATTTTTGACCGGGAACGGTTCAATCGACAGCAATCGGGCAAACTATCACTATACCATTACTATGGAGGTTTAATTATGAAGGCTCTGTCACAACAAATGGTTGATTTTTGACGAGAAATAGCGTATAATAATAG
>ERZ1673699.27-NODE-27-length-205546-cov-18.802094_pt1 | contig 205546 bp, 178 predicted proteins | sample MGYA00580229_ERZ1673699 | MGnify/ENA primary metagenome ERZ1673699 (study PRJEB41218, sample SAMN15661785) | gut metagenome | host: Homo sapiens | place: Canada: London | collected 2015-08-20/2019-03-30 | study: EMG produced TPA metagenomics assembly of... | reverse complement strand
GCACCAACGGCCACATCCTGCCGGTCCCGAACATGAACATCATGAACGGTGGCGCCCACGCTGACTTCGCCACCGACATCCAGGAGTACATGATCTCCCCGTACGGCTTCAACACCTACAGCGAGGCTCTGCAGGCTGGCGTCGAGGTCTACCACACCCTGAAGAACGTCCTGAAGAAGCAGGGCCTGAACACCGGCCTCGGCGACGAGGGCGGCTTCGCTCCGAAGATGAAGTCCAACAAGGACTCCCTGAACTACATCATGGACGCCATCTCCGCCGCCGGCTACGAGCCGGGCAAGCAGATTGGCATCTCCCTCGACGTGGCTTCCTCCGAGTTCTACAACAAGGAGACCGGCAAGTACCACTTCGAAGGCGACGACCGTGAGGCCGGCTACATGCTCGACTTCTACGAGAACCTCATCAACGAGTACCCGATCGTCTCCATCGAGGATCCGTTCCAGGAAGAAGGCTGGGACGACTGGGCGGCCATCACCGCCAAGCTCGGCGATCGCCTGCAGTTCGTCGGCGACGACCTGCTGGTCACCAACCCGGCACGTCTGGCCAAGGGCATCAAGCTCGGCGCCGCCAACTCCCTGCTGGTCAAGCTCAACCAGATCGGCACCGTCACCGAGACCCTCGACGCCATCGAGCTGGCCACCAAGAACGGCTTCACCTCCATGGTTTCCCACCGTTCCGGCGAGACCCCGGACACCACCATCTCCGACCTGGCTGTGGCAAAGAACACCGGCCAGATCAAGACCGGTGCCCCGGCTCGTGGCGAGCGTATCGCCAAGTACAACCGCCTACTCGAGATTGAGGAGGAGCTCGGCTCCACCGCTCAGTACGCCGGCTACAGCGCTTTCAAGGCCTGCAAGAAGTACATCGCTGAGTGAGCGTAGCCAGCGCATCATGAATGCGTTGACATAGAAATACCCGTCGTGTTCCAAGTCGAACGCGACGGGTATTTTCGTTGCTATGAGTTCGAAGGCACGAAAAAAACCATCACAACGCGGCGGCGCCGGCCCGGTCGCGTTCTTCGTGGCATTGTTCATCGTGGCTTTGGGAACCATCCAGTTGGCATCGACATTCCATACCTATGCGTTGAATCTGGCAGAGCTTAACGGACTGAAAAAACAGGAAGCGGCGTTGGTTGCGCAGAAACGCGAGCTGGAGAACGATATCGCAAGATGGGATGACAAGGCGTATGTCACCGCCCAGGCCAGGGATCGTTTGGGATTCGTCTTCCCCGGCGAACAGGCGATTCGTGTCGAGCATCCCGAAGCGGTGACCGGCAAGAGCGAGCCGAAAAAAGGGACGACATACGACGAATCACCGAAAACCGCCCTGCCGTGGTATAAGGAACTTGCATATTCCTTCAAGCAGGCGGATCGGTCGGATCCCGTGAAGGCCGACTCGACGAAACAGTCGCAGCATGCCGGCGAAGAAGACAAACAGGACAGTCAACAACAGACTGGCCAATCGCAACAGGACGGTCAGCAGCCGTCGGAAGACGGACAGGAGTGACATGGACATGACGATTATCGAACAGGCCAAGGGTTTGGCGGACAAAGTGCTTGCCCAACCCGCCACCGAACATGATATCGCCGTGGTGGAGCGTCAGCTTGGACGTTACCCGCGCGGCATGGTCGCCGTCGGAGCCCGTTGCGTATGCGGCCGGCCTTTGGCTGTGGTCACCCGGCCGTTGCTTCCAGGCGGTGTCCCGTTCCCGACGACCTGCTATCTGACCGGGCCCGAAGCGGTGAAGGCCATCTCCCACATCGAAGCCGAAGGCAAGATGAAGGAATACAACGATATGCTGGCCGAAAACGAGGATCTGCGTGCCGGATACGAACGTGCCCACGAACTGTACCTCGCGTTCCGCCATGAAATCGCTTTGGCCTTGGAAGACAGCGAGGAACACATCGAAGGCACCAGTGCCGGCGGCATGCCGGTGCGTGTCAAATGCCTGCACGCGTTGTTGGCCCAGACGCTGGTGATGGGTGAGGGCGCCAACCCCATCGGTGATATGGCCCTGTCCGCCATCAAACATGAGTTCGATCCGGCCGTATGCCGTTGCGCAGTGGAAAACGAAGAGTAGAAGGTGGGAGTAATGAAGTCGGTAACCGTTGCCGGTATTGATTGCGGCACGAATTCGATTCGTCTGAAAGTCTCGCGTGTGAGCGAGGACGGTGTGGAAGACATCGTTCCGCGCATCCTGCGGGTGATTCGTCTCGGTCAGGACGTGGACAAAACCCATCGCTTCGCCGACGAGGCGTTGGCGCGCGCCTATGAGGCCGCCCGAGAATTCGCCGGCGTGCTTGCCGAACATCCCGTGGACGGCATCCGCTTCGTGGCCACATCGGCCACCCGTGATGCCGAGAACCGTGAGGAATTCGAAGACAACATCGAGAAGATCTTGGGCGTGCGTCCCGAAGTCATTCCAGGCACGGAGGAAGCGGATTTAAGCTTCCTCGGTGCCACCAGCATCGTCCATCGCGAGGTTGAGGCCCCCTATCTGGTGGTCGATTTGGGCGGAGGTTCCACCGAACTGGTGCTGGGAGGCGACGGCGTCACCCATCCGAGCACGCAGGTGCAGGCCGCGTTCTCCATGAATATCGGGTCTGTCCGTATGACGGAGCGTCATCTGAAAAACGACCCGCCGACCGAGGGGCAGATCGCCGAGGCGGTCGCGGATATCGACGCGCATATCGACGAGGCGTTCAAGACCGTTCCCGCCGGCAAGACCCACACCATCATCGGCGTGTCCGGAACGGTCACCACCATGACCGCATTGGCTATGGGATTGACGGAATACGACCACACCGCCGTGGACGGCGCACGCTGCACGCTGGAAGATGCCTATGCCGTTGACAACCGGTTCCTGCACATGCCTCGTGAGGAGCGTCTGACCTACAAGACTATTCATCCCGGACGCGTCGATGTGGTCGGCGGCGGCGCATTGGTGTGGAACCGTGTGCTTGCCAAGGTGTCTGAAGCCGCATATGAGGATCATGGCCAGCGCATCGACTCCTTCATGGCCAGCGAGCATGGTCTGTTGGACGGCATCGTGCTGGATTACGGCAAGAGATTGCTTGCTGCGCGCTGACGTGGCATAATAGCTTGGCGTCGGCTTTTTCTTCTGGCCGGCGCAAAGCCTCCATGGCGAAATCGGTATACGCAGTCGACTTAAAATCGACCTCTTCGGATTGCGGGTTCGAGTCCCGCTGGAGGCACTTTTGGAAACCGCCAGAGATGGCGGTTTTCCTTTATTCTCCAACGGTTTTGGCATCATCGCGATTCACTGCGATTCAACCCTTTTCCACGGTGGGTTATGGAAAAATGTGGGCAATGTGTAGGCAAAATGTGGCATATCGTTCCCGAAACATTCCGTAGGTACACTGTCGGACATTACAAACCGTATGACACCGACTGAAACGGATGACGCATGACTTCGAAAGACATCAAGCCTGTAATCGAACAGCCCGCCACTGAAATCCCCCTGATGCTTGCGCAGGCGATTATCGTTGCCGGCGTGCTCGCTATCGGCGAAATCGCATGTTCTCCGCTGTACTTTACCTTGATGGACCATTCGTTGGCACTCGTTCCGTGGGCATTGGAAGCCGCATTCCTTGCCGTGGCGTTCACCTTCGTTGTGGGCTTCGCATTGTTGTGGTGCGCCGAATCGTTCACTTTCAAACTCAAGGAACGATTCCGCCCGTTCGGCTATGCGGCGGTAGGATTGATTGGATACGGCGTATGGAGCCTGCTGGTGTTCACCGCCACCATCAATTCGATACTCGCCAAAGTCGGGGAAAGCGTTCTTACCAACGGCCAGGTCGGCGCGATCGCGCTGAACGGAGCAGCCTTGGGCTTCGTCGCTTTCCTTTTCGCAAAACTGCTCGACGTCAAACTCGGCAATCGCAAAACCGTTGCGATAATTCTGCTTATCGCGGAAATCGTCATTGCCATCATCGGCCTACTCATCATGATTCGCATGTTCAGCGTGCTTTACGCGGCGTGACGGCGAAGACGCGGAAAAGAGAGCGCAATATACATGTTCAGCATTCTGGAGATGTTCACCATCGGCGTCGGCCCCAGCTCGTCGCACACCGTAGGACCGATGGTCGCGGCCAGCAGATTCGCTGCCTCCCTTGAACGTGACGGCATACTGAACCGGGTCGGCCGCGTGCGAACGGTACTGTATGGTTCGCTCGCCCTGACCGGTCTTGGGCACGGTACCGATCGCGCCACGGTGGCGGGCTTGGAAGGCAACGTACCGAAAACCGTCGATACCGATCACATGAGCAATATCCGTATGGAATGCGAGGCAGGCGGCGAGCTGATGCTCAACGGCACGCATCGCATCGATTTCGATTACGGACGCGATGTGGTGATGGATGTATGGCACCGCATGGCGGCCCATCCCAACGGCATGCGATTCCAAGCCTTCGACCGGCAGAACAATCTCATCGACGAACAGGTCTGGTATTCCATTGGCGGTGGATTCGTCAGACAAGGCGACGCCGACGACCTGATGATCGGCATCCATGAGAAACCCCCTGCGGGAACGGCCTTCGCCGATCAGACCGACGATTCCTCAACCGATATCGATATGGACATGCCCTATCCGTTCACCACATGCGACGAACTGATCTCGCTGTGCGATGAACATCACATGAGTGTGGCCGATGTGGTGTGGGCCAATGAGACGGCCATGCGGTCCGCCGTGCAGGTGCGCAGCGATTTGGACACTGTATGGCATGTGATGCGCCGCTGCGTGCAGCACGGTTGCAATACCAGCCAAACCGTTCTGCCTGGCGGCCTTGACGTGCCCCGCAGGGCGCCAAAAATGTATGCAAGGCTCGCGTCCAACAGCGACGTGCTCAAACGGGACGGCAGGCGCTCCGACGTTGTACTCGAATCATCGGACGCCGCATGGGTCGACCTGTTCGCATTGGCGGTTTCCGAGGAGAACGCGGCAGGCGGACGCATCGTCACCGCGCCTACCAACGGTGCGGCTGGCGTCATTCCGGCGGTGCTCCACTATTATTGGCATTTCGTGGATCATGCGGATGAGGATGGTGTGGTGACGTTCCTGCTGACCGCAGGGGCGATTGGATACTTGTTCAAACGCAACGCGTCCATTTCCGGTGCTGAAGTCGGATGTCAAGGCGAGGTCGGCACAGCCTGTTCCATGGCCGCGGCGGGGCTGTGCGCCGTGATGGGCGGCACGCCTCACCAAGTGGAGAATGCCGCGGAAATCGGTATCGAGCACAATCTGGGACTGACCTGCGATCCGGTCGGTGGTCTGGTGCAGATTCCCTGCATCGAACGCAACGCCATGGCGGCCAATACCGCCATCAACGCGGTCCGTATGGCCATGCTGGGCGACGGCACGCATATCGTGAGTCTTGACCAAGCCATCAAAACCATGAAGGACACCGGCGAGGACATGATGGCCAAGTACAAGGAGACGTCGAAAGGCGGTCTTGCGGTCAATGTTGTTGAATGCTAGCGATGGATGGTGCTAATCTTGGTGACACTGTGTTTTTTCAAGGAGGTTCACCATGGCATCTGAAATGCCTGTTGTCAATGCCGAATTCGGCGATCGGCCGACCATCGAATTCCCGACTGAGATCGCTCCCGCCGGCCTGAAGGTCGTGGAGCTCTTTGAAGGCAATGGCCCGATGGTCCGCCGTGGAGACACCGTCACCGTCAACTACCATGGTGTGGTCTGGGGCAAGGACACCCCGTTCGACTCCAGCTTCGACCGTCACCAGCCGGCCACGTTCGGCATCGGTGTGGGACAGGTCATCAAGGGCTGGGATCAGACCGTTCCGGGACACAACGTCGGTTCCCGCCTGGTGGTGTCCATTCCGCCGGAGTACGGTTATGGCTCCCGTGGCGTTCCGCAGGCCGGCATCGGCGGCGAGGACACGCTGGTGTTCGTGATCGACATCATCTCCACCCGCTGATTGACGGGTATCATTCTTCCAAGGTCAAGGAGGATAACATGGCCGAAGAAAAGACGATCCTGCTGACGCAGGAGGCGTACGACAAGATGAAAGAAGAACTCGCCTGGCGTGAGGGCGAGTACCGTGACGAGATTCTGTCCAAGGTCTCCGCGGCGCGTGCCGAAGGCGATTTGAGTGAGAACGGCGGCTATCAGGCTGCCCGTGAGGCGCAGCGCGTGAATCAGGGACGCATCGACGAACTGACCGTCAAACTGCGCAATGCGAAGATTCTGACTGCGCCCAAGGCCGGTGAGGTCGGTGACGGATCCCTAGTGACCCTTGAAGTCAACGGACGTGAAATGGTGTACGTGCTTGGCACGCGAGACCTGTCCATCGCCACGGATTACAGCATCATCAGTCCTGAATCGCCGATTGGCGCCGCCATCAATGGCGCTCATGCCGGAGATACGGTGACCTATACCGCTCCGAACGGCCGTGAGATTTCCGTGACCATCAAGGAAGCCAAGCCGCTCGCCTGACATACGTGTGACGAAAACAACAGCCCGTTCCTCCATCGCATTCGTACGATGAGGGGACGGGCTTATTTTGTTTTGTCCATGTGGGGTTGATTACGCCTTAGGGCCACAATTGCACGATCACCATGTAGATGGCCACCATGTGGCAGGCGTATCCCGCCACGGTTCCGGTATGGAAGATCTCATGGAAGCCGAACACCTTCGGCCAGGGGTCGGGCTTGCGCAGCGCATACACGATGGCTCCGGCGATATAGCAGGCGCCGCCGGCACACAGCAGTATCACCACGGTAGGTCCGGCATAGGGGGACATCCAGAACAATCCCATGAACGCGACGCCGGACACGCCGAAAATAATATAGACAAGAACATAAAGCCAGCGAGGCGCGCTGATCCAGATGACATGGATGATGAGCGCCACCGTGGTGCAGATCCACATGCCCGCGATGATGGAATCACGCCAGAATGTCGTGAGCGCGAAGGAAACGGGCGTATAAGTGCCGGCGATCAGCAAAAAGATGTTCATATGGTCGATGCGACGGAGCACATCGGTAACCCGTGGTGACCAATCTCCCAGATGATAACAGGCGGAATTGCCGAACAGTACCAGCGAGCAGGTCATGAACACGGCGCACGCCCATTTGAGCCCGGTGCCATGAGCGAGGCAGATCAGCACGATGCCCGCGGCAAGAGCCAGGGGAGTGGCGATGGCGTGGATCCAGCCACGCAGGAGCGGCTTTGGCCTGCCATGCACGTCGAGTCTGATTTTGCGTTCGATTTCGGCGGGGACGATGCCTTCGATTTTTGCGGCATGGGCTTCGCCTTTGGCGATGGCACGTTTGGCTTTTGCATCCGCCTTGCGTCGAATGTTCTCGGCCTTATTGTGCGCCTTCACGCGAATGGTCTCAGCTTTCGCCTGCAGGGCCTGCTCGCGTGCTTCGGCGATGACCGCGCGTTTCGCCTCGATTTCTGCGTTTGTAGGTTTCGCCATCGGATGCCTCCACTATAAGTTACGGAACCGTAACCTACGTTAGCGTAACCGTCGGATATGTCAATCGGCGTTTCCGCATTATACGTGGGCATATGGTATGCAACCTCGCCATTGATGCGTATTATGGTTGCATGGCTGATTTCTCACATATCCTGATGACCCGTCCGGATTTCGGTGACGACGATCGTGAATGGTTGCACCAGTTGGTGGCCGATTGGCAGGTGATTGCCGATTTGAGTTTCGCCGACTTGCTGCTAATCCTGCAGAACGGCGAGGGCAAGTACATCATTGCCGAGCAATGCCGTCCGTCCACGGTGATGAGTCTGAGAGCCGAGGATGTGGTCGGCAACGTCGTCCCGGAATCCCTGTGCGCCGAGCTTGACGCGGCCATGGACTCCGAATCGGTGTTCCGCTCCTCGAAACTGCGTACGGTCGGCAAGGCCAAGGTCTGCAACGTGTACGCCCCGGTGCGTCATAATGGCAAGACGCTTGGCTTGGTGGTCCGCGAGACCAACATGGCCACACGCGAATCGAACGGCCGTTATGAGTCCGAAAGCATCAGCGCCGGCAAACAGCTGTATGAGATGATTCCGCGCGGCCAGTTCCCGTACCGTAACCCGGTTATGAACCAGCGCCATAACGCACGTGTGGCGGATGGCTTCATCGTGCTCACCGTCGACGGCATCGTCCGATACGCGTCTCCGAACGCCATCAGCTGTTTCCGTCGTTTGGGATCGGTCAGCACCATGCAGGGGGAGTATCTGAGCGAGATCGGCACCAAACTGCTGCATGAGAACGATCCGGTGCTGGAAACGCTGCCATTGGTACTGAGCGGCAAAGCCGCGGTGGATTCCGAATTGGACGCCAACAAAGCCGCGGTGTCCATGCGCTCTCTGCCGTTGATGGACGCCAATGGTCGCGTGGGTGGTATCGTGCTGTGCCGTGACGTCAGCGAATTGCGCCGCCGCGAGAAGGAATTGCAGACCAAGGACGCCACCATTTCCGAGATTCACCATCGTGTGAAGAACAATCTTCAGGCGGTATCCGCGTTGCTGCGCTTGCAGGCGCGCAAGACCAAGTCCGAAGAGGTCAAAAAGGAGCTCAAGGAAGCACAGCGCCGCGTGCAGACCATCGCCATGGTGCATGAGGGATTGAGCCAGACCGCCGATGAGATCGTCGACTATGACAAGGTCATTTCCAACCTGCTTAAGATGGCCGTCGATTTGGCTACGATGCGCGACCAGCACATCGATGTCGATTTCGTAGGCAAATTCGGCATGATGCCGGCACAGGATGCCACGCCGCTATCGTTGGTGCTTACCGAACTGATCACCAATTCGGTGGAACACGGTTTCGAAGGACGTAAGGAAGGACATATCACGATTTCCGTGGGCCGCGGTGGCAATAACCTCAACGTGGTGGTGGAGGATGATGGCACCGGCTTGGCGGATGAGGAGCATGATGGCATGGCTCGCTCTTCCGGATCAGGACTTGGAACACAGATCATCAACACGTTCGTCACCAATGATTTTGGCGGAACGGTGCATTGGGAGCCACGTCGCGGTGGTGGTACCCGTGTGGTGCTCGACATGAAACTGCGTGCCGCGCAAGATAACTGACCTCTAGAACTGGAATGGCATATAGAAGGGCCGGTCGGATTCCATCGAATCCGACCGGCCCTTCCATATGCCCTGAAAAGAATCAGACCTGCATCTGCATGGCCTGCGAGCGACGTGCACGCATCGCGCGCCGCTTGAGCGCGCGCCGCTCGTCTTCGCTCAGACCGCCCCAAACGCCGTAGTCCTGATTGGTGTCGAGCGCGCATTTCAGACACGCGTCAATCACCTTGCAGGTACGGCAAACGGCCTTGGCTTCTTCGATTTGCTGATAGGCGGCACCGGTGTTGCCGACCGGGAAAAACAGTTCCGGATCCTTATCCCGGCACGCGGCCTTGGCTCGCCAATCGAAAGCACTGCTCATGTAATCGCCTTCCTCTTGCCATAAGTGGCGTTCTATCCGTTATTTAGATAACCACGAATCGGATGATTTTTCAAGACTTTTTCGCAAAAGAAGCCAGGTTTTTTTTAGAATCCTTGGAATTCCGCGCATTGCACGGGACATGCCCGTGCTTGTTGGATGAAGACCCCACGCCCGGCAATGGCATAGTCATCGACGCCGAAACCGTCGAGAACCGCGCTGGGAATCCCCATCATCACATCGGTGGCTCTCTCTCCGCAAGGAAACGCAACACGTGTGAGGCAACGTTCAAGTAGGGTGCTTTGCGGCTTTTCCACAGCTGCGATTACCGTGACGGACGGATCGGCGAGTGCGGTCTTGAGCTTATCGGCTTCGGGCATGGCTGCGAAAGGGGAGAGCAATTCGTCGGCGTCATCCACGAACCATATGGTGCGTTCGTGCTGCGGCGATATTCTACCGTCGTCGGTGGTCCATTCGCTGTTCGTCTTGCGTGTGAACCGGATGGTGCAGCGACCGGATTCATAGAGACGGCTGGCGCAGCAGAGCAGCAGATTGGTTTTGCCGCTTCCGCATGCGCCAATCACGGCGATGTTGCCGTGTCCTACGTCAAGGAATGCGGTGGAGATGAGTACACCGTCGTCGCTCAAAGCAAAAGGCACATGGTGCCATGCCTCTCGCTGTGGCGCCGTCAAATCGTCTTTGCCTGCATGTGGTGCGAGCGGCGCGGAGAACAAAGGGGAGGGATTGGTGGTGCCGCTGAATGCCGATGCGGTGTTGATGGCATGCACCAAGGAATCAATGTCATGGACCGCGCTGCAGCGGAAAGGAACAGTGCGTTGACCGTCATGACAGTAAGCGGCACCGGGGAAGGCCGGTGGAATCAAAGCTGCATCCTTGGTGCCGATCAGTTCATTCGATTGCATTTGGTCGGTGACGCGTAGGCAGATGCTCAGCGATATGTTGGCCTTCATATCGGCATGGACCTGACCCATGGGATTTTGCGTGCATACGATGAGATGCATACCCAAAGAGCGTCCGAGCGACGCCAATCGATTGAGTCGCTGCATATAGTCGGGTAGACGGTCGCGCAATGCATGGAATTCGTCAATGACCACCACGAGCCGTGCAGGGGGATGGGAAAGCTGGTCGAATCTGGAAACGCGTTCGGCACTTACCAAGGCCTCCCTGCGTGCCAATTCTTGTTCTATGGCGTTCAGCGCACGGACGGCATGGGCGAGGTCAAGATCGCAGACGTTGCCCACGGTATGCGGCAGACGCTCCAAAGCGTTGAAGGTCGATCCTCCTTTGAAATCCAGAAAGACGAAATGGAGGGTTTGAGGACTATGCCGAATCGCCAATGCCATGCACCAACTGATCAGCAGTTCGGATTTCCCCGAGCCTGTGGTCCCCGCGACCATGGCATGTGGTCCGGATGATGCCAGATCTATATGGAATATGCCATGTTCTGACATGCCGATGCCGTTCGTTGGGGAACGGACAAGCCAATTACGCACGATGGTGCGCCATATGAGCGGGTCGTTGTCCAGGCCATGCAGATGCTCAAAACTTATGGACGGCATGTCGGCGAAAAGCTGAGCATGGTCGATTTCGTTTCCGTTATGATGCGTTGGAACCGGCGAATCGCTTCCAGTAATGGTGTTGCTGTTCGTTTCTTCATGCCTGACGCGCATGATCATGGTGATGAGCATCAATGCGCTGCCGAGCAGACTCGGAGCGAGCATCGCCGCATAGAGCCAATGACGTTGCATACACATGACAATCAGCATGATGAGCTGCGCCAGCAAAGGCGCGCTCCAACTCAATACAGTGAGATGTTGTTCGCTTATACGGTGAGGGGCCTTTTTGTTCATACGGCCAGCATGGGCAAGAGCGGCGGCATGCCGCAAGCCAATATGAGGGTTGTGGTCGGAGGATGTGGGTTATCCACATCCTCCGGCGTGTCGTCAGTTTTGCTGTTCGGCCAGCGTGCCCACGGTTCCTGCGGAATGCGTGCCGTGTGAGAGTTCGGAGAAAAGCTGGATGTTCTTCGCGTCATTCAGCAGAACGCACGATCCGACCCCATCGACGTAATAGTCCGGATCGGTCCAATACACGCTTCCCGAAATGCCATCCTTGCCTGAGGCGCTTTTGAAAGCCAACGCCATCCGAAGCAGAGAGGAAGTCGATGCTTTCTCATCCACGGTTACGGAGCTCAACGCCGCTGCGGCGACCTTTTTGGTCTTGTTGAAATTCGTGAGCGTCTGTTTGGAAGCGCCCTTCTTGACGATGGCGTTGATCACCTGGCGCTGACGTGCGGCACGGCCGAAATCGCCTTGCACATCGGCATATCGCATACGGGAGAACGCCAAAGCGGTGTTGCCGTCCACGGTGTGGCATCCGGCGGTCCAGTTCATACCCGAATAAGGGTCATTCACATTCTGGTCGTAGCATAGGTCCACGCCTCCCAAGGCATCGACCACTTTGACGAGTCCGCCGAAGCGGACCATTGCCACATGGTTGATTTTCTGGCCGGTGATGTCCTCCACCTCGTTGACCAACTGTTTGCGGCTGTACAGCTGCGCCACGGCGTTGATCTTCATATAGCTCCCATCGATTTCCACCAGGGAATCGCGAGGAATGGAAATCAGCGAGGACGATCCTGTCTTCGGCTTGGTGAGTACAAGAATGGTGTCGGTTCTGAAACCTTCGACGTCGCCGGCGTCTCCGATGGTGCCCTCACGTTCGTCGGAGCCAAGAATAAGCCAGCTTTCGCCGGCGGTGTCCGCTTTGGATGTCAGCCAGGTCTGTTTGTTGAGCTGGTCATCGACCCAGTTCCAAGCGGAGAATACCCCTATTCCCAGTGCGAGAATCAGTACAAGGAAAATGGAAAGGACGATACGTCCGACGCGAGGTCTTCTTTTTGGCACGGAAGCCGTCGCTGGAGAGGATGGAACAGATCGGAGCGCCGTGGAGACGGAGGATGACCCCCGGAACTGCTGCGTTGGATTGGCCGTGCGGGTATGTTCTGGAGCGAAGGACACCGGAGATGATGAAGGGTTTCTTCTTGTCTCGCTCGTTGCCCGTGCCGCAGGCTGGAAGCTTTGCGGAACCGAGGAAGAAGGACGCGCCGTGCGTTTGGCCGGTTTTACGGATGATGCATGGTCAGAACGTTTCGCCGGTGCGAAACTCGCTGGCTGGCTCGGTGCGCTTTGCGAGCGGGAGGAATCCGTGGACGGCATGGTTTTTTTGCGTCCTGATGACGGAATGAAACTTGGTGGCACGCTCGTAGGCTCTTTTGCTCCTTTGCCTTCACTCATGGTTCCTCCAAAAAGATTCGTCCCTGCGTCATACGTTGAAAGGGGACGTGATTGCGTGGTCTACGTCAGTTCTTTGCCGGAACGGCACATACGGTCGCATTAAGGTATCGATCCGCAAGGCCGATATACTGGCCCGTGGTCGCGTCATGAATGGAGCCGTCATCCGGGTCGACGGTGCCGCCAGTGCTTGGATCGACCAACGTGCCGTCGGATTTGGTGATCAGTCCCGTGACGGGATCGGGAGTCTCGGCAGTGGTGTCCGACTGGTTGCTGTCGGTCGTGCCGGAATCGTCGGAGCTGGCTGAATTATCTGAACTGGTGTCGGAGGAGTCGCCCGAGTTTGAATCGGCGGTATCGAAAATCGGCTTGCCCGCTCGCATCTTCTCCCAGAGATTGTCGGCTTCGTCGGTCCAGACGGAACGGTTGGGGTCGGACGGTGCTGGGACCACGGGGACGGTCTGGGTCTGCAGGTTGGTCATGGTGAAATTCTTCAGGCTCATGGCAAGTCCCGCCAAAGCCGCGGTATCAGCCATGCCTTGGGATATGTTGAGCGATTTCAGCGCGGATTTCGCCAGCTGGTACAGCTGCGCGGTGTCAGTGAACAGATTCTTGCTGAGCGCCTCGCTCATCAGCTGCTTGATGAGATACTGCTGACGTGTGGTACGCGAGGTGTCGGATCCGTCTCCTATGCCGTGACGGATCCGGGCGTACTGCGTCGCCGCAACGCCGTCAAGATGGTGCATGCCCTTGTCGAGATTGAGTCCGGTGTACGGGTCGTTGACGTTCTGCGGAATGCACAGGTCCACGCCGCCGACTGAATCAATCATCTTGACCAGGCCGGCGAAGTCCACGACGATGAAGTTCTGAATATTCAACCCGGTGAGACTGTTCACGGCGTTCAGCGTGCAGCTGGCCGCCGAGGAGAGATCTCCGCCGGTTTTGTAGGCACCTGCGAAGATGGAATTGAACATGACGTTATACTGTGCGGGAATCGTGCCCTTCGACGTTTCGCACTGAGGCACGTCCACCAGGGAATCTCGTGGAATGGAGACCAGGTTGATTTCCTTGCGGTCGGCGGAGATCTGCACAATCATGGCGGTGTCGGCCTGATGGTTGCCGATGACGTCATCGAAACTGCCTCCGATGGCTTGGTTCTCCGCGCCGTCACGGGAATCCTGTCCGATCAGCACGAACTCGATCGGCTTGCCGGAGTTCGGATCGATGATGGATGCGTCCGTATTCAGGGAACCCTGGCCGATCACGTCGACCGAATTGTTCTTGATGATGCCATTGACGTCCATCCAAGTAGCGGCAGCTGCAGTGCCGACGAACACCAGAGTCGCGGCGATTGCCGCGGCGACTGCGGTCCTGACGTGATGCTGCACGCGATATCCCAGGCTGTGACGTGGTTTCGCATCCTGAAGACCATTGATGTTAGGAAGCTTATTGCCGGTTGATGACGTTGCCACGGTGTTGCCTTCCTGATTGAGATGCGCGTTTGACGCAATGCTTTTAGAACCTACCACTATCCAAATGGGCAATTATAGGGTTAATGGCCGATTTTCACCGATTCTGCGACTGTAGACCCCAGATTGGGCTGAACTTTAGCATGGATTTTCTGGAATATAGGCATTGACACGGGGAAACTTGACAAAATTACATTGCGTGTGTGTAATTTGAAGCGGTGTGAAAGTATGCGCATAAAAGGTGCGCACACAATTATGGGAGGACTCATGTGGGGCGTGACTGATGAGTCTTCTGAGAATCCGCTTGCTGAACTGTGGGGTTTGTTCAAGCGGGATGATGACGTGTCTTGGCAGCACAAAGCGCTGTGCTCGCAGACCGATCCCGAAGCATTCTTCCCGGAAAAAGGCGGTTCCACCAGGGATGCGCAGAGGGTTTGCGCCCAGTGTGAAGTCCGTGAACAGTGTCTGAAATGGGCCATCGACCATGATGAGCGTTTCGGTATCTGGGGCGGTATGAGCGAGCGTGAGCGTCGTCGCTACAAAAAAGAGCACAAGGAACGGGCTTGAAGGCATGGTGCGTCCCGTGCGTACACTTAAATTATGAATTCTAACGCCAGCAGCGATATCCAGACAATCGTGACCGATGTGCTGAACAGCAGACCGTATACGCATCGGCAGGACGTCGATATGTCCGTGGCTGCGGTGATCACCGCGCAGCATGACCTTCGATTCCTCGCTTCTACCGTTGGAGCGGTGCTTGCGCAGCGCATGCTTCCAGGAATGATCGTTATCGCCGATTGCACGGGGCAGATCGAGCAGCCCATGCAGATGACCTTCGATGTCATTCACTCATCACAGGATGTGCTTACGGAAGTGCCGGAAGCCAAAACGGTGAGGGTCATTCTGGTGGGAGTGAAGCAGGCGGCGTCCTTCATGGACGCTGTAACGCGTGCGATGGATCAGATCGGCATTGATGCCGGCATCCGCGCGTTGTGGACCTTGCATGACGATTCGCGGCCGGCGGATGACCGGTGCTTCGAGACGTTGCTGGATGCGTGGAGAAACACGCCGACAGCCGCGCTGCTCGGTGCCAAGCAGTTGGATTGGCAGGCGAAGAACCTGCACAATGTGGGTTTGTATGCCGGGCACCATGATGTCGTTTCCTTGGTGGTCGACGGCGAGCCTGACCAGGAGCAATATGACGGGCGTCAGGATGTGCTGTCGGTCTCCCTATCGGGCGCGTTGGTGCCGTTGGCTACGTTGCGTGCGTTCGAAGGGGCTGACCCCTGGTTCGGCACCTTCGCGGAATCCACGGACCTGTGCCGCCGCATATGTCTTGGCGGTGGGCGTGTCGTAGTGGTTCCCCAGGCTCGCATCGCCCACAGAAGAGCCCGATTCGAAGGAATCCGTTCCAAGAACGGGCGCCCTGTGGAAGACGAGGACGGTCGCATCGATCCGTATCTTGCCGTACGCGAGGCGAATGCCAAATACGCGTACACTGACATGCACCGTTCATGGTGGCCGTTGCTTTGGCTGTGGTCCATCATCCAGTCGTTGGGATTGGCCGTGCTTTGCTTGGCGCGCAAACAGCCGTATCATGCATGCTGCGAGCTGGCGATGCCGTGGCGTGCGCTGCTGCGTCTGCGGGGTGCTTGGCGCGCCCATGCGCGGTTGCGCAGGCAAAGCAAGGTCACGCTTAAATCGCTATCCACGCTGTCTGCGAATCATCGGCAGGTCAGGGAATGGCTCGACCGTCGCCGTGCGTTGCGCGACCAGAGGGATGTCGTGCTGCTCAGTCCTCTTGAGAAGGACCATCTGCGTAAACGGTTGCTGCGTAGATGGGGATTGGCCTTCGGCGCGGCGCTGATTGCCGGCATATGGATAGTCGTGCTGTATTGGGACGTGCTTCGTTCCGTATGTTCGGGTGCGTCGATGTATTCCGCACAGCTGTTGCCCACGGGCGCGAGCTTCACCCAGTTGCTTCATACCGCGACCACGTCATGGTCGTATGCCTCAGGCACGGGCATCAGTGCGCCTAACGCGCCATGGCTGTTGGTGCTTGCGCTGGCGTCGGTGCTCACTGGTGGACATGTTGCCGGAGCTGTCGGACTGATGTTCTTCCTTGCAGCCCCGCTCATGGTGTTTTCCTTCTGGGCGCTGGCCGGCATCTTCACCCGCTCGGATGCGGTGCGCTGCGTGGTCGCGTTGGCGTGGTTCGCGTTGGCGTTGTCCATGGGACTTTATGATGACGCGGATGTCACGATGCTGACGGTCATGGTGTTTCTTCCGGCCGCTTTCGCCTTCTCGTTCCGTGCGGTCGGCATGTATCGGACGGAGGATCTGGTCAATCCCCACGCGTCGGTCCAGGCGGCGGCGGTTGCGGCGCTGTGTTTCATTCCGGTCGTCGCCGCGCAGCCGCAGTTGTTGCTGCCGCTGATGCTCACCTTCCTGGGATTCCTGCTGTTCGTCCGCTCCCATAAGCCCGCGTTGCTTCTGATTCCGCTTCCGGCGGCGTTCGTATGCGCGCCGACGTTGGTCAATGCCGTTCGTTTCGCTTCCGACGGTACATGGCGTCAGCTGTTCGGCAGCGTCATGCTGCCCTCCTCCGCGCATGATGGCAAACCGGTCGTCGCGAATCTGTCCGATCTGTTGCTGCGGGTGTTCGGCATCGGCGCCGACGGTGGCGCATGGCGGTATGTGGCGGTTTCCATACTGGCGTTGATCGTATTGCTGGCCGCGGTGTCATTGGTGTTGCCTTTCGTGCTGCGCGTGTCCCGTATGATGTGGGTCGCCGTGTTCGCGGGATTGGCGACGGCCTTGCTGTCCGCGGCGATTGCGGTGGCCGTCGATGTGGATGGTCCGGTCTCCGGTTCCATGCTTCCGGGAACCACATATGCGATGATGGGCTTGCTCGCCTGCATCTGCATGATGTCGGGCGGCGCGGTTCGACGTTTCGTCATGCTGAGACAGCATGAGAAGACCGGCGCCGTCGAAATCGAAGGACGCGGCTCGAAGGCAGTGTCGATTGCCTCGCATGTGGGTCGTGCCGTATTGGTTTGCCTGCTGGCCGTCTCCGTCGTGGCCTGTGCGGGATTCAACTATGTCGAATGCGATCACAGCCAGGTAAAGACCAGCGATGCTGGACTGCCGATGGTGGCGACCGATTTCCTTGGGCAGGATGATGCACGTCGCGTGCTTGCCTTGCGTGCCGATAGCGCCGAATCGGTCAGCTACAGTGTGATGCGTACCGGTCGTGGCGACTTGATTGACAGCTCTCCCGCGCAACGCGTCGAAGTGGTTTCGGGACGTTCCGACGGGTCCAGCAGAACCATTGCGCAGGATTGCGCCCAGTTGCTGGCCAATGCCGATTCCGATGCCATCAACGAGCTTGGCAAGTTGGGTTTCGGCGGCATTTACGTTATCAAGCAGAACGGCGACAAAGCGCAGCGAGAGGCCTCGAACCAGCTCAATTCGAACATTGGAGCCTCCGACGGGACACAGAATGTCGTCAGTCTGGATAATGGCACGTATTATCGTTTGACGGTTCGGGATCTATCCAAGCAGCATATCGATCGAAGCGGGCTTGATAAGGCCGGCTCAAGTGTGTGGCGTCGTTCATGGCTGTGGTGCATGGGCGTCGTTCTTGTAGCGTATTGCCTGGTGGCGCTTCCGCGCATTCGTCGTCAGGGTCTGGAGGAAGCATGAGCAGACATTCTCGTCCCAATACGCCTTTGCGTATTGCGCTTGCCGTAATCTCGGTGTTGCTCATCGTGGTCCTGATGGCCGTGACGCTCATATACCGGCCATCATGGCTGCATGCGGACACGCCCACGGTGGAACGCTCCTCGGTGGGTCGTACCGTCAGCCCCCGGCAGCGGCAGACGTACTGCCCGTCTCGCATGACCATTGCCGATACCGATGCCTATGGAGATAGCGAATACCAGGCATCCAACGGCAATATCGCGTCTTCCGCGAGATACGCCGCCTTCGGTTCGGTGTTCCATTCATCCGTCGCCTCGATGGGAGCCGACATGACGGCATCCGTGTCGATGCTGGACAAAAAAGACGACTCGTCCGATGACATCTTTGTGGCTTCCGGCAATGTCGATGACGGCTCCCGATTGCAAGACACGCGTCTGCTGACGGCTTCGAACGGTACCGGCGCGGTTTCCTCAGTGATGTCATGGGCCACGGACGGTGATTTGAAGGGCGTATCAGCAGCCTCCTGCGTCGTGCCGGCGCTGAAACAGGCGTTCCTGCTTTCCGGTACGAAGACCGGCTTGACGCAACAGCTTGTTGTGGCCAATCCCTCCGCCAAGGACACATCGGTGACCATCAGAATCTGGGGCTCCGACAAATCCGGCGCGCTGGCGCTCTCCACCGGATCGACGCTGACCGTGGCCTCAGGCAAGGAAACGGTACTGAATCTTTCCGCAGCTGCTTCCGGCCAAGACGCGCTGTATGCCACGGTGACTGGAACGGACACTCCTGTGGCCGCAATCGTCCGCACCGTCTCCATGGACGGATTGACCTCAAAGGGATCGGATTACGCGCTTCCGAATAACGCTTTCGCGAAATCTCTGGCCCTCTACGGCTTGAATGGCGGAGACCATGCGACACTGTACCTGTATACGTCCCGCAAAACGGATGTCACCGTATCCTGGATCGACTCCAAGGGGGCACAGCAGACCAATCAGCAGGAGCTGAAGGCGAACCGCGCGTCCGCCATCGATCTTGGAGACGTTCCAAAATCCGCTACCGGCATCGCCATAGCCGCTTCCGAACCGGTGTCTGCCACGGCGAAGATTTCAGACGATGGCCCCGATGGGCAGTCCGATTTCGCCCTAGTCAATGCGTCCGCTCCGGCGAAGATCTCCGCCATCGCGGTTCCTGACCAATCCACCGCGACGGTAGGCTTCGTCAACACCGCGGATGGGGATCGGACCGCGATCGTGACGGCTTACGACACGGACGGCAAACAAGTGGACAGGCGTGAAATCGCCATCCGTCCCTCGGCCTCGACGTCGGTGCGCATCGCCGATATTAATGATGGCGATGTCGCCGCCATCCGTTTGAAGGATCCCGCCCAAGCCGTGGTCTGGAATCTTCGTGTCGGACAGAAAGATGTGTCCGGTGCGAAACTCGCCGGACTTGCCATCATCGGCGCCGTCGATTTGAAGGAGGCCAGAGAGCAGGTCTGGGCGAATCAGGATATGACTGTTGTCCGTTGAAAGTCACATGCCCCAATCAGGATCTATTTCTTCCGGACGGCGTCCGTAGATTTCCGCCAGACGTGAGACCACCTCGTCCCTGATTGCGAATTGCAGGTCCATACGGTTACGGGCATGCGATTGCAGCGGCATGCGGTACAGCACGATACGGGGTGGAATGCCGTGCCCGGCGGGAAATGACTGCGATCCAAGATGCGGAACGTCCTCCCAAGGCGCGGGATCGGATGGCGGAACATCCTCCACAGCGAATTGGACCGGAGCTATGAGCTCAGGCCATGCCCCGTTGAGTCTGCGGATTTGCGCCACCAGCATATCGTCGAACATACCGCTTCTGGTACGGTACCGGGGCAGTCTGGTACCAAACATGGGCGTACGCGTGCCACGTCCATGGCGGTTGCGGTATATCGGGGTCTCCCAAGGCATCTGTTGCATGGTTTCTACCTTATCAGGGCTTATTCGAAACATGCGATACCATGGTATGGGCTGCTCGACAAGGGGAGAAATGATCATGGCGGATATTTCCGTACCTTATTGGAACATCGTTGATGTCAACATGCTGTGCGAAGGCGCGCGGCTGATTGGGTTTGACCTCGACAACACGTTGGCGCGGTCCAAGAAACCTATGAAAGCGGACATGGCCGAATGCTTCTCTGCATTGACATCATTGATTGACGTCGCGGTGATCACCGGCGGCAAATACTCGTTGCTGCAAAGTCAGGTGGTGGACAGGCTGTCCGACCATGCCGACAAGTCGAAACTTCACCTCATGCCGACCAGCGGAACCCGCTACTACCGGTGGGACGGGCAACGGTGGGGGAAAGTGTTCTCCCACGATCTAAGCGACGAGGACCGTGCCAAGGCGAAGGAATCGCTGGAACGGAATGCTCGTGAGCAAGGCATTTGGGCCACTCATGTCTGGGGCGAGCGCATCGAGGACAGAGGCGGTCAGATCACCTTTTCCGCATTGGGGCAGCTTGCCCCCGTCGAGGCCAAGGAGGCTTGGGACCCCACCAACGAGAAGAAGAACCGATTGGCCTGTGCAGTTGCTGCCGAACTACCGAATCTTGAAGTAAGACCTGGAGGCTCCAGCAGTGTTGATATCTCACAGCGTGGCGTCGATAAGTCGTTCGCCGTCCGTGAACTCGCGGATATTCTCGATATCGAGGTCGGCCAGATCGTGTTCATCGGAGACCGGATGGAACCCGACGGCAATGATTATCCCGCGGCGAAGGCCGGCACAAGGGCTGTCAAAGTGAACGGTCCCGCGGATACCGTGAAATTATGCGGCGAGATCATTGCCAGATTGTCCCGATGACGGAGCCGGCGTGAATCTGATGGCGGGTTCATTCGCGCATATGGCGAATCTGTTGTTCCCACGAGGCTGTGCGGGATGCGACAAGCCTGATGACGTGTTGTGCGATGCCTGTCTTGCGTCATTCGACTGCGAACTGTCCCAACCATTGGAAACGGCTGAGATGGGTCGATGGTTCGCGTGCGGATGGTATCGGGGTGCCGCCAGACAGTCGATTCTGGCATGGAAAGACCACGGAGACGAGGAATGCGACCGTCCGTTCTCGGATGCGTTGTGCAGGCTTGCGGAACGCGCCGGTGTGATTGACGCCATGGATGGCGTTCGTGAGATCTGCGATACCATACTGGTCGTTCCCGCGCCGTCGTCGATTGCTTCCATGCGTCAGCGCGGACGACGGCACATGATGCCGCTGGCAAAACGGTTGTCGGCGTTTCTACGGTGCCGGACAGGTTTCCGCGTACAGGTATGCGATGCGTTGACGAACAAAGGAATCAAAGGCAAATCCGTCGAGACCAAGGGCACGGAACAGAGGGCGCAACGCCTTAAGGGGCATGTCATGGTTCGTCCGGGCGTCACCCTTCAAAACAAGGCGGTGATTCTGGTGGATGACATCGTCACCTCTGGAGCCACCATGCGTCGTTGTGTTGACGCTCTAACTTCACAGGGAGCTTTGGTCATTACCGTGCTGGCGTTGGCACACACTCCGGCCGGCAGACCTTTGACGGCGTAAATCGTCACTCGTCATCGGAAATGTGATATTTCGGCAAAGTGATTTCGAAATCGGCGCCGCGCGGATCATCCACCACTCGTACCGTGCCGCCATGCAACTGCGCCGCCCATCGGGCGATTGACAGTCCAAGACCGGTTCCTCCCGATTCGGTACCTGGTCCCGTCTTGCCTTTGACGAATCGACGGAAGATATCGGACCGCGCTTCTTGGGGAATCTGCGAGCCGAAGTTGACGACATTCGTCACAATCGTGCCGAAATCCTTGTTTTCATGCGCTTCGATGAGCACCGCGGTATTGTCTGCGGAGTGTTTGAGCGCATTGGCGATGATATTGGTGAACAACTGGCGCAGACGATCCTGATCGCCTTCCATTTCGATGTTGTCGGGCACGTGGATTTCGATATTGTGGGCATGCCCGGCATCGGCGATTTCCAACGGTTCCACGGTTTCGTCGATGAAATCCGCGAAATTGAATTTATCGATCTGCAGGCTCGCCGCACCGGCTTCCATGCGGGACAAATCAAGCAGAAACGCGATCAGATCCGACAAACGGTGCGTTTGGTTGAGAATGCTTTCCAGATTCGATGGGGTCGGTTCCACAACGCCGTCGGCCATGTTCTCGACCATGGCCTGCAACGCGGATACAGGCGTACGCAGCTCGTGGCTCACATTGGCTACCATGTCCCGTCTCATCTGGTCGGCATGCTGCAGTTCCTCCGCCATCTCATTGAAAGACAAAGCCAGCTGTCCGACTTCGTCGCGGCTGTTGGCATCGACATGCACCCGGACGGTGTAGTCGCCGTCCGCCATAGCTTCCGCGGCATCCCGCATCTCGCGCAGGGGAGAGGTGAGTCCTCTAGAGAAGAAATAGGTGATGCCCAAAGCCACGGCAAGGGTGATCGGCATGGCTATCCACAGGCTCAATCCGACTTTGAGCAGGAACCAAGCCATGATGAATGCGATGATGGTGGAAATGGTGATCAGCACGCTCAATTCCATTTTGAGCGAAGAGAACAAACCAATAGGGCGTTCGGTATCCAACGGATTGACCGAACGCCCTGGTTTTGAATCAGTGGTACGCATACCACCAAATCTTAGCGCATCATACTATTCTTCCGGCGGTTCGAACGCGTAGCCTACGCCATGCACGGTTCGAATGGTCTTCGAACCCAGCTTGTGACGTAGCGCCTTGACATGCGAATCCACAGTACGGGTGCCGGACGCATCCACCCAATCCCACACTTCCTCGAGCAGCTTCTCGCGAGTGAGCACGGACTTCGGCTTGCGGGCCAAAGTGGCCAGCAAATCAAATTCCGTTGGGGTCAAATGCACCTGCTCCCCATTGACGGTGACGATACGCTGGGCCGGATCGATGACCAGAGAGCCGAAATCAAGCAGTTTCTCGTTTTCGGAGTTCTTGGCGATGACCTTCGCCCTGTCCACACGACGAAGTAGCGCCTTGCACCGGGCGATGAGCTCGCGCATGGAGAACGGCTTGGTCATGTAATCGTCGGCTCCGGCACCAAGACCGATGACCTTGTCGGCCTCGTCGTCTCGCGCCGTCAGAATCAGCACAGGCACAGGACGTTCAGCCACGATGCGCTTGGTGGCCTCAAGACCATCCATCACGGGCAGCATGATATCCATGATGACCAGATCCGGACGGAGTGTGGAAGCGGCCTGGACGGCGCTGGCGCCGTCGGAAGCCACGCGCGCGGTCCAACCCTCCGCAGTGATGCGCTGCGCGATGGCGGTGGCCAAGGTCGGTTCATCTTCGACCACCAGAACGGTACGTGGAATTACTGTGGATTGTGCTGATGAATTGAGCATAGCGTTCCGCCTTTCTCAGAGTTCCGGCTTCAAGAATACTGCTCCCAGTGCCGGAACGGTGATTTTCGCGGACCAATCACGGGAATGATACTCACCCTTGACCGCCTTGAAGGTGCCGTTGTGAATATCGGAACCGCCGTACTTCTTATCGTCCGTGGTCAGCACTTCGGTCCACTTGCCGCCCTTGGTGAGCGGAACCTGGTAATCCTCCCATGCCTCGCCCGAGAAGTTCACGACAACGACCATCTGCTCGCCATCCTTGCCGATACGCACGAAGCTGAGCGTGTTATGGTCGGCGTCATCGCTGGTCAGCCATTGGAATCCGGCAGGATCGAAGTCCTGGCTCCACAATGCGGGAGACGCCTTGTACAGGGTGTTCAGGTCGGCGACGAGCTTCTGTACGCCACGGTGGTCAGGCCAATTGAGAGCATCCCAATCCACCGAACCGTCATGATCCCATTCGCCGTACTGCGCCACCTCATTGCCCATGAAGGAGAGCTTTTTGCCCGGATGGGCCCACTGGTAGGCGAACAGCGCGCGCACGCCGGCATAGCGCTGCCAGTCATCGCCCGGCATCTTGCCGAACAGCGAGCCCTTGCCGTACACGACCTCGTCGTGGCTGATCGGCAGCACATAATGCTCCGAGTATGCGTACACCATGGAGAAGGTGATCTCGTTGTGGTGCCACTTACGGTTGATCGGCTCCTCGTGCAGATACTGCAGGGTGTCGTGCATCCAACCCATGTTCCACTTGAGGCCGAAGCCCAAACCGCCGGCATCGGTCGGTGCGGTGATGCCGGGATACGCGGTGGATTCCTCGGCGATCATCATGATGCCCGGATTGTTCTTGTACGCGGTCGCCGTGGCTTCCTTGAGGAAGTCGATGGCCTCGAGGTTCTCTCGTCCACCGTAGATGTTCGGATGCCACTGGCCCGGCTTGCGGCTGTAATCCAAGTACAGCATCGAGGAGACCGCGTCCACGCGCAGCGCGTCGATATGGTACTCGTCCAGCCAGAAGCAGGCGTTGGCCACCAGGAAGTTGCGCACTTCGCGGCGTCCGAAATTGAACACGTAGGTGCCCCAATCCGGATGCTCGCCACGGGTCGGGTCCGGATCCTCGTACAGAGGCGTGCCATCGAATCTGCCAAGGGCGAACGCGTCCTTCGGGAAATGCGCCGGAACCCAGTCCATGATTACGCCGATGCCGGCCTCGTGCATCTTCTCGACGAGATACTTGAAGTCGTCAGGGCCGCCAAGGCGCGAATCAATCGCGTAATAGCCGGTTACCTGATAACCCCACGAGCCGGAGAAGGGATGCTCGGCCAGCGGCATGAATTCCACATGGGTGAAACCTTCCTTCTGGACGTAGGGGACCAGCTTGTCGGCCAGTTCGCGATAGTTCTTCACATCCTTGCGCCAGCTAGAGGCATGGACCTCGTAGATGCTGACCGGACCGTTGTGCGGGTCGGTCTTGGCTCGCTGGTCCATCCAGTTCTCGTCATGCCACGCATGGACGGAGTCAACGACGATGGAACCGGTGCGCGGCGGAATCTCATGCGAACGCTCCATCGGATCGGCCTTCATGACCCATTCGTTGTTGGCGTTGAGGATCTCATACTTGTAAATCGTTCCCGCTTCGACACCAGGAATGAATAGCTCCCAGACTCCAGAGGAGCCCAGTTCACGCATGGCGTGGGTGCGTCCGTTCCAGCCGTTGAAATCTCCCACCACACGTACCGCATGGGCATTCGGAGCCCACACGGTGAATGCGGTGCCCACCAGCTGTTCGCCCTTGACGCCGTCATTGGAGCCCAACGGATCGTCATAGCGCAGCACGCGCGCTCCCAAAGCCTCCCAAAGGCGCTCATGGCGTCCCTCGCCAAACAGGTACATGTCCAAATCGCCGATGGTGGGCAGATAACGGTACGGGTCGTCGGACACCACGGTGGAATCGTCTTCATATTCGGTGCTGATGCGATAATCGGGCACGTCGAAGCCGTCATCGGTCTTGATGGCCGGAATGAGTGCCATGAAAACGCCATTGTGTTCATGCACCGCCTGGGTTCGGGCATTTTCGGTGATGATCGTCACGGATTTCGCCAACGGACGAAGCACGCGGATCGTGACGACATCCTCATGCTCGTCGGGACCGAGATGCCCGCCGAGCACCTCGTGTGGATTGTAGAACGTACCGTTGCTTACTGCATCCAGGTCGCCCTGTGCAACAGGAACGGCAACGCTATCTTCTTTGATCTTGGATTCTGTAGCCATGGGAAAAGTGTAAGCATGAAATGCTTGAAAATTGGCCCGTGTCGCGTCTTTTTTTGGTTTTTTGGCGGATTTTTAGGCAAGTCCAACCCTGATGGCACAATAATTCGGGTTTTGTGTAAGCTTTTCACGGAGGATTCATGGGTTACAAGGTCGGCGACATGGTCGTCTATCCGCGTCACGGCGCAGCGAAGGTGGAGGCCATCACCGAGCGAACGGTCAAGGGTGTGACCCGAGAATATCTGCAGCTGTCGGTGCTGTCGTCCGACGGGCTGGTCATCAATGTTCCGGTGGAGAACGCCAAGAAAGTGGGTGTCCGAGACATCGTCGGCGCCAAGGAGGTCGCGAAGGTCTTCGAGATTCTGCGTACTCCGATCATCGAAAAGGAAATGAACTGGTCCCGCCGGTACAAGCTGAACGTTGAGAAGATCGCCACCGGCGATGTGAATAAAATCGCCGAAGTCGTGCGAGACCTCGCCCAGCGTGATGTCGACGAGCATGGGCTGTCCGCCGGTGAGAAGCGCATGCTCACCAAGGCTCGCAGCATCCTGACTTCCGAGATCGCGTTGTCGGAGCATCTTGATGAGAATGAGGCCCAGCGTCTGCTTGACGTGAACCTTGGTTATGAAGCGCCGCGCCCTGGCGACGAGGATCATCACACCGAAGCTCCTGAAGAGGCGGCCATGGACACTTTGGCGCGCGTCGAGGCGGAGAACAAGAAGTCCAAGAAGAAGTAAGGGAATTTCCATGCGTATCGGTCAGGGATTTGACGCCCATCGATTCGCGTCCCATGATGCAGGCAAGCCGTTATGGCTTGCCTGTTTGCGTTGGGATGGTGACGGCATCGAAGGTGATTCGGACGGTGATGTCGCAGCCCATGCGTTGATTGACGCGTTGCTTTCCGCAGCCGGATTGGGTGATATAGGCATGCTTTTCGGTGTCGGTTCCGATTCCGCCGGTGCCGGCAAGCACGGCGACGAGATGCTCCGCGCGACGGTTGCGTATTTGCGTGCGCATGGCATGAGGCCGGTGAGCGCAAGCGTGGTCGTCGTGGCCAATCGTCCGAAAATCGGCAAGCGTCGTGACGAGGCGCAACAGGCGTTGAGCCATGCCATCGGCTGTGAAGTGTCGCTGACGGCCACCACTACCGACGGCATGGGATTCACCGGTTCGGGCGAGGGCATCGCGGCCATCGCCAGCGCCTTGGTGGAACCGATCGGCTGATACTTTCGCTACCTGCGGCGTGCCGATTCGATTATTTTGGCGACAATCCAGAACAGTGTGGAAATCGTCACGATGATGAAGCTAGGGGGAGCGGGGAACATGGCGGAAACCAACAGTCCACCCCAAATGGAGATCAAACAGATCACGGTGGAGACGACCATCGCGGCGAATGGGGACCGTGAGATGATGTTCGCAGTCGCGGCGGGCGTGACCACAAGAGCGAATATCAGCAATGTGCCCACGGCGGGCACCGCGATGGTGATCACACCGGCCATAATGGCCATGAAGCAGATGTTCATGAGATTCACCGGCACGCCTTTTGCCTGCGCCACCTGTTCATCAAGCGAGCTGAACAGCAGCGGTCGATAGATAACGGCCAAAACGGCCAGCAACAACACGTCGAAAACCGCAAATCCGACGATCTGCCCGTCCGTGATCGTCAGGATGGAGCCGAAAAGAATCGATTGCATCTGCTGCGAGGCGGAACTGGACAAGCGTGCGAAAAACAGACCCATGCCTGTGGCGAACGCCAATACGGTTCCTGTGGCGATTTCGCGTTGCGATGCCTTTTTGCCCAGTGCGCCGATCACCAATGCTCCGCCGAGAGCGAACACGCCGAGACCGGCACTGACCGGCAGACCCAACAGCACGGCTCCGGTCGCTCCTGGCAGTCCGATGTGCGCCAGCGCATGTGCGGCGAACGTGGAATGACGGGCGATGGTGAAGTAACCCATCACTCCAGCAGCCAAGGCGATGCACAGGCCGGCGAGGAAAGCGTTTGTCATGAATGGCGCGGTCAGCGTGCCCATCCAATCCGGATCGAAGGAGAAAGCGGTTTCGTTCATGATCATGCCTCCTGCGAAATGCGGTTGTGTTGGTGGAATCTTGCGATTTCCTCCGGCGCGTGGGCGTCGACGTCAATGTCATCGGGCTCATCCTCGCTTGGAGTGACGAACATATCTCCTTGGGGAGTGGTGACCACCTGCACCGTGGTGCCATATAGATGGGTGAGCAGCTTCGAATCCAGTACCTCGTTCATCTTCGCATAATGCGGATGCCCGTCGAGCAGATATACGGCTCCGGTGAGAATCGGCAGAAGCATGTTCAAATCGTGCGCTACTACTTGAATGGACATGCCGAGTTCTCGGTTGAGTTTGGCGAGCACGTGCACTGTGGCGCGTTGGCTGGCCAGATCAAGATTGGCGAGCGGTTCATCCAACATGAGTAGTTGGGGGTCCGACACCAGCGCTTGGGCGATGGCGACGCGTTGCCGCAGGCCTCCTGAGAGTTCCGACAGCCGGTATCTCGCCTTGTCCTGCATGCCGACGAATTCCAGCGCATTGCGTACTTTGTCTTTTTGCAGGCGGGTGATGGGATGAATGCCGAACCTTGCCCCGGTCAGGCCAAGCAGCACCGACTGTTCGGCGGTGATGTTCGATTCGATGTCGGATGCGTAGCTCTGCGGCACATACCCTATACGGTGATTCATGGCGCCGGCCGGCTTGCCGAGCACGGTTATGTCGCCGTGGGCGATGGGAATCAATCCGAGTTCGGCCTTCATCATGGTGGTTTTCCCGGCTCCGTTGGTGCCGACGATGGCTGTCACCGAGCCTTGCGGGATACGGAAGGTGCCATGCTGCCAGATGATGTGTCCGCCGCGTGAGACCCCTGCGTCGTCGAATTCGATACAGAATGATGCCTTGTCGTGCATGGCTCGCTCCCTTGATAAGTCAACGATAGTATTCTCACAAACGGTGTTGACAATCATTCTCAATAAGAAGCATGCATGGACGATGAAAAGTCTCGTGATGAATCCGCCTGGATCGTAACCGTTGCTGAAAAAAAAGAGTCCGCCGATGTCGGGGAATTACTCGACATCGGCGAATCGGGGGAGGGAGGATGACCGTGGCTTTATTTACCGGGGTCCGTCTGTCCTGTGTTGTCCGGCGTTGCGGCGTCGGAATCGGAGTCGGGATTGTCGTTCGACGGCTGCTCGCCATTCGATTCAGAGGGAGAGGCGTCCGAATCTGATGATGTCGCATCATCTTTGGAGGGAACCGCCTCATTCATTTGCTTGATGAGCTGCGCGATCCATGAAATCAGGCTTTTGCTGTCGGCCGGCATCTGTTCCGTGACGTCGATGACCGGCACATCGGATTTGTGTGCGGTGCCGGTCAGAATATTTGTGGCATCATCCGCCTTCTGAACATTGTTGATCAGCATATCCACTTGATGCCCCTCCAGAATCTTCTGGAAGTCCTGGAGTTCCTTGGACGAGGGTTGCGAGCCTTCCGAGATGGACTGCGTGTAGCTTTCGGGAGTCTTATCGGATAGGCCCATGTCGCTGAGCAGATAATATGCGACCGGCTCGGTGGCTGCGTAGGAGACGTTCCTATGTGTATCGGAGAACTCTTTCATGCTTCTCTCGATTACCGTCTCGCGTCTGTTCCACGCCTTGAGTTTGTTTGTGAAGTATTTCTTTTGCTTGGGCATGATGCGGCTGTAGGTGTCGGCAAGCTCCTTCGCCATGGCGTTGCGTGCGTCGCTGGAGAACCAGAGATGGGGATTGTCTCCCTCAACGGCTCCGACCATTTGCGCGGCCGAAACGGAAACGGTGTCTCTTTCCAGGTTTTTTGTGGCCCAGGAGTCGTATCCCGCTCCGTTGGACACGACGACCTGTGCCTTCTGCAGGGTGTCGACAGCAGTGGTCTTCGGTTCGAACGTGTGGGCGTCCTCTGTTGTGGAGGACAGAATCGAGGTGACTTTGACGTGCACGCCGCCGATCTGCTCCGCCAAAGCCCCCCACTGGTTGACCGACGCCACCACGTTGATCGGGGTGGTCTGCTCCTTTGGTGTGTCGGGTGCCGTTGGTTGATCGGGCTCCGAAGAAGCGCCAAAGCAGGAAGCGGTGCCCAGCACCGTGCACAATGTGATTCCCGCGGCAAGGATGCGGAAAAATGGACGCTGGTGAGAGCGCATGTCGATTGCCTTCCTCTTGGGTCGTCCGTCGTTTCGGTCGCGTCCATCTCATATAGCACATGCGCGACTTACGACTGAAACCAAGATAGCCTACGATACTTGCAAATGCCAATACGACAAGCGACTTAGCGAGGAAGTGGACCACATGGGAACAAGGATTGATGGCAAAAAGGTGGCGGCACGGACCAAGGCGGACCTCGCCAAACGCGTGGAACTGCTGAAGGCGAGGGGAATCCAACCTGGGTTGGGTACCATTTTGGTCGGATCAGACCCCGGCTCCGTGAAATATGTCGCCGGCAAACATGCCGATTGCGCCGAAATCGGCGTGAATTCCATCAAGCGCGAGCTGCCTGAGAATGCGACGTTCGATCAGGTCGTCGATGCAGTCCGCCAGCTCAATGCGGATCCCGCCTGTACCGGATATATCGTGCAGTTGCCCTTGCCAAGGGGAATCGACGAGAACGCCATCATCGATCTGATCGATCCCAAGAAGGACGCCGACGGGATGCATCCGTATAATCTCGGCGAACTTGTGCTGCATGCCCGAGGAGACATTGCCACGCCGTTGCCATGCACGCCTCGCGGCGTGATCGAGCTGTTGCGCGCCTACGACATCGATTTGGATGGCAAGGAGGTGTGCGTGCTGGGCCGTGGCATCACCATCGGCCGTACCATTGGTCTGTTGTTGACTCGTAAGGCGGTCAACGCCACTGTCACGCTGTGCCATACGGGAACCAAGGATGTGCGTGAACACATGCGACGGGCCGATGTGATCGTCGCAGCCATGGGAGTGGCTGGTTTCGTCAAACCGGAAGACATCAAGGAAGGGTCGATTCTCGTCGACGTCGGAGTATCCCGCGTGTTCGACGAGGAATCCGGCCGATACAAGGTCAAGGGTGATGTCGATAAAGCCTGTTACGAGAAGGCTTTGGCATATACGCCGAATCCTGGAGGCGTAGGGCCGATGACGCGTGCCATGCTGTTGCAGAATGTCGTGGAGATGGCCGAACGTCAGTTGTGAGTTTCGCGATAGTGCTTTCGGGCGTGTCGTGACATGCGACACGCCCGATTTTTGTGCATGGCTTCTTGTAGACTTTCGCCTTGTGTGTATTTGCGCACACGTATAACTGAAGAACGATTTTATCCATCCACTATTTTGTAAGAAACCACATTAATGGCAGAGAACAATAACGAAGTCGCCAAGGTCGCCATCAACGACATCGGCACCGAAGAGGACTTCATCAAGGCAGTCGATTCCACCATCAAGAACTTCGATGATGGTGATCTGGTCGAAGGTACCGTCGTCAAGGTCGATCATGACGAGGTCCTGCTCGACATCGGCTACAAGACCGAGGGTGTCATCCCCTCCCGCGAGCTTTCCATCAAGAAGGACGTTGATCCTGACGAAGTCGTCGAGGTCGGCGACACCATTGAGGCCCTTGTCGTCACCAAGGAAGACAAGGAAGGCCGTCTGATTCTGTCCAAGAAGCGTGCACAGTACGAGCGCGCTTGGGGCGACATCGAGAAGATCAAGGAAGCCGATGGCGTTGTCGAAGGCACTGTCATCGAAGCTGTCAAGGGTGGCCTCATCGTCGACATCGGTCTGCGTGGCTTCCTGCCGGCATCTCTCGTCGAGATGCGTCGTGTCCGCGATCTGTCCCCGTACATCGGCCAGAAGATCAAGGCCAAGATCCTCGAGCTCGACAAGAACCGCAACAACGTGGTCCTCTCCCGTCGCCAGTACCTCGAGGAGACCCAGTCCGAAGTGCGCGAGACCTTCCTGTCCCAGCTTAAGAAGGGCCAGATCCGTGAAGGCGTCGTGTCCTCCATCGTCAACTTCGGCGCGTTCGTCGATCTGGGCGGTGTTGACGGCCTGATCCACGTTTCCGAGCTGTCTTGGAAGCACATCGATCACCCGTCTGAGGTCGTCAAGGTCGGAGACAAGGTCACCGTCGAGGTGCTTGACGTTGATCTCGATCGTGAGCGCATCTCCCTGTCCCTCAAGGCCACCCAGGAAGATCCGTGGCAGCGCTTCGCCCGCACCCACGTTCCTGGCCAGATCGTCAAGGGCAAGGTCACCAAGATCGTTCAGTTCGGTGTCTTCATCTCCGTCGAAGACGGCATCGAAGGCCTCGTGCATATCTCCGAGCTGGCCAACCGCCATGTGGAGAACCCGGAGACCGTCGTCAAGCCGGGCGAGGAAGTCTTCGTCAAGGTGATTGACGTCGATCTCGACCGTCGCCGCATCTCCCTGTCCCTCAAGCAGGCCAACGACTCCGTTGATCCGGCTTCCGAGGACTTCGATCCGGCTCTGTACGGCATGCCGGCAGAGTACGACGAGCAGGGCAACTACAAGTATCCGGAAGGCTTCGACCCGGCAACCAACGAGTGGATCGCTGGTTACGAGAAGCAGCGTGAGGAGTGGGAGTCCCAGTACGCCACCGCTCACGATCTGTGGGAGCAGCACAAGGAATTCGTTGCCAAGGAACTCGAGAACGCCGAGGCTTCCGCAGCCGAAGACGGCCAGGCTCCGAAGGAAGAGAAGGTCGAAGAGGTGTCCAACTACTCCTCCGACAACACCTCCAACGGCACCCTCGCCGATTCCGACCAGCTCGCCGCTCTGCGCGACCAGCTGCTCGGCAAGTGAGTTTCGACGAATCAAAATAAACTGATTCGCGTAAACCGCTGATAAATGGCCCCGCACCATCAGGTGCGGGGCCATTTGCGTATGTTGCGAGTCCGTCAAACATTACAATGGCGGTTGTGATGATTCGAATTGGGTTGACCGGAGGCATCGCCGCCGGCAAAAGCACGGTCGCTACGCATCTGCGTGAACTGGGCGCGACGCTTGTCGATTATGATGTGCTCGCCCGAAAAGTCGTGGAACCCGGAAGCGTGGGCCTGCAACGAATCGTGGAACATTTCGGGCCGGATGCGATGAACGCGCAAGGTGGTCTTAATCGGCGATGGATGTCCGAACACGTCTTCTCCGATCCGAATGCCGAATCCGAACGTAGAATCCTTGACGATATCGAACATCCGTTGATCTACGATCTTGCATTGTCGGAGGAACGGCAGGCGGTCGAAAAGAATCCGGATGCCGTGGTCGTACATGATATTCCGCTTTTGGCGGAAGTAATCGATGACATACCCATGCGTTTCGACCATATCGTAACAGTCGAAGCACCGGAACAGACGCGTGTGGAACGTATGATGCGCACCCGTGGCATGAGTGAGGCACAGGCGAAGGCACGTATCGCGCATCAGCCCACGCGTGCGGCACGAGAATCCATAGCCGATGCGGTGATTGACTCATCCCAGGATGTAGAACACATGTTCGACTGTGTTGATAGGCTGATGGAACAGTGGCGTAAGGAAGCGAGACGGAACCATGGGATTCAACATTGAACGAGTGAACAAGCCGTTTGTGGTCAAATCTCCATATAAGCCTTCAGGCGACCAGCCGAAGGCCATCGAGGAGCTGGCCACGCGCATCGAGAATGGCGAGAACGACGTGGTGCTCATGGGCGCCACCGGCACCGGCAAAACCGCCACTACAGCGTGGCTGATCGAACGTCTGCAGCGACCGACGCTTATCATCGAGCCGAACAAGACGCTCGCCGCGCAGTTGTGCGCCGAATTCCGCGAACTCATGCCGGACAATGCGGTGAGCTACTTCGTTTCCTACTACGACTACTACCAGCCGGAAGCGTACATTCCCCAGACCGACACCTACATCGAGAAGGATTCCAACATCAACGACGATGTGGAGCGATTGCGCCACGCCGCCACCGCGAACCTTCTGACCCGTCGCGATTGCGTGGTCGTGGCCACCGTCTCCTGCATCTACGGTTTGGGAACGCCGGAAGAATACGCTGGCCGTATGCTGTTCCTCCAGGAAGGCCAGCAGATCGACCGTGACGATTTACTGCGCAAATTCGTGGACATGCAATACAAGCGCAACGACATCGCCTTCACGCGAGGCACATTCCGCGTGCGCGGCGACACCGTTGAGATCATCCCCGTATACGAGGAACTGGCCATCCGCATCGAATTCTTCGGCGACGAAATCGACCGCATCTCCACGCTGCATCCGCTGACCGGCGACGTGATCGCGCACGAATCGCAGGTGCACATCTTCCCGGCCTCGCATTACGTTGCCGGACCGGAACGTATGGAACGGGCGCTCAAAACCATCCAACAGGAACTTGACGAGCGTACCGCCGAATTGCATAAGCAAGGCAAGGAACTTGAAGCGCAGCGTCTCACCATGCGCACCACATACGATCTGGAAATGCTCTCGCAGGTCGGCACATGCTCCGGCGTGGAGAACTATTCGCGGCATTTCGACGGACGCGCGCCGGGCACGCCTCCGCACACGCTGCTTGACTTTTTCCCCGATGATTTCCTGCTCGTCATCGACGAATCACATGTCACCGTGCCGCAGATCGGTGCCATGTACGAAGGCGACGCGAGCCGCAAACGCACGCTGGTCGAACACGGTTTCCGCCTGCCGTCGGCAATGGACAATCGACCGCTCAAATGGCCGGAGTTCCAGGAACGCGTCGGTCAGACGGTGTACCTGTCGGCAACGCCCGGCGATTACGAACTCGGTTTGAGCGACGGCGTGGTCGAACAGATCATACGTCCGACCGGACTAGTCGATCCGCAGATCGACGTGCGGCCGGTGGAAGGGCAGATCGATGACCTGCTTGCCGAAATCAAAGACCGCGTGGCAAGGAACGAACGTGCGCTGGTCACCACGCTCACTAAGAAAATGGCCGAGGATCTGACCGACTATCTGCTGGAACGCGGCATCAAAGTCGAATATCTGCATTCCGATGTGGACACCTTGCGTCGTGTCGAACTGCTGCGTGAACTGCGTGAAGGCAAGATCGACGTCATCGTCGGCATCAACCTGCTACGAGAGGGCCTCGATCTGCCGGAAGTGTCATTGGTCGCAATCCTCGACGCGGATAAGGAAGGCTTCCTGCGTTCCTACCGTTCGCTCATCCAGACCATCGGCCGTGCGGCGCGAAACGTGTCCGGCACCGTCGTCATGTATGCGGACGACATCACCGAAGCCATGCGCAAGGCCATCGACGAGACCAACCGCCGCCGTGACATCCAGATCGCCTACAATAAGGAACATGGCATCGATCCGAAGCCGCTCATCAAGAAGATCTCCGATGTCAACGACATGCTCGCCAAGGAGGACGTCGACACCCAGACATTGCTCGGTACCGGATACCGAAACGCGGACAAAGCCGGCAATTCGCATCTCGGCGTGCCACATACCAGCAAGGAGGAATCCGGCAGGCGGCACGAGGAGATTCTCAAGGCCGGATTGCCCGCACAGGATCTAGCTGATCTCATTCGACAACTGTCCGAGCAGATGCATACCGCCGCAGAACAACTGCAATTCGAGCTTGCGGCTCGTCTGCGTGACGAGATCCGTGACCTGAAAAAGGAACTTCGGCAGATGACGGAGGCGAGCAAATAGTTCTCGACCGGTCATACGGCATCCGTACCATAGTGGATTATGGCTGAAACACCACTTGTTTTTGAAATCGCCACGTTTGCGGTGCTTGCCGTCTTCTTCGTGGTGGACCTGTTCATCATCGGGCGCAAGCCGCATGTGCCCTCCACCAAGGAATGCGTGCAGCATATCGCGTTCTTCGTGGTCATGGCGTTGATCTTCGGCGGACTCATGTGGTTCTTCGCCGGCTCGAAGCCTGCCATCGAGTTCTACTCAGGTTGGCTGACCGAATATTCGCTGAGCATAGACAACCTGTTCGTGTTTGTCATTATCATGTCGAATTTCGCGGTGCCGAAGGAACTACAGAAATTCGTGCTGTCAGTCGGCATCACCGTCGCGCTCGTACTGCGAGGCATGTTCATTTTGGTGGGCGCTGCCATCATCTCGCGCTTCACTTGGGTGTTCTTCCTATTCGGCGCGTTCCTCATCGTCACGGCCATCAAACTCGTCGCCGGGGGAGACGAGGACGAGGAATACCATGAGAACGCGTTGATTCACGCACTGCGCAAGGTCATCAAGATCACCGATGAATACGACGGCGAAAAGCTGCGTACTATCAAGAACGGTGTGAAGCATTGGACCCCGATGCTCATCGTGTTCCTGACCATCGGCACCACCGACGTGATGTTCGCTTTCGATTCGATCCCCGCCATTTTCGGTCTGACCAAAGATCCGTTCATCGTGTTCACGTCCAACGTGTTCGCATTGCTCGGTCTGCAGCAGCTGTACTTCCTGCTCGGAGAGCTGCTTGACAAGCTCGTCTATCTTCCGCTGGGCCTGTCCGTGGTGCTGGGCTTCATCGGCGTCAAACTCATCATGGAGGCCCTGCATGGCAATTCGCTGCCGTTCCTCAATGGCGGCCAGCCGATTTCCTGGGTTCCGGAAGTGCCCACATGGCTGTCGCTTGTCGTGATCGTTCTTGCGATTGGTGGTGCGGCTTTGGCAAGTGTTATTAAGATGCGCACCATGAAAGCGAACGAAAAGTGACAGTCCGGCAAACGTTGGGAGAATAGAGCTTTTCTATTCTCCTACGAAATTGTGAGCGCTCACAACACACCTAGTTCTGAGGTGGAAGTGGGCGCTTTTTGCTAGTAAGCTATGCCATTGGAAACAGGGTCGTCAGATCCAAAATCAATATCAACAAGAATAGGCAGGCATTCATGCGTAAAGCCAAGATCGTAGATACCATCGGTCCCGCTACCGAGTCCCTGGAAGGCATCACCAGCCTTGTCGAAGCAGGTATGGACGTCGCTCGTCTGAACCGCTCCCACGGCACTCCGGAAGACCACCTCAAGGTCTACAACAACCTCCGTGCCGCCGCCAAGGCCACTGGCCGCAACGTCGCAGCCCTGGTTGACCTGCAGGGTCCGAAGATCCGCTGCGGTTGGTTCAAGAAGAACGCCGACGGCGAGGACAAGGTCCAGCTGACCGAAGGCCAGGAGTTCGTCATCACCACTGATGACATCGAAGGCGACGAGCACATCACCTCCACCACCTTCAAGGGTCTCCCGGGCGACTGCCATGCAGGCGATCCGATCCTCATCGACGACGGCAAGGTCCGCCTCGAGGTCACCAAGGTCGAAGGCAACAACGTGTACACCAAGGTTGTCGTTGCCGGACCGGTCTCCAGCCACAAGGGCATCAACCTTCCGGGCGTCGCCGTGTCTCTGCCGGCTCTGACCGAGAAGGACGAAGAGGATCTGCGCTGGGCCATCCGCACCGGCGCCGACATCATTGCCATGTCCTTCGTGCGCTTCGCCACCGACATCGATCGCGCCCATGAGATCATGGACGAGGAAGGCCGCCGTATCCCGGTCGTCGCCAAGATCGAGAAGCCGCAGGCCCTCGAGAACCTCGAGGAGATCGTCAAGGCGTTCGACGGCATCATGGTCGCACGTGGCGATATGGCCGTCGAGTGCCCGCTGGAAGAGGTCCCGCTGGCCACCAAGCGCTGCATCGAGCTGGCTCGTCAGTACGCCAAGCCGGTCATCGTGGCCACCGAAGTCCTCGGCTCCATGGTCAGCTCCCCGGTCCCGACCCGTGCAGAGGCATCCGACTGCGCCAACGCCGTCCTCGACGGTGCCGACGCCACCATGACCTCCAACGAGACCGCCGTCGGCAAGTACCCGGCAGTCACCGTGAACACCATGAGCCGCATCTCCACCTTCGCCACCGAGCATGGTTTCGACCGCATCCCGGAGCTGAAGAACCTGGATATGTCCTCCACCGGTGCCGTCTCTTCCGCCGCCGTCGACCTGGCCGACAAGCTCAACGCCAAGGCCATCGTCGCCTACACCCAGACCGGTTCCACCGTGCACCGCGTGTCCCGTGAACGTCCGGCCACCCCGATCTACGGCATCACCAACAATGAGCACACCTTCCACTGGCTGGCCCTGTCTTGGGGCACCGAGTCCTTCCTGGTCGACGAGGATTACCATGACAAGTCCCGCAAGGACCTCATGGTTTTCACCGACAAGGTCCTCAAGGACGCCGGCAAGGTCTCCGATGGCGACAAGATCGTCGTGCTGAGCTCCGCCCAGGGCGAACACCAGCCGGGTCGCACCGATTCCATCTACGTCCACACCGTTGGTGCCTGCGACTGAGATTTGAATCGTCGCGTTAAACGCTGATTCCATAATCCTCCCATTGGTTCCCGATGGGAGGATTATTGTTTTTACGCGATGTCCCCGAATGATGACAACGCCGAGATTTGGCGCAAATCGCAATCATGTGGTATTCTTCCAGAGTTGCGTGCAAGCCCTCGTATCCCAATTGGTAGAGGAAGCAGCCTCAAAATCTGCGCAGTGTGGGTTCGAGTCCCACCGAGGGCACGTAAGAAATCAATATCAATCCAGGCCCGGGTTGGGGCATGTTAGGCCGGCTTTGGGTGTGACAGTGGAAAGAGACCGACATGGCTGCAGAGAAGACCACGGAACCGGACGAAGTACTCACTGATGAGGAGCTCCAAGCTGCTGCGGCTCCCGAGCCGGATTCTGCCAATAATAACGAGGCACACAAGCGCACCGTCGTCGTTGCCGAAGACGAATCCGTGAACCGCATGGATTTGGTCGCCATGCTTGAGGATAACGGCTATGAGGTCGTCGGAGAGGCCGCCAACGGTGAGGAAGCCGTTGAACTGACCCGTAAGTTCCGCCCGAGCGTGGTGTGCATGGATGTCAAGATGCCTCGCATGGATGGCATCGAGGCCGCTGGCATCATCTGTGATGAGAACATCGCTCCGGTCGTCATGCTGACGGCATTCTCCCAGTCTGATTTGGTCAAAAAGGCCACGGGCGCTGGCGCCATGGCGTATGTCACCAAGCCGTATGAGGAATCCAAGCTGCTGCCGGCTTTGGAAGTCGCCATGGGCCGTTTCGCCGAAATCAACGATCTGCTTGACAATGTCGAACGTAGCGAGTCCAAACTGCAGGAAACCGAGGAACAGCTGAAGAAGGCCGAAGAGCAGCTGAAGAAGGCCGAAGAAACGCTGGAGGAGCGCAAGCTCGTCGACCGCGCCAAGGGCCTGCTGATGGACAAGGCGGACTTCTCCGAACAGGGCGCTTTCCGTTGGATTCAGAAGACCTCCATGGACCAGCGCATTCCGAAGAAGCGTCTGGCCATGGCCATCATCGCCAAGTATGGCGAACAGAAGTCGGAAGCAGAGGATGAGCGCTAACACACCAACTGTGGAAGGCACTTCACGCGGAACGCTATTGGTCGTTGACGGCCATTCTTTGGCGTTCCGCGCTTTTTTTGCCTTACCCGTAGAGAATTTCAGTACATCATCAGGTCAGGCCACCAACGCGGTCTGGGGATTCGCCACCATGCTTTCGCAGGTGATCGATGCCGAACATCCAGACCATCTTGCCGTCGCATTCGATGTGAAGGGCGGCACGTTCCGCAACCAGATGCTGCCGCAGTACAAAGGAACTCGCGACGCGGCCCCCGAGGAACTGCTCAGCCAGCTGCCATTAATCCAGCAGATGCTGACGGCCTTGGGCGTCACATACATCGAAAAACCCGGTTACGAAGGTGACGATGTGATCGGCACGCTCGCCAGCATGGGCGACCAGGCAGGCTACCGCACATTGGTGCTGTCCGGCGACCGTGATGCTTTCCAGCTGATCAACGACAACATCACCGTGCTGTATCCCGGCCACCATTTCAAAGACCTCAAACATATGACCCCGGATGCCGTGCAGGAGAAATATCATGTCTCTCCCGCGCAATACCCGGATCTGGCCGCCTTGCGCGGAGAAACCGCTGACAACATCCCCGGCGTTCCCGGAGTCGGCGACGGATTCGCGGCCAAATGGATCAACCAGTACGGCGGACTTGAGCAGATCATCGAACACGCCGACGAGATCAGCGGCAAAAAAGGCGAAGCCCTGCGCGAAAACATCGAACAGGTCAAACTGAACCGTTCCGTGAACGCTTTGGTTCGTGACCTTGATCTTGGCGTGTCGGTATCCGACCTGACATTTGGACAAGTCGACGCTGGTCAACTCGACGATCTATTCACCAAGCTCGAATTCGGTGTTCGGACCAAGAATCGCGTGCTCAAAACGTTCAATGCGGACAAACCATCCGGGGACGTGCACGAATCCAGCAAGCTCGGGCTGCCACATGTCGAAGACGTCAACGATCCGCATGTGGTGGAGACATGGGTCCAAAACCATTTCCCCGTGGTGCAGGAACATCTGCACGAACGCCATGAACGCTCCTCCAACGACATTCCGGAATTCGGCTTCGAAATCGATTCTTCGACCCGCTGCACGGACAAGGTGAAACAGTCCTGGACGCTTTACGCCGAAGGCACGAGCAAACCCGGAGAAGCCTCTCTTTCGGCATTGATGATCGCCGTGCACGGCGAAGCCATTCGCATCGACGTATTCAGTCCGGATATGGTGCAATGCCTGCAAAGGCTGTTCGACCGCTATCACCATTCCATGGTCGTGCACGGTTACAAAGAACATGCGCATCTGCTGGGCAGCATCGGCGTGGAACTTCCGGAACCATTGTTCGACACCAAGCTCGCCGGATATCTTGCCCATCCGGATTTCCACGCGGACACGCTGGAACAGGCTGCGGCCCATTTCCTTGATCTGCACATCGAAGCACAAGCCGAAGCCGCGACACAGGGAACCTTGGACTTCGACGAGCCTGAGGAAACCGATTCCAAGAACGACGAGCTGATACTCACCCGCACCGCAATCGTGGGGCTTTTGGCCGAATATTTGGCCGGTGTGCTGGATAAGCGCGAACAATTCGGTCTCCTCAAATCCATTGAGCTTCCGGTCTCTCAGGTCCTGCATGGCATGGAACAGGTCGGCGCCCAAGTGGATATGACACGTCTGGTGCAGATGCGCGACCAACTTGCCGCCGACGCTGCCCAGGCACAGGAAACGGCGTGGCAGTTCGCGGGGGAGCAGGTGAACCTGCAAAGCCCCAAACAGCTGCAGAAGATCCTGTTCGAAGACATGGGATTGAAACCGACGAAAAAAACCAAGTCCGGTTCATACACCACCAATGCCGCGGCATTGCAGACCTTGCGTGACCGCTCGTACGATAACGACCGCGCATGCCAGTTCCTTGACGCGTTGCTGATGCATCGTGAAAAGAACAAGCTCAAGCAGATCGTGCAGACGTTGATCGACGCCACAAACCGTCATGACGGTCGCATCCACACCACTTTCGAACAGACGGTGGCGGCCACCGGACGATTGAGCTCCGTCGATCCAAACCTGCAGAACATTCCGAACCGGGATCCCGCAGGTCGTGAGATTCGATCCGCGTTCGTGCCGGGAGAGGGCTTCGAATCGTTGCTGAGCTCCGACTACTCGCAGGTCGAACTGCGCATCATGGCCGACCTTTCCGGTGATGAGGCGTTGATAGAGGCCTTCCGCTCCGGCAAGGACTTCCATAAGTATGTGGCCAGCTTGGTCTACGGCATTCCCGTTGACGACATCACGTCCGATCAGCGTAGCCACGTCAAGGCGATGAGCTATGGACTTGCCTACGGTCTGAGCACGTATGGACTTGCCCAGCAGCTCAAGATCAAGCCCAAAGAAGCCGAATCGCTGAAAAACCAGTATTTCGCCACTTTTGGCAAAGTCCATGAATACCTTGAATCGCTTGTCTCGTCCGCACGCGAAAAAGGATATACCGAAACCATTTTCGGAAGGCGCAGGTATTTTCCCGGTCTCAAATCGCCGAACCGTGCCGTGAGGGACGCGGCCGAACGCGCCGCGTTGAACGCGCCTATCCAAGGCTCGGCGGCGGACATCATGAAAATCGCCATGATTCGTGCGTATGACGCACTGCAGGAAGCGAACCTTGGAAGTCGCCTCATACTGCAGATTCATGATGAACTTGTGGTGGAGATCGCGCCCGGTGAGGAGAAGCAGGCCACCGCGCTGGTGAAGGATGCCATGGAGCATGCCGTCACCATGGCCGTTCCGTTGGACGTATCGACGGGCATCGGTTCCGATTGGCAATTGGCGGCCCACTGATTCGTTCCCGTCGGATAATCGAAGGCTGATTAAAAAAGAAAGAAGGAAGATTGTGGCAACGTTGAAGCAGGTCGTGGATGTGCTTGAAACGCTGTATCCGCTGCGATACGCGGAACAATGGGATGAGCCGGGACTCATCGTGGGAGACCTTCGCCACGACGTGCGCAACATCGCGTTCGCGGCGGACCCATCCATGGCGGTGATCGACCAGGCTATCGCCGGAGGCATCGACCTGCTGATCTGCCACCATCCGCTGTTCTTCCGTTCCGTGCATGCGGTCTCCGGACTAGGATTCCGTGGTGAGATCGTCCGGAAGCTCAACCTCGCCGGTTGCGCGCTGTGGGTTGGGCACACCAATGCCGATGCCTCCTACCGAGGAGTCGGCATGGCCGCCGCCGACGCGTTCGGCCTGATCGAACAGCGTCCGCTGGTACCCATCGAAGATCCGAAAGCCGAACATCCGGTCGGATTGGGCCGTGTCGGCCGGTTGCAGGAGCCGATCGCATTGCGTGATTTCGCCCGTCGTGTGGCCGACGCGCTGCCATACACCGAACTTGGCGTGCAGGTGTGCGGCGACCTTGACGCGACGATCGGCACGGTGGCGGTATTGCCGGGCTCGGGTGATTCCTTGTTCGATGAAGTGCGTGCCGCAGGCGTCGATGTGTATGTGACCAGCGATCTGCGCCATCATCCGGTGACCGATGCCATCGAGCAGGCGCGCTATGAGGCGTCCATGCGTGCCGCGGATATCGAACTCGGCCGAGGCGACGCTACTGTTCGTCCGATGTTCATCAACACGCCACACAGCGCCATCGAATCCATATGGTTCCAATACGCCATGGGCGATGTGCCTCGTGCCGTATCTGAGGCGACCGGAGACATCCCCACCGTCCGCTGGATTTCCATGAACACCGATCCCTGGAATCTGGTACTGCCGTCCTGCGGGCAGGAACGCTGAACGACGATGTCCGATATGACCAGCATGGATATGTCGCTGAACGAATCCAGCGATGGCGTGGACATGACCAGACCGGCCACAGTACTCAGCAGAGAGCACGTGTATCAAGGCGCGATTTTCGGCGTGGAGGACATGCGTATCGCGTTGCAGACACGAGACGGCGGACAAACCGTGATCCGCAGACAGGTGATGCGGCACGCGCCCTGTGTGGTCATGCTGGTGCATGACTGCGCGCAGGATTTGTACTTGGTCGAACGAGAATACCGTGTCGGCTGCGACGCCTTCGCCTACGGTCTGCCGGCAGGACTCATCGATGACGGGGAAGACGTCGATGCGGCCGCATTGCGTGAGCTGCGCGAAGAGACCGGCGTCGAGCCAATCGACGAAAACAGTTGCGATATCGACCATGTCGGGCAATTCTATTCATCCGAAGGCATGACTGACGAACTGGCCAACATCATGGTGGTGCACCTGCGCCACTGGCAGGCCGTCGAACGGCATTTCGACGCCGACGAGCATGTCGAATCTGCTTGGATCCCGTGGAAGCAGCTACGAGACACGCACATCACGGCCTCCAATTCGGAGATCGCCATTTTGCATGAGCAAATTCGCAGAATGCGGCAACAATAGCGGCCTGCAGGTTTCGAATTGTAAAAACAATCGCCGGAATAAACGAAATAACGAATTCAACTCGCAAAACGTGCGATACTTGAATTATGCAAATCAGACCTGGATCGATGTATCCACTCGGTGCGAGCTACGACGGCGCCGGCGTGAATTTCGCCCTCTTCTCTCAAGTGGCCCAGAAAGTCGAGCTTTGTCTTTTCGATGAGGAAGACCGTGAGACCCGAGTGGAAATGACGGAGCAGAACTCCTACGTATGGCATAACTATCTGCCGGGAATACAACCCGGGCAACGGTACGGCTATCGTGTGTACGGTCCGTATGATCCAGCAAAGGGCCTGCGGTGCAACCCGAACAAGTTGCTGCTCGACCCGTACGCCAAAGCCATCGAGGGAAACATCGACGGTGACGAAAGCCTCTATTCGTATTGGTTCAAAAGCCCTGAGGACGTCACCAGCATGAATACGCTGGATTCCGCGCCGCATACCATGAAATCGGCCGTGGTCAATCCGTATTTCGACTGGGGCAACGACCAACATCCGAACATCTCCTACCATGATTCGGTAATCTACGAAGCCCATGTGCGTGGCATGACCAATCTCAACCTGGACGTGCCGCCGGACATCCGTGGAACCTACGCGGGCCTCGCATATCCATCGGTCATCGAATATCTGAGGAAGCTCGGCGTCACCGCCATCGAACTTATGCCGATCCACCAGTTCGTCAACGACAGCTTCCTGCAGGAAAAAGGCCTGAGCAATTACTGGGGCTACAACACCATCGGCTTCTTCGCGCCTCATAACGCGTACTCAAGCTCCGGACAACGCGGCGAGCAGGTCAACGAATTCAAATCCATGGTCAAGGCATACCATCACGCCGGCATGGAAGTGATCCTCGACGTGGTGTACAACCACACCGCCGAAGGCAACAACCTCGGCCCGACCCTAAGCTTCAAAGGCATCGACAACGGTGCCTACTACCGTCTGGTCGACAACGACCGACGCCACTACTTCGACACGACCGGCACCGGCAACTCCCTGCTGATGCGCTCGCCGCACGCGCTGCAGCTCATCACGGACAGCCTGCGCTACTGGGTCACCGAAATGCATGTCGATGGTTTCCGATTCGATCTTGCGGCCACGCTGGCCCGCCAGTTCCAGGAAGTCGACAAGCTGTCCGCCTTCTTCGACATCGTCGAACAGGATCCAGTCATCTCCCGTGTCAAGCTCATCGCCGAACCTTGGGATTTGGGTTCCGGCGGCTATCAGGTGGGCGGCTTCCCGTCCAGCTGGTCCGAATGGAACGGCCGTTACCGTGATTGCGTGCGTGACTTCTGGCGTTCGCAACCATCGACGCTACCGGAATTCGCCAGCCGTCTGATGGGCAGCTCCGACCTGTATCAGATGAACGGCCGCCGTCCGGTGGCTTCCGTGAACTTCATCACCGCACATGATGGCTTCACCATGAACGATTTGGTGAGCTACAACGAGAAGCATAACGATGCCAACGGCGAAGGCAATAGGGATGGCGAAAGCAACAACCGTTCCTGGAACTGCGGTGTCGAAGGCCCGACCACCATCAAGGACGTCAACGACCTGCGGCAACAGCAGATGCGCAACATGTTCGCGACGCTGCTGTGCAGTCAGGGCATTCCGATGATCTGCGGCGGCGATGAGGTGGCACGCACGCAACAGGGCAACAACAATGCCTATTGCCAGGACAACGCCATTTCATGGACCAATTGGGATCTTGACGATAGTCAGAAGGATCTGCTTGAGTTCGTTTCGAAGCTGATTCATCTGCGACTCGAGCACCCGGTGCTCCACCGTCGTCGTTTCTTCACCGGCCGCGAGCCAGGAGACCCGGACGATAAGATTCCGCAGGTCGAATGGATGGACCACACCGGTTCCATCATGGACATGGAAGATTGGTCCAACACCCACGCGTTCTCGGTGATGATCTATCTGAACGGTTCCGATATTCCGGAAGCCGACTGGTATGGCAACCAGATGGTGGACAATAACTTCATCCTGATTTTCAACGCGCATTACGAGCCGATTATGTTCACCTTGCCGGACGAGCGGTATGGCAAGAAATGGCGTCTGGTCGTCGACACGCATAATCCGAAGGGTCCGGAACTCAACTATGAGGCCGGCTTCGCGATCACGGCGCAGTCGAGAAGCTTCCTGTTGCTGATGAGCGATAGAAAGCCCACCACAAAGAACTACGATTTCTGATAGCCATGAGAACAGGCGAGGTGCCATCCGTACGGGTGACACCTCGCCGTATTGTTTGTGGACTGTGCTCGTGAACCGTTACGAGAATTAGACTTCCGACGAGAGTCGGGAAACGGTTCCAGGAACGGTTTCGCTGACCTCCGCAAGATCCTCGACGGATTCTGGCCGCTTGGTTTGCGCCAGAATAAGCTGCGTCTGCACACGATCGGATTCGATGGCCGCAATCTGCCGTGAAAAGATGATGAACCAGCCCAGAAACATCATGCCGGCAAGAGCCTCGACGTTCGTCAACGTGTTACGCCCCGCCAACCACTGGAACCCGGCAAGAGCCCCGATCACGATAGCTAGGTCTGAAATCACATATACTACTTTTGAAAGCTGCGGGGCCAGCCAAGGCAGCGCGATCATCAGCACGCTCATCAGGCAGGGAAGACCGCGGGCGAATACGTTGTGCAGAATCGGATGCGGCGTGTAACGGAACATGCCGATGCCGATGAAGGCGATGCCTGCGAGCGTCAGCATGGTCGATAGCAGAAGAATCCGCGCCTTGAAGTGTTTGGGAGCTTCTTTTTCATCGCTTGCAGACAGATACTGCATCTGCAGACGGTGCATGGTGATGAGCTCCGAAATCGCGAAATAGCTGATGATGACGATGCAGACGCCGGCCAACATCAATGTCGAATTGAACATACGAGCAGCAAAAGTGGTTCGATCGCCCAATTGGGAGAAATTGTTGTTGTACCAGTATGGATCATCGGACGTCAATCCTGCGATGCTGACACCGGAAACCACGAAGAACGGCAACAAGGATGCGATGGTCTTGGCATTCATGAGTTCCGCCTGTACGAACGTGACATAGCCTACGACCCCCGAGATCGCGGCGCAGAGCGCAGTCAGATAGCCTTTTAACGTGCGCAACCCCATCATGTTGCTGGTAATGGAAAGCAGTATGAACGCCGTGACGAAAATGGTCGACGCGTAGACCACGGACAAAGCGAGTATCTCGAAGATACGGCGAATAGGAATGGTCCAGCCATGTTTCAACGTCATCGACCTGGAGTTGCGCGCATACCCCAAGGTGAACGAGATGACTCCACATCCCGCGGTGATTCCGGCACACACGGTGAACAGGCGTTGGGTGACACGCCAGATGGCGGGAGCGAATTGCAGATATAGGTCCATGGCGATCCATGCAAGAGTGGCGCATGCCATGAAGGAAATGATGCCTGAAGCCTCGGCTTGCTGATGACGTCCCATGCGCGTTCCCTCCAGTATTTGCCATTCTAGCCTGTCGTTGTCCTACCATACGCTACAATGGAAACTCGTGTTCACCTGCCACGTGCGGGAGTGCATGAACGGGCTGTAGCGCAGTTTGGTAGCGCGTCTGCTTTGGGAGCAGAATGTCGCAGGTTCAAATCCTGTCAGCCCGACAACGAAAGTAATGTCCTCCGCAATCGGATAGATTGCGGAGGACATTTAGTTATATACGCGATCGCATCAGTCCTGAATGACGGTGCCGACAATGCCGGAGACGATGGCCATAATCAGCGATCCGATTACGGACCACCAGAATCCATCGATGGTTACTCCCACGTCGAACAGGCTTATGGCCAGCCAAGACGCAAGCTCCATGAACAGCCAGTTGATGATTAACGCGATTAGTCCGAACGAGAGAATCGAAAATGGCAATGCGATGGTGTGCACGATCGGTTTGATCGACGCGTTGATCAACGCAAGGAACAACGCGAACGCGCCGATGCCGAGAATGGGTGGTTCGCCAACGGCGTGCATGCCGGGAAGCAGTGTGACCATGACCCCGGCCGCAATGGTCAAAACCAACCAACGTGAAATGAAATGCTCCATGACAGCATCGTATTACATTGCGTTGTCTTATGAAAAAGGAATGTATTTGTGGAACATGCCAGGAAGACGACCTATGCGAGACGGGCGCGGCGTTTTCCACATGGTTTGGTTACCATGAACCATATGGAAGCACTTCATGAGAACCTGTGGCCGGCACCGTATGCCGGCAAACCGTTGAACGCCACTGTGGTGGTACCGGGCAGCAAATCACTGTCGAACCGTTATCTCATTCTCGCGGCGCTCGGACATCGACCCGTGCGATTGGTCGGTCTATTGCGTTCACGTGACACCGAGTTGATGATGGACGCGTTGCGCGCGTTGGGAGTGCGCTGCGAAATCGACGAGCAGGTTGACACCACGGTTACAGTGGTGCCGCCGTCCGACGGCCGGTTCCACGGTGGTACGAAGGTGTTCTGCGGTCTTGCGGGAACGGTGATGCGCTTTGTGCCCGGTCTTGCCATGTTCGCGGACGGTCCTGTGGCTTTCGACGGTGACGAGCAGGCGTACGCGCGTCCGATGAAGCCGGTGTTGGACGGTCTTGAACAGTTGGGGGCATGTATCGAATACCACGGCGAGGAAGGTCGACTGCCATTTACAATCACTCCACCTCAAACGGTGAGCCAGTGCGCTGAGCCGAGCGTGGTCAGCATTGATTCTTCGGGATCCTCGCAGTTCATTTCAGGACTATTGCTCATCGGCTCTCGAGTGTCAGGCGGTTTGGAACTGCATCACACGGGGGAGAAGACGCCGAGTTTGCCGCATATTCGCATGACCGTGGCCGATCTGCATGGTTCCGGCGTGCGTGTCAACGCAGACGAACACGCTCGCGTGTGGACCGTGCAGCCGGGAGCCGTGCAGTTGCCCGAAACTGTGACGGTCGAACCTGACCTGTCGAATGCCGCTCCGTTCCTTGGCGCAGCGCTCATCGCCGGAGGAACCGTGCGCGTACCTCATTGGCCGGAATCCACTACGCAACCCGGAGGCATGCTTCCGGGATATTTGGAACGTATGGGAGCCGAGATCAGCTTCCCGGTGATTGACGACGTCCGGTACTGCGAAGTGACCGGCAACGGTCATGTCAGCGGCCTAGGTGATTTCGACTTGACGGCGGCAGGTGAGATCGCGCCGTCGCTTGCAGCGATTCTGGTTTTTGCGGACAAGCCTACCCGCATGATCGGCATCGGTCATTTACGAGGGCATGAGACGAACCGTCTGGAGGCTTTGGCCAACGAGATTACGCGCGTTGGGGGAGCTGCCCACGAACTGCCCGATGGATTGGAGATAACCCCTGTGTCGGCGAATCGTCTTAGACCATCCGTGATGGAGACTTATGCCGATCATCGTATGGCCACATTCGCGGCGATGCTTGGCCTACGCATCAAAGGCATCCAAGTGAAGAACGTCGCCACGACGGCGAAAACCCTACCGAATTTCGTGGATCTGTGGAATGACATGCTTGTTTGACGGATATGCAAAAGTGACGTCGGGGGACGTTCGGTCCGTCTGACGAGAGCGGACTTGTTTCCGTAACATAGCGGAAGGGGCTTTCCACAAGAATAGTTTGTGGAAAGCCCCTTCCGCTATGCGTCAAGCCTGCGGGCTCACTCCCATTCGATGGTTGCCGGCGGCTTGGAAGTGCAGTCAAGCACCACGCGGTTGATCTGACGGCATTCGTTGGTAATACGCGTCGAGATGGTGGCGAGCACGTCGTACGGGATACGCGACCAGTCGGCGGTCATGGCGTCTTCGGACGACACCGGACGCAACACGATCGGCGAGCCGTAGGTGCGTTCGTCACCCTGCACGCCCACGGAATGCACGTCGGCAAGCAGCACGACCGGGCACTGCCAGATGTCGCGGTCGAGGCCGGCCTTGGAAAGCTCCTCACGTGCGATGGCATCAGCTTCGCGCAGCAAGTCAAGACGTTCCTTGGTGATTTCGCCGATGATGCGGATGCCGAGACCCGGACCCGGGAATGGCTGACGCCAGACAATCTCATCCGGCAGACCGAGTTCGGTGCCAATGGCGCGCACCTCATCCTTGAACAGGGTGCGCAGCGGCTCGATGAGCTGGAATTTGATGTCCTTCGGCAGGCCGCCCACATTGTGGTGCGATTTGATGTTGGCCGCGCCATCGCCGCCGCCGGACTCTACGACGTCCGGATACAGCGTGCCCTGCACGAGGAATTTGACTTCCTTGCCGGAGGCACCGGCCTCTTCGATGACCTGACGCTGCGCCTTCTCAAAAGTGCGGATGAACTTCTCTCCGATGATCTTGCGCTTCTTCTCCGGCTCGCTCACGCCCTTCAATGCGGTGAGGAAGTCTTCGGAGGCGTCCACGGCGATGAGCTTGATGCCGGTGGCCTCGACGAAATCATGTTTGACCTGCTCGGCTTCGCCCTTGCGCAGCAGACCGTGGTCCACGAACACGCAGGTGAGCTGCTCGCCGATGGCCTTATGCACCAGAGCCGCCGCGACGGCGGAGTCGACGCCGCCGGACAGGCCGCAAATCACCTGGGCGTCGCCGACCTTCTCGCGGATTTTCTTGACCTGGTCCTCGATGATGTTGGACGCGTTCCAGTTATCGCCGAGGCCGGCGCACTTGTGCAGGAAGTTCTCGATGAGCTTCTGGCCCATCGGAGTGTGCTTGACTTCCGGATGCCACTGCACGCCGTACAGTTTGCGGGATTCATCCTGCATGGCCGCGACGGGCGCGCCTTCGGTGTGCGCCAGAACCTCGAAGCCTTCCGGAGCGGTTTTGACCGCGACCCCGTGGCTCATCCAGGTGCTCTGTTCCACAGGGGAACCGTCGAGCAGCCCCTCGGCTTTGTCTATGGTGGTCTCCGTCTTGCCGTATTCGCCAAGGGCGGCTTTGTCGACGTCCGCGCCCAACGCGTACGCCATGGCTTGGAAGCCGTAGCAGATGCCGAGCACGGGAACGCCGGCCTCGAACAGTTTCTTGTCGACGCGCGGAGCGCCGGGTTCGAACACGGAAGCGGGGCCGCCGGACAGGATGATGGCCTGCGGATCCTTGGCCAGCATCTCATCGACCGGCATGGAATGCGGCACGAGCTCCGAATAAACATTGGCCTCACGCACGCGACGTGCGATCAGCTGGGCGTACTGGGCTCCGAAATCGACAACGAGCACAGGACCTGCAGCCATAACACTCTCCCTTTAATATGAGGTATCAAGAAACGAACAATACTAACTGCTCTATTGTGACGTTGCAAGGAGACATTGGAAACACGTGAACGGAGAATGAACGAATCTCACAATTGCTTACTCCCACCTACTCAACACGCCGCGTGTGTATCTAGGGAAACGAACGTGGGAAACATGTGTTAACCGACTAAAAACGTTGATTTTGAGCCGTTTTTCAATCTTTTTGATAGAGTGTGAAGTACGCACAAAAATCCCGATAAAAGCACACATTTGCGTACAGAAAAATAACAATTGAACACACAGTCGCAAAAAAACAGCAAAAAGTCGAACCGCGCTCGTAATATGTGCAAGTGACTGGAAATGAGGCATACCGCGTAACCGCAAGGTTTTAGGCATGGCTCATGACCTAAGGAAATAAACAATCGCACATCACAGTGCAGGAGTACAGGAGTACACATGACGAGTCCTGTTATTGGCACCCCTTGGAAGAAGCTGAACGCTCCGGTTTCCGAGGAAGCTATCGAAGGCGTGGATAAGTACTGGCGCGCAGCCAACTACCTCTCCATCGGCCAGATCTATCTGCGTAGCAACCCGCTGATGAAGGAGCCTTTCACCCGCGAAGACGTCAAGCACCGTCTGGTCGGTCACTGGGGCACCACCCCGGGCCTGAACTTCCTCATCGGCCACATCAACCGTCTCATTGCTGATCACCAGCAGAACACTGTGATCATCATGGGCCCGGGCCACGGCGGCCCGGCTGGTACCGCTCAGTCCTACCTGGACGGCACCTACACCGAGTACTTCCCGAACATCACCAAGGATGAGGCTGGCCTGCAGAAGTTCTTCCGCCAGTTCTCCTACCCGGGTGGCATCCCGTCCCACTACGCTCCGGAGACCCCGGGCTCCATCCACGAAGGCGGCGAGCTGGGTTACGCCCTGTCCCACGCCTACGGCGCTGTGATGAACAACCCGAGCCTGTTCGTCCCGGCCATCGTCGGCGACGGCGAAGCTGAGACCGGCCCGCTGGCCACCGGCTGGCAGTCCAACAAGCTCATCAACCCGCGCACCGACGGTATCGTGCTGCCGATCCTGCACCTCAATGGCTACAAGATCGCCAACCCGACCATCCTGTCCCGCATCTCCGACGAAGAGCTCCACGAGTTCTTCCACGGCATGGGCTATGAGCCGTACGAGTTCGTCGCTGGCTTCGACAACGAGGATCACCTGTCGATCCACCGTCGTTTCGCCGAGCTGTTCGAGACCGTCTTCGACGAGATCTGCGACATCAAGGCCGCCGCTCAGACCGACGACATGACTCGTCCGTTCTACCCGATGATCATCTTCCGTACCCCGAAGGGCTGGACCTGCCCGAAGTTCATCGACGGCAAGAAGACCGAGGGCTCCTGGCGTTCCCACCAGGTGCCGCTGGCTTCCGCCCGCGATACCGAGGCCCACTTCGAGGTCCTCAAGAACTGGCTCGAGTCCTACAAGCCGGAAGAGCTGTTCGACGAGAACGGCGCCGTGAAGCCGGAAGTCACCGCCTTCATGCCGACCGGCGAACTGCGCATCGGTGAGAACCCGAACGCCAACGGTGGCCGCATCCGCGAAGAGCTGAAGCTGCCGAAGCTGGAAGACTACGAGGTCAAGGAAGTCGCCGAGTACGGCCACGGCTGGGGCCAGCTCGAGGCCACCCGTCGTCTGGGCGTCTACACCCGCGACATCATCAAGAACAACCCGGACTCCTTCCGTATCTTCGGACCGGATGAGACCGCTTCCAACCGTCTGCAGGCCGCTTACGACGTCACCAACAAGCAGTGGGACGCCGGCTACCTGTCCGCTCAGGTCGACGAGCACATGGCTGTCACCGGCCAGGTCACCGAGCAGCTTTCCGAGCACCAGATGGAAGGCTTCCTCGAGGGCTACCTGCTGACCGGCCGTCACGGCATCTGGAGCTCCTATGAGTCCTTCGTGCACGTGATCGACTCCATGCTGAACCAGCACGCCAAGTGGCTCGAGGCTACCGTCCGCGAGATTCCGTGGCGCAAGCCGATCTCCTCCATGAACCTGCTCGTCTCCTCCCACGTGTGGCGTCAGGATCACAACGGCTTCTCCCACCAGGATCCGGGTGTCACCTCCGTCCTGCTGAACAAGTGCTTCAACAACGATCACGTGATCGGCATCTACTTCCCGGTGGATTCCAACATGCTGCTCGCTGTGGCTGAGAAGTGCTACAAGTCCACCAACAAGATCAACGCCATCATCGCCGGCAAGCAGCCGGCCGCCACCTGGCTGACCCTGGACGAAGCTCGCGCCGAGCTCGAGAAGGGTGCTGCCGAGTGGAAGTGGGCTTCCAACGTGAAGTCCAACGATGAGGCTCAGATCGTGCTCGCCGCCACCGGTGATGTTCCGACTCAGGAAATCATGGCCGCTGCCGACAAGCTGGACGCCATGGGCATCAAGTTCAAGGTCGTCAACGTGGTTGACCTGGTCAAGCTGCAGTCCGCCAAGGAGAACAACGAGGCCCTCTCCGATGAGGAGTTCGCTGAGCTGTTCACCGAGGACAAGCCGGTCCTGTTCGCTTACCACTCCTATGCCCGCGACGTGCGTGGTCTGATCTACGATCGCCCGAACCACGACAACTTCAACGTTCACGGCTACGAGGAACAGGGCTCCACCACCACCCCGTACGACATGGTTCGCGTGAACAACATCGATCGCTACGAGCTCCAGGCTGAAGCTCTGCGCATGATCGACGCTGACAAGTACGCCGACAAGATCAACGAGCTCGAGGCCTTCCGTCAGGAAGCCTTCCAGTTCGCTGTCGACAACGGCTACGATCACCCGGATTACACCGACTGGGTCTACTCCGGTGTCAACACCAACAAGCAGGGTGCTGTCTCCGCTACCGCCGCAACCGCTGGCGATAACGAGTGAGCCTAGGCTATTTGGCCTGATTGCTTGATAAAAGCCCCAAGGGATTGTTCCCTTGGGGCTTTTTCGTATTACGGTGCGATATGCTTGGCTTAAAACAGCAAAACCGCTAGCGCGTGTCAGTTACCGTTTGCACATTACAATTGCTCATTGTGCGAACGATGTGGTATCGCACCCGAATAATGTGAAGTACATAGGAGACACCGTGAGTTTTACCAGCGTCACCATCATCAGTCCCGAAGCGGCTAACGGCCGTAATGTTGTCGCCCTTGGAGTCACCAAGGCACTTGCCGCAGCCGGCAAGACCGGAGTGTTCCGTCCGGCGGTCTGCAGAAAAGACACCTTCACGGACGTGCTGATCGAAGCTTCCAATGCCGGTTTGAGCCGGGAACAGTCCGTCGGCGTGTGCCCCAAGCGCGCTCGTAACGATAAGGAAGGTTCGCGGGCGGATATCGTTGCGGCCTACACCCAAGCCGTAGAAACAGCCCGACCGGATGCCATGGTGATTGTCGGCACCGACAGGTCAGCAGTCAATGATCCCGCGATGTTCTCTTTCAACGCTGACTTCGCGGCAGACCTCCAATCGCCGGTCCTGCTGGCCGTATGCACTATCGAACGCACACCGGAACAAGTCAAAAGCACGGTTGAGGCATCCACCAAGGTCATCGAAGACGCCGGGAGCAAAGTCGTCGGCGTGTTCATTACTGGGTGTTACGACACGCAGCCGGATCCGCTCAAAGCATGCTTCGTCGACTACCCGGTGCCGGTGTGGACGCTACCTGCCGTCGATTTCAATGACGATGACGCCATCAGCAAGGCAGACGAAGCGTTCGCGACGAACGTCGACGCCGCGGAACTGACCGCGGTACTCGAATCGCCATTCGACGCCCCGACCACACCCTATGCTTTCCAATACGGTCTGCTGGGCAAGGCGAAGGCGGACAAGAAGACCATCGTGCTGCCGGAGGGCAACGAGGATCGCATCATCAAAGCCGCCGATTATCTGCTGGAACGCGACATCGTCGATCTGATCATCGTCGGAGACGAAAACGCCATTCTCGCCCGTGGTCAGGAATTGGGATTGAAATCGCTTGGCAAGGCGAAATTCCAAGCCAAGGATGATGAAACGGTGTTGGAACCCATGGTGGCGAAGCTGTGCGAGCTGCGCGCCAAGAAAGGCATGACCGAAGAGCAGGCGCGCAAACAGCTGGCCGATGACAGCTATTTCGGCACCATGCTTGTGGTGATGGGCATGGCGGACGGCCTCGTGTCCGGTTCCGTCAACTCCACGGCCAATACCGTGCGTCCGGCCCTGCAGGTCATCAAGACCAAGCCAGGAACATCGTTGGTATCCGGAGCGTTCCTGATGTGTTTCAAGGACCATGTCGCCGTGTTCGCCGACTGTGCCATCAACCTTAACCCCAATGCCGAGCAGCTCGCCGAAATCGCGATCCAATCCGCCGAAACGGCCAAGGCGTTCGGCCTTGAACCGAAGGTGGGCATGCTGTCCTATTCCACGCTGGGCTCCGGAAAAGGACCCGACGTCGACCTCGTCGAGGAAGCCACCACCATCGTCAAAGACAAGGCTCCCGACCTTGCGGTGGTCGGATCGATCCAGTTCGACGCGGCATGGTCTCCGACCGTGGCCGCGACCAAAGCCAAGGGCGATCCGGTGGCGGGCCATGTCAATGTGTTCGTATTCCCGGATCTGTGCGCGGGCAACATCGCATACAAGGCGGTACAGCGTTCCTCGGGAGCGGCCGCCGTCGGGCCGGTGCTGCAGGGTCTCAACCGCCCGGTGAACGATCTGAGCCGTGGCGCCACGGTCCAGGACATCATCAACACCATCGCCCTGACCGCCATCGAAGCCCAGTAATCGGGCATTTTGTAGCAAGCAACGAGTAATCTAAGGTTTTGGAAAGTCGCGTAAGCGGCACATCGATTAACACATGGAGGATGCCCACAATGGCGAAAACCGTCCTTGTCATCAATTCCGGTTCCAGCTCTATCAAGTATCAGCTGGTTGATCTTGAAACCGGCGAAGGTATCGCTTCCGGTCTGGTCGAGAAGATCGGCGAGCCGGTTGACGGTCATTACAAGCACGAGTACAACGGCGAGAAGCATGAGCTCGAAGAGCCGATTCACGACCATGAGCAGGGTCTGAAGCGCGTGCTCGGCTTCTTCGACGAGTTCGGCCCGAAGCTCGCCGACGCAGGCATCGTGGCCGTCGGCCATCGCGTGGTGCAGGGTGGTTCCATTTTCCCGAAGCCGGCTCTGGTCAACGACAAGACCATCGGCCAGGTCAAGGACCTCGCCGTGCTCGCCCCGCTGCACAACGGTCCGGAGGCCAAGGGCGCTGAGGTCATGCGCTCCCTGCTGCCGGATGTTCCGCAGATCTTCGTGTTCGATTCCTCCTTCTTCTTCCAGCTGCCGAAGGCTTCCAGCACCTACGCGCTGAACAAGGAAGTCGCCCAGCAGTACCACATCCGCCGTTACGGCGCCCATGGCACCTCCCACGAGTTCATCTCCTCCGTCGTGCCGTCCGTCATCGGCAAGCCGGCCGAAGGCCTCAAGCAGATCGTGCTGCACATCGGCAACGGTGCTTCCGCCTCCGCCGAAATCTCCGGCAAGCCGGTTGAGACCTCCATGGGTCTGACCCCGCTGGAAGGCCTCGTGATGGGTGGCCGTACCGGCGACATCGATCCGGCCGTCGTCTTCCACCTGATTCGCAACGCCCACATGAGCGTGGACGAACTGGACACCCTGTTCAACAAGCGTTCCGGCATGATGGGTCTGACCGGCTTCGGCGACCTGCGTGAAGTGCATCGTCTGGTCGAAGAGGGCAACGAGGACGCCAAGCTGGCTCTCGACATCTACGTGCACCGCATCGTCGGCTACATCGGCAACTACACCGCTCAGATGGGTGGCGTCGACGTGATCACCTTCACCGCAGGCGTTGGCGAGAACGATGACGTCGTGCGCAAGATGGTCTGCGACAAGCTCGCTCCGTTCGGCGTCAAGCTGGATGAGGAGAAGAACGCGACCCGTTCCAAGGAACCGCGCATCATCTCCACCCCGGATTCCGCAGTCACCATCTGCGTCATCCCGACCAACGAGGAGCTGGCCATCGCCCGCAAGTCCGCCGCCATCGCAGAAGAAGGCAAGGACTCCTACGGCAACGTCTTCTCCAAGTGAGTGACGTGTCACGTTTCGGCTGGTAGAGGAACGTGACGGCAAACGGTATGAATCTGCGCCGCCGTGCCTGATAATCGATATCATCGGTCAATCAGGCACGGCGGCGCAGTGCGTTGGGCCCCCTTTTCCGCGATTCGCAAGGGATTGCTTGGTAGTACGATACGACAGGTTGCACTGTACCGTGCAATGATGTAAGAGAGAACGGTTGGTTATTCGTGGCTGCTAAACGACGTTTCGTCGGTTTGGACGGGCTTAAAGGCATAGCCCTTATTGCGATTGTGCTGTATCACTGCGATGAGCTTTCGCTTCAAGGCGGGTTTTTCGGTGTGGATGTGTTCTTCACCATCTCCGGTTTCCTGATTTTCTCATCGCTGCTCAATCGTATCGATTCAGGTAAAGGCTTGGAACTGGGGGAGTACTTCCTCAAACGGTTCCGCCGGATTTATCCCGCGCTGTTTGCTCTTATCCCGATCTCGGTGACGTTGGCATGGCTGGTGAACCGCGACATGCTTGTCGGCATCCGGAACCAGATCATGACCGTGCTTCTGGGATGCTACAACTGGTATGCCATCAGCAGCGGAGCCAGCTATTTCTCCCAGATGAACCCTGACATATTCCGTCACCTATGGTTCATGTCGTTGCTCATGCAGTTTTATCTGATCGCTCCATTCGTGGTTTTGCTGCTGCGAAAAATCATCATCAGATGGGCTCCGGTATGCATACTGACAGCCCTTGCCGGAGCAAGCGCGGTATCCATGGGACTGCTATACCACTCTGGCGCTGACCCCACACGTGTGTATTTCGGCACCGACACGCACGCCATGGGCCTATGGCTCGGTGCCGCGCTGGCTTGGATACTGCCGATTCTCAGACATGAGCATGGGCGAGCCAATGAATCGCGGATAATGGAACGATTCCATAAGATATGGATTCAATTCGGCCCGATAGTTGCCTTTGGCTCATTGCTGGCATTGCTGTGGATGATGCGGCATATCACTCAAGGCCCAGCGGCGTTCCATGGCGGTATCTTCGTCGCCTCCGTGCTTGCTGTGATGCTGATCGCAGGAACCATACCATTCGGATCCTGGATGCAGGATCTGCTTGTGTTCAAGCCGCTTGCCGCTTTGGGCCATTATTCGTATGGCATTTATCTGTGGCATTGGCCATTATGGCTGCTGCTGAGATCCCTGCTGCCCCAGTGGGGCGCATGGCATGCCGACAGGCTGCTGTCCTTCACCTTCATCCTCACCGTGCTGTTCGCGTTCGCATCTTGGCGACTGTTCGAGAAGCCAGTCGCTCGTGCGGGATTCATCGCGTTGATTCGTCCGATCAGTGGAGACGAAGCCGAGCATTGCGGCCGTCTGATATCCACGGTCGTGGTGCTGGCATGCTCATGGAGCTTCTGCGGATACGCTGTGGCGACGGCATCGGAACAAACCAGTGTGGCGCAATCCTTGGGTATCAGCGCCAGGCTGTTGCAGCAACGCAATCATGCCGCTTTGGAACGACGCCGAACACCGATGCCAAGGAAGCCACGGCATAAGATGCCGGATGGTTCGCAAATGGCCGCCATCGGAGATTCGGTGATGCTGGCGTCCAGCAAAGGATTGCAAGACACGTTCCCCAACATCATTGTGGATGCCGAAGTCTCACGGTCGATGGCGAAGGGACAGGGTCTTGTCGATCAATTGAAAGCGCAAGGAAATCTGCGCCCCTGGGTCTTGGTGGGACTTGCCACCAACTCCGTGGTGACCAATGATCAGCTTGACGATCTGCTGAATGATGTCGGCCCCGATCATGTGCTGGTGCTCATTAACGCGCACGCTCCCGTTTCATGGGTTCCCGGCACCAATGCCGTGTTGAAGCAATTCGCCGCGGCGCATTCCAACAACGTCGTACTGGTCGATTGGGACGGGACCATTTCCCAGCATGCTGACGAACTTGCCGGAGATGGCATCCATCCGGGAATGTCCAATACGATCTACGCGCAGGCGGTCAAGGATTCAATCGCCGCTTGGATCAAGCAAGGGCACTGATTGATGCGTTGACGACTTCCATACGAGGTCCGCCACATGCCGTCGCATATGAATGATCCCCATTCCGTGGAAATCGGAATGGGGATCATTCATATGCGGACGATGCCGATATTAGGGAAATCAGGCCTCCTGATGCTGAGGAGCGGACAGGAAGTGCTCCTCGCTAGGCAGAACGGCGTTGAGAATCACAGCCACCACGAACGACACCGCGATGCAGTTGGAAGCGAAGATGGACTGGAACAGCGCCGGGAAGTTGGCGAAAATGTCGCCGACCTGGGTGAAACCGATGCCAATGGTCAGGCTCAACGCGGCGATGGTGATGTTGCGCTGCGTGTAACCGGCCTCGGAAATCATCTGGAATCCGGACAGGATGATATTGCCGAACATCATGATGGTGCAGCCGCCAAGCACAGCCTGCGGCAGGGAGTTGAAGACCTCTGCAACGGCCGGAACGAAGCTGGCAAGCACCAAAATCAGACCGCCGGAAAGAATCACCTTGCGGTTGACCACCTTGGTCATCGCCACCAGACCGATGTTCTGCGCAAACGAAGTCAATGGCAGGCAGCCGAACAAACCGGACACGGAGGAGATCAAACCGTCGCCGGCAATAGCTCCGGCGGTTTCCTTGTCGGTGGGTTGACGGTCGAGACCGACCTTGGTAAGCGCCGCTGTGTCGCCCAACACCTCAACCGAGGAAACGACATACAGTAGAGCGAAGGAGATAATCGCACCCGGATCAAACTCAAGCTTGAACGGCATGAAATGCGGCACCGACACGACCTGCAGATTGGTGAAACCGGAGAAATCGACCTTTCCCATGAAAATCGCGACCACATAGCCCACGACAAGGCCGAACAGCACGGAAAGCTGCTTGGCGGTGCCCCTCATGAGCAGCTGGAACGCAAGGCAAGCCACCAGCGAAATCAGGCCAAGCGTCAGATTCTGCCAGCTGCCGAAATCCTTCGCGCCGGAACCGCCGCCGAAGCTCGTGGCACCGACGGACAGGAGCGAAAAACCAATCGAGGTGACGACAATCGCGGAAACGATCGGCGGAACGAAACGACGCCAATACTTGGCCGTCAAACCAAGCACGACCTCCAACAGGCCGCCAAGCACCACGGCGCCGGCGACTGCGCCATAACCCTGATGCTGCGCGATCGACATGGCGGCCGCGACGTAGGTGAAGGAAATGCCGGTGACCATCGGCAGACGGGAACCAATCAGCCACACACCGTACAGCTGCAGGCAGGTGCCGAGACCTGCGACCAGCAGGCCGGCCTGAATGATGGCGGCGGACTGCGCGGCATCCATCTTGGCGGCCGTGGCCACCAGGAAGATAGGCGCGAGATTCGCCACGAACATGGCCATGACGTGCTGCAGGCCGAACGGAATGCCCTTCCAGAACGACACCGGTGCGTCAAGACTGCTCAACGCCTCAAAAGACACGCCTTTTTTAGTGTCTTTTGCCTTCGTCTTTTTTTCGGTTTTCTCTGTGTTCTTCTCTTCGCTCAACTGTTACATCCTCTCTTATAATCGTTTGAGCGTACTGAAAAAATCAGGAGCGGAATTCGATGGTGCCGTTTTCCGGATCCATCGATTCGACGATTGCCAGGGAATCGACGTCGTACCCTTCCTCACGCAGCTGGTCGCCACCGCCTTGGAAGCCCTTTTCCACTGCGATGCCGATGCCTTCCACAGTGGCTCCGGCCTCATGGCACAGCTCGATCAGGCCTTTTAACGCCTTGCCGTTGGCAAGGAAATCGTCGATCAGCAGCACGTGGTCGCCTTCATTGAGATAGCGCTTGGACACGATGACAGGGAACTCCTTCTGCTTGGTGAAGGAATACACGGTGGTCGTGTACTGGTCGCCGTCAAGATTGATGGACTGCGCCTTCTTGGCGAACACCACCGGGACATTGCCGAAATGACGGGCCACGACACAGGCGATGCCAATGCCGGAAGCCTCAATGGTCAGAATCTTATCGATGGTCTTGCCCTTGAAATGCTCGGCCCAGGCGGCGCCCATATGGTCGAACAGCTCGACATCGCACTGATGGTTGAGGAACGCGTCCACTTTCAGCACATTGCCGGGCTTGACGGTACCTTGTTGCGCAATGCGCTCTTCAAGTTCCTTCATGAAACCCCTTAATCTTGTCGGCCGCGAAAGCGGCATCAGATGATGGCATACGGCGAGCCGTATATAGGAGTTCAGCATACGCGCCTCAATTGACCGTGCGAGTCGTACCCCTGACCTGCTCATGTGATAAACATGAATGCTGCGAACAAATGTTTGAATATGAGCGTGCGCGAAGAAAAGAGGAATCGGTGGAACAGAGCATGGGACCTGTGATGTGCGATCCGCGGAGCCTGATAGAGGGACTCAACCCCCAACAGGAAGAAGCGGTGAAATACTACGGCCAGGCATTGCTCATCGGCGCCGGCGCAGGCTCAGGCAAGACCCGTGTGCTGACACGTCGCATCGCATGGCTGCTGGCGCATGGCTTCTGGGCAAGCAGCATCCTCGCCATCACCTTCACCAACAAGGCGGCCGCGGAAATGCGTGAACGTCTCGTGACTTTGGTCGGGCCGGAAGCCGAACATATGTGGATCTCCACCTTCCACTCCGCCTGCGTACGCATCCTACGCCGCGACGGCAAGGAAATCGGCCTTAAATCGGGCTTCTCGATTTACGACACCGCGGACAGCGAGCGACTGGTCAAACTGATCGCAGCCGACCTGAACATCGATACGAAGCGGTATACGACACGCATGCTGCTGGGCAAGATATCCGACTGCAAGAACGCGTTGGTTTTCTGGAAAGACCAGCTGAAAAAAGCGAACTGCGATTACACCCCGGGACAGCGCGGATACCAGGTGAGCGCCGGCGACGTCGACGAACTGGTCGCCGTCGTCTACGCCGAATACCAGCATCGTCTGGCGCTCGCCAACGCAGTCGACTTCGACGATTTGATCATGCGCACCGTGGAATTGCTCCAAACCTGCCCGCAGGTGAGCGAATACTATCGGCACAGGTTCCGTTACATCTTCGTGGACGAGTATCAAGACACCAACCATGCCCAATATGTGCTCGTACGTGAATTGTCCGGCATCGATTCGGACGAACAGCCCGACCCGCAGGCGAGGGGAGCGGGCCGTGTGGGACCGAGCTGGATTACCGTGGTGGGTGATTCCGACCAATCCATCTACGCGTTCCGAGGTGCGGACATCCGTAACATCCAAGACTTCGAACAGGATTTCCCGAACGCCAAAACCATCATGCTCGAACAGAACTACCGTTCGACGCAGACCATCCTCGACGCGGCGAACGCGGTGATCGCGAAAAACGAAAACCGCAAGCCGAAGAAACTGTGGACGGCGCTTGGTCAAGGCGACAAAATCGTCGGCTATGCCGCCGACAACGCACAGCAGGAAGCCGGATGGATAGCGAACGAAATCGCACGAATCCACACCGAGGAAGACGTCGCTTACCGTGACATCGCCATCATGTACCGAGCCAACGCGCAGTCACGTTCGCTGGAAGAGGCCATGATCAACGCCAATCTGCCGTATCAGCTGGTCGGCGGCACCAAATTCTATGAACGTAGGGAAGTCAAGGACGCCATCGCGTATTTGCAGGCCATCGTGAATCCCGCGGATAATGTGAACGTGCGGCGTATCCTCAATGTGCCTAAACGAGGACTCGGCGCACGCGCGGAGGGATTGGTGGCCGGCTACGCGGACGCGCATGGCCTCACGTTCTTCGAATCCATTGAACATATGGACCAGATTGAAGGCATGACAGGCCGTACCACCAAACCGTTGGGCGCATTCCGTGATCTGATGCACGAGCTGGCCGATTTCGCCAAGGAACATGATTCGAAACCATCCGAAGTGGTGGCCGAAGTATTGGATAAAAGCGGTCTTCTGGAGGAATTGCAACGTTCCGAGGATCCGCAGGATGCTTCGCGTGTGGACAATCTTTCCCAGTTGCAGTCCGTGGCCGCCGAATTCGAACAGAACACGCCGGATGCCACGTTGGCCGGTTTTCTGGAGACCACGGCATTGGTCGCCGACTCGGATCAGTTGCCGGGAGAGGGCGAGGATTCCGGCAAGGTCACGATGATGACCTTGCATACGGCCAAAGGTTTGGAATATCCGTATGTGTTTCTTACGGGTATGGAACAGGGTACGTTCCCGCACCAGCGTGCCATGGAGGACACCAGCGAGCTGTCCGAGGAGCGTCGTCTGGCATACGTGGGCATCACCCGTGCGAAGCGTCGGCTGTATGTGACCCGTGCGGCGGTGCGTGCCCAATGGGGGCAGGCCAATGACATGATGCCCAGCCAGTTCCTGGATGAGATTCCGGATGAACTCATCGATTGGAAACGTCGTGAGGCCGGTGTGGAGCGCATGCGCGCCAGCTGGGGAGATGACGACGAGTTCGGCGGGTGGGACGATGATGACGATTTCGGATCCACTTCCTTCGGCGAATCGATGTACGGATCGTCGACATACGGTTCCTCATCGTATGGTTCTGGTTCTCGCGGATCGCATTCCACTTATGGGTCGTCTCATGGATCGCACAGCTCGTATGGTTCCGGACGGTCCTCCTACGGCTCGGGAAGCCGCCGTTTCTCTGGCGGATTGCACTCTGGCTCGTCCTCATACGGTTCGTATGGCTCATCCCGGTCGTCATACGGTTCCGGCAAGCCCTCCGGCAAATCCGGTAAGGTCACCACGCGCCGCGCCAAGCCAAAGGATCTGACGAAATCGGCTCCGGCAAGTTCGTTGGACGGCAACAACGGATTGAGCATCTCGGATTTCCAGATAGGCGACAGAATCACCCATGACCATTACGGTTTGGGAAAGGTCATCGAAACGCAGGACAAGGGCGCGAATTCGGTGATCACCGTCGATTTCGGCACGGATGGCGTCAAACGATTGCTGCTTCGTGTGGCGCCTATTGAAAAGCTCTGACGGCTTTTCCAATAGGCGCCACACGTGGCGGCGCCGTTGTGGGCTCATAACACGGATTGAGTGAAAAAACAAGTCTTTTCTTTCGGAGCATTTGTTGCGATAATCGGCGATGTTTGCTTTTCGAGAGGAAGAACCATGCCAAGAAAACTGTTCGCCGCGATATCTCAGATTGTTCTGGGCGCGCTGATTGTCATCGCCCCGCAGACCTTCGCGCATGTGTGTGCCGTCAAAGACATGCCCATGGCATGCCGCTACACCGCTCGGGTCGCTCTGGGACTGGGTGTCGTCATCGCATTGCTGGCAATAATCGGATTTTTCGCGCCAAGCCGGGTCAGGGTCGGATTGGATCTCGCCAATGCCGTGCTGGGCGTGCTTGTCGTTCTGGTGCCGACCATGCTGGTAGGCGTATGCAGAGGCTCCATGATGCATTGCCATATGGTGACGATGCCGACGCTTATCGTATTGGGCGTGCTGCTGGCGGTGCTCGCAGCAGTCGCCGTATATCTCGATCTCAAGCCGGCAAAGCGTGGCTGACGTGCCGCATATCACCCTTGCGAAACTACCGCTGGCCAATCTGCGTCGCAAACCATTCCGCACTTCGGCGCTTGTCATTGTGGTCGTCATGCTCACTGTGGCGTTCTATGGAGGCGCACTGCTTTCCATGAACCTGAACAATGGGTTGAACAGCATGCGGGAACGTATGGGCGCCGATCTGATGGTCACGCCGCAGAACACGAAAAACCAGGCTGAGGCGTTGCTTACGGGAAACTCTTCGAGCACGTTCTACTTCACCAATGACATTGGAAGCCAAATCGCCGAAGCGGACGGTGTGGGCGAAAGCACGGTGCAGACGTACATCTCCTCGCTTGCGGCAGCCTGCTGCGACGAAAAGGTGCAGATCATCGGCTTCAACCCCGACACCGACTTCGTCATCACTCCTTGGGTGGCTTCGCAATTCGACGGCACACTCCGTCGCGGCCAAATCATAGCAGGCGCCAGCATCAACGTGTCGGACAACAATACGGTCAAACTGTACGGTCATGAATTCCCCGTGGCCGCGCAACTGGCCGATACCGGAACGTCACTGGACAATTCCATATTCGTGAACATGGACACGGTGCCGGATGTCGTTTCCTATTCCGCGCAGGTCGGACATGCCGCGATTCCTGAAGAATACGCCGGCAAAGCGGTGTCCGCCGTGCTCGTCAAAGTCAAGGACGGATATTCCGCACAACAGGTCGCCTCGAATATCGCAAAAGCCACGGGGATCAAAAGTTTGGGATATGTGTATCCGGGCGGTATCACGGCTACGACGAAAACGAATCTCAAGGTGATTATCCGCTATGTGGCGGTGTTCATCACGGTGTTCTGGACTATGGGTTTGGTCGTGATGTTGGCGGTGTTTTCGTCGGCTATGAACGAACGCAAGCGTGAATTCGCCGCGTACCGTATTCTCGGCGCCGATCGTGCGACCCTGGTGGGCATTATCGTCAAGGAATCGGCGACCATCGGAGCTATTGGAGGTGTGATCGGTGTGACCTGTACCTCGTTGGTCGTGTTTCCGTTCAGTGGTCTGATCGCTAAGGAACTTCAATTGCCGTATCTGCAGATTGGCGTCGGTAAAGTGGCGGTACTGATAGTCGTCGCTCTCCTGTTCGCCGTGCTTACGGGCCTGGTCGCATCCCTCGCCACAGCGGTGCGTCTTTCCGCCCCACAGGCATACCTGACGCTGAGGGAGGGGGAGTGATGCCGGAACAGCCCATATTGGAGGTTCGTGGCCTTACCCGTGAATTCGTACGCCGAGGTAAACCTTTCCCCGCGGTGGATGATGTGAATCTCACGCTCGATCCAGGCGAATTCATGGCAATCGTCGGCAGATCCGGAAACGGCAAAAGCACTTTGCTCAATCTCGTCACGGGATTGCTGAAACCTACATCCGGTTCGATTCTGCTGGCCGGTAACGAGGTGACCACGTTAAACGACAAACAGATGTCGATTTTGCGCAACCGCACCATCGGCTTCGTCACGCAGATCCAGACACTATTGCCGAACCTCACCGCAATCGACAATGTGGTCCTTCCCGCAGTGCTGCATCGCAACCCGTCTCGGTATGAAACCGAAATCGATGAACGGACGAATGACGCACAATCACAGGAACAGACGGCGTCTTCCGTCGTGGTCGATGGCCTTCCCGACGTCATCCAACCAGCTTCGACGCAGACGGCTTCTTCATCTCAGCCCGACCATTTGACGCAACGCGCGCAACATCTGTTGGATCAACTGCTTGTAGGCGAGCTTGCGACATGCTATCCGAAGGAGCTCTCTGGTGGCGAGATGCGCCGCGTCTCCATCGCCCGAGCGTTGATGAACAAGCCGAAACTGCTGATCGCCGATGAACCGACAGGAGATCTGGATGCCGAAAGCACCGCAATCGTCATGCGGCTGCTGCGGCAAGTAGCGGATGACGGTACCTCGGTACTTATGGTTACCCATGATCCGGACGCGCTTGCTTATGTGGACCATACCTATCGTATGGATAGGGGAGTGCTTACTCGGGCCTGACGTTTTTAAGACATGCCGATGTAGGTGAATCGGAGCATCTCGTCCGTCCCCCATGTGTATGATTAGCGATTGGTGTGCGCCCGGAAGGACGTATGCCGTCTGGAGTCTTAGCCCATCAGTGGGTCGGCGGCCATCCGTGGTGTTCTGCATTGCGGGTCAAGCCGTTCGCGCATTGCGCGAAGAAGCACTGGAGAGGCTGGCTCAGCGTATGCCGGACTTCGGCATACGTTCCGTTCAGACAACGACAGAACAAACAAAGGATTAAACCAATGACGAACGTTCAGCGTTCCCGCCGTCAGGTGCGTCTTTCCCGCGCCCTCGGCATCGCTCTGACCCCTAAGGCTCAGCGCATCTTCGAAAAGCGTCCGTATGCTCCTGGCGAGCACGGCCGCACCCGTCGCCGCACTGAATCCGATTACGCAGTGCGTCTGCGCGAGAAGCAGCGTCTTCGCGCCCAGTACGGCATCTCCGAGAAGCAGCTCCGCGCCGCTTACGAGAAGGGCACCCACACCGCCGGACAGACCGGCAACGCCATGCTGACCGATCTTGAGACCCGTCTCGACGCTCTGGTCCTGCGTGCAGGCTTCGCCCGCACCACCGCCCAGGCTCGCCAGTTCGTGGTCCATCGCCACATCCTCGTCGATGGCAACATCGTCGATCGTCCGTCCTACCGCGTCAAGCCGGGCCAGACCATCCAGGTCAAGGCCAAGAGCCAGACCATGGTTCCGTTCCAGGCCGCTGCCGAAGGTGTGCACCGCGATGTGCTGCCGGCGGTTCCGGGCTACCTGGACGTCAACCTGCCTTCCCTGAAGGCCACCCTGACCCGCAAGCCTGAAGCCGAGGAGATCCCGGTGCAGGTCAACATCCAGTACGTGGTCGAATTCTACGCCCGCTGATCTGGATCACCATACTGTAAGAACATACAGTTTAAGGACATACAGCGAAAGCCTCGCAGCCGTTACGGTTGCGAGGCTTCTCGTTTTTTTTTATGGCGTTTCCGGCGGCATGTCGTTTGGCTGATTCCACAGGTACCATGGAAACCATGTTGCTTCATCTTCATCTGGTCCGTCACGGACAGACGTTCTTCAACCGATATAACAGACTCCAGGGATGGTCGAATTCCCCGTTAACCGATGCGGGACTTGCCGATGCGGACAAGGCCGCCGCCAAACTCCGGGACATTGAGTTCGCCGCGGCATACTGCTCCGACACCACACGCGCCCAGGTGACGGCACAACGGATCCTCGATGCGAACGAAGCCGCAGGACACGTTCGTCCGTCACTGGTCAGCGACATGCATTTCCGTGAGCAGTTCTACGGTTATTTCGAGGGACAGGACATGTCCGTCGCATGGACCGCTGCCGGTGGTCCCCATGGTGCGAAGAACTACAACGACATCGTCCGCAAATACGGGCTTGCCGCCACCCGCGACTTTCTCAAAGAAGCCGATCCGTTCCATGACGCCGAATCCGATAACGAGTATTGGCATCGTGTGGAGGACGGCTTCGCTTTGATTGCGGACAACCCTCGGCTTAAGGACGGCGACCACGTGCTGCAGATCTCCCACGGCAATACATTGTTGAGCCTTATGCACCGATTCGCCCCGGAAGGATACGATTTGAGCGAACGTCCGGCCAACGGTTCGGTGACCTGCCTTGATTTTGACACGAACGAACCCATGGACCGCGCGGTGAGTGTGGTCTCGTACAACCAGTGAACGTATTTGCCACAGTCGTGGCTTTTTACTAGTCTTATGCGGGTATTGTGTTCGCGGGCAACCGTGGAGCTGAAAAGAGGTACAAGATGGGTGTTGGAGAGATCGCCGGTCTGATTGCGGCAATTGCATTCGCGGTGCTTGCCGGTTTCATGATCTACCCGCTGATCCGTCTCGGCAAATTGTTCGACCAGATCGCGCAGACCGTCAAAGACACCGGAGACCATGCGATTCCGGCGCTTGACGAGAGCGTGACCACGGTGCAGCAGGTGAACAAGTCCCTGGAGGATGTCAACAAGATCTCCGCCGCGGCGTCCACCACGGCCAATAATGTCGGCGCGCTGACTGATCTATATGGATCGTTCTTGGGCAAGCCCGTCATCAAGGTTGCGTCCGCCACCTATGCGTTGAAGTCCACTGTGCAGTCTTTCTTGGCTAAGAGAGACGTCAATCACGCGGCAGGCAATAAGGGGGAGTGATGTTCAAGCGTCTTTTCTGGGTCTCCATCGGCGTGGGCATCGGTGTCGTCGCTGTCACAAAAGCGCAGGCATACGTTAAAGCCAACACACCGGACACCGCCCGCCAATTCCTGCTTGGTCCCGACCAGGACCATGTGACCATGCGCACGCTTGAAGGTCTGGTCAATGAGTTCAATGCCACGCGTCGAGCCCGCGAGGCTGAACTTAACAGCAAATATGCGGCGCGGAACGAGTAGTCGTTTTCCGCCCGACAGATACGCTCAAGCAACCAATCACACGTTTGGAAGGCATCAGGCCTCCAACAACAAAGGAGCTCAAATCCACATGCGCACTTCTGAAATCGCGAAGCGCTTTCTTGACTATTTCGAACAGCACGATCATCTTGTCGTTCCTTCGGCATCGTTGATTTCTCCGAATCCGACCACTCTGTTCACCATCGCTGGCATGGTTCCGTTCATCCCGTACCTCATGGGTGAGCAGACCCCGCCGAAGCACCGCATGGCTTCCAACCAGAAGTGCGTGCGTACTCTGGACATCGACGAGGTCGGCAAGACCACCCGTCACGGCACGTTCTTCCAGATGCTTGGCAACTTCTCCTTCGGTGATTACTTCAAGGAGGAGGCCATCCACTATGCGTATGAGCTGCTGACCACCCCGCAGGATAAGGGCGGCTACGGCTTCGATCCGGAGAAACTGTGGATGACCACTTTCACCGACGACGAGGAAGCCCGCTCGATGTGGAAGAACGAAGGCGTCGATCCTGAACATATCCAGATCATGGGTATGGAAGATAACTTCTGGACCACCGGTGGCCCTGGCCCTGGCGGTCCGTGCTCCGAAATCTATGTAGACCGTGGTCCAAAGTACGGTGTCGAAGGCGGCCCGATCGCCGACGAGAACCGTTACATTGAGATTTGGGATCTCGTGTTCGAAAACTACGAGGTCGACAACGTCAAGTCCAAGACCGACCTGCATATCGTCGGCGAGCTTGAGAACAAGAACATCGATACCGGCGCCGGTCTGGAACGTCTCGCCTATCTGATGCAGGGCAAGCAGAACATCTATGAGACCGACGAGGTCTTCCCGGTCATCGAAGCCGCGCAGAAGCTTTCCGGCCGCACCTACGGCGATGACGAGGCCATGGACGTGCGTTTCCGTATCGTGGCCGACCACGTGCGTTCCGCGCTGATGATCATGTCCGACGGCGTCCGTCCGTCCAACAACGGCCGTGGCTATGTGCTGCGCCGCCTGCTGCGTCGAACCGTCAAGGCCATGCGCGAGCTCGGCGTGACAGAGCCGGTCATGCCGACCTTGCTGCCGACCTCCAAGGCCGCGATGGAACCGAGCTATCCGGAGCTTAACGACACCTTCCACGACGTGTCCGAAGCCGCCTACGGTGAGGAGGACGCGTTCCGCCGCACGCTCGAATCCGGCACCGAGATCTTCGACATGGCCGTGACGAAGGCCAAGCAGGGCGGCTCGGATCTCGTGTCCGGCGAGGATGCCTTCAAGCTGCATGACACTTACGGCTTCCCGATTGAAATCACGCTCGAAATGGCCGCCGACCAGGGCGTGAAGGTGGATGAAGCCAAGTTCCGCGAGCTGATGGCCGAACAGAAGAGCCGTGCCCGTGCGGACGCGCTGAAGAAGCGCCACAACGTGGATTTGTCCGTCTATGACGACTTCAAGAAGACCCTGCTCCAGCCGATCGACTTCCTTGGCTACACCGACATGTCCGCACGTGCCAAGGTTCTGGGCATCATGCAGGAGGGCAAGGGTTCCGTTCCCGCCGTCACCGGCCCGGCCAACATCGAGGTCATCCTCGACCGCACGCCGTTCTACGCGCAGGCCGGCGGCCAGCTCGCCGATCAGGGCGAGATTCTGTCCGACGATGGCGCGGTGCTTGAGGTCGACGACGTGCAGAAGCCGATCAAGGACCTTATCGTCCACCAGTGCCGTCTGACCGAAGGCACGCTGGTTGTGGGCGCCGAAGTCAACGCGAACATCGATCTCGAGCGCCGTGGAGCCATTGCACGTTCCCACACCGCCACCCACATGGTGCACAAGGCGCTGCGTGAGGAACTTGGTCCGCAGGCCACCCAGCGTGGCTCCGAAGACGCTCCGAACCGTCTGCGCTTCGATTTCCAATGGTCCAGCGCCCCCAGCAAGGACGCCATGAACGCCGTCGAAGCCCGCGTCAACGAGAAGCTTCGTGAGAACCTTGCCGTCACCACTCAGGAAATGAAGTTCGATGACGCCATCGCTCTTGGCGCCATGCATCTGTTCGGCGAGAAGTACGGCGACATCGTGCGTGTGGTGTCCATCGGCGAGGACGGCTGGAGCCGCGAGCTCTGCGGTGGCACCCATATCGACCACGTCGGCAAGATCGGCGCCATCAACATCATGTCCGAGGCGTCTATCGGTTCCGGCGTGCGCCGCGTGGACGCGGTCGTCGGCCAGGGCGCGTATGAGTTCAACGCCCGCGAGCACGCGCTGGTTTCCCAGCTTTCCGACATGGTCAACGCCCGTCCCGACGAACTCGCCGAGCGTGTGAACATGCTGCTTGCCAAGCTCAAGGAATCCGACCGTCGTCTTGCCGCAATGTACGAGTCCCAGCTTGCGGCCTCTGTGCCAACGCTGGTGGCTGAGGCCAAAGCTTCCTCGGCTCCGGTCAAGGTCGCCAAGAAGAACGTTGGACATTTCGGCTCCTTCGACGCGCTTCGCAAGACCGTGCTCGACGTGCGCGGCCAGCTCGGCGAAGATGCTCCGGTCGTGGTGGCTCTTGCCGGCATGAACGAGGACGGCAAGCCCATGGTCGCCGTGGCAACCAACGAAGCGGCACGCAAGCAAGGCATCAAGGCTGGTGATCTGGTCCGTGGCGCTTCCAAGGTTCTTGGCGGTGGTGGCGGCGGCAAGCCGGACTTCGCACAGGGTGGCGGCGCGGACGCCACCAAGATCGACGAGGCACTTGAGGCATTGGCCGGCCAGGCTCTGAAGGGCTGATTCTCCAAGCATGGTTTGGCTTGGTATCGATCTGGGTGATGCTCGGGTCGGACTTGCGTTGTCCGATCCCGAGCTCACCCTCGCACATCCCATAGGCAATATTCAAGTGTATGGGGATTCTTTCCGCGCGTTGGATGAAGTCATCGACGTCATTGGGGACGAGTCGGTGGACCATGTGGTGATTGGCCTGCCGTTGCTGCTGAACGGCGAAGAGGGGAAAAGCGCCAAAAAAGCGAGACGCTGGTCCGTCAATCTTGAAAAACGACTGCATGCGGCCGTGGAGGATGAATCATATTCGGTGACGCGGGTTCCCACCATTGAATTGGTGGATGAGCGTCTGACGACAGTGACCGCACATCATCAGTTGTTCGATGCGCGCATCGGCGGACGCAAGCACCGTCCGATGGTCGACCAGCAATCTGCGGTGGTGATTTTGCAGACGGCGCTCGACCGAAGCAGAGAGTAAGGGGAGAGAGACCTTTGACCGATAATCTGAACGATTTTTTCTCCGATAACGCGCAGTGGGTCGATGATACGTCAGCGGGCTCGTCATTCGATGCCGCGTTGCCGCCGCAACCGCCGAAATCGCGACGCGACATGCGTAAACGACGTGAGCAACAACGTCGTCGTCGCTATGTCACAATCATCGCGGCTGCCGTCGTTGTCATTCTTGTCGTCGTCGGCGGCTTTTTCGGTGTGCGCATGGTTAAACATCTCAGGCAAATGAACGCCAACGGCTCGCAAATCCAGATTGAGGATTACACCGGTTCGGGAGACAAAGACACGACGTTCACCGTGGAAACCGGACAAGGCGCAGCCGAAATCGCACGAAATCTGGTCAAGGCGGACATCGTCAAATCCGAATCGGCGTTCACCTCCGCAGTCGCGGCCGCCGGCGCGACGCTTTACCCGGGTTCGTACGCGTTGAAGACGCATATGAAAGCGGCCGATGTCGTCAAGATCCTGTCCGACCAAAGCAAGGCCGGCGGTTTCGCCGAAGTCAAGGCCGGCGAACGGGTGTCCGATGTCATCGCCAACGCGGCCAAGATGTCAGGCAAGGACGTGTCCGAATTCCAAGCGGTCATCGACGGTGGCGGCGCGGGCATTCTGCCAGATGAAGCGGGTGGCAAATTCGAAGGATGGCTTGAGCCCGGATCCTACAGCGTCCAGGACAAGTCCGCCAAGGACATCCTCAAGGAAATGGTCACGGCACGCGTCAACAAACTGGACACATTGGGCGTGCCAGATGGAAGCGAACGCGAACGTATCATGAACATCGCGTCCATCGCCGAATCCGAGGCATGCAATCCTGACGATTACGGTAAGGTGGCGAGGGTCATCCTGAACAGAATCGACCAGGACATGCCGTTGGGCATGGACAGCACCGTTGCCTACGGGTTCAACACCACAGGCAGCAAGCTGACAGACGAGCAGCTTGAGGATGGAAGCAACCCGTACAACACTCGCGTGAACAAAGGACTTCCTCCGACGCCGATCAGCAATCCCGGCGATTCCGCTATCCAAGCCGCGATGAATCCTCCGGAAGGCAAATGGCTGTACTTCGTCACCACCAACCTCAAGACCGGCGAGACGAAGTTCGTGGAAACCGAAGACGAATTCTGGAAGATTCGCGACGAATACAAAAGCAACAACGCGAATGCCAACTGACGGTATTACGCATTAACACAACGCGTGCATCGCGATGCTTATCGCCCCGGCCACGACAATGGTCGGGGCGAACGGCGTCTTACCGGCGAATCGCGTATGCTTCTGCGGGTCGAACCGTGTCCAAATCGCAAGCCACAGCAGCCCCAGCACACTAATCGCAAACCACCAGAACACCACTGGAAACAGGCCGAACATGCCTACGGCCAAGCCGATAAGCAACGTCGTGGTGACGTCGCCGAATCCCAAAGCCCCTGGCTTGATGAGCGCAAGCGCACATTGCAGCACGGCGGATAACGCGGCGAACAACAGAGCCTGCAATGCCAGAAACAGTGAATTAACGGACAACGCATACGTGATGTCCACAATGACCTGCGCCAAACACCCTACGGCGATCCACATGCGTGGAATGCGTCGTGCCCGGATATCCTCAACGCTGACGGCCATTCCACAGAGCAGACTCGGCAGGCAAATCATGTACCACATACCGTTAAGATAGTCCACGAATCGTATTTGGCAGAAAAGGAGTGTTGGCATGTTGCGCTGGCAGACAGCAGGTGAATCGCACGGCGAAGCGCTTGTCGCCATGATCGAGGGGCTGCCTGCGGGCATCCACGTCACTACTGAGGATATCGTCGGCGCATTGGCACGCCGACGTCTCGGATATGGCCGTGGTGCGCGCATGAAATTCGAACAGGACAAGGTCCGCATGCTCACCGGTGTGCGTTTCGGCGAGACCATCGGCTCTCCCGTCGCCATCGAGATCGCCAATACCGAATGGCCGAAATGGACCGAGGTGATGAGCGCCGATCCGCTTGACCATGACATTCCGCGCGAAGGCCGCAACGCGCCGCTATCCCGTCCCCGTCCGGGGCATGCCGATCTGACTGGCATGCGCAAGTACGGTTTCGACGACGCCCGTCCAGTGCTGGAACGTTCCAGCGCACGTGAGACCGCGTCGCGTGTGGCCTTAGGTGAGGTCGCCAAGCAGTTCCTTGAACAGACGTTGGGCATACGTACCGTCTCCCATGTGCTGTCAATCGGTGGTGCTGGCATCACCGACCCGCAGAATGCGGTGCTGCCGAAGCCTGAGGACCTCGAAGCATTGGACGCTTCGCCGGTGCGCACATTGGATAAGACGGCCGAACAGCAGATGATCGCACGCATCGACGAGGCCAAGGAGAACGCCGATACCTTAGGCGGCGTGATCGAGGTCGTGGTATACGGCGTTCCGGCTGGAATCGGCACGTACGTTGAATCGGACCGCAGGCTGGACGCGGCATTGGCCAGTGCCGTCATGGGCGTCCAGGCCATCAAGGGCGTGGAGATCGGGGACGGTTTCCTTGAGGCGATGCGTCCCGGCTCCCAGGCGCACGACGAAATGGTGGTTGGCGACGATGGCCGCATCACACGTCTGAGCAATCGTGCGGGCGGAATCGAAGGCGGCATGTCCAACGGCCAGCCGATTGTGGTGCGTGCCGCGATGAAGCCGATTCCATCCATTCCAAAGGCGCTTCGCACCGTCGACGTCACCACCGGCGAGGCGGCCCAGGCCATCAACCAGCGTTCCGACAACACCGCCGTTCCCGCGGCGGCCGTCGTGGCCGAGGCGATGGTGCGCCTCACCATCGCGCAATACGTGCTGGAGAAGTTCGGCGGCGACAGCGTGGCCGAAACCAAGCGCAACGCCGAATCCTATGTGGCGTCCTGGCCGGAGCACATGAGGTGACCGATTCGATGGCTGGAATGCGTAGACCCGTCGCCGTCATCATCGGCATGATGGGCGCGGGCAAGACCCGCGTCGGCAAGGAAGCGGCGCAGATGATGCAACTGCCGTTCGCCGACGCCGACAACGAGATCGAACATGACGCGGGAATGAAGATTCCCGAATATTTCGAAAGGTACGGCGAACCGGAGTTCCGTAAGCTGGAAAGCGACGTTGTGCTTGACATGCTGGAGGATTTCGACGGCATCTTCTCCTTGGGCGGGGGCGCTCCAATGACCCCGTCCATCCAGCAGGGGCTCGCCGAATACATCGCCGACGGCGGCAAGGTCGTGTATCTGATGGCCGATCCGAAGGAAGCCATGGAACGCGCCAACCGCGGCGGCGGCCGTCCGATGCTCAACGGCGACGCCAACGAGCGTTGGAAGAAGTTGTACAAGGAACGCGACCCGGTGTTCAGACGCGTGGCCAATGTGCAGGTGCGCACCCACGGACAAACCCCGCAAGTGGCCGCGAGAAAGCTGATGGAAATGATCGATCAACGTATCGTCCACGTCATCGGATCCACCATCGAACCATACGATGTGTGCATAGGCGAAGGTGTGATGAGCCAGCTTGCGCAGGTGTTGGGAGACAAGCCCGCCAAAGTGGCATTGATTCACACCCAGCCGGTGCAACGGCATTCCGACCGCGCGCGCACGCTGTTGCGCCAGTCCGGTTATGACGTGCACGACATCGTCATTCCCGATGCTGAAGCCGGCAAGACCATCGAAGTGGCCAACGGCATCTGGCAGCGTCTGGGGGAGGAAGGCTTCACCCGTTCTGATGCGATTGTCGGTCTCGGCGGTGGCGCAGCCACCGATCTGGCCGGTTTCGTGGCCGCTACATGGATGCGTGGCATCCGCTACGCCAACTGCCCGACCTCGCTGCTGGCCATGGTCGACGCCTCCACCGGCGGCAAAACCGGCATCAACACTCCACAAGGCAAGAACCTCGTCGGCTCGTTCTATACGCCGGCCGGCGTGCTCGCCGACATGGGAGCACTCGCCTCGTTGCCGAACGACATCTTCATCGAAGGTCTGGGCGAAGTGGCGAAATCCGGTTTCATCATGGATCCGGAGATTCTGCGCATGCTTGAAGACCATGCCGACGAGCTGCGTTCGTTCGACGGTTCGACGTTCCTTGACTCCGATCTGAAGGATGTGGTCGCCGAACTCATCGAACGAACCGTGACGGTGAAGGCGTACCATGTGTCCGCCGACCTCAAAGAAGCCGGATTGCGTGAATTCCTCAACTACGGACATACGCTTGGCCATGCCATCGAAAAACTCGAACACTTCCGCTGGAGGCACGGCAACGCCGTCGCCGTCGGCTGCGTCTATGCGGCCGAACTGTCCCATCTGCTCGGCTACATCGACCAGGATCTGGTCGACTACCATCGTTCGCTGCTCGGCTCGCTCGGCCTGCCGACATCATGGAACAATGGCAGCTGGGATGATGTGCTGGCGCTCATGCACCGAGACAAGAAGGCCCGCGGCAACAAACTGCGTTTCGTCATACTCGGCTCGCTCGGCCATCCCATCCACCTCGAGGATCCGCCGGCGGACGCCGTCGAGGAGGCGTTCCGACGCATCCAGCGGTAGGACGCAATCGCAAGAACGAACACAAAAGGAAGCAATATGACCAAAGTAGTGGTTGTCAACGGACCGAACCTCGGCCGTCTCGGAGTGCGCCAGCCCGACGTATACGGCAAGCAGGATCTTGAGACCCTGCGCAAACTGTGCACCGAATGGGGTCATGAACTGGGGCTTGACGTGGAGGTGCGTCAAAGCGACGACGAGGCCGAGATGATCCATTGGATGCATCAGGCCGCGGACGAGAAAACGCCGATCGTGATGAATCCGGCGGCTTTCACGCATTACTCCTATGGTTTGGCGGACGCCGCGCACATGGTGATCGACGAGGGACTGCCGCTTATGGAGGTGCACATCTCCAACCCGTCCGCACGCGACGAGTTCCGCAAGCGTTCCGTGATCTCTCCGGTGGCCACCGGCACCATCACCGGCATGGGATTCTATGGCTACAAGCTGGCAATCGAAGCGGTTGCGCACTTGTTGGAAGAACGCTGACATCGACATTCCGTCATGGATTCAGCCGGATGCCTGTCTTTAAGGCATCCGGCTTTTTCGTGCCAATGAGGACGACGCATATCCCGGTCTCCCCGGATTGGTATACAGTGATATTGCAAACGTATGCAAACCGGGAGCATGGCGAAGTGACGAAGAGGTCGATGACTATGGGCGCAATCGCAAGAAGAATCACACGTGTCATTACGGCGGTCGTATGCGTCGCGGTATCGGTCGGTGTCTCAGTCGCCACGCTTCACGTGCCGACACGTGAAGGCGGCGGGGAACGTTTCAATCCCGCGCGATACCGCAGCGACGTGATCGTGACCATGTTCCAAGCCAATTGGAAATCCGTCGCCCGCGAATGCGGCGAAGTGCTGGGACCCGAAGGCGTCGGCTACGTACAGGTCTCGCCGCCGCAGGAAAGCATCCAAGGCACGCAGTGGTGGACGAGCTATCAGCCGGTAAGCTACAAACTTGACTCCAAAGAAGGCACCGAAGCTGAATTTAAGAACATGGTCCGGCAATGCAAGACCGCGGGCGTCGGCGTGATCGCGGATACGGTCATCAACCACACCACCGGCGTCGACAAAACACAAGGGACCGGCACCGCCGGAAGCCCCTACGACAATAAAGGCGATTTCCCTGAAGCCGGATACACGCCATCGGACTTCCATGCCCCCTGTTCTATCTGGACGTACCGCGACGCCGAAAGCGTGTGGAACTGCCAGGTATCGGGTTTGCAGGACCTTGATACATCAAGCCCGCACGTGCGCGACGTGCTGTCTGACTATTTTGTGAAGCTTCTCGACTACGGCGTCGCCGGATTCCGCGTGGATGCCGTCAAACACATGCCTCCGGAAGACGTGCTGGCCATCAAGAAACTCGTTGCGAAGAAATCCGGACGTTCCATGAACGACATCTGGTGGACGCAGGAAGTGATTGGCGACAATGCGGAAGCCGCCGAAATCCAACCGAGGAACTATCTCAAAACCGGCCAAGTGAACGAATTCCAGTACGCATATCGGCTTAAGTCCCTGTTCTCCAACTCGCTGGCAGGCGGAAGCCTGTCGATCAAAGACATTCCGCAGAACATCACCGACAGTGGCAAGGCCAGCGTATTCGTGACGAATCGGGATACCGAACGCAGCAACATGACGCTCACCTACAAGGACGGCGACGCCTACCAGCTAGCGAACGCGTTCATGCTGGCCTACCCGTATGGCACCCCCAACGTGTTCTCCGGATACGAATTCCATGACACCGACTCGGGAGCTCCAGGCGCCACTGCAACCAGCGTGCCCGATATTGACTGCTCCAAAGACTCCGGCTGGAGCTGCACCGAACGCTGGCCTGAAGTGCACGGTATGGTCGGCTGGCATAATGTCGCAGGCGACGCGTCGCTCTCCGATTGGCAGGATGACGGCGACAACATGATCGCCTTCGGTCGAGGGGGACGTGCCTTCATCGCCATCAACAATTCCGTGCGCACACGTACTGTGACGTACCACACGGCTTTGCCGGCAGGGGAGTATTGCGATGTCTACGCTTCCGCCGACTGTTCCGGCAGCGTGCATGTGCGTTTCGACGGGGATGCCACACTGACGGTTCCTGCCGGTAGTGCAGTGGCCTTCCATATCGCCGCGACACCGTATACCGTGAGACAATGATTGCAATCGTTTGCTGTTTTTTGCAGCTATTTCTGAATGTTTTCTGCTTGACTTGCAGAAAAAAATTTTGATTGCAGCAACAGGTTGCACTTCGGCATATATGAAGTGCATGTGCAGCAGAGGGTCACGCTGTTTCATTGCCACGCGCAGCCATTGACATACAATTAACTCTGATTCAGAGTGTAAACGTATGCATATTCATCGTCGAGTGGATTCTGAATCATCCGCGTGGATGCGGATGTCCATGGCGCATACGTTGCCGGTCGCGGCGCCTGCCATGGGCGCTTGAACCGGCCTCACAGATGAGAACGGAGAACGATGGTCGTTCAGACGAACCGTCCATTAGGCCGTGTGGTGGCGATGGGCGTCACCGCGGCCATGGCGTGCGCTTCGTTGGTCGCGGCACCGATCGTGGCCCAGGCGCAATCCAAAACGCAGGCCAATCAACAGAAAGATGTCCAGGTGATTGCGTTCCAGCAGACGTGGAACACGATCGCCAAGGAATGCACCAACACCTATGGTCCGGAAGGTGTGGCCTATGTGGAGGTCTCGCCTCCGCAGGAATCCATCCAAGGCACGCAGTGGTGGACCAGCTACCAGCCTGTGAGCTACAAGCTCGACTCCAAGCTGGGCACGGAAGCCGAATTCAAGAACATGGTTCAGCAGTGCTCCGCGGCAGGCGTGGGCATCATCGCCGACGTGGTGCTCAACCAGACCACCGGCGCCGACGTGGCCGCCGGAGACCAGAAGGGCGTGGCCGGCAGCGAATACAACGGCTCCACCGGCAGCTACCCGGGCTTCGCCACCAAGCAGTACCCGGACGGCATCACCGCCGCCGACTTCCACAGCTGCACCAAGAACATCTCCGACTACACCAATCAGAAGGAAGTTCAGGAATGCCGCCTGAGCTCCATGTGGGATTTCAACTCCGAAAGCGAGAAGGTGCAGGACATCCAGTCCGACTACCTAGCCTCGCTGTGGAACGCCGGCGTGCGCGGCTTCCGCATGGATGCCGTCAAGCACATCCACACTGACAGCGTGAAGGCCATCAAGGAGAAGTTCGCCAAGAAAATCGGCAAGAACGCCAACGACATCTACTGGATTCAGGAGGTCATCGGCAACGCCTCCGAGGCCGCGGGCATCCAGCCGAGCAATTACGTGCAGAACGGCACCGTGACCGAATTCGGCTTCAAATCCGAGATGAACCAGACCTTCAAGGACAAGATCGCCAACCTCAAGGGGCTGAGCGATCGCCTGAGCAAGGATCTCTCCTCCGATGACGCCAACGTGTTCGTCACCAACTGGGACACCGCCCGCAACGAGGGTGCGCTGACCTACAAGGACGGCGCCAAGTACCAGCTGGCCAACGCGTTCATGCTGGCCTACGACTACGGCACCCCGCGCCTGCTCTCCGACTACAAGTGGGACGTCAACGACAACGGTGCACCCGGAGCGACCGCGACCTCCGTGCCCGACGTGGATATGGACAAGGCATGCTCCACCAACGATTCCGATTGGAACTGCGAGCAGCGCTGGACCTCCACCCGCGGCATGATCGCCTTCCGCAACTATGTCAACGGCACCAAGGTCGCCGATTGGCAGGATGACGGCGGCGACAACATCGCCTTCTCCCGCGGAGCCAAGGGCTTCATCGCCATCAACAACGGCAAGAAGGACAAGGACGCCTCCTACACGACATCCCTCGCCGACGGCGAATACTGCAACGTGTACGCCACCATGGACTGCTCCAAGACCGTGACCGTCAAGGGTGGCAAGGTCGAGACCACGGTGCCGGCGCACTCCGCCATCGCCCTGTATGCCGGTGCTACCAAGGCCTCGCACCCCGCAGCCTCCGCCGCCACCGATCCGTCCGATCCCGACGTGAGCCAGGAGGAGGATGACGCCCTGCCCGACGACAGAAGCGTCACCATCTACTACAAGCCCGCCAACTCTGAGTGGAAGACCCCGAAGGTCCATTACGGCCTCGGCAACGATTGGGAGCAGCCGGAAGCCGACATGACCCTCGACGCGCAGGGTTACTACACCGCCACCATCAACACCAAGGGCAAGGCGATCGACTTCGTGTTCCACGACAAGGACACCGATGGTTGGGAGAACCCGAAGGACGGCGGCAACTACCATGCCAACGTCGGCATCACCCACGTTGGCGTGAGCGAGCAGGCCGCAACCGTCGGCAACCCCGAATCCATCGGCGCCAAGACCCGTCTCGTCGTGCACTACAAGCCATCCAGCGCTTCGGACAACCGCGGCGTGTACGTGTGGGGCACCGATGTGAACGGCGGCAACATGGACGCCAAGCATCACGCCTTCACCGGCACTGACTGCTGGGGCAAGGTCGCCGTGCTCAATTTCGACGGCAAGTACGACAAGTTCGGCTTCCTCGTCACCACCAGCGATTGGAACAAGTACGGCGCCGACCGTAGCGCCACCGTGAGCGCCGACGGCACCGCCGAGGTGTGGATCGACGGCACCAAGTACCCGGACCAGGGCGAGGCGACCACTGTCGAGACGCTTGATTCGGCACCGGCCGATTACGCCTGCAAGGCCAACACCGTCAAGGTGAAGGTGCACTACAACCGAGACGACGGCCTGTACTACAACGCCGAGGACACCAGCACCACTGTGCCGCAGTGGGATATCTGGACCTGGTCATCCAATTGGAACGGCGGTGCCGCCACCTTCACCACCCATGACGATTGGGGCGAGATCGCGGAGTACTCCTTCACCAACTACACCTACTACAACAACGACGGCGCTTCCGATATCGGCATGCTGCGCCGTTACGGTAAGGACGCGTGGAAGGCCAAGGACCCGGACGATGCCGATCACAGGATCCCGTCCAACGCGCTCGTGTTCGACGCCGACGGCAACGCCTCCGCCGAAGTGTGGCTGCTCGGCGGCGACGCCACGGTGTATACCTCCCGCCCGTCCCTCGGCGCGACCATGAAGTCCGCCGAGATCTCCGGCACCAACCAGCTGTCCGCCAAGCTTTCCAAGAAGGTCTCCACGGATGACCTGAAAGGCAAGGTCACCGTCACGGACGCCGACGGCAAAGCCGTCGATGTCAAGAGTCTCAAGGCCGACGGCACCAAGGTGATCATCACCGCCGACAAGGATCTGGACGTTCGCGGCAAGTACACCGTCGAGATCAAGGGCTTCGGCTCCCAGAACGCCATCGCCGGTTCGGTGGTCCGCACCGACGCCTTCGACAGGAAGTACGCCTACAGCGGCGAGGATCTGGGCGCGACTTTCACCAAGAAGCAGACCGGCTTCAAGGTGTGGGCGCCGACCGCCGCCAAGGTCGAGCTCATCACCTACAAGTCCGTCGACCCGAATGCCGAGATCGATCAGACCATCGACATGACAAGCGAAAGCAAGGGCGTGTGGAGCGCCACGGTGAAGAAGCTTGCCTCCGGCACCGCGTACTCCTACAGGCTCACCTTCGCCGACGGCACGGTGAACACCTCCGCCGATCCGTACGCCACCGCGGCCGTCGCCAACGGCGAGCGCTCCGTAGTGCTCTCCAAGAAGGCCATGGGCAAGGCGGGCAAGCGCATGCCGGCCTTCGGCAAGACCACCGACGCCTCCATCGCCGAGATGAACATCCGCGACTTCTCCATCAACCCGGCCTCCGGCATCTCCGCCGACAAGCAGGGCAAGTACCTGGGCGTGGTCGAATCCGGCACGAAGACCGCCAAGGGCGCGACCTCCGGCCTCGACTATCTCAAGTCGCTGGGCGTCACCCACGTGCAGATCATGCCGATGTACGACTACGGTTCCGTCAACGAGACCGGCGACCTGAGCTACAACGCCGATGGCGCGCAGAACTGGGGCTACGACCCGGAGAACTACAACGTGCCGGAAGGCTCGTACTCCTCCGATCCGAGCAACCCGAGCTCCCGCGTCACCGAAATGAAGCAGATGGTCAAGGGCCTGCACAAGAACGACATCCGCGTCATCATGGATGTGGTGTACAACCATGTCTACAATGCCGCGAACCATTCGTTCAACAAGACGGTCCCGGGCTACTACTTCCGCTATGACGACAACGGTTCGCTCGTCAACGACTCCGGTTGCGGCAACGACACCGCCTCCGAACGTGCGATGATGCGCAAGTACATCGTCGACTCGGTGACCTACTGGGCGAAGAACTACAACATCGACGGCTTCCGATTCGACCTCATGGGTCTGATCGACACCAAGACGATGCAGGAGGTTCGTGCTGCCCTCGACAAGATCGATCCGTCCATCATCGTGCTCGGCGAAGGCTGGGACATGAACTCCACGATGGACAAGAGCGAGATGACCATCCAGCCAAACGCCTACCAGGTCGCTTCGGACGGCACCAACAACGGCATCGCGTTCTTCAACGACTCGATCCGCGACGGCCTCAAGGGTTCCGTGTTCTCCGACACCGACACCGGTTTCGTCTCCGGCAAGGCCGATCAGGAAAGCCTCATCGCCCACAACGTGCTCGGCTGCCAGTACGACGCCGACGCCATCACCACCTGCTGGAACGGCAATGCGCAGGACCACTACGCGGATGCCGGTCAGGTGGTGAACTACGCCGAGATCCACGACAACATGACCCTGTACGACAAGCTCAGGAAGTCCGTGCCCACGGATGACGAGGCCACCACCGAGGCGCGCGCCAAGCTCGCCGATTCCGTGGTCTACCTGTCCGAAGGCATCCCGGCCATCCAGCTGGGCCAGGAGTTCCTGCGCACCAAGGGCGGCAACGACAACAGCTATAACGCCGGTGACGAGGTGAACGCCATCGACTGGGATCGCACCACGCAGTACTCCGGCTCCGTCGACTACGTCAGGGGCCTGATCAAGCTGCGCAACAGGATCGCTGCCCTCCGCCAGACCAGCTACAACGACATCAACGCCAGCGTGACCATGCTCAAGTCCGCCAACGGTGTCGTGGCCTATCAGGCGAAGGACTCCAGCGGCACCTACGTGGTGATCTTCAACGCCAACAACGATGCCGCCGCCATCGATGGCGTCGAGGCCGGCAAGTACGAGGTGCTCGCCGCAAACGGCACCGTGTACGGCGACGATGATGTCAAGAGCGTCACCGTCCGCAAGGGCTCCGCATACACCGCTGGCGCACTGTCCGCCACCGTGCTCAAGGTCGCCTCCGCCGACGACGTCGTTCCCGTGATTAGCGGTGTGAACGAGTCGACGACCATCACCGTCGGTTCCAAGTTCGATCCGATGGCGGGCGTCTCCGCCACCGACGACATCGACGGCGATCTGACCGACAAGATCAAGGTCGAGGGCACCGTGGACGCCAATAAGGTCGGTGACTACAAGCTGGTCTACTCCGTGACCAACTCCCGTGGCAAGACCACGACCTTCACCCGCACGGTGCACGTCCAGAAGCAGGCCGTCACCCCGGCCGCCGATAAGAACAATGGCAATGCCAATGGCAAGATCAACGGCAAGGCCGACAATACAAAGGAAGACGCGGAGAAAAACGCGGCGCAGAGCCCGGCAACAGGCTCCAACGTCGCCGGAATCGCCTTGGCCGTCATGGTGCTCGCCGTTGCGGCGGGCGTGTTGATCGTCCTCCGCAGGAAGGAGGCCGGCGACCGATAAAATCGCAATCGTCTGACTGTATTTCCTGAATTTCCGAAAGGCGGGACCGCGGAGCAATGCGGTCCCGCCTTTTCGTATCACGATGGAACACGCCGCGTCTTGCGCCGCTGATAGACTGAAGTTCCATGGTTAGAAGACAACATGGCAATTCTCAAGAACACGTCACCAAGCATATTTTCGTCACCGGCGGCGTAGTGTCCTCCCTTGGCAAAGGCCTGACCGCCTCCTCCCTTGGACGCCTGCTCCGTAGCCGCGGCATCAAGGTTTTGCAGCAGAAGCTCGATCCGTACATCAACGTGGATCCGGGCACGATGAATCCTTTCCAGCACGGTGAGGTCTATGTCACCGAAGATGGCGCGGAAACCGATCTCGACATCGGCCACTACGAGCGTTTCCTCGACGTGTACCTGAGCCAGAAGGCCAACGTCACCACCGGCCAGATCTATCAGGAGGTGCTGCGCAAGGAACGCGCCGGCGAATACCTCGGCCAGTGCGTGCAGGTCATCCCTCACATCACCAACGAAATCAAGTCCCGTATGCGCGCGCAGGCGTCCGATGACGTCGACGTGATCATCACCGAAATCGGCGGCACCGTCGGCGACATTGAATCCCAGCCGTTCCTGGAGGCCGCTCGTGAAGTACGCCGCGACCTGGGCGCCGAAAACTGCATGTTCGTGCACGTCTCCCTGGTGCCGTACATCGCCGCCGCGCATGAGCTCAAGACCAAGCCGACCCAGCATTCCGTCATGATGCTGCGCCAGCTCGGCATCTCCCCGGACGCGCTCGTGCTGCGTTCCGACCGGCCGCTCAACCAGTCCATCAAGGACAAGATCTCCCTGATGTGCGACGTGGACTCCGAAGGCGTCGTCAACTGCGTGGACGCTCCGAGCATCTACGACGTGCCGAAGACCCTGTTCGACGAAGGCCTCGACGCCTACGTGGTGCGTGAACTCGGCCTGCCGTTCCATGACGTCGACTGGGACGAGTGGGAGGACCTGCTCGAACGCGTGCACCATCCGAAGCACGAGGTCAACGTGGCCATCGTCGGCAAGTACATTGACCTGCCGGACGCCTACCTGTCCGTCACCGAGGCCATCAAGGCCGGCGGCTTCGCCAACTGGGCCAAGGTCAACGTCAAGTGGGTGGCCGCCGACAAGTGCGCCACCGAAGAAGGCGCCGCGGCGGCCCTCGACCAGGTCGACGGCATCGTGATTCCGGGCGGCTTCGGCATCCGTGGCATCGACGGCAAGATCGGCGCCCTGCGTTACGCCCGCGAGCACAAGCTGCCGGCCCTCGGCCTGTGCCTCGGTCTGCAGTCCATGGTCATCGAATACGCACGCGATGTCCTCGGCATCACCGACGCGAACTCCTCCGAATTCGATCCGGATTGCGCCAACCCGGTCATCGCCACCATGGAAGAGCAGAAGGACATCGTCGCCGGCAAGGGCGACATGGGTCACACCATGCGTCTGGGCTCCTACCCGGCGGAACTGGAGGAAGGCTCCATTGTCGCCGAGCTGTACGGCACCACGCATGTCACCGAACGCCACCGCCACCGTTACGAGGTGAACGTGGCATACAAGGATCGTCTGCGCGAAGGCGGTCTGGTCATCTCCGGCCAGAGCCCTGACGGTGAACTCACCGAATTCGTCGAACTGCCGCGCGAGGTGCATCCGTTCTACGTGGCCACCCAGGCCCATCCGGAATTCAAGTCCCGTCCGACCAAGCCGCATCCGCTGTTCGCGGGTCTGGTCAAGGCCGCTCTGGACCACCAGCAGGCGCGCTGAGACGATTTGAGCGCATAAGCTCGATTCATCGCAAAGCGGAAGACCGAATCTGCATGGTCTTCCGCTTTTTTGTAGGGCAAATCACGGGCGAATACTGTCGAATTTCGAATAAGGTCTAGTGTTTCGCTGTGTGTTCTGTTAGGTTGTCATAGGTATCAATGAGTGAATGGAGGCAGCGTACGGTGGCAGAGAACCAAGCGTCCAACGCCGCGGCCGACGTGGAGATGAGCCAGTATGTGGCTGATCGCACGCGCGTGAACGAAGACAAGATCAAGCAGGATGACGAGATCATCGAGCAATTCGGTGACTACAACTACGGTTGGCACGATACGGACTTCGCCGGCGAGGCGGCGAAGAAAGGCATCGACGAGAACGTCGTGCGTGCCATCTCCGCCGACAAACACGAGCCGGAATGGATGCTGGAAAAGCGATTGGAAGGGTATCGCGATTTCATCAACCGTCCAATGCCGCAGTGGGGCGTCGATTTGAAGGACTTCGACGCCGACGATTTCAAGTACTACGTCAAGCCGATCGACAAGCAGGCCACCACTTGGGAGGAACTGCCCGACGAAATCCGCTCCACGTACGACAAGCTCGGCATTCCGGAAGCGGAGAAAAGCAGACTCGTCTCCGGCGTCGCCGCGCAGTACGAGTCCGAGGTCATCTACAATTCAATCCAGAAGGATCTCGAAGAGCAGGGCGTCATCTTCGTCGACACCGACACCGCCGTGCAAAAGTACCCGGAACTCGTCAAGAAGTATTTCGGCAAATGCATTCTGAGCAACGACAACAAATTCTCGGCATTGAACACCGCCGCATGGTCGGGCGGCTCGTTCGTATACGTGCCGAAGGGCGTGCACGTGGACATCCCGCTGCAGGCATACTTCCGCATCAACACGCCGAACATGGGACAGTTCGAACGCACGCTGATCATCGCTGATGAAGGCTCCTACGTGCATTACGTGGAAGGCTGCACCGCGCCGATCTACTCCACCGACTCGCTGCATTCCGGCGTGGTGGAGATCTTCGTCGAGCCGCACGCCCGTGTGCGTTACACCACCGTGCAGAACTGGTCGAACAACGTGTACAACCTGGTGACGCAGCGCGCCTACGTGCGTGAGGGCGGCACCATGGAATGGGTGGACGGCAACATCGGCTCGAAAGCCACCATGAAGTATCCGGCATGCATCCTCGCCGAGCCGTATGCGAAGGCCAGCACCATGTCGTTGGGCTTCGCCGGTAAGGGACAGTACCAGGACACGGGCGCGAAGATGATTCACCTCGCCCCGCATACCAGCTCCACCATCGTGGCGAAGTCGATTTCCCGTGGCGGCGGACGTTCCGCATACCGTGGCCTCGTCAAAATCGTCAAGGGCGCGGAAGGGTCCTCCAATTCGACGGTCTGCGACGCTTTGCTCGTCGACGAATTCAGCCGTTCCGACACGTACCCGCATGTGGATGTGCGTGAGGACAACGTCTCCATGGCGCATGAGGCCACCGTTTCCAAGGTCTCCGAAGACCAGCTGTTCTATCTGATGAGCCGCGGCCTGTCCGAAGACGAGGCCATGGGCATGATCGTGCGCGGCTTCGTCGAACCGATCAGTCGCGAGCTGCCGATGGAATACGCGCTCGAATTGAACCGTTTGGTGGAATTGCAGATGGAAGGATCGGTGGGCTGATCACCATGGCACAAACTCAGGAAATCAACATCCCCGTCGCGGATCCGTCCGATCCGTACGCGAATCCGGCGGCCATGCCGTCATCCGCGGACCGCGCTCCACGCTCATTCGACATCGAAGCGTTTGCCAAGCCGGACCGCAAACAGGAGGACTGGCGCTACACGCCGATAGAGCGCATCGAGGAGTTCTTCGATGTGTTCGAACCATCCAATGAAACGCAGGTCACCGTTTCCATGATTGACGGGTCGCCGCTTGCCGAAGGCGTCACGTATGCCGAAGGCACGGTGGGGGATACCGGCACAGGCATCGTCTCCAAGCCGAACGACCGCGTGTCCGCAGTCGAATGGAATTCCGGCGAACGCGCTGGAATACTGACCATCGACGGTGAGATCGACCAGCCGGTGCTCGTCAAAATGCATGGCACCGGCAGGGACCTTGACGCGTTCCACCTGTCGATCATCGCAGCCGACCGCGCCCATGCCGACGTGGTCGTCGAACATGACGGCGACGCACGTCTCGCCGAAGGCGTGGAAATCACCACAGGCAAGGACTCCCACATTTCCACCACCTTCATCCAGGAATGGAACAAGGACTCCAAACACGTCGGCAACCAGCGCATCCACGTGGGCGAGGAGGCGTCCCTGCGCCATTCCGTGGTCACCCTCGGTGGGGATGTCGTGCGCATTCGCATGGACCAGGACTTCGGCGGCGAACAGGGCGACCTCAACATGCTCGGCATCTACTTCGTGGACCCGGACGAGCATATCGAACACCGCACGATGGTGGTGCATAACCATCCCGAATGCAAGAGCCGCGTGGTCTACAAGGGCGCGCTCGACGGCAAGGGCGCGCACTCCACATGGGTCGGCAACGCACTGATCGAGCCTACCGCGCCAGGCACCGACTCCTACGAGCTCAACCGCAATCTGGTGCTCACCCCAGGTGCCATCGCCGATTCCGAGCCGAATCTGGAAATCGAAAACGGCAACATCATCGGTGCCGGCCACGCCTCATCCGTCGGACGATTCGACGACGAAGAGCTGTTCTACCTCGAATCGCGCGGCATCTCGGAAAACGAGGCCCGCAAGCTCGTGGTGCGTGGCTTCTTCGGCGAGCTCGTCGAGGAAATCGGCATTCCGGCGATTTCCGAGCATCTTATGAACGTCATCGACAAGCGCCTGGCCCGCGGCGAAAGCGATGCGATCGCACAGGTATTGGAAGAGAAATAATCATCAGGAGAAACCATGTCAACCCTTGAAATCAAAGATCTGTACGCGCACGTCGAAACCAAGGACGGCATCAAGCCGATCCTCAAAGGCGTGAACCTGACCGTCAACTCCGGTGAAACCCATGCCATCATGGGCCCCAACGGTTCCGGCAAATCCACCCTGGCATACACGCTGGCCGGCCACCCGAAGTACATCGTCGACTCCGGCCAGGTGCTGCTCGACGGCGAGGACATCCTCAAGATGACCCCGGACGAGCGAGCCAAGGCGGGCATCTTCCTGGCCATGCAGTACCCGGTCGAAGTGCCGGGCGTGTCCATGACCAACTTCCTGCGCACCGCCAAAACCGAAGTGGACGGCAAGGCGCCGGCCATCCGTACGTGGACGAAGGAACTGTCCGAAGCCATGAAGCGGCTCAAGATGGACCCGAAGTTCGCCACCCGTTCCGTGAACGAAGGCTTCTCCGGCGGTGAGAAGAAGCGCGCGGAAGTGCTGCAGCTCGAACTGCTCAAGCCGAAGTTCGCCATCCTCGACGAAACCGACTCCGGCCTCGACGTCGACGCGCTGCGCATCGTTTCCGAAGGTGTGAACCGTGCCAAGGAAGCCAACCAGTTCGGCATCCTCATGGTCACCCACTACACCCGCATCCTGCGTTACATCAAGCCGGACATCGTGCACGTGTTCGCCGACGGCCACTTCATCAAGACCGGCGGTCCGGAACTCGCCGACGAGCTTGAGGAGACCGGCTACGACGCATACCTGCCGGAAGGCTCCGATTCGGAAAGCGCATTGGCATGACCGATTTCGCAGCGATCCGCAGCCAATTTCCGATTCTCGACCAGGAAATCCACGGCCATCCGCTGGTATACCTCGATTCCGCCGCGACATCGCAGAAGCCGCAGTGCGTGATCGACGCGGAATCGGACTTCTACCGCACCATCAACGCCGGAGTGCACCGAGGCGCGCATGAGCTTGCCGCGCGTAGCACCATGGCGTTCGAGGATGCGCGCGCCAAAGTGGCCAAGCTGGTTGGCGCCGATTCGGCGGAAGGCGAAGAGGAGATCGTCGTCACCGCCGGCGCCACCGCAGGACTGAACCTGTTGGCCACCGCATTCGGCAACGCGTCGCTTGGACGCGGGGGAGAGGCCGCCAAGCGTTTCGCGTTGAAACCGGGCGATGAGATCGTCGTCACCAAGGCGGAACACCATTCCGTGCTGCTGCCGTTCCAGGAACTTGCGCTGCGCACCGGCGCCACGCTCAAATGGTTCGACTTGGACGAGGAAGGCCGTGTGCGTTCCGACACCGCGAACGAAGTAATCACCGACCGCACGAAGATCGTTGCCGTCACGCATGTGGGCAATACCACAGGAGCGATTACCGACACCGCGCCGATTATCCGCCGCGCCCACGAGGTGGGTGCCGTGTTCGTGCTCGACGCATGCCAGTCCGTGCCGCACCTCAAAGTGGATTTCCACGCTTTGGACGTCGACTTCGCCGCATGGAGCGCCCACAAAATGTATGGCCCGACCGGCGTCGGATTCCTCTATGGCAAGCGTGAAATGCTTGAGGCATTGCCTCCGGCCAATTTCGGCGGATCCATGGTGGAGCTTGCCTGGATGGACCAGGAAGCCCAGTACATGGAGCCTCCCGCACGATTCGAAGCGGGCACGCAGCCGGTGGCACAGGTCGTCGCCGCCGGTGTCGCCGCCGAATGGCTGATGAACATCGGCATGGAAAACCTCGAGGCGCACGAACGCACCATCACCGACGAACTGCTCAAAATGGGCGATATCGACGGCATCCGAATCCTCGGACCCCGCTCCAACAAGGAGCGCATCGGTACCGTCGCGTTCGAAGTCGAAGGCGTGCACCCGCACGACGTCGGCCAGTTCATCGACGCGCAGGGCATCGCCATCCGCGTCGGACACCACTGCGCGCAGCCGGTGCACCGCCACTTCGGCGTGTATGCCTCCAACCGCGCGTCCAGCGGCATCTACAATTCGGTCGAAGACGCGCAGGCCCTCATCGAGGCGCTCGGCAAAGTTCGTCCGTTCTTTGGAGTTGAGTAACGAAATATGAGTGATTTTGAGATGTCCGGAAGCGACCTTGAGCAGATGTACCAGGAAGTCATCCTCGAAGCCGCGAAGAACCCGCACGGCAAGGAGCATTTCGCACCTGACCTCGCTTCGGAAAACGCCTCGCATGCCGCCGAAACCACGGTGCAGACCAGCCACGAATACTGCACGCCGGGAGAATCGCACCAATTCAACCCGACCTGTGGTGACGAGGCCACCATCCATGCCGAAGTCTCCGATGCCGAGCCATACACCATCGAACGGCTCGTATGGGATGGCCACGGATGCTCCATCTCCCAAGCCAGCCTGTCCGTCATGGTCGATCTCGTCGAAGGCAAAACCGTGGACGAGGCCATGAAACTCGCCGAAACCTTCCATAAGCTTATGGAGTCACGCGGCAAAGGACTGAATGACGAACAGGCCGAGGAATCCTTGGAGGACGGCATCGTCTTCCAAGGGGTCTCCCAGTATCCGATGCGCATCAAATGCGCGCTGCTCGGCTGGGAGGGCATGAAGGACGCCGTGGCCAAGGCTCTGGCCGCGAAAGACTGAGCCTTCAACTCGGCGTTTGGAAAAACACTAGTGACAAACCCCAAGCGACGCGCTATTCTTGCTCAACAGATACAAGCAACGTCCATCAACAGTTTGGAGAGACAATGAGCGACACCCTGGTACCCGAACCGCAGGCGTCGATCTTCGATTCCGTGACCAAGGCCTTGGGCAACGATGAGGACGCGGCCCGTCGCGTCATGCTCAATCCGAACCTGGCCAAAGGGTTCAAGGACGGCAAACCGGTGAACAAGGAATCCAAAAAAGACGGGCAGGACACTTGCGGCTGCGGCAATCATGCCGACGCGTGCGGATGCTCCCAACCGCAGGATGACGACATTCCGCTGAAAGCCGTCGACGATATCGGACGTGCCACGGCAGCTGACGTGAAAGAAGCCCTGCACCAGGTCATCGACCCGGAACTCGGCATCGACGTCATCGACCTTGGTCTGGTTTACGGCATCGAAATCGACGAACTGGGCCGAGCCATCATCACGATGACGCTCACCACGCCGGCCTGCCCGCTGACCGACCTGATCGAAGACGAATGCGCCAGCACCCTCGCCGGTCTCGTCGAAGAATTCCGCATCGACTGGACCTGGCAACCTCGTTGGACGATGGACAAGATCACGCCGGAAGGCCGTGACCAGCTCGCCGCACTCGGCTTCAATTTCGACAATCTGCCGAAATACTGACGTTTGCTGCGGTTGCCGTGCAGTGAACCGCAGCCGCCAAACGTAAGAAAAACGGAACAACATACGAAAGGCGCGCCTCCCGAACGGGGAAGCGCGCCTTTCGTATTACGACGTATGTCAGTCGTCGACCACGGTACCCTTCGGCACCACGGTGATGCCTTCCGGCGTGACGGTGAAGCCACGCGCCAAATCATGCTCGGTATCGATGCCAACGGTCGAATTCTCCGTCAACACGACGTTCTTGTCGAGAATCGCCTTGTAGACCCGCGCGCGACGGTTGACGACCACACCGTCGAACAGAATCGAATCGACGACCTGAGACCACGAATGGATGCGCACGTTCGGCGACAGGACGGAATGGTGCACCTCGCCGCCGGAAACGATGACGCCGGGGGAGACGATCGAATCGGTGGCATGGCCCAGGCGGTCGCGGCCGGCATGCACGAACTTCGCCGGCGGCAGGTTGCCGGACAGCGTGTAGATAGGCCATTCGGTGTTGTACAGGTTGAACTCCGGCACATAGGAGATCAGATCCATATGCGCATCGTAGAACTGCTTCAGCGTGCCCACGTCACGCCAGTAGGCGTGGTCGGTCGGTGTGGCTCCCGGAATCTCGTTGGAATTGAAATCGTAGACGCCGGCCTCGTTGCGTGCCGCGAAATACGGCGCGATGTCGCCGCCCATATCATGCTTCGTATCCTCGGCCTTCTCATCCAACGAAAGCGCCGCGAACAAGGCATCGGTGTTGGCCACATAGTTGCCCATGGAGGCCAGGATGGAATTCGGGTCGTCCGGTAGTCCCGTGGTGGTCTGCGGCTTCTCCTGGAAGCTCTTGATCATATTCGGATGATCGGGATCGACCTCGATCACACCGAACTGGTTGGACTGGCTGATGGGCTGACGGATGCCGGCAACGGTGAATTCCGCGCCGGATTCGATGTGCTGCTGCACCATCTGCTGGAAATCCATGCGATAGACATGGTCGGCGCCGACAATCACCACGATGTCGGGCTGCACGTCCTCAATGATGTTGATGGTCTGGTAGATGGCGTCGGCCGAGCCGAGATACCAATGCTTGCCGAGACGCTGCTGCGCCGGCACAGGGGAGACGTAGTTGCCCAACAGCGGCGAGAAACGCCATACAGTGGAGATATGGCGGTCAAGCGAATGGGACTTGTACTGGGTAAGCACGACCGTCTGCATGTAGCCGGAATTCACCAGATTGCTCAGCGGAAAATCAATCAGACGGAACACGCCGCCGAATGGGACGGCAGGCTTGGCCCTGTCCCTGGTCAATGGCATCAGACGGGTGCCCTCACCGCCTGCCAGCACGATGGAAAGAATCTTCGGGTTCTTCGCCATGGGAACTCCTCTCTGAGAGCGTCTTGCGACACCGTACGCACGGTCGGTCCGCTTCATCACGAAACCGCTTACGCACACTATGATTGCATAAATTCAGCAAATCGCAAGGAGTTTGCAGCGCGAGTCTTGAAAATTTCCAGTTCGTTTCAGCAACGTTTCACCATGCGTTCATGCGCGTCTCACGCATGATGGTCCACTCGACGCGTCGCATAGAAGGCGACCGCGCTTGATGCGGCGACATTGAGACTGTCCACGCCGTGGCTCATGGGAATCTTCACCGTAAGGTCGGCGCGGGAGATGGTGTGGTGCGACAGTCCATCTCCTTCGGTACCGAAAATCAACGCGAGCTTGTCAATATGGTCGCTTTCAGTCTCGGCGTTGTTGAGACGGCGGACCAATTCGGCCAAAGAAATGGAATCATCCTCAAGCGCCATCGCTACGGTGGTGAACCCCAGATCATGCAGTTCCCGCATGCCGGTGAACGGCCAATAATGCTTGTCGTCCCCTCCGATGCGCGTCCACGGCACTTGGAACACCGTGCCCATGGACACGCGTGCCGCGCGCCGGTACAACGGGTCGCCACAGGACGGAGTGACGAGCACCGCATCCACGTCGAGCGCCGCAGCCGAACGCATGAGAGCGCCCACATTCGTGTGGTCGACGATATTCTCCATGACCGCGACCCGGCGAGCGCCACGGCAGACCTCTTCGACGCTGGGCAGGGACCAGCGTTTCATCGCGGCAAGGGCTCCGCGATGCAGCCGGTAGCCGGTTAGACGTTTGAGCTGCTCAGGCGAAGCGACATACACGGGAATGTCATCGCCCCAACGTTTCTCGATGACATCGAACATGCCGCTCATGCCGTCGATCCACGACTCCTCGACCAGCAGGGAAATCGGCTCGCGTCCAGCGGCCAGGGCACGGTCTATCACTTTGGGCGATTCGGCGATGAACAATCCCTTGCTGGGCTCCAGCCTGTTGCGCAGCTGGATTTCCGTGAGATTCACATAAGCCGCCACACGCTCGTCGTCGATGGAGTCAAGATGAATGAACCGCATTGCCCGTATTCCGCCAATCTTTCGTCAGATACAAGAAAACCCCTTGTTTCCAAGGGGTTTATTCCGGTGTCCGGAGCGGGACTTGAACCCGCACGCCTGTATAAAATAGGCACTAGCACCTCAAGCTAGCGCGTCTACCATTCCGCCACCCGGACAGGTGCGTTGCTCAGCGGCAACGAATGAAAACTATAGCAGTTGAAATCCATGATGCAAATCCCGGCGTGTCGCGATAGGTCCGATATGGGTTATGTGGGGTTCCTGATAGGCTCGGAAGCTATGACTGATGCCCTTTTTCTGCTTGATACGGACCATGACGACGTACCGGTGAACAGCGACGAGCTCAACGCCGGATGGAGGCTGACGCTTCCCTCATCCGTACGCAGGCACGCCATCCAGGCCATGCGATTGAAGGACGGCGACGAACTGCAGCTTTCCGACGGCAGGGGATTGCGCATCCACGCCGTACTGCGCGACGCGCAGCAGGGAATCGCGGAAGTGCTGCGATTCGGCAAGGAGCCGCAGCCGGTCACCAGGCTCGCGCTGGTGCAGGCTCTCGCCAAAACCGGCCATGACGAACAGGCGATCGATATGGCCACGCAGATCGGCGTCGATCAGGTGATTCCCTGGCAGGCCGACCGTTCCATCGCCAAATGGAAGGCAGGACGTACTGACAAAAAGTGGAGGCAGGTGCTGGAATCCGCCACCGAACAGTCGCGCAGATCGTGGACGCCCCAGCTGGACGATTGCGTGACCAGCAAGCAGGTGGTCGCCATCTGCAAGCGCGCATGCGTGCATGGCGACATGGTGATCGTGCTGCATCAAGATGCCACGAAGACCTGGGAACAACTGGAAACCGGTATCGCCAAACTGTCCGATACGTGTCTGAAGGACGGACGTCCGCGCACCATATATGTGCTCGTCGGTCCGGAAGGCGGCATCAGCGACGCCGAAGTCGAGGCGTTCACGAAAGCCGGCGCCGAAGTGTGCGTGCTGGGAAGCAACATCCTACGTGCGTCCACCGCCGGTCCGGTCGCGCTGTCATTGCTCGCGCGAGCAATGGGACGTTTCGTCTGATCCCGGCTCCATTGCGTGAAATTGCCGGAATCGCCCCGTTTCCTGCTGGTGTAGCATGGTAGCGAAGGTTTTTCCAATACCGATAAGGAGCGTTATGAGCGACAAGGATTGCCTGTTCTGCAAGATCATCGCAGGTGAGATTCCCAGCGAGAAGGTGTACGAGGACGATGCCACCTACGCCTTCAAGGACATCAATCCGAAAGCCAAGGTGCACGTACTGATCGTGCCGCGCAAGCACTACGCGAACGTCGCCGAACTCGCCAAAGAGGATCCGGCACAGCTCGCCCACATGGCCGAAGTGGCGCAGAAAATCGCCGACCAGGAGTTCCATGGCGCCTTCCGTCTGATCTTCAACACCGGAATCGACGCCGGACAGACCGTGTTCCACGTGCACGCCCACGTGCTTACCGGCGAAAAGCTCGACGAATAGTCCACATACTGCCTACCGCCAATACCGACATCGGAAGAGGTTCTGTGCCCACCACTACACGCACCATCGCGATACCCCAACAGCTTGATCCGGTGACCGTGCTCGGCCCTGTGGACGAGGTGCTTCGGGAAGTCGAACGTGCGTTCCCCGACCTGACCATCATCGTACGGGGCAACCGCATCGCCATCATGTCGCATTCCAGCAAATCCGAATCCCAAGCCGCCCAAGCCGAACAGGTGGTTGCCGATATCATCCAAGCCGCCTATACCGCGCCGATGGACGCCGATACCGTCCGTCGCATGCTCGACCAGAACGTGCTTAAAAATCCGGTCCGCGCCACACATCCCGGCCACGGCCGCGTGGTGGAGGAATTGCGCATGGCCGGCAGGCAACAGTCGCACGCGTCCCATCGTGAGGAAACCGCAGACAGGCGGCGTCCTCACGTGCCGGGCGTCATCACCTTCGCGCTCGGCAAACCGGTCCGTGCCAAAACCGCCGGACAGATAGCCTACGTCAACGCCATCGAATCGCACACCATCACCTTCGCCATCGGACCGGCAGGCACCGGCAAAACCTATCTTGCCGTAGCCAAAGCGGTACGTGCTTTCCAAGACAGGCAGGTCCGGCGCATCATACTGACCCGTCCCGCCGTCGAAGCAGGGGAGAACCTCGGCTTCCTGCCGGGCACGCTCAACGAAAAGGTCGACCCGTACCTGCGACCGCTGTACGACGCGCTGTCCGACATGCTCGGAGCGGACCAGCTCAAGCGATACATGGACGACGGCACCATCGAAGTGGCGCCGCTCGCCTACATGCGCGGCCGCACGCTCAACGACGCGTTCGTGATCCTCGACGAGGCCCAGAACACCACCGAACAGCAGATGAAGATGTTCCTGACCCGACTGGGATTCAACACCAAAATGGTCATCACCGGCGACGTGACCCAAGTGGATCTGACCGTGCCGAAATCAGGTCTGGCCACCATCGAACGCATCCTCGACGGCATCGACGACATCGTCTTCGCCCACCTGAAGCCCGAAGACGTGGTCCGCCACGCGCTCGTGGGCAAAATCGTCGCCGCCTACGACAGGCACACGGCCATAGCGGGAGACCACAGCAGAAGCGCGCGTGCCGCATCATCGCAACCATTCGACGACAAGAACAAGGAAAACGCATAAATGAGCGTTGAAGTGACGAACGAAACCGCCTGGCAGATCGACGGCAAAATCTTTTCCGACCTCGGCGTATGGGTCATGAGCCAGATGAGGGTCAGCACACAATCCGACCTGACCATCATGTTCGTGGACCCGGATCCCATCGCCCAACTGCACATGCGTTGGATGAACCTCGAAGGCCCCACCGACGTCATGAGCTTCCCAATGGACGAACTGCGCCCCGGAGACGGCGGAACCGAAATGGAAGGCGTGCTGGGCGACATCGTGCTATGCCCGTGGGTGGCCGCCCAGCAGGCGCTCGCGGCCGGCCACAGCACCATGGAGGAAATGATGCTGCTGACCATCCACGGCATCCTCCACCTGCTCGGATACGACCATGTCACACCCGAACAGGAACGGCAGATGTTCGGCTTGCAACGCCAGCTGCTATTGACGTTCTTCGCGCTTCGACAGGGAGCCGGCGCGCGGGCGACGCTTCCCGCCGGCACGCCGGATGCGCTCGCCGAATGGGACCGCGAACACGGGGCCGGCGGCAAAACGGCCAAATGACGGCATGATGCATCATCCGACGGTTTCGAAAGTGGGGGTTGACGAACCATGGAAACAACGACTATCACGATGATTGCGATTCTCGTCGTCATCGCATTGCTGCTGGTCTGGCTGTCGCTGTCGATGGCCGCGACGGAAGGCGCGGTGGGACGTGTCACGAGGGCAAGTCTGAACAACCTCATTCTTGAGATTCAGACGGATACGGAGGCGTCGCAATTCATACGCGACAAGAAGATCAAACGCATCCACAAGGTGCAGCGGCTGATCGCCGACCGCTACGCGACCGCCGGTTCATGCGCGTTCTTCCGCATCACCTGCAATGTGCTTGACGGTGTGTTGGTCGCCGCGATCGCGTCGTTGTGCGATGCGCCGTTATGGGCGGGGCTGCTTGTCGGCTTCGTGTTCGCGCTGGTGGTCGCGGTGATTTCGCTGCTGGTCCGTCCACGTAGCGCGGGCGCCTCCAAACCGGTCGATCTGATGCTGAAGCATGCCGATGCGGCGTCGGTCGCGGTGGCTTTGACGCCGTTCGCTAAAATCGGCGGACAGAAGGATGCGAAACGTCATTCGAATGATCTGTCGGACGATGAGGAGCTTGAAAAAATCCAACTCGAACAAGGGCGCGCCACCATAGATCGTCTGGTCGAGGCGAATGATTTCGACCCTGAGGTTTCCGAAATGCTGCGCAACGTATTGACGTTGTCCGAAACGTTGACGCGTGAGATCATGGTGCCGCGCACTGATATGATTTGCATCGAACGCGGGGAGACGCTGGAGAACATGCTGAAATTGTGCTCCCGTTCCGGATTCTCCCGTATACCGGTCATCGGCGATGATGTGGATGATCTGGTCGGCGTGGCATACCTGAAGGATGCCGTGCGCGCCACGGCGTTCAATCCCGCGGCGATATCCCGCGATGTCGAATCCATCGTCCGTGACCCGATGCTGGTGCCCGAATCCAAGCCGGTCGACGACCTGTTCCACCAGATGCAGCGCACCCGCCAGCATGTGGCCATCGTCGTGGATGAATACGGCGGCATCGCCGGCCTGGTCACCATCGAAGACACCATCGAACAGATTGTCGGCGAACTGGAGGACGAGCACGACCGTACCCAGCATGCCGATCCGGAACAAATCGGCGAGAACAAATGGAGCATGCCGGCACGCACGCCCATCGCCGACTTGGAGGAGATCTTCGAAATCGACATCGACGAGGACGACGTCGACACGGTATACGGTCTGCTCACCAAGCTGCTTGGCCGCGTGCCGATCGTCGGTTCGACGGCCGTCACCAGGGGCCTGCGCCTGACCGCGGTCGACTCCGCGGGACGCCGCAAGAAAGTGTCCACCATCGTGGTGGAACCGGCCCACGTCGAGGGCGTGGACGAAACTGAACAACGCGAAGACCATACGAACGGTGCCGAAGAGGCATCCCATGACGACAAGGATTCCAAGGACAAGCATGACTGACGCAGATGTGACCGAACCGGCTTCCCAGCATTCCGACGCCGAAGCCCCCGTTCCATATCGTTCCGGCTTCGTCGCGGTGGTCGGACGTCCGAACGTCGGCAAATCGACGCTGATCAACGCGCTTATCGGCACGCAGATCGCCATCGCCTCATCCCGTCCGGAGACTACACGTAAGGCCATCCGCGGCATTCTGACCACAGACAACGCGCAGATCGTGCTGGTCGATACCCCCGGTATCCACCGTCCGCGTACGCTGCTCGGACAGCGGCTGAACGATGTCGTCGACGAATCGCTATCCGATGTCGACGCGATCGCCTTCCTGCTGCCCGCCGACCAGGAAATCGGCCCCGGCGACAAACGCATTCTGAGCAGGCTGCGTTCTGATTTCGCCGTCAAACGCGACGACGGCACATTCAAATGGAAGGTGCCGCTGATCGCCATCGTCACCAAAATCGACGAATTGGACCGAAGCGCTTTGATCGACAAGCTCATCGAAATCAACGAGTTTGCCGACTTCACCGACATTGTGCCGGTGAGCGCCCTCGAGCACGACAATCTCGCCGAAGTACGCAACGTGCTGGTGGAGAACATGCCCGAAGGACCGCAGATGTATCCGGCCGAGCAAATCACCGAAGAACGTCCGGAAGACACCATCGCCGAACTGATTCGAGGCGCGTTCCTGGAGGAATTGGATGACGAGCTGCCGCATTCGCTCGCCGTGGTGGTGGATTCCATCGAATATCCGGAAGACAACGACAGCGGCGAATCCTACGCGGGCAAGGCGCAGGTGATTGTGTCGATCTACGTGGAACGTGATTCGCAGAAGCCGATCATCATCGGACATAACGCGGAGCATCTGGTACGCGTCAAGAAGAAGCTGCGCACCGCGGTCAACCGCATCGTCGGGCAGAAGGCCAAGCTCGACCTGCATGTCAAGGTGGCCAAGGGATGGCAGTCGGATCCTAAGCAGCTTGAGAAGCTGGGCTTCTAAGCCGCTTAGGATCCGCTTCGCGGCGAAGCCGCTCACTTCGCCTACGGTCAGCCCACTGGGCTGCCCGTTTGACGGCTCAGCCAAGCAGCTTGAGAAGCTGGGCTTCTGATTTTTTCCGGGTGGGAACAATAAAGCCTGCCGCTGTTTATGCGGCAGGCTTTCTTATGCTCTAGGCTTGTTGGTGCTGGATGGTCACTTCTTCTTGGTGTACATTTGCGTGTTCAGCAGGGTGGCGTAACGCTTGATCACCTTCGGACGGATGACCTTCATGGAAGCGGTCATCAAACCGTTCTCCTGTGTGAACTCCTCCGGCAGGATGATGAACTTACGCACGGATTCGGCACGGGACACACCCTCATTGGCCTGATCGACCCACTTTTGCACTTCGGCGCGGACGGCCGCGTTGCTGGAGGCCTCCTCCATCGACATATCTCGGTTGAGACCCTTGCTTTCCAGCCATGGACGCAACGCTTCCTCGTCAAGCGTGATCAGCGCGGAGATGAACGGACGCTTGTCGCCAAGCACCAACGCCTGAGAGACGAATTCGCAACGCTTGATGACATCCTCGATCGGGCCAGGGGAGACGTTCTTGCCGCCGGCGGTGATGATGAGATCCTTCTTGCGTCCGATGATGTACAGGAAGCCATCGTCGTCAATGCGGCCCAAGTCGCCGGTCTTGTACCAGCCATCCTCGGTAAAGGAATCCTCGGTGGCCTCGCCGTTCTTATGGTACTTCGGGAACACCGAAGCGCCCTTGACCTGAATCTCCCCATCCTCGGCGATACGCAGCTCGAAACCAGGGAACGCGATGCCGACGGAACCCTGATGATACGGCACGCCAAGCACGTTGAACGCGCACGGCGCGGTGGTTTCGGTCAATCCGTAGCCTTCGTAGACCGGCACGCCGGCACCACGGAAGAACGCCAACAATTCCGGATCAAGCGGCGCACCGCCCGCGACGATCCACTTGGCGCGTCCGCCGAGCACCTCACGCAGCGAGGCATAGACCACCGGATCGAACGCCGCGCGGCGTGCCTTGGTAAGCGTTCCGGCCTTCCCCTTGGTGCTGACTTCCTTCATGTAATCCTGCGAGGCAACCACGGCTGCGGCGAACGCGACGCCCTTGGCGCCATGACCGGCCTTCTGGGAAGCAGCGTTGTACACCTTCTCCAGCACGCGCGGAACAACAATCATGATGGTCGGCTTGGCTACCTGCAAATCGGCGGTCAGCGTCTTGATGCCCTGCGCGATATAAATATGCAGATTGCTTGCCACGCAGATGTAGTTGATGGCACGGGCGAAGGAATGCGCCTGAGGCAGGAACAGCAGGACGGTGTTCTTCTTGTCATGCAGCAGTTCCGGCATATAATCGGGCAGATTGAACGCGGTGGCGCAATAATGCTCATGCGTCATCTCCACGCCCTTCGGCGCGGCGGTCGAACCGGACGTGTACACAATGGAGCACAGATCGGTCTTCTGCACGGAATCGATTCGCGCATCGAGCGCCTCATCGCTCACACCGGAGCCATACGCCTTGATCTCGTCAAGACCACCGGTCTCGAAGCAGACGATGTGCTCCAAAGTCGGGCATTCGGTTTCGGCCCCGTCCGCCTTCGCCTTCATATCAGTGGTTTCCACGACCAGCAGACGCGCATCGGAATTGTTGACGATATTGCGGATCTGCTCGGCGGAATCGGTATCGTAAATCGTGGCGAGCACGCCGCCGCAGGCCATGACGGCCGCGTCGAACACATCCCAATCGTAGGAGGTGCGGCACATGAAAGCCACACCATCGCCCTTCTTCAAACCATAATGCAGCAAGCCCTTCGCGACGGCGCGGATGTCGGCGAGCGTCTCATTTGCGGTCTTGGTGTGCCAATCGCCATCTTGCTTGAACGTGTACAATGGTTCGTCGCCCATACGAGCGGCGCGGTCGGCGTAGATATCGTAGATGGAGGTGCCTTCGTCTAGCGGCGGATTGCCCTCTGTCTTCGTGGTCAACAGTCCGGTTTCGGGGTCAAGGAACGTGGTGGACGGGTATCCCGGTCCCCATTCAGCGGTGTGCGGCAGCTCGATATGGCCATCGGGGGAGAGGATGCTGTTCGGGTCGTTGTAATCCGGTGTATTGCCGGAATCGTCACTGACCGGGTGCACGAAATCGTTGCCCAGGCGCAACGCCTTCCTTGCGAGATTAGTGGCCTGCTTGTTCAACGAGGTGATGATGGACACGTGACTCTCCTACGTATATAAACGGTATCTAAAGAAGGAATGATAGCCTGTCGCGCGCGACACGTCACCTTACGGTAGCGTAAGGTGACAGGCCATCAGGGAAACGGGCGGCGCATGCCGGATACAGCCCGTGATTCGAAAGATGAACGATTGCGGCCGCGATGTTGCCGTGTACGTTACACTTGGGCGCTGTATCTGTTCATTAGATTTCTTTAACGAGGAAGAAAGGGCACCTATGGCTGAAAAAGCTGAAGCCACCGTGGTCTTCGGAGTTCTCAACGAGACTTCCGAACACGAGTCCCGTGTTGCTCTGACACCGGATATCGTAACGAGATTGCGTAAATCAGGTGTTACATGTCTGATTGAGTCCGGTGCGGGCGTCGCATCGCACTACGTTGATGAAGATTATACGAAGGCGGGCGCGCAGGTCGTCTCCGCCGACGATGTGATCGCACGCGCCGACGCGCTGGGTTTTGTGGATCGTCCAAGCAATGAGCTGCTCGCCCGCGTCAAGCAGGGCACATGGATCATTGGCATGTTGGGATCGTTCACCGATGCCGATTACGTCGCCGCGATCGAGAAGACCGGTCTGGTCGGCGTCGCCATGGAAAAGCTGCCGCGTCAGCTGAGCTCCGCGCAGTCCATGGACGAAATGACGTCGCAGAACTCCGTGATGGGCTACAAGGCCGCCATCGTGGCAGCCAACGCGTACGGTTCCTTCCTGCCGATGATGACCACCGCCGCTGGCACCATCCGCCCGGCAAAGGTGCTCATCCTAGGCGCTGGCATCGCCGGCCTGCAGGCCATCGGCACCGCCAAGCGTCTCGGCGCCGTCGTCACCGCGTACGACGTGCGTCCGGCATCCAAGGGCGAAGTCGAATCCTTGGGCGCCAAGTTCCTCGACCTTGGTCTTGACTTCTCCAAGGGCCAGGGCGAAGGCGGCTACGCACGCGCGCTGAGCGCCGAAGAGCAGGCCCAGCAGCAGGCCGCGGTCGATCAGAAGGCCGCCGGCTTCGACATCGTCATCACCACCGCCAAAGTGCCGGGACGCAAGCCTCCGGTCCTTCTGACCAAGGCCGGTGTGGCCGGTCTGCATCGTGGCGCCGTCATCGTCGATTGCGCGGCAAGCGACCTTGGCGGCAACGTCGAAGGCTCCTCCGTCGGCACCCAGGTCACCGACAACGGCGTGACCATCATCGGCGCCCCGTATCTGGCCAGCGGCGTGTCCACCACCGCATCCAACCTGCTGAGCCGCAACGTGGCCGACGTGCTGGCGCATTTCGTGCGTGACGGCAAGCTCGCCATCGACCTGAACGAAGAGCTCGACAACGCCATGGTCGTGGCCGGCCGCGGCGAGGAAGCCAAGAAGGAAGAGGAGTAAAGCAATGGATATCGTCGTTGCGATCACACTGTTCGTCCTCGCGCTGCTCATCGGCGTCGAGGTCATCGGCAAGGTGCCCGCCACCCTGCACACCCCGCTGATGTCGGGCGCCAACTCCATCCACGGCATCGTCATCGCGGGCGTCGTCATCGTCGCCGCGCACGCCACCAGTCCGCTCGCCTGGGTGTTCATCTTCCTGGCCGCCGTGCTGGGCACGATGAACGTCGTCGGCGGCTACGTCGTCACCGACCGCATGCTGGAGATGTTCAAGTCCGACAAGGGCAAGAAGAAGGAAGAGGAGGCCAAGTAAATGGGTACCCTGGCCGAAATGCTGAGCACGCCGCTCGGCGTCATCGAATGGTTCGTCTATCTGCTGGCCGCAGTGATGTTCGTCATCGGCCTGCACCTGATGAACTCCCCGAAGACCGCCCGCAAGGGCAACATGGTCTCCGCCATCGGCATGGTGTTCGCCGTGGCCATGGCCTTCATCGTGCTGTTCGCAGGTGAGGCCTCCAACGGTTTCAAGCATGGCGTCGCAGTCATCGTGCTGATCGTCGGCATCGTCATCGGCGCCGTGGCGGGCGTGGTCTCCGCCAAGAAGGTCAAGATGACCGACATGCCGCAGCTGGTCTCCGTGTTCAACACCGTGGGCGGTGGCGCCGCCGCGCTCGTGGCATTGAACGACATCCTGACCTCCGCCGAAACCCCATCCATCGTGGTGCTCATCACCGCGGGTCTGGGCATCATGATCGGCTCCGTCACCTTCTCCGGCTCGCTGATCGCAGCCGGCAAGCTGCAGGGCATCAAGTGGGTCAAGAAGCTGAGCCTGCCGGGCAAGGGCTTCTGGAACATCCTGTTCGTCGTGCTCACCATCGTGTCCTTCGTGATGTTGTGCGTGCAGCCGAACCAGCGTCTGCTCTGGTCGATCCTGACCACCGTGTTCGCCCTGTGCTACGGCCTCGTGTTCGTCATCCCGATCGGCGGCGCTGATATGCCGGTCGTCATCTCCGTGTTGAACGCCTGCACCGGCACCGCAGTGGCCATGTCCGGTCTGGCCATCAACAACATCGCCCTGATCGTGGCCGGCGCGCTCGTCGGTGCGGCGGGCGTGACCCTGTCCATCGCCATGTCCAAGGCTATGAACCGTCCGCTGCTGTCCGTCTTGGCTGGTGGCTTCGGCGGCTCCAATTCTGCGGCGGGCGCCGGAGAGGGGCCGGAGGGCACCATGAAGGAAACCTCCGCCGACGATCTGGCCGTCCAGCTCGTCTACGCAGAGAAGGTCATCTTCGTGCCGGGCTTCGGTCTGGCCCAGGCCCAGGCCCAGCGTGAGCTCGCTGACCTTGGCACCCTGCTCAAGGACCATGGTGTCGAAGTCTCCTACGCCATCCATCCGGTGGCAGGCCGTATGCCTGGCCATATGAACGTGCTACTCGCCGAGGCCAACGTCCCGTATGAGGAGCTCGTCGACCTGGATGACATCAATCCGCAGTTCCCGCAGGCCAACGTGGCTCTGGTGGTCGGCGCCAACGACGTGACCAATCCGGCCGCCCGCAAGCCGGGCACCCCGGTTTCCGGCATGCCGATTCTCGACGTCGACAAGGCGCAGAACGTGGTGGTCATGAAGCGTGGCCGTGGCACCGGTTATGCCGGCATCCAGAACGAGCTGTACTTCGAAGACAACACGCAGATGCTGTTTGGTGACGCCAAGGCGAGTCTGCAGGCCGTCATCGCAGCGGTCAAGGAACTCATCAACTGACGGACCGGCTCGTCGCCTACGCGAAGATCAGGCCCTTCCTCTTTTTGGAGGAAGGGCCTTTTGTTATTGCGCAAGTTGTCCACAGACAGGTATGGGGGTGTGGATAGGTGGAAATTGTCCACTTATTCCTTTTTTCAAAGGATTGTGACGGAGAGGTGGACGGATATGCGACAGTAGGTGCATCTCTACGACGAAGGAGTTGCATATGACAGTTGCCGTGGCCACGCCATTCAATATGGACGAACAGGCTTTCCTGCAAACGATGGATCGGCTGATCGAGCGCTTCGACCGGTACAGCTCGGGGCGTTGTTTCGCGGACCTTGATCGGATACGTCTCGAACACGATATGGAAGGTCCGCTTTCCCTGTTCGATGACGTGGTGCACGAGCTTGCGGATGACTTGTTCGGCGGCACGTCATGGCCGGTGAACCTCGACATGGATATGATCATATTGGATCGGTTCCAAATAGGCTATGATGCCGAATTCCTGACCGGATGCCGCAATGTGGTTCGTAAATACGGCATGAGCGCATGGCTGTATGAAATGATTAATGATGCTTCCGTCGCGGTGGCGACGCATCGGCCGAGCAACAGGATGCCGTTCCAGCTTGGTCTGTTCGATACACGTGAGGTGTTCCGAAGGAAAAAGACCAAGGGGAAGAAGAGCGGAGGCGGAAGGAGGAAACGGCTCGAATGCATGATGGAATACCTGCGACAGACCTACCGTCTGGCCGCATACACTCTGTTGCGATGGGGAGGGGGCGAGCCTAGGGCCGCTGATGCGGCGCTGATGGTTCTCGCTTATGGGGGATTGGGTATGTGTATGCTCCGCGATGATCCGAAAGTGGTCGAATTGGGATGTGATCCCGATTTCCGATACAGGCATGTATGCGCCCAGTTGCAGGATATGCGGATCAAGGCGGATCTGGAATATGCCTGTTCTGTGGATCTGAGCGTCACCAGCTCATTGGAATATCCGGCTTGCCTCGATGCCAGATATCTGTATGACGCCGAACACATTGTGGAGGCATATCGGAATCTGTGGGATGAGAACACTAAGCCCGTCGCCCAACTACTGGCCGAGATCGAGGACAATGGCGTATATGAAGTGGAGGATATATGGAAAGACCCGCTCTATCTGCATGACCTTGCCATCTCCCTTATGGGGCCGTCGGCTTCGGGTCTTCTCCAGGAAGGCTTCAGACTGCGTGATCGAACCATGTTCGAGAATGGTGTCAAAGAACTTGACAGCCAGGCACGCAATGTGAGGAAGGCTGGTCTGCTGCTTACCCTTGCCGGATATATCTTTTTCGCCGAACCGGAGGATCGCATGGATGCGATGCTCGCTTCGCACAAGGATCGCAAACGCATGTTGGACAACTATGAAAAGCTTGGCGAAATGGCCGCGACCATCGCCTTGTACCGTCTTCCTCGGGATCGCGAATCGCTTCGGGCAGTGCGGGCCCTGCTCATGCATGAGACGGGCGTGTACGCGGACAAGATGGGAGAGCTCATGGGTCTCGCCGACGAGCCGGACGGGGAAGACGAAGCCACCGCTCCGGTCATGGGGTGAAAGACGGTTTTCCGCATATTGGACATGACAATGCTTTGGGATTGACTCTACAACCATTGTAAGGTTTAGCCTTCCTGCTGGAAGACATAGGCCGAAACGGGAGGATAAGAGACAACCCATGGGAAAGAACCTGACAACGGGAAGCGTGTTCAGAACGATCGTCACCTTCGCGTTGCCGTATCTGCTGTCGTATTTCCTGCAGACGCTGTACGGCATGGCCGATCTGTTCATCGCCGGACAGTTCATCGGCATCGACGGCATCACCGCGGTGGCGAACGGCAGCCAGGTGCTGTACATGCTCACCGTGGTCATCGTGGGTCTTGCCATGGGCGCGACCGTCACCATCGGCCGTGCGGTCGGCGCGAACAGGCTCGACCGTGCGGCCAAGGCCATCGGCAACGTCATCACGCTGTTCGCAGGGATCGCGTTGGCGCTGACGGTCGTTCTGCTGTTGAACGTGCACAACATCATCTCGCTGATCGGCGTGCCAGTCGAAGCCGTCGAGGGAACCGCGCAGTATCTGACCATCTGCTATATCGGCATCCCGTTCATCGTCGCGTACAACATTATCAGCTCGGTGTTCCGTGGGATGGGCGATTCGAAAAGCCCCATGTATTTCATTGCGGTTGCATGCTTCTGCAACATCGTGTTCGACTACCTGTTTATGGGCTGGCTGCGTCTTGGTCCCTCGGGCGCGGCATTGGGCACCACACTGGCGCAGGCCATCAGTGTGACCGTGACATTGGTGGCGATTCGCCGCCGGCGTACGGGCATCAGACTGAAGTTCGGCGATCTTCGCCCCGATAGGGCCATGCTCCGCGGCATTCTCGGCATCGGAGTGCCGACGGCGGTTCAGGACGGCTGCATCCAGATCGCCTTCATCATCATCACGGTCATCGCCAACTACCGTGGCCTGAACGATGCGGCAGCTGTCGGCGTCGTCGAAAAGGTGATCAGCGCGTTGTTCCTGGTACCGTCGTCCATGCTGGCCACGGTATCCGCCGTCTCGGCGCAGAACATCGGTGCCGGCAGGATGGAGCGAGCGACGAAGACACTGCGATACGCCACCGCGATCACCGTCGTCTACGGCATCGTCATATCGATTGTGGTGGAACTGACGGCGGGCTCCATCGTCGGCCTGTTCACCACCGATGCGACGGTAATCCTGCTGGGAACACAGTACATCCGCAGCTACATCGTCGACAGCATCTTCGCGGGCATCCACTTCTGCTTCAGCGGCTTCTTCGCCGCATGCGGGCGCTCCTATATCGGATTCATCCACAATATCGTGGCCATCACCCTGGTCCGTGTGCCCGGGGCGTATCTGGCATCCAAGCTGTTCCCGAACACCTTGTTCCCCATGGGCGTCGCCGCGCCCGCCGGATCGCTGCTTTCCGTGCTGATCTGTCTTGGCTTCTACGCGTGGCTCAAGCGTCACGGCGTAATTTCGGAGAAGGCGCGTGCATGACGGCGAGTGAGCGAAGTGGAGGGCGCGACGCTTTGCCGGGTGACGGCAGACTGTTCCGTATAGGCAAGGTTGCAGATATGTTCAATGTGTCGCTGGGCACGCTTCGGCATTATGAGCGTTGCGGCTTGCTGGAACCCGAATATATCGACCCGCGCACCGGGTACCGGTATTACGGTGCCAAGCAGTTCGAGGTGCTGAACACAATCCGGTACCTGCGTGTGCTGGATATGCCGTTGACGCAGATAGCCGAGTTCCTGCACAATCGCGACGTGCATGTCATCGAGGACAAGCTTGTTGCACAGAAAGCCCTGATCGAGCGCAAACAGCATGAGCTGGAAATGGTCCAGCGGAAGATCGACCATCGCTTGGAGCGGCTGCGGGACGCTGAGCAGTCCGAATTCGACGTGATACGTGTTGTGCGGCAACCCGCCTGCAGGATCGTCTGGATCAGGGATTCACCGAAGGTCGACTCGTATCTCGGCCTGGAATATTCGATCCGCAAGCTGGAGCAGCATCAGAAGGATTCGCTGGTCTTCCTCGGCAAGGTCGGCGTCGGCATTGACAAGGAATCGTTGGAACAGGGCGGATATGCCGATTACGGGTTGGTGTTCCTATTGCTTGACGACGAGGACGAATATGAGGGCGACGCCGTGGCATTGCCGGAGACCGATTGCGTGCGCATCCGGTTCCGGGGGAGTCATGGCGATGCCCCCGACCGGTATCGCGAGCTGATATGGTACACCGCAGAGCAGGGTCTCGACATCACCGGGTTCTCACGTGAGATCGCGTTGATCGATGAAGGGTTGACATCGGATCCCGCCCAGTTCGTGACCGAGATCTGCATCCCGGTGCGCTAGCCACTTTCCGGCGACGTGTGGCGCTACTTGGCTTTCTCCTTCAGAGTCGGCGCAAGGGTGCCGGCCAGCGCGCGCTCGCCCGGCCTGGCCAATGGGCCGACCAGTTCATGCGCCGTGTACGGCTCCTCAAGATAGGCGATGTCGGATTCGCTGAGTTTTACTCCAAGTGCTTCGATGACATCATCCACGCGCTCCGTCTTCGAGCAGCCGACGATCGGTGCCGTGACGTCCTTGGCCCAATGCCAGGCGAGGGCGATCCGCGCCATCGGCACGCCGAGCCGTTCCGCGAGCCCGTGCACGCGTTCGATGATCGGCATATCCTGCGCACGTGCCTGATCGTACTTGTTGCGCATGGTGCCGTCGGTGGTGCCGCGTTTGGAATCGGAATCCCAGGACGGATGGGTCAGATGGCCGGACGCCATGGGGAGTATGGGGTGAGCGCCATGTTGTACTGACGGCTGTTCGGTGGCGTCGGCATCGATGGTCCACTGATGGAATTACGGGGAGGTCTTGCCGAAACTCATACCGCCAAGGCAGACCTTGGAAACTTGGATGCCGGACCATCCCAGTGGGGCGTAGCTCATGTCAGTCATACTGAAGCTCTTCTGCCGTTGATGTTCGGAAGGTCAGCATATCCCGTTTCGATTGGCAGAACCAATACCTCGCATGAATGGTTTGATATGCAATCGACGCATGGAACGATATACCATACTCACATTGGACATTCTTTTTCGCCGGGCGTTGAATAGGGAACGGTACAGAGCATAAATGAAAGGACGGGTCGACAATGGAAAATCCGAGCGCATTCCCGATGGGAGAACCGAACGACGGCTTCGCGCAGTACTTCGTGGGACAGAGCTACCTTGCTCCGGTGCTCGAGACTCCGCAGATTGCCATCCATAACGTGACCTTCGAGCCGGGTTGCCGCAACAACTGGCACATCCATCACAACGCGGCGCAGGTACTCATCGCGGTCGGCGGTCGCGGCTACTACCAGATCGAGGGACAGGAGCCAAAGGAGCTCAAGGCCGGGCAGGCCGTCTGCATCCCCGCGGATACGAAGCACTGGCATGGCGCCGCCCCCGGCGAATCATGCTCGCATCTAGCCTTCATGGTCCCTGCGGGCGATCCGGCATCCATGAGCAACGAATGGCTCGAGCCGGTGGATGCCGAAGCCTACGGCAAACTTGCCTGAGGTCTGTTGTTCTTATATGGAGGGCCATCCTGCAAAAGTGGGATGGCCCTTTTTGTTGTTCAGGGCGATAACGGTTTGAAGCCTTGCGACGAGTGGCGTCATGCGAGGAAATCCGCAAGCAGATTGCACAAGTAGCTTGTGTAAGTGCTATGGTGGCCAGCTGGAGGCAATCGAAATGGATACGAAAGACGAATATTCGACATCGGATGTCGCCATGGAATTGGCGATTGCGGTCAGCAGGCTGCAAGCTCGGATGAAGCATGAGGCCGGCATCGCGGAACGGGGCATCACCGCTTCGCAGCTTGCCATGTTGAAGCGGCTGGATACCGAGGGAGAACTGTCGGTATCGACTTTGGCCGCGTACGAACACGTATCGCAACAGGCCATCACCCAGCGTCTTGAACTACTGAGGTCCACAGGGTATGTCACACAGCATGCCGATTCGAAAGATCGTCGTCGTCGACTGGTCGGCTTGACCGATGAAGGACATGCGTTCCTCGCCCACGTAACCGCTAGCCAAACAACTTGGCTGGCGCATGCCATCGAATATGCATTGGATGACGGCGAGCGCGGGGACCTCGCCGCTGCGACCACATTGATCGAACGCATCGCCGCCACGGAATCGCTGCCGACGGGAGGCGACACGCGATGAAGACGGCTGATAAGACAAGAGAAACTCCCGCGTTTCCCAAGACCTTCATCATGGCGATGATATTTGGGGTCGGTCTCAACCCTGTCAACAGCACGCTTATCTCGACGGCGCTCGCACCGATTTCACATGATTTGCGGATTGATGCCGGAAGGGCGACCCTGCTGATATCTGCGCTGTACCTGACATGTGCCATCGCGCAGCCGACGGCGGGCAAGCTTTCTGAGATCATTGGTCCTCGCTCGGTGTTCATGGCCGGTGCGGCATTGGTCATGATTGGAGGACTACTGGGTGGTTTCGCTCCGAATCTCGGCGTGCTGCTGACGTCGCGTGTGCTTATTGGTGCGGGCACATCCTGTGGCTATCCTGCTGCCATGCTGCTGGTTCGCAGACGGGCCGATCGCATGGGATTGGCGGAACCGCCTTCGTTGGTCCTTTCCATTCTCGCTATGGTGGGACTGGTGCTCATCGCTGTCGGTCCACCGTTGGGCGGCCTGTTGGTCACCTTTTTTGGATGGCGCTCCACCTTCTTCGTCAACGTGTTGGTCGGCATCATCACGATTGTGCTGGGATTGGCAAGCATCGAGCCCGATGCGAAGCATGAACATCGTATGACCGTATCCTTCTTCATCGCGCATCTCGATGTCATGGGTCTGTTGCTATTCTCCATCACAATCAGCGCGCTGCTGATTGTTCTTATGAGTTTGCCTACTTTCGACAAGGTGTCCGGTTGCGTCACTGTCATCGCTTTGTTGGCTTTTGTCGCGTGGGAGTTGCATGCGGCAACGCCTTTCGTCGATGTGCGTTCACTCGCGGCGGATAGTGCGATGACGTTGAATTTTCTGCGTGCGATGCTCACCATGCTTGGCGCTTATGTGGTCATGTACGCCTTGCCCCAGTGGCTGGAGGATGCCTGCCATATGAACGCCGGTGTTTCCGGCATGTTCATCATTCCGATGGGGGTGGTGGCGACAGTGGCTTCGTTATCCATCGCGAAGAAGCCGATAGTGCGCCTGCCGTTGATGGTGTGCTGTTCGGCGATGGTGGCGGTGGGCATGTTGTTGGCTTGCACGTCATCCGCTGGCATGGTCGTATTGCCGTTGACCGCCTCCGCTGTCGCGGGACTGGTGTTGGGACTCAGCATGTCGACCAGTCAGACCGTGCTATATCGCCGAGCGGCATCCGAGCATATTGGCACGTCGTCTGGTCTGCTGCGCACGTCCATCTATATCGGGTCTATCGGTGCGTCCTCATTGAGTGGCGTGTTCTTCGGTGAGACGGTCACTGATGGAGGGCTCCACGGCATTGGCATCACAGTTGCGGTTTTGGGGGTCGCCGCGCTATTGGCGACGGTTATGGATCGTACGTTGCGGTAGTCCGGGGAAGTTGTCCGCATCGTGAATGATGGTACGGACGGCCTCGCGTGCCGGATATACTGGACTGCGGTGATGGGACTCGCCTGAAGCCGTTACAGGCTTCGAACCGCAAACCCGCTGATGGTTCCTACGACATAGGGTGTGCTGTACCTTATGGCTTTCAGCGGTTGTGGCATCGCCATTCTTCCATGTCTGTCATATTGGTTCGGCACCTCGCTGGAAAGAAGATACATGGCACGACAACATATCATTCGAGTCGATCTCATATGCGTGGTGTTCCTTGGGGGATGCATCGGAACCGCATTACGCTACGCTTGTTCGGTCATTCCCGACTGCGGCGCATTCCATATCGGCACATTCGCGGCGAATATGGCCGCCTGCTTCGTATACGCGGCGCTTTCGGCATGGCTGGGAGGAACCCGCAGAATCGTGGGACGCGCGAAGGAATATGTGAACCGTGGATGTGGCATGGGCATGTGTGGAGGATTGTCCACCATGTCCACTCTCGCCCTCGAGGAATTCACTATGCTGCATGACGGCAAAGCCATGGATTGTGCGGCGTATTGTTGCACGACCTTCATCGTGGGCTGTCTGCTGGCATACGTTGGCGCGCATGTCGGGCTGCGGTTTGCCGGTACTGAGCATAACGATGGTGATCGCCATGCCATGGGCAAGGAGGCGGACTGATGAATAATGCGGTCATCGCCGTATCGGTGTGCCTGTGTGGTGGTCTCGGCGCCGCCGCAAGGTATGTTTGTGATTCCGTTATCAAAGCTTCTTGGCATAAGGCATTTCCTTTGTCGACCTTTGTGATCAACAGTATTGCCGGATTCCTGGCAGGCGTGATTGCAGGTCTGTACTCACGCCGGTTTCTGTCGGATCCCGCGCATGTGATGTTGGCGACCGGCTTCCTTGGTGGATTCTCCACATTCTCCACCATGATGAACGAATCCGTGACGTTGTTGCGCGGTGGGCGGATCACCGTGTTCGTGGGATATGTGCTGACGTCGGTGGTGGTTCCTGTGATGGCCGCGGCATTGGGATATTGCCTTGTCGTCTGAGACTGGAGCGAGGACGTTGACTCGGGGCGTCGTTTCATTGTCTCTGGGTATGGATGGTTTATGGATTACCGCGACGCGGATTGGATAGTTTTCCATGAAAACGAGGAAAAACTATTGTCTTTTCCGTGTTTCCTCGATACATTGGTGGCTGGCCGCCCATGACAATCGAAAGGACTGACCATGACGCAGCAGGGCATGTCGACCAAGTCGAGGCATCTGACCATTCCCGATCTCATCACGATAGGTGTGTTCACTGCCTTGTATTTCGTGCTGGTCGCCGTGGCCACGCTGTTCAGTTCCGTGGCTTTGATGGGATTCGGCATGATTCTTCTGCCTGCGGTCGCCGCATTGATCTGTGGTTGCGTATATATGCTCCTGGTTGCCAAGGTCGGAAAATTCGGCGCGATTAGCGTGATGGGCATCGTCGTCGGATTGTTCTTGTTCGTATCCGGACATTTCATCCTTTCCCTTGCTGCGAGCATCGTGTTTCCGGTCATCGCTGATGCCATCGCTCGCGCCGGGGACTATCGGAGCAAGACAGGTATCCTGGCGAGTTATGTCGTGTTCTGCTATGGGCTGACCGGTCCGATTCTGCCGTTGTGGTTCATGAAGGATGCCTATGTGGCCAGTCTGCAGGCCCGTGGCAAGGACTCGTCCTATATCGATGGTGTGTTCGCACATGTCAATACCGGCACGTTTTTCATTGCCATGATAGCGGTACTGGTATGTGCGTTGCTCGGAGGCTGGTTTGGGCAGCGTATGCTGAAGAAGCATTTTGCGAAGACCGGCATCATCTGATGGCCCTGGACCCAAGAACCAAACTGTACCTAGTGGCATTGGCCAACCTGTTGCTGTTCTTCCATGTCGACGTGGTTGTGGAGTCGCTTACAGTATTGCTGCTTCTTCTGCCACTGCTCGGCGCGGGACGATGGGCGGCTGCGGTACGCTTCGGTTGCATCTATGTATTGCTACTAGTGGGGACTTGGGCATCGACGCTTGACGATGGCGGCAGCTGGTTGCATATGCTTGGTTTGCTTTGTGTCGGCATCCGGATGATGATGCCTTGTCTGATTGCCGGCATATACGCATTCACCACGACTACGGCCAGTCAATTCGTGTGTGCCCTGCGGCGCATGCGCATTCCGGAGACGATTGTGATTCCATGTGTGGTGTGCATCCGGTTCTTCCCGACAATCCATGACGATTACCATCAGATTCGTGACGCGATGGCATTACGTGGCATCGCCCAGGGGACATTCGCCCTGCTCCGTCATCCGGCTCAGTCTTTGGAATACATCCTGATGCCGTTGTTGATGAACGCTACGGGGGTCGCCCAGGATTTGTCCGTAGCCGCACTGACCAAAGGAATCGGCATTCGCGGGCCTCATACATGTCATACCGAAATCCGCATGCATGGCATTGATTGGGCATGGATGGTCATCTGCACGGTTCCTCTGGCATTGGGCATTGGAGGAGCATGGTGAGTATCGGAAGTGATATCAATCGGATAGTCGCATGGACGCAACGGTGCTCATTCGCATATCATGCTGATGAAGCTGCTGAGGTCGATGCGCTGAATGACATCAGCTGTGCCATACCGCAAGGCGAGATTGCCATCTTATGTGGACAAAGCGGCTGTGGCAAAACCACGTACACACGTTTGCTCAATGGTCTGATACCTGGTTTCTATTCCGGCGATTTGCAGGGCATCCATATGACGTGCGGAATCCGCGCCGGATTGGCTCCTGTGGAAAGCTATGTGGGACAGGTGGGCAGCGTATTCCAGAATCCGAAGACGCAGTATTTCAATGCCGATTCCACCGATGAGCTGGCATTCCCCTGCGAGAATACGGGCATGTCTCCCGCGCGGATTCGGCAACGCGTGCATGATGTCGCGGAGCAGTTTCACATCAGGCATCTATTAGGTCGTAGGATCATGACGCTTTCAGGTGGCCAGAAGCAACAGCTTGCTGTCGCGGCATCGACCATGCTGGCTCCTGGACTCATCGTTATGGATGAGCCGACAAGTAATTTAGATATGGTGGCGATTCGCAGGCTGCATGACATGGTCTCCCGATTGAGAGCTGATGGAATGACCATCGTCATTGCCGAACACCGTCTTGCATGGTGCGCGGATTTAGCGGACCGTTTCATAGTGTTCGATCACGGTACGATTCTCGGTGAATATGAGGCGTCCGATTTTCTGGCGATGTCCGAACAGCGCGTCGCGGCATTAGGATTGCGCGCCCTCGATGACAGACCATACAGGCTTGCCGTGCATCGTAAACTCCAACATGGAGGCATTGCGCCCGACGAGGACAAGCGACAGGTCGTCATTGGTGTGCGCGGCCTGAGTGTAGGCCATACAAAGCGGGGACTTCTAGGCCGCAAGACACCCGTATTCGCACGTGATATTCCCGATTTCGACATTCACGAGGGTGAGATTCTTGGCCTTATGGGGTCGAACGGGGTTGGCAAAAGCACTTTGGCACGTACGCTATGCGGTCTTGCCGCTCCGTTGAACGGCATGGTGCTATTGAATGGGACGAAAGCGAGCCGCGGCGCTTTGACTCGTGCCGGATTTCTCGTCATGCAGGACGTCAATTACCAGCTCTTCTCCGATAGTGTTCGGGAAGAGGCATTACTGGGACTTGATGGGATGGATGACGCTGTGCGTGACCGATGCGATGCTGTGCTACGAGACCTCGACCTATTGGATTCCGTGCAGCGCCACCCGATGAGTTTATCCGGCGGTCAAAAGCAGAGGCTGGCTATAGCCTGCGCTTTGATGAGCGATAAGCGATTCATTGTTTTGGACGAACCGACCAGCGGACTGGACCGGTTGCATATGACCCAAGTCGGCGGACTTCTGCGAAAGCTCGCGGACCGTGGCAAAGCGGTGTTGGTCGTAACACATGATTATGAGCTTGCAGCGCTATGGTGCGACCGCATCATAGCGCTGGAAGACGAACTGCATAACGAACAGGGAGAAGAAGAGGATCGTCTGGCATGGACTTCAATGTGAACGATTGGCTGGGAGACTGGATTAGCTTCGAACATTTGATCAACAATCATGACCCGAACCTTGACCGGGCTTGGAAGGATTCGACGAAAGCCATGCGATCCAAGCCGCTGTTCGCGATCATGATGCTCGGCGATGCGCGACGCTTCTGGGCAAAAGCCTGCAAAACCTTGGGCAAGGAGTGGCGATTCCGCATTGGTGGATGGCATATCGAGCAGCCGTCCGCAGTTGGCGACGATGATGCTGTCGCAGGCTTTAACCTGACTTGGCTGGACGAAAAACGCACCCCCATCACAACACATGAATATCGGCTCGATCATGTGCACGACAAGGGGCTGGAAGGCAAACCCTGCTATGTGTTCCACGCTAGCGATGCCGGTGCCTCCGATCCCTTCGCCGTACTCATCGCGATGGAGCCCATGCCTGAACGCTCCGCGCTCAGACACGGGGGACTGCTCAGTCATCTGCATTTTCAATATGCCTCTGATGAAGGCGAACTCATCAAAGGTACTGGCAAACAAGCCACGCTCCGCCATCGCATGTGGTATCCCACCATGTGCGCCGCTGAAGGGACGTTACTTGATCAATGCAACATCGTACGTGCGCTGCATCATCTTCAAGCATGGCGGGAACTGCCTGTCCCATCATCAGACTGACTGCAGATGCCCGAAGATGGGACAATATCAGCATTGCGACGATTGTAGGTATCGTCCAGTGACGCTTTCCGGACATGCGGCGATCCGAGAAGGCGCTCCCTCGCATACTACGCGTCCGCCTGCTTCACCGCCGCCCGGTCCCATATCCACCACATAGTCCGCATTGGCAATCACGTCCAAATCATGTTCGATGACGACCACCGTCGCGCCATTCGCTACAAGTTCATCAAACACGTGCAGCAGCACGCGAACATCAAGCGGATGCAAGCCGATTGTCGGCTCATCGAACACGAATACCGCATCATGCTGTTTCCGCCCCATCTCGCTGGCCAATTTCAAACGCTGGGCCTCACCGCCCGACAGCGCGGGAGTTGGCTCGCCCAACGCAAGATAGCCCAAACCCAATTCATGCAACGTGGCAAGCTTCGTTTGGATCGGTTTGACATCTCGTAAGACAGGCATGGCATCGTCGACGGTCATTGTCATTAACTGCGGCATCGAATACGCCACTCCGTCGGTGCAGGGGAGCTTCAGCTCGGCGATTGCATCGGAATACCGCGAGCCATGGCATGCCGGGCATTCGATATCGACGTCAGGCAGGAACTGCACGTCGAGCGAAATCGATCCCGTGCCATCGCACGTCGCGCAACGCAGCTTGCCAGTGTTATAGGAGAATGCCCCCGCTTTCAGACCGATGGTCCGCGCAGCATCTGTTTTTGCGAACGCGCGTCGAAGATCGTCATGGACGCCGCAATATGTAGCGACGGTGGAACGTATGTTCGCGCCGATAGGCGTGGCATCGATAAGATGCGCCTTGGACACACCGTCCGCCTCGAGGAGCCGCACCTGCGTCGGCTGCGGCGACCTGTCGATCCGCGACTGCAAAGCGGGCATCAACATCTCCAGTACCATCGTCGTCTTGCCGGAACCGGATACCCCTGTTACGGCGGTCAGCCGTCCACGGGGAATATCTACCGATAACGGGCCGACGGTATGCAGACGGTCGGTTTCCATATGAATTCGTCCTGCGGAGAAGATTTCATGGGCGTCAATGTTGTCACGCACACGGTCATGAACGTTGCCACCCTGGGCAAGGAACGGCGCGATGCGCGATTCGCGGGTATCAATCACCTGCGGCACCGTTCCCTGCGCAATCACCTGACCGCCCTTTGCGCCGGCACCTGGCCCCATCTCGATGAGATAATCGGTTTCGGCCAGCACCCGAGTGTCATGATCGACCACTACCACGGAATTGCCATCAGCCACCAGGTCACGCATGACACCGAGCAGTCCGTCGACATTCGCGGGATGCAACCCAATCGACGGCTCATCCAGCACATATAACACGCCTGTGGTGCGATTGCGCACGGCGCGGGCAAGCTGCACGCGTTGGCGCTCGCCGGTGGACAGCGTGGCTCCGGCGCGGTCCAAGGACAGATACCCGAGACCGAGTTCCAATAAACGCCGTGACGTATTGAGGAATGATTCACAGATGGCGCTCGCCATGGTGCGCATATGTGGTTCCAGCGATTCCGGCACGGACCCTACCCAGGAAACGAGTGCGTCCAGAGACATCGCGGTTGCCTGAGCCAGATTGATGTCTCTGATACGTGGCTGGCGGGCGCGTTCGGAAAGTCTGGTCCCTCCGCAATCGCTGCAGGGACGCTCTTTGAGGAACCTCGCAACACGTTTAAGCCCTTTTTCGTCCTTGGCTTTGGTGAGGGCGTTCTCCACGGTGTATACGGCGTTGTAGTACGTGAAGTCGAGTTCGGCGAAATCGTCGCCTTTTTTCGGCTTGTATAGGATGTGCTTCTTGATGGCTGGGCCGGCGAACACGATATCTCGTTCTTGTTCGGTGAGTTGGTTGAACGGTACGTTGGTACGTACTCCCATGGCCCCGCATACTTGCTTCATCAAATCCCACATCAACGATCCCCACGGCAGCACGGCTCCCTCGTCAATGCTTTTCGACTCATCCGGTACCAAGGCGGAACGGTCGACTTCCCTCATGATTCCGGTGCCTGAGCATGTCGGACACGCGCCCGCGGCGTTGAATGCGAGATCCTCCGCTGATGGCGGATGCATGAGTCCGCCGCAGAACGTGCAATGCATCGGAAGCTCGGCGGCAACGTTCATCGTGGGTTGGTTGCGTGCTCCGCAGTGTTCGCACACGTGCGATCCGATCCGGGAGAACAGGAGGCGCAGACTGTTGAGCAGTTCGCTCATTGTGCCGAACGTGGAACGGACTCCAGGCACTGATGGACGCTGATGCAGTGCCAATGCCGCCGGAATATGACGCACCTCGTCGACGGTTGCGCGGCTTGCCTGGGTCATACGTCTTCTTGTATAGGTCGATAGCGCTTCCAGATAGCGTCGTGATCCCTCCGCGTACAGCACGCCAAGCGCGAGGGAGCTTTTTCCTGAGCCTGAGATTCCGGCTATGCCGACCATGCTGTTGAGCGGGATGTCGATGTCGACGTCTTTCAGATTATGTACGTGGGCTCCGCGCACTTCGATACATGAGGGGAGTGGCCGAGACACTTGTGTTTCGTATGCAAAGACAGAAGGAGACGGTTTCATACCGGCAATTCTACGCTTGCCATATGGTTATCACATATACGGATGAAAAGAAATTCACCAAGGAACAGACCCAGCGACTGTTTCTTTCAGTCGGCTGGGTGTCCGGTCAATATCCTGAACGATTGCATAAGGCGTTGATGGGGTCATCCACCGTATTCAGCGCATGGGATGGCGAACGTCTGGTGGGTCTGGTGCGAGTGCTTGATGACACGGAGATGGTGGCATACATGCACTATGTGCTGGTCGATCCTGAATACCAAGGGCGCGGCATTGCCGGACATCTTGTCGGCATGGTCAAGCAGCGGTACCACGATTACCTGTATATCGAGGTTATGCCTGAGGAAAGCAAGAATGCCACGTTCTATGAGAAACATGGATTCCATATTATGGAGGATGGCGTCGCCATGCAGATATGCAATCCGGGAGAACGGCACTGACGGAACGGGCATGTCTTGAGAACTTCGGGCGGTGAGGGGCGCCATCTTTCGCCGGAGGCGTTTCCATTACCGCTTATATTTTTTGGGGTTCGGCTGTCAGATCTTGAATGAACGGCGGATGAATCCGTATACGGTGTCCCAGTAGCGTTTCGGATCCACGGCGGAGCTTTCCATATGATCGGCGTCCGGAACCAGCAGACGTTCGCGGTCGATGCTGGAGCAGGCGTTGTAGTTCATGTCGAGGAAACGTGGGCTGACCATGCGGTCCTTTCCTCCATGGATGAACAGCATCGGAATGACCGTATGCCGCAATGACGGTATGCAGGACGCTTCGGTGAAATCATAGCCGGCACGGCGCTTGCAGATCAGACCCGCCGCGTCCACACATGCCGAGGCGAGAAGCTTTGGCATGTGGAACATGCCTCGCGCGCTGTCTATGAATTCCATGCGGGCGGAAGTGTATCCGCTTTCGGCGATTGCCGCGATGACATTGCGTGGCAGTTCCGGCGTGCCGGTCGTCATCATCACCGTCGTGGCTCCCATGGATCCTCCGAATAGGAGAATGCGTGCTTGATCGTCGCTATCCACAATCAGCCGTATCCAATCAAGCAGATCATTGCGCTCCAACCATCCCATGCCTACATATCGTCCTTCGCTCAGATCCTGGGCCCGTTGGGATGGTGCGAGGACGGTGAAGCCCATGCGGGCATAGCGGTGTGCCCATTTGGCTTGTTCTTCAGGGGCTCCGGTATAGCCATGCACGCAGATGGCATATATATGCGGCGTCGGGTCGATGCAATCCGGATCGAAGAGCCAGCCATGCAGCTTAAGCCCATCGCGGCTGGTGATGGATACCGGCTGTTTCGTTTCGGAAAACCATTGCCCGGCCTCTTTGGCCTCGCCTTGGTTAATCTTTCCCTCGCGATCCGGAGCGATCAGCGCCTGATGGAAAATGGAATGCTTCCACTGCGTGTCGATGGCAAAGCGGAACAGCATATGTGCTGACGCCGCGAGCAATCCCGTCGCTGCGACGGTCGTGACGCCAGTCGCGAGCTGAATGTTGCGGATGAGCGCGGAATGGTCATGCGTCGTTGCCATTTTCTGATTCCTTACCACTGGTTGGTGCTTGTCTGACTACGATTGTACGTGGGTTTGCGCATAGTCCGCGTTTTATGCACCTTGCTCCTCTGATTGCAGGGAAATGTCAGCGCACCATGTATACTAGATAACTGTTGTCTTGGCGAGGGAGGTTCCGCCTCCGTTATCGACTTGGCGTATGATATGAAACTCCTTGGGTTTTTTATGCGGCTCGTCGGTGCGCCGAAACATAAGAACGATGTATCAAGGAGATATTGATTATGGCTACCACCATCACTCTTGAAGGTGCTGCTCGTACCGAGTTCGGCAAGGGCGCTGCCCGCCGCATGCGCGTCGCCAACCTCATTCCGGCCACCGTGTACGCCGGCGGCGAGGATCCGGTCTTCGTGCAGCTGCCGATGAAGGAGACCACCCTGTCCCTGCGTCACACCAACGCTCTGTTCACCATCAAGTACGGCGACGAGACCAAGATGGCCGTCGTCAAGGATGTTCAGCGCAACCCGGTGAAGCGCATCGTCGAGCACGTTGACTTCTACGAGGTCAAGGCCGGCGAGAAGATCGACGTCGAGGTGCCGGTGTTCGTCGAAGGCACCCCGAAGGGCGCTGCTGTCGCATTCGTCGACATCCAGGAGCTCAAGGTCCGCGCCGATGTCGCCAACCTGCCGGAGAAGATCGTGGTCAACGTTGACGGCCTGACCGACGGTTCCAAGGTGTTCGCCAAGGACGTCGTGCTGCCGGAAGGCGTCGTGCTCGACATCGAGGATCCGGAAGAGTCCGTCGTCACCGTTGAGGTTCCGGAAGACGCTGCTCCGGAGGAGGCTGCTCCGGCTGCTGACGCCGCTGCCGCTCCGGCTGCTGACGCTGAGTGAGATCGTTGCTCAAGCTGATTTGATTCCGATATGCCTGCCATATCGGTAGTACAAGGTCCCTGTGTGTGAAAACACGTGGGGACCTTTGCGTTTCCTTATGTTTCTTGCTATCTCATATCGCGAACGCCGGTTATCGAAAGCGTTTATGGTGTGAGAAAGTACTTACCAGAACCCGGTGCCACAAGCACTGGAAACAACAACAACCGCTGGCCGCCTTCGGGCGGCTGATGCAACTAGAAGAAGTAAAGAATGACTGAACAGAATCATCACGATCCGGCGGAGCTTGACAAGCTCGCCGAGAAGTTCACCGTGCTCCCGAACGACAACCCGGCATCCGACGCCAAGCGTGCCGAACTCATCGACAAGCCGGCTTTCGGTCAGGTCTTCTCCGACAACATGGCCCACATGACCTGGACCAAGGGTGAAGGCTGGTCGGACCGCCGCATCGAGCCGTACGCGCCGCTGAAGATGGACCCGGGCGCATCTGTTCTGCATTACGCCCAGGAATGCTTCGAAGGTCTGAAGGCCTATCGTCACGCCGACGGCTCCACTTGGCTGTTCCGTCCGGATGCGAACGCCGAGCGTTTCCAGAACTCCGCCAAGCGTCTGTACCTGCCGGAGCTGCCGATCGACGACTTCATCGGCTCTGTCGCCGCCCTCGTCAAGCGCGATGTGAACTGGGTTCCGTCCCGTCGCGAATACACGCTGTACATGCGTCCGTTCATGTTCGCTTCCGAGCCGTTCCTTGGCGTGCGCGCTCCGCAGGAAGTGGATTATTGCGTGATCGCCTCCCCGTCCGGACCGTACTTCCCGGGCGGCGTGAAGCCGGTCAGCATCTGGGTTGAAGACAAGTGGTTCCGCACCGGCCCTGGCGGCACTGGTTTCGCCAAGTGCGGTGGCAACTACGCCGCATCCCTGCTTGGTGAGTACACCGGCATCGACCACGGCTGCCAGCAGGTGTGCTTCGTCGACGCCGCCACCAAGACCTACCTTGAGGAGCTTGGCGGCATGAACATGATGGTCGTGCACAAGGACGGCCACGTGGAAACCCCGTCCCTGACCGGCAACATCCTGCCGGGCGTGACCCGCCGCTCCCTGATCCAGCTCATCCAGGACAACGGCCACGACGTGGTCGAGACCATGATCGCTCTGGACCAGCTGCTTGAGGACATCAAGTCCGGCGAAGTCACCGAGGTGTTCGCCTGCGGTACCGCCGCCATCATCACCCCGATCGGTCGCTTCAAGTCCGAGAAGTTCGATGTGACCGTCGCCGACGGCGGTTCCGGCGAGTTCACCCTCGCACTGCGCAACCAGCTGCTCGGCATCCAGCTTGGCGAGATCGAAGACCCACACAACTGGATGTGGAAGGTCTGCTGATTTTCCCGTTAGCGATTATTAGCTGACATATAGCTGTAATGGCCGCCGGAGGGTGGCGCGTGCTTCAGGCCAATTCACATGGTCTGGCAATGTACGTGCCGCCCTCCGGCTCTTTTATTGCAGCTCTTGCCCCATATTGTGCTATTTTTAACAGCTGGTTGGAAAAGAAATATGTGAGGGAAGGGGAGTGGCCATGGAAGTGGCGCTGGAAAGCAACGGCTTCTTCATAGGTATCGAATATCTGGCGACCTTCTGCTGCGGCATGGTCGGCGGGCTCGCCGCCGTACGCAAAGGCTATGATATTTTTGCGATTCTCGTCACCACATGGCTCACCGCATTGGGTGGTGGCATCATTCGTGATGTGCTGCTCGGAGCGCTTCCTCCCGCAGGCGTCTCCGACAAAGGGCTGGTGATCACCGCACTGCTCGCAGCTGTGGCCGTAGCCATCATTTATCCCGAAGTCGACAAGCTCAAATGGTCCATGCTGTCATTGGACGCGCTGGCATTGGGTCTTTACGCCGTCAACGGCACATCCAAAGCCATGATGTACCACATGTCCGGCACCACGGCAGTGTTCCTGGGCATGTTCACGGCACTTGGCGGCGGACTCATCCGTGACATGCTCATCAACGAGGTGCCCATGGTGATCCGCGACAAGCATTGGTACGCGGTGCCTTCAGCCGTTGGATGCGTATTGACGGTACTCGTATGTAAAGGAGTGAACGAGGGAATCGTCAGTTTTCCCGCCGAAGTCTTGCTTGATGTGCTGATTGTGGTGCTGATGGTGGCCATGCGGCTTATCTCCGTGTTTTTCGACATTCAATTGCCGGGGGCTTTGGCCAGGCATAACACCTACCTGCCGAGCGAAGCCAAATATCTCAAACGTCCGGTCATCCATCCCGATCGGAATGATGACGATATCAAGCGTAAGTGAGCATTTTCAACAGAGTACGAAATGTAAAAAAGAAGAAGCCCCGCAGGTTTTCCTGCGGGGCTTCTTACAAGCTGTGAGTTACGAAAACTCAGAGAGCGTTGATGGCCACAGCGAGACCGGACTTGCGGTTGGCAGCCTGGTTCTTGTGGATCACGCCAGCGCCGGCGGCCTTGTCGAGCTTCTGGGCTGCGACCTTGTAGGCGGCTTCGGCGGCGGCCTTATCGCCAGCGGCGATGGCTTCGCGGGTGGCGCGAACGGCAGTCTTCAGGCTGGACTTCACGGCCACGTTACGCTTGTGCGCCTTCTCGTTGGTGAGAACGCGCTTCTTCTGCGACTTGATGTTTGCCACTATTTCTCCAAACGACGTTTGCTATAAGGACATACAAACGATGATGATAACATGGCACGCGGATAAATCGCCAATGCGTATAAGAGTGTCGCGGAAGGACATGCCGACACTACCAGTTAGAATCGTTTGCGTCGAATATTTCCAGAGGAGGATGGCGTGGGCCAACAGCATAATCAGCCCGGGTACACCGATCAGTCGTTGATCCGCAACTTTTGCATCATCGCGCATATCGATCACGGCAAATCAACGGTGGCGGACCGTATTCTGCAGTTGAGTGGCATCGTGCCGGAGCGCGAGATGCGCGATCGCTTCCTCGACCGCATGGATATCGAGCAGGAACGCGGCATCACCATCAAATCGCAGGCCGTGCGCGTGCCGTGGACGGTTGACGGCACCGAATACACACTCGGCATGATTGATACCCCCGGCCATGTGGACTTCACATACGAGGTGTCCCGAGCGTTGGCCGCATGCGAGGGTGCGGTGCTGCTTGTCGACGCCACGCAGGGCATTGAAGCGCAGACGCTGTCCAACCTGTATATGGCCATCGACCATGATCTGGCCATTATCCCCGTGCTCAACAAAATCGACCTGCCCAGCGCCGAACCCGACAAGCATGCCGAGGAAATCGCCGGCCTGATTGGTTGTGACCCGTCCGACGTGTTGCGCGTCTCCGGCAAAACCGGAGAAGGCGTCGCCGAACTGCTCGACCGTATCGTCGCCGAAGTGCCCGCGCCGGCGGGCAACCCGGACGCGCCTGCCCGCGCGCTCATTTTCGACTCCGTATACGACTCCTATCGTGGCATCGTCACTTACATTCGTATGGTCGACGGTGAACTGAAATCGCGCGAGAAACTGCACATGATGGGTATCGGCATGACGCATGACCCCATCGAAATCGGCGTGATCAGCCCCGACATGATGCCCACCAAGGCGCTTGGCGCAGGAGAGGTCGGCTATGTGATCACCGGAGCGAAGGACGTCAGCCAGTCCAAGGTGGGCGACACCATCACCTCCGCCATAAATCCGGCTACCGAGCCGCTCGAAGGCTACCGTGATCCGCAACCAATGGTCTACGCCGGCCTGTTCCCAATCGACAACGCGCAATATCCGGAACTGCGCGAGGCGCTTGACAAGCTCAAGCTCAACGACGCGGCCCTCATCTACGAACCGGAAACCTCCGTGGCGTTGGGCTTCGGCTTCCGTTGCGGCTTCCTGGGCTTACTGCACATGGAGATCGTCACCGAACGTTTGAGCCGCGAATTCGACCTTGACCTGATCTCCACCGCGCCGAACGTGCCGTACGAGGTCACCGCGGAAGACAATTCCGTGCATCGCGTCACCAATCCGAGCGAATTCCCCGAAGGCAAGATCAAGAAGATCGTCGAACCGATGGTTGCCGCCGACATCATCACGCCGAAGGATTTCATCGGTGCGGTGATGGACCTGTGCCAAGACCACCGTGGCCAGATGGGCACCATGGAATACATTTCCGCCGACCGTGTGGAAATGCATTACCGTATTCCACTCGCCGAAATCGTCTTCGACTTCTTCGACCAGCTGAAGAGCCGTACCAAGGGGTATGCGTCGCTCGACTACCACGAGGATGGCGAACAGTCCGCCGATCTGGTGAAGGTCGACATCCTTATTCAAGGCGAGAAAGTCGATGCGTTCAGCGCCATCGTGCACCGTGACAAGGCGTACAGCTATGGCGTGATGATGACCAAGAAGCTGCGTGAGCTCATTCCGCGCCAGCAGTTCGAGATTCCCATCCAGGCTGCCATCGGTTCTCGAATCATCGCACGCGAAACCATCCGCGCCCTGCGCAAGGACGTGCTCGCCAAGTGTTACGGCGGCGACATCTCCCGTAAGCGTAAGCTGCTCGAAAAGCAGAAGGCCGGCAAGAAGCGTATGAAGATGCTCGGCCATGTGGAAGTGCCGCAGGAGGCGTTCATCGCAGCCCTGTCCACCGGCGAAGCGGGCAACGACCGCGACACCAAGGACAAGATTCGCGCCGCGCAGAAGTCCGAAGGCTGAGCCTTTCGTGACGTTCGAAATCTACATTCATGTTCCGTTTTGCTTACGTCGCTGCGGCTATTGCGACTTCAACACCTACACGGCCGTGGACATGGGCGCGGGCGCGTCACGCGGCAACTACGCGAACATGGTTATCCGCGAAATGGCGATTGTCCGCGATTGGCAGACAACGCACGGTATCAACGAGCCGAAGGTGGCAACCGTCTTCTTCGGCGGCGGTACGCCGACCACACTCAAGGCAAGCGATTTGGTCGCCATGCTGGATGCGGTACGCGCCACATGGGGCATCGCCGATGACGCGGAAATCACCACCGAAGCGAATCCCGACACGGTGAATGCCGACTATGTGAAAGAACTCGCAGACGGCGGTTTCAATCGTATTTCCTTCGGCATGCAATCCGCGGTACCGCATGTGCTTGCAACGCTCGACCGTACGCATACGCCGGAAAACGTCGCCGCCGGAATCGCAGCGGCCAATGCAGCAGGCATGCGTTCCAGCGTCGATCTGATCTACGGCGCGCCGGGGGAGAGCCTTGACGATTGGCGCACATCCGTCCGCACCGCCATCGATTTGGGCGTCAACCATATTTCCGCATATGCGCTCACCATCGCGCCGAATACGAAAATGGGACGACGGATCGCGGCGGGCACGTTGTCGAGACCGGACGATGACGACGAAGCGAACAAATACGAAATCGCCGACACGATGTTCACCGAAGCCGGCCTCGAATGGTATGAGATTAGCAATTGGGCTCGTCCCGGATACGAGTCGCAACACAACCTTGGCTATTGGAGGAACGTCGATTGGGCCGGTCTCGGTCCCGGTGCGCATTCGCATTATGGCGATTGCGAAGACGGCAAAGGATTGCGCTCCTGGGATATCGCGCATCCGCGATTGTGGGGCACCGCCATCAATGAGGGCAATGTGCCATGGGCCGGCAGTGAACGCATCACTGCCGCCGAGGACATCGAAGAGACCATCATGTTGGGCCTGCGCATTCGTGAAGGACTCGACACCAGACAATTCAGCCACTTGATTCCTGAACAAAAATGGATTGAGCTTGAACACGACGGGCTGATCACAATGCTTGATGGCCGCGCCATACCCACTTTGCGAGGCCGACTGCTCAACGACACCATCATCACGGAGCTGTTGGAAACACTGGACTGACCGGGTTAATGAGCATAAGTGAAGTGCGTGCGCATGAGCATGACATGCGAAGTATGCGTTCATGGGCTAAATCCTCTGCGAGGCATTGACAAAAATAGCCATTCGTTATATGGACACGTGCAACGTTGCTGACATACTGGCGCGGTATTCTAAACCACGCATTAAAGAACCGCAAGACTTTTCTTGCCCAAAAACATTGAAGGTGGTTTCGGTGACTTTCCACGCCCCGTTAGATCTGACGATCCATGATTCCCAAGGTATGTACGATCCTGGAGCCGAGCATGATGCTTGCGGCGTGGGTATGGTCACCACCCTCAACAAGCGTCCGGAACGCAAGATCGTCGATGACGCCATCGAGGTGCTGGTCAATCTGAACCATCGTGGCGCCGTGGGCGCCGAGGAGAACACGGGCGACGGCGCAGGCATTCTCATGAGTATGCCCGACGAATTCATGCGTGCCACGGCCGGTGTGGAGCTTCCTGAAGAAGGTCATTACGCCGCGGGCATCGCCTTCTTGGATCGCGACATCGCCACTTCCGGCCAGCAGGAGCAGGCCATTTCCAAGATCGTGCGCGAAGAGGGCCTCGAAGTGCTCGCATGGCGCGTCGTACCCACCAATCCGGACGGACTCGGCCTGCAGGCCCTGGCCAGCATGCCGGCGTTCAAGACGCTGATCGTGGCCGATCCGGAAGGCAAGCTCGGTGGCATCGAACTCGACCGCAAGACCTTCCGCATCCGTAAGCGCGTGGAACACGAGGTAGGCATCTACTTCGCGTCCCTGTCCGCCCGCACCATCACCTACAAGGGCATGCTCACCACCATGCAGCTCAAGCCCTTCTTCCTTGACCTGTCCGACGAACGCATGAAGGCGAAAATCGCCATCGTCCATTCCCGCTTCTCCACCAACACGTTCCCAAGCTGGCCGCTGGCACAGCCGTTCCGCCAGCTGGCGCACAACGGCGAGATCAACACCATCCAAGGCAACCGCAACTGGCTGTCCGCACGTGAAGGCCGACTGAGTTCCGAACTGCTCGGCGAATTCAAGCCGCTGCTGCCGATCGCCACCCCCGGCTATTCCGATTCCGGCACTTTCGACGAATGCCTCGAACTGCTGCACCTCGCCGGCCGTTCCATGCCGCACGCCATCTCCATGATGCTGCCGCCGGCATGGGAGAACAACGACCAGCTCGATCCGGACGTCAAGGCTTTCTACGAATACAACAACACGCTGATCGAACCATGGGATGGCCCGGCGCACATCATCTTCACCGACGGCACCCAGGTTGGTGCTCTGCTTGACCGTAACGGCTTCCGCCCGGGACGTTGGCAGGTCACCGACAATGGTTATGTCGTACTCGCGTCCGAAACCGGTGTGCTGCCGGAAGTCGCCGAGGAGCATATCGTCACCAAGGGCCGTCTGGAACCGGGCAAGATGTTCCTCGTCGACACCGACGAGGGTCGCATCATCCCCGACGAGGAAATCAAGAAGACTCTTGCCAGCCAGCACCCCTACCGCAAGTGGGTGGAAGGCAACTCCGTGGAATTGAGTCAGCTGCCCAAGCGCGAGCACGTCAACCACTCCGGTCAGTCCGTGCAGCGTCGTCAGCGCGCCTTCGGCTACACCGAGGAAGATCTGAAGCTGCTGCTCGCCCCAATGGCCAACACCGGCAAGGAGCCGCTCGGCTCCATGGGCAACGATACGCCGCTCGCCGCGCTGTCCAAGCACAGCCGCATGCTGTTCGATTACTTCACCCAGAAGTTCGCGCAAGTCACCAACCCGCCGCTCGACTGGGAACGTGAGAAGATCGTGACCAGCCTCGAATCCGCCATCGGTCCCGAGCCGAACCTGCTGGCCGATTCCGAACTGCACGCCAAGAAGATCCTCATCCCGCTGCCGGTGCTCAACTCCGACGAGATGGCACAGCTCAAGCGCCTCGACCGCGCCAAGATTCTCGGTGGCTATTACAAGCCATTCATCGTCAAGGGCCTTTACCAGGTGGCCGGCGGCGGACAGGCACTGAAGGACCGTCTTGACGAGATCTTCCAGGAGATCGACGAGGCGATTGAGAACGGCGCCAACTTCCTGGTGCTGTCCGACCGCGATTCCAACTATGCGTGGGGTCCGATTCCATCGTTGCTGCTCACTTCCGCAGTGCAGCACCATCTGCTGCGCCGCCACACGCGTACGCAGATCTCCATGGTGGTCGAAGCCGGCGATGTGCGCGAAATCCACCATGTGGCACTGCTGATCGCCTATGGCGCTGCCGCGGTGAACCCGTATCTGGCATTCGAATCCGTCGAAGACCTCTCCCGCAAGGGCTACCTCAAGGTCGACGCGGAAACCGCCGTGAAGAACCTGACCCGCGCACTGTCCACCGGCGTGCTCAAGATCATGGCCAAGATGGGTGTCTCCACCATCATGAGCTACCGTGGCGCGCAGCTGTTCGAAGCGGTCGGTCTCAACAAGGACGTCATCGACGAGTACTTCACCGGCACCACGTCCCGTGTGGGCGGCGTCGGCCTCGACGAGCTCGCCGAGGAAGTCGCCAGCCGCCATCGCGTGGCCTATCCGACCCAATGGACCGCCCGCCCGCACCGCAACCTGCGTACCGGCGGCGACTACAAGTGGCGTCGTACCGGCGAGGACCATCTGAACGATCCGGAAGCCATCTTCCTGCTGCAGCAGTCCACCCAGCGCGGCGACTACAACCTGTTCAAGAAGTACTCGAACCACATCAACGACACCTCCAACCGTCTGATGACGCTGCGTGGCCTGATGAAGTTCAAGTCCACCCGCAAGCCGATCGACATTTCCGAAGTCGAGCCGGCCAGCGAAATCGTCAAGCGTTTCTCCACCGGCGCCATGAGCTACGGCTCCATCTCCCAGGAGGCGCATGAGACGCTCGCCATCGCCATGAACACGATCGGCGCACGCTCCAACTCCGGTGAAGGCGGCGAATCCGAGGATCGTATCAACGATCCGCTGCGCTACAGCAAGATCAAGCAGATCGCTTCGGCACGCTTCGGTGTGACCAGCGACTATCTGGTGCATGCCACCGACCTGCAGATCAAGCTCGCCCAAGGCGCGAAGCCGGGCGAGGGCGGCCACCTGCCGGGAGCCAAGGTTCCGCCGTGGATCGCCAAGGTACGTCACGCCACCCCGGGCGTGGAGCTCATCTCCCCACCGCCGCACCACGACATCTACTCCATCGAGGATCTGAAGCAGCTGATCAACGATGCGAAGATGGCCAATCCGAAGGCCCGCATCCACGTCAAGCTCGTCTCCGAATTCGGCGTCGGCACCATCGCTGCCGGCGTGGCCAAGTGCCATGCCGATGTGGTGCTGATTTCCGGCTATGACGGCGGCACCGGCGCGGCTCCGCTCAACGCCATCAAGCATGCCGGCACCCCGTGGGAGATCGGCCTGTCCGAAACCCAGCAAACGCTGGTTCTGAACGGCCTGCGTTCCCGCATCACCGTGCAGTGCGACGGCGAGCTCAAGACCGGTCGCGACGTGGTGATCGCCGCGCTGCTTGGCGCCGAGGAATTCGGCTTCGCCACCGCCGCGCTGATCGTCGAAGGCTGCGTCATGATGCGCGCCTGCCAGAAGAACACCTGCCCGCAGGGCATCGCCACCCAGGATCCGGAGCTCCGCGCACGCTTCAAGGGCAAGCCGGAACATGTCGTCAACTTCTTCATGTTCATCGCCGAGGAAGTCCGCGAACTGCTCGCTCAGCTCGGCTTCCGCACGCTGGAAGAGGCCGTCGGCCATGTCGAATGCCTCGACCAGGACGAAGCCATCAAGCGTTGGAAATCCGACGGCATCGACCTGAGCAACGTGCTCATGCAGCCGGGCCCGGTTCCGGGAACCATCCTGCACAAGACGATCGATCAGAACCACGAGCTCGACAAGGCGCTCGACAACAAGCTCATCGAGCTTGCCCAGCCCGCCCTTGACAAGAAGGAGCCCGTGCGTATCGAAATGCCGATCCGCAACGTGTACCGTACGCTCGGCACCATGCTCGGCTATGAGATCACCAAGCGCTACGGCGAGGAAGGTCTGCCGGACGACACCATCGACATGACGTTCCATGGTGCCGGCGGCCAGTCCATCGGCGCGTTCATTCCGCGTGGCGAAACCATCCGCGTCTACGGCGAAGTCAACGACTACGCGGGCAAGGGCCTGTCCGGCGGCCGCATGGTGGTCCGTCCAGAGGACGGCATCACCTTCGATCCGCACGAGAACGTGATCGCAGGCAATGTCACCGGCTTCGGCGCGACTTCCGGCCAAATGTTCGTGGCCGGCCGCGCAGGCGAACGTTTCGCCGTACGTAACGGCGGCGCCACCTTCGTGGTGGAAGGCGTGGGCGACCACGGCTGCGAATACATGACCGGCGGTACGGTCGTGATTCTCGGCTCCACCGGCCGTAACCTCGGCGCGGGCTTCTCCGGCGGCAACGTGTACGTGCTCGACCTCGACATGAAGCAGGTCAACCCGGCGGCCGCCACCAACGGCGCGCTGCTGTTCGAGCCGCTTGACGCCGATGCCGACAAGCTGGTGCATGGTCTCGTCAAACAGCATGCCGAAGAGACCGGCTCCGCCTTCGCGAAGGCCCTGCTTGACGACTGGGAAAACAGCGCCAAGCGATTCACCCACATCGTTCCGAAGCACTTCCTCGCCATGCAGAAGGCGATGAAGGAAGCCGAGGAGAAGAACATCGATTTCAATACGCCCGGCGTCTGGGAACAGGTGTACGAGCAGGTTATGGAAGGAGCGCGCTGACATGGGAGATCCTCGTGGATTCCTGAAGGTCCGTACCCGTCGCGAACTGGCCGAACGCCCCGTTGAAGAGCGAATCAAGGACTGGTTCGACGTTCACACCGAATCCGGCCTGCAGTCCTGGACCACCGAGCAGGCGGCCCGCTGCATGGATTGCGGAACCCCGTTCTGCATGAGCGGATGCCCGCTCGGCAACATCATTCCGGAGTTCAACGATCTGGTCCGTCAGGAGAAGTGGGAGGACGCGTACAACCGTCTGTCCGAAACCAACAACTTCCCCGAAGTGACCGGTCGCATCTGCCCGGCATTGTGCGAAGCCGCCTGCGTGCTTGGCATCCATCAGCCGGCCACGATGATTCAGAACGACGAACGCACCATCATCGATCAGGCATGGAGCCTTGACTACGTCAAGCCTCTGCCGCCGCAGCGTCTGACCGACCAGACCGTTGCCGTGGTCGGTTCCGGCCCATCCGGTCTCGCCTGCGCCCAGCAGCTCACCCGTGCCGGCCACACCGTGGTCGTATACGAGCGTGATGACGCCATCGGTGGTCTGATGCGTTACGGCATTCCGAACTTCAAACTCGACAAGCGCCTCATCGACCGCCGAGTCGAGCAGATGGAAGCCGAAGGCACCGTGTTCCGCACCGGCGTGGAAATCGGCAAGGACATCTCCTGGGATGACCTGCGTTCCCGCTACGACGCAGTGGTGGTTGCCATCGGCTCCACCGTGCCGCGTGACATGAAGATTCCAGGCCGCGGGCTCAAGGGTATCCATTTCGCCATGGAGTTCCTGCCGGACGCCACACGTCGCGTGTACGGTGTCAAGCCGGTCAACGACATCACCGCCGAAGGCAAGCATGTGGTGATCATCGGCGGCGGCGACACCGGTTCCGACTGCCTCGGCACATCCCTGCGCCAAGGCGCTAAGGACGTCACCGTGCTGCAGATCATGCCGCAGGAACCGAAGGAGCGTCCGGCCAACCAGCCATGGCCGACCTTCGCCCGCCTGTACAAGGAAACCTCCTCCATGGAGGAAGGTTTCGAAACGCAGCGCGCCGAATACGTGTACAACACCGACTCGGTCAACTTCGAGGGCTCCGACGAGGACAAGGCCAAGGTGAAGGTGGAGAACTCCACCGCCACCGAAGGCTTCGTCGCCGACGAGAACGGACATGTCACCGGTCTGAAGGTCGTCAACGTCGCTCCAGGAGAGAACGGGCCGTTCACCCGCCAGCCAGGCACCGAACGAGTGATTCCCGCCGATCTGGTGCTCATCTCCGTGGGCTTCCTGCACCCTGACACCACCACGCTGGTGGATCAGCTGCCGGTCGACCTTGACGGTCGAGGCAATGTGGCGCGTAACGACAAGTTCGCCACCTCCCAGGACGGCGTCTTCGCCTGCGGTGACGCCGGACGTGGCCAGAGCCTCGTCGTGTGGGCCATCTCCGAAGGTCGCTCCTGCGCTGCCGCGGTCGACGAGTACCTTACCGGCTCCACCGAACTGCCGGCACCGATCGTCGCTTCCAAGCGTCCGATGATGCTGCCGCGATAGACAACACTGTTGTAAGGGTATGAACGAGGTAGCCCGGCTCGCGAATAGTGAGCCGGGCTACCTGTTTTTCACCCAAAATGCGGTAAAGTAATCCCAGCACCATGCAACAAAGGAGTGACTAATGCCAAATCGCGCAGAACGACGTGCCCAAGCCAAGCGCAATCGCAGGGGAGTGCCACAGCAATACGACCAAACCCAAGGCCGCGCACGTTCCGGCATGTTGGACGAGTATCAGCTGCAGGAAAAGTCACGTCATCTGCAGGACGGCACTGATGGGCCATGGAAGCCGAGTGCCAGTACGATCACGGAAACGGAAAACGTGCTGAACACCAATCCTGATTACAAGAATCCGAAGATGTTCAAGGCACCCCATTCCGTCCGCCAATGGTTCCGTGTGGCCAGCTGGGTGCTGATTGCGCTGTCGGCCATCGCCTTCCTCGTGGTCATGTGGCTGCCGTCGCATCCGATGTGGCTCATCTCCACAGTCGCCATCGTCTTCGCAGTCGGTGTGCTGAGCCTGTTCTTCACGGCCGGCAACCCGAAGCACAATCCGAATCTCGACCAAAACGGAACAGCCGTCTGATCACAAAAACGATGGAAAGCGGTGAGACAACCAGAAGCATTTGTCTCACCGCTTTTTCTATCGGATTTTAGGTATGCGCTACTTGACTTCGACTAACCGTAAAGGGTATGCGAGAATGCTGTTTCATCGTTTTTCAGAAAAAGAATGGAACTTTCTGAAAAACGATGAAAACAATGAGTGTTTTTCGTGTCTGATGTTTTACAGTAGAACAGGAAACGCTGGAAGACTCGAGGAGGAGATTACAGACATGAAGGTTGACATTCTATCGCGTGAATACCCGCCCAAGGTGTATGGCGGCGCGGGGGTGCATGCCGAAGAACTTTCCAAGGTGCTGGCGGAACGTGTCGATGTGACGGTCCGCGCATTCGACGGGCCGCGCACGGCCGCCGACATTCCCGCGATTCCCGGAACCGACCCGAAAGGGTCGCTCACGGTCGTCGGCTACGACGTGCCGAAGGAGCTTGAGGATGCGAACGGTGCGCTGAAAACGTTTGGCGTCGATTTGCAAATCGCCAACGACGTTGATGCCGACATCATCCATGCGCATACATGGTACGCATGCCTTGCCGGCTATCTCGCCAAAATGCTGCATGACACCCCATTGGTCATCACCGCGCACTCGCTTGAACCGTTCCGTCCATGGAAACGTGAACAGTTGGGCGGCGGCTACAATCTGAGCTCCTGGGCTGAGAAAGACGCCTACGAGCATGCCGACCGCGTGATCGCCGTATCCGCGGGCATGCGTGAGGACATCCTCACCGCCTATCCGAACCTTGACCCGGACAAGGTGGTCGTAGTGCACAACGGCATCACCATGAGCCAGTTTGAAACCCCGGCGGATGACGATCCGGGCTGGAAGGTGTTCGAACGTTACAACATCGACCGCAACAAACCGACCTTGCTGTTCGTCGGACGCATCACCCGTCAAAAGGGTCTGCCGTACCTGCTTCAGGCACTGCACTTCGTGGACCCGAACATCCAGGTCGTTCTGTGCGCCGGCGCTCCCGACACGCCGGAAATCATGGAAGAGGTCAAGACCGCCTTCGCCAAGCTCGACGAGGAACGCGGCAACATCATCTGGATTGAGGAGATGCTGCCGAAGCCGGAGCTCAACGCACTCGAACATGGCTGCGACGCATTCATCTGCCCATCCATCTACGAGCCGCTCGGCATCGTGAATCTGGAAGCCATGGCATGCGGTCTGCCGGTGGTCGCCTCTGCGACCGGTGGCATTCCGGAAGTCGTCGTCGACGGCGAGACCGGATATCTGGTGCCGGTCGACCAACTGCATGACGGCACTGGCACCCCCACCAACCCTGACAAATTCGTGCACGATATGGCCGACGCCATCAACCGCATCATGGCTGACCCTGAAAAGGCGAAGCGGATGGGACAGGCCGGTTACGAGCGCGCCCGCGACCACTTCAGCTGGGAGTCCATCGCAGACAAGACCGTCAAAGTCTACGAGGACGTGCTTGCCGAACGGAAGTAGAACCGAACCTGTCTGATCGCGGATAACCGATCCGGCTGATCGATAGCCAGAATATTCCTGAAATGCCTCCTGCCGACGCACTATGCTGGCAGGAGGCATCATCGTATCCAAGTGGTTTGTGAAAATGGAGGGGACCATGAACGAACAGAACATCGCGTTGAAACTGGACGATGTGGAATTCCGTCGCCGCAGGCGCGTAATTCTCACCAAAGTCAATCTGGAAGTCAAAAAAGGCGAGAAATGGGTGCTGTTCGGTCCCAACGGCATCGGCAAATCCACGTTGGTGCAGATGATGAGCACCCGTGGATTCCCATCCGAAGGCACAGTCGACATTCTTGGAAACCGTCTGGGCAAAGTGAACGTGTTCTCCTACCGCAACCGCATCGGTTTGAGCTCGGCCGAACTCGGACGTGCGTTCCCACCGCAGGAAGATCCTCTTGACGCCATCGTGACGGCGCTGACCGCAACCACCGGCCGTTGGCGCGACACCTATACTGACGAGGATTACGCCAAAGCCCGCTCATTGATGCGTGAATTCGGCATCGAATACCTGGAAGGCAAGATGATGTTCAAGCTTTCCGAAGGCGAACGCACTCGCGTGCTTATCTGCCGTGCGTTGATGGCGGATCCCGATTTGCTGATTCTTGACGAGCCGACCACGGGTCTTGATTTGGGTGGGCGTGAGATTGCTTTGCGTGCGTTGAGTCGTGTTGGTGCGGAGCAGTCTGACCGCGCCGTGATTCTGGTGACGCACCGTCTTGAGGAGATTCCGCAAGGCTTCGACCATGTGGCGATCATGGGACGTATCACCGGCAACGAGGCGGACGCGTATGCGGATAATGTGGCCGGCAACGATCCGGCGCCGGGCACTATCGTGTATACGGGTGATTTGGAGCATGGTTTTACTTCTGAACGGTTGAGCCAGGTGTTTGGTTTGGATTTGAAGGTCACGCATGCGAATGGTCGTTGGAACGCGTACGCGGTGTGATGTTGACGTCGCCGTCACATTGCCGTCGCTTCGTGCCGTCTGCCGGTATGACGGCGGATACGGTAGCATAGGTTCGTTGCTGTCCGTGGAATAATGCGGTCTGCAATCGTAAGCCATAGTCGTGAAATCGTATACTGAACGAACGTACGAAGGAGCGTGAACCATGCGTCGAGGGCCGCTTGCCGCCGGTGAAAAAGTGCAGTTTACGGACCGCAGGTCGAATAAAATCACCGATCAGCTGGTGCCGGGTGGTGTGACGCAGACTTCGCATGGCATCATCCTGCATGATGATGTGATTGGCCAGACGGAAGGATCCGTTGTCGTGACGGTGAGTGCGAAACGTGAGGCTCAGGTCAACCAGACGCATCCGGAACGCGACGCGAACAAGCCGTGGAAGGGGACGCGTGCCATCGGTGGTTGGGAGTTCGCCGTCATGCGTCCGCGCTTGGCTGACTATGTGCTGTCCATGCCGCGTGGCGCGCAGATCATGTATCCGAAGGACATCGCGCAGGTCATTCAGCTCGGTGATATTCGTTCCGGTATGAACGTGCTGGAATCCGGAGCCGGTTCGGGCGCGATGAGCATCAATCTGCTGGATGCCGTGGGGGAGGGCGGAAGCCTCACCACCATCGAGATGCGTTCGGAATTCGCGCGCGTCGCCGAAGCCAACGCGACGGTTTACTTTGGCGAACGTCCCGCATGGTGGGATTTGAGGACCGGCGATTTCGATTCGGTCGCGGCTGGTTTGCCGGAACACTCCTTCGACCGCATCATGCTTGACATGCTTGACCCGTGGAACCGTCTTGAACAGGCGTATCGCGTGATCGCGCCTGGCGGCGTGCTCGTCGCGTACGTCACCACCACCACGCAGTTGAGCCGTCTTGCCGAAGCGTTGCGCGAGGCCGGTTGCTGGACCGAGCCGGACATTCAGGAGACTTTGGAACGTAATTGGAAGGCGCAAGGACTGGCCATCCGTCCCGATCACCAGATGATTGGACACACCGGTTTCCTCATGGTTTCTCGCGCGATGGCTCCGGGCTTTCAGGCGTTGCGTAAACGCGACCGTGCCACGAAGGACACGACGACCGACATCGATTCGTTGACGCTCGAGGAGCGTGCCGAACAGCTTGAGGATCTGGAATTGCGTGACATTTCCGATCGCAAGCTGCGCAAGGTGCTGCGTGACCTCGACGCGCAGGTCGAAGCCATAAAGGAGTAGATTTAGAGCGTTTCATGCCATGTCCCAGCGGAAAATCTGAGACAATGGATATTAGATATTTGAAATGCGGCGCTGGAACCGGATCGGAGCGTGCGATTATGGGAACGAGCCTGAAGAAGGTCGCCAAAAAGACCAAGGAATACAAGTATGTGCTGCTGGCGATGCGCCACGCCAAAACCGAGCCGTTCGGCGGCAACGGCAGCGACGTGGGACGTGAGCTCACCGACAAAGGACGTAAGCAGGCCAAAGCCGTGGCCAAAGGATTGGCGGCGTTCAAAATGGTGCCCACTCGCATCGCATGCTCCAGCGCCACCCGCGCCCGTCAGACCTGCGATCGCATGCTCAAGGTGTTCGGCGACGATCCGAAAGTCGACTACCGGCAAAGCCTGTACGAAGGCGGCGTGCAATCCGTGTTCGACGAGCTCGCGCAAACCAAGGAAAAGCATCGCACGCTGCTCGTGCTTGGCCACGAACCGACCATTTCGATCGCCTGCCAATGGCTGGCCAGCACCGAATCCGATCCGACGTTGCTTGACCTGCTGAATCTCGGCATGTCCCCGGCCTCGATCGCCGTATTCGGCTCGAACGAGCCATTCAACCAGTGGCAGCTGCACAGTGGCGAACTCATCGCGCTGCTTACCGCCAAAGACTTCGAGTAGGGCTTGCGTGTTCCGGGCTGATTCGGAACGATGAGCATTCCGCAGAGTGCTGTGATTTGACTTCAAGCGGCTTCAAGGTTGTATGGTGCTTTCTGAACCGATGTTCAGAATGATGGATAGGAAAGCCCATATGAACAATCCCAGTGCGTTCCCTCTTGGGGAACCAAATGACGGTTTCGCCCAGTATTTCGACGGACAGAGCTGGCTTGCGCCGGTACTTGACGCGCCTGAAGTGTCAATCCACAATGTGACGTTCGAACCTGGATGCCGGAACCACTGGCATATCCACCATCACGCGGCCCAGATTCTCATTGCGGTCGGAGGGCGTGGCTACTACCAGCTTGAGGGCGAAGAGCCGAAGGAGCTTGAACCGGGACAGGCCGTCCGTATTCCGCCGGACGTTAAGCATTGGCACGGTGCCGCCCCTCACGAAGCTTTCAGCCATTTGGCGTTCATGATTGCGGATGGCACGGGCGACGCGACGAATGAATGGCTGGAACCCGTGGACCCCGACGCATACGGGACATTGCGTTAAATCCGCTTGCCGGGCTGTTCTGCATTATTGATCCATAAACATAAATGTGTGAATTGTGAATATAGACGGCATACGGACTGCGTTATAAGGACAGTTAATACGCGCCACACTATGCCGGTATGACGCCGAATCGTTGGAATACTGCGGAAACGTAGACGGCAGTAAGGCTTGTATGGTGTCGTGCGCGCGTGACGCTGATACGAGTTTTCCCGCCGAAAACGGCGTTTTACGCCCACTTAGAGTGTGATTTAGAGTGGACTCCCTGACGCGGGAGGACAGTCATGGCGGGCAAGACGAAAAACAGAAGGACCGGTGGATCCGGAAGCGTGTTCCAGGACTCCAAAGGACGATGGCACTTCCGCAAGGACATGGGAACCGACCCGGCGACCGGACGCAGACGCCCGCCGATCGAAGCCACCGGCATGGTGAAAAGCGAGGCGCGAGCCCGTTTCCAGGCGAAGATAGCGGAATGGGAGCGGGACGGAAGACTGCCCACCAAGGACGGCCCGAAAACCGCGGACTACTTCGAACGGTGGATGGAGGAGCACAGGACCGCCGTCAACCCCACCACCTGGCGCAACGAATCCAGCTGGATGCGCACCATGAACGCGATCATCGGGAACATCCGCCTCAACCGGCTCACCGCCGACGACATCAACGGCATGTGCAGACGACTGCGCCGCACACGCAAAAGCAAGACCGTCAACACCTATCTCGCAGTCCTCGGCGCCATGCTCCGAACCGCGAAACGGGACGGACTCATCGCCGATGACCCGATGGAAAACGTCGGACGAATGCCGGAGGACCGGTACGAACGCCCCATCCTCGACGTCGCCGACCCAGCGAAGGTCATCGAGGCCGCGCTCGCCGAGCCCGATCCGGCGGTCGCCGTGTTCGACAGCCCGGACGAGCGTGAGAAGTGGGCACTCATGTTCGAACTCGCCTTCACCACGGGCATGCGGCCGGGGGAGAGGTATGGCCTGATGCCCTACCAGCTGGAACTGCATCATGGGATTCCCGTCATCAACGTGTGCCAGCAGGCCAAGCCGATACCAGCCGGCGCCACGATCCCGGATTGGATGGAAGCCGAGCATCTGGATGGGGTGATCTGGCTGACCAAACCGAAGACCGCCAAAGGCGTGCGGACGGTTCCCATTCCGCAGGGGCTTTGGGACCGGCTTTGGGCGCATATCGCCAAATGGGGCGTGCCATCGCATGGATTGGTGTTCACCAATCTTTACGGCCATCCCATCAGACGGGACAACGAGGAGAAGCGTTGGCGCCGCGCCCTGAAGATGGCGGGACTGCCGTACGTCGACATCTACAGCGCGCGGCACTGGCTCGCCACCGAACTCGCCGCCGCCGGCGCGAGCGACGAGGAGCGCACCGCCATCATGGGCCACACCGACATCCACACCACCAGCGTGTACACGCATTGGAGGGAACGGCGACTCGCCAAGACGCTCGACGCCGCCCTGCCAGACCTCCGCGACGGCCAGTGACGGACGGCGACGGCTTTTCCGCAACACGAAAGAGTATTGACACACCCCGCGCTCATCGGAGCCGTCACGGCCGGGCCACAAATAATCCAGGAAATCAGGAAAAAGAGATAACAGCAAGACCCCGGCGCTCGCAGTATGCGGGCAGCCGGGGTCATTTTTGTTGTTAGTTTGATGATGCCGTGAATTCTGGTTTTTTGAACCGCGGTTCACGGAATCCGTATTGACGGCCTTCTTCTTGGAGTCCGTCAGCCCAGAGGTCTAGGTATCGGAATGGCACGCCCAGTTTATTGGATACAGCGAAACTGTCGATTCGTGATTCCGTTGGGGATACGACTGTTCCGTAGGCTTGTCCTATCATTTGTTTGAATAACAGCGGCGATTCGACGCTGACGGCTACTGGTTCGTGTTTTTTCCAACCTCGCATGCTTATCTGGACTTGAAGTGATTTGGCTCGTTTGGGTTCGATGAGGTTCAGGGCCGAGACTCGCATGACCAGCGCGGATATGGATATTCCCCATCCGGCCTTTGCATCCACGAACGTGCTGATGCTGTCGTTCTTGGCGAAGATTGCTCTTGCGTCGTCTTCCGGCATCAGGAACGCTCCGGCGAATTGGTGGGCTTCGCTTTCCATCTGCTGCCGTGTGAGATGGATCCTGTATTTATGCAGAATCATGTGGCCTAATTCGTGTACTTTGGTGAAGCGGAGCCGGTCCCCGGTGTTGTCGCGTCCGAGATACCCGATCACAGGCACTGGCGTATCCAAGGTCGGGTTCGACACTCCCTCGCTCGTTGTTTTGTATTCCGATTCCTCACCGGAACTATGCATGGGCATCACCGCAATGCCGACGCGTTCCAACGCTCTCGTCACGTTACGGACCGGGCCTGTATCGGCAAGATTGAGATAACGCCTCGTTTCCTGCGCGATATGGTTTATTTTTTCCATGGAAAGCGGGGTTCCGTCTCTGGGGGCTATATCATCAATCCACTGCAGGTGCGATTTCATCCGAAGGCGCTCCGCTATGCGGCGTACCGTGCCTGCCATGATCTCATATTCGGCGGAGACTGCGTTGATTTCACGGACGAGGGTTTTTGAAGATCTACGATAGGTCAGTTCCGTCGGTGGGGTAGGTGCGTCATCCATGGAGAAGAACGACAGCGGATAGTCCACGCACGTGGCGATTTTTTCGGCATCCTCCTTGGTGAACGGGACGATTCGATTTTGGATTTTGCTGATTTTTGCTGTTGATATTCCCGTTCCCTCTGTCAGTTCGACTTGCGTCTTTTTTTCCAACCTGCGCATGAGGACAATCCGATCTGGATTGTATTCAACCATGGTTGGTTCCTTTCGTTTTATTTGGGCGGACCTTTTCCTTCTCGTCAGCCCTTGTTCTCTGCTTCGGTCTTCTTTTCCGAGTGCTTGGTTTCCTCGTCGATCAGGTTGGGGATGAGCATCTCGTTCTCCGGAGCGGCCTCGTACCGTATCTTAGATTGGTCCTCACGATTTCCTAGGAGCGGAATGTCGAGACACGATTTGAGTTTCTTGGCGTCGATGATCTTATGCAGAGTGATGGTTGCATGACCATCCACGATGGTCCATGCAGCAACCAGGTTGACATTTGAGAGGTCAGGGACTAATTCGCCGTCCGGAGAGATGTTCTCCGGGATTAATTCCGCCGGTAGGCATTTGTGCTGGTTGTATCTTGCCCATGCCGCGACCGTGTTCGCAGGTTTGGGAACGCCTCCGGTGCGGCTGTCGATTGGATGTATCTCCATTCGCATTCGCGTGACCTCGTCTCGCAGATGCGTGTAGTTCGGGTCCACGACCTTCCAGGTGTTGTTCTCTTGTTCGAGATTCCATCGGTTGCGGGTCCGCATGTTCACGTTTTCGGCCCGCTTGAGCCGGTATTGCCCTTGCGAGAAAAACTGGGTTTTCTCCATGGTGAGAACATCGGCATAGGACTCTTCCAGAATCCGGATCAGGGGAGTCAGCTCCGTCACTCGGTCCTTGATGATGTCTTTCTCGTCCTTGCCATTCAGATATGAGTATTTTTCCAAGTCGAATCCTTCCGCCGGAAAAACGTAAAAAATAATTGCTGTGGAAAATTATACACCCATTTTATAACTACGGTGTTCGATCAAAGCGAGGGCGGTCTTCGCGCCGGATGCTATGGAACCTAAGAAATCTCTGATGCTCGCTGTATGCGGGTGGCCGGGGTTTGGATTATCGGGTTGCGGTTTGGTTTATTCGAGCGATGTCGTCCCATCCGTTGGGCATTTGGCTACATCGTTGCCGTCGATGCTGAGCGTCATCTGCCAATCCATGGACGTTCCACGCATCGCCGTATCCGGAACGGACGTTGAGAAGACCGACTTGTCGTCCGAGTTGCTCCAACCCGGGTAGTTCAGGTTCTTGCTTGTCTGCATATTGAAAACGCTTCTGTTGGTCTCCCCGGACGACACGTAGTCGGATAGCTGCACCATCCAAGAGTCGCCGTTCTCGTTGGTGAGCATAAGATCATACGAGTAGAATTCATTCGGCCTGATCCGGTCATTGCCGGGTATCTCCACGCCGAGATATCCGGCGCTCGTATCGAGCTTCACACTCGGCAACCGCGGGTCACTGCCCTCGCAGGAACCGAACAGCCCATTCGCGAGCGGGGAACCATCATCACTGTCAGTGGTGGAATCCTGCGAATCGTCTCCGGAATCCTGCGAGTCGGTTTGACTGTCGGCGCTCGCCGGCTGGCTGGATGTGGTTTGGCCGCCACATCCTCCGGCCAGTGCGATTGGGAACATGATGGCGAGCATTGCGGCGATCACCTTTTGTGTGGTTTTCATTTGTTGTCTCTCTTTCTCTGATGGCGTTATAAAAACGCACCCAACCGCAAAAGTCGTGGATGGGTGCGTTTTCTGCGTCTAGTAAGTTGTCACTGCTTGTCGTAGACGCTGCAGTACACGTTGGCGTTGTCTCCGGTCGCTTCCTGATGCGAGACCTGCTTTCCGTCCACGGTGATGGTGCATGTCACCTGCGTATCAGCGGGCGTCTGGTTGTCGATGTCGAAGGACGGGTAGGCGCTGAGCGTCCAGTCCTTCTGGGCGTCATCGCCGGTGATGGTCTTCTCCCATTGGCCGGAGACGGTTTCGTTGCTGCTGCCGCCGCCCTTGCCGTAGGTCACTTCTGCGTTGCCGTTGCTGATGGTCACCTGCAGCTTCAGTTCCTTGGCGCCTTCGTTGACGATGCCCTTGTCGTAATTGTCGGAATCGTGCTGGATCTGCTTGCTTGTCTCATCCATGCTCTTGCTCACGCTGTCCACGGCGGCACCGTATACGGATTGCGTGTAGAGGACCACTCCGCCGCTGATGAGGGAGATGATGACTGCCGCGATGACTAGTCCGCGGCCCTTTTTCTTTCCGTTCTTCCTGGTGGCGTACAGTGCGAAGCAGCCGAAGATGATGCCGGCAATGGCGAAGGCGAACGCCACATTGTTGACGATCGGGATCCACGAGAGCACGAGTGCGATGACGCCGAGAACGAATGCGGTGATGCCGAGCGCGCTCATATGCTTCTCCTCGGCCGGCTGCCGGTAGGGCTGCTGCATCATCGGCTGCTGCGGCGCCGGCTGCTGCGGCTGCTGGAAATGCGGCTGTTGCGCGAATGGCGGTTGTTGCGCCGGCTGCTGTTGTGGAACCGGTTGCGGCTGGAACTGCTGCGGATTTGGATTGTTGTTGGTCATTGGATTCTCTTTTCTTCTCTGGCGACCATACCGGTCACTCCATCGTACCCCCATGAACAATCGCTTGGTGGTATTCACTGCATACACACGCCGGAATCGTAGAGCAGCTGCCGATAATCTGACAGTACTTGGATGGTGACACTTAATTCCACGGCCATCATCCACGTATTGCCCTCGTACACCGTCTCGGCCATGCCGTAATCCACCGGCGATATCAACGCCAACGCGGTCTCCCTACGACACCGGCGCTCGCATTTGATGCCGTATTGGCTGCCGCATCCGGGGTCGTGGTGTCTGGCGTGGATGAGCTCGTGGCACAATGTGCAGCGGCGCTGGCGCTGGTTGAGCCAGTCAGCCAATAGGATAAGCCCATGCCGGTCGTCGTACAGGCCGCATATGTCGCGTGGGAGGTCGCGCGATACGATTGACAGTCCCATGGATTCCGCGCTCCGATGAAGGTCCGCAACGGTCTTGTTATCCACATTCCTCTCTTCCGAAAGTATTGTTTTTCGAGAAGTACTTTTTTGCTGTTTGTCAAGTTCCGCTTGACAGTTGGAGTGTCGTATGTGATATTTGAATCAGCTCATCTACATGTTGTAGAAGGAGTCTTCGGAGTCGTCCTTAACGGGCGGCTCTAGTTTTTTTATTGGATTTTTGTGCTGAATCTGGAGTTATATTCCTTTTCCAGCTTGTCTATGCTCCATTGGCGGTTTACGTAGTACGCGGTTATGAGTACCCAGTAATCCCTTCGTTCTCCTAGAACAACGAGATATTGTTGGTTTGGAAGATATATCTTCACTCGATCCTTGTTCTTGTCGTTTTTCCTCCATACCCAAGGCCGCGTGCATTGGGCGTATTCGCATATTTCGCAGAACGGATGATGCTCCACTACTGGTCTGGGCCAGCTGATGCGTTCGCTGCGTTCGGCATCCGGAAGCCGTGAGCCGGAGTTGTCCTGATTGCATGTGGTCAGATGCATGAAGGCTTCCGGATAGATTCCGTCGTAGGGCATTCTTTTGTAGTGTACGGGTTTCCCGTCGTATTGGAAGGACTCTCTGAACTCGTTCTGGAATACATGGAACAGTCGTTGCTCATACTGCTCCCATGTCTCTCCGTGCTCTTGATTCCAAGGAATCAATCCGGGCAGCCAATGCGGATTCATCTCGCCCTCCATACGAAATAGTTGAACTTGGTCTCCTTCAGCAGTGTGCTCCGGTCTAGTTTGTATCCCGACCGTTGAATGATTCGTTCGATGATTCGGCGCTTCGCCATGCTCTGATGCTGTTCCGGCAGTTTTCGCTGCGAACGGCATACTGCTCCGATGAGTATGTCGGTGAGCTGCATGATCTGTACTTCGTCGGAACGTATCGGCTGGATTTTCTGGATGATTCTGTGATCGTAATCGTACATGTTGTTCGAACAGACATCCCATAATTGGCTGACTCGAAAACTCGAGTGTGTGTCTTTGATGTCGACGAACACGTTATAGCTTTGCTTTGGATCGAAGATGACCTTGAGCATCTCGAAGTACATTTTGTAATACCAGGTGTTGTGGTCCTGATTGTATTTCTCGTGGTCAAGTAGATTCTTGTCCGGGATGAGGAGCGCGCGGAACGATATGTCATCGTCATCGAAGAAGTAGTCCACGAGATCCAGATAGAGCGGCAGCATACGGTCTCGTGCCTTTGCCCATTTCACCTCATTCGTGGCGCATATGCCATGTTTCTGCTTGATTTCTTTGATTCTGACGCATATCTCTTTGCGTTTTTCTTTTGGCACGATGACGGCCCCCAGAGCCATGCTGTTCGAATCATCATGCTCAAGGTGACATGTCTCATCGCAATACAGGTTGTATTCGGTCATTCGTGTTCCTTTCAATCCATCAATCGTCAGGCGTCTCGGCTTCGAGGCGTGCGTTCGGATCCTTGTTGGCGGCCACGTCATAGTCTTCGGGGTGTGCGGCGATACGATCAACCAGGTCATCCGAGATTCGAGATTCGCGCTCGCTGACGGCTTGAGATGAAATCGATCCGCATGCTGCAGCTACCAACGAAAGCGCATCGGGAAGGCCGAACAGTGGTGCGAGGCGGTCAAGCTCACTGATTGCCCAGCTACGCTTACCGAGTACTCGGTCGCTGACATATCCTTTGGAACGTCCCTCAAGTGCCTTGGAGAGGTCGGCTTGGGTTATTCCTTTGGCTTCCATTGCCTGGCTGATGTATTTGCAAATCACCATGTCGGTGCGTGTAGTGCTGCTATCCATACTGATGACTGTATTCAAATTTTCGGGAAGTTACATCTTTTCACCGTTCGGCGTGTTGAAGTTGCCATACCGAATATTCGGGAGTACATTGTAAGCATGTTCACCGAATATCCGGTAAACATCGAAAGGAATCCCGAATATTCGGGGAATGGAGGTGATGTGACCAGCAATGAATATGTGACGCAGGCAATCAAGGTCAGGATGGCTCGACTTGGAATCACCCAATCCGACGTCGCTGATGCAGTTGGAATCAATCGCGTTGTCATGAATCGGTATATGCGCAATCAGCGTGAATGGCCGATTCGAGTCCTCGACAAGATTGCTCCAGCACTGAGATGGAGGGATGGTCTTGACATTTTTATCGCAGCAAATTCCGAAGAAAAAGATTCAGAGGCAACACTCATAAAAGCATGAACAGGAAGGAGAATCCAGTGGACAACGAAATCCAGCCTTTCGAATTCGAAGGCAACAGTTTCAGGGCGCTCGCCGATGGCGACGAAGTGATGTTCGTTGCATCGGACATTGCCAAGCTGCTGGGTTATGGAAATGCGAAAGACATGGCGCGAAATCTCGACAGTGACGAGAAGGGTATGCACCAAGTGCCTACCCTTGGCGGATTGCAGAAAATGACGGTTCTTACTGAGTCTGGTCTTTATCGTGCAATTCTCAATCGCGAAGCCGCCTATGTCAAAAATCCGGAAGCGAAGGCGTTCGTGAAACGTTTCCAACGTTGGGTCACGCATGAGGTGCTTCCCCAGATTCGCAGGACCGGCGGCTACATCCCCACGTCCGAGTCGGATTCGGACGAGGACATCATGGCCAGGGCCGTGCTTGTCGCGCAGAAGACCATCGAGCGCAAGAACCAACAGCTTCAAGCCAAGGACGCGCAAATCAAGGTATTGGAGCCGAAAGCCCGGTTTGCCGATGCTGTCGCCGCGTCCGATGGCACGTGCCTGGTCGGCGAGTTGGCGAAGATGCTCCGGCAGAACGGGATGGACATCGGCCAGAACCGGCTGTTCCGTCTCCTGCAGGCCGACGGGTATCTCGGCAAGTCCGGTTCGAATCGCAACGTGCCGACACAGCGTGCGATGGACCTCGGCCTGTTCCGCATCAAGGAGACCACCGTCACCCATGCCGATGGTCACACCACGGTCAGCCGTACTCCGAAGGTCACCGGCAAGGGGCAGCGCTATTTCATCGACCGGTATTGGGGTCGCGTTCAGCCGACGTTGGAAGCGGGTGCGTGATGGACGGGACCGATTACATGGGCTTCAACATCACCGACCTCTCGGCGGGGAAGTCGATTCGCATTGCCTCATACCTCTTCGCGCATTCCGGCAGATGGATGGCGGAACTGGCAGGCAATCCGATCAGAGTCGATTCCATCGGCGACGGGAAGGCGCTCGTGACCTTCCCAGCCGTCGCGGAAGTGGATTTGAAGGAATTCATGTCGATGTTGGAAGAAGGTGCTCAATGAGTCAGAAACGTGGTTTGATGCTTGGTCTGCGTGTCGTGCGTTCGGTATCATCATCCGCCCAACGCCATCTGATCTCTACATCTGGCCTTCCGAGTTGTGTTCCTATAGCCATGTATTCGATGCTGTCGCCAGGCTCGCAGGAGAAAGGCGTCGTATGGTCGAAGTGCAATAGGCCGCGCATTCCGGGGTCTGCGGAACGCACTTCCAATACGACGACTTTTCTGAGGCCTTCATGGTGTATGGAGAACAGCGAACCGCTTCCTGTCCAAACGGAATCTCCCCACGGCGCCTTGTCTGGCGGATTCGACGAAATTGCTATGCGGTTGGCCTCCTTGAGCTGTTCCACCTGCGCGCGCAATGCCGCAGTGGATTCCCGCGCCGCGTCAAGCTGCGATCTAAGCGTGGCGTTCAGCTCGTCGGCACGCCGTGCATCGGCCTCGTATTTCTCCCGTGCCGCCTTGGCACTCCTCGAGTCTTTTCTCGCGGTGATTATCCACCCCGCGACGGTGATGGCGAATGTGACGGCCCAGCCGATGACGACCAGCGTGGTCGCGAGGGTCCAGGCCCACGGATCCGTATTCATTGATTCTTCTCCTAACTGTTCGGCCCGCACGTCGGAAATGCGGGATGACACCGATTTTAGGAGGAGGCCGGGCGGTTCTCCTAACGCCGCCCGGCATCACACACGCAAAGGAGGCGCGTGATGCGCATAGTTCAAATCGTCTGTCTCGTCATCGAGGTCATCAGCCTTATCGGATGCAACGCCGCGCTGCTCTCACAGCACCGAAGCTTGGTGCAACTGCGAAAAGCCATGTGCGACAGCCAGCGGATCATCCACGAGGCGGAAGGACTCCGTTCCAGGAGCGAGTGTCGGTCTCTTCCGCATGACGCCAGGTCACCTTCACGTTGCGATTCGGGGAGGCCTCGGTGAGCAAGAGCATGAACGTGACCGACGACATGGGGCCGATTTCCGGGAAATCCATCTCGGTTGCAACGGCGCTGTATGCCGGAGGGCTCACGTGCACATCGTGTTCGACGTCCGAACCCCCGTTCGTCAACGCGTACATGTCGCCCTTCACCCACGAAAGACGCCATGGTGGAACGTACGGCAGCGATGTGGTGTTCCTCCCGGAATCGCGTTCCAACGCGAGCTGCTGCCGAGAGACGTCCAATGCGGCGGCGCTGATGCGATTCGCTTCCATGGCCGCGTCGGCCTGCTTCTTCGAGAACCATGCAGAAGCCACCGCCGCGCCGAACGATACGAGCGCAATCGCAGCGCTGGCTATGGAGACCCAATTCGAAAGACACATGAAACCGATTCTAATCGCAAAAGGAGGCGAGTGATGGCCACACAGACAGACCAGCTCAAGGACGCGAGCCGTATCCCGTTGAAGGACAGGCTCGCATGGACCATCCCGCAGGCCGCGAGCCTGTACGGGATCGACTACGACGGCCTCCGACAGGCTGTCAACCAGGGCGACATAGACACGTTTCGTCCGCCAAGTAAACGAGGAACGCCTTCCCGCCGTCACATCAGACGCGAGGAAATGGACCGATACGTCAAATCGTTGGAGGAGTAAGCATGAACGACATTCGTAAGGCGTGCGTGAGGGCCGTGTTCGACGAATTCGACGACCATGGCGACGTCATCAGGCCGGCTGTCGGCGAGGAACGGGGCGGGGGCTACGCGAACCGTCCGCTCGGCCACATCGTCGGCTACGTCGACCTCGACGTGGCCGGCCTCGTGGACCTCATCATCGACACGATCAACAAGGAGCTGTGATGGCACTCAGGAGAATCGACGTGGAAACGCTGCTGACACCACCCGCGCCGCCGAAGGACACGGTGATCATGTTCGGCTTGACCGGCTACGCGATTCGCGTCACGGGCAAGGGCGCCAGCCTCATGGAACTCGACGTCGACGGAAGCCACGAGCTGGCGAGCATCGGAAAAGACCAGGCAAGGACATTCATTCAAAAAATCGGAGGCGCAAGATGACCGACAGCGACTATCGCATCGAGGACAGGTCCGAAAAGGGGAGGCCGAACTACACGCTGCGTCGTGTGAAGTTCGCGGCCGCCGTGGTCGGTCTGATCGTGAGCGTGACGCTCATGCTCACCTGGCATGGCGGCGGTCTGACGGGCGCGCTTGTGGTGGAGGGCGTGTATCTGGCCACGGCCCTGTGGCTGACGGTCAGGTTCGCTTCGCGCGATGACGTGGATGGCGACGTCTGACCGTATCCGCCGGCGTACAAGGACGCGGACGGATGGCGGAGGCGTGTGTCCTTTCATCTCACATTGCATTTCACGCATGCACTCTCACGTCTTCCGCCGTCATGCCGTCCGCTGCGGGTTCGAATCCCGCCGCCGGCGCTTGGCCGGACCGTCAACGCCGCCCGCATCCCCGCTTCGTTCAGCTTTCTTGAGGGGTGTGGGAACGATGGGCGCGATTATTTGCTGTCATGGCGCCCAGCGGTCCGGCTCATATCAATCAATCTCATATCAATCAAGGTCAAGGGAGGAACCGATGAAGGAGATTCTGCCGCATTGGCATTTCAGTCCGAACGCTCCGGTCAAGGACGTCGGCATGAAGGGGATGACGCGTGGCGACAGGGCGGTGGCGGAGGCGTGCCGTCGGGCGATGGAGGGCGAGGCGTGGAAGGAGCTGGAGATCCTCGAATCGTTGGGCGTGCGTTTCAACGAACTGGTGGGCCGGTTCGTGTCCGAGATCGCCATGCCGGTGTTGGAGGTGATTCCTGGTGACAGTTTCCATCAGGGCGCGAAGGCTCAGTTGTCGCACATGGTGAAGACCAGGGATGGTGGCGAGACCATCCGCATCATCAAGACTCTCGCCGTGAAAGGTAGGTTCTAATGGCTGGTGAGACGATTATCGCGGTGGTGGGCAATCTGACCGCGGATCCGGAGTTGAGGTCGACGAAGAACGGTCGGAGCGTGGCTGGTTTCACGATCGCGTCCACTCCGCGCACGTTCGACCGGCAGTCTAACCAGTGGGTCGATGGGGACGCGTTGTTCCTCCGCTGCACGGTGTGGGGTGATCTGGCGGAGCATTGCGCCAATAGTCTCGCGAAGGGCATGCGTGTGATCGCCCAGGGCAGACTGACGCAGCATTCGTGGGAGGACGAGCAGCATCAGAAGCGTTCTTCCATGGAATTGCAGGTGGACGAGATCGGGCCGAGCTTGCGCTATGCGACCGCGCAGGTAGCCAAGGCGCAGCGTGGCACGGCTGGAGCGTATGGCAATCCGTCCTCCGCTCCGGCGGGCTATACGGGCGGAGCCACCGCTGCCGGTGCCTCGTTGCCGCCGTCTGACCTGTGGGGCTCGCCACAGGGTGAATCGTCGTCGTTCGGTGATTTCGGCAAGCCGGACTCCGAGCCGGAATTCTAAGGAGGAATCATGGGCATCACCATAGAGGATCTGCCCGTCGAGGATTTGCATCCGAATCCGAACAATCCACGCAGGCAGGTGGGCGACGTGGCCGATCTGGAGGCGAGCATCCGCTCGCAGGGCATCAAACAGCCTCTCCTGGTCACGCCGACGGGAGAGACCGACATCGACGGGCATGCGCAGTACCGAGTCGTCATCGGCCATCGCAGGCTCGCCGCCGCCAAACAGGCCGGACTCGAGTCCGTGCCGGCGATCATCGAAAGGATGGACGCGCGGAGGGAACGCGAGGTCATGCTGGTCGAGAACTCGCAACGCTCCGATTTGACGCCCATCGAGGAGGCCGACGGCTATCAGGGGCTCCTCGATCTAGGCGTGGGCGTCAAGGAGATGGCCGAGAAGACGGGACGCAGCGACCGGTTCGTGCGCCGACGGTTGAGGATCGCCCGCATCCCGCAGGAGACGCGCGACATGTCCGCCGATTTCAGCCAACTGTCGCTCGACCAGTTGGACAAGCTCGCCGAATTCGAATCCGACCCCGACATGCAACGCGAGCTCGCCCGCGCCGACGATTTCGACTGGACCTACCAGCGGCTCTCCCGGGAACGTAGGAAGACCGCATGGCACGACAAGGCGCTGGAGGCGTGCGCCAAAGCCGGAATCAAAGTCGAAAGTTTCCCCGACGGAAAGAACTTCTGGAACTGGCATCCGCACGGCTACAAGGCCGCCCACTCGTTCTCCGATATCAACACGGACTTCTGGACCTCGTTCACCAGGGAATCCGACTGGCCGGAAGCCAGAGTGTACTCGTATGAATACTGGTTCTGCACATACACGCCCATATCGGCCGACGAGCTCGAAAAAGACAAGGCCAAGACCGACAAGGACAATGCCATCAAGGCGCGAGGCAGGGAACTCAACCGACAGGCCCGCGAATTCGAAGCGATCGCCAAAGCCAACCGCACCGCATGGCTGAAAGACAACCTCCATACGCTCACTCACGAGCACGCGGAAACGGGAATATGCCGGCTCGCGCTCGCGGGCACGGTTGGCTGGAGGAGCGTGTTTCCGTACCAGTCGTACAAGGGCGAGGACGTCATCAGGGAGCTGATCGCATTCGGCTGGAGCCTGCCGATCACCGAGCATGACGACGAGCACTGGTCGTTGGAATGCAAGGAGAACCTCGACTCGATCCGCATGGTGTTGAAGGACAGGCCGCTGCGCATCCTCGATGTCCTGGCCGCCCGCTGGGAGTCGAACATCGGCTGGAACTACTGGCGCCAACGGCTTGGCGTGGACGATATGGACATCTGGTACGACGTGCTGGAACGGATTGGCTACCAGGTGAGTGAGGACGAGAGGAAGGCACTCAAGGGCGCATATCTCGGTGGAGGAGATGACGAATCATGAGTATCCAAGCGTTGACATGGGTTATCTACGGTGTAGCGCCGGACATCAAGCACGCGGATTTCCGCACGCTTCTCGTGCTGGCCGACCATGCCGATCCTCAAGGCATGGGAGCGTATCCGAGTAGGAGCACGATCAGCCGGTTGACCGGATACAGCGTGCGTACGGTCTCCTATGCGTTGAAGAGTCTCGAATCCTCCGGACTGATCAGCAGGGGAGACCAGCGCATCGTGGCTGGCCTCGGCGGATACAAGCCGACCGTCTGGAACCTCAACATGAGCAGAGGTGCAAAAACTGCACCTCTCAAAAACGCCGAAACACCAGTGCAACACGACTGCACACCAGCAGTGCAAACAGACTGCACACCAGCAGTGCAAGCAGGGGTGCAAAAAACACGGACAGGTGTGCAAACAGGTGTGCAACATGATTGCACAAGAACCATATCTAAGGAAGAACCGTATATAGAACCTAGAGAGAGTAACGCGCGCGCGAGAAAACAAATCCCAATACCAGCCGACTGGAAACCCTCTGAGGAACACCGGGCGCTCGCCGACCGGCTCGGCATCGACTGCGACATCGAAGCCGACAAATTCCGCGACAGGGCCCTCGACTCGGGAGCCCGCTCGGCCGACTGGAACGCGAAATACCGCAACTGGCTCGTCAAAGGCAAGGAACGCGGATTCGCCACGCCAAAGGATTCCAACGCTCGCCGACGGTATACGTGGGGCAGCGAAGAGGTGAAACGCGTTCTCGGCCCGATAGCCTGCGAGGGCACGGACACATACATGGAGCTCGCATGCAAGGTCGCCGACCTGCTCAACCAGGGCGTGGACCCGGACATGCTGCGCCGTCAGCTCGCGAACGTGCCCGGCGACGTATTGGCCGAACAACTGTTCGAACAGGAGGCGGCGGCATGAACGCCATGACCATCGCACACATGGCCGGCATCCTCACTTCGGCCATCCAAGCCGCCGACCGATTGGAACTCGACGCGCTCAAAGGCCCGGCGCTCGCCGATATGGACCTTGACCTCGTCCGCGATATCAAACGCGACTGCTCGACCTGCATCGGCCTGCTCGACCAGCTCGGAAGGGAGCGACGATGAGCGACCGGCAATTCCAGGAATCGAAACGCGTCGCCTTGCAACGTCAGGGCTGGCATTGCATGCGTTGCGGACGCAACCTGCACGACCCGACCGTCTGGCCGGGCAGGAGCGGCCACCACCGGCAGTTGCGCCGACGAGCCAACCCGACCATGCGCGACCTGCCGTGCAACATCGTCGAACTGTGCGGGTCGGGCACGACCGGCTGTCATGGTTGGGCGCACGCGCATCCGGCGGAGGCGGAACGGTTCGGCTACATCATCCCGAGCTGGCGTGATCCGCTCAACGCGCCGATACGCGACTGGAACGGCGACTGGTGGTGGCTGCTGGATGACGGCACGGCGCAACGGCTCACTCAAATCGAGATCATCGAATGGCAAAGCAATTGGAAGGAAGAATCATGAGGAAACAGGACAAAGACCGGAATGGGAAGCCGGAGGCGCTGCTCTGGCTCGACTTCGAAACGACCGGCACGGACAGGAATGACAGTCTGCCGTTGGAGGTCGGCATGGAATGCACCGACGTGCTGGGCGAACATTCGTATGGATCCCTGCACCGCATCATCAGACCGGACTATCTCGACCTGTTGGACATGGGCCCGGTCGCGTTCTCGATGCACACGGACAATGGATTGCTGTTCGAACTGTTGAACGGCTCCGCGCACGACGACTGCGTGGATGCTGTGGCGAACGCTGTGGAGGAGTATCTCGACTCCCTGTCGCAACGCTTCATGCTGGTTCCGGCTGGAACGAACGTGGACTTCGACATCGACTTCCTGAAACGTCTCGACCTTGCCCCGGACAGGTGGCTGTCCTACCGCAAGTTCGATCTGACCACGCTCCGCCGGTATTTGAGGTTCATCGACTGTCCCGAGGATCCGTACGAGGGGCATCGTGGCACGCACAGGGTGCGCGACTGCATCCGACGCGACATCAACGACTACATCCGATACCGCACACTCCTGAAAAAGACATGGTGACAACAAGGAAGGAAACACTCGAAATGAGAAAACGCAAACCATTCACACTCGCCGGCATCGGCGTGCCCGCCATCACCCTGTTCCTGCTCACTCCGGTATTCCTCCTCGCGCTCGCCGGATGCGGGAGCGCGTCGGAGCCTTCCACGACCGCGCATGCGGTCAGGTCCATCGACTGGCGGTGCTCCGACATGTACGACGACTTCAGCGAATGCGTCGTCACCCTGACCGACACGAGGCAAGTGGACTGCATCGTCTACTCGACGAACGGCAAGCAGGCCGGCCTGTCCTGCGACTGGGGCCATGTGAGCGGCGCGGACAAGGAGCCGGCAAGATGAGCTACAACGTCGTCACCACGGAAGGCGTCAGAACGTTCGAGAACATCGACGATGCCGGCGACTACGCGCAGGCCATGTCCTTGAGGACTGGCGAGCCGGCCAAGGTGTTCCATGCCGAGACCGGGCTGGTCGCATTCACCGTCAAAACAAAGAAGGAAACGAAATGAAAGTCAAGAAAACCCTCATGGACATGATCATCAAATGGCATCAAGCCGGAATCCAACACACCCGCGAATAACAAGAAACCCGACCGTCTGGCCGGGCTCCTGACACCACCAGAAGACTACCACGCCGGAGGGAATCGAACAAATGAACGAACAAAACAACGAATCCCAACCAACACCAAACCAGATACAACCAACACAAACCAACCAAAACAAGCCAGCGCTCGCCGGCATGTGCCAAGTGTGCGGCGGGGAGTGCAATCTTCGCAACACGATGTGCGACAAGTGCGAGGCCGTAATGAGAGGATGGCTCCGCGACTATCCGTCATGGATCCAAGCCCTGAGCGAGTTTCTGGACAGCACCGCACATTACGGTGGCCATCAGCCCGGCCGGACCAATTTGGCTTCGGCTCCGACGCCGGTCAGGTTGTCTGTGATCGACCATCTGCAGGAGATCGATGATTTGGCCGTCGCTCTTTGGCGGCGGTTGTATGCTCCGCCGGCCATGCCATGGGCCGATAGCAGGATTCATCCGTCTGTGTTGAAATGCCTGAGCGTCTGCGCGGATTGCAATCGTCTTTCACGATTGCCGGACATCGGTTTGATATGGCACGACTGGGAGCGGGTGGTGCGCAAGACGATGAGCATCATCGACGTGCCACCATCCAGGCACGGCATCGGCAGGTGCCTGAATCCTCTGTGCGGCGTGGAGCTGAGTGCGGAAGTCGGCGCGGTAAGCGTTGACTGTCCGGTGTGCGGCAACACTTACCGCGTGGTCGACGTGCGATTGGGGTTCCTGCGGGAGTGCATCGAATCAGGCAGGGCGTTCACGGCGGGGGAGTGCGCGGAGCTGCTGCGCGAATGCGGGTTCCAGTGCAATGCGAACACGATTCGCTCGTGGCGTAAGCGTGGCAGGCTTCAGCCGGCCGGTGAGAACGAGAAGGGGCGGCCATTGTACCGGCTTTCGGATGTGCATCGGCAGGTGCTGCGACGCGATTCGATTTGACAAAATCGAAAGTGCAACGCACAATTGTCAGTGGATTAGAGGGTCCAAACCGATACATACGGTTTGGACCCTCACTTATATCCTCCAATGGATTCTCCTGATTCACTTGGGTTGCAGTCCCGTCCTGTCCGAACGGCATATCGGACACGCTCCGCCCACTCCCGTCAGAGTGGACATACCCCAATGTGGCAGGCAAGCCAATCCCGTGCTTCCGTGATGCGGTGATGCTCAAATCCGCCTGCCCGTATGCCTTCGTAGGAATCAGTGGCAGATCGTACCGGCCGCGAGTCTTTATTGGATTCTCTTCCTTGCGGCTGCGTGTGGACGCGGGTTCGAATCCCGCCGGAGGCACCCATGAAAAGGAATGGCCCGGAATCGCTTCCGGACCATTCCTTATTTGTCGTTTTGCTTGCGTGGCCTGCCGCCGCCGACGCCTCGGCCGGGACGTTGCGCGTTCCACCGGTCGATGGTTTCGGGGAGCCAGCCGCGTGTGCGGCCGATGCGCACGTCCGGCTCCGGCAGGTCGTAGACTGCTGCGTTCGCGACGCCGAGTCTTTCGGCGACCTGTTTGACGCCGAGGTATTCAGTCGTCATCGCCGTCCCGTCTGTCCATGATGAGCGTGGCGATGCACCAGATGCCCGCCGCGAGTCCGAACAGTCCGGCTTGCCATGGTTTTCCCGCGAAGCCGAGCATGGCCGACAGCAGGCCGCATGTGATGCCGCAGACGGCGAATATGGTGCTTGTTTTCATGATGGCCATGAAATAGGATGGAACCGGGGTTCCGGGCACTAGGTCTGCTCGGAACCCTTTCGTCATCTCTTATGGCGTGGTCTGCGCCGTATCGAGATGATGAGCGCCGCCAGCGCGATGATGTTGCTCGCCACCGAGCTGATGGCGGTCACGATATCCGTCCATTTCATGCTCACCTCCTTTCCTGTTGACATAAACTATTGTATCAAAAATACATAAGTTATGCAAGCGAGATAGATATTACACGCCGAAAGGAGCAGAAATGAAAGAAGCCCTCGAAGAGATCGCGCACCAGCTCACTCGCATCGCCGACCAAGGAGAACAGGCGGGCATGCAAATCAGTAGGGGGGACGCCTTGGAAGCGTGGGGCCTGCGGATCTACGAGGACGACTTCCTCAGCGCCTTGACCCGACTTGGAATCGAAGTCACCGACTGATCCGAATCGACAGACGAATGACAACACATAAGCCAAACGTTCGCAGACAAAACGGATCGCGACGGAATCAGCTCGTTTCCAGACACAAAGCAGCGGTCAAAAGCGGAAGAACCTGCGGAATCTGCGGAAAGCCAATCGACCTGCGACTCAAATATCCAGATCCTTGGAGCTTTGTCGTGGATGAGATCATCCCAATCGCAAGAGGTGGAAATCCATATTCCTGGACAAACACCGAACCGACACATCGATGGTGCAACACCGTCAAAGGCACGCATACACTCGAGTGGGCACAACGTGAAGTGCGACGGCTCATGGCCGGTCAGCTGGGGCAGCAATCAAAACCACCCACCGGCGTGCCGTTTCGGAAAATCGACATCTAGGGGCGGCATCCCCTCCCGGTCCGGAAAACACGTCCCCCGCCGCATAGGGCCGATATCTCCCCGGAAGCTTAAAACGTGACGGTTCGTAAAACGTGACGGGAGGCGAAACGTCGTGAAATGCCTTATCTGCGGAAAGGAATTCAGGCCGTCAGGACGCGGGAAACCAGCTAAATACTGTTCTGGCGCATGCCGGGCGAAAGCGTACCGGGCAAGGAAGAACGATGGCGAGTCCTTGCCGAAACCAGCAAAACCAAGAACAAAACGAAAGGCAAAGACGTCAGCGACTGCGGAACGGGAACATCCGGCAGACATCGACCGTCACAGTTTCGAACGCATGATGGATGGATCCCATGAGGACACACTTCGTGAAATCGTCGGCAGGCTGCGCGAAGCGCTTCATGATTCATCGACTCCAGCCAGCGCGCTGCCGGCGATCAGCAGCAAGCTCGCCGAATTCGACGAACGGATGCGTATGGCCGAGGAATCCGGCAGCCTGTTCGACGTGAACGACGACGTGACGGAGGTGGCGGAGGATGTCGGAGCGTCGATTGTCTGAAATCGCCCAGCGGCTCGTGCAGCCGGAAGACGTCACGTCAAGCGACTTCAAACTTATCAACGGTGCGGCGGTTAAGGCCGGGATTCATTACGACCTCTGGCAGAAAGGCTTTCTCTACCTTCTGTTCGCAAAACGCTCCGACGGCAAGTACGCATGCGGATCCGGAGGAGCGGTTCTGTCCAGCTGCAGACAGATCGGCAAGACGTTCACCGTCGGAACTTCGATATTCATCCTGTGCGCCGGACGCGCAGGGACTCTGGTCATCTGGACCGCGCACCATACGCGCACCTCCGATGAGACGTTCGCCGATATGTGCGACCTAACCCGCAATCCGAAGCTTTCCAAATACGTGCAGTCCGTGCGCCGCGCGAACGGACAGCAGGAGATCCGTTTCACCAATGGCAGCCGCATCATGTTCGGCGCCCGAGAGAACGGTTTCGGCCGAGGTCTGCACTCCGCCGACATCGAAGTGTTCGACGAGGCTCAGATTCTCACCATCAAGGCGTTGGACAACCTGATTCCGATCGTGAACACAAGTCCGAATCCGCTGATTGTGTTCATGGGCAATCCGCCAAAGCCGGGCGATCAATGCGAGGCCTTCGAGGAGAAGCGTTCGACCGCGTTGTCCGGCAAGTCGGATGACATGCTTTACGTCGAGCTCGGTGCAGACCGCGATTGCGACCTTGATGACAGGACCGCGTGGGCGAAGGCGAATCCGTCATATCCGAAACGCACCAGCGAGGAAGCAATAATGCGCATGCGCAACCTCCTCGCGGAAGACTCGTTCCGACGTGAAGCGCTCGGAATCTGGGACGAACAGACAGCCGCCGAGGTCATTGGTGAGGAGGCTTGGCATGCGACCGAGGTGGCCAACCCGCAAACGGATGGATTGCTTTCGTTCGGCGTGGATATGCCACCGGACAGGAGTGCATTGGCCATCGGACTCGCGTTCAAGCACGACGATGGCACTGCGTTCATCTCCCTGCAGGAATACCGTTCCACTCGAACCGACGGAGTCCAATGGGCTGTTGACTGGCTGGCGGAACGCTGGCACAAGACCGCGGCTGTGGTCGTGGACGCGCAGTCGCCGGCCATGAGCATCGTGCCTGACCTGCAGAAACGGCATGTGCGTGTAACGGTCACCGACACACGCCAATTAGGACAGGCCACAGGCCGCGTGCTCGACATGATTCGAGACAAGTCCATCGCCCATCTGAGCGATAGGGACCAGCCGCAGCTGGCTGCCGCTGTGAAGGGCGTCACATTGCGCGACATCGGCCCCAATGGAGCGGTCGCGTGGAACAAGAAAGGCTCCGACGTGGAGATAAGCCCGCTGCAGGCCGCGACATTGGCATTGCACGGGGCGTTCACCACGAGGCGCAAGCCAGGAAGAAAGCAAAGATTGAGGAGGCTCGCATGACATCGCTGCTCGCTCCGGTCACCGATTTCAGCGACCTCGGCATAATCTTTAATCCACCGACCGATATCAAAGGGCTTGACCCGGCGTTGCACGACACTTTGTCGAATCTCGTCACCGTGTGGAACCGTAAGCGCGCGCGCAATTCACTGCGCTCCCGGTATGCGGATGGAAAACATCGGCTCCGCGACATCGGCTTCTCCATCCCGCCGAGCATGCGGAATCTCGAGGAGGTGGTCGGCTGGCCAGCGAAAGCAGTCAACGCACACGCCGAGCGCTGCATGTTCGATGGCTTTGTCAGTCCGAACAGCAGCGACGATTCCTTCGACCTGAATCCAATTCTCTCCGCTAACCGCTGGGACATCGAGCTGCCGATGGCGATCAGCAGCAGCATGATCCACTCGTGCGTCTTCATGGCCGTGTCGGAGGGCGACGAGTCGGCTGGGGAACCGCCTGTGCTCACCATTCCGCACAGCGCGCAATGGTCGAGCGCCCTGTGGAATTTCCGTACGCGCAGTCTCAAGGCGGCGCTCACCATCGATGACATCGACGATTACGCGCGTCCTACGCGATTCCGCCTATGGACACCTTTCCAAGTCATCACCTGCCAGCTTGGGCGTGAATGGTACGTGGACGATGTGTGGACGCATGGTCTTGGCCGTGTGCCTGTGGAGGTGCTGTCTTATAGGCCGACCATCGACAGGCCTTTCGGCAGGTCGATCATCAACCGCGCGGTCATGAGCATCACCGATGACGCGGTGCGCACCGTCCTGCGCAGCGAGGTCAGCGCCGAATTCTACTCGGCACCGCAATGGCTTCTACTCGGCGCCGACCCCGATTCATTCAAGGACGATGATGGCAATCCGATTCCAGTCTGGGAATTCGTCATCGGACGATTGAACATGATTGGTAAGGACGAGGATGGCGACGTGCCGAAGCTTGAGCAGATCACCCAGCAGTCTGTGCAGCCGCATATCGACCAGATGCGAGAGCTTGCCTGCAGATTCGCCGGGGAGACGAATGTGCCGGTCAGTTCGCTCGGCATCATCCAGGACAATCCATCGAGCGCAGAGGCGATGCATGCTGCGGAGAAGGATCTGGTCATCGACTGCTCGGCAGCGAACCGCGTGTATGGTGCTTCGCTTCGTCGTATCGCGCAGGACATCATCATGCTTCGCGACCATACGACCGAAGTGACCGACGAGATGGCGGGCATCACCGCACGATGGCGCAATCCGTCGCTGCCGAGCGTCATCGACGCCGGAGACGCGATGGTCAAACTCGTGGGGGCCTTCCCTTGGCTTGCCGACACGACCGTCGCATTGGAGGAAGTCGGCTTCACTGACGAGCAAATCACCAGACTCCTATCGGAAAAGCGCCGAGCCGAAGCGAAAAGCGCATTGAACGCGCTCGCCGGGATGAACGGAGGCGGGAATGGCAAACCGGACTCCGAGCCGCAAGGAAATCAATCTTCTGACCAAATCGCAGAAGACGGCGGTGAGCCTCGCACAACGGGAGATGGGCCAAGCGTGGCAACAGCTGCAGGGAATGGAACCGGCACAGCAGCGTGACATGCTGCTGGAACTCGTTCCCGCCATCATTGACAAATATGGGAGCATCAGTTCGATCGCAGCAGCCGACTGGTACAAGCAAATGCGGTCGAAATGGTTCGACGACAAATACGAGCCGATACTCGCCGACCCTATACATGACGATTTGACCGACATGATTCGGGCGAAGGCAAGCATGCTGTTCAAAGGCAACGAGCGATATGATCCGAACGCCTATCTCTCGTACCTGAATCGGCTTATCGCGGTCGGAGTGCGTAACGGCGGTCGCAGTACCGTCAGGTCGGCAGCCAAGCTTGACAAGTATGGGCCCCGGTTCGCACGCGTTCCTTCCGGACTTCATACCTGCGCGTTCTGTGCCATGCTCGCCGGACGCGGCTTCGTCTATGCAAGCGCCGAAAAGGCCGGAGGCTTGTTCAACAAGTACCATGCGGCATGCGACTGCGAGATTGTCCCATCATGGGATGAAAAACCGCGTGTGGAGGGCTATCGTCCCGACGAATTGTACGACGACTATCTCAAAGCGAGGGATGAGGCCGGAAGCGATTCGGTGGACGATATCCTTCGCGCGATGCGACAGCATAAGGGCAAATACGCGGATGGAATCCGTCCGGGAACCGCCATCCCTGATGGTTGGAAGCAGCCTCATGCGCAGAACGAGGAACGACTGCTTTCAATGCGAGGACTCGCTGGCGTCACCGATCGCGAATGGTACATGCGTCAGGAAAAGGTTGGAGTTCCGCACTCCACCGATATGTTATATCCGCAGGAAATCGTGTTCCTTGAACGATTCCAGAATCTTGGGAACCATGTCGAATGGATACCAAGAGACATAGAAAAAAGGACAGCGACAAATGATTTCCGTTGGATCGAAACAAACGAGCTTTGCGAATTGAAGTCCTTGGCAAAAGCTGATTTTGGCAAAATCGCCGATCGTATCACCAAAGCCGTTCGAAGCGCTAAAGAGAATCACGATGTCGTCAAGGACTGTTTCGTGATAGATCTTGGCCAATCGAAACGTAAAGACAAGCTTGTTCACCAGTTAGAGAAGTACAACGATCGTGAGTGGAAAATCCGCAGACTTTTCATTCTCGACGGTGAAGGTTTATTGGAAATCAAATTGAAATGAAACAACCGGGAGCACGCCTCCGCTCATTGCGTTTTATTTCAACGCCGCAGAGGACCCCCGGTCTTCATATATTTTAGCACATTCTTGGCAGGTTGGCCCAGTGGCGACGGCAGTGGCCTGTAAATCCACGACATTGAAACAACGCGGGTTCGAGTCCCGCACCTGCCACTATCCCATTTTTTGGGCGGTCACTGGCTCCGTCATGCCTGGTCAAAAGGCCACGATGGCCTCAAACATTCGGAGAAAACACAAGGAGCGTTTCATCATGCCGAAATCCCTCATCATGCGTCTTCGTCACATCATGATGGTCGCGCCACCGGCCGAACCCGGCGGTGACGGACAGCAGCAGGGTGACGAGCCGCCGGCAGGAGAGAAGACCTTCTCCCAGAGCGATGTCAACCGCATCGTCGAGGACCGTCTGCGCCGCGAACAGGCCAAGTATGCCGATTACGACGATTTGAAAGCCAAGGCCGCGAAATTCGATGAGCAGGAGGAAGCGAACAAGAGCGAACTGCAGAAGGCCACCGAAGCCAACCGCAAGCTCGAATCACAGCTGGCGGAGCAGAAGCACGCCGGCCTTGTCGCCAACGCCTGCCTCAAGCACGGCATCCCCGCCGAATTCGCCGACCTCGTGACCGGCGATGACGAGGAAAGCATCGACAAGACAGCCGAGAAGGTCGCCAAGCTCGTCAGCACACAGGGGAAGCCGCCGGCATCCGGCAATGGCAGGCATCCGCTCGACGGCGAGGGAAACCAGCCGGGCGGGCAGGGAAGCATGAGCATCAGGGAGCAGATCGCAGCCGCCGAAAAGAAAGGCGACTATCAGACCTCCATGACGCTCAAAAGCATCATGCTCGGCACGAAGCGCCAGTAACCACCAATCTGGAAGGAAGACATCATGCCTGGAATCACAGGACAGGGCAACACCTACAATCTGCCCAATTACGTCGGCGAGCTTTTCGCCGCAAGCCGCGAGGACACGCCGCTACTCTCCGCCATCGGCGGACTCACCGGCGGCATCGACACCACGTCCACTCTTTTCGAATGGCAGGGCTACGACCTGCGCGACCCAGACGCCAACCGCCAGCGCCTCGAGGGCGCCGACGCGCCGAAGGGCGAGGAACGCACCCGCTTCCACGCCAACAACGTGGTCGAGATCCACCAGGAGGCCGTCGAGGTCTCCTACACGCGGCAGGGTGCGACCGGACAGCGCAACACCGACAACATGCCGGTAGTACAGGTCGGCGGCACCGCCATCCCCGCTGACGAGCTGAGCTGGCAGATCCAGCAGCAACTCAAGCAGATCGCACGCGACGTGGAAGCCTCCTTCATCTCCGGCCATTACAACAATCCGACCGACAACCAGAGCGCGCGGAGCACCCGCGGCCTCCTCGAAGCCATCACCACCAACGTGATGAGCACCGAGCACACCACCGCCCAGCTGACAGCGGACGACGTGCTCGACCTCGCGCAGATGGCCTGGGACAATGGCGGCATCCGCGAATCCGAGACGCGCACCATCGTGGTCAACTCCACTCTCAAGCGCGCACTGACCCGCTGCTTCGTCACCGACGCGAAGTATCAGGAGCAGACCCGCAACGTCGGCGGCGTGAACCTGCAGACCATCGAGACCGACTTCGGCCTCTTCAACATCATGCTCGACCCGTACATGCCGAAGGACCAGCTGCTCGTCCTGTCCCTCGAACAGCTCGCCCCGCGCTTCCTCGAAATCCCCGGCAAGGGTCATTTCTTCGCCGAGCCGCTCGCCAAGACCGGCGCAAGCGACAAGGTGCAGCTGTACGGCGAGATCGGCTTGCAGTACGGCGACCAGAAGGCCCACGCGCTCCTGACCGTCGCCGGTGGCTCCGCATCCAACACCGTGAAGGTCGCCGGCGTGAGCCTTGATAAGAAGACCATGGGCGTCAAGACCAAGGGCACCAATACGGTGAAGGCCATCGTTGTGCCCGACGGCGCATCCAATAAGGATGTCGCGTGGACTGTGGAACCGTCCGACAATTCCATCGCCACCGTCAAGGCTGATACCGACAAGAGCGTCGGTGTCGTGACCGGCGTGAAGGCTGGCAACGCCACCGTCACCGCAACCACTTCCGACGGCTCCAAGAAGGCGTCCGTCAAGGTCACCGTGACCGACTGAGAGGCCCGATGATGGCCGACACAGATGATTTCGCGAGTGTTGACGATCTTGAAGCCTCATGGCATGCACTCGCGGACGAGGAGAAGACGCGCGCGAAGAAACTCATCGCGTATGCGTCCGACCTGATCCGCTCCTATCGCAGATGGGACAAGGTCAGCAGCCTCACCCGTGAGCGCATTTGCTGCGCTGCCGTTAGGCGCGCCATGGAAGCCGATTCCAATGGCGCTCCCTCCGGCGCCAGCAGCATGAGCGAGACCGCCGGACCATTCCAAGCCACCTACAGCTTCCAGAACCCCACCGGCGACCTCCGATTGTGGCCGAGCGAGGAGAAGGAGCTTGGCGGAAGGCGACGCCTCCTCGCGGGAGCCCTCGACATGAGCACCGGAAAGGTGGTGGCACCATGATCCACGGTGAAACCGTCAAGGTGCTCCGTCCAAGCATCGCCGGAATGGATGCCTACAACACTCCAATCCGCAAATGGTCCGAGGAATCGGTAGGCAACGTGCTGGTCGGCTCGCCGACACAGGACAATGTCGCCACAAGCGTCAATCCGGAAGGATTGCTTGTTTCCATGTCGCTCTACTTCCCGCGTTCATATCAAGGAACGCTCCGGGATTGCAAGGTGGTCGTCCGTGGAATCGAATATCGAGTGATTGGCGATCCGGTCGCGCTCGATGGCGGATTGACGCCAACTTCCTGGAACATGCAGGTCAACGTCTGCCGCGATGACGGGAGGTGACCATGAAGGGATTCAAGGTCGACAAGGAATGGATTGAACGCAATGTCCTGTCCAACCAAACAGTCCAATCCGCTTTGAACGCGAAGGCCAGACGCATCGCGCCGATCGTGAAGCGCATTGCCCTCAAGGAAGGCGACCGTCATTATGCCGAATCGGTGCGTGTCGTGCAGGGACGACGTCCTGGAACGAAATCGCCGACGCATCTGCGCAGACCATATGCCCGAGTCATCATCGGTGACGAGCATGCGGACGTCAAGGAATACGGCGACGGACGGATCTATCCGAAGAAGGGATACCTTCGCCGCGCCATAGCCGAGGCGGGTGGCTGATTATGGCGATTCCGCTTCGCGGCTCATGGCCGCAACCGATGCCGATCATCATCCAATGGCTGCAAGACAAGGCGGGGATCAAGGCTTCGGCGGAAGTGCCGGAGAATCTGCGTGCAAACCTTCCGGCCGTCATCGTCTCTCCGGCGCCGGGTGGCACGACCGCCGATGGATTCACACGCGGCAGAGCCGTCGACATCGACATCTTCGCCGCTGATTGGACTTCCATGGACGCGACCATAAGAAAGGTCGAAACCGCTCTCTCTCAGCTGCAGGGCGATGGAAACCGATATGGCTACGTCGACTCCTCAACGCTCACCTCATTTTCCGAAGTGAGTCATTCAATGCCTGACGTGCGCCGTTGCACGGCGACGATCACGCTCAACACCAGACCACAATGATTTTTTCAATTAAGGAGGAAATGATGGCCGCCATCACCGATGTGCCAAGCATTCTCAATGACAATAACGGAAACGTGCGAAAGTGGGGCACTCAGCTGCTCGCTATCGCCGACTATTCGACCGCGATGCCGGATCCTTTCTTCGACACCGCAACCAACAAACCGAATCAGCTGCCCGAGGGTTTCAAGGTGATGGGCTACATCAGCACTGATGGCGCGAAGATGAGTCGCGGCATCGAGTCCGCCGACACCAGTGCGGTGCAGGATCTGGAGCCGGTGCGTTCCGACATCACCGGACGTACCCGCACCCTGCAGCTCACCTTCCTGGAAATGAACGCATGGGTCAAGGCCTTGGCTCATGGCCTGCCTGTCTCCCAGTGGCCGGAAAACAAGGATGAGGGTTTCGAATTCACCGATGAAAAAACCACGGAATTCCCGTATTATCGTCTGATCTGGATCGGTCAGGACGGTGTGGGCGACGCGGCACATTACCGCATCGAGGCCGGGTATCGCGTCAAGGTCTCGAATCAGGGCGATTCCACCAAGAATCGTTCCGACGCCGAGGGTGAGGACCAGACCTTCACCTTCTTCCAGGATCCGAAGACCGGCAAGGTGTTCTACGAGGGCGAGAAGATCGCCAAGGCCGGTGCCGCGCTTCGTGCTGATGTCTCCCAGTCGCAGCCGGTGTCCGATCAGGCAGCGTCCTCCGAGTCACAGCCGGTCGCCGACTGACATTGATTCTTCCCGCACCGGGCTTTTGATTCCTTTCACCGGTGCGGGATTTTCCCTTCTTCTCTCGCCGAAAGGAACACTGATTTTTTTGAAAGGATTGAACAATGACCGACAACAAGAAGCGTAAGGTCCGCAGCCTCAAGGCCGTGAAGGCGAAGTATCTTGAATCCCACCCGAAGATTCGGGAGTGGATCGAGTTCACCATCGACGACGAGCCGGATGCGAAGGAATTTCGCATCCACGCTCCAATTTTCCAGTCGAATGAGGAGAAGAAGGCATTCGCGAAGGCGCAGGAGTCCGACGACCAGTTCGACTTGGCGAAAGCGCTGCTCGGCGCCCAGTGGGATGATTTCATCGAGGCCGGCGGACAGATCAGCCTGCTTTTCCTCCTGCTCGACGACGCGGCCGATGAAGTGCATGAGACGGACAGCGAGGGAAACCCTACAACGCTTTAGAGCTCCTTGACGGCGATGGTCACGCGGAGGAATTGGAGGCCGCGTTATGCGCGGTCTACGCGCCGCGTGACCCCATCCAAGAGTTCTGGCAACGCAAGATCAGTCTCCGCGCATTGCATGCGCTGATAATCCACATGCCGCCGGACAACGTCTTCTTTCGTGCTTTGGCTGGTGATGGCTGGAGTGAGTCGGAATGGCTGTTGCACGATTTGGGCGACATGCTCCGTGACATCCAGCTAACCATCACCCAGTGCGCTCCATTTGTGGAGCATCCCCTTGAAGAGGATGACATCAGGCCTCGCACTAAGCCTCCGGCTGTCGTGGTGGCTGAGTCCAAACGCGAACAGTCGTCTGTCGACAGCAAGGCCTTACACGCGCAGGAGCGGAGCGAGCTCATGGCGCTTGTCATGGGCGATCAATCGAAAAACTGAACAGTGAGGTGGTCTCATGGCCGGCACAGCCGCATGGATCGATGTGCTCCCGAATCTGAGCGCTTTCGGCACGAAGCTCAACAGCGGTGTGACGGCCGCGGCCACCTCCGCAGGACGGAATGCCGGCAAGAAATTCTCCGACGCCATGAATCAGGCCGCTGGCCGTGACGTGCTGTCAGAGCAGGTCAAGAGCCTGCAGCAGGCTGAGAAGAAGGCCGCGCAGGCGGTCGGCCAGTGCACGTCGCAGATCGCAAAAGCGCGCGACGAGCAGAAAAGCGCCGACCTGCGCGTACAGGCCGCCGAAGTCAAACTGCAGGAAACCATCGTCAAAAGCGGACAATCCTCCTCACAGGCCATCAACGCCCAAGCACGACTCAACGACGCAAGGAGCAAGGCGAGGCAGAAGACCGAAGCCGTCACATCGGCTGAGGAACAACTCAAAGCCGCCAGCGAAGGCCTGAAAGAGACTCAGACGCAGCTCCACGACGCTCAGACGAATCTGAACGCGAGCACTTCCAAGCAGTCGGGATTTTTCGCGTCCGCCGCGGCATCGGCGCGCAATGCCATCAATTCCTTCCGTAGCATGCAATCAAGCGTCACCACCACTGCCGCAAGGGGAGTCGGAGATTCCGAACGCTTCTTCACCGCGTGGGGAGCCGCGAAGTTCGGAGCCATCAGCGGGTTCGCGCAGTCGGCATTCAGCAAAGTCTCAAACATCATCGCCAGCAATGTGGAAGGCGCCATTAAACGCGCCGACACGATGAACAACTTCCCCAAAATCATGAAGAATTTGGGGTACGACTCGAATGACGCTGCCGCAGCCATCAAACGCATCAGCGCCAGCATCGACGGCCTGCCGACCACCACATCAAGCATGATCGGCATGGTCCAGCAGCTTGCTCCGTTGACCAAGAATCTGGACGAGGCCACCAGCATCGCATTGGCGTTCAACAATGCCGTCCTGGCCGGCGGCAAAGACACAGTGCTGCAGGCCAACGCCATCGAACAGTACAACCAGATGTTGAGCGCGAACAAGGTCGATGCCGCCGCATGGCGAAGTGTCGTCAATGCAATGCCTGGCCAGATGAACCAATTGGCCAAGAGCATCCTTGGCGCAAACGCGAAGCAGAACGACCTATATGAGGCGATGAAGGGTGGCAAGGTCACCTTCGAGGACTTCAATAAGGCGCTCGTCAAGCTCAATAAGGACGGCTACGGGCCGTACGCATCATTTACGACGCAGGCAAAAGACGCCACACAGGGCATCGGCACTGCGATGGAGAACGCGAAAAACCGCGTCCAGAAGGCCGTCGAGAAGATTATCGAGGCGTTCGGTGTCGACCGCATCAGCGGCGTCATTAACAGCTTTACGGCGAAATTCGGAGATGTCGGCTCGGCTGTGGCCAAGGCGGTCTCCGGATCATTGGAATTCGTCGAGACCGGCAAAGTCAACGAAAAATTGGCTGAATCTTTCCACATCGACAAGAAGTCGTATGCGGGCATCGAAGACGCTTACCAGCGGATTCGGTGGGGGTATAAAGGTCTCACCGATTTCATCAAGACCGGTGAATTCTCGTACGAGTTCAACCGTGCCTTCGAGAACGCAGACCGCCAGACACTCATCGACTTCAAAGACAGCCTCCTCGGCATCCGCGACTCCGCCAGCGAGGTGCTGAAGAACCTTCCCGGATTGGGTGAATTTTTCAACACCCCGAAGGATGGCGACAAGTCGAACTTGAACAAGGCCTTGAAAGCCGCCAATGTGGCGCTTGCTGGTCTGAAGCCACTGCTCGACCTGCTCGCATCAATCGAGAAGGCGTGGAACGGTCTGTCCGCTGACCAGCAGGGCACCATCTTCGATACGGCCATCTACCTGTGGTTAGGTAGTAAAGGATTCAAGATACTGAAGAACATCTTCGGTGTCGCCAAGGATATCGGCAAAGGCTTCGGCATCGCCGGAAAAGGCATCAAGACCGCTGGCAACGCGCTGAAATCGTTCGGCAAGTTCCTCGGCGGGCTGAAGGCTCCGAAATGGCTGTCAAAGCTTACCGTCGGCAAGGTTGGAATCGCAGCCGGTGGAACCGCAATGCTTTCAGCTGCGAAGAACGTCGAAAAAGGCACTCCTAAGTGGGCATGGAGTCAACTGAACAAAATTCCCGGTTTCAGCGAGGGCGACAAGTCATACGCCGACTACCAGAAACGGTACAAGGCCGCACAGGAAAACAACAAGTTCCTCGGAATCAAGAACTCCACATGGGAACACAACCTGAATCCGCTGAACTGGCCATCAATGGCCGTGGGTGCCGCGAAAACCGGAATGAACAAACTCGGAAGCCTTCGAAAGAAAGCCGACGAGCAGGGGTTCGCAGGTAATACCGGTTCCGCGCAAGCTTCGATGAGCTCCGGCCAACGCGATGCCGGAGTCAAGGCTTGGAACGGCATCAAAGGCGCGTTCTCCGAGGCAGGGCAGGCACAGGCTGACAATACGGCAGCGCAGGTCAAAGCCCAGCAGGACACTCTTGCCGGCATCAAGAAGGCATGGGGCGACGCCGGCGATTGGATCAACACCAATTGGTGCGACCTGATGGCCAAGATCCAGTCGAAGTTCGACGGCGCGGCCCAATGGGTCGAGGACCGTTGGAACGGTGTCAAGGACTGGTTCGGGACCACAGGTCAGAAGATCGGCGACTTCTTCTCCGGTATTCCATCGGCGATTGGTGGATGGTTTGATTCGGCGGGCCAGTGGGTTGAGACCAAATGGCAGGGCATCTGCGACTGGTTCTCAGGTGTTGGATCCTCAATCGGAGGTTTCTTCTCGGGTATTCCGGCCGCTGTCGGCGGTTTCTTTGACTCCGCTGGCCAATGGGTGCAATCCAAGTGGCAGGCGGTATGTGACTGGTTTGCCGGCATTCCCGGTTCCATCACCGGCTTCTTCCAGGGGATTCCGGGCACTTTCCAGTCGATTTTCCAGACGGCCAAAGACCGGATAACCGGCGTCTTCAGCTCGGTCGGCACGTGGTTCGACAACAACGTGAAGATTCCTATCTCCAATGCCGTCAATGCCATCGGCCAGACCTTCCAGTCCACCAAGGATTGGATCAAACGAAGCTGGGATCAGGTCAAGGAGGCCGCAAGGGCTCCGGTGGCCTTCGTCGTCAACACGGTGTACACGAACGGCATCAAGAAGGTATGGGATTCGGTGGCCGGCGCCGTCGGCCTGAAACTTTCCCTTCCGACGGTGAAGTTCGCAACCGGCGGCACCGTCGGCGGCATCAACCCCGGATACAATCCGGGTGTCGATTCGATCCCGGCGATGACTTCGCCGGGCGAGGCGTGGATGGTGCCGGAATTGACCAAGGCCGTCGGCGCGGAGAACGTCTACCGCTGGAACGCTTTGGCTCGCCACCATGGCGTGCAGGCCGTCCGTGAGGATATGGGTCTTGATGGCGTCCAACGCTTCGCCAAAGGTGGCATTGCCTCCAAGATTGGCAAGGCGGTGTCCGGAGCGAAGAAATTCATCGAGGATTTGTCCCAGACAGCTCAGGCCTTTGTGAAGAATCCTGTGGATTGGGTCACGTCGAAGATTCTCACGCCTGTGAAATCGCAGGTCGCGGGAATCAGCGGCGGCCAGTTCGGCCAGATGGTCGGCAGACTGCCGGTGAGTGCCGCTACGGCTCTTGTCGACAAGGTCAAGTCGATGGCGTCCGACCTGGCATCCAAGTGGACCAGCAAATCCGAGGCGGGCCAATATCATGGTTCGGTCGGTGGCGGCGTGGAACGCTGGAGGAGCCTAGTCCTGCAGGTGCTCAAGGAATTGGGCCAGCCAGCAAGCTGGGCCGACACCGTGCTACGCCGAATGAATCAGGAGTCCGGCGGCAATCCTAACGCCATCAACAACTGGGATTCCAACGCCAAAGCGGGTATGCCGTCGCAGGGCCTGATGCAGACCATTCCTGGCACATTCAATGCCTATGCGGGGCCGTACCGCTCGCGTGGCATCACCGACCCGCTCGCCAACATCTATGCCGGCTGCAATTACGCGATCCATCGGTATGGGTCGTTGGCCGGAATGAATCGTGCGGGCGGCTACGCGCTCGGCGGCATCGTCGGAGACGATAGACCGACCCTGTACGATCGCGGCGGCATCCTGCCACCCGGACGGCACCTCGTGGCCAACGAGACCAAGCAGCCCGAACTCGTGTTGACACGAGAGCAGATCGTCAAGATCTTCGGCGCCGGTAATGCGGACAAGGGCGATCGGACCGTGAATTTCAATGTGAGCATTCCTGAGCGCTCGGACCCGTGGAGCGATGCGAGCATCCTTCTGAGTACCGCTCGTCATCAATTGGGAGGTCACTGATGGACACTTTCTTCGTCGAATTGAGCACGGCTGATGATGTCGTACGCTTCGAGGGCGAGGGTGATCTCGACTGCCTGTGCATCGCAAAGGGCAGCATCGAGGGCTGGTGGTCGACACCGACACCGAAGGTCATCGTGACCTCCCGCGGGCAGGGTGACGGCGGTCACGATATAGCGGAGGAGGACATCTCCTACGCCAGCCGCACCGTCACCCTGCACTGGAATGCCAACGCTTCCGACAGGCAGTCCTTGCTGGCTTTGACTAATCGTGTCCGTCAGCTCGCGCATCGTCATGTGCGCATGCGTGTGGTCGATGGAGGCGGGGACACCTACTGCGAGCAGGGATACGTCTCGGTGACGCAGGCGTCGGATTATCGTCCGGGCAGTATCGCTGATTCGACCATCACTCTGGTTTTCGAGCGTCCGGAACGCTTGTCATCGACTCCTCAGCGCTATCAGCTGTTGCCGTCGATTGAATCGGACCACGTTGGCCTTTCCTACGGCGATTCCGGCAAGGGCTTGGCCTATCCGCTGTCCTATGGAAAAGCGGCCGTGGATGCGCGTAACGTGTGCACGCTCACAAACAATGGCAGCTCCCGCGCGTATCCCGTTTTCACCGTGCAGGGCCCGTGGCCCAGCGGCGTGCAGCTTACTTTCCCCGGCCTTGGCATGAGTCTGGATTATGCGGAGTCGGTCGGCAACGTTCCGCTTGTCTTGGATTCCCGCTCGCGCACGGCGAGCATCGGCGGCTTGGATGTGAGCAGGAATCTTCGCCAGCGTGGTTTTCCGAACGTCCAGCCGGGCGGCTCGCTGGCGGTGAACCTGCAATCCATCGGCAATGGGTATGTGAGCATCGAATGCCATGACACCTACATGTGATTTAAGGAGAGATTATGACTACCGCTTTGGGCATCGCCCCGGATAGTACAGGCAAGGGAGTGGATCCGCTGACACATCGTCAGGTCATCAAAGCGCATTGGGAGAACACCGGCATCATCTGCGGACTGGATGTTTCGGGCCGCAGCGATCTGCGGTATGACGTCGCGCAGGGTGTGGCCGTCTGCTCCCGTGGCAATGCGGACGGATATACGGAGGCTTATTGGGGTGGCGGTCAGTCACCCGCCGTGGGTGCTGGAGACCCGTCGAATCCACGCATCGACGTCATCTGGCTCAAGGCCAATGACATCAGCCAAGGCGACTCGAACAATTCCGTCGTCTCCGGTGTGACGCAGGGCACGCCATCAGCGAATCCCGTCGCCCCGTCCCTGCCTGCCGGATGCACGCGGCTGATGAGCATGAGGATGCCTGCCGGGGCCTCGTCCACTCAATCGGCCACGCCGGTGGACACGCAGGATTACGCCATACCGCATGGCGCGAGTCTTGGCGTGCTCGCGCGAATCGCCGAGAACAAGGACCTTCAGCCATCATCCAATCCCGCGTATACGGCTCCTTTCCTGCTCGGCACTTTCAAGATGCCGACCGACCGCAACCTGCTGCTGGCCGTGTATGCCTGTGTCTCCACTGCGAAGAAGGACGGGTCCAAGGGCGTCGCCACGGTGCGGTTCGTCATCGACGGGAAACTGTACACCACGCGCAAAATTGAATACACGGATTCGTGGAAAACGCATGAATGCACGTGCTCACTCCAGCTTGCGAAAGGCTCGCACACCATCGGCGTCGCCATGTTCAACGAACAGGGGCCGGGCTACGTCACCCATTACGGGGCCAAGGACAATGGCGACACGTATGTCGGTCGCGTGCTTGTGGTCAAGGACGAGGGGGTCGCGCGGTGACGTGGACCGCCTGCATCTGCGATACGATGACCGGTCAGCTCGCCCAGCAGATCGATATCCCAAGCTTCACATGGTCGATGACCGTCAGCGACTCGTCTTTCTCCACGACGAAGAGCAAGGATGTGGGCGAGGACGAGGTGTCCGGCCTCCAATTGCCCTGGTCGCAGATCCCCGGTTCCACGCCCACCGCCCGCGCGGATGCGCTGATGTGCGGCAAACGCGGCCTCGTGCTCTTCTGGCACAGCTCGATGGATGATGACGCCTCGTTGGGCACGCCGATATTGGGTGGTGTGTTCGGCGTCCGGTCCAGCACGCCGAATGACGTGAGCATCCCGTTGGACAGTCTCATGACAGTGCTCGGCGACCGAATCCTCACGCATGACGACGCTTTCGGCACGAACGAAGCGCACACTGCGCCGGGCGGATTCGCGTGGCAGGGATTGTCCCTGCGCGCCATCGCCTGCGAGGTCATCCGCCAATGCACTTCGCTCAAACCGGGCGGCGAGCTACCCATCGACCTCCCTTGGCTCGGCGAGAAGGGTAATCATCAGCGGATGGATTATCAGGATTGGGATGTGCAGAATCAGTCGGGCAAGCAGATCCTGTCCAAGCTGGCCAACGTGATCGGCGGGCCCGACATGCAGTTCCGCCCCTACTTGTCGGATTCGCAGCATGTGAGGTATCGCTTCGAAGCTGGATCGGATGGTGACGTGTATCTCGGCCAGAAGACCGTGCACTCTTTGTCCTATCATCCGCTCGGTGGCACCATTGAGGATCTCAAGGTCGATAGGATGGCGCCCACGCAGAGGGTCTACGCGACTGGCGCGGGTTCGGATAAGGCGACCATGTGCTGTCTGGCCGAGGACCTGACATTGTGCCGCCAATCCGACCCATGGCCCCTGCGCGAAGCCACCTATTCGGATTCCGACACGAAGACATGGGATGTGCTGAAATCCCACGCGCAGGCCAAGCTCGCGGCGAATTCCAAGCCACTCATGCAACTGTCCGGCGTGATCGACGCGAACGACTGCGACGCGAGCGGCATGCCGTTGCATGCGCTCGGCACGTTCTGGCCCGGCGAGATCTTCGAGATCTCCATAACCGGGTTTCCCGACCTGCCGGACGGCATCTACCGTCAGCGGCTCATGAAGATGAGCGGCGACCAGACGGGCAAGGTCACACTCTTGTTTGATATCTGCGAGGATCCCTGCACCTGACGCATGGGTCCTCTCTATTTTGGAGGTTATGACTCATGGCATCGCATGGCGAGATCAATCCAAGCGACATCGACCTGCTGCTCGGCACGAGCTTAAACGCTTTGGAGATCGCGAACGGCCTGCTCACCCGCAGGAGCGGCGATGTGTGGATCGACACTGGCGACGGCAAGGGCGTCCTCGCCGGTGCCGGCGCGGCCGACGGCATCAACAGGGTCGACGAGGACGGCACCCAGCTGCCGCTCGTGGACACGAGCGGAATCGACAAGGCCGCGCGGGACGCGCAGAAAGCCGCCGATGACGCCGCCGCCAAAGCCGACAAGGCGCGCTCTGATCTGCAGGCCGAGGTGGACGCGAACAAGAAGGCCACCGACACGGCGATTGCGGCCGTGGATGCGAAGGCCGACAAGGCGCAGTCTGATCTGGAATCGCAGACGACGGCGCTCAAGGAGGGCATCGCTAAGGTGGACGCGAAGACGGATCAGATCAAGGCCGACGGTGACAAGCTCTCGCAGAGGGTGGATGCCGGCAAGGCCGAGCTCGACAAGAGCGTGGGCGATCTGGACGCGCGCGTGTCAGGCCTGTCCGGCAAAGGCGATCAACTGGCCGATCGGATCACGGACATCAAGGGCACCGTCGATGGACAGCAGACGCAGCTCAAGGAATTCGACCAGCGGCTGACCGGCGAGATCACCCGTGGCGACACGACGGTCAAAAGCATGACCGAATTGAAACAGACCGTGACCGGCATCTCGTCCACCGTCTCGCAGACCGCGAAGACCGCGTCAGACGCGTTGAGCAAGGCGTCGCGGGTGGAGCAGACCGCGGACGGCATCAGAACCACGCTGAGCGAGGACTACACGAGCACGAAGGACATGGAACTGAAGTATTCCACGAAGACCGAGCTCGAGCAGACCGCCGACGGCCTGCGCTCGTCCATCACGTCCGTGAAAAGCACGGCGGAAGGGGCGGTGGAGAAAGCCAACAGCGCCCAGGAGACCGCCGACGGCGTGAAACGCACGCTCACGTCCGACTACACGAGCGCGAAGGACGCGGATCTGAAGTATTCCACGAAGGCCGAATTGGAGGCCACGAGCGAATCATTGTCCTCCTCGCTGTCCTCGGTCAGACGGACCGCCGATGGTGCCGTGACCGCCGCTTCCAAGGCCCAGCAGACCGCCGACGGCGTGAGTCTGGACCTGTCGAAGAACTATCAGTCCAAGGCGCAGGCCGACGCCGCGTATGCGACCCGGACGAGCCTGAAGGCCACTTCGGACTCTTTGAGCGCTAGTATTTCGTCGACCGCGAAGACCGCCCAGAGCGCGGTGGACAAGGCCACCAGTCTCGAAGCGAATCTGAACGGGTTCAAAACGACCGTCAGCCAGACGTACACCACCAAGGACGATCTCGACAAGCTGTCTGTCGGCGGGACGAATCTGATAAAGGGGACTTCCGGCAATTGGTCCGATTGGATTGTGATAACACCGAATGCCTCAAACTTCTGCAAGGTCCTTGCCACCGTCGACACTCCCGATGGCCTTGCGGAAGGCGCGGACTACACCACTCAGATCGACATCGAATTTGCGGATGTCGCAAGCACTGGCGGGCATACCGCATTAGCCCTTACACAGGGTACTGTGGATGGATCGTGGAGTGACGTGTTCAACGTGTTCGCCGATTCGCTCCTGACCCGGCAGACACCTGTGAATGCCGTCTATCATCTGTCCCGGACGAACAAAGCTCAAAAATCGAATACCGCAAACCGAAAGTTTCAGCTCGGCATCCGATGCGACTGGTTTGCGTCCGGAAAGTTCAGGTGGCGGCGGATCAAGGCCGAGAAGGGATCCAAGGCCACGGATTGGAGTCCCGCACCGGAAGACCTCCAGCCCGCTGGCGATTATTCGACCAAGTCGGAATTGACGCAGACCGCGGATTCCATCAAGACGCAGGTGGCCGAGGTGTCGAAGACCGCTTCCGGAGCGATGAGCAAGGCCACCACGGTGGAACAGACCGCCAACGGCCTGTCCACCAGGATCACCGCCCAAGGCAAGACGCTGGATGCCACGACAAAGACCGCGAACGAGGCCAAGTCGACCGCTGACAGTAACAAGCAGACCATTTCACAGGTCAAAACAACCGCCGACGGAGCCGTGAGCCGCGTGAGCTCGCTCGAACAGAACCTCGACGGTTTCGAATCCACTGTCGCCAAGACCTACCAGCCCAAGGACGGCATGTCGGCTTACGCCACCACTAGTGCGCTGAAACAGACTTCCGACAGCATCACCGCCCAGGTGGCCGAGGTGTCGAAGACCGCTTCCGGAGCAATGAGCAAGGCCACCGCGGTGGAACAGACCGCCAACGGTCTTTCGACCAAGATCACCGAACAGGCCAAGACCCTCGATGCGACTGTCAAGACCGCTAACGAGGCGAAGAGTACTGCCGACTCGAACAAGCAGACCATCTCACAGGTCGCATCTACCGCTGACGGCACTGTAAGCCGCGTAAGCTCTCTGGAACAGAATCTTAACGGTTTCAAGACCACTGTAAGCCAGACCTATGGCCGTGGTTCGAACCTGTGGGTCAATCCGACGTTCGACCCGGACAAGCCACAGATCACTTCTCTGGTGGATAACGTAACTGCGCCGAATGGGAGCGGAGTGAACCTACTCGCAAGCCGTGACCATTCCAATTCCGCCACCAGTTTTCCTGTGGTACCGGGCCACACATATGTGATCACCGCTCATGCCAAGAAGATCAAGGGCGACATATCACTAAATGCTGGTATCTGGTACACCAAACAGACCAGCGGACACGCCTGGGATAGCATAGTACATACGGAATCGACGTCAAACCTGAGTGACGGATGGATGTCCGCGACATGGCGTTTCACCTGTCCGAACGGCAAATCCAGAGGATGCGTATACTTCCAGATCGGCCAGTGGCATGATAGCCTAACGACTCAGTGGTATGTGGCAAACGTCGCATGCGTCGACGTCACCGGCCTTCAACCAGCAGGAGATTACGCCACTAAATCCTATGTCAATCAGAATGCCAAAACCATTGCACTTGGTGTTGTCGAGAACTATAAAGGTTCCGATGGTTCCGGTCTAGCCACGAAATCCGATATCACCGCGAGCAATAAGAGCATCACGAGCACCGTCGCAAGCACTTACGCCACCAAGAGCGGCGTCACACAGGAGATCGGCTCCAAGATCACGCAGAACAACAATTCGTGGGAAGCCAAGTTCTACAGCAAAACCGAGACCGATTCGAAGGTCTCCGCCGTGGCGAAGACGTCCATGACGGGAGTGCGCGTCGAATACGCGTTGTCCACGAGCGGCACGACCGCGCCCACGTCCGGATGGAGCACGACCGCACCGGCATGGCAGTCGGGCAGATACATGTGGCAGCGGACCGTCACCACACTGGGCGACGGCACATCCAAAACGACCGCGGCAACATGCATCACCGGTGCGACCGGTCAGACGGGACCGAAAGGCGCGACCGGCGCCACAGGGCCGCAAGGCCCGCAAGGGGCCACCGGCAAGACCGGCGCCACGGGAGCGGACGGCAAGCGGGGACAGGCTGGAGCGACGGGCAATGGTGCTAAGAGCATCACGCCCGAATACTACCTGTCCACCAGCGCGACCACCCAGACGGGCGGCTCGTGGAGCCCGAACATGACATGGTCGAGCGGCAAATACCTATGGACCAGATCCAAATGCGTGTGGACCAACGGCACGACTACCACCACGACACCGGTATTGGCCGACGCGCTCAACAACGCCAACACCACCGCCAGCCAGGCGGCAAGCAAGGCGCAGAACGCGCAGGACAGGGTCGCCGCGTTGGAACCATGCATCCAGATGACGTCGGACGGCGTGCGGGTCGGCAAGAAAACGAACGGCGTGTTCACCGGCCCATCCGCTTTGGTCGGCACCGACGGCGTCTTCCACGTCAAGAACAGGAACCCGGCCAACCAGATAGTGGACGTCGTGCAGGTCGGACAGGACAAGCTGATAATCAAGTCGAAGACCGCACGAAGCTCCGCCGATTTCCTGGACCGTTTCATCATGGGCCCCTTTGGCGATGACCATTTCGCGATCAGGATGGAGCCGGCGCTGGCCGGTGACGGGTCCACCTCGTCCGAGCCGGAACAAGTGTGGCAGACCGGATGGCAGAACATCGCTCCCGGCAAGGGATGCAGTGTGGCCGGCCTCGCGCAATACGGGTATCGCGGCGGCTGCCTGCGGTTCCGCGGACGCGTCAAGACCACGATCGACGGCGACAACAGCCTCTTCGAGAATCCCGGCGTCCTCAGACTGTGGACGTCGAGCCTGAACAGGAACTTCCTGCTGCCCGCCTACCGGAACAACACGCTCGGCTGGACCAACGCGTACATTCCGGCCGGCAGCAGGCAGGTGAGGATCTACGGCGTCTGGGACTGGGTGTCGCTCGACCAATTGAGCATCGCCCAATAATCCACAAACCATCACAACATAAGGAGGACATCATGTCTGACAACAACGAAAACACCACTACTGATGCCGCCGCTGCCGACGTGCAGGACGGCATCCTCGACCTGCGCCCACCCAAGAGCGGCATCGTCTACCAGCTGCTCCGCTTGGGGTTGACATTCGACCACAAGGACGCGGACGGTGAGACATGGTGCGACTATTCACGCGGGGTCACCGCCACCTTCACGTCACGTGACGCGCAGGAGGTGACCATCTCCGACATGGACGCCAAGGCCGACGCCACGGTCTCGGCCACGGAGCTTGCCGCCGTCACCGAGATCAAGACATGGCGCAGCGACGGGGCGCACGACTGATGCCGGTGGAGATCTTCTCAGGCACCGAGTCCTGGACGTCGCTGCTCGTCGCCTTGATCGGAGGCGGGGGAGTGGGCACCATCATCGGCGCCGTCTCCAGCCGCCGCAAGGACACTGCCGACATCGCCGCCCAGGCGTGCGACATCCTCACCGATTCGGTCATCAACCCGCTGCGCGAGCAGGTGGACGAGCAGGAGGGGCAGATCGAGCATCTGGAAAAGCAGCAGCGCAAGTACTTCGCGCTCACGGCGTACACCCGTTCGCTTTTCCACTGGCTGCAGGAGTTCTGCGAGATCGTCGATCCCGACTTTCTTGAGCGGCATCCGAAACCGCATCTGCCGGACGAATTGCGTGCCGACATCGCGCCGGAGACCTTCTCCCGGCGATAACCATTCCAAGGCCATCTCCTCGGAGGTGGCCTTTGCCATATCTAAGGAGGCAATCATGGCGGAACACGCCAACGAAAAACAAACCACCAACAAAACCACCAATAATCTGCCCGGCCTGACAGCCGAGCGCGTCAAGGCCGGCGTGACCATCGTCGTCACCCTCTACGCTCTGGTCAACGCCGGCCTGAGCCTGGCCGGCATCAATCCGCTGCCATTCACGGACGAGCAGGTGAGCGCTTCGGTTTTCGGAGTCATCGGCATCACGGGCACGATCTACGGCTGGTGGAAGAACCAGAACATCACATCCGCGAGCCTCGCGGGACAGCAGCTCGTGGACGCCCTGAAAAAGGAGGGCATGGTCAACGGCATCAGCGCCGCGAAGAACGCGGCCCTGAGCGCGGCGGCATCCGTGGCCAAGACCACGCCGAAGACCACCGACACCACGGACACGGATCTTGAGCCGGGCGGTGACATCCAGTGACCGGCGCAGGCTTCGCACTATGGCGCGGCAGTCCGAACCACTACGCGGGGCGCAACGGGCTGCGCGTGGACCACATCACCCTGCATATCATGGTCGGCCGATTGGCCGGCACGGACTCGTGCTTCATGCGCTCCAGCTTCCAAGCCGCCAGCCATTACGGCGTCGGCGGCGACGGTAGCGTCTACCAGTGGGTGGACGAGACGCAGGGCAGCTGGGCGGACGCCAATTGGCAGAGTGATTGCAGCGGCATCACCATCGAGCATGAGGGCGGCATGGCGGGCATTCCCGTCACCGACGCGGAGGTCGAGGCCAGCGCCAGACTGTGCGCCGACATCGCCCGCCGATACGGGTGGAAGACCCTCTGGCACGACGCCAGCGGCAACCGGCACGGCAACATCGTCCTGCACCGCGAGGTGCCGGGCACCGACCACTACGGATGTCCCGACAGGTGCGTCAACGCGCTGCCGGTGGAACGGATAATCACAAGAGCAAACGAACTATTAGGAGGTGCCGAAATGGCATTGACGGATGAGGACATCATGAAGATCTGGACGCACAAGCTCCCGAACGGAGCCTGTGTGAGGGACTGCCTGTCACCGGCGATCCAGGACGTGTTCTCGATGCATGATACGGGCCTGACCAATGGCGCGTGGCTGCACAAGCTGCCGAACGGCAGGTACGCGAGGGACATCATCAGCGACGCGACCAGCGACGTGATCCGTCTGCACGACACGATGATCCCGCAGCTGACGGCGCAGGTCACCGCCTTGACCACGGCGGTCAAGACCCTCGCCGAAAGCAAGGGTGCCGACCCGGACCAGATCGCCGCCGCCGTGGAAACCGCGGTGAAGGCCAAGCTCGACAAGCTCAAGATCACCGTCACGGACGGCCAGTGACCGGCCTTCCGTGCGGTAAATCGCATTGACGGCGCTCTGATCGGCGTCAGCGAGTTGAAGGCCAAGTATTCCTAGGAGAAACCTTACACTCCTCCAGCATCATGTTGGAGAAGTGTAAGAATACTATGACCTACTCGTACATTGAGTACGAGTTGCCCCTCTCTCAGCTGATGCTGGGGGAGGGGCGTTTTCGTGTTTCCGGTGGGTGTATCATACGGAGAAAGCAGAAAAGTAGAGTCTACTTTGAGTGACACTCAGGTGGTGGAAACACGAAACTCCAAGCGTGGCAACGCATGTAGAAACCTCACTGCTATAAGGACAGTTTATAACGACACTCAAATTTTCTTGATGTCTTATAGCTGGCGGTTTTGTGATAGCTTGAGCGGGTTGCATTGTTCATATCAGATGGAGGATTCATGTCCGCTCTTACTTCCGTCTCCGGTTTCCCGCGCATCGGCCAGAACCGTGAGCTGAAGAAAATCATCGAAGCGTATTGGAAGGGCAACACCACCCTCGACGAGATGCGTGCCACCGCCAAGGAACTGCGCGCCAAGCATTGGAAGCTGCAGCAGGCCGCCGGCATCGACCTGATTCCGAGCAACGACTTCAGCTATTACGACCAGATGCTCGACACTGCCATCCTGCTCAACGTCATTCCGCAGCGCTACCAGCGTCTCGCCTTCGAGAACCCGGAAGAGACCCTCTTCGCAATGGGCCGCGGCTATCAGGGCGAGAAGGGCGACGTGACCGCCCTGCCGATGAAGAAGTGGTTCACCACCAACTACCACTACCTCGTGCCGGAAATCGACTCCGCCACCGACATCAAGCTCAACAGCACCAAGCCGTTCGACGAATTCAACGAGGCGAAGGCGCTCGGCATCGCCACCAAGCCGGTGCTCATCGGCCCGTACACCTTCCTCAAGCTCGCCCGCAATCCGCAGGCCGAGGAGCTCGACTACGACAAGGGCCTCGTCAACGCGGTCGCCGCGGTGTACGCCGAAGTCGTCGCCAAGTTCGCCGAACTGGGCGCGCAGTGGATCCAGATCGACGAACCGTACCTCGTGCTCGACAAGGAGCCGGGCGATGTCGAACTGTTCAAGAGCCTGTACGCCAAGATCCTGCCCGCCCGCGAAGGCAAGGTCAAGGTGCTGCTCAACACCTACTTCGGACATATCGCCGACGTGTACGAAACCGTCAACCTGCTCGGCTTCGACGGCATCGGCCTGGACCTGAACGAAGGCAAGGACGAAAACCTCGCCGCCGTCGAAAAGTACGGCGTGGCAGAAAACACCACCATCTTCGCCGGCGTGATCAACGGCCGCAACATCTGGCGCAACAACTACGCCGTGAGCCTCGGCCTGGTCGACGCGCTGAAGCAGGTCACCGCCAACGTGGCCGTCTCCACCGCCAGCTCCCTGCTGCACGTGCCGTTCAGCACCGAAGGCGAGGACGGTCTCGCCGACGACGTGCGCAAGCACTTCGCCTTCGCAGTCCAGAAGCTCGACGAACTGCACGAAGTCGCCGTGCTCGCCGACGCTTCCGACGACGAGAAGAAGGCATCCGCCGAACTCGCAGCCAACCAGGCGCTGTTCGACGGCACCCGCGTCGCCGCCGATCCTGCGGTCGCCAAGCGAATCGCAAGCCTTACCGACGCCGACTTCGTACGTCAGTCGGCACGTGCCGAACGCCAGAAGGAGCAGCGTGAGGCGCTGAACCTGCCGCTGCTGCCCACCACCACCATCGGCTCCTTCCCGCAAACCAAGGAAGTGCGCGCCGAACGCGCCAAGCTGCGCAAGGGCGAGATCACCAAGGCCGAATACGACGAATTCATGAAGGACCAGATCGACGCCTGCATCAAGCATCAGGAGGAAATCGGCCTCGACGTGCTCGTCCACGGCGAATTCGAACGCAACGACATGGTCGAATACTTCGGCCAGAACCTCAACGGCTTCCTGTTCACCAAGAACGCGTGGGTGCAGTCCTACGGCACACGTTGCGTCAAGCCTCCGATCGTGTGGGGCGACGTATCCCGCGCCAACCCGATCACCGTGGAATGGAGCGCCTACGCGCAGTCCCGCACCGACCATGTGATGAAGGGCATGCTCACCGGTCCGGTCACCATCCTCAACTGGTCCTGGCCGCGCGAGGACATCACCCACAAGCAGCAGACCCAGCAGCTCGCGCTCGCCATCCGCGACGAAGTGCTCGATTTGGAGAAGGCCGGCATCAAGGTCATCCAGATCGACGAGGCCGCACTGCGCGAGAAGCTGCCGCTGAGGAAGACCGACTGGCACAAGAAGTACCTCGACTGGGCCATTCCGGCGTTCCGTCTGGTGCATTCCGCCGTCAAGCCGACCACGCAGATCCACACGCACATGTGCTATTCGGAGTTCAACGACATCATCAAGGACATCGACGCGATGGACGCCGACGTGATCTCCTTCGAAGCCTCCCGCGGCGACCTTGTGGTGCTCGACGCCATCCACGACGCCAACTTCGAAACCGAAGCCGGCCCGGGCGTGTACGACATCCACTCTCCGCGCATTCCGTCCGAACAGGAGATCGAGGACCGCATCTACGAGATCCTGAAGAAGATGGACGTCGAAAAGGTGTGGATCAACCCGGACTGCGGCCTGAAGACCCGTGGCAACGCCGAAACCTGGCCGAGCCTGGAGAACCTCGTCGCAGCGGCCAAGGCCGTGCGCGCCAAACTCGCCAAGTAAGGCCGGCATAGGCATAAACAGGCAAGATTTCCAAGGAATCACATGCATTCGCCAATCTTCTCGCTGGAGGTGTTCCCTCCCAAGCGCACCAGCCCTGTAGGTACCATCTACGATACGTTGGATGGCCTGCAGGGGCTGGACCCCGACTTCATCTCCGTCACCTACGGCACCGGCAAATCGTCTGACCGCACGCTGACCGCACGCATCGCGCACACGGTGAACGAATACGGCATTCCGGCCGTGGCGCACCTGACCGCGCAATACCTTGACAAAGACGACGTGGACGAGGCGCTCGACCTGTTCGACCAGGCCAAAGTCTCCGGCGTGCTCGCTTTGCGAGGCGACCGTGTGGAAGGAGCCGAACCGGCGGGAGTGTTCGACCATGCGAGCGATCTGGCGGCCTACATCCGCGAGAAGCGTCCGGATCTCAAGATCTACGGCGCCTGCTATCCGGAAAAGCACCCGCAGGCGGCCACGCTTGAGGAGGATATCGACAATCTCAAGAAGAAGGTCGACGCGGGCGTAAGCCACCTCATCTCCCAGCTGTTCTACGACAACGAGGATTTCCTTCGATTCGTGGACAAGGCTCGTGCCGCCGGCATCGACGTTCCAATCGAAGCCGGCATCATGCCGGTGATGAACGCGAAGTCGGTGCTGCGCATGTCGAAGATGTGCGAATCGCGTGTTCCTGAAAAACTTGCCGTCCTGCTTGACAAGTGGGGGAGCGACACCGCGCTGCTTAAAGAGGCGGGTATCGCCTACGCGTCCGAACAGATCTGCGACTTGGCGGCACGCGGCGTCGACGGCGTGCACCTGTACACGATGAACCATCCATGCGTCAGCCGGCGCATCTGGTCCAACGTCAAACCATTCTTCGTCTGATTCAGACGATGCAACAAACACGAAAGGGATGATTTCCGGCAACTGTCGGAAACCATCCCTTTCGCCATACTTACGGATATGAACGATTACTATGGGAACCATGGCTTCTTCTACGCATCAGTTTGGGGTGCTCGATCTGATTCGGGCGGGATTGCAGGATCTGGACACGGCACGCACGCTGCTTGACGAGTTGCGCGCCGACGGCATCGACGACGACCGGCTATGCCTGCTGATGAAAACATTGGAACAGACCTGCGAGCCCGACATCGCGCTACGCAACCTCGTCGACATCATCAAAGCGTTGCAAAGCCAAGGCCGCGACTTCCACCAGGTCATCACCGACGACGCCGGACTCGTACGACTCGTCACCGTGCTCGGCGTGTCCGACGAAATGGGCAAGCTCATGCGCTTCCGCCCCGAACTCGTCATGGCCGCAGCCAGCGACTCATGCGAAAGCCATCTGTACAACCACGCGCAACGCCGCGCGCATGTCCTCGAAGCGGTCGGTGCCGACCCGGCCGACAATCGCATGCCAAAAGCCACGAAACCACTCGCCGAAGCGGCGACCGCGCTACGACAGACCTACAGAAAACAGCTCGCCGCCATCATGGCGCAGGACGCCACCGCGGACGACCCAATCGAAATACAACCGAGAATCAGCCAGGAACTGTCCGATCTTGCCGACGCGGCCCTGGAAGGCGCGCTCGCCATCGCCCGCGACGAAGTGGACGGCAGCGAACACGTGCGCTTCGCCATCATCGGCATGGGCAAGCTCGGCGCACGCGAACTCAACTACGTATCCGACGTGGACCTCATCTACGTGGTGGAACCGGCGGACGTGGACACCAACGGCATGACCCTCAACCGTGTCGGCACCAAAATGGCCACCACCCTGCAGCGCGTATGCCAATCCGTCATCATGGGCGTCGCCGAACCTACATTGTGGCAGATCGATGGCGGACTGCGCCCCGAAGGCAAGGACGGCCCGCTCGTACGCAAACTCGAATCGCACGAAGCCTACTACGAACAGTGGGCGGAAAACTGGGAATTCCAAGCCCTGCTCAAGGCCCGCCCCGTGGCCGGTGACCCCGACCTCGGCCAAGCGTACATGGACATGACCCGACCGTTCGTATGGACCGCCTCCAAACGCGACAACTTCGTCTACGACTGCCAGCAGATGCGCAAACGAGTCGAAGACCTCATCCCCGCGCCCCTGAAGGATCGTGAAATCAAACTCGGCCGCGGAGGCCTACGAGACGTGGAATTCACCGTGCAGATGCTCCAACTCGTCCACGGCCGCGCCGACGAGACCCTGCGCACCAGCTCCACCCTCGAATCGTTGCAACGCCTCGCCGAAGGCGGATACGTCTCACGCAGACAAGCCAAGAAGCTCTCCTGGGACTACCGCTTCGAACGCGTCATGGAACACCGCCAGCAAATGTGGGCGCTCAAACGCACCCACCTGTTCCCGGACCTCGGCAAAGCCAGTCTCGGCGGTATCGAACGCAAACGCGACACCAACGACGACGAACTCAACCACAACCTCGAACTGCGCAGACTCGCCCGGGCCTTCCACATGCACCCCGAGGAACTCGTCGACAAATACGACGAAACCCGACGTGAAGTGCGCCACCTGCACATGGACATCTACTACCGGCCCATGCTGCCCATCAACGCCGGCCTCGACGACGAACAAGTGGAACTGTCCGCCAACGCCATGCAGGAACGCTTCGCCTCCATCGGATTCGCCGACCCCGACGCCGCCATGCGCCACGTCACCGCACTGACCGCCGGCATCTCCCGTGCCGCGAAAATCAACCGCATCCTCCTGCCCGCCGCCCTCCAATGGCTCGGCGAAGGGCAGAACCCCGACATGGGACTGCTCAACTGGCGCAAACTCGAAGAACACTTTGGCACGGACAGCGAATACCTCGGCTTCCTGCGCGACTCGCCGTCCGCCGCGCAACGCCTGTGCCACATCCTGTCCAATTCGCGGTTCCTGGGCGACGCGCTCAACAAATCCGTCGAATCCGTCACCTGGCTCGGCAGCGACAACGACCTGCAGCCACGCTCACGCGAAAGCCTCGACGTGCAGACACACGCCTCACTCGAACGCAACGCAGGCAGCATCAACGACTTCGCCAACTCCATCCGCGCCATGCGACGCCACGAAATCGAACGCATCGGACTAGGGTGGATGAGCGGCGTCATCGACGACAAGGCGTCGCTCGCGGGTATGACCGACGTATACGACGCGGCCATCGACGCATCGCTCACCTGGGCCATCCGCCACCAAACGCAGGAAATGGGACTCGACGAAGCGCCGGCGGCAATCGCCGTCATCGGCATGGGACGCTACGGCGGCAGGGAAGTGAACTTCAGCTCCGACGCCGACGTCATCATCATCTACCGGCCGTCCGATAACGCCGACGACAACCAAGCCAACCTCTTCGCACGCAAAGTGCAGGAAGACCTCCGCGCCATCCTGCAAGGACCGACCACGCTCGAACCCAAAATCGAACTCGACATGGACCTGCGGCCCGAAGGCAAAAACGGACCCCTCGTGCGCTCCTACGCGTCCTGCGAGGAATACTACCGTTCCTGGGCGAGCACATGGGAGCACCAGGCGCTCCTGCGTGCGCGTTACGCGGCAGGCGACGCGGCGCTCGCCGAGGATTTCCTGATGAACGTCGCCGACCCGCTGCGCTATCCGAAGATCGATTTGACGGAGGCGCAGGTCGCCGAAATACGCAAGCTCAAGGCGCGTATGGAAGCCGAGCGATTGCCGCGCGGCGTGCGTAGGGACCGTCACCTGAAGCTGGGCAAAGGTGGTCTGTCCGACGTGGAATGGACGATTCAGCTGCTGCAGTTGCAGCATGCCGGCGACAACGCAAACCTGCGAGTCAACGGCACGATGCAGGCGTTGGACGAATTGGAGCGGCGCAAGCTGGTTTCCGCCGGCGACGCCGTCGTATTGCGACGCGCATGGTGGATGTGCACGGCCGCGCGCAACGGCAGCTACCTGTGGAGCGGGCGCGTCAACCAGGCGGATATCCTGCCGGATGACACGTATTCGCTGGGAGGACTCGCCGTCTATCTCGGATACGACGCGAATCGCGGACAGCATTTCGAAAACGATCTGCTTGCCGTAATGCGCAAGGCGCGCGACGTGACGGAACGTCTGTTCTACGGCCTTTCATGAAACGATTCGAGCGGGCGCTCGGTGAACACGCGGTGAACGCTCCGGGTCAGTGTTTCGGGCTATAGTTGGCTAGGTCACTTTCAGTGGCCACCTTCAACCACAAGTTGCATGAAAGGTGAGCCGTTGTCCTCAGTACTCGAACCGGCGGTCGAAACGCCGATGGTCGGAAAAAGCGTCATCACTCTCGATGATCTTTCCATTCGTCAGATTCAGGAAATGCTGCACAAAGCGCAGTACATCGATTCCCATCGTAAAGAAGTGGCACACACCTGCGAAGGCAGGGTGCTTGCCACTTTGTTTTATGAGCCGAGTACGCGCACGCGTCTGAGTTTCGAAACCGCCATGCTGCGCCTCGGCGGCAAGGTGATCGGTTTCGCCGGCGCCCAGCTCGCCTCCGTCACCAAGGGCGAGACGATCGCCGACACGTTGAAGACGGTGTCCAACTACGTCGACGTGGTGGCCATCCGCCATCCGAAGGAAGGCGCCGCGCTGGTCGCATCCCGCGCCGCCTCCGTGCCGGTCATCAACGCGGGCGACGGCGGACACATGCATCCGACGCAGACGCTCGCCGACCTGGCCACGCTTCAATCGCGCTTCGGCCGTGTCACCAACCTGACCGTCGGCCTGTGCGGCGATCTGACCTTCGGCCGCACCGTGCACTCCCTGATCGAAACACTGTGCCGCTTCGGCAACGTCAACTTCGTGCTGATCAGCCCCGACGAGCTCAAGACCCCGCAGTACGTGCTTGACCGCATCAACGCCACCGAATCCTGCTCCTACACCGAAGTCAAGGATCTGGTCTCCGTCATCGGCGATCTTGACGTGCTGTACATGACCCGCGTGCAGAAAGAACGTTTCTTCAACGAGGACGATTATCTGCGTCTGCGCGACACCTACATCCTCGACGAAGCCAAGATGGCGTACGCCAAGAAGGATATGGCCGTGCTGCACCCGCTGCCGCGCGTCAACGAAATCGCCGTGGAAGTCGACGACGATCCGCGTGCAGCCTACTTCGAACAGGTCAAGAACGGTATGCTCATGCGCATGGCATTGGAAAGCTCGGTGGTCGGTGACGAACTGCCGGGATACGAACCGCTCGCAGCCAAGGAGGTTGAAGCCTGATGGAAGTCACCAGCATTCAGAACGGCATCATCATCGATCACGTGCCCGCCGGAACCGCGCTCAAGGTACTTGAGTATCTGAAGATCGACCCGTCCAAAACCAAGCTCGCGTTGATCATGAACACCGACAGCCACATGTACGGCACGAAGGACATCATCAAAATCGAGGATGAGACCGAATCCATCGACCTCGACGTGCTCGGCCTCGTGGCGCGCACCGCGACCGTCGGCATCGTCCGCGGCGGCAAAATCGTCGAAAAGAAGAAGCCGACCCTGCCGGAACATGTCGTCAACATCATCAAATGCGTGAACCCGCGCTGCGTCACCACCACCGAGCCTGCGGTGCAGATGTTCCATCTGGTGCATTCCGACCGTCAGGAATACCGTTGCGACTACTGCGACGAGGAAGCGAAGTTCTGAAATCATGACCCTCACCCTTCACGACATCAAGGTCTGGAACACCGGCGAAGTCATTGACCTCGTCGTCCCCTCCGACACGGACGCGTCCGTGGACGCCTCGGCGATGACCATCGCCCCCGGATTCGAAGACCCGCACGTGCATTTCCGCGATCCCGGACAGACCTACAAGGAGTCCATGATCTCCGGCTGCGCGGCGGCGGCATCCGGCGGATACACGAACGTGCTCATCATGCCAAATACCGTGCCGGCCATGGATGGCGTGAAGGTGGAGGCCGGCCAGCCGGGCGCCTCCGAAGTGCTCGACGCCGAATACGACACGGTCATCGATTACCTGCAGCATTACGAGGCCGCTCATGGCGTGAAACTGCCGGTGCGCTACGACCTATGCGTATGCGCCTCAAAGGGGCGTGCCGGCCATGAGGCCACCGAAGTGGCCGACTGGATCGGCTACCTGCCCGAACATGGCGACGAGCATAAGGACGCCTACCAGCTGGCGCATCCGGTGACCGCCATCAGCGATGACGGTTCCGCGGTGACCCCCAGCATTCTCGAACAGGTGTTCGAAAACGTCAAGGAGTCGGGACTGTACCTCATCGAGCATTGCGAACACCACGACACCGGCGCGGTCAATGACGGTCCGGTGTCCCGCAAGCTTGGCGTTCCAGGCATTCCGGAGGACACGGAACTCAAAATCGTCGAACGCGACATTGACATGTCCCGCAAAACCGGCGTGCACGTGCACTTCCAGCACGTCAGCACCGCGATCTCCTTCGACGCCATCCGCAAAGCCAAGGCCGAAGGACTTCCGATCACCTGCGAGACCGCGCCGCATTACATCGCATTGAACGACGAGGCGCTGCTTAAGTACGGCACTTTGGCCAAAATGAACCCGCCGCTGCGCTCCGAAGCGGACCGCCAGGCCACCATCGCAGCCGTCGCCGACGGCACGGTCGATTTGTTGGCCACCGACCATGCGCCCCACACCATGGAAGAGAAGGAACTCGGCTTCCTCGACGCGCCCAACGGCATCATCGGGCTGGAATGCGCATACGGCGTCTGCCACAAGGTACTTGTCGACGGCGGATTCATTTCCGACGAACGTCTCATCGAACTCATGTCCACCGGTCCGGCCGAACTCATGGGCCACGACAAAACGGACATCACGGCGGTGCTCGACGACTACGCCGACGCCGTGCCGGGAGACGACGACACCAAGCGCGTGCTTGATCTGGGCCGCGTGCCCGAAAGCGACCAGGTGGATCTCGTGGTGCTGAACACCGGAGAGGAATGGACCGTCGACCCGGAGAAGTTCCACTCCTCGGCACGTAACACCCCATTCGGCGGATGGCAGGTCACCGGCCGGCCGCTCGCCACCATCATCGGCTCGAAGCTGGCCTTCAGCCGCATCGACAAGGAGGACTGATGGACCGTCTGATCGAAGCCATCGAAGACAAGCAGAATCCAAGCGTCGTGGGACTCGACCCCACCGAAGCGCTGGTGCCGAAGCAGGTCGTGGCCAGCTTCGCCGAGGAAATCGCCGAACAGGTGGAGGATCCGACGGAAGCGCCGGCAGCCCAACTGTCCGTCGCCTTCTTCGAATTCAACCGCGCCATCATCGACGCAGTAGCCGACATCGTCCCGGCCGTCAAACCGCAGATCGCCATGTATGAGGCGCTCGGACCAGCCGGCATCGACGCCTACAGCATGACCTGCGAATACGCCAAACAGCAGGGACTGTACGTCCTCGGCGACGTCAAGCGCGGCGACATCGGCTCCACCGCAGCCGCCTACGCCCACCATCTGAGCGGTGTGAACGCGGGGGAGCGCGCTTTCGACCCGTGGCATGAGGACGCGGTCACCGTGAACCCCTACCTCGGCACCGACGGCATCACCCCGTTCGTCGAAGCCGCCACTGGTGCCGACAAGGACATCTTCGTACTGGTACGCACCTCCAATCCATCCAGCAGCGAACTGCAGGAACTCGAACTCGCCTCAGGCGAGCGCGTGTACGAGCATATCGCCGGCCTCGTGGAAGGCTGGGGAGCCGAAACCATCGGCGCGAACGGGTATTCCCGTGTCGGCGCGGTGGTCGGAGCCACCCATCCCGAGGAAGGCAAGGCGTTGCGGGCGCGCATGCCGCACACGTTCTTCCTGGTCCCCGGTTACGGCGCGCAGGGCGGTACCGCCCAAGGCGTGGCCGGCATGTTCGACAAAGACGGCATGGGCGCGCTCGTCAATTCGTCGCGTGGCATCATCGGAGCCTGGAAGAAGTCCGGCAAATACAGCGAATCCATGAGCGCAGACGATGCGCTCGACTTGGTCGCCGAATCGGCGCGCGAGGCCGCGAAGGACATGCGCGACAATCTGCGCGCGGTACTGCCGTAAGCTACCAGAACAATCGAACGAAACACAGGAAAGGGAGTCATGACCGCCGCAGCAACGTTCATGCCGACCGTCGGCCAGGCGAGGGAAGCGGGATTCTTCCCCAGCAGGCACACGGTCGAAATCGTCGACAACCGCATGCTGGCCGATGGCGTGTACCGATTGACATTCCGCGACGAATTCATCGCGGGACATGCCAAGCCGGCGCAGTTCGTCGACGTGTATTCCAACAATCCGAGCAGACTGATGCCCCGCCCGTTCGGCGTGGCCGAAGTGGATGGCGATGAGGTGAGCCTTATCTTCGCCGTCGTCGGCAAAGGCACCGCCGAATTCTCCGAATTGCGTGCGGGCGACACCATTCGGGTGATGGGTCCTCTCGGCAACTCCTTCAACACCAAGGAGAACGCGAACTACGTGCTGGTGGCCGGCGGTCTCGGCGTGCCGCCGCTGGTGCGCGCCGCGCAGGCCATCGCCGAATCGGAGGGGTCGACGAGCACCGCGGTGTTCGGATACCGCAACGTGCGTTTCGGAGACGGATACGTCGGCCGGTACGCGGACAAGACATACAGCATCGACGAATCCGAAGGCAATGTCGTAACGCTCCTTGACCGTATTGAAAATGAACTGGTGAACGGCGAGCTGAAGCCGGTCATCCTCTCATGCGGGCCGTTGCCGATGATGAAGGCCGTCGCCGCATGGGCGGCGAAACGCGGCATCGAGGCACAGCTGAGCTTGGAACAGCGCATGGGCTGCGGATACGGCACATGCGTGCTGTGCACCGTCGACACCGCCGAAGGACGATTGAAGGTCTGCTCGGACGGACCTGTGTTCACCCGCGAACAATTGGGATGGGGGGAGTGAGCATGACCGCAGAACAACATGCGAACCTGTACGAACAGCACGAATGGAAGCATCCCACCCAGGTGGCTGGTATCCCGTGGAAGAATCCGGTGGCGACCGCTTCCGGCACGTTCCAATATGCTGCCGTGCGCTGGTTCTATGACGTGAGCCAGCTGGGCGCCGTCACCACCAAAGGCGTGTCTCCGGTGCCATGGGAAGGCAATCCTGGCATCCGTACTGCGGAAGGCCCCTCCAGCAACATCAACGCCGTCGGCCTGCAGAATCCCGGCGTGGACCATTACCTTGAGGACGATCTGCCGAAACTCAAGGCCATCAACGCCACCGTCATCGCCAACGTCGCCGGACACTGCGACGACGACTACGCGGAAGTCGTGTCCAAACTCGACGATTCCCCGGCCGACATGCTGGAAATCAACGTGAGCTGTCCGAACGTGTCCGCAGGCGGCATGAGCGTCGGCACCGACCCGGTGGCTTTGAGCCGCCTCATCACCAGACTGCGCAAGCTCACCGACAAGAAGATGATCGTCAAACTCACCCCGAACGTCACCGACATCACCGTGCCGGCACGAGCCGCGGTGGAAAGCGGAGCCGACGCATTGAGCCTGATCAACACGCTGCTCGGCATGCGCATCAACATCCGCACCGGCGAGCCGGTCATCACGCACGTCACCGGCGGCGTGTCCGGCCCGGCCGTCCTGCCGGTCGGACTGGCCGCGGTATGGCGCGTGCGCGCCGCATTGCCAGAAATACCGATCATCGGCATCGGAGGCATCGACTCCGGCGAGACCGCGCTCGAATACCTGTATGCCGGCGCCAACGCCGTCGAAGTCGGCGCGGCCGCATTGTTCGAGCCGACCGCGCCGCTGCGCGTGGCCCGCGAACTCGACGATCTGCTCGACGAACGTCCCGAACTCGCCGACAAGCTCGCCAAAGGCGAGACCTGGCGCTGAAATTTCGTAATCGATCAATGTAAGGAGAACAAGCAAATGACCGCATCGCTCGACCATCGTTTCACCGAGTTCCTGCTGGAATCGCAGGCGTTGAAATTCGGCGAGTTCACATTGAAGTCCGGCCGCAAGTCGCCGTACTTCATCAACGCCGGCGCATTCAACGACGGACGCAAGATCGCCCGTCTCGGCGCGTTCTACGCCGAGAAGATTGTCGAGGAGATCGAGGCGGGCAACCTGCCCAAGGACATCGACACCGTGTTCGGCCCTGCCTACAAGGGCATCCCGCTGGGCGTGTCCACCGCCATCGCGCTGACGTCCGCCCATGGCATGGAGGTCGGCTACACCTTCGACCGCAAGGAGAAGAAGGACCATGGCGACGGCGGCATGATGGTCGGCACGCAGCTTGCGGACGGCATGAAGGTCCTGCTCGTCGACGACGTGATGACCGCCGGCACCGCTGTGCGCGAGGTCATCCCGAAGCTCAAGGCCGAGGCGAACGTCGAGGTCATCGGCCTGGTACTGAGCGTGGACCGCATGGAGAAGACCAAGGATTCCGACACGTCCGCGGTGAAGGCCGTCGAAGCCGAATTCGGCTTCCCGGTGTTCGCCATCGCCAACGTGAAGGAGATCTTCGAAGCCGGCCAGCACATCCAGAACGCCGACGGCACCCCGTACGTCACACCGGAGATCAAGGCCGCCGCCGACGCGTACCTGGAACAGTACGGCGCCTGACTGCGGCGTTCGCGCTGAACCGCGCTCATCGGCTGTCATAGTCTCGGATATGACAGAAAGGCACTGTGCTGCTTTCGGGCAGTACAGTGCCTTTTCGTTGTGGTTCCTCTGTTCCGGGGTCAGTCGATGAGCGTGTAGCCGTGGCTGGCGACCACCGACTTGAGCTTCTCCAAGTACGTTTCGGCGGCCTTGGACAGCTTCGCGCGCTCATTGGTGATCCATCCGACAAGCATCGTCTCATCGGTGTCGAGCGGCACGGTGACGATCTTCTCGTTGTTGAGATCGCCGTTGTCGATGCCGGTGCACACCGTGTAGCCGTTCAGGCCGATGATGAAGTTCAGAATCGTGGCGCGGTCGGTCACGTTGATCTGCTTGGGGGAGTACTCCGGCCAGACGGCCTCCTCCGCGAAGAAGAAGCTGCCTTCCTCGCCCTGCTCGTATTGGATGAACGGGAACGGCTTCAGATCGTCCATGGTGACCTTCTTCTTGCCGGCCAGCGGATTGTCGCGCGAGATGAACACGTGCAACGGCGCGCGGAACAGCGGATGGAACTCGAGATGCTTCTCGCGCAGCAGCTTGCCGATCACGTCCTTGTTGAAGTCGGACAGGTAGATGATGCCGATCTCCGAAAGCATGTTCGCCACCTGGTTGATGATGTCCTTCGTGCGGGTCTCGCGGATGGTGAACTCGTATTCGTCGGACTTGGTGGAGTCGATCATCTCCACGAACGCCTCCACGGCGAACATGTAATGCTGCGTGGACACGGAGCACAGCTGTTTGCGGGGTTTCGCGTTCTTGTACCGTTCCTCCAGCAGCGACGCCTGATCGAGGACCTGACGCGCGTAGGTGAGGAATTCCGCGCCGTCCACGGTCAACGCGATGCCTTGGGAGGAACGGGTGAAGATCTCGATGCCGAGCTCGTTCTCAAGCTCCTTCACCGAGGAGCTCAACGCGGGCTGGGATACGTACAGCTCGTGCGAGGCCTCGTTCATGGAGCCGCATTCCACTATTTTGACGATGTATTTCAGCTGAAGGAGGGTCATAACGCCCATTTATACCAGCGTCGCTTTACGAAACGACGATTTATAGCGCTTCGTTTTGCATAGTGGACACGCGGTCGGTGGATGCGCGGCCTACAGCGGACGATGATATGGGCGCATGGCCGAGGCCCGTTCCGCGGGACGCAGGCGTACGTCCGCCGCGCTCACACGCGCACGCCCAAGGATTCCAGGTCCCTGCGCGCCTGGTCGGCGTCGACGAAACGGAAGGCGTGCATGCCGGCCGACCGCGCCCCGGCGACGTTCTTCGCGGTGTCGTCGAGGAACACGCTGCTCTCGGGGCTTAGGCCGAAACGGCTCATCGCCAGTTCGTAGATGTCGGCGTTCGGCTTGTGCATCTTCTCCACGCCGGAGACGATGGTGCCCTGCAGCAGTTCGGCAAGCTGCGGGAACTTCTCGAATGCGAAATGGAACGTCTCATGGGACCAATTCGTCAATCCCCACACGCCATAGCCGGCCGCCTTCAGATCGCGCAGCAGCCGCTCCATGCCGGGCAGCATGCGTGGCAGCGCGTCGTCGTAATGCGCGATGTAATAACGGAAGATCCCGGCGACGCGTTCTCCCTGCTCGGCCACCACATCGGGCCATATCGAATCGAAGTCCTCCCCGGCGTCCATACGGTCCTCGTATCCGAAGAAGCCGCAGGGGTCGTCGTCGGCGCAGATGCGGTCGACGGTCGCGTCGTCGAATCTGCCTTCAAGGCATGCCCGTGTCCGCCAATCCAGCAACACTCCGCAGAAATCGAAAACGACGTCGGTGATGGTCGGAACTGCAACGGTCATCGGGAAACCCTTCTTGTAGCGTGCGTCTGTCTTCCGCCAGTGTACCGTACCCATGTTCGTGAAGGACGTTTTCGTCTTCGCGTGCGGCGTTTCCTGAAAGTCATTGGGGCGGAAAGGCTCGCTTGGGTTTTGAAAAAGGCTAATCTAGACGTTTTCGGCGATTGCGATGATTGTCATGCCGACCATTTCGAACATACAATCAATCCGAAATTAAATCAACATGTTGTCTGAATAGACGGGTGTCCTAGTGGAAAGCATTAGGAAGGGGCCGACGATGGCATATATCGAAATGGTGCACAGCTTCAAGCGCTACCATATGGGCGACATCATAATCACCGCCAACAACGATGTGAGTTTCGACATCGAACGCGGCGAGCTTGCGATCATTCTGGGATCATCCGGAGCCGGCAAATCGACGGTGCTCAACATCCTGAGCGGCATGGACACGAATTCCGAAGGCAAGGTCATCATCGACGGCGTCGACATCTCGGACTTCAACGCGAAGCAACTGACCGATTACCGGCGCAACAACATCGGATTCGTATTCCAGTTCTACAATCTGGTGGCCAACCTCACCGCCAAGGAGAACGTGGAACTCGCCTCCGAACTCGTCAAGAACGCGGCCGATCCAGTGCAGACGCTGGTCGATGTGGGACTTGGCGACCGCATCGACAATTTCCCCGCGCAGCTTTCCGGCGGCGAGCAGCAGCGCGTGGCCATCGCGAGAGCCGTGGCGAAGAACCCGAAGATCCTGCTATGCGACGAACCGACCGGCGCGCTCGACTACCATACCGGCAAGCAGGTGCTCCGCATCCTGCAGGACATGAGCCGCAAACGCGGGGCGACGGTGGTGATCGTGACGCACAACTCCGCGATCGCCCCCATCGCGGACAGGGGGATCCGCATGCACGACGCCCGCGTCAAATCAATCGAAACCAACGAGCATCCAATGGACATCGAGGAGCTGGAATGGTGAAACGCATGCTGTGGAAGGACATCCGGCAAACACTGTCCAAGTCGAAAGGCCGGGTCGTGTCCATCGTGTGCCTCATGGCGCTTGGCTCATTCGCGCTGGTGGGACTGAAGGTCACCGGGCCGGACATGCAGGCGATCGCCGCCGACTTCCTACGGGCGTAACAACCTCGCCGACATCACCGTGGTCTCCAACTACGGCATCTCCAAAGACGACGAGAGGATCATCGGCAAGGTCGACGGCATCAAGGAAGTCGAATACGGGTACTTCAAGGACGTGGTCATCTCCGGCACCGACAGGAGCATGCGCATCTATTCCAAACCCGATGCCGTCTCCACCTATGACGTGACGGAAGGACGACTGCCGAAGCGGACCGGCGAAATCGCGTTGGACATGAAAGAACGCGACAGATTCGCCGTCGGCAGCACCTTGAACGTCACCGAGAAAACGGACATCGCAGGCGGCACCGTGCTACGCCACCACAAATTCACCGTCGTCGGTTTCGTCCGGGCCAGCGAGACTCTGTCCTGCCTCAACATGGGACAATCCGCGGCCGGCGGCGGCGAGCTCAAAGGCTATGCCGTGGCCGTTCCGGGAGAGTTCGATTCCGACGTGAAGATGATCGCCCGGGCGACCTACGAAGACACCGAGGGATTGGACTACTGGAGCGCCGAATACCGCGATGCCGTGCAGAAGCATAAGGATCAGCTCGTGACGTTGCTCGCGAACCAGCCAAAAGCCCGCGAAGCGACGATACGCAGCCAACAGCGCAAGAAAATCGACGAGGCCAAGGACAAAGTCAAAACATCCAAACAGCAGCTTGCCGACGCGCAACGGCAGCTGGACGATGCCAAACAGCAGATCGACAACGCCAAGGACCAGTTGAGCGAAGGCAGCGCCGAGGCAGTGGAGGAAGGGTCGGCGGCCGCGGCCCAGCTGGCCACGGCGCAAGCGCAACTGGCCTCGGCCAACGCGTCGGTCGCCTCCGGACAGACGCAACTGCAGGCGGCACAGACGCAACTGGCTCAAGGACAGAACCAGCTCTCCGATTCATGGAACCGGCTGGCGAACGGCAAAACGCAGCTGGACGCGGCGCGAGAACAACTCGAAACAAGCAAAACCGTGCTCGACAAAGTCGGCGCGACGCTCGGCAAATGGGAACAGACCGGCATCACCGGCAAACTCTACGAACAAATACGCGGCAAATACGACATGGCGATCAACCAGTACAACGAAGCCTGCGCCGAATACAACAGACAGCTGAACGCCTACAATGCGGGACTGCAACAATACCAGAACGCCGTAGCGCGGCTCGACCAAGGCTCGCAGGCGTATCGGAGCAATGCGGACAATCTCGCACAGGCATCCAAACAGATAGCCGAAAAACAAAACGAGCTCGGCAAAGCGGTGTCGCAGGCCGGCAAGCAAGTCGCAGACGGCGTCACGCAGCTTATCCAAGGCCAGAGGGACATCGACAAGGCCGAAACGGAATACCAGAGCAAACTCGCCGAATTCAACGCGCAGAAGCCCGAAGCCGAACGCAAGATATCCGAAGCCGAACGGCAGATAACCCTCGCCGAGGAGAAGATCGACAATCTCACCGTCCCGGCCTATTCCGTCAGCGGCCGCCGCGAAGGCCTGACCTCGCAAGGCTACCGCGTGTACATGGTCATCGAAGGCATCGTGGCGAAACTGGCGGACATCTTCCCGATCTTCCTCTACTTCGTCGCGGCGCTCGTCACCTTCAGCACCATGGGACGCATGGTGGACGAGGAACGCACCAATTCCGGAACGTTGAAGGCGCTCGGCTACGGCAACGCGGATGTGATGCTCAAATTCACCGTATACGGATTCGCCGCATCCACCCTGGGCACATGCATCGGCGTGCTCGCCGGCCACACGCTGCTGCCGCTTATCGTCGCCCACGCATACAGCGCGGGATTCACCATGCCGGACATCATGCTCAAATTCCACCCCTGGATCACCATGGCCGCATTCGCACTTGCATGGATAAGCGCCGTCGTGCCGGCATGGCTGGCCGCGTCCAAGGAACTGCGCGAAAAACCGGCGAGCCTACTGCTGCCCAAGCCGCCGGCCAAAGGCTCGAAAATTCTTTTGGAACATTTCCCACCACTATGGAACCGTCTGAATTTCACACACAAAGTGACCGCCCGTAACATCTTCCGATACAAAACACGCATGTTCATGACGATCTTCGGCGTATGCGGAGCGGTATCCCTGCTGACGGCCGGCCTCGCCGTCCAATCCTCGATCGGACAGATAGGAAACCGACAGTTCGAGGAACTCATCCACTACGACCTGATCGTCGCCGAGGAATCCGACACCAACAGCGCGCAACGCGAGGAAATCGCCACGACGCTGAAGGGCAAAACCGTCCAATCCTCGACAGCGGTGCGCTACGAGGAACTGTCGAAAACCGCAGGCAAGGAGAACGATAAGCAGTCGATCACCCTGCTGGCCACCGACGACGCATACAACTTCAACGAATACCTGACATTACGCGACCGCAAAACACACCAACCACAGATACTGGTCAACAATGGCGCGGTAATCTCCGAACGGCTCGCCGAAATGCTCAACGTCTCGGTCGGCGACACCTTCACGGTAAACGACGAAAACGGCGCGCAACGCACCATCAAAGTCGCCGGCATCAGCGAAATGTACATCGGCCATTTCATATTCATGAACGCGCAATGCTACGAACACGTGTTCGGCGACCAGTACAGCACAAACGCATACATGGTCAGACTGAAAGACCACAGCAACGCCAACACGGAACGCCAAGGCGCCAAATTCATGAAACTGGCCGCCGTGCGCGGCGTCGTGCAGAACACGACGCAGAAGAACATGGTGTCCACAATCGTGGGATCGCTCAACCAGATCATGGAAGTGCTGATTCTCGTGGCCGTGCTGCTGGCCGTGGTGATCCTCTACGACCTGACCAACCTCAACGTGTCGGAACGCATACGCGAGCTATCCACGATCAAAGTGCTCGGCTTCCACACCAGCGAGACCACGATGTACATCTACCGCGAAACGATCCTGCTGTCACTGCTGGGCATACTCGCCGGATACGGCTTCGGAGAATGGCTGCACCGATACATCATCACCGAAGTGCCACCCGACGAAGTCATGTTCGACCCCGCCATCAGCTGGATCGCATTGGCGGCCCCGGCCATCGTCGTGGCCGTGGTACTAGCCGTGCTCGGCTGGATCGTATACCGCCAGCTCGAAACGGTGGACATGCTCGAAGCATTGAAATCAGTGGAATGACCCTCCACGAAACGGTCAGCGGAGCAGCTCGCCAAAAGCCCGGGGAACAGCCGCGACGACATCACCGGCAACAATCGGATGCCCGATCGCGCTCGCCGGAGTCTTGCCCGCATGCCCATACAGATGCGGACGATGCCATCCGCGCTGCTCCGACCCGCTGGCCATCGCGCCGGCAAGCCCATGCATATACGCGGCGGCCGCGGCGACCTCCGGAACCAAAGCCGGATCGTCGGACAGCATGTCGTCCTGCTGCGCCAGCAACGCGCCCAACACGCCGGCCAACACATCGCCCGAACCGGCGGTGGCCATCCAGGCAGGCGCGCGCCCGGACAGGATGATCCGCGTGTTCCCATCTCCATCAGCTCCAACCACAATGGTGACCGCGCCCTTAAGCAGCACCGTGGCCCCCGTAAGCTCATGCGCGCGCAACGCCGCCCGCAATGGCCGGGCCTCCACCCACTGCCTGGAAACAACATCAGCCATATCGGCATCCAACCGATTCAGCAATGCGGCCAATTCGCCGGCATGCGGAGTGATAACGACCTGCGGCACAACATGGCACGGCAGCAAATCCAACGCGCCGGCATCAACCACAATGGGAGGCATGCCCTCCGCCCGCTCGTTCCGCGAGCCATCGCCATCCTCCAACGCGTAATGATCCAGCAGCGCGGCAATGGTCGCACGTTGCATGTCATCACCGGAAGCAACGTCACCCTCGGCGGGCACGCCGGATCCAACCACCCACGACTGCACCCGGCCCTTGCCCAACACAGCCTCCGGCAACACGGACAATATCATATCCTGCGCACGCTGTGGCCCCAGATAACGCACCATGCCCACATTCGCGCACGCCGCGGCCCTCGCCGACAACACGGCAGCACCCGGATACCGCGCCGAACCAGTCACCAAACCAACCACTCCACGCGAATACTTGCCATCCGCAAGAGACGGAAGACGAACCGAATCCGCCACAAAATCGCCATCCGTCATCTCGGCAAACGGAACAGCATCATCGACATCGAAACCGAAATCGACCAACGTGATCCGTCCGCAAGCATACGAAGCCGGCGGCACCATCGCACACGGCTTCATCGCACCGAACGTCACCGTCACATCCGCAGGAATATACGGCCCCGGCAACGAACCATCATCAACACCCACACCCGACGGCGCATCGACGGCCACCACCAACGGCAAATCAGCGGAAGGGTCATTGTTCGGCAACGCAGGCTTGTCCGGCAACACGCCATCCATACCCAAAGACGAAGCCAACGTGCCAGCGACACCACGCAACGCGCCGACCACGCCAATCCCCGTCATAGCATCAAGCACCACATGCGCACCCCGCGCACACTCGACCGCAGCCTGCAGCCGCTCACCAGCCTCACCCGCGGAAAAACCAGACGTGCACCCAGAAATATCAGCCGCCGGATCCAACACCAACACACGCCCACCCGCACGAACAAACGCCCTAAACGCATCCTCATGCAACGAACGGCCAACAGCAACCGCGGTAACCTGCGCACCCTCACGCGCCAACTCAGCCCCCGCATACAAGCCATCGCCACCATTGTCCCCAGCGCCAGCCAACACCGTGACCCGCGCATCCTCAACATCCAAATCCTCATCATCAAGCAACGACAACGTCACATGAGCCACCGCAGAAGCAGCCATACGCATCAACGGCACACCATCATCCAACAAAGGACGCTCCAACTGCCGGACAACATCGGCGGAATAGGAACTATACAACAACGTCTGCAAACGGTCGGCATCATCGGAGACATCCATGGAAAATCCTTTCCCTCGGCGTGGAACCACAAACACCACTTTAGTCGTATATTAAAAACAACAAACAAAAACGGCATGGACGCCAAACAAGAAAACGGAGCGGAACATGGCATACATCGAAATGAAAAACAGCACCAAGCTCTACCACATGGGATCCACCACCATCACCGCCAACGACAACGTCTCCTTCACCATCGAACAAGGCGAACTCGCCATCATCCTCGGCGCATCCGGCGCAGGCAAATCAACAGTGCTCAACATCCTAGGAGGCATGGACGCCAATACCTCGGGACAAGTAATCATCGACGGCAAAGACATCTCCAACTACACACCCAAACAACTCACCGCATACCGCCGCACCGACATCGGCTTCGTATTCCAGTTCTACAACCTCGTCGCCAACCTCACCGCACGCGAAAACGTAGAACTCGCCTCACAAATCGTTCCCGACGCACAAGACGCCCGACAGGCGCTCGCCGACGTAGGGCTTGCGGACCGCGTCGACAATTTTCCCGCGCAGTTGTCGGGCGGCGAGCAGCAGCGTGTGGCGATCGCTCGAGCGGTGGCGAAGAATCCGAAGATTCTGCTGTGTGACGAACCGACCGGCGCGCTTGACTACAACACCGGCAAGCAAGTGCTCCGCATTCTGCAGGACATGAGCCGCAAGAAGGGCGCGACAGTGGTGATCGTGACGCATAATTCTGCGATTGCGCCGATTGCGGACCGTGTAATTCGCATGCATGATGGACGTGTGTCATCGATTGAGGTCAACGAGCATCCGATGGATATCGAAGAGCTTGAATGGTGACGTTGCGACACGCTGTGATACGTATGATTTGCGTAAATGGCTGATTCGTGTAATATATGTGACTTGTGCACGGAAGCTAAGTCTTCCGGTGGGAACATATTCCTGCGTAGCTCAGTTGGCAGAGCATCCGACTGTTAATCGGACGGTCACTGGTTCAAGCCCAGTCGCAGGAGCGCAGTTTCGGGTACTCCGGAACATATTCCTGCGTAGCTCAGTTGGCAGAGCATCCGACTGTTAATCGGACGGTCACTGGTTCAAGCCCAGTCGCAGGAGCGCAGTTTCGGGTACTCCGGAACATATTCCTGCGTAGCTCAGTTGGCAGAGCATCCGACTGTTAATCGGACGG